>ENA-OFDP01000005-OFDP01000005.1-metagenomes-genome-assembly--contig:-NODE-5-length-238758-cov-6.106253_pt1 | contig 238758 bp, 214 predicted proteins | sample MGYA00153389_OFDP01 | MGnify analysis MGYA00153389
GTGGCTGGTGGGCCAGGCTGAAAACGCCACATCGCGCCAGCGTTACAAAGGTTTGGGCGAGATGAATGCCGAACAACTTTGGGAAACCACTTTAAACCCTGAAACCAGAACGCTTAAGCAAGTAAGTATTGATAATGCCGCTGAATGTGATCACATATTTTCTGTTTTGATGGGCGATGAGGTTGCCCCGCGTAGGGAATTCATCGAGAAAAATGCCAAATACGCCAAAATAGACGTATAAGAATTGTTTATAAATTAAAATAAAAAGCGATAGATGAAAGTCTATCGCTTTTGGTTTTTAGGATAATCTGATATTGAAAATATTGCCTTTAACGCAATTCAACAAGGATTTAGTTTTCATCACCATTTGGTCTAAAAAATTTAAGATTTTAGAAACTCTTCAATTAGTTTTAAGTCAATTTCAATTTCCGTTTTTGTCTGGCCAATTAATTTAAGGGTATTGCATTCAAAGTTTTCGGAAATTTCTAATATACGAGATAATGCTGCCAAATTTTCCAATCCAATTACAGAGGCAGTACCGTACAGTTTATGGCCAAAAGATTTGAGATGTTCCAAATTTTCTTCACGCGTTATTTTAGAAAGTAACGTGGTCATATCTTTGAGTTGAACAACAGACATTTGTAAAACTTCTTTGATAAAATCTGGTTCTTCACCTATATGCAATTTCAATAATTCTAAATCAAAATGGTTTTTTTTGTCCGTAGGCTGCATAAACGAAATTTCATCATTTGTGTTTCCATCTTCTAAGCAAATCCATTTTTTTAACACCAATCTTATATCATTCTCCACAATCGGCTTAGCAACAAAATCTGACATACCGGCTTTAAGACATTTTTCTCTCTCTCCTTTTAAATTACCGGCAGTTAAGGCAATTATTGGGGTTCTTGCAAAATTTGGCAATTCCCGAATACATTTTGTGGCCTCGTATCCATTCATTTCTGGCATTTGAATATCTAAAAGTACCACATCTGGTTCATATTGTTGAGTTAATTCAATTGCTTGTTGACCATGTGAGGCTGTTGCCACCACTTGATGTCCGAGCTGACTCACCAATCTAGACAAACGTTCGATTGCTAAAGGCTCATCATCACAAATTAGGATGTCCATTTATCTCCTCCCCAACAGTCACCTTGTTTATTTTTATAGGTTCACTGCGGCTTATTTATATTGATACTGCACAACAGTGGTATACATTCCCTCCCCTGCATAGGTTTGAAAACTCACAGTTCGCCCAAAATATGCTTCTAGACGCTGCTTCACATTTTCAATAGCAATACCATGTCCTTGTCGTTTATGAATTGTTTCCTTTGTAAATGGGTTGGTTATGACGATATTAACTTGATTTTGCAATATTTCAATCAGTACACTTATCGTACTCTTAGTTAAAAATTTTTCAACACCATGAAAAATACTATTTTCAAGTAAAGGTTGTAAAGTTAAGAGTGGAATTTGTACCTGCTTACACAATTCGGCATGCTCGATTTTCCATTCAACCTGTAAACGATCTCCCAAGCGAATTTGCTCAATCGCCAAATAACGCTGACACAACTCAATTTCATCACTGAGCTTGACCAGTTTGAGTTCTTGGAAACTGGCTCTAAACAGACGCGATAGATTGAGCAACATCTGTTCGGCTTTATCTGGATCAATCGCGATCAAGCTAATCACATTATTTAAACTATTAAACAAAAAATGCGGGTGGATACGGGCTTGCATCGCCTGTACCCGTGCATTCAGCTCACTGTTTTGCTGCCTAAACCATTGCTCTCTTAGGTACAAATAACGAAAACAAAAGCTGCCTAACAACAAGCCATAACCCAAATGCAAAGCCACATCATTCCATAAGATGGCTGAAGTCAAACCTTTGAAACTAAAATTAGCTCCAAAGAAGATCAGTATATTAAGGCTGAGCGTGGTCACCAACACAATGATCTGCAATAGAAAAAAGCCTGACAATAAAGTCATACCCAGACCCAAATTCTGCAACTTTTTTTGTCCATATTGCATCAGCGCAGCAAAAGACAGTAAAACCCAATTAATGTAAAGCATATAGCCCAGCACATGCTCAAACACCAAGTTTGACCAAGACTGTGCCTCGGCCAAAGCCAACAGCATGGCCAACAAATTTCCACCAACAAATAATTCCAACAAATGCGGCCATTGCACGATTTTGCTAAATAAATAAGAGATATTTGGCTTAGCCATACTGGAAGTTAAACTTTGCGCATCTTGAACTTCGGCAAGTTGTCTTGAATTTGTTATACTCATGCGAGTTCTACCGCTTTTTATCTTATTGAGCCGACATGACCACATCTTCTAATTCCTCAAATCCGTCACAAGCCCAAACTTCGGGTATGTGGGGCGGTCGTTTCTCTGAAGCTACTGATGCCTTTGTTGCTGAATTTACAGCATCTGTACAATTTGACCAACGCTTTTATAAACAAGATATTGCAGGTTCTATTGCTCATGCGACCATGCTTGCAAAAGTTGGCGTTCTGACTGAACAAGAACGCGATGACATCATCAATGGCTTAAACACCATTCAAGCTGAAATCGAAGCGGGTCAGTTCGAATGGCGTATTGACCTAGAAGATGTGCACATGAACATTGAGTCGCGTTTGACTCAACGGATTGGCATCACAGGTAAAAAGCTCCACACAGGTCGTAGCCGTAATGACCAAGTGGCAACCGATATTCGCCTCTATGTCCGCGATGAAATCGATGCCATTTTAGAATTACTAAAAAAATTACAAAAAGGTATTTTGAGTATTGCTGCTCAAAACACGCATACCATTATGCCAGGCTTCACCCACTTACAAACAGCACAGCCTGTGACTTTTGGTCACCACCTACTAGCATGGTTTGAAATGTTAGTGCGTGACTCTGAGCGTCTCATTGACTGCCGTAAACGTACTAACCGTATGCCTTTAGGTTCAGCAGCACTTGCGGGTACCACTTACCCAATCGACCGCGCATTTACAGCAGAGTTACTGGGTTTTGAAGCCGTTTCTGAAAACTCGCTCGATGCAGTATCTGACCGTGACTTCGGTATTGAATTCAATGCTGCGGCTTCTTTGATCATGATGCACTTATCACGCATGTCAGAAGAACTCATTCTATGGACGTCTGCGCAGTTTAAGTTCGTAAACATTCCGGACCGTTTCTGTACTGGCTCTTCAATCATGCCACAAAAGAAAAATCCAGATGTTCCAGAGTTAGTGCGCGGTAAAACAGGTCGTGTCTATGGCGACTTGATGAGCTTGTTAACACTGATGAAAGGTCAACCGTTGGCGTATAACAAAGACAACCAAGAAGACAAAGAACCTTTGTTTGATGCTATTGATACCGTGCGTGGCTCGCTCATGGCTTTTGCAGACATGATTCCTGCTTTGGTGCCAAACATCGACATCATGCGTGAAGCAGCACTTCGTGGCTTCTCTACAGCAACCGATTTGGCTGATTACCTTGTAAAAAATGGCGTAGCTTTCCGTGATGCACATGAAATTGTGGGTAAAGCCGTTGCTTTAGGTGTTCAAGAGTCAAAAGATCTTTCTGAATTGACTCTTGAACAACTTCAACAGTTCTCTGACTTAATTCAAGCGGATGTATTTGAAAAAGCACTAACCCTTGAAGCGTCAGTCAATGCACGTAACCACATTGGTGGAACTGCACCTGCGCAAGTAGAAGCTGCCATTGAACGTGCCCATGCGCGTTTAGAAAAACTTTATGCTCAATAAGGACGTCTAGATATGACTCGACAAGTTTTTTGCCGTAAATATCAAATAGAAATGGAAGGTTTAGACTTTGCACCGTTTCCTGGTGCAAAAGGCCAAGAACTTTTTGAAAGCATCTCCAAGCAAGCTTGGGGAGAATGGTTAAAGCACCAAACCACTTTAATCAATGAAAAACGCCTAAATGTGTTTGAACCTGATGCGAAAAAGTTTCTTGAAGAACAACGTGAGAAGTTCTTTAATAATGATGAAAGCTTAGAAAAAGCAGAAGGCTTAAAGCCTGAGGCGTGATAAAGCGGAGCACTGCTCCGCCACACTGCAAGATGAAAAGCTATGCTTGGCGTGACCAATAGAGTATTGCTCTGAAAATTATCTAAAGTAAGCAAAGCACACAGTTTCACATTTGAAAAGCCCCAACATCGGGGCTTTTCTTTTTATTCATACAATGTTCTATCTAAGCACAGGTCTAACTAAACCCAAGATAGATGACATATTGATGACTCAATCAGAATATAGAACAGCTATTTGTATCTAAATAATTAAGTGTAAACATAGCGCTACATAACCATTGCAAAACTCAACATTACACTACAAGAACCTACATGACGCAGAAAAACATCTTTCCTATAATGGCATTCAAGGATAGAGGGAAACCTCTTATCTATAACGATAAATATCCCCGATTTTAGTCTCAGATTTCCCCCAAAGTCTGAGATTTTTTTTATCCGAAAATTAAGCAATCATTAAAAAGCACAACCGAAGTTGTGCTTGAAAAATAAGATACGCTTTTTTATTTTTGGATATGTTTTTCAACTTCTTCAAAACTGGTATGACGTACATCCAAACCTTTCACCATGTAAATCACTTGCTCAGAAATGTTACGCGCATGATCGCCAATACGCTCCAATGAACGTAATACCCACATCACATTAATCACACGGGCAATATGACGTGGGTCTTCAATCATATAAGTCATTAAAGTACGTGTTGCAGACTGATACTCACGGTCAATATCAGCATCAGCCATCATCACACGTAGCGCTTGTTCTGCATCTAAACGTGCGAAAGCGTCTAGGGCATCATGAATCATGACACGGACTTGGTTACCAATATGACGCGTTTCCATATAACCGCGAGGGGATTCACCATCTTCACATAAGCTTTGCGCAATACGAGCAATTTTCGCCGCTTCATCCCCAATACGCTCTAGGTCGGTATTGGCTTTCGACATCGCAATCACCATACGTAAATCAATCGCAGCAGGATGACGACGCGCCAAAATCAAGGTCAAGGCTTCATCAATTTCACGTTCGAGCTGATTCACCGCATTGTCTTTAAACTGAACATCGACCGCTAAGTTAGCATCGGTGTCGAGTAGCGCATGAATTGCATTTGCCACTTGTTGTTCTACCAAACCACCCATGGTCATAAATTTGGTGTTCACATCCTGCAAATCTTCATTGAACTGCGAAGAAATGTGATGGTTTAAAACAGGACTATTTGGCAAAGGACGTACTCCACAGCAACATCATGAGGGACTAAAGATTGAGCGATATTAAAGCATAGCAATTGTGAAGATTTGATGACAAGACCCTTTTATAAGCGTGCTTTGTACACCAACCATGCATTCATTTCTTGAATATCTTGTTCAGTCAACTTACCCACAGATGCCTTTAAATGCAAGACATTGATCAGGTAGTCATACTTAGCATTGACATAGTCTTGTTTGGCCGAAAACGCATTGCGCTGTGCCAGTAAAACATCGACCATGGTTTTTAAGCCCTCTTGATACTGCGCTTGTGAGGCACGAGAGACGAGGCTGGATGATTCCATGGCAGCTTTACGTGCTTGCAACTTGGCTTGGTCTGTTTCCACTTGTAAATAAGACTTTTTCACCTCGGTATTGGCTTTACGGATGGCGGCATCCAATTCAGCTTCAGATTTTTTGACGTTGACGGCAGCTTTTTGAATCGACTTCTTGGTTCGTCCCCCCGTATAGACATTCCAATTCATCTCAATACCAATCTGATCAAAGTTGCCTTTGGCCGACATAATATTTTCAGGCGTCTGCTCACTATAACCATAGCTTCCCACAGCTTCAATTTGCGGATACAACGCAGCTTGTTCAACCCTTTTTTGATCTTCAGCATAGCGCTGCTGTAAACGTGCCTGCTGAATACCTAGGTTCTGTGCGAGAGCTAAATTAGTCCATGCCGAAAGTTCTGCAGGATAAGGTTTTTGAAACTGAAAGTCTTCACGCAACACTGCCAAGTTTTCTTGATAAGGCCCGATAATTTGCGCCAGTTGTTCCTGCGCCAAGACCAGTTGTACATGAGTCGCAATGCGGTTAGCCTGTGCGCTTTGGTATTGTGCATTGGCTTCACTCACATCACTTTTTGCCACCAAACCCTCTCTGAGTTTGGCATTCATCATATTCAGTTGTTCAAGTAAGGCTTGTTCTTCTTGTAAATTAGCTGCGGTTAAACTTTGTTGGCGCAGTACATTAAAATAGGCTTCCGTCACGTCTAAAATGTGTTGCTGTCGCTGTAGCTGTAAATTGACTTCACTTAAACTGAGGGAGGTCTTGACTTGTTTCAATCCTTCCCACGCATCCCAACGAAAAAGGGGTTGGCGCGCCGTAATCGCCACTTGTTTGGTGGTGGTCGCATCGGGCATGGAAAGAACCGAACTCACTTGCCCAATGGGTTGATTTTTTCGAGTCACATTGCCAGACAGACTAATGGTAGGTAGTAAGTTGCCTTGAGCAATGCCTAAATTGAGTTGATCTGCTTCATATTGGAGTAAATTAGCTTGCCAGTTGGGATCATTGACTTTGGCGCGTTGTAAAGCGTCGACCAAATCCAAGGCATGACTCCACGGCGCGAAAAACAAAACACAGCTGGCTAGGACACATTTAATCTTCATTTTTTTGGTCCACCTTTTCACCTCACTGGCCTCGTTCTGAGCAACGATATACTAAAACGAGTTGTCATTATTTTCGTATATTTTTTATTGCACTGGTTACAATAGCACCCAATAATTTGTTCATTATGAAGTAAATATTGAATAGTGTCACAGCCGGTTCAACAAAATCATTCACAATACTACACATTAAAAATTCCATCCCCCCTATAAAATGAGGTACGGAGAAAAGGAGTTTCTCTACTGTGTAGTCGCTGAACTGAGTTTTTGATCGAGTCGCTGTGAATCATTCTTCTTTATTTTCGCTTAAACCTTACGTACTGATTTTCATGTGCGCGCTGTTGGCTGCCTGTCAAAAACCTGAACCTGTCAGCTTTCAAGATCCCGCACAAATTGAAGCGTCTTCAACTCAAACCTTAGACTTAACCGACTTGTGCCAAAAAATTGACAAAAACATGTCAGAAATAGGTGCGCAGCGTACGACTTTTGCTTTAGAGCAAATCAATCAAGATCTTAAGCTGTGTTTGCCTTTACTCGGTTTTCCACAACAAAAGCATTTATTGGGTTTATCCAATAAAATGTACCATGACTTTTTATCGGTCGAACGTACGCCGCAACAGCAGCGCGCTTTTGAAAGTTATGCTCTAGAAATGGCGCAACATCCGACCATTCAACAAAGTCTTTTTGAGCAACTGACCATTCGTGACCAATACCTCATCAAACACCAAGGGCAGTCTTATGTCGAGTTGTTTGATGCAGGCGAAGGACAAGTGCATTACCGCCGTAGCCCTGAGTATTTAGCCAAAATTTTTGCGCCTTATCTCCCTGTCGCGGAGCAAGAGTTTATTGAACATCTGGCAACACAGAATCAATACCCTGCCGTGATTGGAAGTCAGGTCAAAATTGATGCCAAAGAAATTGTGGATCGTGCGCTGTATTGGGAAAGTTATTTACAGCAATACCCGAAAAGTAGCTACCACCAAGATGCACGTCATCTATTGAACCTATATAGCACCCTCTTGTTTATCGGACTGGATGCTCAACGCGTTTACGACGGCTATACCGTGCATAGCAATTATTTGGAAGAAATTGAGCGCCTAGCCGAATTAAAAAATTCAAGTGTGACGGATCAAGCGCGCTTATTTTTAAAGTTCGTGAAACTCAGCCCTGAACAAAGAGCGGCTCAAATCATCTTGCCTGCTTCCGCCCATGCGCAGCGCCTAGGTGCAGATCAACTCTTACAAAGACAATTGGCGCATTTTATCCAATTGCGCATGGTCCAACCCGATCAAGGCAAAGACTGCTTAAGCGATGCCATTTGCTTAGAACGTTGAACAGATATCCCTTCACACTTTGAATAAAAAGATCGCTGTTTTTAACAACAGTGCATGTTAAGATGATGCATCGCTTGACGGAGCGCGAGTAATTGCTCGCTGAGATCAGCTAAGACTTTTCAATAAAGTTTTGAAGCTGAGTACCGTTGAACCTGATCAGGTTAAGACCTGCGTAGGAATCAAGCCATCTAAAAACTGAACGCCTTTCATTGAAGTATTTCCAGTAGAAATACATCCGTTGCATTTGTATCACCAAATCAACAACACACAGAAATAGCTTCAATTGCCATCGTTTTTGGTCGTGCTTGATTCGTTGATGTCATTCATAAGGATCATTGCAATGAACCAGTTAACGAATCTTTCCGCTGAAATTTCAGCACAACATGAACAAGATGCCAAAGATCTGACCCGTATCTTGCCTGCCTCTAAAAAAGTTTATATCCAAGGTTCACGCCCAGACATTCAAGTCCCCATGCGTGAGATTGAACTGACCGAAACCCCAACAGGCTTAGGCGGTGAGTATAATCCACCAGTGATGGTGTATGACACCTCTGGTGTGTATACCGATACCAATGTCAGTATTGATCTGAACAAAGGTCTACCGAATGTTCGCGAAAATTGGATTGAAGAGCGCAACGATACCGAAATGTTAGATAGCCTGAGCTCAAGCTTTGGTCAAGAACGTTTACGAGATATACGTACCGCTGATATTCGTTTTGCTCACATCCAGAAACCACGTCGCGCCAAAGCAGGTCACAATGTCACGCAGATGCATTATGCCAAACAAGGCATCATTACTCCTGAAATGGAATACATCGCTATACGTGAAAATCAGCGTCAACGTGAAGGAGTCGATGCACGTCAACACGCGGGGCAAAACTTTGGTGCGCATAACCTGATGGAAATCACGCCTGAATTTGTGCGCAAAGAAGTGGCTGAAGGGCGTGCCATTATTCCTGCCAATATTAACCACCCTGAAATCGAACCCATGATCATTGGCCGAAACTTCTTGGTGAAAATCAATGCCAATATTGGTAACTCAGCTCTCGGCTCTTCAATTGATGAAGAAGTCGCAAAAATGACCTGGGCAACCCGTTGGGGTGCAGACACCATCATGGACCTATCCACAGGGAAGAACATCCATGAAACCCGTGAATGGATTATCCGTAACTCACCTGTTCCGATTGGTACCGTACCGATCTATCAAGCTTTAGAAAAAGTTGATGGGGTGGCGGAAGACCTGACGTGGGAAATCTTCAAAGACACGCTAATCGAACAAGCTGAGCAAGGCGTAGATTACTTCACCATCCATGCAGGCGTCTTATTACGTTATGTTCCGATGACAGCAAATCGTCTCACTGGTATCGTGTCTCGTGGCGGTTCGATCATGGCGCAGTGGTGTTTGGCCCATCATCAAGAAAACTTCCTCTATACCCATTTCGATGAAATCTGCGAAATCATGAAAGCCTATGATGTGTCATTCAGCCTCGGCGATGGCCTACGTCCAGGATGTATCCAAGATGCCAATGATGAAGCACAGTTCTCTGAATTACGCACTTTAGGTGAGTTGACCCATCGTGCATGGAAACATGATGTACAAGTGATGATTGAAGGTCCAGGACATGTACCTATGCATATGATCAAAGAAAATATGGATCTACAACTTGAAGTCTGCCAAGAGGCGCCCTTCTACACTTTAGGCCCATTAACCACCGATATTGCACCGGGTTATGACCATATTACTTCTGCGATTGGTGCGGCGATGATTGGCTGGTATGGGACTGCCATGTTGTGCTATGTCACGCCTAAAGAACACTTGGGCCTGCCGAACAAAAAAGACGTCAAAGATGGCATCATCACCTATAAAATTGCAGCACATGCGGCAGATTTGGCCAAAGGTCATCCGGGTGCGCAAGTTCGTGACAATGCCCTGTCTAAAGCACGTTTTGAATTCCGCTGGGAAGATCAGTTTAATCTCAGTCTTGATCCAGACACGGCGCGTAGCATGCATGATGAAACCATGCCGAAGGAAGCGCACAAATCTGCGCACTTCTGTTCGATGTGCGGTCCCAAGTTTTGCTCGATGAAAATCACCCAAAATGTGCGTGATTATGCGCAAAACCAACAAAACGCTGCGCTGAATAAAATTCAGCAAGAAGAAGTCGAAACTGGTCTCGATATCATGAAAAAACAATTCCATGCAAGCGGACAAAACTTGTACCAAAAAGTGTAAGTTGATAAAAACCTTTTGTAATCAGGCGATTCTCAGTTAGGATGAAATGATAAATTTCATCCTGATTGCGCTTTATGAACATAATTAAGCAAGCTACATATCACCGTGAAGATGTCCAAATTGTAGACAGAGCCTTTGTTTTTCAGGGTTTTGTTCAAGTAGAAAAAGTAAATTTACGTCATCGACTGTTTAATCAAACTGAGTACACCGCTGTGATTTCACGTGAGCTTATTCAGCGCCCTGAAGCTGCAGGTGTCTTGATTTATGATGATGCACAACAAAAATTTGCCTTGATTGAACAATTTCGTATTGGTGCTATGGATGACCAAGATTCAGCTTGGCAATTGGAGATTATTGCGGGAGTACTCGATGGTGATGAATCACCTGAAAGCTGTATTCGCCGTGAAGCATTAGAAGAATCAGGCTGTCAGATTGAACACTTACGGCATCTGTTTAGCTTTTATCCTTCAGCAGGTGCCTGTGCGGAACTGTTTCATCTGTATAGTGCTGCGGCCGATTTACCCGAACAAGGTGGAGTATTTGGTATGCCCGATGAAGGTGAAAATATTTTATTACACCTGATTGATTATGCGCAGATCGATACATTACTTTCCAATGGTCGGCTCAGAAATGCGCCTGTCATAATGGCCTTGCAATGGCTACAACAACAGATTAAAACGAAAAGGAATGTCTAAGGGGTCAGGCATGACTTTAAATAATGAGAAAAATTGGACCATTATCCAAATTTCAGATACGCACTTGATGGATCAAGATCATCTGGAGTTTGTACGTATGAATCCAGAGCAAAGCTTTCATCATGTGATGCAACACATTGTGGAACGTCATCCACAAATTGATACCTTCATCCATACGGGCGACTTGGCACAAGTACCTGTGCCTCGAACCTATCAACGCTATTTAGACTTTATGCAGAGTTTAAAGACGCCGTTTTATCAGGTTCCGGGCAATCATGACAATGCCGAACACTTCCCTTTTCATCAACAGCAAAACAAAGTTCATGTGATTCACTTTGGTCCTTGGAGCGTGGTTTTACTCAATAGTGCGGTCAAAGGTAAAATCGATGGCTGGGTCGATGAAGCACAATTGAACCAACTGGAACAAATCCTACAAGAATTTGCCCAGCAACACATTGTGATTGCCTGTCATCATCATCCTTTTGAAATGCAGTCAAAATGGATTGATCAACATAAACTCAAGAACACCCAAGACCTCACTGCGGTTCTTGCCAAATACCACAATGTCAAAATTGTGCTGTCGGGACATGTCCATCAAGAATCATGGCGTGAATGGCATGGTATTCAGTTTTACTCGACGCCGTCTACCAGTGTCCAATTTAAGCCTTTAAGCGATCATTTCGCCTTAGATGAGAAAGCACCAGGTTATCGTATTTTACAATTAAACGCAGATGGCAGCCATGAAACCCACGTAGAACGTGTCTTACACGCACAGCAAAAAATAAATGTTGAAATTTCAGGTTATTAACTTTTCATTTTTATCGTTTTCAATTACCTTAGTTGCTCTTACGAAAAAGTGATCAATTTAATCCAAACATCAAAGACTATCAAAATACTTAAAAAGTCTATATGATGACGACCCCCGAGGGTGAATCTCCTCGAGGGTGGATAAAAACACTTGCATATCACCATATTTTTTGCGTATTAAAGATACGTATATGATGAGGATTGCCCTAAATGGCGAATGACAACCAAAATACTGTCTTAGACGAACAAACTGATGTTGTAGATGAAAAATCTACAAAACGTGTGCGCAAAACTAAGCCTAAAGCGACTGACGGTGGTTCTACTGCAAGCTTATTTGGTATTGAACCTTATCAGCCGAAAAAAAATGAAGAATACATGTCTGAAGGTCAGCTTGAGCACTTCCGCCAAATTTTGTTGGCATGGAAAGCAGAGTTGATGTCAGAAGTTGACCGCACACTCAACACCATGCAAGACGAAAACACCGCTTTGCCTGATGTGAATGACCGCGCGACACAAGAAGAAGAGTTTGCAATTGAACTACGTACACGTGACCGTGAACGTAAACTCATCCGCAAAATCGAGCAATCAATTGAAGCGATTAAAAACGATGACTATGGTTTCTGTGAAACCTGTGGTATCGAAATTGGTCTGCGCCGTTTAGAGGCTCGTCCAACTGCAACTTTATGTATTGACTGCAAAACACTGGCAGAAATCAAAGAGAAGCAAAATAACGGTTAATTGTGACTGTTGATAACTCTCCAGCCAAGCATCGCTTGGCTCTTGCGCAGCGGCGAAACGATGTTTCGCTGACTCGCTACTCAGGTCGGTTTGCGCCATCGCCAACCGGCCCTTTGCATTTTGGTTCACTCATCACAGCCGTTGCCAGTTATTGCGAAGCTAAAGCACATCAAGGCACATGGTTGGTTCGTATCGAAGATACCGATATCCCGCGTATTTACCCTGACAGTGAAAGCCATATCTTACGTTGTATCGAGGCTTTCGGCTTTCAGCCCGATGCGGAGATTATTTTCCAAAAAGATCGTCTCGACCTATATGAAGACGTGATTCAACAACTGCATCAACTCAAACTGGTCTATGCCTGTCAGTGCACCCGCAAAATGCTCGGTTCTAACCACATTTATGCAGACACCTGCCGTGACCTTGCTCTGCCTTTTGAGCAACAAGCCATTCGCGTCAAAGTGGAAGATGTCGAAATTTGTTTTGATGATGCGCTGCAAGGCAGACACTGCTCACAACTGGCACATGAGCTCGGTGACTTTGTACTGAAACGCCGCGATGGCATTATCAACTATCAATTAGCGGTCGTGGTAGATGACTACCTACAAGGCATCACCCATGTGGTTCGTGGTGCAGATCTATTGGATAATACCGAGCGCCAAATTTATTTAGGTCAGCTCCTAAATTACCCGCGCCTTAGCTATATGCACCTGCCTTTGGCCATGAATGATCAAGGGCAAAAGTTGTCTAAACAAAACATGGCACAGGCACTGGATCTTAACCAAGCACCTGCACTACTCGCTCAAGCGATACATGCTCTAAATCAGCCAATTGTCGAGCTAGGCCACCCTGAACGAATGTTGCAACAAGCCATTGCACAATGGGATGTTTCACTGATTCCGCACCGTACCACCCTGCGTGGTATCTATTTATAGCAAAACCATTACAGCAGAAACTCAATGCTAGGTATAGCGCGCAACTTTTCAATTGAAGCAAATTCAAAAAATTAGATTATTACAGTCACATTCATCATGAAAGAATGATGGATAAATACGCTGATGAGAAACACAATTTAGGAAGGACTCAAACGCTATCCGCATAACGAAAATACGTTTCGTCTGCGGAAAGCGTGATGAAAGAAGAACCCGCTTAGAAGCTGGATTCTTCTTTGGTTGGATTAGCACTTTGTGTTGTTGCATCAATTTTCAAAATCAAACTGATCATCACTGCACACATAATCAGTGATGAACCTCCATAACTAATAAAAGGTAGCGTCAAACCTTTGGTTGGCAGCATCCCCATATTCATACCTGCGTTTACCAAAATTTGCAGTAAGAAAATAATCGATACCCCATAAGCCAAATAACCCGCACGCAGGTACTGATTCTTCAGCGCACGATGACCCACTTTGATACAGCACAGCAACATGGTAAAGGACAGAATTAAGACCGTAGTGATGCCGAAAAAGCCAAACTCTTCGCCTAAAATGGCCAACATAAAGTCGGTATGCGCTTCAGGCAAATAGGCCATTTTCTGTACACTGTGGCCAAGTCCTACACCAAACCATTCACCACGCCCAAAAGCCATCAAGGCATTGGAAAGCTGGTAACCAGTGCCTAGCGGATCTTCCCAAGGGTTTGAGAAAGACATTAGACGTTCAAAACGGTAAGGCTCAAACACAATCAAAAAGACAAAGGCCGCAAAGATTGCACCAAAAGCCATACCAAACTGAATCAACGGCGCGCCAGCAAGGAAGAAGATACCGAGCATCATCAAACTAATCACCACGGTTGCACCCAAGTCGGGCTCCGCGATAATCAAACCCACCGTCAACAGCATAATAATACCGAGACGGATCAAGCCTTTGATGTTATTTCTTACTTCTTCGGCACGGCGTACCACATAGTCGGCCGTGAAAATCGCCATCATCACTTTGGCGACCTCAGAAGCCTGTAACGTAAAGCCCGCAACACGAATCCAGCGGGTCGAACCATTGACCTCCGTACCGACGACCAACACAGCGGCCAGCAGTAAAATGGTCAAAATCCACAACGGAAAGGTGTTATTGAACCAAACATTGAGCGGAACTCGGTATACCGCATAGGCCAAAACGCCAGCCACCGCAATTGAAATCCCGTGACGAAGGACATAGTGAAATGAATTCTCATGAAGGCGTTCAGCATAAGGCATCGACGCAGATGCGACCATGATCGACCCTAAACACAACAACGCAACGACGCAGAAGATCAACACATTACGTGGTGTCACTTCGCTGGGTACACGCGGCGCCCAACGGCTATAAAACTGGTTAATTTTATTGATCGTTGTCTGAGCAAACTCAGCCATCTCAATTTCCTTATTATTTTTAGTGGAGTTCTTGCACACAAGCGACAAACTGATGTCCGCGCTGTGGGTAACCACTGAACATATCAAAACTTGCACATGCAGGTGACAATAACACGACATCATGGGCTTGGGTATGGGCTTGGCAAAGTGCAACCGCCTGCTCTAAAGTCTCAGCATGCAGTAAGGTGGTTGTTCCTGCCACAGCTTGTTCAATCAACGCCTCATCTTCACCAATCAACACAGCCACTTTCACGTATTTGCTCAAGGCCTCACGTAAAGCGCTAAAATCTTGTCCTTTGCCTTGACCACCTAAAATGATCGCGACTTTGCCACCTTTGGCTTCAATCGCAGCACCTAGACCATCAATTGCAGCCAGTGTTGCACCTACATTGGTGCCCTTAGAGTCATTATAGTAACGAACACCCTCAACTTCTTTCACAAACTCACAGCGATGCTCTAAGCCTTTAAAGCTTTTCAGCGTTTCTAACATCGACTCAAGCGGAAGATTGATTGCCTCACCCAAAGCCAAACAAGCTAAAGCATTGGCCACATTGTGTGTACCTTGAATATACATCTCTGCACTATTCAACAAACGTGTGCGGCCACGGGCTAACCAGATCGTACCATCGTCATCTCTTAATACACCGTACTGATTCATATCAGGTGCATTTAAACCAAAGCTTTGCATTGGCGTAGCATCAGGCACTAAAGGACGAGTAAGTGAGTCATCACGGTTATGAACGACTTTTTTCACGCCTTGGAAAATGCGATGCTTCGCGGTGTGATAGCCCATCATATCGCCATGACGGTCAAGATGATCTTCACTCATATTCAGCACCACCGCAACTTCAGCTTGTAAATTTGAAGTGGTTTCTAACTGAAAGCTGGATAGCTCTAAAATGTATAAATCTGGCTCATCTTTGGTTAAATCCAACGCTGGGCGACCAAGGTTACCGCCTACCGCGACTTTCACGCCTGCATGTTCAGCCATCAGACCAATCAAGGTCGTCACGGTACTTTTTGCATTCGACCCAGTAATCGCCATGATCGGCTTGTCGGTTGCACGGCGTAGAATTTGAATTTCACTCACCACGGGGATGCCTTTGGCAATCGCAGCTTGAATTTCAGGTAGTTTCGGATCGAGCCCAGGGCTAATAACGATTTCTTCAGCAGACAACAACAGTTCTGCATCAAACTGACCAAAACTGGTTTGTACCTCTACTGGAATTTGGTCATGACCGGGCGGGGTCGATCGAGAGTCCGTTACTGCAACGCGGTAGCCTTGGTTATGTAAAAAATTGACCGCTGCAACGCCAGAAATGCCGAGCCCTGCAACGACCTTAAGTCCACCACGTTGTATTAACATTTTCGCCCCATGCTTGGTCTGAGATTTATCTGCGGAAATGTTAGCACTTTGCTGTTTTGAATGCTTTTTCTGTTTTGACTTTCCTGCACTTTTTTTGTGTCAGTGCGTAAAAAAGCCGCCCCTCTTGGACGGCTTTTTTATTTGTGAGCAAAAATCGTTTTATTTCCATTTCACCGCTTGGACTTCAGGCTTTTTCGTATTGCGGTCTTCTGTTGCTGGGCAGGCACAGTTTCCGCCACAACCGCCAGCCATTGACGGCTTTAACCACATCGCTAAACGTGTCCAACCACGAGCCTCACACAGCGCGGACAAGGACATGAAAACTGAACCCGATGTCCTAGGAAATACTTTCTTAAATACCACCACTGCACTCCAGATCACTAGAGCAGCAACAATTAGAATTTCAATCATCTCAATCTCCTCGCCTATTTACGCCGATTAGCCCAAATAGTGCGTTGCAATTTGATAGGTCAGGAATGACATTAAATAAGCCAAACCAAACAAGTAAATGGTCATAAAACTCACGGTTTTCCATGAACCTGTTTCACGTTTGACCGTTGCTAAAGTCGCCAAACAGTGCGGTGCATAAATAAACCACACCAATAAAGACAGACCAGTCGCCACCGACCAGCCGAGCTCACCGCCACTACTGATCAGTGAAGCCAAACCTTGTGACATGGCATCTTCATCAACAGCGGATAAGGCATATACCGTACCTAAAGCTGCCACCACCACTTCACGAGCAGCCATGGCTGGAATCAAGGCAATACAAATCTGCCAGTTGAAGCCCAGCGGTGCAAAAATCGGTTGCAGTAAATGACCGAGCATACCGGCAAATGAATAATCAATTTCAGGTAAAGTCGCGCCTTCAGGAGCTTGCGGGAAGGTACATAAGAACCACAGCAAAATAGACAACGCGAAAATGATGCCACCCACGCGACGCAAGAAGATCTTGGCACGGTCAAGTAAACCAATCCAAATATTCTTCAAGTCAGGGAAACGATAGCTTGGTAACTCCATCATCAACATATGTTGTGACTTGTCTTTCTGGAAGAATTTCAGAACGAAAGATACACACAGTGCACTCACAATCCCGGCCATATATAAAGCAAACAACACTAAACCTTGCAGATTAAAAATCCCCCAAACAGTTTGTTCAGGAATAAAAGCAGCAATTAACAAGGCATATACAGGTAAACGTGCAGAACACGTCATTAACGGTGCCACAAAAATCGTAGTCAAACGGTCACGCGGATCACTAATGGTACGCGATGCCATGATGCCCGGAATTGCGCAGGCAAAGCTAGACAAGAGCGGAATAAAGGCACGCCCAGAAAGACCTGCTTTAAACATCAGCTTATCTAGCAAAAACGCGGCACGCGGTAAATAACCCGACTCTTCCAATACCAAGATAAAGAAGAACAAAATTAAAATCTGCGGCAAGAACACCACGACACCGCCCGCACCCGCAATAATCCCATCTACCACCAAACTGTTAAGTAAAGGGTGGCTAATAGACCCACCGATGGTTTCACCCAGCCAGCCAAAGAAGGTTTCAATCCCATCCATAAACGGTGCTGCCCAAGCAAAAACGGCTTGGAAGACAATAAACATCATGACTGCAAGGCTAACTAGACCCAAAACTGGATGTAGGAAAATCTTATCTAGAAAATCAGTTCGCTTGTCTTCTTCATCGACGTACTGCACAGCGTCATGTAATAAATTTTCTACTTTCTCATGTGCAGTGTCGCCTTTTAGACCCGTCAACTCGGTATAAGGCACGGCATATTTGCCCTGCTCTAAAGCGCTAAGCAGGCTTTCAATACCCGAATTACGCACCGCAACCGTTTCAACGATCGGCACACCCAAACGCTCAGAAAGCTTTTGGGTATTGATTTGCATGCCACGGCGACGTGCTTCATCCATCATGTTTAAAACGATTAACATTGGACGACCCAATGCAATCAGTTCAATCACTAAACCGAGGTGAAGTTTGAGGTTGGTTGCATCAACCACACATAAAAAAGCATCTTGCTGACCTTCGTCTGCAATTTTCCCCATCACCACGTCGCGGGTAATCATTTCATCAGGACTGGTCGCATCTAAGCTATACGTCCCTGGCAAATCCAGCACGCGAACTGCTTGACCTGAAGGAAGAGTAAATTGACCAACTTTACGCTCAACCGTTACACCCGCATAGTTACCTACTTTCTGGCGTGTTCCAGTGAGATGGTTAAATAACGAAGTTTTACCGCAGTTTGGATTACCTACAAGGGCAACACGCAAGGCATCACTCATCTAGGTGCTCCTTCGACTTGAATTTCAATTTTTTCAGCTTCAACTTTTCTTAAGGCGAAACGTGTAAAACCCACTTGGATTAAAATTGGATCGCCACCAAAAACACCTTTGGTAATCACCTGTACTTTTGTACCTGCGACAAAGCCTAATGTTTCAAGACGACTAGCCACCAAATCAGTCTGAGCTTCGCCATCCAAAGTATGATTCACTTTGTTAATGATGGCAGTTTGTTTGACTTTTAAATCAGATAAACGCACCGCATCCAACCCTTTAATATTTTGAACAGTATACAAACAAATGAGAATAATTACCAAATCAGATTCGATAATGATTCGCATCTGTTATAACACATCGACAAGCGAGAATGATTACACTACATTGAATAAAACCCCTATTCCTTGTTTTTGTCTTTCCGTGATGATGTGCTTGAGAGCTTTATGTTAAATAAAAAACCGCGTGTGCCTGCGCCTGTTCAAATTCCAACTCGGCTCAGTTTTTTACACGGCTTTAAAGATTATCTCATTGCACAAACCGTCAGCCCACACACCCGAAATGCTTATCTCTCTGACTTATTGCAGTGCAGCGAGTGTAGTCAGGTGAGCATGCCCGAATGGAGCAGTGATGATGTCGCCGATGTTCTGCTGACCCTCACCAAGCAAGGCAAAAGCCCGCGCTCCATTGCGCGCTGTCTGTCTGCTCTGCGTTCTTTTTTTAAATTTCTACGGGAACAAAAACTGCGTTCAGACAACCCTGTCGCACTACATAAAACACCCAAAATTGGCCGTGCACTGCCTAAAGATTTGTCTGAGCAAGACGTGGATGCCTTAATTCAAGCTCCCGATATTGAAACCGCTCTCGGACTCCGTGATCGTGCCATGTTTGAAGTGATGTATGCCTGTGGTTTACGTGTATCTGAGCTACTGAATCTACGCCTAGACTTAATCAATTTGAAACAAGGCTATTTAAGGATTACGGGTAAGGGCAATAAAGAAAGACTGGTACCTTTGGGGCAAATCGCAGTGGAATGGGTCGAAAAATACTTAATCGAATCCCGTCCGCAATTATATAAATCTGCAACTGACTATCTATTTTTAACTCAACATGGCGGCATTATGAGTCGGCAAAACTTTTGGTACGCCATTAAACGCTATGCCTTACAAGCAGGGATTCAGGCTGAACTGTCTCCACACACCTTACGACATGCTTTTGCAACGCATTTACTCAATCACGGTGCTGACTTGCGTGTGGTACAAATGTTATTGGGACATAGTGATCTGTCCACGACACAAATTTACACCCATGTCGCACAAGTGCGTATGCAACAACTACATGCCAGCCATCACCCAAGGGCTTAAGGTCTTGATCATCCATAACTTAAGGCTGTTTTTAGCACGAAGACTACGAAGTATTACCGAGTCCTGTACTTTTTTTGCTATGCTTGGCGCTCTGTTTTTATAAAGTCAAAAGAAAAAGGGTTATCTATGTTATTTACCCGTAAACCATTGTTCATTGCCTGTGCCATTGCTTCAAGTGTTCTATTTACAGCATGTTCAAATAACACTGAAGAAAAAAAACAAGACTCTTTAACGGCAAGTGCACCAGCCACAGGTGAAGCGTCGACTTTGACGGAACGCAATGCAAAGCAACGTTTAATTGACACTCTTCAAAAGCATTTCAAAACAGCCAATATCAATGCCAAAATCATCGATATCAAAACCACTGAAGTGCCAAATTTATTTTGGGTCAATCTTGAAGGGATGAGCTCGGTTTATACCACGGCAGATGGTAAATATATTATCCAAGGTGATGTGATTCGCTTGGGCGATAAAACCCTCCACAACGTCAGCGACAACCTGCAAGCTGAAGCCAACAAAAAACTTCTAGCTGGACTAAAAACTGAAGATCTTCTGGTTTATAAAGCCAAAGGCAAGACCAAACATGTGGTTTATGTCTTTACCGATGCCAGCTGTCCTTACTGCCATAAACTGCACGAACATATCCCTGAAATCACAGCTCAAGGCATTGAAGTGCGTTACATTGCATGGCCTCGTGGCGAACAGTTCATGCCAGCCATGGAAAGTGTGTGGTGTAGCGCAGACCGTCAAGCTGCCTTTGATCAAGCCATTTCAGGTGCTCAACTTCCACCGGCGACCTGTAAAAACCCAGTGCGAGATCAATACCAGTTGGGTCTGAACATGGGCGTAAATGGGACACCTGCGATCTACAATGAAGATGGTGAATATCTCGGTGGCTATTTGGCCCCAAGTGAATTATTAAATCGCCTTAAATAACTAATTTTTATTTATTATTTAACTAATATTTATAGTTGAACATAAAATGATTTCTTTCCTAGAGTCTCACAGTTTTTTTAGCTATGATCTAGGCTTGGTTCAATATATATAAGTAAATTGGAGTGTGACGTGAAACCAGTTCGTCTGGCAATCCTCGGTCTTGGTACTGTGGGTGGTGGTGCCCTTAAACTACTAAATGAAAATGCTGCTGAGATTAAACGTCGCACCGGTCGTGAAATTCAAATTACCTATGTCGGCACACGCCGCCCTCGTCCAGACTTAAACTTAGGCGATGAGGTCAAGCAAAGTGCTGACTTACTCGACATTGTGCGTCAGCCTGATGTCGATGTTGTGGTTGAAGTCATGGGTGGCATCCACCCTGCATATGAAGTGATTAAAGAAGCCATTTTGCATGGCAAACAAGTGGTCACCGCGAACAAAGCTTTACTTGCTGAACATGGTAATGAGCTGTTCAAACTGGCGGATGACAATGCCGTGCAAATTGCCTATGAAGCTGCGGTTGCAGGAGGCATTCCCATCATTAAAGTGATGCGCGAAGGCCTAGCGGCAAACAAGATTAATTGGTTAGCAGGTATCATCAATGGTACAGGTAACTTTATTCTGACTGAAATGCGTGAAAAAGGTCGTGCCTTTGCCGATGTGCTCAAAGAAGCACAAGAGCTGGGTTATGCCGAAGCTGATCCAACTTTTGATGTCGAAGGCATTGATGCTGCACATAAACTCACGATTTTAGCATCGTGTGCTTTTGGTATTCCGCTACAGTTTGACAAAGTCTATACCGAAGGCATCAGTAAAATCACAGCGCAAGACGTGAAGTATGCTGAAGAACTGGGTTTCCGTATTAAGCACTTGGGGATTGCGCGTCGTGCGGCGAATGGCATCGAACTTCGTGTTCACCCAACCTTGATCCCTGCGGAAGAACTGATTGCCAATGTCAACGGCGTTAAAAATGCTGTCTTGGTACAAGCACATGCTGTCGGCCCAACCTTGTACTATGGAGCAGGCGCAGGCGCAGGTCCAACGGCTTCTGCGGTCGTTGCAGATGTCATTGATATCGTCCGTGATATCTCGTATACCGAAGATGGCGCTGGAACGATTCCACAATTGGCCTTCGAAGCACTGACCAATGTGCCCATTTTAAGCCGTGAAGAAATGACTACAGGTTATTACATCCGGATTAATGCTGAAGATCAAACTGGCGTCTTGGCCGATGTAACTACGATTCTGAGCCGTGCAGGCATCAGTATCGATGCCATAATGCAACAACCACGCTTAAAAGACCTTATTCCAATCGTGATTTTGACTGATCCAGTCGTTGAATCAAAAATGGACGAGGCACTTGCTCAAATTCAAGCCTTACCCGTCATTCATGGCGAAATCGTGCGAATTCGTTTAGAATCGCTTGATAATTAATCGGGTTGAGGAAAAGAACGCTCTTCTCTTCCTCACCAAGCTCTACACACAATTGGAACATCATCATGTCGAATGCCAATCGTTATACTGGTTTAGTTGACCGTTATCGCGACCGTTTACCAGTGTCTGCAACTACTCGCGCTATTTCTTTAGGTGAAGGTAATACGCCACTGATTAAACTCGAGAACATTCCACGTTTAATTGGCAAAAATGTTGAAATTTATGTGAAGTACGAGGGCTTAAACCCGACTGGTTCATTTAAAGACCGTGGTATGACCATGGCAGTCACTAAAGCCGTTGAAGAAGGCTCAAAAGCCATTATCTGTGCCTCTACAGGTAATACCTCAGCTGCGGCTGCGGCTTATGCAGCGCGCGCAGGCATCAAAGCGTTTGTGTTAATCCCAGAAGGCAAAATTGCCATGGGTAAAATGGCGCAAGCAATGATGTATGGTGCCATCACCATGCAAATCCGTGGTAACTTCGATGACGGTATGCGTCTGGTTAAAGAAATTGCCGATAAAGCCCCTGTAACGATCGTCAACTCAATCAATCCTTACCGTTTGCAGGGTCAAAAAACCATTGCTTACGAAATCGTAGATGAGTTAGGCCGTGCACCAGATTACCACTGCTTACCCGTAGGTAACGCAGGGAACATCACTGCGCACTGGATGGGTTATACCGAAGCAGTTGCCAATCAACCGGCAGATCAATTTAAGCAAGTGATTTACGACGCTGAAACAGATCAATTCACGGGTCCTAAACCTGAAGGTTTACCAACCATGGTTGGTTACCAAGCAGCAGGTGCTGCGCCATTCCTACGTGGTGCACCCGTTGAGAACCCTGAAACAGTTGCAACGGCAATCCGTATTGGTAATCCACAAAGCTGGAACCATGCTAAAGCAGTAGTTCGTGACTCTCAAGGTTGGTTCGATGAACTGACTGATGCTGAAATCTTAGAAGCACAACGTTTGCTTTCAATGTATGAAGGTGTCTTTGTAGAACCTGCTTCTGCAGCGTCGATTGGCGGTGCAATCCGTGACATCAAAGCTGGAAAAATTGCGGAAGGTTCTGTGATTGTCTGTACCGTGACAGGTAATGGTCTGAAAGACCCTGATACTGCGATCAAGCAATGTTCTGATGCGGTCATGCTGTCAATCGATGCAACTTTAGAACAAGTTCGCGATTCCATTCTTTCAAACATGTAATTCAAAGAAGACAAAAAAAGCCCTGCATATGCAGGGCTTTTTTATGACTCAATTTTTGTTGTTGAGTGAACAAAAACAAAGTCGGGTTAAATGCGTTTTGGTAATTGGCTTGCCCAGTTCATTAGGCGCGTTGCATCATTGGTACGTGCTGCAGATGAGTCCGCGCCCAATAACACCACCACTGCCGGACGGTTATTTAAAGTGGTATGCATTACCACACAACGACCGGCTTCATTAATGAAACCTGTTTTTGAAATATTGATATTCCAACCACCATTACGGACTAAAGCATTGGTATTGTTTGATTTCAATACACGATAGCCCAAGTTAAAGTCATAGCTTGCTGTAGTTGAGAACTGGCGAATCAGACCATACTGAGACGCAGCATTGACCAAAATACCCAAGTCACGTGCTGAAGCCACATTACCCGGATGCAGACCAGTCGATTCCATATAATGGGTTGAGTTCATACCCAAAGATTTGGCTTTGGCATTCATCGCCGAAACAAAGGCTGAGCGACCACCCGGATACGTCCGTGCAAGCGCTGATGCTGCTGGGTTTTCTGACTTCATTAATGCAAATAACAATGCCTCTGCACGGTTCATACTATCCCCTGCACGCAGGGACGAGCTTGAACTTTTACAACCCGAACACGAAAAGTCCGCTTGCTGTAAAGTAATGTTTTCAGACATATTTAAACGCGCATCTGAAATCACCACCGCCGTCATCAACTTAGTAATCGAGGCAATCGGCAGCGCGGTATTACTGTTTTTACTGTACAGTACTTCACCTGTATTGCCATCCATCACCAGTGCTGCACGAGCATTGACACTGGGTTGGTTGGAATATTTCGAGGTATCGAAAATTTGTACTGTTTTCGAGGTACTGTTGTTCGTCACCACACCATTGGAACTGCGAATACTGGTGGTGACTTTTGTTGAACCCTGAGGAGCGTACTCTTCAGGATCTTCCATGAGATCATCATTCAGAAGCTGTTCTGCATCTGCTGCAGACCAGCTCATGCTTGCTTGGCTAGGCCCCGAGCCCGGGTTCATCACCAAGTCTGCAAAGCTATGGGTACTGACCGTCATTGCAATCGACCATCCCAATAGATGCATTAAAAATTTATTTGATTTTTTCACTTTTCTTCACTCAACTTCATAACCCATAAGATACATTTGCGTATTCACGCCAATATGCCTTACATTTGTACACAATGCGAACAGCATTGCCGTCGACAGCGTGCATATCTTTTCAAATAAGCCTAAGAATAGGATTGCTAATTTTGTCGTTTCATTGCAAGCTTATTTTGCTTTATGTAACAAAAAATATGGTTTTTATAGTGAGGAAGAGCTAGGTGATCACAGTTTTAGTGGTAGATGACCATGAGTTAGTACGTACAGGGATTTGTCGAATGCTCGAGGACCATGCCGATGTTCAAGTTATTGGCCAAGCTGAATCTGGTGAAGAAGCAATTAACCTCGTCCGTCAATATCACCCGAATGTGGTTCTGTTAGATGTCAACATGCCAGGTATTGGTGGCGTTGAAACCACACGCCGCTTACTACAAACCGCACCCGAAACCAAAGTACTGGCAGTCAGTGGTCTAGCTGAAGAACCTTATCCTTCCCTGTTACTCAAAGCTGGCGCCAAAGGCTACATTACCAAAGGTGCGCCCGTGACCGAAATGGTACGTGCCATTAATAAAGTCATGCAAGGCGGCAAATATTTCAGTGCTGATATTGCTGAACAACTGGCCAGTTCTTATCTATCGGATACACAAACCTCACCTTTTGATGCTCTGTCTGAACGTGAAATGCAGGTGGCGATGATGGTTGTGAATTGCATCAGTGCACAGGAAATTTCTGACAAGCTTTTTGTCAGCGTAAAAACGGTCAATACTTACCGTTACCGAATTTTTGAAAAGCTCAACATTGACAGTGATGTGAAGCTGACTCACCTTGCTATTCGTTATGGTTTAATCAAACCCTGATGCAAGCTGACTAACACCCACATGCTGCAATACTCAACCAATATTCAGTTAAATCAATACCGTCTAGGTGTTTGGTATGCGTCTTATCGACTGTTTATTGGCTGTTGTTTGTTGTTGGTTTATCTACTGACTTATGAGCAGCTATTTTCAAATTATCAATATCCAGTATTGTATCGTTCTGTCCTGATTGGCTTTATTTTTATCAGTGCCTTTCAGCTATTGAGCCTCAAGAATGTGCGCAAGCGCATACCACTTCAGCTCACCTTGTTGTTTATCGTCGATGTCATTAGCCTCAGTTTACTCACTTTTGCCACCGATGGTCCGAACTTACAGTTAAGCTTATTGTTTGTGATCACGATCTTTGCCGCTTGTGTATTGGTCGATAAACAAAAAGCGCTCATCATTACCTTGATTGCTGTAATTACACTGGTTTATCAACACTTTATTGGAACGCTATTTTCAATTAGTTCATTGAATACCATTGGCAACAGTGCCGTGCTCGCCTTTTTGTTCTTTGTGGTTTATGGGTCTGGACAAATTGCAGTACGACGTTTTCAAGTCCTTGAAAATTTAAACTTCTATCAGTCCCAAGAACTGGACCAACTGCAAAACATTAACCGTTATATTTTAGAGCAAACAGAGCTCGGCTATTTGGTGCTCGATGAAAACTGCCACATGGTGCTGAGTAATCCTGCCGCATGTACATTATTGGGCATCTCTCCAATTTATGCCTATGACAAATATCCTTTATATAAGGCACAGCCTGATTTATTTGAACTACTCAAATTCGACCAACTAAAGAATGGGGAAAAATTCCAATTTACATCCCAGCTGAGTCGCTTTCAGATTCAGATCGAAATTCAAAAACTTCAAGTCCCGAATCAGACACTGACCTTATTCGTGCTGCAAGATGCACAAAAAATTAATCAACGTGTACAACAACTCAAGCTGGCTGCACTGGGTCAACTTTCTGCCAGCATTGCACATGAAATTCGCAACCCACTGGCAGCCATCACACAAGCTAATGAACTAATGCAAACCAATGATCCACAACAAGAACTGTTGCAGAACATGATTGCCAAACAAGCCTCAAGGATTGATAAAATTATTGGTGATACACTGAGCATGGCACGCAGTAAAGAAACCTATCCGACCTTAATTGATGTCGCCGCTTTTTTAGAACGTTTTATCGTTGAAGATTTGCCCGATGTCAAAGATCAAATTGATTACCGCATTTCCGATCAAGCTCAGATTCAGTTTGATGAACAACAACTGAGACAAGTGCTGATCAACCTGATTCGAAATGCCATTCGGCATAATGCAGATGAAGCCGATCACATTCAAATTCGTGTCTATAGCTATAGAAACCTCGTCCACATTGAAGTCCGTGATTTTGGTGATGGGGTCGCCAAACAGGATCAAACCGCCCTGTTTCAACCGTTTTTTAGTACCTCCATCAATGGAACTGGGTTAGGATTATATTTATCCCATAGTTTCTGCGAAGCCAACCAAGCTAAGCTATACTATGTAGAACAAAAAATAGGGGCATGCTTTCGGATTGAATGCCCCCGTATAAACAATGACGTGTAATTTTTGGGGTTAAACGTGGAAAAAAAACCACTTGTTTTATTGGTGGATGACGAACAAGACTTATGTACACTGATGCAAATGTCTTTAAGTCGGATGGGGATTGATACACATATTGCCTATCGTTTACAAGAGGCGGTTCAATCCCTAAAAACGCATCAATATGATGCCTGTCTAACCGATCTGAATTTACCCGATGGTAATGGCCTGAACTTGGTCGATTTTATTGCTCAAAATTATCCTAATTTGCCCGTTGCAGTGCTGACTGCTTACGGCAATATGGATATTGCGATTGCAGCACTTAAAGCCGGTGCTTTTGATTTTGTCAGTAAACCAATCAACCAAAAACATTTAGAGCAACTTTTACAAAAAGCCTTTAATCAGCCCATCAGTCAGCTGCATATCCAAGAAGATACGCTTGAACATCGTCTGTTGATTGGTCAGTCTCTTCCTATTCAACAGCTACGCATCACCTTAAAGAAAATTGCACGCTCGCAAGCCCCTGTCTTTATTACGGGTGAATCAGGCACTGGCAAAGAAGTCGTGGCGAATCTGGTACATCGCCTGAGCAATCGTAATGAAGGGCCATTTATTGCCATTAACTGCGGCGCCATTCCGACTGAACTGATGGAAAGTGAATTGTTTGGACACCGTAAGGGTAGCTTTACAGGGGCGACTCAAGACAAACAAGGGCTGATTCTGTCTGCGCATGGCGGCAGTTTATTTTTAGATGAAATTGCTGAGTTACCGCTCACTATGCAGGTGAAACTGCTGCGCGCGGTACAAGAAAAATGCATTCGCCCAATTGGGAGTGACACGGAAATTGATGTCGATTTTCGTGTGATTAGTGCCAGCCATCAAGACCTAGAAGCACTGGTACAACAAGGCAAGTTCCGTCAGGATTTGTACTTCCGCATCCATGTCATGGACATTGTGCTGCCTGCCCTACGTGAGCGTGGCAATGACATTATTCTTTTGGCACAACATTTCATTCAGAAAATCTGCCAAGAATGGGACATCCCAGTCAAACCATTGAGTGAACGTGCACGTGAATTTTTATTGGCCCAATATTATCCAGGCAATGTGCGTGAACTACGCAACATGATGGAACGTGCCATCACCTTAAGTGATGAAAGCAGTATCGACTTACCACACTTGCAAACAGCCCCACTGCGACCGATTGCTCAGACCAACTATGCGAATGCCACGCAACAAGGTACTGTTGGCAATGATCAACTCAGTCATGTGCCTTCGCGTAAATTACCCGAAGAGGGTTTAGAGCTGTATTTAGAAAAAATTGAAAAAGAAATTTTGATGAATGCGCTCAATCTCACCCATTGGAACCGAACACTAGCGGCTAAAAAGCTCGGTATGTCTTTCCGTTCTTTACGTTATCGCTTGAAGAAATTCGGGCTAGATGGCGAAGACGATTCCGTTTAAAGACTTAACGACGGTTAATTAGAATCTCTGCCACATGTTCAACATAGCTTTCATCTTTGAGTTCATGTGGCATTGGATACACCTGATTTGGCGCAATTCCTACTCCTTCAATCATCCGACCACTTGGGGTGTAATAGTGAGATACCGTCATTTGCAAAGCTGCACCATTCGATAACGGAAATAGTTTTTGTACCACGCCCTTACCATAACTTTTTTCACCAATCACCCACGCCCGTCCATGCTCCTTCAGCGCGGCGGTAAACACTTCCGCTGCCGATGCAGAACGGTCATTAATCAAAATGCCCACTTTTAAATTTTGAAACTCTAGACTTGGTAAAGCTTGGAACTGTTGATCCCCTTCAGAACGGCTTTGGGTTGAAACAATTACCCCTTGATTTAAGAATAAATCGGCAGATTCAACTGCGGCAGACAACAGCCCCCCGGGATTATTTCTGAGGTCAATCAAGACCGCTTTTAAACGCGAAGACTGATGCTCTTCTATCAATTGCTGAATTTCATTGGCCGTATCCTGTTGAAACACCCGTACCTTGAGCACCAAAACTTGGTTATTCAACAGTTGCGCCTGAATATCGGTTTCAACCTTTTTGGTTCGGACTAAATTGATCGGCGTTGAATTGGCTTTTAACTGTAGGCTAATGGTACTACCAATTGCCCCACTGAGTAATTCATTGACTTGAGCATGGTTGAGCTTGCGTAGCTCTTGATCATCCACTTTAAAAACGGAGATCCCATTTTTTAAGCCCAATTTACTGGAATCTGAGTCAGGTTTTAATCCACGAATCAGCCATTGTTGTAAGCGAGAATCAAACTCTAAACTGAAGTCAACTGAAGCCAAATCCCCTTCAGTATATTGCACCAGTTGTTTATATTCTTGAGGAGATAAATAGCGAGAATAACGGTCTAAGCCACCGACTAAACCTTTAATAGCCTGTTGAAACAGTGCTTCATCACTACGTTCAGCCACATAATTGTCTTTGACTAAACCGTAGATTTGTACAAATTGTTGAATGGATTCAATTGGAACCTCAACATAACCTTGTTCCAGTTCATCATCAAAAGCGGGGGCTGCCGCTGTTTTTGCAACAGCCCCCATCGGGTGGATCAGACTCAGACCTAAAGCAATCACTACACCTATTGAAGTCCACGATGCTTTTGCCATTTACCCACCCAAATTGATTTATACGTCTAATGTAATTAAGTTACGACCTTGCATGTCTGCTGGAACAGGAAGATGCATCAAGCTTAACAAGGTTGGTGCGACATCGGCCAGTACGCCACCGTCAGCAATGGTTGCTTGAGTTGGGCCGACATAGATAAAAGGCACCAATTCTGTCGTATGCTGGGTATGCACCTGACCACTATGATAATCCTGCATTTGTTCAACATTACCATGGTCAGCCGTAATTAACATATGACCTTTTTGTGCCATCACCGCTTCATAGACACGGCCTAAGCATAAATCAACAGCTTCCACTGCTTTCACTGCAGCATTAAACACGCCCGTATGACCAACCATATCGCCGTTGGCATAATTCACCACCAATAGATCAAACTTGCCTGAGTTAATCGCAGCCACCAATTCATCGGTTACTTCATAGGCGCTCATTTCTGGCTTGAGGTCATAAGTAGCCACATTCGGTGACGGAATCAAAATACGTTTTTCACCTGGATATTCATCTTCACGACCACCACTGAAGAAGAATGTCACATGTGCATATTTCTCAGTTTCAGCAATACGTAATTGGGTTTTACCAAGGTCTGAAAGATATTCACCAATCGAGTTTTTTAATGCTTCAGGCATATATGCCACAGGTGCATCAATACTGGCTTGGTAGCGTGTCAACATCACAAACTTAGATAAGTTTGGTACAACTTTACGCTCAAAGCCTGCAAAATCTTTTTCAACAAACGCTTTGGTAATTTCACGCGCACGATCCGCACGGAAATTCATAAAGACGATGCTGTCACCGTCTTCAACTTTCACAGCATCGCCAATGCGTGTTGCTTTGACAAATTCATCAGATTCGTCTGCGGCATAAGCCAATGCTAAACCTTCAACAGCTGTAGCTGCAGTACGTGTTGCTTCAGACTCTGTAAGTAAACGATAGGCTTGTTCCACACGGTCCCAACGGTTGTCACGATCCATCGCAAAATAACGACCAATCAGACTCACAATACGACCTTGATTTGGATATTGAGCAAACAATGCATCTAATTTTTCTAAAGAAGGCTGTGCACTGCGTGGTGGGGTATCACGACCATCTAAGAAGGCATGGAGATACACAGTTGCACCGCGTTTTAACGCAAGTTCAGCCATGGCAACAATATGATCTTCATGTGAATGCACCCCACCTTCAGACAATAGCCCCATGATGTGCAACGCACCACCCGCGGCTTTGGCTTTTTCAACAGCATCAACCAAAACTTCATGCTCGAAAAAAGCACCCGTACGAATGTCTTTGGTGATTCGGGTAAAGTCTTGATAGAGCACACGACCTGCGCCCAAGTTCATATGGCCCACTTCAGAGTTACCCATTTGGCCATCTGGCAGACCCACGTCTTCACCAGAACCTGAAATTAAGCTATGCGGATGCTTTGCTTCAATCGCTGTTAAATTCGGTCGATTCGCTGCTAAAAATGCATTGTCTTCGGTCGCTTCACGGTGTCCCACACCATCCATAATGACCAGTACGTGAGGGATTTTGCCAGCAGTTGCATCCGCCATAATAAGCACTCTTTTTTTGTCTACAAATTCATCGCTCTATCTTACCGAATTTTCGGTCAAGACTCTATGCAGGCATGATGGTTTAACACCATCATCCGCATTGTTTTCTTCAATATCGTACAGTTATCGCGCACGTTGTAATAAATAACCACCTGCGACAAACATCAGTAAAATCGGCACAAAAACGAACCATGCGGGTGAAGGCGAATACACCAAACTTGCATAACCTAAGAAGTCTTGTAGGTAAAAGAAACCTAAGCCTGTAAACAGTGCAATGACCAAACGAAAGCCCATCGATTGTTGGCGCAGTGGGCCAAAAATAAAGGAACAAGCAATCAACACCAAAGCAATTAAGGCAAATGGAGAGGCCACTTTCTGCCAAAAAGCCAACTGATAAGTTTTAGGCACTTGGCTGTATTCATGCATATAGCTCATGAAACTGACCAATTGACTCGGTGAAAGGTCTTCAGGGTCAATCGTCACCATGTGCACATATTTCGGCTGCAGTGCCAGTGCCAAAGGCGTTTCAGCGGCCTTTTGTGCCGTAGCATTGCCTGTCGGCAGCAAATCAACTTGGGCCGTATTTTCTAAAATCCAATGACCATCTTGCACAAACTGACCTTGCTCAGCATTTAAAACGCCTTTCAAACGAGCATTATTGTCAAAGTCGACCACTTGCACATTTTTCAACTGACCTTGAGAATTGGCATAATCGACATAAATAAAACGCTGCCCTTCTCGTGTCCAGTAACCACGTACTTCACCGAGCTCAGCCGCAGTTCGATGGCTTTTCACACCTTTGGCTTGCTCATTGGTATATGGAATCACCCATTCACTTAAAGCGAATGACAGTACCACCAAAATTAAAGCGGAACGAATCACCCAACCAACAATCCGCCAGAGACTCACCCCCACCGAGCGCATCACAATCAGCTCACTGTTTGAAGCCAAAGTACCCAGCCCCAGTACCGAGCCAATTAACGCAGCAATCGGTAGAATCTCATAGAGATATTGTGGTGCTCCCCACAGTACATAACGTAAAGCATCCCAAGCACCATAACCTTCTTTAAGGGAGCCTAGCTCACCCAAATAGGTAAACAGAATTTGCAAGACCGATAAAATAGCGGTAGCACCCAGCATCGCCATCGCGGTGGTTTTGGTCACATGTTTTGCGACTATACGACGTGCGAACATGATTAAGACCCCGCTCGTTGTAATGTTTTCTTAATTTTCGGGGCCAGCTTTTGTTTACGCGAAAACAAAGCCGCTGCTATCGCATAGATCACCAAGATCATTGGATAAGCCCAAATCCCCATTTCTTCTTTACTGACTCGGGTTTTAATGGCCATCAAAGCCACGATTAAACTGGCAAAAATAAGCAATGCAGGGAACAACTTCAAATAACGGCCTTGGCGTGGGCTCACTTCAGATAAAGCCACAGCAAGGAGCAACGCCACTACAATGGCAAACGGTACAAAAATACGCCAGCCCAACTCACTCGCCACGACAGGATCATGACGATTATCCCAAAGTTTCATGGTGGACAGTGCTTCAACATCGGCACTTTCAAACTTCGCTTCTTTATCATTTTCTAAACGTAGGCGATAAGACTGAAACTCGGCTTGGCTATAACGCGGCTGTCCCGGATAAATTTCATAACGGCGACCTTGCACCAAATCCACCACATTGGCGGGATCATTTTCAATTTCAACCCGCGTGGCTTCTTTGGCCAAAATCATCACATCAGGCTTACCTTCTGCTTCAGCGCGTTGATAGAAGAAAATGTCTTTGAGGTTCTTACGGTCTTCGGATAAGTCACCCGCATAAATGGTATAAGGCCCCGATGAAATAAACTCTTTGGGTCGAACCAAATCAAAACCAGTACGCACCGCCTGACTGGTGGTGAGCTGCTCAAACTGACGAACACCCCACGGCGCCATCCAAAGCATCAGCACGGCTTGAACAGCAAGAAACACCACGGTCATAGGAATCAGCAGTCGCCCCAATTGGTTACGACTGACGCCACTGCCATTGAGTACTGCCATTTCATGATCGACATACAGACGACCAAAAACCAGCATCAGTCCAATAAAAAAGCCTAGAGGAAGAATCAGCGTTAAAAATTCAGGCAAACGATAGCCAATAATGCTAAATAAAATACCTGCATCTAAGCGACCCTGCGCGGCTACACCAAAATACTTGATCAAACGACCGCCCATCATGATCAAGGTCAATAAGGCGATCACAACCAAGGATGTCGACACCACTTGTTTGACCAGATAACGCCGAATAATCAAATTAATTCTTCCAAAAATAGGTGAATAAAAACTAGCGCTAGTTTACCCGAATAGTGAAAATATAAAACCTGTACTCTTGTTGCACTTTGCAACTCTATTCATGTTAATGTTTCAGTGGTTTAATCATTTTCAAACTTTATAAGGCTTAAATAAAACTTATGAAACTCTCTATTAATACGTCATTCACAGAGAATACGTCTAGCCAATTTTTGTTGATATTAGTAGATTCTGAAAACACGCAACACCTTGCAAATGCTTATCAAATTAATGATTTAAACAACTTAATTGAAGCAACTCAGTTTAAAGCCGCGTTCAATGAAACCTTGAGCCTCATTGGTCAAATTCCAGCAAGCCCCAATGCAGCCTTGGTGGGTGTCGGTAAAGCAGCTGAATTACAAGCAGCAAAGCTGGTGAAAATTGCTCAAACCATTATCAAAGCTTCACAAAAAAAATTCAAACACATCAGTATTGACCTTTCAGCCCTTCCAGCTGAGCTCCATTATTTATTTGCCCTCAGTTTGACGCAAGCGGCATATGCTTTTGATGAATTCAAATCGAAAAAAGCCGACAACGCGCTTGAACAGATCAGCCTGATTGCCGCTGAGTCGCCGCTGAATGCTGCACAACTTAAACTGATTGAAGCTGTGCAGTCAGGTCAAAGCTTTGCACGTGACTTAGGCAACCGTCCGGGCAATATCTGCTTCCCTGAATATTTGGCAGAGCAAGCCTTAGAACTGGCAGCCCAATATCCTGACCTACTCCGTGTTAATGTCCTTGATGAGCAACAAATGGCTGATCTGGGCATGCATTCCTTCCTTGCGGTGAGCAAAGGTTCAGACCGCCCAGGCCGTATTATTACCCTTGAGTATCAAGCTGAACGTACTGAAGCCCCAGTGGTCTTGGTCGGTAAAGGAATCACCTTTGATACAGGTGGCATTTCATTGAAACCGGGCGCTGGTATGGATGAAATGAAATATGACATGTGTGGTGCAGCATCCGTTCTAGGGACACTCCGTGCTCTATGTGAATCACGTTTAGCCATTCATGTCGTAGGTACGATTGCGGCAGCTGAAAATATGCCTTCAGGCAAAGCTACACGTCCGGGTGACATCGTGAGCACCATGAGCGGTCAAACCGTTGAAATTTTAAATACCGATGCAGAAGGTCGTTTGGTGCTGTGCGACACATTGACCTATGTAAAACGCTTTAACCCTGAACTGGTCATTGATATTGCAACCTTAACCGGCGCCTGTGTCGTGGCACTCGGTTCAGTCTTAACAGGTATGTTTACCCCAGATGACAAACTTGCGGCCGAACTATCTGAAGCAGGTCAAAATAGCTTTGACCGCGTCTGGCGCATGCCTGTGATTGATGACTATCAAGAACAGCTAGACTCTCCATTTGCCGATATTGCCAATATTGGCGGGCCTAAAGCTGGTGCTGTAACTGCAGCGTGCTTCTTGCAACGTTTCACCCGTGATTACCGCTGGGCGCATTTGGACATCGCAGGTACAGCATGGAACTCGGGTGCCAATAAAGGGGCAACCGGTCGCCCAGTACCCTTATTGATGCAATTCTTAGCTCATCGTGCGCAGTCTAATGGCTAATATTAGCTTTTATCTATTTGAACAAAGTCCTGAACGACAAGTCGAAAGTGCTTGTCGTTTATGTCGTAAAATCTTGCGTCAGCCAGAGCGAATCTGGCTGTATGCAAGCGACCCTGAACTACAACAGCAATTGGATGAACGTTTGTGGAGTTTTGATGACACGAGCTTTATTCCGCATGGCATTGATCAAATCGATGCGCGCATTTGTATCTCAGCCCAACTGCCTGAGCAATCCGATTGGATTGTGTTCAATTTTAACGATCAAGCTCTTGAACAGTTCGAAAAATTTAGCCACATTATAGAAATTATTGAAAATAACGAATCGGCCAAACAACAAGGTCGTGAAAAATTTAAACAATATAGACGTCTCGGGGTTGAAGCTCGAACCTTCAAGCTTTAAATGATTCCCCCGTCTAAATAAGGAGATGCGTAGTGGCATTGAATGTTGGTCCAGATTTTAAACAGCGCTGGTTAAATGTACCTGATGCTGTTCGTCAGGCCTTTATTGATGACCTGAGTCGCGTCTGCGATGTACTCAAACCTGAAACAGGTTTACACAGTTGGATTGAACAAGACCAACGCGCTCAAGCCGTCTCTACCCAAAGAATTGAACAAGCGTATGCCGATCTGAAAGCACAGCTGATTGAAGAAGCACGAATTCGTAAACAACAAGCGTTGGAAAAATCACTGGCAGACAAACGCGCAGCGCAGGAAGCTTATGCGGATAGCCTCAAAGAAGATGAAATCCGTCAGTTCAATGAGCAAACCCAAGCTTTAAATGTGATGCGTCAAAGTGTCGATCAGGAAATTTCGAGCTACACCGCACGCTACGAGAAAACACCTGAACAAGCTCTGGACTATGCCAAAGGTAAATTTGGTATTGATGATTCACAAATTTTGTCTGAGTTAGAAAGTGTGCGTTTACGTTTAGAGCTTGAAGCGGAAACCTTAATTGAAGAGTCCGTCGCCAGCTATCGCAGTAAGCTACAAGCCGCGGCTCAAGAAGAAATTGACTATATTTTGAAAAATTCAGACTTTTCTGATGAAGCGGTTTCTAACACTGCTTAACAGGCCTAGGCTTCCACTTAAACTCACTTCGGTGAGTTTTTTATGCACCCTTGTTTTGCTCGGCTGATATGGTCTGTCTCGATCTCAAACCAACACATCAACCATAAACGATAATGTATTGCCCACACCATAACCAATCGCCAACAAACTACCAATCCAAATCAGGCCACCAGTCACGTTGTACCACATAAAAGTCGCCAAACTCATATGCCCTGCGCCCGCAGCAAAAGGCGCGAAAGAACGTACAAAAGGAATAAAACGTGCCACTAAAATGGTTTTACCGCCATGCTTTAAGAAATATTGATTGGTCTTCATCATATATTCGGGTTTCAGCCAACGCGAATGCTGATGGGCAAATTTAAAGCCCAGCTTCTGACCGGTATAATAATTGACGATATAACCCAACACCGCAGCAATCATCATCAAAATACCCATGGTATGGATATGGATTAAATCCGAGCTGGAACATAAGGCACCAATGGCAATCAGTAAACTGTCACCCGGCAAAAAGAACATAAAAACGAAGCCCGTTTCTGCAAAAATAATCAGAAAAAGAATCGCATAAATCCAAAGGCCGTATTCTGCAAGCAGTACGGGCAATAATTGTTCTAGATGGAGAAAAAAATCAATCATTGTCACCTATCCGTGCAATGAACTGCGTACTATCTTTCATCATACTCAATTGCTTACCTATTCATTTCAAAAGAAAAACTCCCTCATTTTGGGCAAATAGGGAGCTCATCTTTTGTCTATTCTTGCTGCAATCTAAACGATTTTTCTATTTCAAGAAACCATTTTGTGCCAAAAAGTCTAAACTAATTTTAGATTGTGAGGGAGTTTCCGCAGCTTTGTCACCCATCATCAGACGTTCAATGTAGCGTGCTAACACATCCACTTCAAGGTTCACTTGACTGCCAGCCTTCCACGTTCCGATATTGGTTCGTTCAGCCGTATGCGGAATTAAATTGAGGCTTAAAATACGGCCACGCAAATGATTAATGGTTAAACTGATCCCATCGACCGTAATCGAGCCTTTTTCTGCCAAGTAACGTGCAATCTCAGCTGGTGCAGTCACTTCAAAATAAAGCGAACGCGCATCTTCACGCACAACCGTGATTTCACCCACAGCATCGACATGACCTGACACAATGTGTCCACCAAAACGTGTGGTGGGTAACATCGCCTTTTCCACATTGACACGTTGTCCAACTTTCCAATGGGCTAGTGTGGTTCGGTTTAAACTTTCACGTGAGACATCGGCCGCATACCAGTGCTCACCCCAGTCAATCACTGTGAGGCAAATGCCATTGGTGGCAATCGAGTCACCCAAATGGACATCTGACATATCCAGATCCGTACCAATGCGCAAACGCACATCGCCACCGACATTTTGTACGCTTTCAACTGTGCCTAGACTTTCGATGATCCCTGTAAACATTTCTGATTTCTACCTCTATATTTTTACCACAGCGCCAACTGTGTCGTGACCCCAGATGTATCGACCCCGCCCAATTCGGCATAATGGTACAACTGCCCAAGCAGTTGACGAATTGGCGGACCTGACTTGGCATGGGTATCAGTGATCACAATAAACTCTAACACACGCGCACGCTCAGACTGACGCTGTTTACTCACGCGATAACGCGGTACATCCTGCGTTAATAAAGTCACGCGACCTCGCTCCAAATTGGCTTTGAGCAAGTCCCCTGCTTCAATATTACCATCGGTTGAATAGCTGGTCAGAATGTAACGTGCATTGATGGTGGAAAGTAATTTTTCGTATGCCTCTTTGGCATACTTTGACGAGTTATAAGGACTCGGACGCTCTTTGCGCCACGCACGGTCAATTCCGCTTTTAAAACCTTTGGTGTCTGGTGTCGGTAAATCTACCTGATCCCATAGTGTTAAAGCATTTAAGACATGATAGTTACTGCTGTAAGCATGCTGGTTATAGGGTGGATCTAGATAGGCCACATCGACCTCAAAACTGCTCATTTGGTTTGCCAAATGCTGTGCATCGACACACCACATTTCAGCCATCGGGTTCTTTTGCTTATTATCACCCACTTCACTAAAGCGACTTGGGGTCAACCACAGCAAGGATTCAATCCGCTCTAGCGCTGTTTGGGTTTTACCGCCCCAACCGTGGTGGAAGCTTTTAAAGACGCCGGAAGTATTGCTGACAAAACTTGCAGAATACAGCAACGGTGCCAGTAAAGCAGACATCTCCACATCATCGATTGCCCCTTGTGCCTGCCATGTGGCAATTTGCTGACGAATCGCATCAATGCGCATGCCGTTGCGACGCTTAAAGAACAAACGATCTCGGCTTGGATCATAGATTTCATCATTTCGCGGGCACAGATTATGCGTTACCCAGCCCTTAACTTCAGGCAATCGGTTTAAATAATCAATGGCTTTTTGATAACCACCCAACTCTTTAAATGCAGGCGCTTCGGTACAAGCCAAAATGGCATGGTTCAGCGCATGGCTATACGGTTCCCAGTCATTGGCAATCACGCGATAACCATTTTGACGCGCCAAACGCGAGACCACGCCCGAACCCGCAAAGAAGTCGGCAAAAATAGGCGCACGACCATCTGCACGGTTTAAAGTCCCTGTACTCTCAAGCGCCTCTAAAATCAGATGCAACAGACGGCGCTTATTCCCCAAATAAGGAACAAGTTGATGAAAGAGATATTCATCGGTGGTACGTGCCGCGTGACGACGTTTATGATAAACCGTAGACTCTGAACTCATAATGACTCTTGAGAAGGGATAAGCGTTAAGCGCACATCATCACCCAATTGTGTGACATCCATAAGCTTAAAGCGGAGTTGCTCTGCCATCTGAGAAAACTCAGCATTGAACATTGCACGTGCAGACTGACCCAATAAGGTCGGTGCCACATAACTAATCATTTCATCGACCAACTTCTCTTGTAAAAAAGCCGTCGATAACGTTGCACCTGCTTCAACCATGACATCGTAAATTTGATGCGATTGAACCAACTGCTTTAATAACTGATCTAAAGGTTGTACAGCAAACTGTAGCACGCCTAAATCAGCCAATGCTTGACGATAAGGCCCCATCACCATCACGGTATCCGGCTGCTGTAAAATTTGGGCCGTCAGCGGCAAGCGTCCTTGACGGTCTAACACCAGACGTTTCGGTTGTACAACCATTGTCAGATCCGCAACACCCTGAAGCTGTCTAACATTGAGCTGAGGATCATCGGCCAGTATGGTTTCAATCCCCGTGATCACGACACCAGAAATGGCACGAAAATGCTGAACATCCAACCGTGCGGCTGGGCCTGTAATCCATTTCGACTCACCCGAAGCCATCGCCGTTCGACCATCTAAACTAGAGGCAACTTTTAAACGCACATAAGGCATGCCAGTAGCCATGGCTTTTAAAAAGCCCGCATTCAACTGATGCGCTTCGGTTTGGCAAATGCCGACATCAACCTCAATGTCTGCTTCTTTTAAAATTTGTACCCCTTTACCGGTCACCAAGGGGTTGGGATCTGGACAGGCAATCACAACACGCGCCACACCTGCCTCGACCAAACCTTTGGCACACGGCGGTGTACGCCCATAATGCGCACAAGGTTCTAAAGTGACATAAGCCGTTGCGCCTTGAGTCTGTTCGCCCGCTTCGCGCATCGCAAAAACTTCTGCATGGGGCTGACCCGCTTTAGGGTGATAACCTGTCCCCAGCAACTGCCCATCTTTGACAATGACACAGCCTACATTTGGATTTGGCTTGGTGCTGTATTGACCTTGCAGTGCTAAAGCAATCGCTTGTTTCATCCAAGCTTGGTCAGCGTGTAAAGCACTAGACTGTAATTCAGACATGGATGCCAACTCGCTTAATGTTCACGTTGTTGCATTTGTTCAATTTGGTGACGAAAGGCATCGACATCTTGAAAGTCTTGATAGACCGATGCAAAACGTACATATGCAACATGATCCAACGAAAATAAAGATTGCATGACAATTTCACCAATGGTGCGTGATTTCACATCACGCTCACCTAAACGGCGGATTTGCAGCTGAATATCGCTCAAGACGGTTTCAATTTGCTCTTGCGTCACGGGACGTTTTTGTAAAGCATGCATCAAGGAACGACGCAATTTTGCTTCATCAAAAGGTTCACTTTTGCCATCCGACTTGATCACACGAGGCATGACCACTTCATAACTTTCAAAGGTTGTGAATCGTTCACCACAACTAATACATTCCCGACGACGACGAATTTGACAACCTTCAGCGGCCAAACGTGAGTCGATCACTTTACTGTCTTCGGCGTTGCAAAATGGACAATGCATAGTGGTTAAATTGAACAAATTTGAATGGTTTTAGAGTGTAGCAAAAATTCGCTGTTTTGTAGAGTTTTACGCTAGATATAGAAAAAAAACAGCCCTTTCGGGCTGTTTCACACAATATATTGATTATACTGTTTATTTATTATTCTATTGATTAGTCTACGCGTTCGCCATGTTGGCTCAAGTCTAGGCCCATACGTTCATCATCAGATTCAACGCGAATTCCAATCACTAGATCAATCACTTTTAAGATAATGAAGGTTAATACTGCTGAGTATGCGATCGTTGCCAATACCCCTTCAACTTGAACCCAAAGTTGATGCATTACATCACTTGGTGCTTTGTCGCCCATGATGAAGTCGCTTGCAAAGAATGCTGTTAAGATTGCACCGACAATACCACCCACACCGTGTAAACCAAACGCATCTAAAGAGTCATCGGCTTTTAAAGCACGTTTCAAGGCACTGATACCCCAGAAGCACACCACACCACCGATTAAACCCATCGCCAATGCACCGCCGACAGTCACAAACCCTGCTGCTGGTGTAATCACTACCAGACCAGCAACCGCACCAGATGCAGCACCAAGTACTGAACCTTTACCACGTGCAACTTTTTCAGTAATTAACCAAGAGATTGCCGCTGCTGCTGCTGCTACTTGAGTCACGAGCAATGCATAACCTGCTGAGCCGTTTGCGCCCAATGCAGAACCACCATTGAAACCAAACCAGCCAACCCACAGTAAGCTTGCTCCCACAACGGTTAATGCCAAGTTATGTGGAGCCATTGATTCACGGCCTAAGCCCATACGTTTGCCGAGCATGTATGCAGCAACCAAACCTGCCACACCTGAGTTGATGTGTACAACGGTACCGCCGGCAAAGTCGAGTGCGCCATCATTTGCTAACCAACCACCGCCCCATACCCAGTGAGTAATTGGTGCATAGACCACGACTACCCAAATCGAGATAAAAGCGATAAATGCGCCGAATTTCATCCGTTCTGCAATTGAACCACTAATAATGGCAACGGTAATGATGGCAAAGGTCATTTGGAAAATAACGAATAGAACTTCAGGAATTGTCCCCGTTAACGCATCGGTAGTAATGCCTGTCAACATGAACTTATCTAAACCACCGATAAAGGCATTGCCTTCACCAAATGCTAAAGTATAGCCAATGATAACCCATGCAATACTCACCACTGCTGCAGCAACAAAGCTATGTGCCATAGTGCTTAAAACGTTTTTCTTACGAACCATACCGCCGTAAAATAACGCTAAACCTGGAATGGTCATTAATAAAACTAGTGCTGTGGAGACTAAAATCCACGCCGTATCACCTGTATCTAATGTTGGTTCTTCTTCTGCAGGTGCGGGTGCTTCTACTGGAGCAGCAACGGCTTCAACCGCTTGTACCGCTGGAGCAGCCACATCCGTTGTTTCAACCACTGTGACTTGTTCTGATGAAGTTGGCGCTGTTGCTGCTTCTTCAGCCCAAGCAACAGAACCACCTAAAAGTGCGCCAGATAAGCTCAGCGCGAATAGCATTTTTTTCATTCGTATCCCCCAACCTAATTTGTGCGAGTTATGTGTTACTCAGCAAACTTCATGCCAAATTAAACGGCATCGGCACCTGTTTCACCTGTACGGATACGGATGACTTGCTCTAAATTTGTGACGAAAATTTTACCGTCGCCAATTTTTCCGGTACTAGCCACACGTGTGATTGACTCAATCACCGCGTCGACCATTTCATCACTGATCGCGATTTCGATTTTTACTTTTGGTAAGAAATCAACAACATATTCAGCGCCACGATAAAGTTCAGTATGACCTTTTTGACGACCAAAGCCTTTGACTTCAGTTACCGTGATCCCTTGAACACCAATTTCAGACAGTGCTTCACGCACATCATCCAATTTAAACGGTTTTACAATTGCAGTTACGAGCTTCATGTTTGTTTTCCTTCGGCTTATTTCACCAGTAAGGTTTTATGTTCAAATTTCATGCCAAAAATTCTTAGGTTGGGGGGAAAAGAAAGTCTGACATGAGTTTTCTTTATACCCTATTCTATACATTTAAATGCGTTTTGAGCTTCAAAATTCAGGTTTTTTAGTCGAAGATTTATGATTTTTTTACAATCGATGAAATCATATTTCATCTGAAAGGCTATAGAGTCAGAAGCAGCAATGGTACACTGCTGTCACGTCTCCAACTGTTGGATATAGAAATGATTGAAACTTTATTACAAGCCATACTGGAACAAGTCGAACAACCTAAACAAGACTTAGAACATAATTTACGCGCACTGCTCAATGAAGCGGTGACCAAGATGGATTTGGTTTCCAAAGATGAAATTGAGCGTCAACGTACTGCACTGAATAATGCCAATTTGCGTTTAAATGACTTATTGAAACAAGTGGAAGCTTTAGAGTTACGCATCCAGAACAAAAAATGAGCACCTGTTTGGTGCAACAAAAGACGCATAACGAATTAAAATAATGCACTATAATGGAACAAAAGATGTCTTTTGCCAAAATTTACACTCGAGCTTTGCTCGGTTTACACGCACCTTCGGTTGAAGTTGAAGTTCATCTGAGCCAAGGACTACCCTCTTTAACCATTGTGGGGCTTCCTGAAGCAGCCGTTCGGGAAAGCAAAGATCGGGTGCGCTCCGCCATTATCAATAGTGGCTTTCAGTTTCCGACCAAACGCCTCACCATCAACCTTGCACCTGCAGACCTGCCCAAAGACAGTTCACGGTTGGATTTGCCTATTGCACTGGGTATTTTAATTGCCTCTGGTCAGCTCCCTGAGCAAGGAACTGAAAATTTTGAATTTATAGGTGAGTTGGCACTTGATGGGCAACTGCGACCAATTTCAGGCACTTTAAGTATTGCAATTGCCTGCCAGCAAGCTGGACATCAACTGATTTTACCGGAGGCCAATGCGCAAGAAGCCTCTCAACTGCCCAACTTTCAGGTGTTTGCAGCGCAACATTTAAAACAAGTCTGTGAGCATCTGTCGCAAAACCATCTCATCCAACAGTTTCAACCCACGGCGCTAAAAGCCTCACAGCACTACAAATTTGATTTGGCCGATGTTAAAGGTCAACTGCGTCCAAGACGCGCCTTAGAGATTGCGGCAGCAGGTGGTCATTCTTTACTATTTAAAGGACCGCCAGGGACAGGGAAAACCCTATTGGCTTCACGTTTAGCCAGTATTTTACCGCCCTTGAACACGCAAGAGAATTTGGAAGTGGCGAGTATTTACTCGGTGGCCAATCATCAACATCCTTTTGGGCAGCGGCCATTTCGTGCACCGCACCATACGGCTTCTGCGGTTGCCTTAGTCGGTGGCGGGTCACAACCCAAACCCGGTGAAATTACTTTGGCACATAAAGGCGTGCTGTTTTTAGATGAATTACCAGAGTTTGACCGCAAGGTTTTAGAGGTTTTAAGACAGCCGATTGAAGCCAAAGAGATTGTGATTTCACGTGCTTCACGGCAGATCACCTTTCCAGCCAATTTCCAACTGATTGCCGCAATGAACCCGTGTCCCTGTGGTTATGCTTTTAATCAAGATAGCCGTTGCCAGTGCTCAGCCGAGGCGATTAAACGCTACCAAAACCGCATTTCAGGGCCTTTGCTGGATCGGATTGATTTACATATTGATGTACCACCCTTGCATGCTTCTGAATTGCAAGACACACAAGCCGTGGAAGACTCGGCAACTGTACGTGAGCGCGTGATTCAAGCTTATGAATGGCAAATGCAGCGCCAAGCTTGTCTCAATATGGCTTTATCACCCAAACAACTCGAACAATTCGCACCGCTAGATGGACAAGCGGCTTTAATCTTTGAAAAAGCACAACAGCGTTTAAATTTGTCTGCTCGGGGTTATCATCGGATTTTAAGAGTGGCCAGAACCATTGCGGATTTGGCCCAGTCAGAGCATATTCAAACTGGACATTTGACTGAAGCTCTCTCCTACCGACAGCAAAATGCCTAAAATTGCTAAATTCCACATAGAAAAACCCCTCCAGTCCTATGACTAGAGGGGTTTTGAAGATGCTAAAACTTAGAAAGTTTTAGTTAAGGTAAACACAGCACCTGTTTCTACACCACGTGCTGTCACATGATCCAGATTATCAGTATCAATATTGGTTCCTACTGCTGCCAATTCTGCTGTTGCACCAGGAATAGACTGGAATGCATAGGTCACACCCACTTTCCAATCCACATAATTGTCATCATCACCAAATGAATATTTATCTTCATCACTGACCACGGTATAACCCACATTCGCAACGCCACCAAAGCCCGTTGAACCAAATGGAATCGCATAACCAGCATTGATGTTCCAGCTGTCTGTATCTGCTGCAACATAGTCATTGGTATAGTTTACATTGGTCAGTAGACTGTCTCCTTCAGTGAAGACACTCGCAAAGGTTAATTTGCCATAAAACTCTAACCAGTTCAGATCATCTGCACTTGGATAGTTGTAGTACACCATACCCACATCAAGCACTGGCTTGCTGGCAAAGCTTTCTAATGTTGTTGCAAAACCAATCGATGGATCGAGCTCTAAGCTTGGTGAACCTTCACCAAAGTCAACATTTGAACCCCAAAGACCCAAATACAAGCCTGAGTCATGTGCCAAAGTAAAGCCCGCTTGTACCGCTGGATCATTTTGGGTTTGAGTTAAACCACGGAAACGATAGTCGGTTGTTACAGCAGCACTTCCGCTAAAAGAGAAACCAAACGGTAATGCTGGCTCGTCATCTGCGAAAGTGAATGTAGAAGCTGAAGCCACCACAGCTAAAGATAATGCTTTAAGTGCAAATTTCATTGTTTGATTCCCCCACATCGTATCCGACGTTTTTTGGTTATTTCGATAAACTCATGTAGGTAGTAGCAATAGCTATGCCACATTCAATTCAACACCAGATCCATTTTTCAAAAAATCATACTAAGAATTTGTTTTTATTAAATTTATATTAAATATAAAAAAATTAACTCGCACTCAGCTTGATCGTTAAACATCTTCGCGGTGAATTGAAGCCAAGCCCATCAAGCAAACATAATTGTTTACAATATGCGCTATTTTGAGACTCATCTTTGGAACGTACGTTTTTAAGTGCATAAAAAAAGTGCATCCCCAACCGATCTGGATGCACTTTTCATATCTACAGAATTTAGAAGTTGTAAGTTAAACCCAGCACCAGATGGTCCTCTAAATCCTCTCCCATACGATTATGTACACCATAAATATAATCCGCAGACATCTCGATCCCTGTCTCTGCAAAGGGTCTACTCAGGCCTAAGCGAACTTCATTGACAGTAAAGTTCTTCTCTGTAGTGAGTATGGCATCATCATGCTGACGATAAATCGATGCACCAATTGAACTATTGAATTGAAAGTGTTGTGGAAGAGCATAATGATGTGCAAGGCTTAAATAGGTATCGCCCGCATTAGCATAGCTCACATCGGCTAAAGCCACCGTGACGCCTACATCAAAGTCTTTATAGCTCAGACTATTTACAAATTCCGCTCCAGTCGTACTTCGGCGTTCTGTGCGATCTTCACTATAGACCGAGCCGCCATCATTATATAAATAAGTCACAATATGTGAGCGATAGCTTAAATCTGGACTGAGTGCGCCTGCATAACCCATATAAAAGTCATGCTCAACACCGTGATCTTTGCTGATATCCGCTGCATCATAATTCAATGTCGAAGCCCAATAACCTGCATATAGACCAGATGCATGTTCATATTCAAGCCCTGCTTGCAGGGTAGGCTGATCATTTTCAACACCCCCACGATAAATATACTGACTGAGCACAGCAAGGCTTCCACTGAGTCCGCCTTCTGAGCTTTGTTGCTGTGACTCAGTTGCGTTGACCGACACACTGCCAGTGAAAAAAATTAAAAATAGTGCAATTTTATGTGAATTCTTATGCATTTAAGCTCTCAAAATTTCTTTAGACATAAATCATTTACTGATTCCATACCCATAAATTTTAAAGCTATTTTTTAACAATGGGTCAATTTTACTTAGACAACTGCTGTGTAATTCATCGTTTGCCAATCTGGGTATGGGTTCTTTTGAGCTGATTCCAGAAGATTAGTAATGACTAAACACTTTGATTCTAAAGCTAAAATGACCTCACAGTTTATATATTATATTCTGCAATACATAGCAAAAAACAGAATTAAGAAGAGAAAAATAATTCAATGTTTTATAAAGATTTATTTTAGCAAACCGAATATTTTAACCAAAATTAAAATATTTCAAACATATCACTTACAAAAAAATGCATTACTTTAGTTGAATATGTTAAATAAAAATGACAATTTTTCAGCGATTACTTATACAATTGCTGTTCTCTTTCCATCCAATTTGTATAAGGTTCGCTCCCCAATGCAAAACACAAAAAAATTAGCATTAGCAGTTTTAGTACAAACTGCACTTATATCAACAGCTTTTGCGAGTGAGCAAAGTGAATCTAAAGGTTTCGTTGAGGACGCTGAAGGATCAGTGTTATTTCGTACTGGTTATTTAAGTCGTGACAAGAAAAATGGTGTAGCTGATACAAGTTCAGCAGCTCAAAGCGCAATAGTTAAAATTGAGTCTGGTTATACCAAAGGTATCGTTGGGTTTGGTTTAGGCGTAGTTGGTGATGGTTCGTTCAAATTAGGCGAAAATAACCATGCTGGCAACCAAATGATTCCATTGCACAACAATGGTGCAAAAGATTCAAATGGCCATGTTGATGCTTATGACCACTGGGCTCGTGGTGGCGGTATCGTCAAAGCGCGTATTTCAAATACTGAAGTGCGTTATGGTACTCAAGTACTCGATTTACCTGTTCTTGCAAGTAATACTGGACGTATGGTTCCTGAATATTTTACAGGTACTTTATTAACTAGCCACGAAATCAAGAATCTTGAAATTGTTGCTGGTAAATTTACTAAGAACCAAATGTCTGATCAAATCAAAACCGATGCTGACGTCAATGGCAATGGTCTTGATCGTGCAATTGTTTGGGGAGCTAAGTACAAATTTGATGACAATTTAAATGCATCTTATTATGGCTTAGACAGCAAAAATGCTCTTGAACGTCATTATGTAAATGTGAACTTTAAACAGCCTTTAGCGAATGACAGTTCATTAACTTACGATTTAAGTGCTTATCATACTAAGTTTGATGAAGCAGCAAATACTTATTCACAAACCACTGATAACTTATCAGATCGTAAGAATGATATTTGGGCTCTTTCTACAGCTTATAATACTGGCGCACATAACATCATGGTTGCATACCAACAAAACAGTGGTAATGTTGGTTATGACTATGGTCAAAATGCTGATGGCTTCCAAAGTATATACCTTCCAAACTCATACCTTTCTGACTTTATTGGTAACGATGAAAAATCTGCCCAAATCCAGTACAGTCTTGATTTTGGTAAATTAGGTATATTACCAGGTCTAAACTGGACAACTGCATTTGTATACGGTTGGGATATCAAAGTCAAAGATATGACGAATGATGCGCAAGAGCATGAATTCTTTAACCAAGTGAAATATACAGTTCAATCTGGTTTTGCTAAAGATGCGAGCTTACGTTTACGTCATTCGTACTACCGTGCAAGTGATGAATATCAAACAAATGCATACATTGGTGACACCAACGAATGGCGTGTTTGGTTAGACATTCCTGTGAAATTCTTCTAATTTCTATGGAAAAGCTAATCTAATAAAAAACCTGCACATTGTGCAGGTTTTTTATTGAAGCCTACAATCAAACACAGTTCAATCGAGGCTTCATAGACAGAATTATTTTGCTGCTTCGATTGCTTTAAGCACTTCTTGCTTAGCAACTTCAGAACCTTCCCAACCTGTTAATTTAACCCACTTCCCTGGCTCTAAGTCTTTATAGTGCGCGAAGAAGTGTTCAACTTGTTGAATCAGTAAAGGTGGAAGATCGGTATATTCTTTCACGTCTTTATAAATTGGCGTTAACTTGTCGTGTGGAACTGCGATTAATTTCGCATCGATACCACCGTCATCTTCCATGTTCAATTTACCCACAGGACGGCAACGAATCACTGAACCTGGTTCAACTGGATGCGGCGTTACAACAAGTACATCTAATGGGTCACCATCTTCAGACAAGGTGTTTGGTACATAACCATAGTTCGCTGGGTAGAACATTGCTGTACCCATGAAACGATCTACAAAAAGCGCATCCGAATCTTTATCAATTTCATATTTGATTGGTGCTGCATTTGCAGGAATTTCGATGATCACGTAGATATCGTTCGGTGCATCTTTACCCGCAGGGATATTGCTATAGCTCATAACATCACTCTTTAACAAGTTAAATCTTTTAAAAAACCGCATCGATTATAACGGTTTTTGAGAAAAAAATATTTCTGCGATTATACATCCACTGGGTGAAAATATGTATGTTTCGCACTTAGCCCATCGTCAGTCGAATGACCAACAATAATAAACAAATTGGGCAAAGCAGTGACAACAGCCAAACGATCGATCGAAGCGTCGACCAGTTGGCCAAATAGCAAATGCCATACACCACACGAAAGACAAGATAGGCAATACCAAACGTCATGGTGACCACTTGCGGAATCACCATATATTCAGCCATTAAGATAGCTGCAATAAATAACGGTAAACTCTCAAAACTATTTTGCTGTGCAGCATTGGCACGTGCAGCCAGACCAGTCGTTTTGGCGAGAAATTCACGCGGATGTTGATTATCTTTGGCGCGAAATCCTGCTGTTTTTTTAGCAATGATTGTAAATACGTAAGGCAGTAAACACGCAATTAAAATGAGATAAATAATCCCGCTAATGCTTTGCATTGGTTTTTTCTCATCAAGATCATTTCGAAGGCTATCATAGCATGGCATTCCGAGGATAAATTTGGTTAAATTATAGTGTTTTTATAATTTCCCGATGAGACTCCTGCATGGCTAGCCCTGATCAAAAAGAAATGTTCGACGTGCTCGAAATTCAGCGTCAACATCAACGCCAAGTGGATCGTGTTTTAAAGATTGTGCTTCCTGTTACTGCATTTTTATTGGCGGTCATTTGTGCCAATATGAATATTGGTTCGACTCTTGGCACACTGGTCATGCTGATCATTGCATTTTGGATGGTCGGGATTAAACGTCAAAACCTATGGTCTTGGTTGCTTGCAGTGACCGTCTATTGTCTGATCGATAATGTTCTGAGTTTTGGTAGTTTTGCTTTCCCAGCCTTTAGTCGTCAGTGCGGTACGATGCTGACCTTTGTTGGCATCTTAGGCATTGGCCGTCCCTATATCGACCGTTGGCTAATGAAAAACTAAAAATATAAATAAAAAAAGCGCCATTCGGCGCTTTTTTTGAACTCAACTTATGCTGTTTTACGTAAATCTTTACGTAGGATTTTACCTACGTTTGATTTTGGCAATTCATCCAAAAATTCAACATAACGCGGACGTTTGTAACCCGTTAAGTTCTCTTTCGCAAAGGCCAAGACTTCTTCTGTAGTTAAAGATGGATCTTTCTTCACCACAAAGAGTTTTGGTACTTCACCTGATTTTTCATCAGGTACACCAATGGCAGCGACTTCCAATACTTTAGGATGCTTTGAAACCACTTCTTCAATTTCTGAAGGGTAAACGTTAAAGCCTGACACCAAAATCATGTCTTTCTTACGGTCTACAATTTTCACATAGCCGCGAGGGTCCATGACACCAATATCACCTGTACGGAAGAAACCATCTTCAGTCATCACTTTAGCCGTTTCATCTGGACGGTTCCAATAGCCACGCATCACTTGTGGACCACGGATTGAAATCTCACCTTGTTCACCCAGTGCAACTTCCTTCCCATCATCATCCAAAATTGCAACTTCAGTTAATGGCAATGGAATACCAATTGTGCCGCTAAATTCTTCTGACGCTGGCGGATTTGCCGTTGCCACAGGTGAAGTTTCAGATAGACCATAACCTTCAATGATGTTGGTTCCAGTAATTCGCTTCCACGCTTCTGCTGTAGAAGGAAGGACAGCCATACCACCACCCATCGCCATTTTCAATTTGCTGTGGTCGAGTTGCTTAAACTCTTCATTGTTCACTAAAGCATTGAATAGTGTATTCACTGCTGGGAAGAATGACGGTTGGTATTTACGTAATTCTTTCATCACCGCAGGTAAATCACGCGGGTTTGGAATCAAAACGTTGGCTTGGCCTTTGTACATGCCGTACATCGCACAAACCATGAACGCAAAAATATGATATAGCGGTAAGGCACAGAAAATGCGGTCATCAGGTTGACCATCTTGTGCACCAAATTTACTTTGGAAAATACCGTCACACTGCAACATGTTCGCCACAAGGTTGCGATGCGTCAATTCTGCACCTTTAGATACCCCTGTAGTGCCGCCAGTGTACTGAAGCACTGCCGTGTCACTTAACGTTAAGTTCGGGCGCTTATAGTTACTCGCACTAACTTTCGACATTGCAGCGTTAAAGCGAATATGGCCAGGAATATTCCATGCTGGAATTTGCTTACGAACTGAACGTAATACAAAGTTCACCAATGTGCCTTTTAATGCACCTAACATATCACCTACAGAGGCAATCACAACATGTTTAACTGGCGTTTTACCATTAATCGCTTGGTAAACAGAGGCAAAGTTTTCGATGATCACTAAAACTTCTGAACCCGAGTCATTTAACTGATGTTCAAGTTCACGCGCGGTATACAGTGGATTGACGTTAACCAATACTAAACCTGCACGGAATACACCCAAAGCAACGATAGGATACTGAAGAACGTTCGGCATCATCACAGCGACACGTGAGCCTTTTGCTAGACCCAAACTTTGTAAATACGTTGCAAATTTACGGCTCGCTTCTTCTAACTCACTAAAAGTGAGCACTTTATCCATAAAGATAAAAGCATCACGAGAGCCAAATTTTTGGAAATTTCGTTCAAAAACATCTACTAATGACGTGTTTTCTGGTGGCAATTCTACAGTCTCTGGAATCCCCGTTTTTTGGTATTCTGCGAACCAAATTTTTTCCATATCGCCCGATTCTCCTATCAGTAATCCTTAAATTTCAACTATTGTTCTCAATATTAAGCGCTCTTTATTTAACTTCTGTTGCTTAATACTGCATCCATTTCCCGCATACATACCATATATAACGTATTTTGATCAATGGATGCTAGTTTTATCTCTGAACTAACAGTTTATTTGCTTTTTGATAACCACGTGGTAATAACTGCCCTTTTGATGCTCTTTTGCCTATGTATTTTTGCAAGTCATCACCCTTCAATTTTAATTGCTGCTGTCCTGCAACGACTTGCAGTATTTCATCTAGCGTTAATCTTGTCATGAATACAATTTGATCTTTCTCTTCAAGTTGTATCAATTTATTACCTTTACCTTTATTCAAAATAGGTAACTCTGACAACTCTAAAATCAACAAACGACCCGTTGAGGTCAGTAACGCCAAATGGGTAGCTTGATCAACACTGGTTAACGGCATAACTGTGGCTTTTTCAGGTAAAGTTAGGAAGGCTTTACCCGCTTTTGCATTGGTATCCAACTGTTTTGCCTGTGTTTTAAAACCATAGCCTTTACTGCTCAGAGCCACAACTTCAGCTTCATCTTCAGCAATAAAAATTTGCTTAAAACCTACACCACTGGCTGGCGATAATTTTGAACTCAACGGTTCTCCCAGACCCCGTGCGGACGGTAGGCTCGCTATGGCTAGGGCATAACTACGCCCTGACTCATCCAATACATACACGCGCTGATTAGATTTTCCTTGCGCATGACTGAGATATTGATCGCCGGCACGGAAATTTAAGTTCTCTGCGTCTACATCATGACCTTTGGCCGAACGAATCCATCCCGCTTCAGACAACACCACCGTCACAGGATCCGCAGGCATAAAGTCCTGCTCACTCATCGCTGTTGCTTCTGCACGATGTACGATTGGCGAACGGCGGTCATCACCAAATTTTTTCGCATCATCTTTAAGTTCATTGATAATCAAAGCTTTTAAAGACTCAGGATTGGCCAATTGTTCACGAATCAGTGCAGCTTTGGCTTCTAACTCTTCTTGCTCACGGCGCATTTCCATTTCTTCAAGTCGGGCCAAATGACGCAACTTGAGTTCTAAAATAGCTTCGGCCTGAATGTCATCAATATTAAAACGTGACATCAACTCTGCTTTGGGATGCTCTTCTTCACGAATAATACGAATCACTTCATCAATATTTAGATAGGCAATAATCAAACCACCCAAAATATGTAAGCGTTTTTCAATTTTATTCAGGTGATATTGCAAACGACGGGTAACCGTTTCCTTTCGAATTTCAATCCATTCCAACAAAATACGACGAATTGATTTCACTTGTGGACGGCCATCCGCACCAATCATGTTCATATTGACACGATAGCTCGACTCTAAATCGGTTGTTGCAAAAAGGTGGCTCATCACCGCTTCAGCATCAATCCGATTTGAGCGCAGTACAATCACCAAGCGGGTTGGGTTTTGATGGTCGGATTCATCACGTACATCACTCACCAAAGGCAGTTTTTTCGCCTGCATTTGATCTGCAATTTGCGAAATGACCTTCGAGCCTGAAACTTGATAAGGCAAGTCCGTGATCACAATTTCATTTTTTTCGATGCTATACACCGAACGCATACGGTAACTGCCCCGACCTGTGCTTTGTATTTTTAATAACTCTTCAGGTGGCGTAATAATTTCTGCTTTGGTCGGCAAATCTGGTGCAGGAATGTATTCTGCAACTTTGTCATCGCTTAAATTTGGATTACGAATTAAGGCAATGGTGCCTTTTACGACTTCACGCAGGTTGTGTGGAGGAATGTCCGTAGCCATGCCTACTGCAATACCTGTGGTACCATTTAACAAAATATTCGGAATACGTGCAGGTAAAGTCACTGGCTCTTTCATCGAACCATCAAAGTTGTCCTGCCAGTCACAAGTCCCCTGTCCCAACTCAGACAACAGCACTTCACTATACTGAGATAATTTGGCTTCGGTATAACGCATCGCTGCGAACGATTTCGGGTCATCGGGCGACCCCCAGTTACCTTGACCTTCAATAAACGGATAACGATAACTAAAAGGCTGTGCCATCAGCACCATCGCTTCATAGCAGGCCGAATCACCATGCGGGTGATACTTACCGAGCACATCACCAACGGTACGCGCAGATTTTTTGGGTTTACCGCTATGTTTTAGCCCCAATTCACTCATGGCATACACAATACGGCGTTGTACAGGTTTTAAACCATCGCTGATATGCGGTAAGGCACGATCCATGATCACGTACATGGCGTAATTGAGATATGCTTGTTCAGTAAATTCTGCTACGGAACGGTTTTCTGTCGCTTGATGCGCAAGGCTTGTCATAACAACCTGTCATCCTAATTAATCGTTTTTTGTTTAAGTTCTTATGCTATGTCGCAGGCTCTGCCTATACAAGTGAAAGCGTACACCACTACGACAAATTGCGTCTTTAGATGTTCCTAGTGTCGTAAAATTATCCATTTTTTTTAAAATGAGCAACTAATTATTTTGAAGTTCAGTTCCTGTGTTCATCTCTGTGCATCAATGAAAATAGTTAAGCAACTTCAGCCCTCTCAACTTGATCGATACGATCGACAAAAAATCGGGGCATCCTCGCTCAAGGGGCTACACAATCAATCAGGTATATCGAATCAATCAAGCAGTGATTATTTAAAAGGTCTCATCATTAGCAAGCTCCGCATTTATCAAAATACAGCTTTGAGAAACCACATTTTGGCCGAGCAGATTCAATTTTTTGTTGCTGAGTTGGATCTGGTTATCGGTTATTTTCAAATCCATCATCTAGGTTTTATCTGGAAGTGTATTGAAGACTGAGAGTCTCAGCACATTTGACTCTCAATCTTCAGCGCGGACTAAATTACAGTCCAATTTCTTCCAATGTTTTGCCTTTGGTCTCTTCACCCAAAATCAAAATTACCGCTGCCACCGCAAGCAACACTGCGGTAAACATCATGAAAATCGCACTAAATCCATTACTCTGTACCATCATATGCGTCACCACCATCGGTGCAACAATACCGCCCATACGACCAATGGCTGATGCCCAGCCCGAACCAAAAGCCCGAATATTGGTTGGATATTGCTCTGGGGTATAGGTATACAACACGCCCCATGCACCGAGGTTAAAGAATGACATCAGACAACCCCAGAACATGATCATGCTCACAGTATCAGCTTGACCAAAGAAATACGCGGAAACTGCACACATGCCAATAAAACCAGCCAAGGTTGCTTTACGTCCCAGCTTTTCGACCAGCCATGCTGCGGCCACATAGCCTGGCAGCTGTGCCAAAATCATCACCAAGACATATTCAAAAGACTGAACAATGCTATACCCCTGCTTCACCAGCAAACTGGGTAACCATGTAAAAATGCCATAATACGAATAAACAATACCAAACCAAATCAGCCATAACATCAAGGTTCTACGTGCAAATGCCCCCGACCAGAGCTGGGTAAAAGACACATTCTTTTTTTCTGCCACTGGTTTAACGATGATATGTTCAACGACTTCCACACCACATTGACGTTCAATCTGCTGCACCAAAGCATGCGCTTCCACAATGCGGCCACGGTTGATGAGATAAGGAATTGACTCAGGCACTTTGAACCAAATCACAATGGCGTACAGTGCAGGAATTCCACCGATTAAGAAGGCCATATGCCAGTCAAATTTTGGAATCACAAAATACGCCACCAATGCAGCGCAAAGCCAACCTAGGCCCCAAAAACTTTCTAGCAGTACGATAAAACGCCCACGCACTTGGGCAGGAATGTATTCGCTAACCAAGGTCACCGCTACTGGCAACTGTCCACCTAAGCCTAAACCAACAATAAAACGAAACACCAATAACCACGTTAAGTTCGGGGCAAAGGCACAAGCTGCCGTCGCTAAACTGTAAATCACCAGGGTAGCGGCAAAAACTGTTTTACGTCCGATGCGGTCGGCCAAGCCCCCTGAACACACTGCACCAATCGCCATTCCGACAAAGCCAATGGAGACTACCCAACCTTTCTCAGTTGGACTCATATGCCAATCTTCGGCCATTTTTGCCAAAATAAAAGAAATCAACCCCGTGTCCATAGCATCGAACATCCAGCCCAAGCCAATGACCCACAACAGGGTGTAGTGAAATTTACCGATCGGTAAGCGTTGTATGCGAGAAACTAAATCCATAGCTCGGCCTCTAAAGCGGGAAAAAGATAGCGGGCTGCTTTCTCAACAGGCTTTATCATTATGTGCTTTTTTTATACAAATAAGGCAATCAAATCGCCGTTATTTTAGCTGGCATCTTTCGAGGAAGCCGATTGCTCATCATCGTCTTGATAAATGAATTTTGGCATTTCTAAGCCAAAGTAAATCGCGATTAAACGTAAGCTAAAACCAAAGATCAAAGTCGAAATCACGGTCAGCTCAAGTGATAAACCGAGCTGAATGCAGCCCCAATAGAAAATCACCGCGACAAAAGAAATACTGGCATACAGTTCACGGCGGAAGACCAAAGGGACATCGTTACACAAAATATCACGCAAGATACCGCCCGATACTCCTGTCAGAACTCCAGCAACCGCAGACACCACAAAACCATGTCCCATTTCTAAGGCAATTTGACAGCCGATGATGGTAAAACCGATCAGGCCCAGAGCATCGAGCACCAAGAAAATGTTGCGTAAATGACGCATCCACTTGGCAATCAAAATCGTCATAAAAGCGGCAAAACAGGTCAGCATCAAATATTCAGGATGCTTGACCCAAGTCAGCGGATAATGTCCCAATAACACATCGCGGACAGAACCGCCGCCCAGTGCTGTGACACAGGCAATAATCACCACACCAAACCAATCCATACTACGCCGACCCGCCGACAGTGCACCTGTCATTGCCTCTGCTGTGATCGCTATAATATAAATAATAGTGAGTAACATCGCCTGGATTCCATATAGGCTAATTGATGCGCGCTATTCTAAGCCAAATTTGCTTAAAATTATAAAAATTGTGCACAACATTGTTTAAATTTTTTCCCTGAACCGCAGATGCACGCTTGTTTCATGGTGATTTGCATTTCAGTGGTTGGATCTAAAAAATACCACGCCTCGGCATGTTTCACAAAATGTGAAATTTCATGATGTATCTGTGGCGATGTGCCATCATGATAATGGGCCTTGAACTCGACCATGGCATGGTTTTTATCGAGTTTTTCATTGGCCTGTACGACGTCTAACTTCAACCATTGGTTGCTTCGACTCCACTCAGCAATTGCTGCAACATCTAGAACCTGTTGCTGCCCCAACGCTGTGGTTTGCACAATGTAATCGATTTGCTGTTTGGCAAAAGCACTATAACGTGAGCGCATAAGTTGGGTAGCGCTCTGCGCACGACTTTGTCCCAAGTGCAAAGGCTGACAGCACTGCTTATATTCGCCCTGTCCACACGGACACTCAACATTACTCATGATTTTTCCATAAAAAATAGCTCGACATTGCGAGCTATTTTAACCTGTTCAAACCCAATTACGGTTTGTTTTAAGATGATTCCTTGTGCAGATCTGACTTTGGAATCACATGCACTTTTTCAATTTTGTGCCCATCCATTGTCACCACTTCAAAAATACAACCATCTGCTTCAAGGCTAGAGCCATTTTCGGGTAAACGACCTAAATGAAAGAGGATATAGCCTGACAAGGTTGAGTACTGATCAGACTCATCGACCAAATCACGATCTAACAATAACGACACGTGGCGAATATCGGTTGAACCATCGAGCATCAAACTGCCATCTTCTAAACTTTCAGCCACATTGTCTTCAGCATCCTCATCGGGGAACTCCCCTGCAATCGCCTCTAATACGTCAATCGGCGTGGCAATCCCTTCAATCGAGCCATATTCGTTCAAGACCAAAGCCATTTGCAACGGTGCTTGACGCAGTTGTTCCATCACCATCAGGACTTGTGCATTTTCATGCACAATCACAGGTTCACGTAAATGTTTATCAAAATCGAGTACACCGGTTTCAATATATTCATTCAAAACTTTATGGGTCAGCACCACACCGGCGATGTTGTCTAACTCGCCTCGTGCCACAATTAAACGCGAATGCGTAATGCTGAGTAGTTGTGATTTGATTGAGGCTTCATCATCCTCTAAATCAATCCACTCCAACTCTGGACGTGGGGTCATCACGGACTTGACAGGACGCTCGGACAAACCCAGTACCCCTTGCACCAAGACACTATGATAGACCCCATTTTCAGGATCAAACACTTCATCCGCATAGGCGCGAGTTGCCAGTACATCTTCAGGCTCAGAGGCATGATCACTACTTTTACCGCCCAACATTCGCAGCACCGCAGATGCAGTTTTATAGCGAAGGTCTGTGGTGGTGACCATTTTTTCTTGATTACGGCGCATGGTTTGGTTGATGAATTCAACAATTACCGAGAAACCAATCGCGGCATATAAGTAACCTTTTGGAATATGGAAACCAAAGCCTTCTACAATCAATGAGAAACCGATCATCATCAAGAAGCCGAGACACAAAATCACTACGGTCGGATGTTTGTTGACAAATTCCATCAAGGCTTTCGATGCCCACAACATAATGCCCACGGCGATAATCACCGCAATCATCATCACAGACAGATGTTTAACCATACCGACTGCGGTAATCACCGAGTCTAAGGAAAACACAGCATCCAAAACCACAATCTGAACGATCACCATCCAAAACACAGCATTGGCTGGACTTTCTTCTTTCTGAACCACTTTGGCGTCAATACGTTCATGCAGTTCCATGGTGCCTTTAAACAGTAAGAACACCCCACCAAACAGAAGAATCAAATCCCGTCCTGAGAAAGGATGATCGAAGATATGGAACAGCGGCTCGGTCAGTGTCACCACCCAAGCAATTGAGGCCAACAGCACCAAACGCATTAAGAGTGCAAGGATCAAACCAACAACACGGGCCGTATTACGTTGTTCTGGTGGAAGTTTCTCCGCCAAAATCGCAATAAAAACCAAGTTATCAATCCCCAGCACGATTTCCAGCACCACTAAGGTGAGTAACCCCACCCACGCAGAAGGATCAGACATCCATTCAAATATCATGTGATCTGCTCCTGTCGAGGGGAAATATACGGTGCATAACGCAACTTAAGCGGATGAAAAGGAAGATTCAGCCCCAATGGCTGTAATTTTTTTTCGGAAAACTGAAGATGTCTTGAGCGACAACTACCACTACCCATGTTCGTTCTTGTGTTGTAAAACAGGAAATAAGTATAGGCAAGATCTACATGAAATTCATCTTTTTTTCAAAAGCGCACTGTTTTAAAAGATTTAACAAATTATTACCCGATTGTTAGATTAAATACAGCTTGCCGTCACATTTCTTGCTTAAACTAAGAAAGAAAAAGTAGATAAAGCAAAAGGTAAAAACATACGCCATGAATAGTGAATTAAAAATATCCTCTCTCAACACTGAAGTAAATATTCAAACCACTCAACCTCTGATCGCACTTTACTGCGGTTCTCGTTCAGGCAATAAACCGATTTATCAAGAAAAAGCGATTGCACTGGCACAAGGTTTAGCTAAACAGGGTTTTGGTCTGGTTTATGGGGGGGCCAGCATTGGCCTCATGGGACAAGTAGCCGATGCCATGATCAGCCACGGCGGTGAAGCAGTCGGCGTCATTCCAGAATTTATGCTGGATTATGAAATTGCGCATCACCAACTGACCGAATTACATGTTGTACAAACCATGCATGAGCGCAAAGCCTTAATGGCCGAACGTGCAAGCGCCTTTGTCGCACTACCCGGTGGTTTAGGCACTTTTGAAGAAATTTTAGAAGTGGCAACCTGGGGACAACTGAACCAACACCAAAAACCGATGATGATTTATAACGTCAATGGCTTCTATGACGCACTGATTAATCAGTTGGATCATGCAGTAGAAGAGGGTTTTCTACCGCCACAGCACCGCGCAAAAGTAATTGTATGCAACCACGCTGAACAGATTTATTCAGCCATTGCCAACCTCGGCAGCCCAGCGCACTTCGCTATTTAAATTCTGTTCTTAATGCCATAAAAAAAGCGAGCCTAGAGCTCGCTTTTTTAACATGTGCGTTTATTGCCCATAATGGGTGACAAAATTATAGAACCACGGCAGTGTGGTCGCCAAAATCACCGACATGGCTAAGCCAAACATCAATTTCATCGCATCTTTACTGACGTTACGCGAAGTGCGATGTTTGTTCACTTCATCAAAAATCATCGACATTGCAAACTCACGACCTGCAAGTAAACCTAAGAATACCCATGTGGTACTCATTGGAATGTTACTCCACTCTTTGAAGACCAACAAAATGAGGGCATACATAAAGTCAATAATGGTCGCTGCACGAATATCGGTGACACCTGTTTTGGTATCAACAATCTTCTGAATCGCACCACCACGTTGGTACAAAATCACCGCCAACAACACCACAAAGACCGTGATGGCAAACAGTAAAAATGAAAACGGCACTTGACGGGGTACATAGACGAAAATATTGGCCAAATCTTGAATCAGCCACTGACTCCACAGAAAAGCCGTAGAGACCCACTGTAGCCCAATCCAAATATGCGACGGTTCTTGATTACGGGTTTTCGCAAAATACTTCGCGACTTGGCGCATCACAAAACGATAGACAATAATCGCAACCACAAAGGCCACCGCATAGCCCATCATCGATTTCACCATCATCGAGCCTAAACTTGCAGGCGAGAAAATGGTTAAAACCAAGAAAGTGGTACTGACGGGAATTCCGTATTTGGTTAAAAATAACAGTAAAATCGGTGGCACAATATAGAGCCACGTGACCCCACCCTCAGGAAAAGGGATCGTTTCTAAACGGCCATATGATGCATCACCCACACCGGATGCATACCAACCATAAATCAACACCACCACCAAAATGGTGCTGATAAAGAGCCAAAGCACCCACCATGGACGGTGTGCATTGGATGAAATAAACGTACCTAATGTCTGTGGCACATCATTTCCGACGATAGAATAAGCGGCTAAACAGAAGCCTATCACCATCAAAATTTCGATTGTCATAAAACCAACCTTTTGAATAATTTATTCCAAGACAGTGCCCTTGGATGTTTGCCAAAGATTATGACTGTTTTATTTCATTTTCATGACATCCCTGTCATATATTTTTTGTAGCGCCATAAAAAAAGAGCACCGTAGTGCTCTTTTTTCAAATTCAAAACTCAGTTTTTTAATTGAGTTTGACTTCATAAACCGCTGTACTACCACTGACTTCATTTCCCACCACCAACAGCGGGTGACCATTGGGTGAATTCTTCGCCGCGATGAAAATCAAACCTTCTGGGCCTAAGTCACCTTGCTTCGTGACTTCTGTTTCATTGGTATTGCGATGGTTCAGATACTGAACAAATTTAGCCTGATTCGGGTTGCTAATGTCATACACCATGATGCCACTGGCACGCTCAAGTCCAATAAAGGCAAAGGTCTTTTCACCAATTTTACCCAATGTCACGCCTTCAGGTTCAGGGCCTTTATTGTCACTACGGTCATCAAATTTAAATGCTTCATGATTGCTATTAAATTGATTGGGAAACAACTCCGCAATTTTTCGCTCAAACTCACTCCCCGAGTCCCATACAATCTGCTTGGTTTCAGGGTCGACAATACTTACCGAACGGCCACCATAGGCATATAATTTGTCATAAGTCAGACGACCATTTTCATCTAGCTTTGGCAGACCTGTTAGTGGATCTTTTTGATAACCTTGCGTCCAACTAATGGTCAAACGTCCAATTTGTGAATCTTTAATTAAATTATCCGCGCAGACTTCTGTTGCGTCAGCCGTTTGACAAGGTTTAAACACCTCTGGGTTTAATTTTGCCCCTTTCACGCTCGGTGCAAGCTGACGTAAATGCGCGGCATAATCGCCTTTGGCATCAAAACCTGCTTTTTTAAACAAATGTTTAATGCGTATCTCTTCAGCATAACCAGCATTTAAGTCCCCGCCTTCAAAGTATTTGGTTGCATCCCTTAGCCATTCACGGGCATCCCCCTCATTGGCCGTGACCAAATAGGTTTTACCGTTGGCTTGATATTGTGCAATGGCATCGGGCATATACATGCCATATAGCCCCGGCCAAGAGCGAATATTAATCATGCCTGCATCTTTTGCACATTCTGTAATACTACGTCCCAAAGAGTCTTGACCAATAGCACAGTCACGGTCACTTCCATCCAAGGCATTTTCAGGCAAGCTATGGTCCTTATAGCCCATCGGAAAAAGATCAACAAATTGATTTTTTTCTAGGTCTAAAACCCCAATCGCATTATTTTCCTGCAAACTGACCCATGCTTTTTTACCATCAGCACTGACTGCGATGTACTCAGGCTCTAGGTCTTGTGCTACAGAGGTGGTTTGAATACCTGCGGTCGCTACATTTGGGTATTGACTGATGTCTGGGCCAAAAATACGAATGCCTGCATCTAATAAGTCTTGTTTACGGTCATTCCATGTGTGGAAGCCCGCAATGATTGCTGTTGGTTTTTGAATATCTGAAATATCAATAATACTGACCGAACCTTCGGGATCGACTTGATACCCTTCATTCGGTTCCGCTTCATTCGCTACCAGTACTTTTCGACCATCAGGCGTGAAGGTCAACATATCTGGCAAAGCTCCCACGTTGACTTGACTGATAAAAGAGAGATCCTGTGCTTTAAAAAAAGCCACAATACCAGTTAGGGTTTTATCCTCAGCCTGAACCGCCAGTGCCACGATGCTATTATGCACCGCGACACTATTCACTTCGGAATTGGCTAAATAAGTTTTGGCATCCAAAGATTGGATATATGTCGGCTGCGCTGGTTGGGAGAAATCTAAAACATCGACCATGCCTTTTTGTGCATTCACCACGAACAGACGCTTACTCGCAGCATCATAGGCGGGGATTTCAGCTGCACTCTGTCCAAATATTCCCGACTCATAACTTGCAAGATGAACCAGTTCAATACTATTCGGCGTGGCTTCCTCTACCACAGGCGGTGATGTGATGGTTTGCGCATCATCACTGTCATTACATCCTACTAAGCCCAACCCCATGCATGCTAAAAAGACAGCACTATATGTTTTATTCATCATGATCTAAATATCGATTCAAATTTGACCAATGTATGACGCACGCGTTGCAAACACATGACGTAGAGATGTCAATTTGATGGCATGTGATAAATGCACATTCGCAACAACAGTCCAACTTAAATTAAGCTAAACTGTTTAAAAATTTCACTTTGTTGTATCTATGAACCAAACGCCGACCCATCAAGCACTCGCTCCTGAGTACCGTCTTTTGGTACTTCTGGTTTCGATTGGCTTTTTTATGCAAGGCTTAGATACCACCATTGTGAATACCGCTCTACCGGCTATGGCAGCCAGTCTGAATGAAGACCCGCTCCAAATGCATAGCGTGGTGGTGGCCTATGTGCTTGCCGTTGCTGCCTGTATTCCCTTGAGTGGCTGGCTCGCCGACCGTTTTGGGGTGCGCAATACCTATTTCAGTGCCATCATCATTTTTACCCTTGCCTCGCTGGGCTGTGGCTTTTCTGAAAGCTTAAATGAGTTATTGTTCTATCGCGTACTACAAGGTGTGGGTGGTGCATTATTGCTCCCTGTTGGCCGTTTAGCCATGCTCAAGGTCATTCCGCGGACGCAGTTCTTATCGGCCATGAGTTTAATGAGTCTCGCGGGACTGATTGGCCCACTGATCGGTCCAACACTCGGGGGCTGGTTGGTCGAAGTCAGTACATGGCATTGGATTTTCCTGATTAACCTCCCCATGGGGCTGTTAGGTGTCCTGATTAGCTTTAAAGCCATGCCGAATGTCACCGAGCAGAATGTACCTCGTTTTGACTTTTGGGGTTTTATCCTGCTGGTGATCACCATGGCAGGACTGTCTCTAGGGATTGAAAATTTTGCCAGTCCGCACCTGACTTTATGGTGGAGTATGGGGCTGATTGTACTGAGCTTGGCGACTGCGCTTTGGTATGCCTATCATGCACATACCCATCAAAATGCGCTATTTCGCAGTAAACTGTTTCGTAACCGCATTTATGCCGTGGGTATTTTAGGTAACTTCTTTGCTCGCCTCGGTGGCAATGCCATGCCTTTTTTGATGCCACTCATGTTACAAGTGGCTTTCGGTTTTGAACCCTTTGTGACGGGGCTTTTGATGATTCCGACAGTGTTGGGTTCACTGGCCTCCAAACCCATCATTCGTCACTTGATTCAGCGCTTTGGTTATCGCCATGTGCTTTTGGTTAACACCTTGTTGGTCGGTGCATGTATCGCCAGTTTTGCCCTCAATACCGCAGACACCCCAACCTGGCTGCGCGCACTGCATTTCTTTGTTTTTGGCATGCTGAACTCCCTGCAATTTGTGTCTATGAATACCCTCACGCTGAAAGATTTACCGCAACAAGATGCCAGCAGTGGCAACAGTTTCTTGTCAATGATCATGATGGTGTCGATGAGTATTGGTGTGGCTCTGGCAGGTACTTTGGTTAATGTCTTTACGGCATATTTGGGTACAGATCACATCGTCATGGCATTCCATAACACCTTAATTGTTTTGGGCTGTATTAACCTGATTACCGCAGCCATTTTCTGGCACATCCCTAAAGATACCGTGGATGAATAACAGATACAAAGTGCTGCCATTCACTGACCATAATCATCATGGTCAGTTCCACAAATTCGAGCTATGATGATGAGCTAAAAACCAATACCTGCAAAAGCATGTCCGCAAGAAAAAAAGTTTCCACGCCGTCAAAAACCTCATATCCCTATTACATACTTGCCTGTGTAGTGATGCTATGTGTCGGACTGGGGATCACCTATTTTTTCTTGCAGAACAATATCGCATCTGCCCAAGAGTATCCGATAAAAGGCTTTGATGTGTCTCATCATCAGGGCGACATCCAATGGCAATCCATTTCTCCCCAAGAGTTTAAATTCGTTTATTTAAAAGCCACCGAAGGGGGAGATTTCAAAGACCGTAAATTTCAGGACAATTGGCTCAAAGCTCGTGAACAAGGCTTTTTGGTCGGGGCTTATCATTTTTATCGCTTATGCCGTGATGGCCAGATTCAGGCGCAGAACTTTATCGAAACTGTACCGAAGAAAACCGATAGTTTACCGCCTGTGATTGATTTGGAATATGACAGCACCTGTATCAACACCTACACCAGAGAACAGCTACTCAAAGAAATTCAGGTCATGCACGACCAACTGTATCAACACTATGGTTTGCAACCCATTTTTTATACCTCTAAAGCATTTTATAATATTGTTTTGGTCGATGAATTTAAAAAAACTCCCCTTTGGATTCGTGAATATCAGGGCAAGCCTGAGCTCAAAGGCAATCCGAAATGGACCTTTTGGCAACACACCAGCCAAGGTCAAATTAAAGGCATACCAACCTTGGTAGATCTCAATGTATTTCAAGGCTCAGAGCAAGATTGGATCAGCTTTTTAGAGCGCCAAGGACTTTATCAACTGCCACAAAACTTACCAATCAAGTAAGCAGCTCCAAGCTCATCATTGAAGTTCAAATACAAAAATACCAAGTCAAACTATGTCGCTTATGCCTCATGTAGAACTACGCAATCGATCTGAATAGTGCAATACTGACTTAGGTTCCAATATTAAAATTCAGCATGCGAAAAATCATTCACATCGACATGGATGCCTTCTATGCCTCGGTGGAGTTACTTGATCGTCCCGACTTAAAGCATTTACCTGTGGTGATCTCTTCACACCATCCCCGTGCTGTCATTGCCGCCGCATCCTACCCTGCACGTCGCTACGGACTCCGCTCTGCCATGTCGATGACTCAAGCCAAAAAACGCTGCCCTCAAGTGGTAGTGATTGAACCTAATTTCTCTAAATATCGTGCGGTCTCGGAGCAAATTCATACAATTTTTCAGCGTTATACCACACTCATTGAACCGCTTTCCTTAGATGAAGCTTATTTAGATGTAACGGAAAATTTACAACAACTGGCCAGCGCCACAGAAGTCGCTGAACGCATCCGCGCTGATATTTTTCAAAGCACAGGACTGACCGCCTCTGCGGGTGTAGCACCGAATAAGTTTCTAGCCAAAGTTGCTTCGGACTGGAATAAACCCAATGGTATCTGCGTGATTAAACCCTCACAAGTTCAACAGTTTATTCAGCACTTGCCGCTTAAAAAAATTCCTGGGGTGGGTAAGGTCATGCAAGAAAAATTATATGCGCTCAAACTTGAAACTTTAGGTGATTTACAGCATGTGGATGAAAATATCCTGATTCATCATTTTGGCAAGTATGGCAAACAGCTGTATCTCTATGCACAAGGGATTGATGAGCGGCCTGTACAAGCGGAACGAGAACGTCAGCAAATTTCAAAAGAAACCACTTTTGATGATGATTTAACTATTGAACAGTGTCTCCCATTTTGGCCCAAGTTGATTGCACAAGTCTGGCAAAGCTTAGAGAAAAAGCAACTGTATGCCCGCGGTGTCACCGTCAAACTGAAACTGAAAAACTTTCAAACCCTACAGCACAGTAAAAGCTTCAAAATGCCATTAAAGCATCAAACTGAATTGCAAATGACCTTAGATATCTTACTCAAAGAAATGCAAATCACACCGGATCAACAATTTCGTCTGATCGGTGTTGGGGTCTATGCTCTTTCGACTCAAGAGCCCCTACCCCAGCTCTCTTTATGGTCTGACTGAATGCTCAATGAGTCACTTTTTAACCAAAAGAACAAAAATAATGCAATTTAGCATTCACAAACTGTGTTTTTAGAGTAATCTAATGACGCGCTGCATTTATCCATGTAACCGCTGAGATGCTAAAACTTACCTTTACTTTTAGCATACGTCCTGTGATTGGCGTGACGATCAAATCCGAAGATTACAGGACATCTCTGATATTTATATGGTATTCCCGCCTCTATATTACAGAGCAGTGCTTTAGCATCAGAATAATCCAATATTTAAAAATATACTGTTATAAAGTCCGCATAAGATTGACCTATTAATCGCGTTGCTTCATCTTTTGTAATTCCCACGTCGAAATATTGAATCCATCCTCTGTTCACATGCGCTTATAACAATAGATAGGATCCTTCACGCTGTAAAATTCTGCACCTGATTGAAAGCCAACATCATAGCCATCTGTCATACATGAGTTTGTGGTAGGCTATTGAGCTACATTATTATGTTCTATTTTTATACTCATAACACAGGATGCATACATCATGACGGTTCAACGTTTGCATGTCTCAAATCGTTTTTCTGAAGTTGCGATTGCTGGCAACCTCGTTCATTTGGCAGGTCAACTGTCGTCTGACTTCGATTTAGACATTAAAGGTCAAACCCAACAAACATTCGACATGATTGACCAATTTCTTGCTGATGCAGGTACAGATAAAAGCCATATCTTATCGGTAACGATTTATTTGAAGAATATTGAACAAGACTATGCAGCTTTCAATGAAGTATGGGATGCTTGGGTTGCAGATATTGATGCCTTACCCCGTACCTGTGTTGAAGCTAAACTTTATGATCCACGAGTATTGGTAGAGTTAACCGTTGTTGCAGTGAAACCTGCATAAAAAATACACGCATCATAAAAACATGAGTTTTCATGTTTTTTTATGATGCGCGCTGAGATTCAATTAGCCAATCAGACGTAATTTTCGAGTTTGTGCAGCACTATAGTAATCATATTTTTTGGCTACATGCGTATCTTTAGTCAAACGCGACGAAGCATAGAGATCGCCATAAAAATCTTCACGTAACTGATGATAGTCAGGCACTTCTTCATAACGAATCACTTTATAGCCAGCCATATCGAGGATCGCATCCTGAAACTGTGCCTTTTGTGGACGTTTCAGTGAAAGCGGATCTTCTAAAGCAACCACTGCCAAAACTTGTTGTGCACTATCCACAATGACAAAATCGGCCACCAAATTGCGGTATTTGTTTCGTGTACGCGAAAATTTTGTCGTGAGTAAGGCATCATAAGACACATGTGCCAGCACAGTATGATGCGGTAAAATTTCTTTTAAACGAGTATAAGTCAGTTGCTCATGCATACTAAAAATAGCACGTTGTCTTAATGCACTATCTTGCTGCTTGGTCTTAGGGATCAATGCTTTACTCGCTAAAATCATGACCAGTATCAACAACACGCTACCAATTACCATATAAGTTGTCATATTTGTATCCTTTTCATCTTTATTATAATTTTCGGTATCACACCGATTTTTATCCGATCAGTATAACCTACTGACCATTTACCCAAACCACGCAATAAAAAAACTAAAGCTAAAATCAAACAAACGCTGATAAAACTAAACAATTTTTTGCAATGTCATTCGTTGTAACACGTTTTGTTTTAATCCGAATGAAATTTTGGCTCTTTCGCCTATCTACACTGTAATAGAGTGATTCATTCACGTGCAATATGATTCTTCGGATTGACCCAATTTTCCCGACGGATGGCAGAAAAGCCAATCTTTGAGCTATTTTTCTAACGCAATAAAAAAATCGATCCTAAAAAAAAGGATGCCGTAGCATCCTTTTTGATATTCAGTTGCGATTAAGCACGTGACTTAGACTTCGATTTTGACTTGGAATGTCCAAATGGCTTCTTGGCGTCACCTGTTTCACGCGGCGGCAAACCTGTATGCTGCGTTAAAATCTGACCACGTTCAGGACGCTTCTTGGTATTTGATGGACGAGATTGATTTTTCGCTTGTTGGTTACGGCTATCACCGTTACGTTTTTGCGAATCGCCATCCACGGTTGAGTTTTTCTTCCGAGCAGACTGATACTGACCTTCTGTCCCTTGCGGTTGATAGGTTGGAATCAAATGCTGTTTCGAGTTACCAATCAAGTCTTGGCGACCCATCTCTTTTAAAGCTTCGCGTAATAATGGCCAGTTGTTTGGATCATGATAACGCAAGAAGGCTTTATGCAGACGACGACGCTTCTCACCTTTCACAATATCAACATCTTCAGTATATCGCGCCACTTTGGCTAATGGGTTTTTACCCGTGTGATACATGGTGGTCGCGGTTGCCATTGGCGATGGATAGAAAGTCTGTACCTGATCGGCACGGAAACCATTTTTCTTCAGCCAAATCGCCAAATTCATCATGTCATATTCGGTCGTACCCGGATGCGCTGCAATAAAGTACGGGATAAGATACTGCTCTTTACCTGCTTCCTTACTGAAACGATCAAACATTTGCTTGAAACGATCATAAGTCCCGATGCCCGGTTTCATCATCTTAGACAATGGCCCTTTTTCGGTATGTTCAGGCGCAATTTTTAAATAACCACCGACATGATGCTGAACCAATTCTTTGACATATTCAGGATTCAGTACCGCTAAGTCATAGCGTAAGCCTGAACCAATCAGAATCTTTTTGATGCCTTTAATAGCGCGTGCTTTACGATATAACTGCGTTAACGGAGCATGATCGGTATGCAAGTTTTGACATACGCCCGGATACACACACGATGGTTTACGACAGTTCTTTTCAATTTCAGGGTCTTTACAATGCAAACGGTACATATTTGCAGTTGGGCCGCCTAAGTCAGAAATAATGCCGGTAAAACCTGGTGCAGTATCACGAATCTTTTCAACTTCACGTAAAATTGATTCTTCTGAACGGTTTTGAATAATACGCCCTTCATGTTCTGTAATCGAACAGAAGGTACAACCGCCAAAACAGCCACGCATGATGTTGACCGAAAATTTGATCATGTCAAATGCAGGGAAACGCGCATCAGCATAGACAGGATGCGGTAGACGTGCATAAGGTAAATCAAATACATAGTCCATTTCTTCCGTCGTTAACGGAATCGGTGGAGCATTTAACCAGACATCACGCTCGCCATGCTTTTGTACCAAAGCACGCGCATTTCCCGGATTGGTTTCAAGGTGCAAAATACGGTTGGCATGTGCATATAAAACGGGATCATCTGCCACCGCTTCAAATGCAGGCAAACGAATCACAGCCAGCTCACGTGGCGGTAATTTATGTTTAATTGCCTTTGAAGATGGTTGTAACTGCACAATTTGTGTATCAGGATCGAGTTTATCCCCTTCACGAACAATTTGATTCGTCACAATTTCTTTTTGGAAATTTTGATATTGGGTTAAAGAATTACCCTTATCTTTTTCAATTTCACAGCCATCTAAATCTTCAGTCATCACATAAGGATTGATGATTGGATCAACACGGCCAATGGCATCCACATCATTCGATGCGATTTCCACAAACTTGGCTTTAGATGGACGGTTTAATTTATTCACGATAAATGCCGTGCCGCGAACATCGGTGATTTCGTGAATTTTTTCGCCTTTGGCTAAGCGATGCATCACTTCAGTAATTGAACGCTCACCATTACCATACATCAAAAGATCGGCTTTTGAGTCCATCAACACTGAACGACGAACTTTGTCTGACCAATAGTCATAATGTGCAATACGACGTAAAGACGCTTCAATTCCACCTAACAATACAGGTACATCTGGAAATGCTTCACGCACACGTTGGCAATACACCGTTGCTGCACGGTCTGGACGTTTATTGGGTAAATTATCTGGTGAATAGGCATCATCAGAACGGATTTTACGATCTGCCGTATAACGGTTGATCATCGAATCCATGTTCCCAGCAGTCACACCCCAAGCGATATTTGGCTTACCTAAAACGCGGAATGCTTCAACATTAGTCCAATCAGGTTGTGCAATAATCCCGACACGGAAACCTTGTGCTTCTAACGTACGGCCAATAATACCCGAACAAAATGATGGATGGTCGATATACGCATCACCACAGACCAAAATAAAGTCACAACTATCCCAACCGAGTTGGTCCATTTCCTCGCGCGACATCGGCAAAAATGGCGCAGGTTCAAAACATGACGCCCAATATTTGTCGTAATCAAACAACGCTTTAGGCGCGGTCTGCATAGTATAAGCAGTAGACATGGCTAGCAATTCTCGGCTGGCAGATGAAAGATCTCAAATAAAGATCAAAGATGAAAGCCGATCATTTTACCATGAATTACATTCAGCTTGCTTGGTTAAAAAAGCATCATATACAGCACGTTATCATTTATTTTTTTATGCAAACGTAATTTCGAAGTTTTTATTTAAAAAGAAACAATTTGACAGTGAAGAGACAAAAGCTGGCCCTTCATTCCTTAAAGAATAAAGATCAATGTCCAATCACTTGGGACAGTAAGCAATACATCGAGACCCAACTGACTCAGCTGAATTATGCAGCAAAGAATGAAAAATTAACATCAACTATAGCTATGCCGATCTCTCAGAATATCCCTCACTTTATATAGTTTTTATTTAAGATCTCACCCATTTCCTTTTAAGATTCTAATATTTAGATTAATGAAAGATGCTACTAAAAATAAACACCATCTTTCATCATGTAAAAACTCAATCAGTTGAGTTCTTTCATACCAACTTTATTATTTTTGAGCGGTCGATAAGTCCATAATCAACTTTGTCGCTAAATATAAACGCGGCACAATACTTTCGACCAGAATATATTCAGCATTATTCGAATGTGCACCATCACCAGATAAGCCCATGCCTTCTAAAATCGCTGCTTTCGAATTTAAGCCAGCAAATGCAGCATCTGTACCACCACCTGTTGCTTCAGCTAAGACCTTCATTGGTAAGTTAAAATCATTTTTGTAAATAAGCTGTGCTTGTTCAGCCAATTTTTTTGCCTGTGGGTTTGCCATTAAAGGTGGGCGACGCATTTCAAACTTTAACTTAACTTCACTATCAGCTAACTTTTTATGTTTAATCCTTTCCTGTAATACACGTTCCACTTGCTGAAAATCTTTAACTTGCAAGGCACGAACATCTGCTTGTGCAGTTGCAAGGTCTGGAATCACGTTACGCACTTTACCTGCACTCGCCACCGTCCAGTTTAATTTCAACCCCGTTTTAGGATTGGATAAGTCTTGTAACTGTAAGATTTGATGTGATAATTCTGTTAGTGCATTTATGCCTGCTTCAGGCTTAACCCCTGCATGTGCAGATTTCCCTTGAACCTCTAAATATGCTGCACCAATCCCACTGGTGGCTAAACGTAAACTGCCGTCTTTACCACCACCTTCAAATGACAAAACCACATCTTGGTCTTGTGCAGTCTCAGTAATCAGTTTGCGTGAACCTGGCGAACTGATCTCCTCATCGGAGTTAAGTAAGACTGTGATCGTGCCATAATCTTGATAATTCAACTTTTTCAAAAGATCAAGCGTATGAATAATCGCAGCAACCCCCTGTTTATCATCTAAAATTCCGAGACCAAAAACTTTATCCCCTTCCATTTTAAAAGGTTGGTCTTTCAACATCCCTGTTAAATACACCGTATCCATATGAGCAATTAGCATAATTTTACTACTGCCTTTACCCTTTAAAACAGCTTTTACCATTGGACCAGTCTTTTGGGGCGTATCATCCATACGATATATATCTTTAGCTTCTACAATACTGACCTCAGCACCTGTCGTTTTTAATTGTTCGGCGACATATTTAGCGATCTTATTCACGCCGACAAGATCTTTACTCCCCGACTCAATATTGACTAAAGCCTCTAGAGTATTTAAATAATTCTTTTTTTCTGCCTCAACCAGATGTTTGACCTGATCATTAGATACAGCATGTACTTGCCCAAAAGCTAAACAGCTCAACAACGCACATGAGATTAAAGGAAGTTTTTTCAGTTGATATTGAATTTTATTAGACATACTCATTATTCCATTTAAAGATATTGCTAACAAACTATGAACATTTGGTCGACTATTCAATATTTTTAAAAATCTAAAAATAAAAATGTTAGATAGATTAAATGTCATGATCGATAAATAAGTAAATCAGTATGTAGAAACCTATCCTAAACCTCAATTAGACGATTGATTCGTTTATTTTTATATTATAGGACTTACGCATTGACGGATTCAAAAAAGTATTAAAATACTTTATAAAGTATCTGTGATCAGACGAATTAAACATGCTTCTACAGCAACTTGTACACTACCCATTTATATGGGCTTTCTCATGACAGAACCGAACTCTATTAGCTGCACACAACTTGCCGAGACTTATAACATCTCGCATGATAGTGTAAATCGCTTTCTAGAACGTTAAGACTATACACCTCACGACCTATATCAAGAAGCAATTCAACATATTGATAATAATAAACTTATAGTCAGCATTGATGATACTGTTTTAGATAAACCATATAGTCAACATATGGACTTAGTTAGCTATTTTTGGTCAGGCAAACACCGCCGATCCGTCAAGGGTATTAATCTCATTACCTTGTATGCGACAGATCAAAATGGTCAAAATATTCCAATTAATTTCCGAATTTATGACAAATCTGAAAGTAAAACCAAGAATGATTACTTTATGGATATGTTAAGTGAAGTACTCAGTTGGGGTGCAAAGATTCAATTCATTACAGGTGATAGTTGGTATTCATCGATTGCAAATCTAAAAACCATAAGAAAACATGGTATTCGATTTATGTTTGGTATCGACTGTAACCGTAAGGTTTCCCCAGAAAAAGGACAATGGTTTCAACTGCGTTTATTGCCAGATTTCCATCAGGGTCAAGTGGTCTGGCTCAAAGATTTTGGCTTTGTACAATTATTTAAGACTCAGTTAAAAGAACAGCAGAGGTTTTATATTGTGCAGCAAGATGAAGATGATTTATTGTCCTTTGAGGGTTTTCATGAATTACATTCAAGTCATTGGAAAATAGAACAATATCACCGAGTGATTAAACAGGTTTGTCATATTGAAAAGTTTCAAGTAAGACGATCTAAACTGATTTCGAATCATATTTTTTCAGCCTTGATGGCCTACGTTGAGATACAAAAGAACCAGTTTGAGCGGATCTTTGAAAATGTATATTGTTGGCAGAAGAAATTATTTAGACCAATGATCAAAAACTTCATTGATGACTTTATTCTCGATAAAAATCATCTGCTACCACAGAGAGTATATAAATAATACTGCGTAAGTCCTATAGGAGATGATTTTTGTTGATTCATTTTGCTTGACCTTGGAGCGACTCCATAGTTTTTAATCATAATAGAAAATGATTACGTCTGGATAGAGGTTGTGTATATGGCATGTTCTTCTTGCAGTTGTGCACCTGCACCGCAAAAGCCAAATAGTAAGTTTAGAACGGCATTGTGGATTGCCTTATTTATCAATTTAGCCATGTTTGTGGTAGAGCTCATTGGTGGGGTTTATGCACATTCATCATCTTTATGGGCCGATTCTTTAGATTTCTTTGGTGATGCAGTCAACTATGGTATTTCACTGGCGGTGCTTGGTGCGAGTTTGTATTGGCGGGCGACAGTGGCACTGCTTAAAGGTATTACCATGGCGCTATTTGGTCTAGTCGTGATTGGTAAAGTGATATATGCCTATGCTTTGGGAATTCCGCCTGAAGCCATGACCATGGGTGTGATTGGCGTGATTGCTTTGCTTGCGAATGTGGTTTGTGCCGTCATTTTATATGCCTTTAGGGAAGGTGACTCTAATATGCAATCGGTCTGGCTTTGTAGTCGAAATGATGCGATTGGGAATGTGGCAGTTATTTTTGCTGCAATAGGTGTGTTTGGTACAGGCAGTTTGTGGCCAGACATAATCGTGGCAGGCATTATGGCGACTTTAGGTATGACTGCGGGTTATCAAGTGGTGAGCAAAGCATTATCTGAGCGCAAAAAAAGTGTATTAGAAAATTCGACTGCACAATAAAAGTGAGAGTGCTTCTATGGTTTAATTCTAGATTTAAGAGCACTGCTAGGATTTAAAGCTTAACATTTATAAGATGTGAATTCCCGCCATATTCAAAAACTGGATATGTGAGTGTACAAGGATGTTTAGCTACTGAGGCGAATTAATAAGTACGTAAATTCATCTTGCTCCAAAAGTTATTCCATAGACTTAAATATTCAGTTTGAAGTTGCTGGAAATACAAAGCCTGTTCAGGTTTATAGCATTGTGTGAATAGCACCCAAATATCGTCTTCATGATTGTCATCGTTAGCAAGGGTTGTATCACATGTTTCTGCAAGGCCATGACATGCATAGTAGCCTTGGGTCAATAAAGGATCATAGGCTGCGAGATTAGTTCTGAGTGCTTCACTAAACTTAATCACTTGTAATTCAGTACAAGCCAAAATGAGCAGCAAGTCTGCATAAGAATGAATATGTTCCTGAATAAATTGTGAGATTGCAAATGCTTCAGGCTCGGTCTGTTTTTGATCGGTGACATTGAGTTCAAGTTGCTGCATCAGTTGAAGGAAATAGACCAAATGCGATTTAGAGGGCGAGCTTTTCTCAAGTTGGTGGGTATTAAAACCCAATTCATCTAGAAGATTTAGCGACAACAAATAACGTGCATATATCTTGGCTGCAATGCGGTTTTGCTCCACGATATTACTGTCGTGCTCAAGTTGCAGCGCTTGATACATAGCGATACTCAAAGCATCAGTGAAAATTTTAACAATGGCGGTAAAATAATTCAGATGAATAAATTTCAGCTGTTCAAGGCTCAGTTGGCATTGATGAAGCCGTGTCAGTATCGGATGTTGAAATAAAACATGTTCAGCTGTCGTTTGCTTTAAGTTGCTGATCGCTTGAGTGTTGGTCGCCCATGACGCTGGGCTTAAGGATCGTTCAATAAAGCGCAAAACCTCTGCGCGGGTATGTTCAGACTGGGTGAAGGAGAGAGCATTCATATACGAGGTAAATTTTAATTGTCATCATTTTTATCATAGTGAAAAAGATTTGATTCCTCTAGTATTTTATTTATTTTAAAAACTATATGTTTCAATTGCTTGCTTGAATATTATTATTGTTTTTTATAAAAAAACGGCGTTGATCTAAATTTGATATATAATATCGTCTTCAATCGATGTATTTCGTTTTCATGTGCTGTTCTTTTGGGTTAATGGCTTAATTTTAAAGTTTTGTGCATCAGGTAAAATAAATGTCAAAAAAAGAAGACATCATTAACACAGCGCTTAATCTCTTTAACTCACATAGTTATAATTCTATCGGTGTGGATCGGATTATTAGCGAGTCTGGCGTTGCTAAAATGACGTTTTACAAATACTTCCCATCTAAAGCTAAATTAATTGAAGAATGCTTAGTGACCAGAAACCAAAATTTACAGCAGTCGCTTGAAGCGACGATTGCTGCATGTGACCCAAGTGATTATCTCTCCCATATTCGTGCAATTTTTGAATGGTACCATGCTTGGTTTCATAGCGCGGATTTTAATGGTTGTATGTTCCAAAAGGCAGTTGAAGAAATTTCAAAAATTTATCCTTCTTCGCTACAGCCTGCAATTGATTATAAAGAATGGTTAAAAGGCAAGTTATGTCAGGCTTTGAATCGTCTAGGTGTGAAGCAGGATGAACAGTTGGCGGCTTTTTTATCCAGTATTTTGGATGGCATGACCATACAAGCGCAAATCGATCCGAAGCAAGTACATTTGGAAGATTATTGGAAGCGTGTGAATACTTTAATTCAAATGGAACTTTCAGCTGCCTAATATATAAATTTTGATTTTAAGGTTAACCTAATACACTCATTATATTGCTGGCTTAAATGCGCTTAAAATAAATCACGTATAAATAAATAAGCGCGATAACGGTTAAGTTATCGCGCTTTGCTGATAATGATTATGTTCCATATCGCACATTATTTGACAATAATGCATGATATGAATATGAGCAACTTAATGTGCCTTCTTATATTTTTTGTACCCTCTGAATGTTTTCGGTCATTCAGTATTTCAGCAAAATAGACAGACTTGTCTGTTTTGTTGAATTATAGATACTTTGTGGAGAAAAACAACCAATCTCTCATTATTTTGGCTGAAATTTATTCATCATGCTTAATATCCCTTAAAATATGTAGGGTATTCATTATTTATTGTATTATTCAGCCGAATGATTAAGGCACCTTGGGGGTAAATAAATGGTGAATTCATTGATTGGTTCAATCAATACACTATAAGGTTTAAGCTGATCTTCATAGGATACCAGATTGAGCCTTGCTAAAAGTTCAAAGCGGGCAGAATGCAGTGTTGTAGGTTTTGGATTTAAGCGACCATGCCACACCCGATAGCTGCCGAGTTTTCCATCGCGGCGATGGTAAAATCCTGCCAAAGGGTGGGTCAAGAAGACCTGATAAGTTTCTAAATTGGGAAAGCCTTCAAAATGCCAGCTATCATGTTCGGACTGAGACAAATGCACATCTGAAGTGGCCCATGCCGATTGGGTACGCATTTTATATTGTGTATATCGGCCCTCGGCATCTTGCTGACAATCAAACTCAATTTGTGCTGGATGCCACGGTAATTGCCAAACATAACGAGGAACGATTAGCGTCCAAGAGTCCAAAGTCGTTCCTAAAAACCAAACACAACGTTCCTGTGTCTCCTGATCAATCACGTAGACTCGATAATTGGTTTGCCCCATAGTGAATTTTGGAAAAGGATAAACCGCAGAGCTGAAATCGACATCGATGAAGGGCACTACTGACATTAGTGCTTGTTGTTTGCCTTGGTACTGTACCGTGTCTAGCTTAAACCGTACTGGAATGATCTCTTTAAACCGAGCTGGGTCGACGGCATAAGTAATGAGGGAAAAATGCTGGAGTTTACACTGTACATCGAGGCCGCTGGGCTTGGGTTTCGGATGTAAATAGTCTTTAAATTTGAGTTCTGGAAAGGTCATGGGTTTAAATTCTAGATTTGTTATTTTTTTTAATATTAGATAAAACTATGCGTAGAGTAAATAAAAAACCGAAGCCTAAGCTTCGGTTTTTTAATATCTTTATATGATCTTATTTTTCAACGAATGCACGTTCAATCACGTAGTCACCAAGTACACCCATACGTGGCGATTCTTTTAAACCATGTTGGTCTAGAAGTGCAGCAACGTCATCGAGGAATGCAGGGCTACCGCAAAGCATTGCACGGTCCGTTTCTGGGTTGAAACGTGGTAAACCGATCTTCTCAAAAATCTCGCCAGTTTCAATCACTGTAGTTACACGACCTTGGTTTGGATACTCTTCACGAGTAACCGTTGGGTAGTAAACCAATTTATCTTTAATGCCTAGCTCTTCAAAGAATTCATTGTTCGGAAGTTCGTCTAAAATAAGGTCTTGGTAAGCCAATTCAGAAATGAAGCGTGTACCATGAACCACAATCACTTTCTCAAAACGTTCATAGGTTTCAGGGTCACGAATGGTTGCCAAGAACGGCGCAAGACCTGTACCAGAAGAAAGCAGGTATAAGTTTTTACCAGGGTTTAAGTCATCAAGCACTAAAGTTCCAGTTGGTTTTTTAGATACCAAAATTTCGTCGCCCACTTTAACTTTTTGTAAAATAGAGGTTAACGGGCCATCTGGAACTTTAATTGAGAAAAACTCAAGTTCTTCTTCGTAGTTTGCACTAGCGATAGAATAAGCACGCATTAACGGTTTGCCATTTACTTCAAGGCCGATCATCACAAATTGACCGTTTTTAAAACGTAGAGCAGTGTCGCGCGTCGTTTTAAAAGAGAATAAAGTATCATTCCAATGGTGGACGTGAGTAATCTTTTCGACGTTGAAAGCAGCCATTAAAGGTCTCAATAAATTATCAAATTAGAACAGGTTGCTATTCTAATCTAAAATCATTCTCGATAAACTGAATATATTTAATTGAGCTTATTAGAAAAAGTGATGATGACTGATTTAACCTTGCCAATTATTGGCTATATGCACTCTTCTTATAAGGAAAAGTTTGGTATTCCTCGTCAGCCTAATTTGGTTCAAGTGGAATCGTATATTGAAATGCTAGCACCCTATAATGATGTTCTGGCCTTTGAAGGGATTGAGGCATTTAGTCATTTATGGTTGGTGTGGCAGTTTCATGACAATAAAAATCCAGAAAAAACCCAGTTTCGTCCACAAGTTCGTCCGCCACGCTTAGGAGGGAATAAAAAAATAGGGGTGTTTGCTACGCGTAGTATGTATCGTCCTTCACCGATTGGTCTATCGGTGGTAAAGCTCAAGTACGTTAAAAAAGAAGGGAAATCGGTTCGAGTGTATGTCACAGGAAGTGATTTGCTAGATGGCACCCCGATTGTCGATATTAAACCTTATATACACTACTCAGATGCCGTTATAGATGCGGAAAGTGGCTATGCGCAAGATGAACCTAACCGTAAATCGGTGATATGGTCGGATCGGGCGATCGAACAGAAACAGCAGCTTTTGACGAGTGGGAAATTGTCTGTACAGACCGCACAAGAGCTTGAAGCCGTTTTATCTTTAGATCCCAGACCAGCGTATCAGGATGATGAAGCACGGGTATATAAAATGAAATTTGCTGCTGTTGATATCGCTTTTACAGTGGGTGAAACTACAGTGAATATCACGGCCGTAGAATGATAGTCTTAAAGAGAGAAGCTCCAATACAATAGCCCAATCAAAACCACCATATGCAAAATCTGAATTGGGGCAAAAGCAATAAAGTATTGCTTACCACCTGTTAAGGCGGCATTAACGGATTTGGCAACAGCGTGTGCAGCCAAACCTAAGATAAATGCAGACATTGCTGCCGTGTCTGTCGGTGCCCCTTGCATGACCACTGTTGCCATCGCTGCATGGATTTCAAATAAAGAAGCAAGCAAAGTCCCAGCGATTAAACCTGCATCTCCCAGCCAAAGGTTAAGTCCATACACCCCCGCTTGGATAAACGTCAAAGTCAGGGCAATAATGCCAGCCTCTTTTAAGCTAAACATGCGTGAATCAGTGGGTTGATGTTGTTCTTGTGCAGGGGCAGATCGTACCAACGCATAAGCACAGATCCCTAAAAGGACACTTGCTACAAGGGTCGGAAGCAGTATGGTTTTGAGCCAAAGTACACTCACACCTGCGACTATAATCAGCAGTTGCAATAAAGTCGCAATACAGGACATGAGCGCTGCACCTGCATTGGGTTTGGCGAGTGCTCGACCTGCACGTACTTCCATGCCTAAGCTAGCAACAGTCGCTGTACTGGATACAAAACCTGAAGCGATCGCCGATAAAATCATGGCATTTTTAGTGTTCAGCAGTCGTTTGGCGATATGTGCAAGCGCTTGAACAGCAAGAATGAGCGTGACTAATTTTAAAATAATATAGGGATTCAGCACAGCACCCCATAAAGGCGTATTCGGCGTTAAGGGCAGGGCAATTAAAATCAGCGCTAGGAGAAAGATACCGTCTTTAAACTCAGCCTCAGTAATCCATTTCCCCGCAATGCTGTGCATCGGATGTTTGGTCATTAAAATAATGGTCAGCAGCACGGCTAAACCTGCTGCTAAAGGGGTATTCCACAGGCACATGGCACCAATAAAATACGTCATGACAAAGGCAAGTTCAGTGGTTGAACCCAAATCTTCTGTTTGGTTTTTCATTGAGAATATAACTATGCCGCCGATGATCAGCGCACCGACAATACCGATACCGACACCAAATAAAAAACAAATAGCACCGAGAAGGGCACAAATGGCAAAGGAGCGTAGTCCTGCAAAGCTCTGTTGGTTTTCACGTTGTTTGCTTCGTTCGCGCTCTAGACCAATCAACAGTCCACAGCCTAATGCTGAAGCCAAGGTAATGAGGACATCAGATAAAGCCAAGTTGTTGATGGAAACTATGCTGAAGTCCAAGCCTATCTCACAAAATTTAATGACCTGTCTAAAATATAGGCGAATGCTGAAGGTGGATTCAAGTTAAAAGAGCAAGATTTGTGAGTAAATTCGTGATTCTATTGATGAGCTTGGCTACTCCTCGATATTTGTGGGATTTGCTTATGCTTTGTGTGAATGAATACAGAAAATCTTGCTATAGTGGGGTTATGTTTGGGGACGTATAACAATGAATTTTAATTTTGAAATTGATACCACTTGGTGCTTAGATCAACTGTTTAAAGATGGGCGAATTACTGAAAAAGAAAAAAATCTAGTACAAACCTCGCACCGTCAACGCGATCAATTGAAGTGGCATCCTTTACAGTGGATTGCTCATTTTAATCTGGTGGATCAGTCGCATCCACAGTCGAGACTGACATTAAATCGGCTGTGTCAGTGGTTAGCCGAAAAGACCCAATTACCGTTTTATGTGATTGATCCACTCAAAGCCGATGTGCAAGCTTTGACTTCGGTGATGTCTCAAGAATTCGCCTTCCGCAATAAAATCTTGGCTGTTGAAGTTCAGGCAAATCAAGTGTTGATTGCAACAGATCAGCCGTATATGAAAGATTGGATCGCAAATTTGGAGCACAATGTTGCGCCGAAAAAAATCCAGCGCGTATTACTCAGCCCTGAACAATTACAGCGCTATATGGTCGAGTATTATCAGGTGAGCCGTGCTGTCAGTAACTCTCAGAAGTCTGGGAGTTACGAGCGAGATAATAAAGGTGTTGAAGCACTTTTACAGTTGGGGGATAGTCAAAACCCTGATGCCAATGACCAACACATTGTTAAATTAGTCGACTGGGTTTTACAGTTTGCTTTTGAGCAAGGTGCCAGTGATATTCACTTAGAACCACGTAAAGACAACGGCAAAGTGCGTTTCCGTATTGATGGGGTATTACATACGATTTATAACATGCCTGCCAATACTTTAACCGCGGTGATTTCACGGATTAAAATTTTAGGTCGAATGAACGTGGCGGAAAAACGTAAACCACAAGATGGGCGTTTAAAAACACGGACACCGAAAGGACAAGAAACAGAACTGCGTCTTTCGACTTTACCGACTGCTTTTGGTGAAAAGTTGGTGATGCGTATTTTTGACCCTGAAGTTTTAGTGCGTAGCTTTCAGCAGTTGGGTTTTGAAGGGCATTTGCTGAGTGATTGGCAAGCGCTGACGTCGCATAGTCACGGCATTATTTTAGTGACAGGACCAACGGGTTCAGGCAAAACCACCACGCTTTATTCTTCTTTGAAACAATTGGCTACCGAACAGGTGAACGTCTGTACCATTGAAGACCCGATTGAAATGTTAGAACCGAGTTTTAACCAAATGCAGGTGAATACAGGCATTGATCTTGGGTTTGCCGATGGTGTTCGCGCACTGATGCGTCAAGACCCTGACATTATTATGGTCGGCGAGATTCGTGACCATGATACGGCCAATATGGCGATTCAGGCCGCACTTACAGGGCATTTGGTATTGTCCACTCTGCATACTAATGATGCACCTTCCAGTCTGACGCGTTTGCATGATTTAGGCGTACAACCGTTCTTAACCGCGGCAACCATTTTAGGGGTATTGGCACAGCGTCTCGTACGTCGTCTATGTCCACATTGTAAAGTTGAAAAGCAAATCAACAGCCAAGAATGGGAGCATCTGACTTTTGATTACATTATGGAAATGCCTGAAAAAGTCTTTACCGCAGTAGGATGTGACGAGTGTCGTCAAACGGGCTACAATGGACGAGTCGGCATCTATGAGTTTATGCCTGTGAGTTTAGAGGCAAAGCAACTGATTGGTGCCAATGGTGACTTGACCGCACTGCGTCAACAAGCCAAAAAAGAAGGCATTGAGCCTTTAAGAATTGCAGGGGCTCGTAAAGTTTTAGAAGGCATCACGACACTAGAAGAAGTGTTACGTGTCGTCCCACTCAACTAAGCGTTTAATACGTTACTTGAAGTTTTCTTAAGATTCAGCTCATCTAGCTTTGGTTTAATCACTTCATCGAATAGATGAACAATTAAATAGAGGTACTGGATATGAATATGATGATGAAAGCGTTATTGGTTGCTGGTGTTATTGGCTCAACAACTGTCGCTGTAGCAAATACCGCAGTGAACCAAGCGGCAGTTGCTGCTTCAACACCAACTACAGTTAAGCATGCGTTAACATTAAAAGATGACAGTCACGTCCAGTTAAAAGGTTATGTGGTCAAAGCCATTGGGGATGAAAAGTATGAATTCCGTGACCAAACGGGTTCAATTACTCTCGACATTGATGATGAATTATGGGGTGGCAAAGCAATTTCGGCTAAAACACCTGTAACCATTATCGGTGAAGTAGATATTGACTACAAACCAGCAAAACGCGTTGAAATTGATGTAGATCAAGTGAAATTCTAAACACACTTGCCCAAGCTCAATTCAATGTGATTGGACTTTCTTAAAAAACCGCAGGGCTTTGATTGGATATTAGCCCTGTGGTTTTTTGTATTTTGAGCCATTTCACGGCATGATCTAAACAATAGTGATTAGGCAGGTTAAGCAGTGCGGATATTATTGGCAGAAGATGATGCCTCTCAAGCTGAGAGTATTAAAACTTGGCTTGAAATGGATGGCTACAGTGTCGATTGGGTAGAACGGGGCGACCATGCCATTTTAGCCATTGAACAGCATCAGTATGACTGTGTGCTTTTAGATCGTGGTTTGCCGCATGCCACAGGCGATGACATTTTGCTGAAAGTCCGTGCTCAAAATCTGTCGACCCCTGTGATTTTTTTAACGGCGCGTGACAGTATTCGAGATCGAGTCGAAGGGCTGGACTTGGGCGCCAATGATTATTTGGTCAAACCTTTTAGTCTAGAGGAATTATCTGCTCGAATTCGCTTACAACTTCGACAGCAACAGCATAGTAGCTCGCAGGTATTGAGCTATTCCAATATCCAACTCGACCCACAGGCCAAAAGTGTGACTCAAAATGGTCAAGCTGTTAATTTAACCGCCAAAGAATTTCAAATTTTGCATAAATTGATGCTCAAGCCCGAATATGTCGTTACGCGGGAACAACTTGAGGAAAGTCTTTATGCATGGGGCGATGAAATCGAAAGTAATGCGATTGAGGTCTTTATTTATCAATTGCGAAAAAAACTCGGTAGTCAGTGTATTAAAACCATTCGTGGTTTGGGCTACAGAATGAATCAGGACATATAATGGCTCAGCTAATCTCATTACAGCGTCAGCTCGTTAAAAGTTCGCTTCTCAGTTCGATACTGGCGGGGCTTTTGGCATTGCTGATGTTTATTGGGGTGTCGGTTTATCAGACCATGTCTATGCAAGATGAAATCATGGATGAAATGGCCGATATGTTGCTGGCAGATGATTTAACGGTCAGCAATGGTCAAGCCTTGGCAGAGCTTAGTGATGAGTTTGATATTCGCTATCGACTCGATAATGCACAGCAACTTTTGACTGCATCTGAAGATATGCCTGAAAAAATAACAGTGGATCATTTGAGTTTGGTTTCAGATGCACCTTATGGTTTTTATTGGTCAGAGCAGAAACTGTGGCGTATTTATACTGCGCAGGATAATCACGGTTTACAGGTTCAAGTGACCCAGTCGATGTCCGAACGCTTCCATGCATTTTGGCAAAGCATCCTAGTTTTTAGTGGTGTGTTGTTTTTAGTCTGGTGTGTACAGTGGTTGTTGATGCATTTTGCCATTCGACGTAAATTTCGGGTGATACATCAAGTTTCAGAGCAAATTTCAAATAAATCGGTCAATGATTTAGCACCTATTTCTATGCCAGAACCTGAGCTGATTGAGTTGCAACCGATGCTATCTCAGCTGAATGCTTTATTGGCGCGTTTAGACCAAGCTTTAGTGGCAGAGCAGCGCTTTACCGCGGATGCTTCACATGAGTTACGTTCTCCACTGTCTGCGATACAAATGCGACTTCAGGTGCTCAAGCGCAAGTTTCCTGAACTTGAAAGTGAGTTCAGACCGATCCAACAAGATGTCAGTCGTGGGGTGCAGGTGTTGGATAATCTGTTGTTGCTGGCACGTCTTGACCCTGAGCAAAAGGAAAGCTTGGCGAAGACTAAGTTTGACTTCAGTCTGCTAATGCAGGACGTGATTAAAGCTTTACAGCCGTTTGCGGACTCAAAACAGATTAAAATTAACGTGGTGCTTGCAGAGCAGGTTTATGTATTGGCCAATGAGCAGCTCTTATTTAGCGCACTTCGCAATTTGCTCGACAATGCCATTCGCTATAGCCCTGAGCAGGCACAAGTTTTTGTCAAGCTCATGATTGAAAAACAGCAGCTCAGACTGAGGATTGAAAATAGTGGACACGGTGTCGAAGCTGCGGTTATCCAGCGTTTAGGTGAACGCTTCTATCGGGCTTTAGGTACAAAAACACAAGGTTCAGGCTTGGGCTTATCGATTTGTCAGAAAATTGTCGATTTACACGCAGGGCAGTTGTTATTTAGTTCATCCGACTTAGGCGGTTTAAAAGTGGAACTGCTGTTAAATACGCTTGAGACTTAGATATGCAGATTGTGATCTGTGATAAAAACAGCATAAATGATCAAACTTAAAGACATTAAAAAGCAGTACGCGCTGACATACTGCTTGTTTCCACGATTATTGTTATTGGGTTTTTATAGTTCTTATTTGGTAAGAATGAGTCGATTATTGCGAGTGAGTCGTAGACGATACTCTTCTCCAGCATGCATAATGCGAATTTCACGGCCTAGGGCAAATAAGTTGTTTGAGTGTAGCATTGGTAGTGAATGGGCTGTTTCGTTACGAGTAAATAAGCTAAATGGTGCGTTCATTCTGGCGACTCCGTGGTATATGTTGAACGTTTTAAATGATAATCATTATCGAATGAGACTGTCAACATTTTCTCGCTGAAAATATAAAAAACTTCAATATCGTTACATGCAATCACTCAATACACTACACATCTGAAATGGAATCTGATTATGTCAAAACCTTTGGTTCAAGTTGCTATAGCCATCCTTTTACATCAAGGCAAAGTGTTGGTGGGCTGGCGCCAGGCGGAACAGCATCAGGGCAATAAGCACGAATTTCCTGGAGGGAAGGTGGAAGCAGGTGAAACGCTTGAGCAAGCTTGTCGCCGTGAAGTTTTAGAAGAGGTCGGAATTGATATACAAGATTGGCATGCTTTTGACTGTATTCAGTTTGAATATGACGATGTGATTGTCAATTTGCATTTATTTCATGCTGTAGTATCAAATCATCTATTGGCAGACATTCACTCACCATGGGCGTGGTTCAAGCGTGCCGAATTACAAGATCTTAACTTTCCAAAAGCCAATCAAGCCATTTTGAAGCGACTCTATGCTGCACCCGTGATTAAAATTTCAGATCAAATCGATTTGTTGAAGGGTTTGCCTGAACAACAAGTGCTGTATTGGCGAGTGCCTGCGACTCCTGAACATATTTTAAAAATTGCAGAACTGAGTGTAGAGCAATTGGCACGGGTGATTGTAAATATAGAACTATGGAAAAGTTTAAATCCACTCCAACAGCAGGCAGTTGCGGCCATACACCTGAAACAATCTCAACTGATGCAATTGAGTAAAGGGGAGTTGAACGTTGGGCAGCGTTATATAGCGGCCTGTCATGACCGTAGAAGTGCTGAACATGCACAAGAAATTGGCTGTGATGCTCTTTTACTCAGCCCCGTACTTGATACACTCAGCCACCCAAATAGTGAAACTTTGGGTTGGCAACAGTTCAGTTTGATTGCAGAAGAGATTCATATCCCGATTTTTGCTCTCGGCGGCTTACAGTTAGCTGACTTAGCCAAAGCGCAAAGTTATGGCGCTTATGGTATAGCAGGGCAGCGCTCCATTTAACGGAGCACGCTTTTAAGACAGACTTTTGATTGCTGTTTGGGCTTGTTGAATGGTTTTCTGATTCTTCTGCATTTGACCTGCTTTTAAGATAATGCTCCAAAGCTGCTTTTTCATGGCATTGCTTTGGGCATAACTCAAGCCGCGACGTGCAAGCGATTCCGCATTTGCAGGTTGTTTTTGTTGATTAGCAATTAAAGCCAAATACAAAAAGGTCTCACTCGACTGTGGTGCTAAACGCTGTGCTTGCATGGCGTAGCTTTGTGCTTGACTCCACTGGCCTTGGCGATAGGCCGTTTGTGTTTTTTGCATCAGACTTTTAAAAGCAGGAAGCTGTCGCCCATCATCAAACTGTTGTTTGCTTTTCTGCTCAGGAATCACAATCTTCTGACGTTGAATTTCTTCGCGATCATAAGGATGAATTGTGACCCCTGAAGGTGTTTTCTGCTCTTTATCCGACTGTGTCGGCTTTTCAGGTATCTTTTTTTCAGCTGGCTGTGGGAGGCTTTGACAGCCTGCCACAGTCACGATGGTTGCTAAGATACTTAAACGTTTAAACCACATCAAAATTTAAATCCGTCCTATTTATTCAGGTTGATAGCTACCACTCGAAATGACTTGCGTCTCATCTTCTAAGTTTCGCTGCATGTTCGATTCACTTTCACGAATATAGTTGTCTATGCTGTCGCCTTGTTCAGGTGTAGCTTGGTAACCATCTGTTTCAGGATTGTAAGTGGGTTCAACTTGATAATGCGGCAAGCCACATGTGGTTGCTTTGCGTGGTACGGTGTTTCGCAAGAGGGGAATATACATTGCACCCTCACAACCTTGAGCGGCAAGATAACCCGTGCCACGATCAATCCAATGCCATTGCACATCATCCGGTTGGCGTAAGTTGACTGGTTTTTGACGCAGCTGGCTCATTACACTTGTCCACACTGGCAACGCACCTGAAGAACCTGTTAAGCCAGTTTGTTTATTGTCATCTAAACCTAGCCAAACCACAGAAACATAATTGCCCGAGTAACCTGCAAACCATGAGTCACGGGTGTCATTGGTGGTTCCAGATTTGCCTGCAAGCTGAAGCGAGTTCGGTAGAGTGTTATAAGCTGAACGACCTGTACCTGAGGTCATCACTTGTTGTAGACCATAGTTCAGGACATAGGCAGAAGCAGGGTCAATGGTTTGTTGGACATTTAAACCATAACGGGTCAGCAAGCGACCATTTTGATCGACAACAGTACGAATGGATTTAGTCGGATACTTAAAACCGCCTGTGGCAAAGTTGCCATAAATGCTGAGCATTTCCATCGGAGACATGTCTACCGCACCCAAGAAAATGGATGGATAGGTTGGGATGTTACTGGTCACACCAAAACGTTTTAGGTGGTTACTAAACGTCGATAAACCAAACTCTTGACCAAGGCGAACAGCTGATAAGTTATATGAATTAGACAGTGCTTGTACCATTGGCACAACGCCATGTTCACCACCACTATAGTTCTTAGGTGTCCATGCTTTACCATTGGCTTGAATACTAATGCTACTGTCTTCAATTGGGCTGGCCCAGTTGTAACGTCCCGATTGAATTGCACTGAGGTAAATCACTGGTTTAAGCAGTGAGCCGACTTGACGTTTGGCATCGAGTGCACGGTTAAAACCGGTAAAGTCTTGGGTTGAACCAACAGCTGCGACCAATTCACCATTTTCAGGATGAGCAACCAACACCGCACCTTGTAGCTCTTTTAGACGGCTTGAGCCACGGCTTAAGCGACCAACAGTCGATTTAAACGCATCTTGAATTTTGGTTTGGGCAATCGGATCGAGCGTTGTAAAGATGCGTAGACCTTGGTTGGTCAAATCACCTTCTTGGTATTCGGTACGTAACTGACGACGTACAATGTCTAAGAAATCTGGGAAACGTGAAGGGCCGAGAGTCGGTTTGGCAATCACATTTAAAGGGCGAGCTGTTTCAGTTTCATATTGTTCTTGGGTCAGATAGCCCATGACCAACATGTTGTTTAAAACAATATTACGGCGCTTTTTCGCAGCTTCTGGGTTACGCCAAGGGTTATATAAGGTTGGACCTTGTACCAAACCCACCAAATAAGCTTGTTGCGCAATATTTAGCTCACGCAAAGGCATGCCGAAGTAAAACTGCGAAGCCAAACCATAGCCATTAATAGAATAGTTGCCGTTTTGCCCGAGGTTCACTTCATTGAGATAGGCTTCTAAAATTTCATCTTTGTCATAGTGAAACTCGACCAATAAAGCCATAAATGCTTCATTGACTTTACGCTTAATGGTTTTTTCAGGGGTGAGGTAGAAGTTTTTCACCAACTGTTGGGTCAGTGTTGAACCACCTTGACGTTTTCCACCCGTGACATTACTCACAATCGCACGTGCCGTACCACGAATTGAAACGCCGTGGTGACTATAGAAATTACGATCTTCTGTTGCAATTAAAGCCTCAATTAAAGGCTTAGGGACTTTGTCGAGTTTAATCAGGACACGGTCTTCATTATGCTGCGGATAAATCCCGCCAATCAGCATCGGCTCTAAACGTGCAATCCCTGTAGAAGAGGGTTTAGTTGCACTGACTTCAGCCACTTGCTCATCGGCAAAGGTGACTTTAAGCACTTGTTCAGGTTCGACACTATCACCGAAGTCAAAGCCACGGGTATGTACATATAGCTCATTGCCAGAACTGACAAAGTTCCCTGATTTGGTATAGTTTTCCGAGGACTTATAGCCCAAAAGTTTTAACTCTTGAGTGAAGTCAGCCTGATTTACAGGGGCATTGGTATACACTTCGAGTGGGCGTGCGAATACCTTCGCAGGAATGTCCCAGCGCTTGCCTTCAAACTTGTCACGTACAACGGAGTCGAGTCTTATTAAATAAATACTAAACACCAAGAATGCTGCAATGACTAAGATGCAGAAGATCAGTGCAATTAAACCTATGCCACGTTCTGACTTCATAAATACGAATAAGATCCTGAGAAATTGTGCTAATCATGCGAAGCTTTTCGCTAATTTGCAATAATTAAACTGTGAACGAACTGAAATATAGACAATTCCGTGTGTAGCAGCAGTCACTTTAGTTTTTGAATCAATTTAAATAAATAATGTTATGATAGGCGGGAATCGTAGCGGAGCGATGTTGCAGGTGCAAATTTCACATAAAACATTTCGAAACATAGGCTTAATTGGACGTCCAGATAAGTCTTCAGTTGTCGAAACCTTATGTCTTATTCATGATCATCTACTCAGCTTAGGGTTACATCCCGTTTTTGATGCGCAAACCGCTGAACTGGTTCCTTATAAAAACACGCAAACGGTGAGTCGTGCGCTTCTGGGTGAAGTGGTCGATTTGGTGATTGTGGTGGGCGGGGATGGCTCACTTCTGCATGCTGCACGTGCCTTGGTCAAATTCAATACTCCTGTAATGGGTGTAAACCGAGGGCGTTTGGGTTTTTTAACCGACATCAAGCCGACTGAAGTGATTTTTAAGCTCGATCAAGTTTTAAAAGGTGAGTTTCAGTTAGATCGTCGTTTCTTATTGGAAATGGAAATTCGCTCAAAGGGCGAGACGATTTATGATGCGATTGCGCTAAACGATGTGGTATTACACTCGGGTAAGTCGGTGCATATGATTGACTTCGAACTTAATATCGATGGTCAATATGTCTACCGTCAACACAGTGATGGTTTGATTGTATCGACGCCTACGGGTTCAACAGCCTATTCGTTGTCAGGTGGTGGCCCAATCGTGCATCCGGGGATGGATGCGATTGCTTTGGTACCGATGCATCCGCATACCTTGTCTTCACGCCCAATTGTGGTGGGTGGACACAGTGAAATTAAGCTTCTGATTCGTGAAAACCGTGTCTTGCCGATGGTCAGTGCCGATGGTCAACACAGTGTTTCGCTCAATGTGGGTGACAGCTTACATATTCGTAAGCACCCCTTTAAACTGAATTTATTACATCCACCGGGTTATGATTTTTATATGTCATGCCGAACTAAACTTGGGTGGAACCAAGATTTTGACTCTTTTCAACAGGATTAAATCATGAATATTGAACAGATGCTTTCTATTTTAGATGCCGATATTGTTGAGCGTTTAAAAACAGCTGTAGAAATTGGTAAATGGCCAAATGGCGTTGCGTTGACTGCTGAACAACGTCAAACTTGTATGCAAGCCGTTATTGCTTGGGAGCATCAGAATACGCCTGAAAAAGAACGTACGGGTTATATCGATAAAGGGCATAAAGAAGAAGGTGAGGAGTGTGATTCTCATGTGCCTGAACCAGAATTTAAACCTATTCGCTTTATTTAATTGATTAAAAATACGTTGAATCGCTCAGCAACAGATGCTGGGTGATTCAACAACTCAATTTAAAAAGAATAACCTGCAAAACTGTTTCAATCATTATGGTTGTAAAAATAATAAAGCTCACTCGACTCAGTTTATTCTTCATTACTGTAATTTCGATCAATGTATTTGCAGAGCCAACAAGTGATGCAAGAAAAATTGAATGTTTATTAGATGTTTCTGTGTTACCGAGTCAAAATTTTCAAAATCCCATCACACAATACACATCAATGAAAAATGATGGTTATCCGATGTTATTGATTGGAATAAACATCCATAACGCCCATGCAGGCGAAGCATCAAAAAAGATAAAAAGCCATCAAATCTATTGTTCAAACCTCATTGGACAACAAAAAGATGTTTATTTATCTGGCCCTTATCAATCTCAAAAAATTGAGATCCATATTGGTGATCAGTTGATACTCAGAAATATTCATTCTTCAGGAAAGCATTATCCTTACTGGGCCGACTTTTACTGGATCGAAAAGCGTGGCGAATAACGTTCACGCTTTTGTTTGTCCCCTCATCTTAGAAACGGGTGTGCCAAAGCTGCTTGGCCTGTTGCATGGCATCGCCATACGTATCGCAAACGCCCATGGTATAGAGAGCAATGCCAATGGTTTCAGTCACTGCCATTTCACCATATTCATGCTGTTTTTCACCCAGCCAAACTGCTTTAAACTCAGTCAAATCTAGCTCTTCTTCAATTGGGCTTCGGTTGTCGGTGAGTTTAGGGAGCTCATGTTCGTAGAGTTCACCATTTTTGATGCCGCAGATGAGTGTTTTGGCATCTGGGTTACGTTCAAATTCGCCGCCTTCACCTTTAATGACCGCACTATTTTGATAGCCCAGTTTAAATGCCGCTTGCTGATGCGAACCACGATAGGCCGGGTGGAAAATAGCTTGCAAGGTTGCTTTGGCATTAAACGGATTGATCAAGCGTGCAAGAGTATGAATGGGTGAACGAAGACCCATAACATTTCGTAGGGAAATTAAGTCACTTAAAATCGGGGAGATGGCGTGCAGCGGTAGATACGCAAAATTACGCGATGCTAATTCCTGTTCCACATCTGCTTGAGTTTGGCAAATATTAAAATCGAGATACTCTAATACCTGTTCAGTATAAATACGGTTAATGGTATGACCTGATGCACCGTGCATCACGACCTTATAACCTGCTTTAGCTAAAGTCAGTGCCGCTAAGAGAAACCATGGATAGTGTTTACGCTTGCCTGCATAAGAAGACCAGTCTAAATCGACCTCTAAAGGCGTGAACGGCAGTTGATCTCGTGTGGCCTGAACAAAGCCTGCCAGTTCATCTACAGACTCTTCCTTAACCCGAAGTAGCATTAGGAATGCACCGAGCTGTACATCTAACACTTGATTTTTCAGGATCATATCAAAGGCTTGGTAAGCTTCTTCATAACTGAGTGAGCGTGCCCCGTTTTTCCCTTTACCAATAATGCGAACAAACTGGGCAAAAGGGTGCTCAGCATCTTTATAAATATTTCTTTTGTTGTTCATGGAAAAACCAAAGTAAGTGAAGGCTGTGTTGTGCTATTTTAGTGGAACAATCAAAAAAAACAGCACTTTTAATTTTAAATAAATTTTTCACCATTAGACTAAAGTATGAGCCATATTGTTTAGATTTTATACATTATTATTGAAATCAGTTTACTTTGATTAAAGAATGTTAGGTAAAATTTACCCAATAATTGTGACTCGCTAGTTTTTAGTCTCTCCCATTGCAGTAAATATGAATGAACTGTGATTTTGTCACAGTGCTGTTGTTTGTACACCATGATTTTTTTACCCGGTGTTTGGATGCAGTCCAAACTGTGGGCTTTTTTGTGTTTATCAGAAAGCCAACTACCTATGAGGAAGTATAGGTATACCGATTTTTTCAGTCTTTTGATTTACAGAAGTATTCGTTATGACTAAGAAACCAATCTATAAGTCACTATATTTTCAAGTTATTGTCGCGATTATTGCGGGTATCTTAGTAGGACATTTTTTCCCTAGTGGTACGCAAGTTATCAATGGCGTTGAAAAATATGTACCCGGCTGGGGCGAGCTTTTTTATCCTCTAGGTCAAGGCTTTATTAAGCTGATCAAGATGATTATTGCGCCAGTAATTTTCTGTACCGTCGTGAGTGGTATCGCGGGTATGGAAAGTATGAAGTCTGTGGGTAAAACAGGCGGTGTTGCGCTACTTTACTTTGAAATTGTATCGACTATTGCACTATTGATCGGTTTACTGGTCATTAACATCTGGAAGCCAGGTGTGGGCATGAACGTTGACCCTTCAACATTAGATACTTCTGGTATCTCGAAGTTTGTTGAATCTGGTCAGCAGCAATCGACTGTCGACTTCTTTATGCATATTATTCCAAACACTGTGGTTGGTGCATTTGCTGAAGGTGAAATCCTGCAAGTACTACTATTTGCCTTGATGTTTGGTTTTGCATTACATAAATTGGGCGATGCAGGTAAACCTGTACTGAAGTTCATCGATCAAATTTCTCATGTGTTCTTTAACATTGTAAATATGATCATGAAACTTGCTCCAATTGGTGCTTTTGGTGCAATGGCATATACCATCGGTAAATATGGTATTGGTAGCTTGGCGCAGCTTGCTCAGTTGATTATCTGTTTCTACATTACTTGTTTACTTTTCATTTTCTTGGTTTTAGGCACAATTTCACGTCTTTGTGGCTTCAGTATTTTGAAAATGATTCGTATGATTCGCGAAGAGTTGTTGATCGTACTGGGTACGTCATCTTCAGAATCGGTTTTACCGCGTATGCTGAAAAAGCTTGAAATTGCGGGTTGTGAAAAGTCAGTGGTTGGTTTGGTTATTCCAACAGGTTATTCATTTAACTTAGATGGTACCTCAATCTACTTAACGATGGCTGCGATCTTCATTGCACAAGCGACCAATACTCAGCTAGATCTTATGCACCAAGTGACTTTATTGGGTGTGTTATTGATTTCATCGAAAGGTGCTGCGGGTGTAACAGGTTCGGGCTTTATTGTGATGGCAGCGACTTTGTCAGCAGTTGGTCATATTCCAGTGGCGGGTCTTGCGCTCATTTTAGGTATTGACCGTTTCATGTCTGAAGCACGTGCCTTAACCAACTTGGTGGGTAACTCATTGGCAACGATTGTTGTTGCGAAATGGGTCGGTCAGTTAGACCAAGAGAAATTACATTTTGCACTAGCAAATCCAGATGAAGTAGACCGCCAAATGGCTGTTGAAGAAAATGCTCACGCATAATTTCAGTTCATCTTAAAAAGGAAGCCTAAGAGCTTCCTTTTTTATTGACATAAAAAAAATGGCCTGATGCGGTCATGACAGTTGCGTTAAAAATGGCTAGCATGTGAGCTGAATAATAAAATAACGTCACTACAAGGAAGAAACATGTTGAATTACGATGCAGACCTAGAACTATTTCGCGATAACTTTCGCCGTTTTATGAATGAACAGATTGCACCACACTATGAACAGTGGGAACGAGAAGGCTTAATGCCGCGCTCAGTCTGGAATGCCTTGGGTGAAAATGGTTTCTTATGTGTCGATGTTCCAGAAGAATATGGCGGTTATGGTGTTCCAACGCATTATTCACTGATGTTGGTGGAAGAGTCGGCACGTGCAGGTTTCAGTGCTTTATCGACAGGAATTTCTTGTCACTCCGAAATTGCTGCGCCTTATATTTTGCACATTGGAACGGAAGTACAGAAGCAGTACTGGTTACCTAAAATGGTGTCAGGTGAAGTGGTCGGTGCGATTGGAATGACGGAACCGGGTGCGGGTTCAGACTTACAAGCCATGCGAAGTAATGCCATTTTGCAAGGTGATCATTATATTTTAAATGGCTCTAAAACCTTTATTTCAAATGGGCAGCATGCCGACCTTGTGGTATTGGCGGTAAAAACTGATCCGCAAGCCCGCGCAAAGGGTGTTTCACTGATGTTGGTCGATACCCACTTGGATGGGTTTAAAAAAGGCACCAACCTCGACAAAATTGGGCTACATTCACAAGACACTTCTGAGTTGTTTTATGACAATGTAAAAGTCCCGAAAGATCAATTGTTGGGACAAGCAGGTCAAGGTTTTGCTTATTTGATGCAAGAGCTACCACGCGAGCGTACAGCAATTGCAGCAACGGCTATAGGTGCAATTCGTGGTTCGATTGATGTCACCATCCAATACGTCAAAGAGCGCCAAGCTTTTGGTCAACATATTTCGCAGTTCCAAAATACACGTTTTGTTTTGGCTCAAGCCAAGATTGATGAACAAGCCACTGCAGCTTTTTACAATCAAAACGTTGAGCTTTATATGCAAGGTAAGCTGGATGTCGAAACAGCAGCTGCGCTAAAAAGCTTTTCAACGGATATGCAAATGAAGGTGGCAGATAATTTATTGCAGCTCTTTGGTGGCTATGGCTATATGAGTGAATATCCAATTTCACGTTTCTTTGTCGATGCACGTATTCAACGCATTTACGGCGGGACCAATGAAATTATGAAAGAAATTGTCGCACGTAGCTTACTTGGGCGCTAAGCCTGTGTTGATATAAACATGCGTAAAAGAGCCTCAAGTAGGCTCTTTTTTATCGGTTCAGTACCAATAAACTTTCTTGTATAAAGGCGGGTAGGTCATATTGGGTTTGTGATGAAATGTATAAGTTATTGTCATTCACAACACCTGTGTCATAAAGCACGGCACCTGCATCTTTTAAGTCTTGATGAAGGTGATGGATACACGTCATGCGTCTACCTTTCACAACTCCAGCATGCATTAAAATTTTGGGTGCATCAGCACTGCATAAAATAGGTTTTTGCGTGTTTGCAAAGTGCCTGACAAATAAGATATAGCGTTCATCTTGGCACAGGTTGTCTGGCGAAAAACCGCCTGGAATGAGTAAGGCATCGAAGTCATGTACGGAGGCGTCATCGATACTTTGGTCGATGGTGACAAAGGCTCTACGCTTTTTGCCATAAATGATTTTGCCAGCCTGACTTTCAAGGTTAATAATACTATGCCGAGCTGCTCGAAATGCTTCTACGGGTTCAGCATATTCGGCATCCTCAAAGTCATAGGTGACCAAGACTGCAATTTTTTTGTGCATGACAGTACCTACAGTTCATTATTGTTTTGTTTTATTGAGACTATAGAGCAATCGCTGCTGCTGCATACTCTCTTTGTTATGAATACGTCAACTTAAGTAAAGCATATTTTAAAAGATATTCTAACGCACTGAAATACGGATTAATGGTGATTTTTGTGAAGGTGTAGCAAAAATTTTCAAAATCTAGATACAGCTTTAAAAGCGTTGAGTTAAGACCCAAATACCATCGTCTTAGTGTTTTGCTTGAGTGTTGTTCTATGCATAACAGCAAGAAGAAAATAGGCAGGGCTCAGTGGTTTTATTGATGTCTATTATTGGGGCAGTTTATTGATAAACTTGATGATTAAATCAACTGTATGTTTTTAGCACTGAAACATGCAAAGTCTTATTGCGCAAGATTTCAAAGCTAACTATTGTTATACTGTTTGCACAATGTATATGAAGGGCGACATAACAATGATCCAAGACGATCAAAACACAACGACTTCTCTTGACCTCAACCAAATCCGTCAGGATATCGACTCTGTTGATCAACAGATTCAACAACTTATTAACCGTCGTGCGAAACTGGCGGAAGCTGTTGCAAAAGCAAAATTTGCTTCTGAAGAGAATCCAATGTTTTACCGTCCAGAACGTGAAGCGCAAGTTTTACGGAATGTTATGGAGCGTAATGAAGGCCCTTTGTCTGATGTGACCATGGCACGTTTGTTCCGTGAAATCATGTCTGCATGTTTGGCTCTAGAAGCACCGCAAAGTATTGCATTTTTAGGTCCTGTCGGTACGTATACACACTCTGCGGTGTTGAAGCACTTTGGACATGATGCTGTGGTTCGTCCGTTACCGACCATTGATGAGGTGTTCCGTGAAGTGGAAGCAGGCAGTGCCCACTATGGTTTGGTCCCGGTAGAAAACTCATCAGAAGGTGTGGTCAACCATACTTTAGATTGCTTTAAAGCCTCACACTTAAATGTGATTGGTGAAGTTGAATTGCGTATTCATCACCAGTTTCTTGTGTCCGAAAACACGCGTAAAGACAGTATTAAACAAATTTATGCGCATCAGCAAACTTTGGCGCAGTGCCGTGCATGGTTGGACGCACACTATCCAGGTGTGGAACGTGTTGCTTTAAGCTCGAATGCTGAAGCGGCACGTCGTATTCGTACTGAATGGCATTCGGCTGCTATTGCATCTGATGTTGCAGCAAGTATTTATGATTTAGAAATTTTACACAGTAATATTGAAGATAATCCTGAGAACACCACGCGCTTCTTGGTGATTGGTCGTGAAAGAATCCCGCAAAGTGGTAATGATAAAACGTCATTGCTGATTTCTGCACATGATCGCGCAGGTGCATTATTGGAAATCCTTGCACCATTTGCAAAGCACAACATTAGTTTGACCAGTATCGAAACGCGTCCTGCATTGCCTGAAAAATGGGCTTATGTCTTCTTCATCGACTTAGAAGGGCATGTGGAACAAGACAATGTTAAAGCGGCGATTGAAGAGATTCGTCCACTCGTGAAAGAAGTTCGAGTATTGGGTTCATACCCGATTGCAGTATTGTAATCTCTAAGGTGGTTGGGTTTGTTCCAAACTCAACCATGTACACCACTTGTAAGAATGGAAAGGTCACATGTCGTTTGCTCCAGCCAATGAAGGTATTGCGAAGTTAAAACCATATCAACCAGGTAAGCCAATCAGCGAATTAGAGCGTGAATTGGGAATGACCGATATTGTTAAGCTTGCTTCAAATGAAAACCCTTTGGGTTGTTCGGACAAAGTCAAAGAAGCAGTTGCTGCTGAATTGGCGGAAATTGGACGATATCCAGACGGTGGTGGTTTTATCTTGAAGGATCAAATTCATGCGCAGTTTGGTGTAGCACATGATTGTATTACTTTAGGCAATGGTTCAAACGATCTGCTTGAAATTTTTGCCCGTGCATTTGTTTCAGATAAAGATTCGGTGGTGTATAGCCAACACGCATTTGCAGTCTATGCTTTGGTCACACAAGCCATCAATGCCGAAGCGATTGAGGTACCAGCTCAAGGTTTTTCGCATGACCTTGACGCGATGGCGGCAGCAATTAAAAACAATACCAAATTGGTGTTTATTGCGAATCCCAATAATCCGACAGGAACTTGGTTTGAAGAGGCTGAATTTGAGCGCTTCATGCAAAAAGTACCAAGTCATGTGATCGTGGTTTTAGATGAAGCTTATGTGGAATATTTTCCAGAAAACTTTAACAGCTTAAAGTTTTTAGTACAGTATCCGAACCTGATTGTTAGCCGTACCATGTCGAAGTGCTTTGGTTTAGCGGCATTACGTGTTGGCTTTGCTTTAGCATCGACAGAAGTGACAGATTTATTAAATCGTATTCGTCAGCCGTTTAACGTCAACCATTTAGCCATGGTGGCAGCAGTTGCTGCACTGAAAGATGAAGATTTCATTGAGCAATCACGTGTGGTCAATAAAGCGGGAATGGTACAACTTGAAACAGGGTTTAAAGCGCTAGGCCTAAACTATGAGCCTTCTCGTGCCAACTTCATTTTAGTCGATATACAAGCGGATCCTGCACAAACTTTTAATGCTTTATTAAAAGAAGGGGTGATTGTTCGTCCTGTGGGAATCGCCAATCATTTACGTGTATCGATTGGAACTAAAGCTGAAAATACGAAATTTTTAACGGCTTTGGCCAACGTACTAGGTTTAGAGGCGAACGCTTAAATTATGTCTGCGCCACTGTTTGAAAAAGTTGCATTTATTGGTCTTGGACTGATTGGTTCGAGTCTTGCACGGGTGATGATTGCTGAGGGTTTAACCCAAAATATTGTAGCCTCTACACGTTCGGAAAAAACCTTACAGGATGCCAAAGCTTTGGGCTTAATCCAACAGGGGTATAGCGATCCTGTACAGGCGGTTCAAGGTGCGGACTTGGTGGTTTTAGCTTTACCTGTTCGTGCAACGCAAAAAGTCTTGGAAACCATCAAACCATATTTGCAAGAACATACGATTATTACCGATGTGGGCAGCACCAAAGGTAATGTGGTCGATGCGGCCAAAGCTGTGTACGGTGAAGCATTGCCTGCTGGCTTTGTACCGGGGCATCCAATTGCTGGGGCAGAACACACGGGTGTACATGCGGGTAAGGTCGATTTATTTGCAAATCATAAAGTGATTCTGACACCGTTACCGACCAGTGCTGATTGGGCTGTAGAGAAACTGATTCAACTATGGCAAGCTGCGAAAGCAGAAGTGATTTGTATGGATGTGGCCAAGCATGATGAAGTCTTGGCACATACCAGTCATCTTCCGCATTTGATGGCTTTTAACTTAGTTGAACAACTGGCAAACCGTGAAGATAATTTAGACATTTTCCGCTATGCTGCGGGGGGCTTCCGCGATTTTTCTCGAATTGCGGCAAGTGACCCACAAATGTGGCATGACATCTTTTTTGCCAATAAAAAAGCCATTTTAAATGCCGTAGATGGTTTTGAAAACCAACTGGCTACGATTCGTAAACTCATTGAAGATGAAGATTCACATGCTTTAATGGGCTTGCTTGGACATGCGCAAGCAGCACGCCAGCATTTTAACCATATGCTCGCTCAAAAACCTTTCATGGAGAACAATAAAGTGACGACACAGCAATTCACCATATTACCGGGTAAAAAGAGTTTCCAAGGTAAGTTTAGCGTGCCAGGCGATAAATCTGTGTCACACCGTTCAATCATGTTTGGTGCAATTGCGGAAGGAACGACGCATGTGACAGGTTTCTTGGAAGGTGAAGATGCGTTAGCAACCTTACAAGCCTTCCGTGATATGGGAGTCAGCATTGAAGGTCCTAAAAATGGTGAAGTGACGATTCATGGTGTGGGCGTAAATGGCCTAAAAGCACCAGCAAGTGCGCTTTACATGGGTAACTCAGGGACTTCGATGCGTCTGCTTTCAGGCATGCTCTCTGCACAAAAATTTGACTCTGTAATGACGGGTGATGCATCACTGTCGAAGCGTCCAATGGAACGTATTGCTAAACCGTTACGTGAAATGGGTGCACAGATTCAAACCACAGGTGAGCGTGGTACACCTCCTGTTTCGATCACTGGAAACCAAGCTTTACAAGGCATTCACTATGATTTGCCAATGGCATCTGCGCAGGTGAAATCTGGAATTTTATTGGCAGGTTTGTGGGCAGCAGGTGAAACATCGGTCACAGAACCTGAACCTACACGTGACCATACTGAACGTATGCTACGTGCATTTGGTTATGACGTGAAAACAGAAGGCAACCGTATTTCACTGCAAGGTGGCGGTAAGTTAGTTGGTACAGAGATTCAAGTGCCATCAGATATTTCATCGGCTGCTTTCTTTATGGTGGGTGCTGCGATTACTGAAGGTTCAGACGTCACTTTAGAAGCCGTGGGCATTAACCCAACGCGTACAGGTGTGATCGAGATTTTGAAACAAATGGGTGCAGACATTACGGTTGAAAATGAACGTATTGCAGGCGGTGAGCCGATTGCAGACATTCGTATTCAAGGCACACGTACACTCAAAGGGATTCATATGCCTGAAGATCAAGTGCCATTGGCGATTGATGAATTCCCTGCATTATTCATTGCTGCGGCATGTGCTGAAGGGCAAACCGTATTAACGGGTGCTGCTGAGCTGCGTGTGAAAGAATCAGATCGTATTCAAGTGATGGCGGATGGTTTAAAAACCATGGGTATCGATTGTACGCCGACTGACGATGGCATCATCATTGAAGGTAAAGGTCATTCGGGTGAATGGGGTGAGATTTTTACCGGTGGCGAAATTGAATCACATCATGATCACCGTATTGCGATGAGTTTCTCAATGGCAGGTTTACGCACCTCTGGTGAAATTAAAATCATTGGCACTGAAACGGTTGCCACAAGTTTCCCGACCTTCACGCAATTGAGCAATCAAGCCGGTTTAGCGATCCAAGTCACTGAATAAGACTAAAGCTTAGATATTTTGTGTGAGAACAGCCAAGCTTTTGCTTGGCTGTTTTGTGTTAAGCCATTATGCTAAACCCATATAACAAAAAAGCCTTTGGAATGATCAATGAGAAAATTACAATTTACAGCACAGCATGGACAGCAGCAGGAACTAAGTGAAAGTGGTGTAGTACAGAAGCAAGTACAAGACCTACTGGTTCAAAAGTTAGGTCAATTTGGTTTTGAAACTTTGCCACAAAGTGGTGATCAGGTGGCTGTGAGTGTCGCTAATCATACTTTGCCCCTGTCTATTACGTGCCAAGGTCATGACAGTGAAGGAAATTTGGTGTGCGAAATTGCCTCTTATCCAGAAGAAGAGCAAGATTGGTTAGATCGAATTGCTGAACGAAGCTTGTTGAACCAATTGGCACAAGCGGTTGAAACCACACTAAAAACAGATAAAAATTTTACTGAGTTTGAGTGGAAAGGCTAATTGAATAGATAAAAAATGCTGAATTGGTTTTTCCTAATTCAGCATTTTTTTAGAACAGAACACGTTTAATATTTTGATGGATCAACGCGCTTATAACTGGATGTGCTATAAGACTTATTCCACACGTAACCAAGTTTGGCTACGTCCCACAGCAGAAACGCCTAAATATCCTCTTAAGAATAGCTTTTTCCCATTTGGGCTAATTTTACCTTTTAGGCTATACAGCTTGCCTGAAACGGGATCAATGATTTTGCCATGCGTATAATTAATATTATTTTCAGTCTTTAAACCGGTAATCACTTGCATACCAATAATAGGCTTATCGGTGTAGGGTGCAGGGCAGTTAGTGCAGAACTCTTTTGCTGTATAACCTGGACGAGGAGTTGCTTTCAGTGCAGTTCCAGCATAAGTCCCATTGGCTTGCTTTTCAATTTTCACCAGACCTTTAGGCTCTCCAGTTTTATCATCGATATAACGCCAAGTTCCTATAATGTTCTGAGCACAGGCTGAAGTGGTGGCTATAGTGACTAAAACTGCCCCGAGAATTGTTTTCATAAAATCCCTGAATATTTTAAAATTATTTAAATGAATAGCTCTCTCGAGCTAAGATGTTGATTGTATAATTTATTATTTGAATAATGATGTGCAGAATATATCAAGTTCAAGCGTAGATTGTTGCATAAAGTACCATTAGCAGGATTCAACTCTCACTTATTTTTAAAACAGGTATTTGATGGATGTAGTGCCGATTGAGTTTGGTGCTCAAAAGGAAGCTTAAAATTATTTTGGGAACAGAAGAGATATAAGGGACGACTAATGAAGCTGCTGGAAATGGCGTATTAAGCGTTGGAATAGAAAAAGAGATACATCTAGATTAAAAATAAAAAGTTCAAGAAAGAAAGGGGCTAATGTTAGACAGCCATTTCTTTCCTGAACTGAGTGATGTGTTAAATCCACAAGAAACGTGTAATCGCAATACGTAACTGTTTTAAGTAACCGGTAAAGAAATGGTTTGCACCAGGTAGTACAGTCACTAAATGGCGCTGCGGTTTAGCCCATGTAATCATGTCAGACAGTAAGGTAACTTCATCGGCTTCGCCATGGATGAATAAGATGTCACCTTTAAGTTGTGGTGTTACATAGTGGCGCACACCTGCGACCGTTGCCGTTGGTAGACCACATAAAATGGTTTGTTTTGGTCGAATTTCTTCTTGTAAAGCATCATAGCATTTTGCCATGACATGCGCACCGAAACTAAAACCACCTGCATAGAAGGGTAAAGTTGTATGTGCTGCACGAGCATGCTTAATCACTTCAAGAACATCATCAGTTTCGCCATGACCTTCGTCGTGTAGACCAACACTTTGACCTGAGCCACGGAAACTTGGACGGTACACAATACAACCGCGTTCTAAGAACATTTGCGCAAGCAATGCTGGAACCTTGTGTTGAGGCGTACCACCTTGGAGTGGATGGGGGTGAGTAACTACCGCGAATCCTTTCACTTCACCCTGTGGATAATCTACAAAAACTTCAATTTGCCCAACTGGACCTTGAATGAACATCTGCTCAGACATAGAGAATCGATACATATAACAGGAGAATGGGCTAGTTTAACCGTTTATGCTTATTAAAAACACAGATTGGCAATAAAATAAGTCTACTGATATAGTCTGTTTAATTGTTTTTTAATCAGGTTATCTATGCTTGCCCTTGTTTCTCCTGCCAAAACTTTAGATTACCAAACTGCTTTACCTACCGATGCGTATACACAACCCAGATTGCTGCAACATTCCCAAGAATTGATCGAAGTTAGTCGCAAACTGTCAGCAAGTGAAATTGCAAGCTTAATGAGTGTCAGTGAAAAAATTGCCACCTTAAACGTCGATCGTTTTCGCGATTGGCAGCCAGAATTCAGCTTTGCCAATGCCCGACAAGCTATGTTTGCTTTTAAGGGCGATGTCTATACTGGTTTAGATGCTTATCATTTGTCAGAGTCGAACATTGAATATGCACAGCAACATTTAAGAATGCTCTCTGGTTTATATGGTTTGCTACGTCCATTGGACTTGATGATGCCATATCGTTTAGAGATGGGAACCAAGCTAGCTAACCCACGCGGGCATAATCTGTATGAGTTTTGGGGCAATCACATTACCGATTTAATTAACCAAGATTTAGAGCAGGCAGGTTCTAAAATTTTGCTGAATATTGCTTCGGATGAATACTATAAATCTGTGAAAGAAAGCAAAATCCAAGCAGAAATTATTAAACCTGTGTTTTTAGATCAGAAAAATGGCAAATATAAAGTCATTAGTTTCTATGCCAAAAAAGCACGCGGTTTAATGGCGCGTTATATGATTGAAAACCAAATTGATCAAATTGCGGGGTTAAAATCATTCCAAACAGATGGTTATTACTTTGATGCCGACAGCTCATTAAAAGGTGAGTTGGTCTTTAAACGAGATGAGCAGGCAGCATAACGAAAGGGCATTCCAATGGTGCAGTATACAAAACAGTTTCAGGACTATTGGGCGCTCACCGTAAGGCAATTGAGTTTGGATGACGATACCACTCAAAAGTTCCATGCCACGCTGTATGACGCCTACAGTGAAGTACAGCGGCATTATCATAGTATTCAACATATTGTTGAATGTTTAGAGCATTTTCATCAGATCAAAACCTACTTAGACGATACTTTATCTGTTGAGTTGGTCATTTGGTTTCATGATGTCATTTATAACCCGCAAGCACATGACAATGAGCAGCAAAGCGCTGATTATATGCAACGGATGCTTAAAAATGTGCTTGGAGCTGAGCAAATTGCAAAGATCTATGCATGGATTTTGGCAACCCAAGCACATGCACCGACAGCTGATACTGATTTGGCTTATCTATTGGATATTGATCTGGCTATTTTAGCCAGCGATCCTATGCGTTTTGCTGAACTGAATATGAACGCCAAATTCGGCAAGAATATGCTTGGGTTGAGCCCTCACTTTATGTGCAGAAGCGTCAACAAGTGTTAAGGCACTTTTTAGAAATGCACCCTCTGTACCAGACGCCACTTTTCCAAAAGCGCTATGAGCCTCTGGCTAAGCAGAACTTAACCCAAACTTTAGGTATTTAAAGCCCTTTAAATGCTTCGATGGCACGAATACGACTGGATTTTAAATCGACGATTGGTTTGGGGTAGTCCAAATCCATATTCGGCTGCTTCGCATAAGGCTCATGAATGCTTTTGGCATCTAAATGTGCAAGCTCTGGCAGCCACTGTCGAATATAATCACCATTGCTATCAAATTTCTGGGATTGGCTCACAGGGTTAAAGACTCGGAAGTAAGGCACAGCATCGGTGCCCGTGGAGGCACACCACTGCCATCCGCCATTGTTGGCCGCTAAGTCACCATCAGCCAAATGTTGCATAAACCATTGCTCGCCCAGACGCCAATCAATCAACAAGTTTTTAGTTAAGAACATTGCGACAATCATACGAACTCGATTATGCATCCAGCCTGTCGCAAGTAGTTGTCGCATGCCTGCATCCACAATTGGAATACCAGTACGACCTTGTTGCCATGCGTTTAAATCTTCAGGCGAATCTCGCCAAACAATACGCTGTGTGTTGGTTTTAAATGGTAGATGTTTAGAGACATGTGGAAAATCAAATAAAATATGTTGATAAAACTCCCGCCAAAGTAATTCATCTAACCAAGTCTGCTGGCCTGTGTTATCAATCATAAATTGACCGTGTTGAGCACGAAACAGGGCATTGAGACACTGGCGAATCGACACGATCCCGAGATTTAAATAAGTTGAAAGTTGACTGGTGCTATTTAAAAATGGAAAGTCTCTCTCTTTTTGATAGTCACTAACTTTATGATCAATAAAATCATCGAGCACAGAAAGCGCATATATTTCCGTTTCAGGCCAATAGGCTTTAATTTGATTTAATTCATTCGTATTCACATCAATCAGCGATTCAATGTGTGGAATGGCTGTATTTAAATTGGCAGGAAGGTGCATAGGTTGCTGTGCAGAAGGGAGAGGGTAGCACTGCGGTAAGCCAATATTTAAGCGCTCATAACAGGTTTTTTTAAAAGCGCCAAAGACTTGATAGGGCTTACCAGATTGGTTACGAATACTGTTTAAGGGAAAGAGGGTTCGATCTTGGAAGAGTGTAAATTCAATGTGTTGCTGATTTAAGCATTGTTGAACTTCGGCATCGCGCTTAAGCTCATTCACGCCCATTTCGATATTTGCAAAAATCTGTTGTACTTGCAGTGTATGACACAAAGATGAAAGCCGACGTGGAATATCTTGCCACAGCGGAATATTTAGAATGAGCAAAGGAATATTCAGCTGAGCAAGGCTCTGTTTTAAATCGTGCAATTGTCTGACATATAAATCAATTTTTACAGCTGCATCATGATGTAATAGCCACTGTTGTGGGGATAGGATCACTAAAGCCAGCATAGGTCCATGTTGGCTTGCATGCCAAAGTGCGGCATGGTCGTGTATGCGAAGATCTTGTCTAAACCAAATTATGTTCATAAAAGGTTAATCAACTGTAATTTTTTGAAATATAAAATATTACAAAATTGAGCACTTTGATCATATTTTTTTCTCACTCATTTAATTTAATCTTATGTTATTGAAATAATTAAATCAGAAAAAACTATAAAGTGTGAAGATACTTTTTATCTGATAAATGTGTGGCCCTTTGTATTATTTGTTATGATTTGTAATCATGCTAAAGCAGTTGTGGATATTGTGAATGTCATGAAAAAAATTCTAATCCCTATTTTTGTGGCTGCTGTTTGTTTGCTTGGGTTTGTTGTTTTTCAGGATACAGAAACGAAAAAACAGCAACAGTTGAATCAACTCATGAACAGTACTGAGCCTAAAGTGCAAAAGTTGAGTCCTCTCTCAAAGGCAAACGTCGTGCCTGAAAAAGTCAATAGCTCGTTTTCAAAGTGATGCTGAAGCAATAATCGATCAGGTCTCCATTAAAGTAATTTGAAGCTTAAGATAGAATAAAATCATGTATAAATGACTTATCGTGTTGAATTTTAATTAAAAATAAATTTAAAACAATTAAAAATCAGTGTGTTATAATTCGCGCCAAGATATATTGAATTTTAGACTTTGAGTCTAAAATGACGTTTTTGTTGAAAGCTGCATACGGTTTATGCGGCTTTTTTGTTTAGGTATATATGGTTCGACCATACGTTTGAATCATTCATGGCTAAATAAACTTTTCCTGAATTGAGGAAATTTGGCATATCCATTGCTTTAACTTCCAGAAATTTAATCAGATTTTCATCGTACTGAGTGTCGAAATTTTTTGGCAGTTATACAGTTTTAAAAGTTTATTTACAGGGGCTAGGTCATGACGACTCCTAATCCATCTTCAGAAAATATGCTCGAGCGTATGTTCAAACTGAGTGAAAATAAAACCAGTTTTCGTACAGAGCTTCTTGCAGGTGTAACCACATTCTTAACCATGTGTTACATCATTATTGTGAATCCAATGATTTTATCCGAAACGGGGATGGATCATGGTGCTGTCTTTGTAGCGACTTGTCTTGCAGCCGCAATTGGCTGTTTGGTTATGGGTATTGTTGCAAATTATCCAATTGCATTAGCACCGGGTATGGGCTTAAACGCTTACTTTACCTATTCGGTGTGTATGGGTATGGGTGTGCCTTGGCAGACTGCTTTAGCTGCAGTGTTTGTATCAGGTTTGGTGTTCATTGCGATCAGTATGTTTAAGATCCGTGAAGCCATTGTGAATGCAATCCCAATGTCGCTTAAGCTTGCGATTGGCGGCGGAATTGGTTTATTCCTTGCGCTGATTGCTTTAAAAAATGCAGGCGTTATTGTGGACAATCCAGCGACTTTGGTTGGATTGGGCGACTTAAAGCAACCGACGGTTCTTTTGGCTTTATTTGGCTTCTTGATGGTGGTTGTACTGCATCACTTTAAAGTGCGTGGTGCTATTATTATCAGCATCTTGGCTTTAACTGCAATTTCAACAGCAATGGGCTTAAGCGAGTTTAAAGGTGTTGTTGGTGAGATTCCATCAATTGCTCCAACTTTCATGCAAATGGACTTTGAAGGTCTATTTACGGCAAGCTTAGTGGGCGTCATTTTTGTATTCTTCTTGGTCGATTTATTTGACTCAACAGGTACATTGGTGGGCGTGTCACACCGTGCAGGCTTACTGAAAGATGGCAAGCTTCCACGTTTGAAAAAAGCATTATTTGCAGACTCAACCGCAATTGTTGCAGGTGCAGCATTAGGTACATCTTCGACGACACCATATATTGAGTCGTCTGCGGGCGTTGCTGCTGGTGGCCGTACAGGTTTAACCGCAGTTGTGGTCGGTGTGTTATTTATCTTATGTTTGTTTTTAGCACCCTTAGCTCAATCTGTACCCGGTTTTGCAACAGCTCCAGCATTGTTATTTGTTGGCGTGTTAATGATTCAGGGGATTACCCATATTGATTGGGATGATATTACTGAAGCCGTTCCTGCGTTCTTAACTATTGTATTTATGCCATTTACCTATTCAATTGCAGATGGTATTGCGATGGGCTTTATTAGCTATGCATTGGTTAAATTGTTCACCGGTAAAGCGGCGACTGTACCGTACATGGTATGGATTGTAGCTGTGCTTTGGGCATTAAAATTCGCGTTATTTGGTGGCTAATTCATCAAATAGTGATAAGGGTGTAAACTCAGTTTACGCCCTTTTTTATTTTTAAAGAGGAAAAGATATGAGTCAATTGGAGCTCATTCGTGCTTTACCAAAAGCTGAATTGCATGTGCATATTGAAGGGACATTTGAGCCAGAACTCATGTTTGCAATCGCACAGCGTAATCAAATAGACATTCCTTATAAGTCGGTTGAAGAAGTAAAACAGGCTTATAATTTTCACAATTTGCAATCGTTTTTAGACATCTATTATGCAGGCGCAAATGTACTGATTCATGAGCAAGATTTCTATGACTTGGCTTGGGCGTATTTTGAAAAATGTGCCGAAGACCGTGTAGTGCATACAGAAATGTTCTTTGACCCACAAACGCATACAGACCGTGGTATTGCTTTTGAAACAGTGATGAATGGTCTGCAACGCGCATGTGATGATGCCAAGGCAAAATTCGGCATTAGTTCGCATTTGATTATGTGTTTCTTGCGTCATTTAAGTGAAGAAGCAGCCCTTGAAACTTTAGCACAGGCATTGCCTTATAAAGATCAAATCATTGGCGTAGGCTTGGACTCAAGTGAAGTAGGGCATCCTCCTTCAAAGTTTGAACGTGTCTTTGCTAAAGCACGTGAAGCAGGCTTTTTAGTGGTTGCGCATGCGGGTGAAGAAGGCCCAGCGGAATATGTGTGGGAAGCTTTAGATTTGCTTAAAGTGAATCGTATTGACCATGGTGTGCGTTCTGAAGAAGATCCTATATTAATGCAGCGTTTGATCGCAGAGAAAATGCCACTGACCGTTTGTCCACTCAGTAACTTAAAGTTATGTGTCGTTGACGATATGGCACAGCACAATATCCGCCGTTTGTTGCAACAAGGTGTGCAAGTGACAGTAAATTCTGATGATCCATCATACTTTGGTGGTTATATGAATGATAACTTTATTGCCATTACAGATGCGTTAGACTTAACAGCAGCTGAGCTAAAACAATTGGCGCTGAACTCTTTTGAGGCGTCGTTTATTTCGGCAGAAGAGAAGCAAAAATGGGCGGCTGAAATTGCAGCCATTGCTTAATCTGATGCTCTTTTAAAGACAGAGTTCGCTCTGTCTTTTTTATGTGAGATCAATATGAAAAAAATCATTGCAGTGCTTGTGGTTATTTTTGTGCTCTTTGCAGTTTATTTGCTCAAAACAGATACAGGGTTAACTCAAAAGCTATTAAAGCCAGTGGTGGTGTATCAGTGCGGTGTTGAGCTTGAAGCGACAAGGCTATGGAAAGTCAGTATAGCATTGCTTGGTGAAGAGAAAAAGAATCAGCTGCAAACGCAAATCTGTGGTTGCGTGGGTGAAAATGCGTTAAACGATATTCCAGCAACAACCTTGCTACATGCCGTAGTTGATGAACAAGTCAAAAAACAGGTAGTACAACAGGGTGTGTTGAATACGCTGAAAGGATGTGTGGTAGATGAAGTCCTAAAAGCAACAGATTGATGCTTTTAGGCTAATTCAACTTGGTCTTACTTTGCTTGTTTGGTCATGCTATTTAACACATTATCTTTAGCAATAAAGTGGTGTTTCAGTGCTGCTGCAATATGACCCACTAACAGCAATCCTGCAGCCCATGAAATCCAGATATGTAAAGGTTTTACGATTGCGAGTAATTCAGGGTTGTCTTGTACTAAACGGGGAATTTCAAAAAGGTACAATACAGGCGCAGGGTGCCCAGCACTCCAGCTAAATAAACAGCCAGTAATTGGCAAAGCCAACAAAATGAAATATAAAGCCAAATGACCGAGGTGTGCCATTTTTTGCATTAATGGTGACATACTGTCTGGAAGTTTGGGTGCAGGGTGGGTATAACGCCAAAAGATACGAATCACCACTAGAAAAATAATTGTGGTTGCAATGTTCTTATGTAAGGTAATGACATCCCCTTTAAAGCTACCATCAGCATCATAACTGAGGAAGTTTCCGCTATAAAACCCAATCAGCCAAGCAGCAATAAAGATAATTGCCATGAGCCAATGCAGAATTTGAGCGGTACGCGTGTAATGGGTGTTTGCCGAGTTCATTAGATTCACATCCATTTTTATGTTGCGCTATTTTATAGAACTATAGATAGGTCAAAAATGTAGTAGATGCAACATAGCGTTGATATTCTGCAACGCTGCACAGACCAATGGCGCATGACTGATCTAAAACTGTGCAATAAGCGAAAGATATTAAAATGGCATGGAAATAGTGTTTCCGTAAATAGCAAAAATTCGGCAAAATACGCGCACTTTAACTGTTATAAATGGATAACTCCGTGAAAAAAATGATTGCAGTGCTTGCTCCTTTGGCTTTGATCCTTTCGGCTTGTACAGCGACTGATATGGCAACGACCAATACGACGACCACCACGCAACAACTGGGTACAGCAGCGCTTAAAATTGCCATTAATGCAAAATGTACGACTGAGTTGAATAATCTGCCAGCATGGAAAACAGCAACCAAATTTATGACTGCTGACCAAAAAACCGATATTCAAACCGAAATTTGTGGTTGTGTCAGTGAGAAAGCCCCACAAAATATTACCGCTGTCGATGTGGCAACAGCGGCCATTGACCCTGCGGCGCGTACAACCATTATTAGCAATGCTGTGACCAAAACCATCAATGCATGTGTGGCTGAAGCGGTGAATTAAGTTGTGATATATCAAAGAAGCGGGGGACATGCCTCGCTTCTTTGCGGTTTTTTTGTATTTTTTGGTGTTTATCTTTTATATTGATGTGAATAATAACAATTGAAGCCTGATTCTTTTTACAACAAAGGGTGTATCTGTATGAAAAATGATAAGTTAATTCTCTGTTTGTTTGGCTCGCTTATGCTTTCCGCGTGTGTGTCGAATCCTTTATCTAGCTCAGATGATGATGGAATCTCGGCTATTAAAATGGCCTCACATGCAAAATGTATGGATGAAATCGAAACTAATCCGACATGGATCATGGGCAGTAAGCTGTTATCAGAAGACCAAAAACAAAAGAAAAAACGTGAAGTATGTAACTGTGTAGGTGATAACTCTCCCAAAGTATTGTCTAAAGAGCAGTTGGCTTTGGCGGCAATTGATCCCAAAGCAAAGGCAACCTATGGCGCTTTAGCCGCAACAAAAACAACAGCCACATGCGCCTCCGAAATGCTAAACTAAGCCGAATAAATTGTTAAATTTTTAGAATGGCTGTTATCAGCCATTTTTTATGAGAGTAGAAAATGCAAATTGCAGGTGCAGATGAGGCAGGGCGCGGCCCTTTGGTGGGTTCAGTGGTCGCTGCTGCGGTAATTCTAGACCCCAATAACCCAATACAAGGGTTGAATGATTCCAAAAAATTGACTGAAAAAAAACGTGAAAAACTTTTTGTCGAAATTCAGGAAAAAGCATTAGCATGGGCGATTGCTGAGGCGAGTGCTGCTGAAATTGATGAGATCAACATTTTACAAGCATCTTTGCTTGCGATGCGCCGCGCGGTTGAACAGCTTGCAATACAGCCTGAACATGTCTTGGTTGATGGTAATAAAATTCCACAAGGCTTGAGTATGAGCTGTGAGGCAATTGTGGGCGGGGATGCTTTACATGCTGAAATCTCAGCGGCGAGTATTTTGGCCAAAGTGACACGTGACCATCAAATGATTGAGATGGATCGAAAATATCCTCAGTTTGGTTTTGCCAAACACAAAGGTTATCCAACCAAAGCGCATTTTGAGGCGATTGCTGAACATGGGGTCATTGACGAGCATCGTCGTAGTTTTGGGCCTGTAAAGAAAGTAATTGAGGCATTTGAGCAAAAAGAGACTGTATAAAAATTTAAAGCGGCCAATCGGGCCGCTTTATATCTGAATGTTTCAATCTTAACGATTGAAATTATTCTGCTGTGCACCTTCATCTTCAAATGCAGGCTGGTAGTCCTGATCAAGATGTTGAAGATGTTCATGCATTGCACGTTCATGCTGAATGCGTTGATAAATCTCTTCACGATGTACAGATACTTCTTTGGGAGCATTGACACCAATACGAACTTGGTTGCCTTTGACACCAAGTACAGTAACACTTACTTGATCCCCAATCATTAATGTTTCACCGACGCGTCGGGTCAAAATCAGCATGTTTATCTCCTTGCAAAACGCTAAACCTGCAGTTGTACTAAAGTAAAATACATAATTTTTTGTATTTAAAAAAATTTAAACAAATGTTTAATACAACCGCATGACACTTGAATTTTTAGATATCTAGTGACATTAGGTATAACATTCATCTAAATTTAAGAAAGCCTCGGGCTTAATATAACAGAGCCACTATAGAAAAAACTATAGTGGCTCCTGATTTTTGTAGTCTTTTGCAAAAACTGTCAGACAATGACAAGTTTTTCGCAAGATTGCTTAAGCACGTGCGCTTGATTCACCATGTTCACGGTCTAAACCGAAAGCAGTGTGTAAAGAACGTACAGCAAGTTCTAAGTAGTTTTCTTCAATAATCACAGAAATTTTGATTTCTGAAGTTGAGATCATCAAAATGTTGATGCCTTCATCAGCCAAGGCAGTAAACATTTTACTTGCAACACCTGCATGTGAGCGCATACCCACACCTACGATTGAGACTTTAACAATGTCGTCACGTGTAGCAACTTCGCGCGCACCAATAGCTTGAGCAGTTTCTTGAAGAATTTTTGTTGCTTTTGCAAGTTCGCCACGGTTTACCGTGAAAGTGAAGTCAGTTGTACCATCTTCTTCAACATTTTGGATAATCATATCCACTTCAATGTTGGCATTACCAATAGGCGATAAAATTTTAGATGCAATACCTGGTTCATCAGGAACACCTAGAATCGTAAGTTTAGCTTCGTCACGGTTAAATGCGATACCAGAGATAATTGGTTGTTCCATGTTGTCTTCCGCCTCAGTGGTGATTAGTGTTCCGACGTTCTTTTTAAAGTCTTCGTCGAATGCGCCATCATCGTCATTATCAAAACTTGATAATACGCGTAAAGGCACTTGGTATTTTCCTGCAAATTCAACCGAACGAATTTGTAGAACTTTAGAACCAAGTGATGCCATTTCCAGCATTTCTTCAAATGAAATACGGTCTACTTTTTTCGCTTTTGGTGCAACGCGTGGGTCAGTGGTATAAACGCCATCTACATCTGTATAGATTTGGCATTCATCTGCTTTTAATGCCGCAGCAAGTGCTACACCAGAAGTATCTGAACCGCCACGGCCGAGGGTGGTGGTGTTACCATCGGCATCGAAGCCTTGGAAACCAGCAACCACGATTACACGACCAGCATCTAAATGCGCAGTCATGGTATCGGTATCAATCGACTCGATTCGCGCTTTGGTAAACGCATTGTCCGTTTTGATACCGACTTGGCGACCCGTAAGTGACTTAGCTTCAACGCCAATAGAATTGAGCGCCATCGCTAACATTGAAATCGTTACCTGTTCACCCGTAGAAACCATTTGGTCTAATTCTCGTGGGTCAGGGGTTTCGGTAATGGCTTTCGCTAAAGCAAGTAGACGATTGGTTTCGCCACTCATTGCTGATACAACCACTACAACTTTGTGGCCGTGGTCATGCCAACGCTTTACACGACGAGCAACATTTAAAATGCGCTCTGGAGTACCCATAGAGGTACCGCCATATTTTTGAACGATTAATGCCATAGTTGTTCCATATAAACCATGACCCTGAATGCATCATTCAGGGTCAGTTACACAAAAGGTGAAGTTTTATTTCGCTTCAAGCCAAGCAGTTAAATCTGCCATCACTGTTGCAAACTTCTCGTTTAGTGGCGCGCCACCTTGTGCTAAGTCAGGTTTGCCACCACCTTTACCACCGAGCTCAGTTACTAGATGTTTGATGATGTCACCTGCTTTAATAGAAGCAGTAAAGTCTTTTGCTACAGAGGCGATCAGGCTAACTTTGTCACCTTCAACACCAGCAAGTACGATGACTGCATTTTCTAATTTTGATTTCACACCGTCATGTAGGTTGCGAAGTGATTTCGCATCCATGTTTTGAACAGTAGTGATCAGCGTTTGACGACCCGCAAGCGTTTGAACTTGGCTAAGCAGTTCAGCAGCTTGGAAGCTGGCAAGTTTTTGATTGAGTTGCTCAATCTGTTTTTGCAAGCTTGATGCTGTGTCGACTAAGGCTTCAACTTTTTCTAAAGTTTGGTCTTTTTGAGCTTTCAATAAACCATTGATGATATTGATATCACGGTCGGCTTTTTGAGTAACTTCAATGGCTTTGGTACCTGTTACCGCTTCAATACGACGTACACCCGCAGCTACACCACCTTCAGAAGTGATTTTGAACAGACCAATGTCGCCTGTGCGTTTAACGTGAATACCACCGCATAGCTCGATTGAGAAGTTTTTCTCTTCAATGATTGAACCCATTGAAAGTACACGAACTTCATCGCCATATTTTTCACCGAACAACATCATCGCACCTTTCGCTTTCGCAGCTTCGATGTCGAGAAGTTCAGTACTTACTGCTGTATTTGCAATCACTTCAGCATTCACTAAACGCTCAATTTCTTGAAGTTGTTCAAATGAAACTGGCTGATCGTTGGCAAAGTCAAAACGTAGGATGTCTGACGCAACCAATGAGCCTTTTTGTTGGACGTGTTCACCTAGAATTTGACGTAGTGCAGCATGCAAAAGGTGAGTTGCAGAGTGGTTGCGCGCAGTTGCAGCGCGGATATCTGCTTTGACTGTTGCTTCAACATTTTGAGCAAGCTTAATGCTACCTACAGTCACGATACCTTGGTGGACAAAAGCGCCGCCCGATTTCTTGGTGTCTTGGACTTCAAAAATCCCCGTGTCGTTTTTGAAAATACCTGTGTCACCAATTTGACCGCCGCTTTCTGCATAGAACGGGGTTTGGTTCAGTACGATGAGGGCTTCATCACCTTCAACCACCTCATCAACTTGTTCGCCATCTTTATAGATCGCGACAATTTGACCTTCGCCAACCGTTGCGTCATAGCCGTCAAATTGAGTTTCGCCTTCAACTTTAACAACAGAGTTGTAGTCAATTGCGAATTTACCTGCATCGCGTGCACGTTGACGTTGAACAGCCATTTCAACTTCAAAGCCTGCTTCATCAATGGTTAAATCACGTTCACGTGCGATGTCAGCAGTCAGGTCAGTTGGGAAACCGTAAGTATCATACAGCTTAAACACCACTTCACCTGGAATCACCGAACCTTTCAGTTGAGTCAATTCACCTTCAAGCAATTTCAAGCCTTGCTCTAGAGTTTTAGCAAACTGTTCTTCTTCTTTAAGTAATTGCGCTTCAATACGTACTTTTTGTGCTTCAAGTTCTGGGTAAGCTTGACCCATGACTTCAATTAAAGGTTGCAACATTTTATGGAAGAAAGAACCTGTTGCACCCAGCTTGTTACCATGACGAACTGCACGACGGATAATACGGCGAAGTACATAACCACGGCCTTCATTTGATGGGTTTACACCATCAGCAATCAGGAATGAACATGAGCGTGCGTGATCCGCAACCACTTTAAGTGATGCAGGATATTGAACTGGTGTACCTTTTTCGCGAGCTTCTGCTTCAAGTGCAGCTGTATCTAAACCAATAATTTCAGCGGCTGCTTTGAGTAAGTGTTGGAACAGGTCAATTTCGTAGTTTGAGTTAACGTGTTGTAAAACAGCAGAAATACGCTCTAAGCCCATACCTGTATCAACAGAAGGCGCTGGAAGAGGGTGTAATACGCCATCCGCAGTTCGGTTAAACTGCATGAAAACGTTGTTCCAAATTTCAATGAAACGGTCGCCATCTTCTTCAGGTGTGCCTGGTAATCCACCCCAAATATGGTCGCCATGGTCAAAGAAGATTTCAGAACATGGACCACATGGACCTGTATCACCCATTGCCCAGAAGTTATCTGATGCGTATTGACCACCTTTGTTGTCGCCAATACGAATAATACGGCTAGCATCTAAACCAATTTCTTTGTTCCAGATGTCAAATGCTTCGTCGTCAGTGTGGTAAACCGTTGCGTAGAGTTTGTCTTTAGGCAGTGCTAACCAAGCTTCGCCAGTGAGGAAATCCCATGCAAATTTGATCGCATCACGTTTGAAGTAGTCGCCAAATGAGAAGTTACCTAACATTTCAAAGAAGGTATGGTGACGTGCGGTATAACCGACATTGTCTAAGTCGTTGTGTTTACCACCTGCGCGGACACATTTTTGTGAAGACACTGCACGTACATAATCACGTTTTTCTAGGCCTAAGAAACAATCTTTAAATTGGTTCATACCCGCGTTGGTAAACAACAAAGTAGGGTCGTTGGCGGGAACTAGAGAACTCGACGCGACACGTGTATGCCCTTGCGATTCAAAGTAGCTTAAAAAAGCTTCGCGAATTTCAGCTGATGTCATAAAACGAGTACTCACAACCAAGTCACTCCATAATTTCGATTTGGCTAATAGTAGCTGAAGAAAGTCTTATTCTAAATACGCTGACTTCAGATACTGGCTTAAAAATTTTAAAACGCCAAATTATAACGGAAAAAGGATGTTGCACCAATCACTTTAAGGTGAATTGATGACATTTCTATGTATTCGATAGTTCTAAGATTTTGCTTGTTATTGTTGGATATTTATATCATTTCGTGGAAATGAGTTGATTAGTGCGAGGTGGTCAGGCTGGTCAATTTATGACTTAAGGGTTCATATTCATCATCTTCACTGATGGATGATAGAAAAAGAAAGCTTAACCAAATCTGTATAAATCCATTAATATAGGCTTGCTTTATCTTTCATCATTTTATAAATAAGGGCAAGTCATGCAACGAGTGGCGATAAATGGATTTGGTCGAATCGGACGTAATGTACTACGCGCTTGGTTTGAAAATCCAAAGAACTTTCAGTTTGAAATCGTCGCGGTAAATGATGTAGCAGATGTAGAAACCTTATTGCATTTATTTAAATATGACACCACGCATGGGCGCTTTCCGGGGAAAGTCGATTTAAGTTATGAAAATGAACGTATTTTTCTGCATTTATCAAATAATCAAGCACAACTCAAAGTTGAAGTATTGTGTCAGGCAAACCCGCAAGATTTACCTTGGGCAAGTCTCCATGTAGACGTGGTTCTAGAGTGCACAGGTTTATTTCGCTCGCGTGAAGCGGCAACAGGGCATATCAGTGCAGGTGCAAAGCGGGTCATTATCGGCGCGGCACCTTTTGACTCAGTTGATGCCGCCATTGTGTATGGGGTAAATCACCATGAGGTCAAAGCCAGTGACCAAATCATTTCTAGCGTGTCATGTACCACGCAGGCCTTAGTGCCTTTGGTTAAAATCATTGATGATGCTTTTGGGATTGATACCGCGCTGATGACTGAAATTCATGCAGTGACTGCTGATCAGTCTGTATTGGATCATGCGCATCGTGACCTAAGGCGTGCCCGTGCTTCAGGTCAAAACATTATCCCAACGACATCGTCAGCCCTTGGTGCTTTAAAACAAGTCATGCCAAAAATGGCTGATCGTATTGATGGTTATTCGATTCGTGTGCCAACCATTAATGTGGCTGCAATTGATTTAACTTTTATTTCGCAGACACCAATTACCGATCATAAAATTAATGAAGTACTGATTCATGCGGCGAAGTCAGACTACCGTGAAATTATGGATGTGACGGATGAACCTTTGGTGTCTTCAGATTTTAACCATTCACCCTATTCACTCATTGTTGATTTAACGCAAACCATGGTGGTGGGGCATCAAGCCAAAGTCTTTGCGTGGTATGACAATGAATGGGGCTATGCAAACCGCTTATTAGATTTGTGTGAATCTTTTAGTGCGTCAACCACCTAAAGATCTTTATTTTTAGGCATCTTTTACTCTGAAAACAAGATGATAGGCATAGACCGAATAAAGACTTGTGGTTATCATGAATTTATAAACGAAAATAATGTAGAGCGGTGCTTATGTTGATCTTAATTTGGGGATTTATTTTGCTGTTGGCGGTCGCTGTCATTTTTTTAATTTGGTTTCAATTTAAAAATCAGGTAGATAAAACCGATCCAAGCGTAGAACAAAATCAGCTGCAAGAAAAAGTACATCATCTTGAAGAAAATTTAAAAAAGACCTTGGAAATTATGCAAGATCTTGCAAAAAAGATGCATGTGCAACAGGAAGTGATCGAACAGACCACGTCTAAGTTGCAAAAAGTTGAGTTACAAAACGCTGAATTGGTGAATATTCTCGCTAAAGCCGTACAGCCTGAACGCTAAAAATTAAGTTTAGATGAGCACGGTACGTAATAATGCCGCGCTCAGCATACTAATCACAACGGTTGGTAAAAGTGAAAAGCGTGAAGCTGCAATCAATGTGATGGCAATGGCGAGTAGATCTGCGACATTGTCTTTGACAAAATAAGGTGCAATTACTGAAATAAGTACGCAGCCGGGAACAACTTCCAAAATCTTTCGTTGTTTGTTGCTTAAAGTTTTATTTTTCAGCAAAACATAGCCCAATATACGCGTCAGATAAGTGGTTGCTGCGACCAATAAAATCGCGATAAGTGTTGTGCTGTGGATCATAGCTCATCCTCCTGAATAAATAAGAAAGCAGAGGCGATGCCACAGATTGCCCCAATAGGCACATACCAACCCGTCGGTAAATATAAATAAGCAATGGCCGCACTGATTAGACTGACGAGCCAAGGGCGAGCTGCACTGAATCCTTTCCACATGCCACGTAGTAAAACCAAAAATACCGCAGCAAAGGCCATATCAAACCCATAACGATGAACATCGCCTAGCAAAGGACCAAGAATGGCACCTAAGCTGGTAAAACTGACCCACATCAAGTACAGAGCAAAACAGATGCCTGCGTAGTAGGACATGCTAAAGGCCTGTTGTAGCCCAAATCTTTTCTTCTTTTCTGCATCGGCAAGCGCTGCGGCCCAACTTTCATCACACATGAAAAACAGAGCAGGAAAAACCTGTCGATTAGGCAAATGGCGTAAATAGGGCACGAGACTTGCACCCATGAGTAAGTGACGGCTATTGACTAGGAAGGTAATAAAAATTAAAACGAGAAAATTCGGTGGATTGGTCCAGACCTCCAGCACAGCAAACTCGGAACCACCCGCAAAGTTTAGGCCAGTAAATAATGGAACTTCTAAATGGCTAAAGCCTTTTTGAGTGGCTTGTGTTCCTAAGACCAAAGCAAAAGGAATAATGCCCAGCAGCATGGGGATAGATGTTTTAATACCGCGTTTAAACTCGACGTAATCTGTAGAGTCATTGAGTTCTTGAGTCGTATTTCTAAGGGAGAACATTTTAAATCGCCTATGCGTGCTAGGTTTTGGTGCAGTAGGTGAATAAGTTTAGGCTTTTTCCGAAGATATTTTTTGCTTTATTTAGCTTAATATAGGGCTTGTTTGGAATAATATGCTGTGAATGGCTAAATATGAGCTAAATTATGCTTTAGGGTGAGGAACTTATGGATCAAACAGATAAACGTATATTACAAGTACTACAAGTTGATGGAAAACTTCAAAATAATGAGCTGGCTCAACGCATTGGACTGTCTGCCTCACCGTGTTTAAGACGAGTAAGACAACTAGAAGAAGACGGGATTATTCGGGCTTATGTGGCTTTGGTAGATCCTGCTAAGGTGAATCTGCGTTTGACCGTGTTTGCACGCATTTGGCTAAAGAGTCAGGATCCGCAAACGGTGAACCAATTTGTTGAATCGATTCGTGAAGTTCCTGAAGTTGTCGAGTGTCATTTAATGGCAGGGGATTGTGATTTCTTTTTACGTATTGTGGTTGCAGACTTAGACGCCTATCGACAGTTTCAAATCCATCGTCTAAATAAAATCCCCAATATACAAAGTATTAAAACAGAAATTCCATTACAAAATATCAAACAAACCACAGAACTGCCGATTTGGTAACTCAAAAGTTGATAGCTAAATCGCCCGTGAATGTGACAGCATGACTAAAAAATAGGACTTGTACTCTAGTCATGCTGATTAGGATGTTATGACTCTTCGTTTAAAAAGCCTTCTTTAATTTCTTTAGGCAGATCTGCGTGCCACCATGCATAAATACTGGCTTTAATTTCTTCATCTTCTTCAGGGTCATTTAGAGGTTCATCATCTTCACGAACCAGTTCATCACCTTCAAATTTGAACCAAAACTCCCAAGGATCATCATCACCGCAACCCCATGCTTGCGCATGGATGTCTGGAAGCAAGGCTTTCAGGAAGAATAAAATCGCTTCCATGAACTCATCACCTGATGAACCATGGACAAAGTGTGCGATGGAATAACCCGCGAGGGAGTATAGCGATTCAGGACCCAAGTCAAACTCGATATTATCGACGGTATTTAAAATATCTTCGGCCAGTTCAGCGCCATGGTCTGGATTAATGTCACAGACTAAAGCCCTAAATTGACTCGCATCGCCGCGATGTTCTTGAAATAATCGGTCTAACTTTGACATGATTTGAGCATCTGGATGCTTGTAATATAAGTTGCTGTGCATTTCCATCGAATTTTCCCCAAGTAAAAAATATGTGATTAAAAGTGCTATCTGTATAACGCCGTTGTATTTATTGTTGCTGTTAAATTGAGCTGAAGTATAAAAGAATGTGTCTTTTGTGCAAGCATAGGTATAATTGGAAATAAAATATAAAACAAAGTCTTAAATGAATTTTTCCAATCTGTACAGAGCACTAGGATGAGTTAATATTATTTATTCTGATACTTGGGCATTGTCTAAAGCCATGTTTGGAATAGCTCACTCAAAATCGGTAAGAATGTATAAAGTTGTTAACGATGACATCGAAACGATAAATTAAATTTTCCGAAATTGTCTAATGCACAGCACATTGTATCGTGATAGACTAAGAGAAATCGGGTGTGCCCCGATTTTTTTATGCGGATTCGTTCCGCGCAGACAAGATTTTAGGTTTACAACATGCCCATTTCAGAGACATGGTTATTACCTGATGGTGTAGCTGATGTACTACCAGAACAGGCGCAAGTGATTGAAACTTTGCGTCGTCAAGCATTAGATTTCCTCGCAACTCGAGGTTATCAGTTGGTGTACACGCCATTCATTGAATACATCGAATCGTTATCTTCTCTTTCAGAATCGAATCAAGATTTAGACTTAGCCACTTTTAAAGTGATTGATCAGCTTTCTGGTCGTTTGCTTGGTGTGCGTGCCGATATGACACCACAAGTGGCTCGTATTGATGCGCATGTACATCCAGTTGAAGGCGTCGCTCGCTATTGCTATGCAGGAACAGTCCTACATACCAAACCACAGGGCTTTAATACCACGCGTACACCTTTGCAGTTAGGTGCTGAGCTATTCGGTTCAGACAGCATCGATGCCGATGTTGAACTGATCGATGTGATGATCAGCCTGCTTGAAAAAACAGGTTTTGCAGACGGTATCCATTTGGATTTAGGCCATGTGGGCTTATTCCGTAGTATGGTGAAGGTTGCGGGTTTAAACAAAGCGACTGAACGTCAACTCTCTGATTTATACCAACGTAAAGCTCTGCCAGAATTGGCTGAATTTACCCAAGATTTAAACTTTGGTGCTGACTTTTATACTTTAGGCCGTTATGCAAGTGACTTAGCTGCCTTGCAAACGCACTTAAGTGCAGAAGTCATTGCCGATGCAGAATTTAAGCACGCTTTTGATGCATTAAAAACTACACAATCTGAGATTCAAGCACGTTGGCCAAATCTTCAGATGGGTATTGATGTGGTTGAGCTACGTTCATATCACTACCATACGGGCTTAATGTATGCCGTTTATGCACCAAACCGTGCTGCGCCATTGGCACAAGGTGGACGCTATGACGGAATTGGTGAGCACTTTGGGCGTGCACGTCCAGCAACTGGCTTTAGTTGTGACTTATATGCACTTAGTGCAGGTCGTTTTCAGCAAAACAGTCTTGTGGTTGCTCCCAAAGGTACTCAAACAGATTTGATCCAAGCGATTGAACACACGCGTGCTCAAGGCATGAGCGTGATTCAACTTTTGGGGCAGGATGATTTAACTACGCTTCCATATGCAACGCACCAGTTGGTGAATGTTGCAGGTCAATGGACTGTAGAACAAATTTAATCACTTCTTCAGGTAAGCTAAAACCTGAGAAGTTCTTCAATTTTAACAGCATGATGCAATGAGGCTATTATGGGCAAGAATGTTGTGGTACTCGGTACCCAATGGGGCGACGAAGGTAAAGGTAAAATCGTCGACCTGCTCACAGATCAAGCGGCTGCGGTCGTTCGTTATCAAGGCGGACATAACGCAGGTCATACACTTGTCGTTGGTGGTAAGAAAACTGTATTACACCTCATTCCATCTGGTATTTTACGTGAAAACGTACTGTGCTTAATTGGTAATGGTGTGGTGCTTTCTCCTGAAGCGCTCATCAAAGAGATGGACATTCTTGAAAAAGAAGGCGTGCCAGTTAAAGAACGTCTACGTATTTCTCCTAACTGTCCACTGATTTTGCCAAACCATATTGCACTTGACCAAGCGCGTGAAATCAAGCGTGGTAATGCGAAAATTGGTACTACTGGTCGTGGTATTGGTCCTGCGTATGAAGACAAAGTTGCACGCCGTGCAATTCGTGTTGCAGACTTGGTTCGTGGTGGCGAGCATCTTAAAGCTCAGTTAACTGAACTTCTTGAGTACCATAACTTCCAATTAACGCAATTCTACGGCGTAGAAGCAGTTAAATTAGAAGATGTACTTGCGCTATGTGACCAATGGCGTGAAGTGGTTGCACCACTTGTGATTGATGTCACTACAGAGCTGCATAATTACCGTAAAAACGGTGACAACATCATGTTTGAAGGTGCTCAAGGTTCTCTTCTAGATGTTGACCATGGTACATATCCGTATGTAACGTCTTCAAACACGACTGCTGGTGGCGTAAGCTCAGGTTCTGGTTTGGGTCCATTACATCTTGACTATGTTTTGGGTATTACCAAAGCGTATACTACGCGTGTAGGTGCAGGTCCGTTCCCAACTGAGTTGGTTTATGACGCTGCAAATGACGTAGGTGATGCGATTGGTAAGCACTTAGGGACTGTAGGTTCTGAATTTGGCGCTTCTACGGGTCGTCAACGTCGTTGTGGTTGGTTCGATGCTGAAATCCTTCGTCGTTCTGTAGACGTAAACTCACTTTCAGGTATTTGCTTAACTAAACTTGACGTTCTTGATGGTTTAGAAGAAGTGAAAATCTGTGTAGGTTACGAAGCAGCAGATTCTGGTTGTGTTGGTTCTTCTGATGCGCTTGCATTTGAAACTTTAAAACCAATTTACGAAACAATGCCAGGTTGGTCTGAGTCTACGTTTGGTGCGAAATCAATGGATCAATTGCCACAAGCAGCGATCAACTATGTAAAACGCATTGAACAGTTAATCGAATGCCCAATCGATATCATTTCTACAGGTCCAGACCGTGAAGAAACGATTGTTTTACGTCATCCATTTGACGCTTAAGCGATAAGGCATTGAATAAAAACCCTGTCTCGTACAGGGTTTTTTTATTTGTGCGGTACATCTGTACATGAGCGTTACAGATATTGATTTAAGCTGCTGAGATGGAATGATTTTCCCGACTAAAGTTGCATGAATAAGCACGACATAGTGTATAAGTGCTTGTTAGAATAAAATGCACAATAAACAGATGAGCAGGCAGGATGCAAAAGAATATCGCGGGAACTATTTTTTACTCACTACTTTTTGCTATGGGTGGTGCGCCAACAATCGCGATGATGATTATTCAAGGGCAAACCACTAATCCAGACGTGATTTATAGTGCGCTCATTGGATTGTCTGTGATTATTGCTTGTATCTTGGTGCCGATTATTCTACTCCAAAATGCATTTCTGTTTGCGAAGCGTAAAAGTGCGACCCTTGAGGAAAAAATTGAACCTTTAAGCCACCTGTATTTGGGTTTAAATATCCTGTGTTTGGTTTATTGGCTTTTGATTCAGTTTATGTAAGTAGGTTTAAGGTGGTGTGTAGATATCGCTCTAGCGCGGAAATTTGGCTTATTGTGCTTAATTGTGAAGATATTTTTACATAATTGCTATGATAAAACGCGGTGATGATATTTAACACTTTAAATCTATTCAATATAATTCAGCACATTATGTAAAATGCTTTGAGATGGATGGAGTTAAGCAATAATGAAAAATAAAATATTAATGAGTTTGTGTGCAGCAAGTGTGGTTACAATTTCAGGTTGTGCAACTTTTGCGGAAGTGGCAGGTGCAGACACTGCAACATTAAATGCAGCAGCAACCCAAGGCTTCAACAAAACAGTGAATGAAGCACGGACCACAAAGACCTTAGATACCTCATCTACGACCTATAAGCGTATTTATGGTGTATTCAATCGCTTGAAGCCATATGCTGATCAAATGAACCAAACTGGAACGAAATTTGACTGGCAGTTGGCAGTACTTAAGTCAAATCAGGTCAACGCCTATGTTGCACCTGGTGGTAAGGTGGTGTTCTACACAGGTATTGTAGATAAATTGAACCTAACTGATGCTGAAATTGCGGCTGTTATGGGACATGAGATGGTGCATGCTTTAGAAGAGCACTCAAAGAGTAAAGTGGGTGCGCAGGCATTAACGGATTTGGCATTGGGGATTGGTCTAAGTGCGGCAGGTGTCGGTCAAACGGGTTCAGCAGCAGCGCAGCTAGGTAGTCAAATTGGTATTGGTTTGCCTTACTCACGTAGCCTAGAAAGTCGTGCAGACCAAGGTGGTCTAATGTTGATGGCTAAAGCAGGCTATAACCCTCAAGCTGCAATTACCTTGTGGGAAAAAATGAATAAGCTTGAAGGAAGTGGTGGTTCATCTTTCCTTTCTACGCACCCATCAAATAGTCAGCGTATTGAAGCAATGCGTAAGAACTTAGCCGCTGCTCAAGCGGTTTATAATCAAAGACGTTAATTTGTTTTGAATAAAAAAGGACGCTAAGGCGTCCTTTTTTACTGTCAGTTGATGATTTTGAAAATCATCAATTATTTGTGACAGGTGAAGTCGTGCTTCACCTGAACAGCTAATGTAAGAAATATCTATGGCGCAGGATTAGGTTGTTGCTGATGAATAGCTTGAATACCCTGTAAAACTTCTTCCGATAAATCTATCTCAAAGGCTTGGATATTTTCTTTCAACTGGTCTAAGTTGGTTGCCCCAATAATCGTACTGGTCACAAAAAACTGCTGCTTGATGAAGGCTAAAGCCAGTTGCGTCGGCGTTAAACCGTGATGTTCAGCCAGCTGTGCATACTGTTCTGTTGCCCATTCACTCTCTGGGTTGCTATAACGACTAAAGCGGCTGAAAAGCGTCACGCGAGCATTCGCTGGGCGTGCACCATTACGGAATTTACCTGTGAGATAGCCAAAAGCGAGTGGGGAATAGGCGAGTAAACCAACGCCTTCATATTTCGCAATTTCTGACATACCAATTTCATAAGTACGGTTCAATAGGCTATATGGATTTTGCACACTGACAAATTTAGACAGGCCGAGCTGTTCTGCAATTTGTAGAAACTTCATGGTGCCCCATGGTGTTTCATTAGATAAGCCAATATAACGAATACGACCTTTTTGAATCTCTGCTTCTAATGCTTGTAGTGTTTCTTGCAAAGAGGTCACGGTTTGGGTGTTCTGGGCTTCACTGTTTTCATAGCCTAATTTGCCGAAGAGGTTGGTTGGGCGCTGTGGCCAGTGTAGCTGATATAAATCAATATAATCGGTCTGTAAACGCTTTAGGTTGCCATCTAGGGCAGAAGAAATGTCGCTTGCATTAAAACGAGTCTGTCCATCACGAATATGACTACCACCTTGAGATGGCCCCGCAATTTTAGAGGCTAAAAATAGCTTGTCCCGACCGCCACGCTGGGCAATCCATTGACCAATAATGCTTTCGGTCGCACCTTGGGTTTCAGGTTTTGGAGGAACAGGGTACATTTCCGCAGTGTCCCAAAAGTTGATGCCTTGCGCCAAAGCATAGTCAAGTTGCTCAAAAGCTTCCGCTTGGGTGTTTTGTTCACCAAAGGTCATGGTACCGAGACAAATTTCAGGAACCAAAATGCCTGTATTGGCTAAGGGTTTAAATTGCATTCAACATTTCCTTTTATGGACTGCGTTTTTTCGGTCGAATTAGGTTACACAGTTATGCCCAGTAGGTTAAATCACTATTTTTACAAAGTTTGTCATGATTTTGTCAAAGCAGAAGCAGATTTAAAGACATAAAAAAAGCAAATCCTAAGATTTGCTTTTGGCTGTATCAGCTACTAGGAAAAACGTCTTATTCTTCGTCTTCATAGTCATCAGCATTCGCTTTTGACTCTTCTAAAGAGGCATCAAAAATTAAGATGGCTTTACCATCAGTTTCGATCATGCCTTGCTCTTCGAGTGTTTTCAAAACACGACCAACCATTTCACGTGAACAACCGACAATACGTCCAATCTCTTGACGCGTAATACGAATTTGGCGGCCATTTGGTAAAATCATCGCTTCAGGCTGCGAAGATAGGTCGATTAGGCAACGTGCAATACGACCTGAAACATCGATAAAGGCAAGGTCAGTCACTTTACGAGTGGTATTTTTTAAACGACGAACTAGCTGTGCAAATACTGCATAGCTCAGGTCAGGGTATTGTTTGCTGAGTTCATGGAAGTTTTCATAAGTCACTTCAGCAATTTCGCAGACATCACGGGTACGCACTTCAGCAGTACGTTGTGAGTTTGCTTCGAATAGACCCATTTCCCCAAAAAAATCACCCGCATTTAAATAAGCGACCACGATTTCACGTTCATCGTCTTCACGCAGAATAATGGAGACCGAACCTTTTAGAATCAAATATAAAGATTTAGATTCTGAGCCTGCATCTACGATGGTGGTACGCTTAGGATAACGATTAATATATGCGCGTTTTAATAATGCTTTGACTGACTCGGGGAGTTGACCTGGAGACAGCGCATCAGTGCTTAATTGTGAAAAGCTTGAAGTCATGCTAACGGTTCCGAAAATGGATAAAATATAGATCGCACAGACCTAGGGTGAACTTGTCACACAGTCAGAGCTGAAATTCCTTATCAACTCAATTTATGTTAGTGTACAGTCACTTCGTCAATCTATAGCTTTTTTTAGGTACTTGCAATGCAAACAACTGTTCATTGGTTAGAGAATGTTGCTTTCGAAGCAAAAACTCAAAGTGGTCACAGTGTTATCATGGATGGATCGCCAGAATATGGGGGTGAAAACCGTGGTCCAAGACCAATGGAATTGATCCTGACAGGACTCGGTGGTTGTGCCTCTTTTGACATCGTGACCATACTTAAAAAATCACGCCAAGAAATTAGCGATGTACGCTGTGAACTCAAGGCAGAGCGGGCAGATAGCATCCCTGCAGTGTTCACAAAAATCCACTTACATTTCGTGATTACGGGTCATGCGGTGAAGGAAAAACAAGTCGCAAAAGCTGTGGAATTATCGGCAGAAAAGTACTGTTCTGCGAGCAAAATGTTGATGGATGGTGGGGTTGAAATCACCCATGATTTTGAGATTATTGAAGCAAATTAAACGCTGACTTTTAAGTCATTTGAGGCTGATCTGGTGATCGGCCTTTTTCATGCTTCACGCTTTTGTTTTGATTCCGTAAACTGGGACACAATTCATCACACGAATAAATAGAAAAATGCGTTGCTTGTTTGATTAATAATTGATCAAATGATTTTGGTTGTCACTGATTGATAGGTCGTCGTGGTCTTTAATACATAAATAATCTAGGTTGGCGCTTGAAAATAAGGCGGAGAAGACCCATCTTATAACCGAGTCTTATAAGTTTATTATTAAGATAAACTAATGAAAAATAAGTTAAAATGTAGAAAAATTAATTAAATTTGAATTGAATTTTGAGCAATTGTTCCCATATATCCATCAAGTTCGAAATTTGTTGTGAGGAAAACAAGAATGCGATTTGAAAAATTCACAAACCGCTTACAGCAAGCTCTCTCAGATGCTCAATCACTTGCAGTGGGGAAAGATCATACCGCAATTGAAGGTATTCATATCTTATCAACATTGTTAGATGAAACCTCTAATCTGAGTTTGTTGCAACAAGCGGGTGCCAATTTACCTGCTTTACAAAGCAAATTAAAACAAGCGTTAGCTGATGCACCAACACTGACGAATCCTACAGGGGACGTTAACTTAAGTTCAGAGGCAGTCAAAGCACTGAATTTGGCAGATAGCTTCGCGCAAAAAGCAGGCGATGAGTTTTTGTCTACCGATTGGGTGATGCAAGCCTTGGCCGAAGTGGGGGCAACTAAAACGCTACTCAACAGCGTGGGCGTACAAGCAGACAGCTTACGCAAAGTCATTTTAAAAATTCGAGGTGATGAGAAAGTCATGAGCAACAATCATGAAGATCAACGTGATTCTCTGAATAAATACACCATTGATTTAACTGAACGCGCACTGGCAGGTAAGTTAGATCCTGTGATTGGGCGTGATGACGAAATTCGCCGTACCATTCAAGTTTTGTCGCGTCGTACCAAAAATAACCCAGTGTTGATTGGTGAACCTGGGGTGGGTAAAACAGCCATTGTTGAGGGCTTAGCACAGCGGATTATTAACCGTGAAGTGCCTGAAAGCCTACAAGGTAAACGTGTTTTATCCTTAGATTTGGGTTCATTGCTTGCGGGTGCTAAATACCGCGGCGAGTTTGAAGAGCGCTTAAAAGCAGTACTGAAAGATTTGTCTAAACAAGATGGTGAAGTCATTTTGTTCATCGATGAATTACACACGTTGGTGGGCGCAGGTAAAGGCGATGGTGCGATGGATGCAGGCAATATGCTAAAACCTGCTCTCGCACGTGGTGAGTTACGCTGTGTTGGTGCAACCACATTGGATGAATATCGTCAGTACATTGAGAAAGATGCTGCGCTAGAGCGTCGCTTCCAAAAAGTGTTGGTTGATGAGCCAAGTGTGGAAGACACCATTGCGATTTTACGTGGTTTGAAAGAGCGCTATGAAGTGCACCATGGTGTGAAAATTTTAGACTCCGCCATCATTGCAGCAGCGAAAATGTCACATCGTTATATCACCGACCGTCAATTGCCTGATAAAGCGATTGATTTAATTGATGAAGCGGCTTCTCGTATCAAAATGGAGCTGGACTCTAAGCCAGAAGCTTTGGATAAACTTGAGCGTCGTTTGATTCAATTGAAACTGCAACTTGAAGCAGTGAAAAAAGATGAAGATGCCGGTAGTCGTGCGGAAGTCGCTCATCTTGAAAAGCAAATCAGCGAAGTTCAACACGAATACAATGATTTAGAAGAAGTTTGGAAAGCTGAAAAAACCTTAGTTGAAGGCACTAAACAAGTTCAAGCTGAATTAGATCAGGCGCGTATTGCGCTGCAAAAAGCGCAGCGTGAAAACGACTTGGGTGAAATGTCGCGTCTTCAGTATGGTGTGATTCCAGAGCTGGAAAAACGTCTCAATGAAGAAGAAGTCGTTGAGGAAAAAGAAGAGCCAAAACTACTGCGTAACAAAGTCACTGACAATGAAATTGCAGAAGTCGTTAGTGCTGCTACCGGCATTCCAGTGGCTAAAATGATGCAAGGTGAACGTGAGAAACTTCTCCATATGGAAGAGTTCTTACATAACCGTGTCGTCGGGCAGGATGATGCTGTGGTTGCAGTATCCAATGCAGTTCGTCGTTCGCGTGCGGGCTTGTCTGATCCGAACCGACCAAGCGGCTCGTTCTTATTCTTGGGTCCAACGGGTGTTGGTAAAACAGAGTTGACTAAAGCACTGGCAAACTTCTTGTTTGATAGTGACGATGCCATGATTCGTATCGACATGTCCGAGTTTATGGAAAAACACTCTGTCAGCCGTTTGGTGGGTGCGCCTCCTGGTTATGTCGGCTACGAAGAAGGTGGTGTGTTAACCGAAGCTGTACGCCGTAAACCGTATAGTGTCGTGCTGTTCGATGAAGTGGAAAAAGCACATCCCGATGTGTTTAACATCTTGCTCCAAGTGTTGGATGATGGTCGTCTAACGGATTCGCAAGGTCGCGTGGTTGACTTTAAAAATACCGTGATCGTCATGACATCGAATTTAGGTTCGAGTGATGTGCGTGAGTTGGGTGATAATCCTTTGGATGAAGAAGTTCGAGCAGTGGTGATGAATGCCGTGACGCAACATTTCCGTCCAGAGTTTATCAACCGTATTGATGAGTTAGTGGTCTTCCATTCACTCAAAAAAGCTCAAATTCGTGGTATTGCGGATATTCAATTGGATCGTTTACGTGATCGTTTGGTTGAAAAAGATATGCGCTTAACGGTGGATGATCAAGCCTTTGACTTATTGATTGACGCTGGTTTTGACCCAGTATACGGTGCACGCCCATTGAAACGTGCCATCCAACAACAGGTTGAAAACAACTTAGCGCAAAAAATATTGTCGGGTTACTATGTGGCTGGAGACAATATTATGATCACTGCACATGATGGTCAGTTGAGCTTTGACAAAGTGAAAATGAGTTAATCATTTAAACGGTGCATTGAAACTAAAAAACCCAGCTTCGGCTGGGTTTTTTATTGCGTGATAGAAATGTTAAAAGATGACATTTTTAAGCCAAAATGTGACGTAAGTTTTCACATTTATGTGATGGGTGTTGCATCTAAGTGATTTATTTGCAAAACAATTATCTTTATTTAAAGATTCTCTTTATAATTTATTTTAATAAAAAACATACAACTTGAGATAGAAGAAATGACTCAATTGAAGTGGGGTATTGGAGGCGTACTTACGCTTGCCGTGGTCGCAGTAGGGGGGAATCTTTATGCGGATAAAAGCGTGAAGGCTTATTATCAACAAAGCACCAAACAGTCGAATGATTTAAAGTTGCAATATCAACAATTTCAAATGGGTGCTTTAAATGGCAGTGCAAACTGGACCGCTGAATTAGCCCTAGACCCATGTAAACCGAAAGAAGTGATCCAATTGAAGGGGCAGGATCATATTCAACGGAGTTGGAATGGATATGCGATTCGTTCAGATATTAACATTACGCAAGCACCCGGCGCACTTCAGTCCTTGTTGAAGGAACCACTTAAAGTACAAAGCAAAGTGAATTGGTTCGGTACTTTGAATAGTACCTTGACTACGCCAGTGATTACCCGAAATGAATCTCAACTCCAGTCTAGATTAGACCCGATGACATTAAAGTTTCGTGCAAAACCAATCGAGCAACAGTTAAAGATCTTGGATTTGCAGCTTGAAATTCCGAATTTAACAGTCACCGATCCAAATATACATTTGCAAATGGTGGGGCTAAAGCTAGAAAGTAACCAAGGGCTGAATGGTGAATATCTTGAGGCGGGTGAAACCAAAATTAAGATGGATCTACTGAAAATGTCAGATCGAGATATCAATAAACCTACCAATGCCGAACTGAAGAATTTTAGCATAGAAACACAAAGTGAACTGACAGACCGAGTTGTAAACACTGAAATGTTATTGCGTCTAGATGAAATGAAAATGCCTTCAGCGCCCGCTGTCCAAAACGTACAGTTTAATTTTAATGTGCTCGATGTAAACCGACAGAAATTACAGACGCTGTTTGATATTTTGGCGAAAAGTGAAAACAGTTGTTTGGCAAAAGAGGCAATGGAAAAAGATATGGAGCCTGCTTTATTGGCTGTGATCAATGAAGGTTTCCGTTTTGAATCCAAAGAGAACCAATTTGCTATCGGGGAAGGGGTTGCACAAGCGAATGTGACGGGGCGTATTATGCCAAGTCATCAATCGACAGTGATGGGTATGGTGAAAATGATGCCAAGTTTAATGGAATATAAAGCCGATGTTCAATTTGATAAAAATATGATCTCACGCATCATGAATAATTATCTGCAAAAAGGCGGAGTAACGATGTCTGATCAAGAAGTCGAAAGCATGCTTTCGACGATGCAAAGTTCAGGACAGGTTAAACGTGACGGCAATACTATGAAAATGTCAGTTGAATACAAATATGGGCAAACCAATTTCCTGACTGAGTAATGCAAAATATGCTGCTGTAGCAGATAAAAAAGGGACATATTTAGTGTCCCTTTTATCTTTGAAAATTGTCCATGCAAAATTTAATGAAGATGAAATATGAGATCAGGTTTCATCTTTAATGCATTAATTTTTTGGATGGGTAATTTTCCATGCACGGTGGATTTTTTGATTACGTTTAAAATCAGGCCCAATGGTTTCACTGGTGATTTCTTCGACATCAAAGAACGCTAAAATTTCTTCGTCCATTTCAAAACCACGGTAGTTGTTCGAAAAGTACAAAGTACCATCCGTGGTTAAACGGTTCATCGCACGTTTGAGCAATGATAAATGGTCACGTTGTACATCAAAGGTACCGTAGAACTTTTTTGAGTTTGAGAAAGTTGGTGGGTCAATAAAGATCAGATCATACTGTTCATGACCTTCTTTCAACCACTCAAAACAGTCGCTGGCAAAGAACTGGTGTTGTTCATCGGCATGATCGACCGTTAAGCCGTTCAAGACGAAGTTTTCTTTAGACCAACTCAAATAGGTGTTTGACAGATCGACGCTGGTGGTACTTGCTGCACCACCTAAAGCTGCATGTAAGCTGGCTGTAGAGGTATAGCTATACAAGTTCAAGAAGTGCTTACCACGTGCTTCTTGTGCAATGCGTAGGCGGATTTGACGGTGGTCTAAGAACAAGCCAGTATCTAAGTAATCGGTTAGGTTAACTAAGATTTTTGCTTTGCCTTCTTGCACGATAAAACGCTTAGAAGCCGTACTTTGCTTGGTATATTGAGTTTTACCTTCTTGGCGAGCACGTGTTTTGATAAAGATCGCATCACGGCCTAAACCTGTCACCGCACGAATCGCCTGTAAAGCAAGATTGAAACGCTTTTTGGCTTTTTCAGGATCGATTTTTTTCGGTGGCGCATATTCTTGGACATGTAAGCGTTCGCCATACAAATCGACTGCGACGTTAAAGTCTGGAAGATCGGCATCATATAAACGTAAACAGTGAATGTTTTCTTTTACTGCCCATTTCTTTAAGGTCTGCATGTTCTTTTGTAAACGGTTAGCAAAGTCTTCAGCGCCTTCAATTGCTTCAAACTGCTGAGGCTGCCATGTTTCCAAGAATGGCTTGATCACTGCAACAGGTTTAACTGAACCTGAACGCACGTAAATTGGCAATTTACCATTCATCAAACGCATGGTTTGCGGGTCATTCAGTGCCAATACATCAGCTTGCTCAACGGCTGCTGCGATGACCGCTGCGGTCTGATTTGGGAAGTTCTTTTGCAGTAAAGCAGATAAGCCTAAATATAAAGCACGGTTTGAGGCTTTATCACCTAAACGCTCACCATAAGGAGGGTTGGTCACAATAAAGGCGGTTTTGCCTTCGGCTTCAAAGTTTGGCCAGTCAGCCAAAGTCCGTTCTTCGATTTGGATCTGGTCAAGTACACGTTCAAAGCCAGCAGCAATAATGTTTTGCTTGGTGGCTTTTACCGCTTCCCAGTCTGCATCAAATGCGTAGAACTTAGGGAGCGGTTGTTCCAAGGCTGCTTGATGACGTTCAGCTGCTTCCGCTTTAATGCTCATCCACAGATCATGATCATGGCCATTCCAGCCATTGAAACCGAAACGACGAACTAAACCGGGTGCACGGTCAGTCAGCATCATCAATGCTTCAATAATGAACGTCCCAGAACCACACATTGGGTCAAGGAAAATATCGGGTCTTTTTGCAAGGAGCTTGGCTTTTTGTAAAATTGCAGCGGCTAAGTTTTCTTTAATTGGGGCATCGGTCATATAACGACGGTAGCCACGTTTATGCAGTGAATCACCAGATAAGTCTAAACAGTAAGTGTGTTCAGTTTTTCCTGCGAGTGCATAAATGGTAATTTCAGGTTGCTTAATATCAATACTTGGACGCTTACCGACAGCTTCCATGAATGAATCCACGATACCGTCTTTTACACGTAAAGTTGCAAACTGGCTGTTCACCTTAATTTCACGTTCAATATGTAAACGAATGGCGAAGGTGCTTTGTGGTGCAAAAATCAGCGACCAGTCAAAGTTCATTGCACCTTCGTAGAGCTCTTCAGCAACATCACGTGCGTCATGGCTAAATTCCAGTTCATGGACATGAATGGGTGTGAGTACACGTGACGCAAGACGCGACCACATACAAATGCGATAGGCATGTTCCAGTGTACCTTTGAAAACTAAACGCCCAGGAAAACGTTCAATGTTTTGAACACCTAAACCTTCTAATTCTTCTTGGAGTAAGGTTTCTAAGCCATCGGCACACGTAACCCAATAGCTGCTTAAACGCGAAGCGGTTTTCATAAATTTGAGAGACCAAAATAAAACAAAATAAACTCGCTAAAGTTTAACGTATTTTGCCTCTGAATGGTTTTTTAAATATGCCTCTACTCAGCGGAAATATTAAAATAAATGAATCACCATGTGAACAATAACGTTTTTGGTACGTATTTTGCTAAATCCTTGCAAGTTAAATTTGCTGACTGATTTCTGATAGATCGTCAGTAAATATTTTTCACTTGAAAGGGGATGAATATGTCGACCAAGTTAGATCGCGGTGTTGTAAGTCATGCTGATGCTTTTTCAATTGCAACTTTACTTTATGCACGTTTGCGCCGTGTATCGGGGCGTGTAATTGATGTGATGTATTTGGTGGAAAATCCAAGTTATGCACGTCAGATGGCAGAGCTTGCTTTAAGTACGGAAGATGCTGAACTGATTCGTCTGGTGAGTCGTTTAGACAGTGTCATGGATGTTTTTAACTATGAAGAAACCGCCGTGATCGAAAAACCTAAACAGGTCGACACGACACGACATGAGTTGGAAGCCACTGAAGAAGAAATCTACCGTGCCCAAGTGTCACATCACTATATTGGCGCTTTACGATAAGAATCGCTGAAGTTGGATCGCTCTCGCAAGAGAGCTTTTTTAAATGTCCGCTTAGAATAAATGAGATAAGAACCTCTATAGAATTGATATTTATAGCAATTTGATGAACTCTGAATTTGGCTAATTTAGCCTTTAATGGTTTAATTTAACTGGTTGAAATAATAGATAAGAATTTCATAATCTTAGTTTTGAGGCCGATGATAATTAAGGCAATTGTTTTAAACTGAGGTCCAAATCAAAAAGAAAATCTGTATAATGCGTTAACTTAACGTACAAGGAATCTCTCATGCACTTGGCAGCATTGCATACTCCGAGTCAGATTCAACTCAACCAAGATGGTCATCTCAAACACTTCCTCACCATCGAAGGTCTTTCTAAAGAAACTCTTACAAAAATATTGGACACCGCGCAGTCCTTTTTTAATGACCAAAATCAGCTGATTACCAACAACCTCTTAGAAGGTCGAACGGTAATGAACCTTTTCTTTGAAAATTCAACCCGTACTCGTACTACTTTTGAAGCAGCGGCAAAACGGCTTTCTGCAAATGTATTAAATATCGATATCGCACGTTCAAGTACTTCCAAAGGGGAGACGCTCAGAGACACTTTGTGGAACTTAGAAGCGATGGCTGCGGATATTTTTGTGGTACGTCATTCTTCCTCGGGTGCGGCACATTTTATTGCCCAAACCGTTTGTCCGCATGTTGCAATTATCAATGCAGGTGATGGCCGTCATGCGCATCCAACACAAGCTATGTTGGACATGCTGACCATTCGCCGTGAAACCAAAAAGAAATTTGAAGATATTTCAATTGCCATTATTGGTGATATTAAACACTCACGCGTGGCGCGTTCAGATGTTGCTGCATTACAAACTCTGGGGTGTAAAGACATTCGCGTAATTGCACCGAACACGCTACTGCCATACGGCTTTGATGAATATGGTGAAGGTGTACGTTTATTTAATAACATGGAAGCTGGGATTCAAGACTGCGACGTGATTATTACCTTACGTATTCAAAATGAACGCATTGATTCGCCTGCGCTGTCATCTCAAGCTGAATTCTACAAAATGTATGGTTTAAACAAAGAACGTCTTGCGATGGCAAAACCTGATTGCATCGTAATGCATCCGGGACCTATGAACCGTGGTGTAGAGATTGATTCCAGTATTGCCGATGGTCCACAGTCTGTGATTTTAAGTCAGGTGACCAACGGAATTGCTGTACGTATGGCAGTTTTGGCGCTTGCAATGCAAGGTCAACTGCAAGAGCAAGGTTTGTTAGACGCGATTGTGGTATAAGGAATAAGTCATGACTGTTGTAAAAATTGAAAATGTACGTGTTCTTGACCCAATTCATCAAACAGATGCGGTTCAAACAGTGTATATCGAAAATGGCAAGCTGGTTGCTGAAACAGCTAATGTCACTGAAACAATTGATGGTCAAAGCAAGTGGTTAATGCCAACCATGGTGGACTTATGTGCACGCCTACGTGAACCAGGTCAGCAACAGCACGGGACATTAAAATCAGAAGGTCGTGCTGCGCGTGAAAATGGTATTTTGCATGTATTTACACCGCCAGACTCAAAACCAATTGTGCAAGACAATGGTGCTTTGATTCATGGTTTGATGGAAAAAGCGATGCTGGATGGCGGCATTTATCTTGAAGTGATTGGTGCGCAAACCCAAGGTTTACAAGGTAAGCAACCTGCAAATATGGCGGGTCTCAAAAAGGGTGGTTGTACAGCCGTTTCAAATGCCAATGCGCCTTTCGCAGATGACGATGTGGTGCTGCGCACTTTAGAATACGCAGCTGGCCTTGGTATGACGGTGGTGTTTTATGCCGAAGAACCGCAAATTGCCAAAGATGGCTGTGTCCATGAGGGCTTTGTGGCATCGCGTCAGGGCTTACCAACCATCCCTGCGATTGCTGAAACCATTGCCATTGCCAAGTATTTGTTAATGATTGAAGCGACGGGTGTTCGTGCTCACTTTGGCTTATTGTCTACAGGCGCTTCTGTCGATTTGATCAAAATCGCTAAAGATAAAGGCCTGCCAGTCACTTGTGATGTGGCAATGCATCAGCTGCATTTAACAGATCAGCTGATTGATGGCTTTAACTCACTTGCACACGTCCGTCCGCCACTACGTGCTGAGTCGGATAAAGAGCTCCTTCGCCAAGGTGTGAAAAGTGGAGTGATCGATGCGATTTGTACGCATCATGAACCGTTGAGCAGTTCGGCAAAGCTAGCACCATTTGCTGAAACACAACCGGGCATCACCGCTTTTGATACCTATGTAGCTTTTGGTGTGCAATTGGTACGTGAAGGTTTATTTAGCCCTTTGGAATGGGTCGAAAAAGTCACGATTGCACCAGCCACGGTAGCCAATATGCTTGAACGTTGGACTGCTGAAGCAGGCTGGGTGTTGGTTGATCCTGAGTTAGACTGGATTGTGAATAAAGACAATATTTTGTCGCAAGGTAAAAATACACCTTTGATCAATCAAGTGGTGAAAGGAAAAGTTCTAAAAACTTTTGCAGCTTAAACATTGCATTAAACGTGGATTAAAAAGTCAGCTTCGGCTGGCTTTTTTATTGGGCCTAGGTAAAACTGATGCAAATACAATATTTTACAAAGTATAAAAAATGAACAGATAAACTGAAAAATGACGATGAAAACAATGAGAAAAAGTGGGGTAAGACTTCATGAATGTCGATTTTATGGATTTACTAAAACAAAATGTCTCTGCAATTGTTTTAGAGGGTGATACACAACATTTACTTGAAAAGAATCAAGCAATTCAATCCTTTTTACCAATTTTACTGTCTATATTAAAGTCAAAGTCTGAACTGATTCCTGCATTTCAACAGCAGTTGAATCCACGTCTTAATGATGCTTTTACATCGAATGTTAGTCTCAAGCAACAGTTTTTGGAGCATGTTCGCGGAGCAGCATCCGCAGATGAAATTGAAAGTACCTTGAGCCGTTCGATTACACCTGCATTAGCATTTTTAACGACAGAGGCTGGTTCTTCAGAACCTGAAGCGATTTCCCATTTACTACAGGTCAACACAGATTCCATTAGTCGTGCCTTACCTGAGTGGGCAACTGCATTACTGGCCGGATTGGGGGTAAATATCTTACAAGGACAAGCTACACATGTTGCACCTGCAAGCGTACATGCTACAAAAGTAGATGAGAAACGGTCATTTTTACTGCCAGTTTTGGCTTTAATTATTTTTGCGGCATTGTTTGCTTTTATTTTTAGAGCCTGTACCGAAAAAGCCACAACTGAAACAGCACCTGCTGCAAATGTGAATGCCAGCCAACCTGCTAAATTTCAAATCACCACAGGGGCAACAGGAGATTTGGTCACTTGCCAAATTTTCTCAGCCAATGCGGCTTATGTTGAAATTTTGCAAAAAGAAGTAAAGCAAATTTTTAATAACAGCATCGGCTGTGGTGCAGATATGCAGAGTATGTATCACACTGAATTTATCGACCAAGATGCGATACCCAGTGTAATCAGTGCATTGAAAGGTGTGCCGAATGTAAATTTAACATGGTTTGGCAATCAGTTATCGATTCAATCACAAGATCCAGCCAATGCACTTAAAGTGGCAGATCAAATTAAACCTTTACTGCGTAATATGACAGTTGTGACTCAGCAAGCACTGGATGTAAACCGGGCCGTGGATACCAGTATTAGTGATGCTGAGCGTGCACTGGCAGAAATTAATCCTGAGCAAATTCGAGCACTAGACGTTGCTACGGCATTGAATTTGCAAATTATTAACTTTGATACAGCTTCATCGGCGATACCTGATGTCAATAAGTCGATTTTGGATCAGGCCGCAGCGCTGATGCAAAAAGCACCTCAAGTCAAACTAACCGTGATGGGGCATACAGATGCAACGGGAGATGCGGCAGTCAATAAAACCTTGTCGCAAACTCGAGCACAAGCGGTGGTGGATTATTTAACTTTTAAAGGCGTCGATCCTGCGCAGTTGCGAGCGATTGGTTATGGTCAAGAAAAGCCAATAGCAGACAATCAAACTGATGAAGGCAAGTTTAAAAACCGCCGTATCGAGTTTGAGGTTTTAAATACAGACTCGGGTGTGGTGCGTGAAGTGGATGATCGTGGTGTTGAAAAGGTCAACTAAGCGATGTTTTAACCCTGCTACGGCAGGGTTCTTTTATATAGCTACTCGCATAAAAGCTTATTTTTTGGTTAAATACGCTGCGAAAAACAACAGCCTTATGGTTTTATAACAATGATGAAGAAAACAATTTTTGCCAGTCTAATCTTGAGCAGTTTATTTTTAAGTGCTTGTAACCGAACAGAGAATAAAACAGAAACGGTTGCTGAACCGCAAGAAATGTCAGATTGGAGTTGTACGGCTCCTGCCAATGTCGAACAAATTCAAGCGCATTTAAAAGCTGAATACTTAAAAGCCCTAGACCGCCGTTTGCGTGATAGCCGTGAATATGAGGCCGATGAAAAATTATTAACACAGATTAATAACGGTATTCGCTTTGAAATTAAAGGCATTTCAACGACCACAGAAAAGCCTGATACAGCGAAGCAATTGGACTGCGAAAGCCAGTTGGTGGTGATTTTCCCGAAAGGGTTACAGAAACGTGCTGAAAATGCGTTTTTAGCGCGTCCATGTGAAGAGTGTGAGGATGGTTATCAAAGTACTTTACGTGATGTCTTAGAAGAGGGTGAATATTCACTCAACTTAGACAATGATCAGCTACAAGGTGCATTTAGCTATAACATCATTAAAACGGATAAAGAAGGCATTAGCCTCAATGTACCGAATCAAAATGGCGTGATTGATGGTGTGGTTTTGGTGACGCAGCATGCGGTGCAGTTTGCGGCATATGAAAAAGCCAATTTAGAGCAGCAAGAAAATATCAAGCAATATAATGAGCAAGAAGTTGCGCAGATGGAACTGGCACAGAAAGCTATGAATATTCGTAAGAAGGAACTGGATGCTGATCAAGTCAAAGTGGTGGAACGTCTGAACCAAACTTGGGACAATTTCACTGAGGAGCAAAAACAGCAGCTACAACAAGACCAAACCGAGTGGTTTGAAAAACGTGATGTAGACTGTAAAGTGATTTCTCAAAAAAGTGTCTACCAAATGACGGATAGTGAAAAAGAAACCTATCAAAAGCAGTCGCAATATTGGGATGATGCTTTACGTGCTGAAGATCAACAATTGCAATATACCAAGTGCTTTAACCAAAAAACCAATGAGCGCATTGTGTATTTAAATAATGTGTTTAATTAATTGGGCTACATTAAAAATACGCTTTATTTGAGTATTTATAGAATGAGAAAAGGACGAATATGATTCGTCCTTTTTTATTTAGATTGTATTTTTTTCCTTGGTTTAGAAGGTAGGTGGCATATAGGTCAGGCTACGGCCTAAAATCCAAAGTAGGAACAGCACCAAAGGTAGGTGGAAAACCAATTGAGTGACAGTAAAGCCGATTACATCTTTGGCTTTTAATTTGAGAATACCAAGCATGGGCAGCATAAAAAATGGGTTGATTAAATTCGGCAAGGCTTCAGCAGCATTATAGATTTGCACCGACCAGCCTAAATGCACTTTTAAATCATGTGCAGCTTGCATGACATAGGGTGCTTCAATAATCCATTTACCACCGCCAGAAGGAATGAAAAAGCCTAAAATGGCAGAATATAAGCCCATCACAATGGCAAAGGTTTCTTTGGAGGCAATCGAAACAAAAAACTCAGCAATATAATGTGATAGCGACAAATCATGACTGTTCAGTGCTTGCGTCATCATAAAGGCGATACTGCCATACAGAGGAAACTGAATAAGAACACCTGAGACCGCTGGCACGGCTTTAGTGACAGCATTGAGGAAATTTCGTGGCGTACCATGCAGTGCAATACCCAGCATCAGGAAAATAAAGTTGTAGGTATTTAAGCTTGAAATGGCCAAGATCGGATTACTTTTGCTGAACTCATTGAACATCCAAACTAGACCCAAGAGCACAATCAATATACTCAATAAAGGTGAGTTCTCTAACCAGTCTCCTGGGCGTTTTGTGGTTGGTGTTGGTTTAGCTTCTTCCTCAAACTGGATGGAGAATTGATCAATGGTTTTAATGTCTTGCCCTTTGGGTGCAGACCAAAATGCAATAGCAATCGAGGCAATAATCAACACAGCCGTCATGATCATCGACTGAGGTAAGAAAATGGTTTCGGTGAAGGGAATCACGCCGGTTAGATTGTAAATTGATTCGGGCAGGCTGGCTTTGTTGGCTTGCAGTTGTGCCGCAGAAGAACTAATACCTAAGGCCCACGTCGCTCCCATACCAATAATCGCGGCGGCAGCGGCAGCACGATAGTCCATATTCAGTTCTTTACGTTTAGCTAAAGCAATCACCAGCAGAGCAGTCAGTACCGTACTCATGGCCCAGTTAATCAGCGAAATTAATAAACTGACCGTGGCAACAAGAACAATCGCACCGCGGCCACTATGGGGAATTCGAGCCATTTTTTGAATCAGCAGCTCTACAGGCTTTGAAACAGAAACCACGTAACCAACCACAATCAGCATACACATTTGTAAGGTAAAAGGGATCAGACTCCAAAAACCATCACCAAAGGACACTGCGACATCTTTGGCAGGTGCGCCAATGCTGATCGAAGCAATCGCGACGATCACGACACCCAATAGGGCAAAAATATAAGAGTCTGGAAACCATTTCTCCGACCAATCACTGACACGTAGTGCAAAACGTTGCAAAATATTTTGAGAGTTTTCCATGCATTGATTCCATTTTTATCTATGAGGTATGAATTTTTGATTCAGCCTATCCGTGCTGATAGAAAAGCCTTTAAAACAGGATCGCTGCTTTAAAGGCATTGGATTATTTTTTCTATTGTATCAATGATGTTGAATTAACGGATCAGAGCAACACCTGTCACTTTTTGAATATCTTCAAAACTGACATCTTTCGCCAGTTCAACTAATTTCACACCTTCTTGCGTAATGTCCATGACACCGAGGTCAGTAATCACGCGATGTACGACATTTTTGCCTGTCAGGGGCAGGCTACATTGCTCGACAATTTTCGGCGTACCATCTTTTGCAGAGTGTTCCATGAGCACCACCACTTTTTGTACTCCAGCAACCAAATCCATCGCACCGCCCATGCCTTTGACTTTTTTACCTGGAATCATCCAGTTGGCCAAATCGCCATTTTGTGAGACTTCCATTGCCCCTAAAATGGCGATATTGACATGACCTCCACGGATCATGGCAAAAGAATCTGCACTAGAGAAAAATGCGGCGCCCTGACGTGCGGTAACAGTTTGTTTTCCAGCATTGATTAAATCGGCATCGACTGTTTCGGCTGTTGGAAACTCGCCAATACCTAACAATCCATTTTCAGACTGCAACCAGACGTTGACGTTTTCAGGAATATAGTTGGCCACCAGTGTGGGTAAGCCAATGCCTAAATTGACATAAAAACCATCTTCCAGCTCAAGCGCTGCACGTTGTGCCATTTCATTACGAGACCAAGCCATGAGTTAAGCCTCCTCTTTTAATGTGAGTTGTTCGATACGTTTTTCAGGGTTTGCATTCAGCACAATGCGATTGACATAAATACCCGGCAGATGAATCTGGTCTGGGTCTAAAGCGCCAATTTCAACAATTTCCTCAACTTCGACAATGCAGACTTTTCCAGCCATCGCACATACTGGGTTAAAGTTTTGTGCGGTTTTACGGAAAATTAAGTTACCTGCAGTATCGGCTTTGTATGCCTTCACGAGTGCAATGTCTGCGGTGAGCGAGTTTTCTAGAATATATGGTTTGCCATTAAACTCACGCTCTTCTTTGCCTTCGGCAATGAGCGTACCTACGCCTGTTGCGGTAAAGAAGGCAGGGATACCTGCACCTCCAGCACGGAGTTTTTCTGCCAGCGTACCTTGAGGGGTGAGCTCCACCTCAAGCTCACCACTTAAGAACTGACGTTCAAATTCTTTGTTTTCACCCACATAAGAAGCAATCATTTTTTTGATTTGTTTGCTTTCTAGTAAGAGACCTAAGCCGAAACCATCGACGCCTGCATTGTTTGAAATACAGGTGATGTTTTTAACGCCCGTTTGTTTTAAGGCCGCAATCAGACTTTCTGGAATACCGCATAAACCAAAGCCACCAACCGCTAGGGTTTGACCATCTTGAACCACATCTTGTAGTGCATCCTTTGCACTTGAATAAACTTTATTGACCATAGTGTTCTCGTTATCAATTGAATGGCTTAGGCACAGCGCTTTTGCCAGTAGGCATTGGCATAGTTAGATGGATTGGTACGTTGTAATACTTGGCTGATGTTTTGGCTGGCAATCATCAGTGCATCAAGATCAATCCCTGTGTCATAACCCATGTTGGAGAGTAGGTAGTAAAGGTCTTCTGTGGAGACATTGCCCGATGCGCCTTTGGCATAAGGGCAGCCACCTAGACCTGCAATGGACGAATCAAATACGCGAATGCCTTGTTCTAAAGACTGGTAAATATTGGCAATGGCCATGCCATAGGTATTATGAAAATGTCCTGCCAGATTCGCGGCATCCATTTCAGCTAAACATGCCTGCCAGACTTTTTTCACGCGGTCTGGTGTCGCCGTGCCAATCGTTTCACCTAAGGACACTTCATAGCAGCCCATGTCCAGCAAACGTTGACTGACGTGTGCAACTTTGCTCGGTGCAATTGCGCCTTCATAGGGGCAGTCGACAATACAAGACACATAACCACGCACTTTGATGTTATGGGCTTTAGCGGCAGTCATGATGTCTGCAAATTTTTCAAAGCTTTCGTCAATGGAGCAATTGATGTTCTTTTGGGTAAAGCTTTCAGAGGCTGCGGTAAAAACGGCAACCTCCTGACAGCCAACTGCCAAAGCAGACTCAAACCCTTTCAAGTTCGGAGTCAGTAAACTAAAACTGATATTCGGATCTTTGGGTAAGCTGGCAAAGAGTTCATCACTCTGTGCCATTTGTGGAACCCACTTTGCAGAGACGCAAGAGCCTACTTCAATGGCACTGAGTCCTGTCTGCATTAAATCTAAAATCAGTTTACGACGGTCATCCAAGGTGAGCGGTGTCTTTTCATTTTGCAAACCATCTCGCGGCCCGACTTCGACAATTCTGACAAATTCACTCATGCGGCACCTTCCAAGCTCGAAAACTCAACCAATTCATCACCTGCTTTGACCTGATCACCGACTTGGAAATAAGCCGCAGAGACAATGCCGTCATGTGGAGCACGAATTGAATATTCAATTTTCATCGCTTCAAGCGTGAGGAGAACATCATCTTTTTTCACTGCGCTGTTGTTTTGTACCAAGACTTGCGTAATCACACCCGGCATTGGTGCTTTTAAGTTATTGGCATCAGAAGCATCATCTTCAGTATTAAAGTTAGGCTGAATATGTGCAAATTTATAGCTTTGACCGTCTGCATACAGGGTTAGGCCCTGTGCATTTGAACTGTAAGCATAGGTTTTTTTGCTTGTTGCACATTCAATTTTAGCTAAATGTGCTTCTAACAATTCACCCTGAGTGAAAACGCTCTTTCCATTGTACTGCGCTGTAAATCCTTTTGCCGTTGGGCTGAAATAGACTTTATGTTCTTCATCGTTTAGTGCAAGTTTAATGGCATAGCTAGCATTAATATTTAAACGCCATAGAGACTCGGCTTGCCATACAGGATTTGCAGCTGTTTTATTGCTGGCAAAACGGGACAAGAGTTCAATCAATGCCGCCGTGATGATGAGCTCTGAAGAGGCTGTTTCATTGTGTTGCAGTAAAAACGCTTCTTCACGTTGAATTAAGTTGGTGTCTAGGTTGGCGTTTTTAAAAGACTCTGAACGGACCAAACGGTCTAAGAATGCAATGTTATTGCCCAAGCCATCGACATGGAATTGACTCAGTGCATGGTGCATTTGGGTGAGTGCGGCTTCACGATTCTTTGCCCAAACAATTAATTTGGCAATCATTGGGTCGTAAAAGGTCGTGATTTCATCCCCTTCAACAATGCCACTGTCTACGCGGACATGCTCATTTTGCTGAGGGTAGTGCAGGTAGTGGATTTTACCAATTGCAGGTAAGAAACCTTTTTCAGGTTCTTCAGCATAGACACGCGCTTCTAATGCATGACCATGAATACTGAGCTCGTGTTGTTGTTTAGGCAGCGGTTCACCAAAAGCGACACGTAGTTGCCATTCCACCAAATCTTGCCCTGTAATCATCTCTGTTACAGGATGCTCAACTTGCAGGCGAGTATTCATTTCCATGAAATACGCCGTGCCGTCTTGTTCCACAATAAACTCAACTGTCCCTGCACCGACATAATCCACTGCACGTGCTGCATCAATAGCGGCTTGGCGCATGGCTTCGAGTTTTGGCTCTGCCATTTTGGGTGCAGGCGCTTCTTCTAGTACTTTTTGATGGCGACGTTGTACCGAACAATCGCGTTCAAAGAGGTGCACATAGTTACCATGTGTATCACCAAAAACTTGCACTTCAATATGGCGCGGTTGTACTACATAGCGTTCAACCAGTACATCGTCATTGCCAAAGCTTGAACGCGCCTCACTTTTACATGAAGCCAAATGGCTTAAAAAGTCTTCGCCTCGATCAACCAAACGCATGCCTTTACCACCACCGCCAGCACTGGCTTTAATCAGTACAGGGTAGCCAATGGCATCGGCTTGTTGTTTTAAAAAATCAGGATCTTGGTTGGTGCCATGGTAGCCCGGTGTCAGCGGTACACCTGCTTTCTCCATTAAGGATTTAGAAGTGGCTTTGAGGCCCATGGCTAAAATGGCATCTACAGGTGGGCCAATAAAGACAATGTTGTTTTCTTGGCAGGCATTGGCAAATTGGTCATTTTCAGACAAAAAGCCATAACCTGGATGAATGGCTTCTGCGCCTGTATCTAAGGCAGCTTGGATAATACGTTCAATTTGTAGGTAGCTTTGTGCAGCAGGAGATTCGCCTATATAAATGGCTTCGTCGGCTTGTTGCACGTGCTGTGCCTGAGCGTCAGCATCTGAATAGACTGCAACGGTGGCAATGCCCATTTTTTTTGCAGTTCGGATCACACGACAAGCAATTTCACCACGGTTTGCAATTAAGATTTTATTAAACATATCGATATCCTTTCTTGTTGTTCTGCTGTCGTCTTGATCCAGACTGGACTGTGTTTATTTAAAAAAGCATTTAAGCCATTTTTCGCCTCTGATCCTTGGCGTATATGGGCAATATGTTGTGCTGTTTGCAACAATAATGCTTCGGTTAACACTTGCTGGTCGACCATTTGGATGAGTTGTTTTGAAGCCGTTTGTGCTTCTGGCCCACCCAAAAGTAAGGCATCGACCATTTCTGCGACTTTTTCATCCAGATGTTCAGCATCGGCCACTACATGCGCCAGACCAATGTGTAGGGCTTGCTCCGCAGAGATACGCTCTGCGGTTAAAAAGTAGCGTGAAGCCTGACGTGCACCAATCGCACGAATCACATAAGGGCTAATGGTTGAAGGGGCTAAACCTAAGCGCACTTCAGAGGTTGCAAACTTAGCATCGCTGCTTGCGACACAAATATCACAGGCAGAAGCCAGTCCCATGCCACCACCAAAAGCAATGCCTTGCACACGGGCGATGGTCGGTTGTTTTAATGTCGCTAAACTTTGTAGCATTTTCGCTAGTTTCAATGCATCGGCTTCATTTTCAGCCTGTGAGGCTTGTCCCGCTTCTTTCATCCAGTTCAGGTCAGCACCTGCAGAGAAGCTTTTGCCACGTCCAGCTAAAATCACGACACGAACATCATCACGCGTGTTGAGTTCGCTAAAGCAGCGGTGCAGTTCTTCAATCACTTGAGTATTGAAGGCATTATGCATTTCTGCACGATTAATCCATACCGTTGCCACTTGGTCGCGTTGTTCGAGTTGTAAATATTGAAAGCTCATTGCTCATCTCCTACATGCGGAACACGCCGAATTTGGTCGGTTGAATGGGTGCATTTAAGGCTGCGGCTAAACTTAAACCGAGCACCTGACGGCTTTGTGCAGGGTCAATCACACCGTCATCCCACAAACGCGCCGATGCATAATATGGATGGCCTTGGCGTTCAAATTGGTCACGGAAGGGCTGTTTAAAATCATCTTCTTCTGCCGCAGACCAAGACTCGCCACGTTTTTCGATTTGATCACGCTTTAAGGTCGACAATACACTTGCCGCTTGTTCACCACCCATGACTGAAATACGCGAGTTCGGCCATGTCCACATGAAGCGTGGAGAATAGGCACGACCACACATACCGTAGTTGCCTGCACCAAATGAACCACCAATCACAAGGGTAAGTTTCGGGACATTTGCGGTTGCAACAGCCATGACCAGTTTGGCGCCATTTTTGGCAATGCCTTCATTTTCGTATTGGCGACCGACCATAAAGCCAGTAATGTTTTGAAGGAACAGTAGGGGAATATTGCGCTGCGTACAGAGCTCAATAAAGTGAGCCCCTTTTTGTGCAGACTCTGAAAATAAAATACCGTTGTTGGCAATAATGCCAACGGGCATGCCATAGATTTTGGCAAAACCTGTGACTAAGGTGGTGCCAAAGCGAGCTTTGAATTCATCAAACCGTGAACCATCGACAATACGCGCAATCACTTCACGAATATCGAATGGTTTGCGTGCATCACTTGGCACAACACCATACAGTTCTGTTGCATCAAATAATGGTTCTTCAATCTCTGTTGCACGCGTATGTGGTGTTTTATTCAGATTGGCTACGATGTTACGTGCAATGGCAATTGCATGTTCGTCGTTTTCAGCCAAATGATCGGCCACACCTGACAGGCGAGTATGCACATCACCACCGCCTAAGTCTTCACTGCTGACCACTTCACCTGTTGCCGCTTTCACCAGTGGTGGGCCACCTAAGAAAATCGTCCCTTGATTACGCACAATAATGGTTTCATCAGACATGGCAGGTACGTAAGCACCACCAGCTGTACAACTGCCCATTACCACCGCAATTTGGGCAATTCCCATGCTCGACATACGTGCTTGGTTATAGAAAATACGCCCAAAGTGATCACGGTCAGGGAAAACTTCGTCCTGCATTGGTAAATAGGCACCGCCTGAGTCCACCAAATAAATACAGGGCAGATGGTTTTGCTCTGCAATTTCTTGAGCACGTAAGTGTTTTTTCACCGTCAATGGGTAGTACGTGCCGCCTTTCACTGTCGCATCGTTGGCGACGATCATGCAGGTCACACCATTGACCTGACCTACACCAGCAACGACACCAGCCGCAGGCACATCGTCTGCATAGACGTTTTGTGCTGCCAACTGACCAATTTCAAGGAATGCCGTGCCTGCATCAATTAACTGATCAATACGATCACGTGCTAACAGTTTTCCGCGTGCTAAATGTTTTTGTCGCGCCGCTTCACCGCCGCCTAAAGCAATTTGTTCTGCTTTTTGCTTTAAGTCATCGACCAAGCTTTGCATTGCGGTTTGGTTGGTTTTGAAGTCTTCACTTCGAATATTGATCTTGCTATATAATTGATTCATCACGAACATCCTGGTCATTTTTATTGTTGTGGAGGGTTAAGCTGTTTCATTAAACAGTTCACGGCCAATCAACATACGGCGAATTTCAGAAGTTCCCGCGCCAATTTCATAGAGTTTTGCATCGCGCCATAGACGGCCTGCAGAAAATTCATTGATATAACCATTTCCACCTAAGGTTTGAATGGTTTCACCCGCCATCCACGTAGCCTTTTCCGCAGCATATAAAATTGCACTGGCTGCATCTTTACGTAGGCTACGGCTATGATCAGCCTTATCGCATTCAGCACCCACAGCATAAACCAACGCTTTACACGCCAACCAAGTCGAATACATATCGGCAATTTTGCCTTGCATCAACTGGAACTCACCGAGCGCTTGGCCGAATTGTTTACGGTCATGGATATAGGGAATCACGGTTTCCATGCAGGCATCCATAATGCCTAAAGGACCTGCGCTTAAAACCGCACGCTCATAGTCCAAACCACTCATGAGCACTTTCGTGCCGTTTCCTACACCGCCCATCACGTTTTCTTTTGGCACTTTCACGTTGTCAAAGAACAGGGGGTAAGTGTTCGAACCGCGCATACCTAACTTGTCTAAATGTGTGCCGTGGCTAAAACCTTCCATGCCTTTTTCTACAAGGAAAGCCGTCATGCCTTTAGCGCCTGCATGCAGATCCGTTTTGGCATACACCACAAGCACATCAGCATCACCACCATTGGTGATCCACATTTTTGAACCATTTAACAGGAAGTGATCGCCACAATCTTCAGCTTTGAGTTTCATGCTGACTACGTCTGAGCCTGCGTTTGGTTCAGACATGGCAAGTGCACCGATATACTCACCTGAAATCAGTTTAGGTAAATAGCGCTGCTTTTGTTCCTCGCTACCATTTCGGTTAATTTGATTCACACATAGGTTAGAATGTGCACCATAAGAAAGACCGATCGAAGCTGAAGCACGTGAGATTTCTTGCATGGCAATGATATGCGCTAAATAACCTAGACCTGTACCGCCATATTCTTCACTGACGGTTAGACCGAGTAAGCCCATATCGCCAAATTTTTTCCACAACTGAGCTGGAAATTCGTTGTTCTGATCGACTTGTTGCGCAATAGGAGTAATTTCCTTGGCACAAAAAGCCGCAACGGAATCACGCAGTGCAATGAGTGTTTCATCTAAACCGAAATTTAAGCTTTGTAGGGTCATTTCTTCATTCGTCCTATGAGTGTATTTATTGTTCCTGATAAAGCATTTTTGTTGTGCTTGATTTTTACAATACATCGAATTTTTAAAAAAGTGAACTAAAATTCACAAATTGATTTACAATTCATTTTATCTGGTTGAGAATAGAATTATGAGTTATAAAAGATCATCGTTGATGCAAGAACGAATGGAACAAAATCGTGAAGCGATTTTGCAATCCGCTCGTGAACTTATTGCTCAAGGGGGGATTAAAGACGCGCAAATTCAAGCAATTGCTGAACGCGCGGGTGTTTCGAGTGGTTTGGTGTATCGATACTTCGATAACAAAAGCCAAGTGTTAATTGAGGTTTTGTCTGAGGCCATTCAGCATGAGGTGAAAATTTTAAATCACATTGCTGAAAGTGAGCTCTCGTCAAAACAGAAATTGGACAAGGCGGTAACCACGTTTGTGAAACGTGCCATGAATAGCCCCCAACTTGCGTATTCACTCATGTTTGAGCCAGTCGATGCTGAGTTAGAACATGAACGTTTTCGCAGTAAACAGCTGATTAAACAGAGCATCAAAGAAATACTGGCCGCAGGGAAAATTAACGGTGAGTTTGGATTTGAAGATTTAAATACTGCAGCACTTTGTGTGGTCGGCGCCATGACTTTTGTGGTGATTGAGCCCTTAAATCCGTCTCGAAATGTGATGTTTGATCAAAACTATAAAGACTACTTTGTGAAACAAATTGCCGAATTTTGTGTCAATGCAGTTCAGGTTCAGGAGGAAAAATAGTAGCAGGTGTGAACACAAAGGCTTGGTGTTTGAAGGGAAGTAGTCATAGAACAATTAAAGTTGAATAACAAGATTACAATGAATCAAGGAGATCGATTCGATGACACAAGAACGGTTAAGTTATGCCTATGGAACGAGCAGTCAGCCCCTATTAGGCATGACAATTGGTGAGAAATTTGATCAGGCTTGTCAGCAGTATGTGGAACAAGATGCTGTTGTCAGCCTGCATCAAAATGTCAGACTCACGTATAAGGAATTGCAAACTCAGGTCAATGCATTTGCCTGTAGTTTACTAAAACTGGGCTTGAAGAAAGGCGATCGACTTGCGATTTGGTCTCCGAACTGTGTGGAATGGACGATTACCCAGTTTGCTGCGTTTAAAGCGGGTATCATTTTAGTCAACTTGAACCCTGCCTATAAAAGTAATGAGCTCGAATATGTGTTGAATAAAGTTTCTTGTAAGGGCTTGGTCATTGCATCGCAATTTAAAAGCACGAATTATCAAGATATTCTAATGAAAATTGCACCTGAAATTAAAGGTGCTGAAAATAAAGTGTTAAAGGCAGAACGACTGCCACATTTGAAATATATTATTAAAATTGATGAAGAAGAGCATACGGGTTTGCATCGTTTTAGCGATTTGCTCACTCCCCCCAGCAAGAGACAGCTCAATCAATTAGAGCTCGTTGCAAGCGAATCGCAGTTTGATGAAACCATCAATATCCAGTTTACTTCGGGCACCACAGGTAACCCGAAAGGCACAATGCTGACACATAATAATATTTTAAATAATGGTTATTTTGTTGGTGAAGCCATTCACTTAAGTCCTGCCGATCGAGTCTGTATTTCTGTACCGCTCTTTCACTGTTTCGGTATGGTGATGGGTAATTTGGCCTGCATTACGCATGGTTCAACCATGGTCTATCCATCGGCGGTGTTCAATCCTTTAGAAACGTTAAAAGCCATTCAGCAAGAAAAATGTACGGCTGCATACGGTGTACCGACCATGTTCATTGCCATTTTAGAGCATGAACAGTTTGATGACTTTGATCTTTCCAGTTTACGTACAGGCATTATGGCGGGTAGTCCGTGCCCACGTGAAATTATGCAACGTGTCATCGATCGGATGCACATGTCCGAAATTACGATTTGCTATGGTATGACTGAAACGGCACCAGTCAGTGCACAAAGTTCAACTTCAGATTCAGTTGAACAACGAGTCGGAACTGTGGGGCGTGTCCATCCACATCTTGAAATTAAAATTGTAGATGAGCAAGGCAAAGTCGTACCGCGCGGTCAGTTGGGTGAACTGTGTGTTCGTGGCTATTCGGTGATGTTGGGGTATTGGGAAGACCATGAAAAATCGCAAGAAGTGATTGATTCAGCACGCTGGATGCATACAGGTGACATCGCAGAAATGGACGAAGCAGGCTTTGTGAAAATTAAAGGCCGAATAAAGGATGTGGTCATTCGTGGTGGAGAAAACCTATTCCCGAAAGAAATCGAAGACTTTTTATACACCCATCCTGATGTCAGTGATGTCCAAGTCATTGGTCTGCCGGATGCACGTTATGGTGAAGAGTTGTGTGCATGTATTATTTTACATGAGCATCATGAAATTACTGAAGAGTCGATCCGTCAGTACTGTGCGGAACACATTTCACACAATAAAGTTCCACGTTATGTCCGGTTTTTTAATGAGTTCCCAATGACGGCTTCGGGCAAAGCGCAGAAGTTTAAATTGCAGGAATTTATGCGTAATGAACTGGATTTGAAAGAAATCGCATAAGGTTGAAGACGGACTTTCCTTTGCTGGGTTAAAGCCAAAGGAAAGTCCGAAGTGAAAAGCAAAAGGAATAGCATATGCACCTGAGAAATGATTGGACTCGCGCTGAAATACAAGCACTCTACCAACAGCCTTTTTTAGATTTGGTCTTTCAAGCACAGCAAATTCATCGTCAGTACTTTGAAGCGAATGCCATTCAAGTCAGTACTTTACTGTCGATCAAAACAGGCAAATGCCCTGAAGACTGCAAATACTGTTCACAGTCTGCGCGCTATGACTCAAAGCTTGAAGCTGAAAAAAGAATTGCGGTTGAAAAGGTTATTAGCGAAGCACAGCAGGCGAAGGCCTCGGGTTCTACACGGTTTTGTATGGGCGCGGCATGGCGCAATCCACATGAACGCGATATGCCTTATGTCTTGGATATGGTGCGTGAAGTCAAAGCATTGGGTTTAGAAACCTGTATGACCCTAGGCATGCTGAATGCCTCCCAAGCCGAACGATTAAAAGGTGCAGGACTCGATTATTACAACCATAACTTAGACACGTCTCGTGAGTACTATCCAAATGTGATTAGTACCCGTAGTTTTGATGACCGTCTAGATACCTTAAGTCATGTTCGAGAGGCAGGCTTAAAAGTGTGTAGTGGTGGGATTGTTGGCCTAGGTGAAGAGACCAAAGATCGAATTGGCTTGTTGTTTGAATTGGCGACTTTACCGATACATCCTGAGTCTGTGCCGATCAACATGCTGGTTCCAATGCAAGGTACGCCTTTGGCAGAAGTTGACAAGTTAGATGTGACGGAGTGGATTCGCACTATTGCTGTAGCGCGGATCATTATGCCGAAAAGCTATATTCGTCTGTCCGCGGGACGTGAATCCTTGTCCGATGCCGATCAAGCTTTGGCTTTCATGGCTGGTGCAAATTCACTGTTTTCGGGTGAAAAATTGCTGACTACGCCAAATACAGCACAAGGCAAGGATCAACAACTCTTTCAAAAACTGGGTCTACATGCAGAAAAAGCCAAACCGCAACTTGCTGAGTTAACAGTCGATGCTATGGCAGTAGCTTAAGTGCTAGAACATGCGGTCATGAACGTGTAGATTTAGGGCGACGATTAAAAGTAGAAGAGTGAACAATAAAATGGCGAAAGACTTTCAGAGTCAAACTGTAGTGGATGGTTATGATCAACATATTCGTAAGCTCATTCCAGGTTATGAGTTGGTTCATCTGCAAATTCAAGCCATTTTAAAAACACATCTACCAGCACATGCGCATGTATTGATTGTGGGGTGTGGTACAGGTTATGAGCTTTCATATTTGTTGGCGCAGCATCCAACGTGGAGTTTTACCGCTGTCGACCCATCTTTGGCCATGATTGAAAAAGCGCAGCAGTTATTGAGCGAGACCCATAGTGATTTAACGCGGGTTCGCTTTGTGCATGGTGATACGACGGCATTACAGGAAAGTGCACAGTTTGATGCCGCTTTAGCCATATTGGTGGCGCATTTTATTCCACTTGAAGCAAAGCCATTCTTCTTTGCCGATATTTTACGCTGTCTTAAAACACAAGCTATTTTACTGAGCTATGACCTGATGCGTTCCAGTGATGACACTGAACTCAAGGTTCTACAAACCTTATGTCAGAGCAATGGTTTGACGGTGGTACAGAGTGAAAAAATGATTGAGCGCCTGCAACAAGATTTTTATTTGGTCTCGGCCAGCCAGATGCGAGAGCTTCTGACTAAAGTTGGATTTAATGAAGTGCGAACTTATAGTCAACTGTTGAATTATTATGGTTTTTTTGCACAAAAGTAAAAACCAATGGTAGTGAAAAGATACATTTTAAAGATAAGAATGAAGGAATATATATGGCAGCCTATTATCAACTTTTAAATCGTGAACAGCACAGTGATGGGAGCTGTACGGCGTCTTATCTTTCCAATATTCATGTACAAGGCGCATGGAACCCGCATGAACAGCACATGGCACCTGCAACAGGGGTTTTGTGTGCAGAGTTAGAGCAGTTTCAACCACGTGATGAGATGCGCATTGGACGCGTGAGTTTAGATATTTTTGGACTGATTGCTTTTGGTGAGTTTACGGTGCATACCCGTGTCATTCGTGCTGGAAAAACCATTGAACTGATCGAGGCGGAAATGAAAGCAAACGGGAAGACTTGTATTGTGGCCCGTGCTTGGAAAATGATGAAGCAAGATACCAGTGCAATTGCAGGGCTGGAAGATCAACCGATTGTAGATCCTGAAACTTTGGCAGTATGGGATGGGATGAAATGTTGGCCGGGTGGTTATATCCAGAGTATTGAGACACGTGCGGCAGAAGGGCACCGTGCGGGTAAAGGCATTGTTTGGTTACATAATGATTTGGACATGGTGGAAGGTCAGGACACATCGAGTTTTGTGCGCTTATTGGGCATGGTCGATACAGCCAACGGTATTGTCCCACGTCAAAATCCAGCATCTGGATGGGGCTTTCCCAATTTAGACCTACAACTGCATTTATACCGTTTACCCCAAGGGAAATGGTTAGGTTTGGAAGCGACGCAGCAATATGGTGATGATGGTATCGGTTTAACCAGTGCGGTTTTGCACGATGAGCAAGGGCCATTTGGTCGTAGTGAACAGATTTTGACCCTGCGTAAGTTTTAGTGGGTCAGTGTTAATTTAATAAAAAAGGATGAATTGCTTCATCCTTTTTTTATTGGCATGCTGTAGGCACTTTAAAATAGTGAAATGAAGATGCGGATCAGTTTAATTGGAGCGGGGCGGGTGGCTCATCATTTGGCCAAAGCCCTGATGTCTCAGCATGAAATCATCAATATTTATAGCCGAAGCTTCGACAAAGCTGCGGATTTAGCGCAAGTCGCACATGCAAAGGCGGTCAGTCATTTTAAGCAGTTAAATATTGATGTGGATTTGGTGATGATTGCAGTAAGTGATCAGTCTATTCCGAATGTGATTTCGGCATTGACTGAATATCTGCCGAATGTGTTGATTGTACATACTTCAGGGAGTACAGCTCTTTCAGTTTTGTCGACGAAACATGCACGTGCAGGAGTTTTTTATCCCTTACAGACCTTTAGCTTAGAACGTGAAATTGATTGGTCAAATACACCGTTGTTTGTAGAAGCCACTGAAAATACGGATCTTCAAAGACTACATACACTGGCAGAAAGCCTGAGCCAACGCGTGTATAGCTACAGCTCTGCACAGCGTCTAAGTTTGCATTTAGCGGCTGTCTTTGCCTGTAATTTTAGTAATTATTGTTATGACATGGCAAAACAAGTGGTGGATGCAGAGCAGGTCGATTTTAATCTGCTACAACCCTTGATCTTAGAAACCGCACAGAAAGCCACACAGAATGATCCGAAGCAGATGCAAACTGGCCCTGCGATGCGTCAAGATCAGAATATTTTACAGATGCATCAACAGATGCTTGCACAAGTTCAACGAGAAGATCTTGCCGAAGTGTATGCCTTAATGAGTCAGCAGATCAGTCAACGTCACAGTTGACATTTAAAATAAGAAACGAAGAAGCGAGTCACAAAGAACAAGCAAAGCCACTGAAAACGTGGCTTTTTTTATGCCCTAAGATTCGGTACAGTATTGCTTAAAATAAATACAAACAAATAGAGGGCGTATGCGTTCACATTCATTATTGGAACAAGTGCAGTGGAAAGATCTCGTTCATTTAGGCCGTACCGATGTTATTAGTGAATTATTTATCTCTTTACCGTGGTTGATTGTCTCTTTCATTTTTGCAAGTTTACAGTGGTATATCTTGGCGCTATTTTGCTCGTTTATGTTTTTCTTAACAGGACTCAGACAGGTGCATAACGCCTTTCATTTTGCCTTAGGGATTAGCCGACCTGCGACCCATTGGGTCATGTTTGTTCTAAGCGTCGTCATGTTGGGCTCGATGCATGCAGTACAAATTAATCACCTCCGACACCATCAGCACTGTATGCAAGAAGAGGATATTGAAGCGAAAAGTGCAACCATGAAGTGGTGGCAAGCCTTACTTTTTGGCCCTGTTTTTCCATGGATGTTGCATAAAAAAGCCTTTGAGGTTGGGACTAAAACCCAGAAAAAATGGATGTCTGCTGAACTGGTTGCCAACGTCATTGTATTGTTTTTTGTTTTTGTGATCTTGGATATCAGTATTTTAAAATACCATGTCAGTGCCATGTTGATTGGACAATGTATGACAGCATTTTTTGCGGTATGGACGGTGCATCATGATACGGAAGATCATGTGTATATGGCGCGTACAGTGCGTAATGAGTTTAAACGGGTCGTGACCTACAACATGTTTTATCATGTGGAACATCATTTGTTTCCCGCAGTGCCCACACGACGTTTACATATTTTGGCAAAACGTTTGGATGAATATGATCCAACGGTTGAAATTAGGCATGTGTTTTAAAACATCGAACATAAAAATAGGGCACTAGGCCCTATTTTTATGAGATCTAAAATTTATTTAATTTTCTTAAATAAGAAGTCGTTAATCTTATGACCTTCTTCTAGTCCACGACGTTCAAATTTAGTTTGTGGACGCCAGTCTGGACGTGGGTAACTGTTACCTTTACCTGCCATATTTTCAAGATTTGGACGGTTATCGAGTACATCAATCATCCACTCTGCATACGGTTCCCAGTCTGTCGCTGCGTGGAATGTGCCACCCATTTCTAGCTTTTGCTCAACCAGTGGCATACGGTCATGTGACACGAAACGACGTTTGAAGTGACGTTTTTTCTGCCACGGGTCTGGGAAATACAGTTGCACAGCGTTGATGCTGTTGTCTGGCATTTCACGTAACACTTGAATGGCATCGGCATCTAAAAGACGAAGATTGGTTAAACCTGCAATTCCAGCTTCATACACACATTGCGCGATACCTGGAACATGCACTTCAATCCCGACATAGTTACGTTCAGGGTTGGCCTGTGCCATCAAGACCAATGAACGTCCCATACCAAAGCCAATTTCAACCGTGAGCGGACGCTCTGGATGTTCAAACTGTTGGCGTAAGTCACCTACAGGATATTCCAAAATCATGTGACCATATTGTTCAAGCGCAGTGCGTTGCGAGGTGTTCAGCGGAGATGAACGACGCATAAATGTCACAATTTCGCGGTGTTCATTTAAGTTGTCTAGCTCGACGACTTGCTGGTCTAATTGATCATTCGTCATAATTTTGGCAGATGTAGAAATTCGAAAGCGGTATTGTAAGTCCTGAGCAGGACAAGTCAAATTTTTTACTCAGAATTTATCAAATTCAGCACGCTCTATTTTGATTAGCCTAAAAACTGTCATCATTTATTAATCATGATGTAACGAATAAAAATTAACCTGCCAGCTGATTTAACCAACTGATAAAAAATGATGAAAAATTTTAAGCCACAGATATTAAGCCTGAGCCTGATTTTGGCAGGTTGTTCTTTTCCTGCGTATGCACAACTATTATTTAGTCAGTATGTAGATGGAACTTCAAATAAGAAAGGATTGGAAATTTATAATCCAGATCCGACGACGGTCAACTTGGCAGAATATCAGATCAAGCAATACGCAAATGGTGAGACCAGTGCAAATTTGACGGTGAGTTTGACAGGGCAATTGGTAGGAAAGGGGCATTATCTAGTCGGGCATTCTGCTTTAAAAGAAGTTCTAGGCGATCCGGTGCAACAACAGGCGAACTTAGCCTTCAATGGTGACGATGCTTTGGTGCTTTATCATAATGGCGTTGCGATTGACCGCTTTGGCACAGTGGGTGAACGCCCAAGCACTGGATGGGGTGGTGTTGCAAAGGGAAATAGCTTTAAACGCACTTTATTAAGCAATAATGTTTCTAGTAGGGGGATAGACGTTACCGCACCATTTGATTTGGCATCGGCATGGGAAAAATGGTCAGATCGAGATGCATTTTCCAGTTATCTGGCTGGAAATACGGCACCGCCGCTAAGCACCGTGAGCTGTAGTACGACAGCTACCCCAATTGCGGCATTGCAAAGTGCAGCGCAAGATGTGGAATATGTGGTGAAAGGCGTAATCACGGCAGATTATCGTTATAACAATGGTTTCTCAGGTTTCTTTGTCCAAACCCCAGATACTCAGGCAACTGCAAATACCAGTAATGCGGTGTTTGTCTATGTGCCATCTTCAAGTAGCGTGACAGGTGGGCAAGTGGGGCAGGAAGTAATTTTCAGAGGCAAGTTAAAAACCTATCAGAACCAATTACAGCTTCAAGATTTAAGCAGTAATATTAATGTCTGTAATCCTTCGGCGAGTGACTTGGTTAAACCAATGGCGATCAATTTGCCCTTTGATAATTTGACTGAAATGTCAGGCCATGCACCAAAACGCTATCAAGGCATGTTGGTCAATATTCCTCAAACCTTAACGGTCAGTGAAAACTATGATTATGGGCGTTATGGTCAGTTGGCTTTAAGCCCCGCGCGGTTATATATCCCAACCAATTTATATCCTGCTCATTCAACCGAAGCCAAAGCACTGGCACAACAAAATTTACGTTCTAAACTTGTTTTGGATGATGGTTATAATAATCAGAACAGAACGCCGTGGTTGCCAACGACCTTTAGTGCTAAAAACACCTTACGTACAGGCGCGAAGCTGCAAAATGTACAAGGTATTTTAGAATACCGCTATAACCAATGGCGAATTCAACCTGTGCTTGGTGCAACAGCGCCACAAGTCTTAGACGCGACAAACCCACGTGCAAGCGTTCCAGCAAAGGCCACACAGCAAGTTCGTGTGGCAGCATTTAACGTATTGAATTATGACAATGGTTTGGCGCAAGGTTTTCCAACTGAACGTGGTGCAAGTTCTGAGGCTGAGTTTAAAAAGCAACATCTGAAAATTGTCAGTGCATTAAAAGCGATTGATGCAGATGTGTATGGTCTGATGGAAATTGCCAACAATGGTTATGGCGAGCGTAGCGCAGTTGCTTATTTGGCTCAGGCGCTTGGAAGCGACTGGAAATATGTAACGCCTCCGAATGCTGACAAACTTGGAACCGATGCGATTGCTGTTGCCATTATTTATAATGCTAAGCGGGTCAAACCAATCAATGTTGCAGCGGTCTTTGATGACCAGAGCCAGAAAAACCGAGTCACGATGGCGCAGACCTTTCAAGCCTTATCAGGCGGGAAGACTTTTACAGTTATTCCGAACCATTTGAAGTCTAAAGGTAGCTGTCCAGATGATAAAACTTCGATAGAGGCAGATCAGGGCGATGGTCAAGGTTGTTGGAATCCAACCCGCGTTAAAGCGGTACAAGCGTTAATGCAATGGGTCGCGAAAAATCCAACACAGGTGAGTAAACCGAATGTCTTACTGTTAGGTGATCTGAACAGTTATGCCAAAGAAGATCCAATTCTGGCGCTTGAACAAGCCAACTATAAAGTATTGTTGAATGATGAAAAAATTGGTCAGGGGAAAGCAGCTTATAGCTATGTTTTCGGCGTAGCCAGTAATGCTCAAGGTTATGGTGGTGCAGGAAATCTAGATCATGCGATTGCCGATGCAGCACTTTATTCTTTGGTGAAAAAAGCATTTGCATGGCATATCAATGCAGATGAACCGACCGCATTAGACTATAACGAAGAATATAAAACTGAGGAGCAAATTGCTGCATTCTATGCGGACGATGCTTACCGCTCTTCTGACCATGATCCTGTGATTGTGGATTTAGACTTAAACGATGCAGTGGTTAAAGATGAGGATAAAACCAGTGCGGGAAGTACAGGGCTGTGGACTGCATTAGGATTAATTAGTTTGGCATTGTATGGCAGTTTAAGACGTCGCAAGCATCAGTCTTAACTCGCTTTATTGACAATAAAAGGGCGTCATCGCCCTTTTATTTTGTCTATGATTTTTGAAATCTTTTATGAGCTGATACGGTCAATGAGGGTGCTGCTGGCTTCATTTAAGCCTAACACCTCGACCACAACACCTTGGACTTCAAACTTTTCAACTACCGCATTTAACATTTGGACTGAAGTCATATCCCAAATATGTGCATTACTGAGTTCAATTTCAACCTTCTGAATATGTTCGTTAAAGTCAAAAAACTGAAAGAATTTCTCTGAACTGCTAAAGAAAATTTGACCACTCACTACATAGCGACGGGTATGGTTATGTAGTTCGGACTGAACATGAACCGTACTTTCCAGTTTATTGATGAAAAATAATGCGGACAGTAAAACTCCGACAAAGACACCTAAAGCAAGATTATGTGTGGCTAAGACAATGATCACCACACTGAGCATCACCACATTACTTTGTAGCGGGTGTTTAGAAAAGTTTTTAACCGAATCCCATTGAAAGGTTGTAAATGCCACCATGATCATAATGGCAACCAAAGCTGCCATTGGAATATAAGACAGCCAGTCTTTAAAAAACACCACCAAACACAGTAAAAACACACCAGCCACTAAGGTTGAAAGCCGAGTACGTGCACCTGAGCTGACATTAATCACAGACTGTCCAATCATGGCACAGCCTGCCATACCGCCCATAAAACCGCTCACAATATTGGCCATGCCTTGTCCGCGACATTCTTGATGACGGTCACCTTCAGTACCTGTGACTTCATTTACCACCGTCGTGGTCATCATGCTTTCAAGCAAACCGACGGTCGCTAATGTAATGGCATAAGGGAAGACAATTTGTAGCGTTTCAAAGGTTAGTGGAATATCAGGTAATAGAAAAATAGGTAAAGTATCGGGGAAATGACCTAAGTCACTGACCATACGCATGTCTGTGCCTAAAAACAGCGCCAAAGCGGTCAGGACAAGAATACAAATAAGCGGTGAAGGAATGGCTTTCCCCACTTTAGGCAAATAAGGAAACAGATAAATCACAGCGAGGCCAAGAGCGACAAATGCATAGCCCCAGTAATTCATTTGGCTGAGCTCTGGAAGTTGTGCCACGAAGATTAAAATCGCCAGTGCATTTAAAAAACCATACACCACTGACTGCGACACAAAACGCATCAGTTTGGCGACTTTAAAATAACCTGCAATGATTTGAATGACCCCAGTGAGAATGGTTGCCGCCAGTAAATACTGTAAACCATGCTCTTTGACCAGCGTGATCATGAGTAGGGCCATGGCGCCTGTTGCTGCTGAAATCATGGCTGGACGACCACCAAAAAAAGCAATGCTCACTGCGATACAAAAGGAGGCATACAGTCCGACTTGAGGGTCTACACCTGCAATTGCTGAAAAAGCAATAGATTCGGGAATCAGTGCAAGTCCTACCACTAAACCAGCAAGAACATCGGTACGAATGTTAGAAAACCATTCATCTTTTTTAAGGCTAATCACAGATCAAATTCATTTTAGGGTCAAGGGGGCTATTTTAAAACAACTCTGTTGCAAATTGCAGTGTTGTTGTACTTGAAAAAAAATGTGAATTAGACAATATTCAATAGGCGAACGAATGATTTTTCGTTTACGCTTTTTTGCAATTTACAGGTTTTGATCACTTGAAAGTTTGTTAGAAGCCATTTAAAACAGAGAATAGAGTTATAACAAGGATCAGATATGAAGCTTTATTATGCACCGGGTGCGTGCTCACTTGCGGCGCACATTATCCTCAATGAAATTAATGTTGACTTTGATTTAGTCCGAGTAGATTTAAAAACACATAAAACAGAAAAAGGTGCTGATTATTACGAAATTAATCCAAAAGGATATGTCCCCGCTTTAGAGATTAATCCAGGTTTGATTCTGACTGAAAATGTAGCCATTTTGCCATTTTTAGCACAACATGATCCAAAACAAGATCTTATTCCTCCATCGGGTTTGGGGCGTGCCAAAGTTTTAGAATGGTTAGGTTATTTAAACTCTGAATTGCACGATGCTTATGCCGTTTTCTTTGGTGCGCCATTAGATGCTGCTGCCAAAGAAAAAGCCTATGCAGAGATTGATCGTTTACTCAGTTATATCGACAAACAAATTGGTGAGTCAGATCATGACTATTTGGTCGATGATAATTTTGGCCCCGCAGATGCGTATTTATTTGTCCTCAGCAATTGGTCAAATGGCATCGAACATGATTTATCGCCGTATAAAAATATTATCTTTATTCGTAATAAAGTGGCTGAACGTCAGTCAGTACAAATTGCAATGCGAGATGAAGGGCTAATTCCGTAATTCTGATGCATTGCAGAAGCGCCGAAAGGCGCTTTTTTTGTACTCTAAAATTTATTATTGATATTTAGTCAATAATATTTTGCAGATTCACTACTTATTGGCGCTGAACAGAGTCTATATAGTGCCTGCATAGATTTTGGCTTTTAGGCTCTTCCCATGAAAAATATTTTATTAATTAACGGCGCAAAAACTTTTGCACACTCGAATGGTCAGTTAAACGATACCTTAACTCAACTTGCACAAGAGGTCTTGTCAGGCTTAGGACATCAGGTTCAAGTGACCCGTGCCGACAGCGAATATGATGCAAAAGCTGAAGTGGAGAAATTTCTGTGGGCAGACACCGTGATTTACCAAATGCCGGGTTGGTGGATGGGTGCACCATGGACTGTGAAAAAGTATATCGATGATGTCTTTACCGAAGGGCACGGTAGTCTGTATGCCAATGATGGTCGCTCACGTGCAGATGCTTCAAAAAAATATGGTTCAGGTGGTCTGATTCACGATAAAAACTATATGCTGTCATTGACATGGAATGCACCGATGGATGCATTTAATGATGCTGAACAATTTTTCCATGGGGTTGGGGTCGACGGGGTTTATTTACCTTTTCACAAAGCCAATCAATTTTTAGGGATGCAAACCTTACCGACGTTTATTGTCAATGATGTGATTAAAGCACCTGACGTTGAAGCCTATATGGCACAGTACCGTGACCATTTGACGCAAGTTTTTGCTTAATCGGGAGAAGTGACCATGTTAACTGTCATTGCTGAAATTATTTGTCATTCAGAGCAAGATTTTACAACGGTTCTTGATTCATTCAACAACATCCGTGAGCAAGTATTACAAGAGCCCGGTTGCCATCTCTATGATGTGCATATCGACCATCCTGCTGTTGAGAGTCCATTACAAACCAAAGTACCGTTTTCAATCATGATGTATGAAAAATGGGAAAGTATGCAGCATTTAGAAACCCATATGCACAGTGTCAATATGCAGCAACATGCTCAAGCAACCGAAGGTGCAGTTGCTCATGTGCAAATTCGTATTTTAGAAGCGCAATAAGTGATGCATATGAGTTTGACAGCGCTTTTCTTCGCTCTGTTTATTTAAACTCCAGTAGCTCATTGAACTGAACCTGTTCGAGTTTCAATGCGTAGCGCTGTTTGAGTGTTGTCCATTGAACTTTGACAGGTTGTGTTGTTTCAGCAAACTCATTTTCACCTGTCGTATTTTTTACTTTACCTGTCATAAAGTTAATACTTCGCGCCGTGATGTCGCCTGATGCACGGTGGAAATCATTGACATCATAACCAATCAGCTTAAATGCACGGTCTTGGTATCGGAAAGTATACGTGTGATTGGTCACATACCACGAACCACAGCTTAGCCAGTAGTGCAGATGAATTTTGAGCACACCTTTTTGAATGCTTAACGCTTCAGTCTCACCGAGTGGATCAGCGAGGCAAGGGGACTCTATGTCACCTTCTGTCGGCAAAGTAGTATTAGTCGCCGAAAGTTGATAACCATGCGTTTGCTTCAATAAAACCAAAAGCTTTCGTTCATTGATATTGAGGACATCACTCCCTAAGCGATCATTTTTAACGAAATGTTCAGGATTGGTGTCTTCAATAATCAGGGCAATATCCGCTTGACCATCTTGGTTTAAATCGCCTTGGACTTTTTCTAAAATCTTCCAGTTTTTTGGCACAAAAGATTGGTAGCTTGTTCTGAGAGTCGGTTTTTCCTCTACTTTGGCCCAAGCATTGCTTATGAGTGTTATGAAAAATAGGGTGTTGAGTATGAGTGTTGGTCTGATCCATTTTTGCATGGGCATCGTTTCCTCTCATTTTTATATGGTTATAGATGTTAATAAATAAAGATGGTTGAGTGTATCAAAGCGTGTGGCGAAATGTCCTTATAAACTAGGTGATCATAAAGTGTTGTTCTTGTGTTGAGATAAATAAAAAGGACTCCGAAGAGTCCTTTTTATTGCTTAAAACAGATTAAAAGATTATTTAAAGAAATAACCTGTTTCTGGTGAGCTTGCATTGGCCATACGTTTGCGAGGCATACGACCTGCGAGGAAGGCTTCTCGACCCGCTTCAACTGCTTTTTTCATTGCAGAAGCCATTAAAATTGGATGTTGAGCGGCAGCAATTGCGGTATTCATCAACACGCCATCACAGCCGAGCTCCATTGCAATGGCTGCATCGCTTGCCGTTCCCACACCTGCATCTACCAATACTGGCACTTTGGCATTTTCTTTAATGATAGAAATCGTGTGTGGATTTAAAATCCCTAGACCCGAACCAATCAAACTGCCTAAAGGCATGATGGCAACGCAGCCCATGCTTTCAAGTTCTTGTGCCACAATTGGGTCATCCGAGGTATAGACCATGATTTCAAAACCATCGTCAATCAAGGTACGTGCCGCTTTCAATGTTTCGGTAATGTTTGGATATAGCGTTTTTTCATCGCCTAATACTTCAAGCTTGACCAAGTTATGACCGTCTAATAATTCACGCGCCAACATACAGGTACGCACGGCACTATTGGCATCAAAGCAGCCTGCTGTATTTGGGAGAATCGTATATTTTTCAGGTGGGACCACGGACAATAAGTTTGGTTGATCAGGATGCTGACCAATATTGACCCGACGAATCGCAACCGTCACGATTTCTGCGCCACTGGCTTGAATGGCCAAATCGGTTTCTTGCAGGTCCTTATATTTACCTGTGCCCACCAGTAGACGAGATTGAAATGATCTAGAACCAATGATGAGAGGGCTGTCTTGCATGTGAACTCCGTATTAACCGCCACCGACGGCATGAATAATTTCAATTCGATCCATTGCACAAATTGGGGTGTATTCCAATTTACTTTTACTAATAATGTTTTCATTTTGCTCAACAGCAAAACGTTTGCCTTCAAGTGCAAAGGTTTGCACCAGTTCAAGCAGGTTTTTACATTCGGTATGCTGTAGTTCGCCGTTTAAATAAATCTGCATCGTGCTCATCCCTAGTTGTTTACTTGGCATATTTCATGGCATTCCATGCCAGAATCAACCAACCTGCAATCATCAATGCCCCACCAATCGGGGTAATCGCACCTAGGCCACGCGGTAAGCCCAATGCCATAACATAGAGGGAACCACAGAAAAAGAAGATGCCGACTTGAATCACTAAAAAGCTGGTTTTGATGGGAAGTTGCGGGATGACTTTGGCCAAAATACCAAGCGCCAGTAAACCAAGCGCATGATAAAAAAAGTAATCAGTTGCAGTTTGCCACCAAGCCAATTGGGCTTCAGTAGCACGTGCTTTGAGACCATGTGCACCAAAGGCACCTAATATAACGGCAAACGCTAAATTCAGAGCTGAAATCGCAATCCACATATGCAATGCTTTACTTATATCACTGTGCGCAACAAAGTAGCATATTTTGAAGAAAGGTTAAAAGACAAAAAGCCTCATTTATTAGTAAAAAGAAAAGGGCATTTCGCCCTTTTCTGTATTGGTATCATCTTAGTTCGATGACATCGCCACTTTAATTTTTTCCATGGCATTTTTTTCAAGCTGACGAATACGTTCGGCGGAAACATTATATTCAGCAGCCAGTTCGTGCAGCGTCGATTTTTCATCATCTAACCAACGGCGCTGTAAAATATTACGCGAACGGTCATCAAGTTGTTCCATCGCATCATGCAAAGCATTGGTGCTCTGTTCTTCGTAATCTTCTTCTTCAGCCAAACGCGCTGGGTCGTAGCGGTTATCTTCAAGATAGAGCGCAGGTGCAACATGGGTTGAACCTTCATCGTCATCATCGCCCTGAGCTTCAAACGCCGCATCATAAGCAGTTAAACGACCTTCCATTTCTAACACTTGTTCAGGTGTTACATTGAGGTCATTTGCAATCGATTGAGCCTCTTTTAGAGTGAGCTTTTTAGACGATTTTTTTAGACTACGCAAATTAAAGAACAGTTTACGCTGTGCTTTAGTTGTCGCAATTTTGACAATACGCCAGTTACGAATCACATATTCGTGAATTTCTGCTTTAATCCAGTGTACCGCAAAAGAGACCAAGCGTACGCCCATGTTTGGGTCGAAGCGTTTAACGGCTTTCATTAAGCCCAAGTTACCTTCTTGAATGAGGTCACCTTGAGGTAAGCCGTAGCCTGCATAACTGCGGGCAATATGAACCACAAAACGCAGATGCGACATGACTAGAAGTTTAGCAGCATCGAGGTCTTGGTCATAATAGTAGCGTTCAGCTAACTCTTTTTCTTGTTCCGCTGTCAAAATCGGGATTTGGTTGACAGTACTAATATAAGCGCCCAAGTTTACACCTGGTGCCGATAATGACAGGGGCATCAATTGATTGCTGCTGTCACTCATGTGTTCTCCTTAGGGATTTCATTTTTACCCAACAATTGAATTTATCTTAATCCAATCTTCCACTGAATAATGGAAAATTGGGTATAGAAATGTAAACTTTTATGCAAATGTGAATAGACTTAGTGTAATTGAAAAGAATTAAGATTCAATGAAGTAGTGAAATTCATGTTCATTAATTTGTTTCAAAACACAAGTTAAATGATGGATTTCGCAATACCGCGTGATATCGATCTGACTGTGCGGATCAGACGATTTTAATAGAAAATGCTGCGCCGGACTCTTCTTAAGTGCGCGTTTAAGCAACAACAGAGGCATAGGACATGGTTGCCCCATTGCATCAATAATGTTGGTATTTTGTTCGATATCACTCATATAGCTAAGGCAGGCTTCACAATATTTAGGTGGGTAGAAATATTAGCAAATTCAGTGCCAAAACCCAAATATTTCATGTGTTATAGGCCTATAGTCGCTATATCTAAAATTACAAATAACTAGTTAAAAAATATGCTGAATTAAAAAGACGATTAATCAAAAAAAAGGGTATGAATTGTTTTTAACCCATGTTAAGCTCGTCGCGTACTGGGATTTAACACAACCATAAATTGTTTTAAATCCTATTTTACAAATGGATGTAACCGGGATTTTGTTAATAGTTATACAGAATGATTACAAGCTTAGAAATAATAAATATTTTTAAACCTTGTTTGGTCTGCTGTTTGCAACACCGGGTGGTCCTTCTTTTAGATACAATGAGGATTAACTTATGACAGCTCGTGAACAAGGCGTAGTTAAATGGTTCAACGACACTAAAGGCTTCGGCTTTATCCAACGCAATGGCGGCGACGATGTATTCGTTCACTTCCGTGCAATCCAAGGCGACGGCCACCGTTCACTACGTGACGGCCAACGCGTTGAATTCAGCGTTGTAAAAGGTCAAAAAGGCTTCCAAGCTGAAGAAGTACAACCTTTAGACTAATTGTCTGAACGTACTTTAAAACGCCCCAATGTAAATTGGGGCGTTTTTGTTTATACTACAGATCAATTTTCGTGATTTTTCGTCAGAGCGCACTTATATGTCATCAGGTTTTGAAACCTTAAATTTACATCCTCAACTTAAACGAGCTATTGATGCTTTAGGTTTTAAGGATATGACGCCTATTCAGCAAAAGGTTTTAAAATTCACTTTGGCGGGACACGATGCAATTGGTCGTGCGCAAACGGGAACCGGTAAAACAGCGGCATTTTTGGTGAGCGTGATTAACGACTTGCTGAATAACCCAATTCAAGAGCAGCGCTACCGCGGTGAACCTCGCGCCTTGATTTTAGCGCCGACCCGAGAGCTTGCACTGCAAATCGAAAGCGATGCGAAAGAACTCACAAAATTCTCAGATTTACATGTCGTGACGCTTTTAGGCGGCGTTGACTTTGATAAACAAAAAGCACAACTTGATAAAAAACCTGTCGATATTATGGTGGCGACGCCAGGTCGTTTGATTGACTTTGTTGAGCAAAAAGAAGTTTGGCTCGACCAAATTGAGTTTTTGGTGATTGATGAAGCCGATCGCTTATTAGATATGGGCTTTATTCCTTCAGTCAAACGCATTGTTCGTTTCTCACCGCGTAAGGAACAACGTCAGACTCTGATGTTCTCTGCAACGTTTAGTTACGATGTTTTAAACCTTGCGCAGCAGTGGCTGTTTGAACCTGTAACTGTTGAAATTGAGCCAGAGAAGAAGACCAATGCAGACGTTGAACAACGGGTGTACATGGTCGCAAAGTCTGATAAATATAAATTGCTACAAGACATTCTGCGCGATGAGCCCATTGAAAAAGTGATGATTTTCGCAAATCGTCGCGATCAAGTGCGTAAACTCTATGACAACTTAAAGCGTGATGGCTATAAAGTGGTGATGTTGTCAGGTGAAATCGCACAAGACAAACGTTTGAAAATGCTAGATCAATTTAAAAATGGTCAACATAACATCATGATTGCAACCGATGTTGCGGGTCGTGGTATCCATGTGGATGGTGTATCGCATGTGGTCAATTTCACTTTACCTGAACAGTCGGATGACTATGTACACCGTATTGGTCGTACAGGTCGTGCAGGTACACGTGGTGTGAGTATTAGTTTCTTATCTGAAGATGATGCATTCTATCTACCAGAAATTGAAAAAGCCATTGGGCAAAAACTGCCACTGACACGTTTAGATGGCTATTGCTAATCGTTTGACGTGATTGGTGTAAAAAAACCGCTCAGATGAGCGGTTTTTTTGATGGTATCTTTATTTTGCTTTACACGAAAAAGTCAGGATTGTTTGATAGTCACTGTCTTGGTTAATGCCTGAGTTTGTACCCGAAATAGAACCCAGTACTGAAGCGGCTGCTTGGATCATTTTTCCAGTTTCATCGCTCACCACGCCTTTTAAAGCACCTTGGTATTCGGTTTTTTCATCACTCACAATCGCTGTTGCTTTAGAGCCACACGTTTTAGCTGCTGCTTCAATGGCGTTGTTTTTTGCAATCAATGCAGTTTTCCCAATACCTGTAACTTCGTATTGATTGTCAGCTTTTTGGATCGCTAAAGAGTTGCTTGGTGTTGATGCGCAAGCGCTTAGAAGTAGTGTTAGTGCTGCTGCTCCAGCTATAGCGATATTCTTTTTCATTTCATACCCCAGTCATGTTTTATTAAATCATTGTTTATTGGAACATAGCTTGTCGGATGAATCATGTAAGAAATGTATGAAAAATGCAGTCTTATCGAACAGTTTAAAAAGTGCTCGGAATTTTAAAATTAGTTTTGCCGAAACTGAGTATTTCATACTGAAGCGCTAGAGCAAACTTTTCAGAGTGTGCTACTCTAAAACGTATTGTTTAATTTGAAAGATTAAGAGCCTAATGACGGAACTCGCGGTAGATATCGTTCACCAGAATATGCATCAACGTCAATCGATTGGCCATTTGGTCGAGCCTGCTCCCAATGCAGAACAATTAGAGCGGGCATTTCAAGCCGCATTGACTGCGCCAGATCATCATCGTTTAAAGCCGACACGTTTTATCGTAATTGCTGAAGATCAACGTGAGGCATTTGGTGAGTTATTATCACAAGCCTTGGCTGATTTGGGCGAAACGGAATCAGCACAATTAGAGCGTGTTAAAAATCATCCTTTTCGTGCCCCATTACTGGTTTTGGCACTGACTAAATTTCAATCGCATCCGAAAGTCCCTAATTTTGAGCAGACTTTAAGTAGTGGGGCTGCTATTCAGAATTTTATTTTGTCCCTACAAGCTCAAGGTTTTTCGAGTATGTGGCGTAGTGGGGCAGTGGTGGAATCGGTGCATTTCAAACAGGCTTTAGGCCTCAGCGCAGATGATTTGATCTCAGGTATTTTATATATTGGTACGGCAGTTAAAGCGATTCCGCCACGTGCCGAAATTCAAACCCAAGATTATGTAAGTTATTGGAATCAATAGTTCCATTTTAGGATATAAAAATAATGTCAGAGTTAAAGTTTTCAGATTTGGTTGAACCAGTAGCGGTAGATCAAAAAACGGCACTACGTATTACCGTTTTGGGTGGTGGTAGTTTTGGAACAGCCATGGCGAATACCGCGGTTCGTAATGGCTGCGATACCATGATTTGGATTCGTGATGAAGCGGTTGCGGCTGATATCAATGCGACGCATGTGAATAAACGCTATTTGCCCGATTTTAAACTTGAAGATGGTTTACGTGCAGTTTCAAATATAGAAGAGGCTGTTCGTGATCGCGACATTATTTTGGTGGCGATTCCGAGTCATTCTTTCCGTGATGTCCTTAAACAAATTAAACCGTTTATTACTTCGCAAGCCGTGGTGTCTTTGACCAAGGGTATCGAAGCGAATACTTTTAGTTTTATGAGTGATATTATTCGCTCAGAGCTACCAGAAGTGCCTTATGGCGTGTTATCTGGGCCAAACTTAGCCAAAGAAATTGTGGCAGGACAACCAGCTGGGACGGTCATTGCAAGCCAGTCTGAACTGGTGCGTTATGCAGTACAGCAAGCTTTGCATAGTGCCTTATTCCGTGTTTTCGCCAGTGATGATGTGCATGGTGTAGAGCTCGGCGGTGCGCTTAAAAACATTTATGCGGTTGCGATGGGAATGGCTGCTGCGTATAAAGTTGGTGAAAATACCAAGAGTATGATTTTGACCCGTGCTTTGGCAGAAATGAGTCGTTTTGCGGTGAAGTTGGGAGCAAATCCACTGACCTTCTTGGGCTTGTCTGGTGTCGGTGATTTATTTGCAACGTGTAGCAGTCCATTGAGTCGAAACTATCAAGTCGGTTTTGCACTGGGGCAAGGCAAGAGTTTGGAACAGGCGACCACTGAATTGGGACAAACAGCAGAAGGCATTAACACCATTGTACAAGTCAAAGCACGTTCTGAAGAGCTAGATGTGTATATGCCGATTACTAGCGCTTTATACAGTGTGATTTTTGAAAATGCGCCACCAATGACAATTGCATTATCCTTAATGAAAAATGGACACCGCAGTGATGTGGAGTTTGTTTTGCCGCATCATGAGGTATAAAGTCACTTAAAAAACGAAATAAAATGAGCGTTTAAGTGGGTAGAATGACTGAATTGTCATAAAAATTAATTAAAATAATCAGGATTTGAATAAGGATTTTTTATGCAACTGACTTTGGTACGTCATGGCGAAGCTGCGCCACCGATCATGGGGAATGACACTAAACGCCCACTCACCGAACGTGGGCATGCACAGGCAGAGCAAACTGCTGACTTTTTAAAGTCACGGATCCAACCTGATGTCTTTGTAGTTAGCCCATTGCTGCGTGCACAAGAAACATTGGCACACGTTAAACAGCATTTTGCGGATGTGCCTGTTGTAATCTGCAATACCATTAAGCCGGATGATGATGCAAAAGCGGCTGTGGAATGGTTATCACATTTGCCGTATGAATCTATTGTGGTGGTGTGCCATATGAATGTGGTGGCACATATGGCCTCGATTTTGGTGACAGAATCTTTCAATCCTTATGCTTTGGCTGAAGCGCGGATTTATGAGCAAGCAGTTATCGCGGAAGGCTTGTCGACACAAACAAAAGCATTTATACCTAGCATATAAAAACCAATTAAAACGGCAGAATATAATACATGTTGCAAATTTGGATGCCCGAAGCCGATGGAACATGGCACTGGTCTATAGGGGAAAGATGGCAATCTGCTTATACACTTGAGCAATTGATCCAAGATATACAAGCGCATCATGGTGAGGAAGCAACTGTTTTCTTTCCAAGCCGTGATGTGCAAATTATTCAGCAAAATATGCCTAAGGCCCAATACAAGCAGTTGGGGGCTGAAGGTGTGAAGTATTTGCTCGAAGAATATGTATTGAGCTCAATCGATCAGATGAAAGTATTACATCACTTTCAAGCGCCTGAACAACTCACTGTTTTGGGTATTTCAAAGCATCGTTTAGAGACTTTGCAGCATGCCTTGAGTTTGATTCCTGTGAAGCTGGTCAGTCTATTGCCTGATTTTCTGATTTTGCCTGTACCTGACGCAGAACAGGTAATCTTGGGTTGTATTGAAGAACGACTCCTGTTTCGCGCTAATACTTGGTTGGGCGGATCAATTGATGATCTTGCTGTATTTTTAGATTATCAAGCAGTCAACCAAAAATATAAAATTTGTAACTTGAGTGCTTCGCACATGCATAGCTTAAACGCCAGTGTGACGCAGGAGCAGCTTGAGTCTTTCCATTATGAATGGACGGCATTGCCAAGAGCAAAACAATATCCATGGAATCTTTTGCCGAAGGTGAAAGAGCAACATGTTTCAACGGGCTATTGGAAAGCCTGTACGGCGGTATTGGTAGCATTGATTGTGACCCAACTGACCTACGATGCGACCCGTGGGTATCAAAATAAAAAGCTTGCAGAGCAAGTGGCTGCTCAGGCGGTCGACCAATTTAAATATTGGTTTGGTGCGAATTATCCTGTGAGCGAGCAAACCCTGCGCAGCCAGTTTGAATATCAACTGAATATGAATAAACAAGCGGATGCTCAAGCTTTGTCTTTATTGAGTCGCGTTGGGCCTGTGCTCATGCAACAGCAAATTGTGGCAAATCAGGTGGTGTATGAAGCGAATAGCCTAAATATGCAACTTAAAGCCAATTCGGCAGAGGCTTTACAAACACTCACTCAGCAGCTTAATCAACAGGGTTTTCAGGTTGAATTAGGCAATATTCAGCCGACCACGGGTGGGGCAATTGGAATGGTGAAAATACAATAATGAAAGCCATGCAAAATTTACAAACTGTTTTGGATCAGCGTTTAGAGCTGATCAGTACTTATTTTGATCGCCTTACACCGCGCGACCGTGTATTAGCCATCTTCTTGGTCATTTTCGTATTGGTGAACTCGATAGGGGCTGCACTTTGGTATACCCATGCTGCGGCAGATAAACAGCAAAAACGCGTGAACCAGCTCAAAGAAACCATGACATGGATGCAGAGCAATGCAGTCACCATGAAATCGAGCTCAGATGGGCAACTGACTCCGATGGAGCTGATTCAACGTATTGCACAGCAGCAAGGTTTGTCGGTTGCTTCGCAGCAGAATGCTGAACAAATTCAGTTGGTGGTAAGCCATGCAAACTATGTGGTGTTGGCCAACTTTTTGACCCAACTAACGCAAAATGGTTTGAGTATTGAAAAAATGGAGTTGGTCTCAGATGCAGGGCAGATTAAATTATCGGCTAGCGTTAAATAATCGCTAAAAATAAAGCCAGACGAAGCATGGTGTTTTAGCTAGGCTATGCCTATAATATGGCGACTTAAAAAGCAGTAGACTTTTACAGATATGTTGTATTCTCTTGCCCGCCCTTTGTTGTTTACTTTAGCACCAGAGCGTGCACATGAGCTAACACTATCGCTATTGAAATCAACGCATAAGCTAGGCTTAATGCGTCAAAATATAGCGGCTAAACCGGTGACATGTATGGGCATCGAGTTTCCCAATCCTGTAGGTTTGGCTGCTGGTCTAGATAAAAATGGTGCTTATATTGATGCACTGGCAGGTCTAGGGTTTGGTTTTATTGAAATTGGAACCATTACTCCACGTCCACAGCAGGGTAATCCTTTACCGCGTTTATTCCGTATCCCACAAGCTAAAGCCATTATTAACCGTATGGGTTTTAACAACGCTGGTGTGGATCAATTGATTGAAAATGTCAAAGCGGCAAAATTTAAAGGTGTTTTGGGGATTAATATCGGCAAAAATGCGGATACCCCAGTCGAAAATGCAGTAGATGACTATCTCATTTGTTTAGAAAAAGTCTATAACTATGCGTCTTATATTACTGTTAACATTTCTTCTCCAAATACTAAAAACCTGCGTAGTTTGCAAAGTGGTGATGCTTTAACCGAGCTGCTAGAGACGCTGAAAAAACGTCAGTTAGAGTTGGCTGAAGAGCAGCAGCACTATGTACCCTTGGTGTTGAAAGTTGCGCCGGATTTGGAAGCGGAAGATATTCAATTTATTGCGAAACAACTGCTTCAGTTTAAAATTGATGGGTTGATTGTAACCAATACGACTTTGTCTCGTGAAGGGGTGGAAAACTTACCTTTTGGTGATGAAGCGGGTGGTTTATCTGGTGCGCCTGTGTTTGAGAAAAGTACAGCGTGTTTAAAAGCCTTTGCTGAAGTTGTAAAAGGTCAGATTCCTTTGATTGGTGTGGGTGGGATTTTGTCGGGTGAGCAGGCGCTTGCAAAACAAAATGCAGGGGCAAACCTTGTACAAGTTTATAGTGGCCTCATCTATACAGGACCAACCTTAATTCAAGACTGCGTCTCTGCAATGAAAACAACATGAATGCCATTGATATCTTCATATTGATTGTATTGCTCATTGGAGGGCTCAACGGTTTGCGTCAAGGATTTGTTAAAGCCTTTGCGAACTTGATAGGATGGATTTTAGCGCTGATTGTTGGTGCTAAATTTGCAAGCGTCCTAGCACCTTCGATGGTCTCACTCAGTGAAGATCCAGTGGTTCAAAAAATTGCAGCTTTTGCATTTATTGTATTGGTTATTGTGGTTTTGACGTGGATTGTCACGGCATTACTGAATAACATATTGAAGAGTTTAAAACTCGGGCCTTTGAATCGATTAGCCGGCGGTGCTTTTGGTTCATTAAAAGGGTTGTTAATTGTTCTGATTACGATGCAAGGTGTGGGTTCTTGGGTTGAAAGCTCTCCATATTGGAGACAATCCAAGTTTGTCCAAACACTTTTGCCTTACGCGCCTTGGGCGATGGAGCTTTCTAAAGAGGCTGCAAGCGAGGCGATGTCACATATCAAGTCTAAAGATACACATGTATCTTCAGATTCTTCACCGAAAATTTCCTCGAAAAATGCTGAGGGGCAGGGTGAGTCAACAAATAATCCTTTTTATTAATCCTAGCTTGTCTGCGAGGTTGCTATGTGTGGAGTAGTTGGTATAGCTGGTAAATCAGCTGTTAACCAAATGTTGTTTGATGCATTAACGATGTTACAACATCGTGGGCAAGATGCAGCTGGGATAGTAACCTGCCACGAAGGTCGTTTATTTTTACGTAAAGACAATGGTATGGTTCGTGATGTGTTCCACACTCGCCATATGCGTGCATTACAAGGTAATTATGGTATTGGTCATGTGCGTTATCCTACAGCGGGTTCGTCGAGCAGCGCTGAAGCGCAGCCCTTCTATGTGAACTCACCTTACGGGATCACGTTAGCGCATAATGGTAACTTAACCAATGCTGAAGAAATTCATGACGACCTGTTTAAAACAGACTTACGTCATATGAATACGGATTCAGACTCAGAAGTATTGTTAAACGTATTTGCGCATGAGTTGCAAAAACGCGGCAAATTGATGCCTACAGCAGACGACATTTTTCATGTAGTTAGTAAAGTACATGAACGCTGTAAAGGTGGTTATGCCGTGGTTGCAATGCTTACTGGGCATGGCTTAGTGGGTTTCCGTGATCCAAATGGTATTCGTCCACTGATTTACGGTTCGCGTGAAACTGATGCTGGTATGGAATATATCATTGCATCTGAGTCTGTCGCTATTACGGCACTTGGCTTTAAAGTTGAGCGTGATATTGCGCCGGGTGAAGCGATCTTTATCGACTCACAAGGGCAGATGTTTACCAAGCAGTGTGCTGAAGCGCCTGAATACCGCCCATGTATTTTTGAATATGTTTACTTTGCGCGTCCAGATGCGATTATTGATGGCATTTCAGTCTACAAAGCACGTTTAAAAATGGGCGAAAAGCTTGCTCAAAAAATTCTGACGGAGTGGAGTGAAGAGCATGATATCGATGTCGTGATCCCAATTCCAGATACCTCGCGTACTTCTGCTCTTGAACTTGCAAATATGCTGGGCGTGAAGTTTCGTGAAGGCTTTATGAAGAACCGCTACATTGGCCGTACCTTCATTATGCCGGGTCAGCAATTGCGTAAAAAATCAGTACGTCAAAAGTTGAACCCTGTCGAACTTGAGTTCCAAGGTAAAAATGTACTTTTGGTGGATGACTCAATTGTACGTGGTACTACGTGTAATGAAATTATCCAAATGGCACGTGATGCGGGTGCGAAAAAAGTATTCTTTGCTTCTGCTGCACCGATGGTGAAATATCCAAACGTGTATGGCATTGATATGCCAGCAAAAGAAGAGTTAATTGCATCTGAGCGTACAGTTGAAGAAATTCGTGAAATTATTGGTGCAGATCGTCTAATTTTCCAAGATTTGGAAGACTTAAAAGCAGCTGTGCGCACCAGCAAAGTGCCAGATTTACAAGAGTTTGATTGCTCGGTATTTGATGGTAAATATGTTGCTGGTGGTATCGATGAAGCTTATTTAGATGAATTACAGGCGAAACGCCGTGAAACATCGAAAAAGAAAGACAGCTATATTGATGTCAACATTGATGCAGCTTCCGTTGATTTGACGGGTGTGAAAGAAGTCTAATTGATTTAGATTTGAGAAAAGCGGGAGTTTCCCGCTTTTTTCATTTATGATGGATTGATTCAAACAATGTAAGAAAAGGGATTTACATTGAAGGGTGTAAGTTATTCAATCATAAAGAATAAAAACATGTTGTGGTCTGCCAGTATCTGCTTGCTTGCGGTACTTTTGTCGCTATTTATTTTAAATACTGTGGCTGGACTGCTGGTTTTTTATTTTGATTCGAGTCAAAGCATTTTTTGGCATAGCTTGAGTATTTATATCATTGGTTTATTGCTCTTGGTGATGAGTTATTCCGTGGTATATGAGTTGTATGTGTTTCGTTCGGGTGGACATAGTCTGGCCAAGCAACTGCGTGCACGACGTCTAAGTTTGATTGAAAGTACACCAGAAGAAAGTATTGCGCTGAAAATTACAGAAAAACTAGCTGATACTTTTTTAATTGAAACACCTGCTGTCTATGTTTTGCCCGATGAAGTGGGGGTAAATGCCTTAACCGCTGGTTTTTATCCCAAAGATATTGCGATTATTTTAACGTGGGGCGCACTGCAAAATCTCGATGAACTTGAGCTGACGGGTTTGTTGAATCATGAGTTTAATCAAATTTTATCTGGTGAGACCGCTGAAAATACACGGCTAAAAATTTTATATAGTGCCCTCACGACCTTTAGTCAGTGGGGCAGTAAAATTGCTAAATTGGGATTTTCAACTCATCATAAAAAGTCGCAAAGTTTTGAAACGACTTTTGTCGCAACAGGTGGTGTGATCTGGCTGATTGGTAGTTTGGGGGTGCTGGTTACACGCTGTATTAAGTTTCTGACGTTGGGGGGGCGTACTTTAAAAAATGATATGAAAACACGTCGTCTGATGCAAAATGATGCCAATATTCAAACTCTCATGCGTATCTATGTGCATCACGCAGGTTCGCAAATTCACAGTGAATATTCTGAGTCGATTGCACACATGTGTTTTGCCAACTCATTAAGTGCGCAAAGTTGGATGAATATTCATCCAAGCATTGAAGAACGTATTTATGAAATGAATCCGAATTTGGTTCAAGACATACAGTTGGAAAACCTAGAAAAACTGCGCAACCGTCCGTTATTTGGCTTGTTTCGTTCCTTAGAAGAGCAGTACGCGGATTTCCAAGCACCTTGGACTTCACCGCAGCCTTTGCCCTTATTACGACTGTCTCCGATTAGTTTTGCCATTAAAGATGCGATTAAACCGCTGAACCCTGAAGTACGTGCGCATATTGAACGTCCAGAGTTAATTCAACGTGCTTTACAGACCGCAACAGGTTCACGCGAGCTGATGGTCGCAATTCTCATGATTCGCCAATTCCGTGAGTTTATTCCTGCTGAGGCTGAAGTCAGCCGTGCCATTGTTGATTCATTGTTAAACCTAGATGGTCGTGTTCATATTTCAATTTTTCATGAGGCATGCCGAAATATTGGTGGCATGCCAGCAACAATTGCACGCCAGTTTTTATTAAAGTTGGCTAGGATTATTCAAGAAGACGGTGAAATTGGACTGTTGGATGCACTGCTACTTGAACGGGTTAAGTTTGAGCTGAATTTGTTGCCTGTACATACACCTGCGGCCCTAGATGAAGTTAAACCGCAGATTGTGCGTTTAATTGATGCTTTGTTACATGTGCAACAAATCAATAGTGAAACACAGCTGGAAGTACGAGAGAAAATTTTGCGCCGAGTTTTAACTGTACAAGAGTTGGAGCAGTATGCGGAAATTTCAGATGAGCCGATTGATTTGGCTGAAATTTTAAATGATATGGCTGGGCTACTGCTGCGGGATCGTTTGAGTATTTTGGGGGTGGCTGAAATTTGTTTATGGAATGACCGTATTATTACTCAAGATGAGCAGGATGTTTTGGAGTTGCTTTATTGGCGTCTCGGTTTTGACAGTGAAGAGATCGTTGAGCAAATGCAAAAGAAGAATCGCTTGATGATTGTTTAATTGAGGGTTTAATGCGTTCTTAGTATTTGCATACTGTCTATGCGAATATAATGTGAAAAGAACAGCATCTCTAGGCATTTCTCGATAGAATATGCACTGAATAAAGTGTGAAGGTAAAAGATGATCGGGCATCAGCGTGAGGTTTTGGCGAGTTTAGGAATTGATTTGTGGGTTCCTGATTTTTTGCCGTCTCAACAAAATGTAGCCGCATCGATCTGGCGAGATCAAAGCACGACTGAGATTATTTCTGAAATTGTGCGACCTCAGTCTCAGCCCGAAGCCAAAGGTATTCCTGAACATCCACTTGTACAGCATAAGCTTCCGCATCCAGCACCTCCTGCTGAAATTGCAACGCAGCCGATTGAACAAGAAGTTGTTACAGCATTAAAAGAAGAAATTGTCCGAGAGGCCATCCATGTTGAGGCTTTTCAGTTGCAAGCTGTTGCCTTGGAGCACTGCGCCTTGGTCATTGAAGCGACACAATTGAGCCTAGAGCAGCAACAGCTGTGGCAAAATATTGTGCAAGCCTTACCTGCGCAAAAGTATGCACTGAATTGGCCTTTTCCTTTGTTGAATTTGCAAGATGGGCGCGGTGTTCAGAGCTATATTCAAGGTTTCTTTGATGGTTTAAGTCAGGGTAAAACTGTTATTACATTGGGCTCTATACCAAATGCTAATGGTATAAAAGTCACACAAGCAGCAAGCTTACAAGAAATGCTTGATCAGCCATTACTTAAAAAAGCCCTGTGGCACATGATGCGAGCAAAACAACAAACTATGGAATAGGTATGAAGCAGAAAGTCGTTGTTTTTAGTCAAATAGATGCAGAAGTATTACAGCGCCTAGAACAGCGTTATCATGTGGTGGTCATCAACCCGAAAGCAGGTGATGTAAATACGCAAATCCGTGAGCAAGTTGCGGATGCGGATGCCATGATTGGTGCAGGGCGTTTACTGAATCAAAACAACCTAGAAACTGCGAAACGGCTCAAAATTATATCTAGTGTTAGTGTTGGCTATGACAATTATGATCTGAACTACTTAAACCAAGCAAAAATTTGGCTCAGCCACACCCCTCATGTGCTAACTGAAACCACTGCCGATTTGGCCTTTACTTTGTTGATGAGTGCGGCGCGTCAAGTGCCTTATTTGGATCAATGGACCAAAACAGGTCAGTGGTCGCGTACTGTCGGGCAGGCACAATTTGGTCAGGAAATTTTTGGTCAAACATTGGGTATTATTGGTTTAGGGAATATTGGTGCGGCAATTGCGCGACGTGGTTTTCATGGTTTCAATATGAATATTTTGTATCACGGGCGCCGAGAAAAATTAGAATTGGCACAGCCATTAAATGCACGTTTTTGTGAGTTAGATGAGCTGCTGGAGCAATCGGACTTCATTGTCGTGGCGGTTGATCTAAACGCGCACACGCAGCATTTGATTGATGCAGAAGCCTTTAAGAAAATGCAATCGCATGCTGTTTTTGTAAATATTTCGCGTGGTGCCGTGGTGGATGAGCAGGCACTTATTCAGGCCTTGGAGCAAAAGCAAATTTTTGCAGCTGGGCTGGATGTTTATGAAAAAGAACCTTTGCAAGATTCGGCACTGTTCCAACTACATAATGTGGTGACGTTGCCGCATATTGGTTCTGCAACCTCCGTAACACGTAAAAAAATGGCAGAGTTGGCTTACCAAAACTTGGTGAAAGTGTTGGAAGGTGGTCAACCTCAATATGTGGTGAATCCTGAATTTAGATAAAAATTTGATAACACTTCATTGCATTTTCATTCAATTATCAATGTTATAGTCATTCGATTCCTTTAAATAAAGTCGGGGTGAGGGTTGAAGCGTTTTCTGTGTGCGTGCAGTTTAAGTCTTATTTCGACTGTTGGTTTTGCAGAAGGTCAATTTCTTACGAATGCTCCACAGTTCAATGTGCCTGAGATTGGTTCGGGTATAGGTTTTATTGATCAATATAACGAGCGCTATATTGGTGAAAAAGTTTATCGTGAAGTACAGCGTCAGCTACCTGTTACTCAAAATCCGTGGCTAGAAGACCAACTGATGAAAGCTTTTTCAAGCATTTTGAGTCAAACCCAACTTGGTCAACCCATTGGTTTGGTGGTCATTAATGACCCGCAAATTAATGCCTTTGCAGTCCCAGGAGGTTTGTTTGCATTAAATGCAGGCTTAATTACCAATGCCAATAATATGGATGAAGTTGCTGGCGTAATGGCGCACGAAATTGCGCACGTCACACAGCGCCACTATAGTCGTTCGCAAGAGGCGTTTAAAGGGCAGGGATTACTCGCGCTGGCAGGGATTTTGGTTGGTGCTTTGGTTGCATCTCAAGCCGATGGTGATGTCGGTTCAGCGGTCATGGTTGGTACGCAAGCCGCACTCATGGACAAGCAGCTGTCTTATAGTCGTAACCAAGAGCGTGAAGCTGACCGTATAGGGATGCAGTACATGTATAGCGCTGGTTATAATCCACAAAGTATGGCTGATTTTTTTGAAGTGATGCACCGTGCAACCAGTCGAGTGAGTTTTTTACCTGACTTTTGGTTCACACACCCACTCACGACTGAGCGAATGAGTGAAGCGAGACTTAGAGCGAATCAGTTGCCTAAAGTGAAATCTACTTGGCGTGATGAAGACTTTGAAATCTTGAAGCTGTATACCGCGGTGATCTCGAATCAGGCGACAGAACAGCAACTTCAGATGCTGGTAAGCCGTAACAGCTATGCAGCACAATTGGCTTTGGCTAGTTTTTACCTCAAACAAGGTGACTATAAACTTGCTCAACAAGTGTTAGATCAGGCCAAGTCGCATCAGAAATTACATAACCTACAAACCTTGATTCAAACTGATATTTTACTTGGACAAAATCGGGTGAATGAAGCTCTTACCGTGATCCAATCACCTGCGAGCATCATGCCTGAAAATCGGGCTTTAAATTATAAATTGGCTGAAGTTTATATTCGTCAGAATCGACCTGAGCTTGCGCAGCCTGTACTCAATCGTTTTTTGAAAAATAATCCGCGTGATGTGAATGCGTGGAGACTGATGCAGCAAGCTGCGAGTTTAGATAAAAAGTCGCCAATGCATACCATTAATGTTTTGCGCTATCGGGCTGAAGTGCAGTTCTGGTCGGGCTTTGAAGAAGAAGCGATTAAATCTTTGTTGCATGCTCAGCGTTTAGCGAAAGATAATGAATCAATGTCAGCGACCATTAAAACGCGTTTAACCCAAATGCAAAAGGATCGACAATTTAGAGCTTAGAAAAGTGGTATTGCAAATAGAGGGATAAAACAGAGATGAGTCAGGAATTGTTTTAAAGCTGAGAATGAATAGATAAAATAATAATTTTTATAGAAACTAAAACTTTGAACTGCCTTTTTTAAGGTCAGTTCAACGCAATCGATTTAAAGATTTTTAAATTAAGCCAGTTTTGCTTTAATTTTTGCTGAAACTTGAGAAGGATCGGCGCGCCCGGCTATGAGCGGACGCAGAGAATTCATCACCTTACCCATATCTTTCATGCTAGTAGCTTCTTGCGCTGCAATCGTTTGCGCAATCATGGAATCAAGTTCTTCCTCAGTCATAGCTTCTGGTAGAAATTGAGATAAAACCTCAAGTTCGGCTTGTTCCTTACTAGCTAAATCTTCTCGACCAGCGCCTTCAAAGGCTTTGATCGATTCTTTACGTTGTTTAATTTGTTTTTCAATGACCGCAAGAACTTGAGCGTCGTCAAGTTCTTTGCGCTCATCGACTTCGATTTGCTTAATTGCCGCCTGTAGACCACGAATTACCGTTAACTTATCCATTTCTTTAGCACGCATAGTGGCTTTCAAAACTTCAGTTATTTGGCTTTTTAAAGTAGTCATTATTTAGTCCAGGCAGTCAATCACAAATTAATCTTAGTAAAGGCGAGTAGTACGTACTGATTCACGCGCCAATTTCTTTTGGTAGCGTTTAACAGCAGCAGCTTTTTTGCGCTTACGTTCTTGAGTTGGTTTCTCGTAGAATTCGCGCTTACGAACGTCAGCTAAAACGCCCGCTTTTTCGCATGAACGTTTGAAACGACGGATAGCTACGTCTACTGGTTCGCCTTCTTTCAATTTAACTTGTGGCATGAAGAATCCTCATTAAGTTATGGATAAGATCTGGGCGACATTGCCCTGATCACAAGTGAAGGTCAGTATTTTACTCATTTACATCTCATACCACAAGTCTATAATGGTTCACGCAATAGATTTGATACAGGTTATAGGCAGTTTAATGATCGTTTTAGGCTTAGAAACATCTTGTGATGAAACAGGACTTGCCCTTTATGACAGCGAGTTGGGTTTGCGTGGGCAAGTGCTGTACAGCCAAATTAAACTGCATGCAGAGTATGGTGGTGTGGTACCAGAGTTGGCATCGCGTGACCATGTGCGTAAGCTGATTCCATTGATGAATCAACTGCTTGAAGAAAGTGGTGTAAAAAAATCTGAAATTGATGCCGTGGCATATACGCGTGGCCCAGGTTTGATGGGCGCGCTGATGACAGGTGCGCTGTTTGGTCGAACTTTGGCCTTTGCTTTAAATAAACCTGCAATTGGTGTGCATCATATGGAAGGGCATATGTTGGCACCACTTTTATCGGAAACGCCGCCAGAATTTCCTTTTGTAGCACTTTTGGTCTCAGGCGGACATTCTCAACTGATGGCTGCCTATGGGATTGGACAGTATGAATTGTTGGGGGAGTCGATTGATGATGCTGCAGGTGAAGCCTTTGATAAGGTTGCGAAAATGATGGGATTACCGTATCCAGGTGGTCCAAATATTTCAAAACTGGCTGAGCAAGGTGATCCGAATGCCTTTGCTTTCCCACGCCCAATGCTGCATCAAGGTTTGGAGTTTTCATTTAGTGGTTTAAAAACAGCCGTATCTGTGCAAATGAAAAAATTAGGTGATGAAAACCGTGATGCGGATATTGCAGCGAGTTTTCAAGAAGCCATCGTGGATACCTTAGTTAAAAAATCTGTGAAAGCGTTGAAGCAAACAGGTTTAAAGCGCTTAGTGATCGCAGGTGGTGTCAGTGCTAATAAACGTTTACGAGAGCGTTTGGAAGCAGATTTAACCAAGATTCGTGCTCAGGTTTACTATGCCGAACCTGCACTTTGTACGGACAATGGCGCTATGATTGCTTTTGCTGGTTATCAGCGCTTAAAAGCAGGGCAGCAAGATGGTTTAGCTGTAACGACAACACCTCGCTGGCCAATGACTGAGTTGACCAATCCCAGTGAAGTCTAAGATTTTCATTTGATCAGTTTAAAGCCCGACTAAATGTTGGGCTTTTTTACATTTAGGTCTTTACCAAAGGGCTATTCAAAAAACGCGGCTTAGACTTTAAGAATATTTTTGGCTTATTTAAACGTAGCTTAGCATCAAGTTAAAAGTATTTACCCATAGGGTTATCCATAGAAAATGTGGATAAGTATGGAATGTGTAATTTTAGATGACTCATGAAATGTTGAAACTATAAAAACCTATAAGCTAAATTGGAAGTCTATTTTTATTTAGTTTTAAGTATTTGATTAATATTTTTAATTTAATAATATTTGTAAGATTTTATGAGTGTTCATCAATAAGTGTAAAGCCATGAATTGCAATTACAAGTCGTAACATGATTTAGCTTTCTGAGCGCAAAATTATTCATTAGTTTATATGAAAGGTAGATATAGATTTTCTTAAAAAATATCTTGGTCGTATAAATCATAAAGCTATGACGGTCTGTCTTAGGAACTTTCATTACAACAATGGAAGTACATAATTAGAAGAATATTTAGAGGTGTTACCCATGGCGGCTACTAACTAATGGAATGCTAGACCCTGATGATTCGATAATTCTACTGATTGATCATCAAAGTGGACTTTTTAATACCGTACGCGATGTACCTGTACCCGACTTACGCAATTATGTGATTGCAATTGCAAAAGCGGCAACTTTATTAAATATACCTGTAATTACCACGGCTTCTGTACCGGATGGCCCCAATGGCCCTTTAATTCCTGAAATTCACCACTTTGCTCCGCATGCAGTTTATGTAAAACGAACTGGACAAATTAATACTTGGGACAATCCATTATTTGTAGATGAAGTTAAAAAAACGGGCAGAAAGACACTGATTATTGCGGGAACACTGACCAGTGTGTGTCTTGCATTTCCAGCGGTGAGTGCACGGAAGGAAGGTTATAATGTGTATTGTGTTGTGGATGCATCAGGTAACTGGAGCAAGTTAGCCACAGATACAACTATTGCTCGTATCACCCAAGCAGGTGCGATTCCAACTGATACCTTTGCGATCGTGGCAGAGTTAATGCGTACTTGGAACCGTCCTGAAGGCTCGCGTTTTGCTGAAATTCTTTCAGATCATGTCTGTCCAGAATATAAATGCTTAATGGAGAGTTACGCAAAAGCGCAAGCTGTGGTCAAAGATGGGCCAGAAACTCACTTAGATAAATATCAATAACCAGATCAAATCTACTTGAACTGATATTTATCCCTCATTTTTTCAAAGAAATCACCCAAATTCTAATGCGGAATTTGGGTGATTTCTTTGATCATGGTGAACTTTTATACATGAAAAAAATTAAATAAAATAGATGCTTAAGGGCCGATCAGTATTTTTTTCCTAAAGCTGCTTTAATTGTTGTGAACCGACCCAGTGTTTAGAAAATTGATACGCGGCACGTCCAGAGCGTTGTCCTCGCGCCTGACACCAACGAAGCGCTTCGGCTCGTACCATATCGTCCATGGCGATTTGAGCTTTTGCTAAGTAGTGCTGCACAATGTCCAAATATAAGTTTTGATCCATTGGATAAAAAGACAGCCATAATCCAAAACGATCGGAGAGTGAAATTTTTTCTTCAATCGCTTCTTGTGGATGCAGTTCAGTGTACTGCGGTACGTCGACTCGAGTCACAGGTGTGTTTTCATGCATAAACTCAGGCAGTAAATGACGACGATTACTGGTGGCATAGATAATAAAATTACTTGAACCTGACTGCAAAGACCCATCCAGCACACTTTTTAAACTGCGATAGTTTTCATCTTCGGCGTTAAAAGCCAAGTCATCACAATACACAATAAACTTTTCAGGGCGCTCTGCAATTAGCTTTTGAATTTCAGGCAGTTCGGATAAATCATCACGTTCAATTTCAATCAGCCTTAAGCCTTGCTCTGCGTATTCCGTTAATAAAGCACGCACAATAGAGGATTTACCTGTACCGCGTGAGCCCGTAAGCAGGACGTCATTGGCAGGTAAACCATTGAGAAACTGTTCTGTATTTTCCAGTACTTTTTCTTTTTGACGCTCAATGCCTTTTAAATCATTTAATTCGATTCGTTTGAGCTGATGAATCGCTTTTAATTCGCCATTTTCCCATTTAAAGGCAATCGCTGAAAAATCAGGTGCTTGTTTAACTTCTGGTAGGCTTTGCTGTAGTTGTTGGAGTACAGTCGATAGTGCTTCTAAGATATTGTTCGGTAGGTCAATGGTCGCCATGATTAATCAGCTTATAATTACACTTGTCGTCGATCTTAACATCCGATTTAGTCGCATCAAACCCTTAACGTGGTGTAGATTTGCCAATTTTAGGGTTGAAATGGCAATTGTAATGCTCACATAATTTGCACATAGTCAGTTAGACTGACGCTTTAACGTGTCAGTGAAATTTTAGGAAAACAAAAAAAGTGGGTGAGGATGAATATGTTGTTTAAAGATTTCACACGGGAAATCAACCCGCACCAAGCCTATCGAATCAAAAAACTGAAAAACCAATTGGCTCAGGCAGACAACTATACTGAGTGGAAAAGCATTGCGCTTAAAATTGATGAAGAGTCAGGGGCGCAAGAGTGGAAGTATGACAACTGTTCACCTTATTTCGATGCAGAAGTCATTACCCATCGTTTGGGATTATTGAAGCGTTATCGCCAACAAAAGCGTACGACCGATTTAATGTACCTGCTACGTGAAGGTCTGAGTTACGACATTGCCAATATTGCTCACCCCATGCTGTTTACCGCAACCTATGTCGGCACCAAGAAAATTATTGAAGACTATATTGAAGAAGTTAGTCGAGGTTTAGCATTTGTAGCATCTACGGATTGCCAGTGTTTAGATAAACAGCAAAAAATTGAATTTTTTCAGCACTGCCAAAAAGCCTTTGGGCAACCGGCCATGATGTTTTCAGGCGGTGCAACATTAGGGTTGTTTCATACAGGTGTGTGCAAGGCTTTGCTTGAGCAAGACCTGATGCCGAAAGTGCTGTCTGGTTCAAGTGCGGGCGCCATTATGACAGCGATGTTGGGGCGAGCAACGCCTGCAGAAATGCTGAGCATCTTAAATGGTGAAAACTTTTTTACCGATGCTTTTCAATTTCGAGGCTTTCGTGAGGTCTTAAAGGGCAATGGTGGCTTAGCGGATGTAAAGCATTTAAAAAACTTTTTAATTGCAAATTTGGGTGACGTTACCTTTGAAGAGGCCTTTAAGCAGTCAGGCTTATATAACAATGTAGCGGTTGCGCCTTATGATGCCTCACAAAATCCACGCATTATGAATACCTTTACTTCACCTGACTTATTGGTGTGGAGTGCGGTGCTCGCGTCTTGTGCAGTGCCGATTCTATTTCCGCCAGTCAAGCTCACCAGTAAACGACATGATGGCTTATATACTCCCTATATGTCTTCTACTCGGTGGGTTGATGGCAGCGTGCGTAGCGATTTCCCGCAGGAAAAAATGGCGCGTTTATACAATTTAAACTACACCATTGCCAGTCAAGTGAACCCGCATGTGGTGCCATTTATGCAGTCGGATGAAGCACGGTTCCGTAAAGATATGTTGAGCTGGCCTGAACGGATTGTACGCCGACAAGGCAAAGTGATTAGTAAAGGGGTGATGGACTTTGCCCGTGAGCGTGTGGGAATGATTCCACCGATCCGCCGCTTACTGGATCATGGTTATGGTGTGGTCGATCAGCGTTATTATGGCGATGTGAACATTGTAGGGAAATATGGCCTGCGCCATTATAGTTATATGCTGCAAAATCCAAGACCACACTTGTTTAAGCTCTTACAACGTGAAGGTGAACGTGCAACTTGGCCAAAAATCTCAATGATTGAAACACATGCTCGTGTTGGGAAAACTATACAACATTGTTTAGAGGTCTTAACTGCATTGGATACGGCAGAGATGAATGAATCCGAATTCTTGGCAGTTTAATCGTCAAGAATTAAATGCTCTCGCGATGTCGCTTCATACTCCGACTCAGCGTTTGGGCTGGGGGCGAAGGCTTTATCGCTTTGAAGTTGCAGGGCAGGGGTATTGGTTAAAGTATCAGTCGCTATCAGAGCATGTGGCGCTAATTAACGGCTTTGACACTGAACTTAGTTTTTATCAACATGCACTTGCGATGCTGCAACTGCCGAAGTTCTTGCCTGAAGTGCAAATCCTTGAAAATTTTGAGCTTCACTCAGAGCAGGTGAAAGTCGCACTCATCTTAAAAGATGTTCCATCATTACTTATGGCGAATCCCCATCAGTTAAGTCGTGATCATGTCATTCATATCATTTTTAAAATGCTGAATGCAGTTGAAGAATTACATCAGATGGGGTGGATTCATGCTGATTTAAAAGCTTCGCATTTTTTGTTAGACGGTTCTACATGTAAATTAATTGATTTTGAGCAGAGCCAAAGAATTGGTGAAATAAGCTGTCAAAAGGCTCTAACGGCGACACCGCGCTATATGGCACCTGAATTATTTCATGGTAAAGCAAAGACCGTACAAACCGACCTGTATGCACTCGGGATCATTCTACTTGAGTGGTTGACTGATCAATGTTTGCAGGCATCAAGCTACCAAGATTGGGCGTATTTACACTGTCAGTTTTTGAAGATAGCACTTCCAGAACCTTTTCAGGGTTTTAGTCCATTATTACATGGACTTTTAGCTAAGCAAAAAAGCCAAAGATGGCAAAATACCATGGCTGCAAAACGATGCTTAATGACTGAAATTGAATGAGAAAAAGCCAAGTATAAAGTTTTTGTTTCTTATTTAATCAAATGAGTGTGTTTTTCTTAAAAATTGCTTGTCATGCGAAAATGATCCCTATAGTATACACAGCCATTGGGGACGTGGCGAAATTGGTAGACGCACTGGATTTAGGTTCCAGCGCCGCAAGGTGTGAGAGTTCGAGTCTCTCCGTCCCCACCATCAGTAATGAAGCAAGGTATTAAGCCTTGCTTTTTTATTGCCTAAAATTTAATAGATGATTCATATATAAAAAAAGCCCCTTTAAGGGGCTAAATTTTGATTCATCACGCGAAGTAAGTATGGAGCAATTTTAGGCTTTCAAATGGTCTTCGAATTCTTCACCGAGCTGCATGGCTAAGTTATTGCCCGCTAGGTCGCAAGTCACCAGTCCATATTCTTTTTTAAAGCTAAAAGTAAAGCCACGGTTGTCTGCTAAAGTTTTAACTGAATAACCTAATTTCTCTAGCCAAATACGAAAGGCGATGAGGTTTTTTGCTTTCACTACTTTTTTCACGAGGATATTCCTTTTTCACTGATAAATTATTAATAGGGATATTTCACGCTTTTTTAAAGGGGATTTTTTTATATATTTTTGTTTTTGTCTCTTTTTAAAGCAATCTAAACTAAGGCGAAAACGTATAGAAAGCATAAGCGAGAGTCTTTCATTGTTTAAAATAATTTTATCATGATGAAAAATAATAATATTTTGAGATGAGTCTCAATACAATGGAATTATGTGCGTTCGTGATAGAGAAGTATTTTGTCATAAATAGAAATGTAATGATTTTTTTCAAAGGCTGGGTACTTTGAGACAGTATTCTCAAACAGCCTTGCTCGTGATCATTCGATTCAGGCATCGTGTGGCTTGAAACTGCGTAGGTTGAAATTTTGAGAGCTCAAAGGTTAAGGGTGGGAGCCCAAACTGATCGTTATAACTCAATAGAAGCATACATACATAATAGGAGACTGCGTTAGTCAGCAGTCTCTAGAAGGCGGAGACCAATTAAAATTGATCCTTCAGATCACGCAGTCGTTTAAACTCTTCAACATTTTCTGTACGTAAAAAAGGATTGGTTTCGAGTTCGATCTCAATACTGCTAGGAAGGGTACATTGACCCAAATAGCGCATGGTTTCGACACGGTCTAAACGCTCTTGAATAGCGATATTGTCTGGTTCGACATGGTTGGCAAACTTCGCGTTAGAGAGCGTGTATTCGTGCGTACAATAGACTTTGGTTTCGGCAGGCAAAGCTGCTAAACGATTGAGCGAATGGTACATCTGCTCATGTGTACCTTCAAACACTCGCCCACAGCCCATAGCAAACAGGGTGTCACCGCAAAATAAAGTCTGGATAGATTCAATAAAGTACACAATATGGCCCAGTGTGTGGCCAGGAACTGCTAAAACGTCGACATGTAAATCATGAAATGAGAAATAGTCATCATCCATCAATGCATGGGTGATGAATGGAATTTTAGATAATTCCTCACGTGGCCCATACACAGGAATATTCCGACTCGCAATCAGGTCAGAGACACCGCCAATATGGTCTTTATGCCAATGAGTCAGCCAAATTTGAGCAATGTTTAAGCCATGTTCAGTGCAATAATCTTCAACCAATCCAGCCTCAGTTGGATCAACCACCACGACTTGCTTTGATGAGCTGTGTTCCAGCAGCCAAATATAGTTTTGGAGTTGGTTTTTCACATCAATCATATGAACTTGATAAGTCATTTTTCTTCTTCAAAGAGCTGCATGTATTCATTCTACTGTAGCGGGTAGACGCACTGAATTCCAGTCATGAATTATGTGTAGCGCATAAAGGTTAGCTCTTTATTGTTCTGGGTTTTTCTCTTTCTTGTCATATTGTACTGTTATTTTGGCAATAAAAAACCACGCTAAAAAGCGTGGTTTTTTTATGTGTTCAATCTAATTTAGATTAGATTTTACCTACTAGGTCGATTGAAGGAGCAAGAGTTGCTTCGCCTTCTTTCCATTTAGCTGGGCAAACTTCACCTGGGTGAGCGTGAACGTATTGAGCTGCTTTAACTTTACGAAGTAATTCTTGAGCATCACGACCAATACCACCAGCGTTGATTTCAACGATCTGGATTTTACCTTCTGGATCGATTACGAAAGTACCACGGTCAGCAAGACCAGCAGCTTCGATTAGAACGTCGAAGTTTTTAGAAAGAGTCCAAGTTGGGTCGCCGATTAATGGGTATTGGATTTTACCAATAACTTCAGAAGTGTCGTGCCAAGCTTTGTGAGTGAAGTGAGTGTCAGTAGAAACACCGTAGATTTCCACGCCTAATTTTTGGAATTCAGCGTAGTTGTCAGCAAGGTCACCAAGTTCAGTTGGGCAAACGAAAGTGAAGTCAGCTGGGTAGAAGAATACTACAGACCATTTGCCTTTAAGATCTGCTTCAGTTACGTCAACAAATTGACCGTTGTGATATGCAGTAGCTGCGAATGGTTTTACTTCAGTATTAATCAAGCTCATCATTGTCTCCATGATTGGGGTTTGTATTTAATGTTGAATAGGGTATCGAAATTTTTGTTATTGCTGAAACAGTATTTTTACATTACAAGAATCGGAAAAACCGAATCTTACTCCAGACTATTTCAGCGAATGTGATCATTCTGTTCATTTAGCATGATAAATATGATGACCAAATGACAAAATCATCTATTCCGCAACTCGTTTACAGACATGATGTCCCTAGGCTTAAAATTCAAGGGGATATTTGAAAAAAAGTTAAAATTAAAAAATAATGCTGTACTTTCGCTTCGCTGTATTACCACGTAAACTAAGCGATTGATGTTTTTGATGTAGGTATTTTTTCTGTGCAGCGTCCTTTAAATATAGAGCAATTGGTGATGGTCAAAGACCGTCATCGTTTAAACCGACTCAAAAAAGGAAAAGATGCCAACGAAAAGCAATATCAAGCATTATTTGAAAAGTCGCATTTAAAAGTTCTAGAGCGTATTGAACGCATTCCGAATATTAAACTGAATCAAGACCTGCCTGTTACGCAGTATGCAGATAAGTTAATTGATGCCATTCAAGAGCATCAAGTGATTATCGTTGCAGGGGAAACAGGTTCAGGTAAAACCACACAGCTACCGCAAATTGCGATGTTGGCGGGTCGTGGTTTAACGGGTCTGATTGGTCATACACAGCCACGTCGTTTGGCTGCGCGTAGTGTGTCCCAGCGTATTGCGGAAGAAGTTGGTGAGAAACTTGGCGAGTCCATTTCTTTTAAAGTTCGTTTTAATGAACAAGGGTCGCAGGATTCGATCATTCGTTTAATGACCGATGGTATTTTGCTGGCAGAGCTGGCCAATGATCGTTATCTTAATAAATATGACACCATTATTATCGATGAAGCGCATGAGCGTTCGCTTAATATCGACTTTATCATGGGGTATCTCAAACAGCTTTTGCCTCGCCGTAAAGATTTAAAAGTCATCATCACTTCGGCAACTTTAGATGTAAACCGTTTTAGTCAGTACTTTAACAATGCACCTATTTTTGAAGTAGAAGGTCGTAGCTTTCCAGTCGAACTACGCTATCGCCCTGTATCTGAGATGAGCATTGTCGGTAGTGATGATGATGAGTTTGATGACTTTGAAGAAAACCTACCTCGTGCTGTCGTGCAAGCTGTGGAGGAGTGTTTTCGGGATGCGCAAGAAAAAGGTCATCCTGAATATGCCGATACTTTAATTTTTGCCAGCACTGAACAAGAGATTCGTGAGTTACAAGAAACTTTGCAAAAGCATGGGCCGCGACATACAGAAATTTTACCTTTGTATGCGCGTTTGGCCTTGGCTGAACAACAAAAAATCTTTAATCCATCAGGTGGCGGGCGACGCATTATTATTGCCACCAACGTTGCAGAAACAGCGTTGACTGTACCCAATATTCGTTATGTGATTGACAGTGGTTTTGCGCGTATTTCTCGCTATAACTATCGTTCACGCGTACAGCGTTTACCGATTGAAGCAGTTTCTCAGGCCGCAGCAAATCAGCGTAAAGGTCGTTGTGGTCGTATTGCTCCAGGTGTATGTATTCGTTTGTATTCTGAGGAAGACTTTCAAAGTCGCCCAGAGTTTACTGAACCCGAAATTAAGCGAACGAACTTAGCTTCAGTGATTTTACAGATGCAAAGTTTAGGGCTGGGTGCTTTAGAAGATTTTGATTTTATTGAGCCGCCAGATCATCGTTTAGTCAACGATGGTCGTAAGTTGTTGGTTGAACTTGGGGCTATGACGGAGAAAAGTAAAGCCCCTCTTTTGCAAAGAGGGGTTGGGGGAGATTCATCTGAATACAATCCCCCTCAATCCCCCTTTTCCAAAGGGGGAAGTAAAGGAGATTTAACCAAAATTGGTCAACAAATGGCCAAAATGCCAATTGACCCACGTTTGGCCCGTATGATTTTGGGTGGGGCACATTTTGGAGTGTTGAATGAAGTCTTGGTGATTGTTGCCGCTTTGGCAGTACAAGACCCACGAGAACGCCCTGCGGATAAACAAATGCAGGCAGATCAAAAACATGCGTTGTTCCGTGAAGCCGATTCTGACTTTCTGTTTTATCTTAAACTTTGGGAAGCATTGGTTGCCAACCGGGATATGAGTGAAAACAAACGTCGTACTTTTGCGCGTAATCACTTTTTAAGCTGGTTGCGTTTACGTGAATGGAAGAAAACTCATGAGCAATTGGTCGATTTGGCAAAAGGCTTAAAGCTGTCTTTTAATGAGAAAAAAGCCAGTTATGAAAATTTACACCGTGCGCTTTTAACAGGTCTACTGTCTTTTATTGCCAATAAAACCGATGAACGCAATGTGTTTATGGCGGTACGTCAGCAAAAGGCCCGCATTTTTCCAGCATCTACTTTACATAAGACCAATACGCCTTGGGTCATGGCTTTTGAGATGGTAGAGACTTCACAGGTCTACATTCGTACACTGGCAAAAATTGAACCTGAGTGGATTTTGCTTGCAGCAGGTGATTTGCTGAAGCACCACTATTTTGAGCCGCACTGGTCGAAAAAAGCAGGTGTGGTCAATGCCTATGACCAAATTTCATTGTTTGGCTTAATTATTGAGCCGAAACGCCAGATCAACTATGAAAAAGTCGATCATGTTGCAGCACATGAAATTTTCCTTCGAGATGCACTGACGACAGGACATTTGGGCATTACGCCACCATTTTTAAAACACAACCTGCTTAAACTTGAAGAAGTAGAGCGGGTCGAAGATAAGCTACGCCGCCGCGATTTGGTGGTGGATGAAGAGACTATTTACCAGTTTTATGCGGCTAAAATTCCTGAAGAGGTCGCAAGTCGTCGTAGTTTTGAAGACTGGCGCGCAACGGTTGAACCGCAAAACCCACGTTATTTATTTATCGATGATGATGCGCTGTGGATGAACGACCGTCCAACCACGCAGCAGTTTCCCGATTTTTTACGCAATGGCGAACTGCGCCTAGCAGCCAGTTACCGTTTTGATCCAAGCCATGACGAAGATGGTGCAACAGTAAAAATTCCGTTGCAAGCCTTGCCTCAGGTGGATGAAAACTTGTGGTCTTGGGGCATTCCTGGCTGGCGTCAGAATTTAATGGAAGCCTTACTCAAAGCACTGCCTAAAGATAAACGACGTCATTTGGTGCCTATCCCTGATACGGCTGCAAAGCTAATGGCGAAAGTAGATGCGATGCATTTGCAACAGCATATTTTTAGTTTTTTAGCCTTCCAGTTACGTGGCGAACAAATCACTGAAAAAGACTTTAGTTTTGAACGAGTTGAACAATATTTATTGCCGCTGATTAAAGTCATTGACGACAAAGGCCGTGTGATTGAACAAGGTCGTGATTTATCTGAGTTAAAAGCGCGCTGTCGAACAGAAACTCATAGTCCAGTCAAACAGCTCAAAGGTGAGTTCCAAACTTTTCCTGAAAATTTTGTGTTTGAAGCATCACAAAAAGTGACGGGTGTGGTGGTGAAGCAGTATCAAGCTTTAGTCCCGACCAAGGCCTTTGCGGCACTGGAACAAAAGGATGAGTCTGGTGTGGTGATTCAGACCTTTAATGATCAAGCTGAGGCAACTAAACAGCACCGTGAGGGTGTACTCCGTTTGGTGCATATACAACTGGGGGATTTGGTCCGTCAGTTGAAAAAACAAATTTCCAAACCTTTGGCATTAGCGTATTCACCTTTGGGCGATAAGGCGCAGCTGGAGCAAATGTTAGTTTATGCCACACTGCAAATGTCGATCAATGAACTGCCTGTCAACGCACAAGAGTTTGAAAACTTGGTTGCAAATGTCAAAAAAACTTTTCTGACCCATGGGCAAAAAGCACTGGCAGATGTGACAGAGATCTATATTCAATGGCAGGATATACGTCGAAAACTGTTGGTCTTAGATGATGCTGTGTTTGGGAAAAATATTGATGATGTTGAAGATCAGCTAGATTTGATGTGCTTATCAAACTTTGTCTATGTGAAATCTTCCGACATTTGGCTTGAATTTCCTCGATATTTGAAAGCATTGGTCTTGCGTTTGGAGCGCCTGCCCAATAACCTACAGAGGGATAATTCTGCCATTGATCAAGTTGACCCGTGGATGGAAAAATTATTTAAGTTTAAAAATGACACTCGCCTTAAAGAATTGTATTTCATGGTTGAGGAGTTTCGGATTTCTTTATTCTCTCAACCGATGAAGACAAAGATGCCCATTTCTCCGACTCGCTTGCAAAAAGTATGGGAAAAGCTTGGAATCAGTTAAGATATAGGTAATTTAAAGAAGGAGTTTTACATGGGCATCCGCATTACAGGTACGGGTCTTTATCATCCTGAAGACATCATTACCAATGAAGAGTTAGTTGAAAGTTTAAATGCTTATGTGGAACAGTATAACTTAGACAATGCTGACAAAATTGCTTCGGGCGAGTTGGAAGCCCGTCGTGGGTCAAGTGCAGAGTTTATTGAAAAAGCATCTGGTGTAAAACGTCGTTATGTGGTTGAGAAAACAGGGATCTTAGATCCGAAACGTTTACGTCCATTGTTACATGAGCGTTCAAATGATGAACTCTCGATTCAAGCCGAATGGGGTGTGATCGCTGCAAAACAAGCGATGGAAAATGCAGGCGTAACTGCAGAAGATATCGATGTGGTAATTTTATCGTGCTCTAATTTACAGCGTGCTTATCCAGCTGTTGCAATTGAAATCCAAACAGCATTGGGTATTCAAGGCTATGCCTACGACATGAACGTGGCATGTTCGGCCGCAACCTTTGGCATTAAACAAGCCTATGATGCGATTAAAGCGGGCGGACGCCGTGTATTATTGGTGAATGTAGAAATCACCTCTGGTCATACCGACTACCGTTCACGTGATTGCCACTTTATCTTTGGTGATGTTGCAACGGCTTCAATCATTGAAGAAACCGAGAGCAAAACTGGTTTTGAAATTGAAGACATTAACTTATTCACACAGTTTTCAAACAACATCCGCAATAACTTTGGTTTCCTAAACTTGAGTGAAGTCGATGCAGACATTGAAAATAATCGTTTCGCTCAAGACGGTCGTAAAGTGTTCAAAGAAGTTTGTCCACTGGTTGCCAAAATGATTACGACGCAACTTGAGAAAAACAACATTGCACCGACTGATGTGAAGCGTTTCTGGTTACACCAAGCCAATGCCAGCATGAATGAGCTGATTCTGAAACTGGTCGTAGGCAAAGAAAATGCTCAGCCTGATTTAGTGCCGATCATTTTAGATGAGTTTGCAAATACCTCTTCAGCAGGTGTCATTATTGCGTTGCACCGCACAGCAGACCAAGTCAATGATGGTGAATACGGTGTCTTGTGTTCATTCGGCGCAGGTTACTCTGTTGGTGCTGTGCTTGTGAAAAAACACGTCGCATAAGCCCGTATGTTGCAGGTTGAACATGATGCAAAATGGATTAAACGCCTGAGTGCTTTATCCAAAGTTTATTTCACACCGACATTTATTGGTGCCGAACGGTTAGATGCATCACAACCTGCAATGTATGTAGGAAATCATTCCATGTATGGTGTACTTGATTCACCTATGTTGATTGATTATCTCTACAATGAACATCAAGTGGCTGTGGTCAGTATTGCTGATCATAGCCACTTTTATTTGCCACTGTGGCGCAGTGTGGTGAAAAAATTTGGTGCGGTTGATGGTGTTCCAGCCTATGTACGTGAAGCCATGCAACAAGGCTATTCCATTTTGGTTTTTCCTGGTGGCGGACGCGAAGTTCTAAAACGTGAGGGCGAACAGTACCAACTGATTTGGAAACAGCGCTACGGCTTTTTAAAACTCGCTCAAGAATTTGGCTATGATATCGTGCCGTTTGCCGCTTTGGGTGGAGATGAAGTCTTTGATATTGGTTTTGATGCTAATAAAGTGGTTCAGCACCAATATTTTCAAAAGTTGCTACAAGTGCCGCAGTTAAGTCGCTTGCTGCGTAAAGGGGAGGTGATCCCATCTTTACCGAAACATTTGATTCCGAAACGCTTGCCTTTTTATTTTAAGTTTATGCCCAGACAAAGTTTGATGCATATTGAAAACCTAGAACAGTTACAGCAGTTCCGCGACTTGATTGCAGCAGAAATTTATACTGGGCTTGCAGACTTAAGAGTATTGCGTCAACAGCAGCATGGTGACCGATTTGATTGAGCATTTACAGGCGTAAACTCGGCTTAGTCTTCCTGTAAATCTTTCAACAAATGTGCAATTTTTAAAGTATGGGTCTTATTCCCTTTGACTTCCATAACCTTATTTTCCACCCACCATAAATATTCAAAAATTTCAGTTTCACTGGCTTGTTCACAAATGAATCGAAATAAACTAGGTAAGTATTCCTCATACTCATCTTGTAGTGCAGGATTACGATAGATCCGCAGCGGATCCCAGTCTTTAATCAGTATTTTGTTAATCGCATGTAATAAAGAAACATGTCGATTTTCCTCGGTAAACATAATACACCCCGCTGTCCTTGGGTTAGTTTGACGTTTAAAAAAGAAGTGGTGATGAAGATTATTTATCTATTGTTTTCATGTTTTAAAAGATCTTAGCGTGCTTTTCGCATGAGTAAATAGCACACTCAGATAAATGGAAGCTAAAGAAAAATGTCTAATAAAGTGGTAGTAAAGTTAGATCACAGATTTACTTAAAAATATTTTTCAGAATAAATGTTTCAAAATAGTGCGTAATTACGGATTAAGTAACATATAGTAATAATTTAACAATCAAGTCTTTGTTTGAATGACGCAATTTTCGCTAATACCGTGAATTTCATCACTATCTAAATTTACATTATCCCATTTTTGCATTTGCTGTGTGAGCCAAACAAAATCCGAAACTTGAGGCTGGGCTTGTTCGGGAATAAAACCACGAATGATGTTCTGAATCAGGTGATATTTTTCGACGTGAACACTTGCTGAACACGCAAAGCGAATGATGTTGTAATCGACCAAGACTTGCCAAACAGGCTCAAGATCTTGCATTTGTTTAAGTTCAACTTGTGCTTTTTGGATGGCTTGGACGAGGGCTGCAAGCGTATTGGGATTGGAGATAGCCCATTCTTGAGTCACAGCCAGTACTTTGTCTGCGACGCGAGGAATAATGTCTGAGCCAGTCGCAATGATTTGGCTATAGCCTTGAATTTCCGCTTGTGTGTTCCAAGGTTCCCCAACACAAAAACCATCGATCAATTGATTTGAAATGGCTTCCACCATATAGGGTGGCGGTAAAGTGCATAAATGTACGCGTTTGGCAAATTCAGGATTGGACAATGCCAACCACTCACGTAAACAATAATGATGAATAGACTGCTTAAACACATGGGCAATCGGAAGATACTGTTCATGCTGCATGGCACTAAAGAATTTCTGTGCAGTGGTGGCTGCATCGTCAGTTTTTTTGATATCAAGCGCGTAGCATAGTTTTTGGCTTAAGCTGATAAAAGCACTGTTGTAGCTTAAGACAAGAGGGGTTTGTAGCGGAATACCGAGTTGATCTTGAGCGAGTGCAGCAGCAGGCAACATGGCAGATAAACAATGCGCGGCATCTAGAAAACCAAAAGCCAAACGATCTCTTAAGCTTGCCCAAGACGCTTCTTTGACTAAGCTTACGTCTAAGCCTACTTCCTCAAAAAAACCGCGTTGTTTAGCCCACAGTAAAGGAACACAGTCTAAAAGTGGAATATAGCCCAGATGAAGTTGTGACTTTTCGAGTTGAGCCATGACTTAGTCCTTGAGTTGAGATTGTAAAAGCTGTTGAGCATCCAACAGACGTCTTGCCATTTCACCGATGGTCATACGGTGGCTCATGGCATTTTTACGCAGTAATTGAAAGGCATCGTCTTCAGATAGTCCATGTAATTGCATCAGCAAGACTTTCGCACGCTCCACATCTTTACGATCGGCGAGTTTATTTTTGGTGTCTTGTAAGTCTGTGAGCAACTTTTTGTGTTTACGAAACTGCTCGATTGAGATTTCTAAAATATTTTCTAACTTTGAAGGATCAATCCCATCCACAATATAAGCTGTCACCCCAGCATCTATGGCACTTTTAATGGTGTCTTTATGACTATTTTTAGTAAATAAAACAGTGGGCAGATTAAATTGGCTTACACAGCTTTCAATGATGTCACGTTGCGGATGGTCCATATCTAACAAAATGACATCCGCACTTAATTGTTCAAGGCGGCTAATATTGATGTGATCGATAATCAGGCAAGCAACCACATCGAAATCATGTTCGATGAGGGAACTTCGAATATATTGTGCGCGTTCTTGATTGTCATCAATCAATGCAATTTTCAGTTTAGGCATACTGTACAGTGCTCAGGAAAACCTGAAAATGAGATCTAAAAGTGTACAAGCAATTTAAATGCCAAACTTAACAAATGCCAGCTTTATCTCGAATCAGGCAGTCAATCTTTATGGTCGCGATTACAGACAAAGTATGCATGTTGGCATGAAGACGATTGCGGATATGGGTTCAGTAAATCGAAGTGTTGATGTTCTCAATCGATTTGTACATATAAGGGCGAATTTCTAGATGTCGTGCTTAGAACAAAGCAATGTCGTTTATTAGAGAAAGCAGATGCTCATCGATAATGCAAAATGCACCAAGAGGTGGCAGGGTTTTAAAAAGTCGGAAAACTTAGCTGTTGTGCTTTAAAAATAAAAAGAGCTGACTATATCGAATTATAAGATTATGTTTTAAATAAAGTATTAAAAAACAATATGTTGTTATTTTATTATAAATATTGGCACACTCGTTGCATTATCCCTGATGAGTCAAAGACGACTCTAAATCAAATTTGTAAGACGGCCAACGACGTCCGTTCTGATCGCTTCTACATCCCAAGAGTTTGTGCTGTAGAAAAACTATACGCTCAGTTCAGTCTGGAGAAGGTTATGTCTTCAAATTTACATGCTAAAAAAGCAACAAAAATAAGTCTTTTCAGTTTTAACGGCGCAGCAATGAGAGCCTTCCACATGAGTTGGCTCGCCTTTTTTGTTTGCTTCTTTGCTTGGTTCGCTTGTGCTCCGCTGATGCCAGTGATTGCAGGTGAATTTCATTTAACCAAAGATCAAATTGCCAATATTAATATTGCAGCTGTCGCGATCACCATTTTAGTTCGTCTTATTGTGGGGCCATTGTGTGATAAATACGGCCCGCGTAAAACCTATACCGCACTTCTTGTACTCGGCAGCATTCCAGTCTTTGGAGTAGCGTCTGCAAATAGCTATGAATCCTTCTTGTTCTTCCGTCTATTGATTGGTGCGATTGGGGCAAGCTTTGTCATCACTCAGTATCACACCAGCATTATGTTTGCACCAAACGTAGTCGGGACTGCAAACGCAGCGACAGCAGGCTGGGGTAATGCAGGCGGTGGTGCAACACAAGTACTCATGCCATTGATGCTTGGTGCCTTAGTGATGTTTGGTGTAGAGCAAGCGATGGGCTGGAGAATTGCACTGATTGTTCCAGGTGTCTTGATGCTGATCGTGGGTTTGATGTATTGGAAATTTACCCAAGACTGCCCACAAGGCAACTTCAAAGAACTTCGTGCAGAGGGTGTCAGTGTTGGTTCAGATAAAAAAGGTGGTGTAGCAATTCTTATGCATGCTGCGAAAAACTACCGTGTTTGGATTCTATTTGGTGCCTATGCCGCGTGTTTCGGGATCGAAATCTTTATTCATAACATTGTCGCGATGTACTACGTCGACCATTTTAGCTTTGGTTTAAAAGAAGCAGGGATGGCGGCAGGTATTTTCGGTTTACTGGCATTGTTCGCTCGTGCTCTGGGCGGCATTGTGTCAGACAAAGTCGCAACCAAAAAAGGGCTTGATGGTCGTACCAAAGTGTTGTTTGGCATGATTTTGCTGGAAGGCCTTTTCCTCGTCCTATTCTCTCAAATGAATACCCCTATCTTTGCGATTCTTGCAATGACAGTCTTTGCATTGTTCACGCACATGGCATGTGGTGCAACTTATGCTTTGGTGCCTTTCATTGATCGTGATGCCTTGGGTGGTGTGGCAGGCATTATTGGCGCAGGGGGGAACGTGGGTGCAGTGGCAGCAGGTTTCTTACTCAAAGGTATGTTGGATATTCAAACCACACTGATGATTTTAGGTGGTTTAGTGGTCATCGCTGCAAGTTTTGTTCTCATGATTCGCTTCTCTGTTGAGCATAAAGAAAAGGAACAGCGCTTATTCGAACAAGCGGTACATGATCGTAGCATTGCTGAAGCGCAAAACTAAATAAAGAGATTAAACCCAAGCCTCAAGGCTCAGGCAGAACAAATGAAATATTGCGGAGAAAGAATATGAAAATCATCATGATTGGTCATGGCATGGTTGGCCACAAATTTATCGAATCAGTACTCGAACATGTGGGTGATGATGTTGAAATTACCATCTTGGCCGAAGAACCGCGCTTGGCTTATGACCGAGTACATTTGACTGAATATTTCAGTGGTAAATCAGCAAAGGATTTAACCCTTTGTCGTGCAGATTTTGCTGATGCTTATGGCATTGATTTACGTTTGAATACCAAAGCGGTTGCAATTGATCAAAGCCATAAAACGGTGACGACGAATCATGGTGATGTTCTTGGTTTTGACAAATTAATCTTGGCAACAGGTTCATATGCTTTTGTTCCGCCTATTTCGGGTAATGACCGTGAAAACTGCTTTGTTTACCGAACCATTGAAGATTTAGATGCGATTCGTGCTGCAAGTCTTAATGCGAAATCAGGTGTGGTCATTGGTGGCGGTTTATTGGGCCTAGAAGCCGCTAAGGCGCTACGTGATTTGAACTTGGAAACCCATGTCGTTGAGTTTGCACCGCGTCTTATGGCGGTTCAAATTGATGACTTGGGCGGAAAGGTTCTACGTGCAAAAATTGAAAACTTAGGCGTAAAAGTCCATACCCAAAAAGCGACTTCATCAATTGAGGAAGGTGCAACGACGAAGCATGTGATGAAATTTGGTGATGGTTCTGAGCTTGAAACAGACATTATTTTGTTCTCAGCGGGTATTCGCCCACGTGATGAGTTGGCACGTCAAAGTGGTTTAGCCCTTGGAGAGCGTGGCGGTATCATGATTAATGATTATTGCCAAACGTCAAATCCAGATATTTATGCCATTGGTGAATGTGCGCTGTGGCAAAACAAAATTTATGGTCTGGTGGCACCGGGCTATGACATGGCACGTATTGCAGCAAAACATGTCACTGAACAAACTTGTGCTGAGTTTGCGGGTGCAGACATGAGCACCAAATTGAAACTGATGGGCGTTGATGTGGCTTCTGTCGGTGATGCACATGCGATGACACCGAATGCACTCAGTTATTTCTATGCCGATGAAGATACACAAGTTTATAAAAAAATCGTGGTGAACGGCGAAAAAACCAAGTTACTTGGCGCGGTTTTAGTGGGCTGTGCAAAAGAGTACAACGACTTACTACAAATGATGCTGAATGGTTTAGCGCTTCCAGAAAATCCTGAAAGTTTAATCATGCCGGGTTATGCACAATCTTCCGCTAAATCTGGCGGTAGTGGCGTCGATTTACTGCCAGACAGTGCAACCATTTGCTCATGTAATAACGTCTCTAAAGCCGATATTTGCAGTGCAATCGCCGAGGGCTCAACGTCTCTAGGGGCCCTAAAAAAATGTACCAAAGCAGCTACTGCATGTGGTGGATGTGCACCATTAGTGACCCAAGTTTTAAAATCTGAATTACAACGCCAAGGCGTGACCGTGAATAACCATATTTGTGAGCACTTTGCCTACTCACGTCAAGAGTTGTATCACTTGGTACGGGTTAATGAAATCAAAACTTTTGATGACCTGATTCAACAACATGGTCATGGTTTGGGCTGCGATATTTGTAAGCCAACTGCAGCCAATATTTTAGCGTCGTGTTGGAATGACTTTGTTTTGAAACCAAGCCATGCAGGTCTACAAGACAGTAACGACTACTACCTAGGAAATATTCAAAAAGATGGTTCTTATTCTGTCGTCCCACGGATGGCAGGCGGTGAAGTGACGCCTGACGGCTTAATTGCTGTGGGGCAAATTGCTAAAGAATATGGCTTATATACCAAGCTCACTGGTGGGCAACGTGTCGATATGTTTGGCGCGCAAATTCACCAACTTCCTGAAATTTGGGAAAAGCTCATCGCTGCCGGCTTTGAGTCAGGCCATGCGTATGGGAAATCGTTGCGTACAGTGAAGTCTTGTGTCGGCAGTACATGGTGTCGCTACGGTGTGGATGACTCGGTGGGTTTAGCTATTTTCCTAGAGAACCGCTACAAAGGACTGCGCTCACCGCACAAATTAAAAATGGCTGTTTCAGGCTGTACCCGTGAATGTGCCGAAGCACAAAGTAAAGATGTCGGTGTGATTGCCACTGAAAAAGGCTGGAATCTGTATGTCTGCGGTAATGGCGGGATGAAGCCTCGCCATGCCGAGTTATTGGCTTCGGATCTCGATACCCAAACTCTAATTAAATACATCGACCGATTCTTTATGTTCTATGTGCAAACCGCAGACCGTTTACAACGAACTTCGGTATGGCGCGACAACATGGAAGGTGGTTTAGATTATCTCAAAGATGTGGTTGTGCATGATTCTTTAGGTCTAGCTGCTGAACTAGAACGCCGTATGAGCCATGTGGTGGGGACTTATCAAGATGAGTGGCGTACGGCTGTTGAAGACCCAGAAGTACGTAAACGCTTCATGACCTTTATCAATGCCAAAGCTGAGCAGCAACAAGATCCGCATATTCAGTTTGCAGAAGTTCGTGGACAGATTCGGCCTAAAACTGCGGTTGAACGAGATCGTAGCCGTATTCCAGTGGTTGAAGCTTAACAAATTAGGGTATTCAAACTTCTTTCTTCAGCACTCTCTCAAAAGCAAAGATAGAGGGAATAAATGAATGAAAAAGTTTAAAAAGGATCAAGATGATGACAATTTTAAAAGAAATGAATGAGCTAGATTGGGTTGATGTCTGTGCACTAGATGATCTAACGCCAAATACAGGCGTAGGTGCACTTATTGAACATCAGCAAATTGCTATTTTTCGTGTCGGTGCTGAAAAGCGGGTATATGCCTTGAGCAATCAGGATCCATTTAGCCAAGCTTTTGTAATGTCGCGCGGCATTATTGGTGATTTGCAAGGTGAGCGTGTGGTGGCATCCCCGATTTATAAACAGCATTTTAGTTTAGCCACAGGACGCTGTTTGGAAGATAAAGACCAAAAACTGTTAGTTTTTCCAAGTAAAATTGAAAATGGCCGAGTGTGGATTAGTCCGACACCACAAAAAACCTATATCACCAACACAGGTGCATCTCAGGAAAAAATGAAGCTGGTGCTGGTTGGCAATGGCTTAGCGGGCATGCGTTGTTTGGAAGATTTACTCGACATGGCACCAGACCGTTATGAAGTGACGGTGATTGGTGAAGAGCCTTGGGGAAACTACAACCGTATTATGTTATCGCCAGTATTGTCAGGAGATAAAACCATTGACGACATTATGTTGCATCCACATGCATGGTATAGCGACAAAGGGATTCGTTTCATTGCGGGTGATCCTGCGGTACGTATAGACCGTCCTCGTAAGCAGGTCTATACCGAAAAAGGCGAAGTGGTCGATTATGATCGTTTGATCCTGGCGACAGGTTCGAAACCGTTCATTCCTCCAATTGCTGGAGCGGATTTGAAAGGTATCATTAGTTTCCGAGATATCTACGACATCAACACCATGTTGGATTACTGCAAGACCAAGAAAAACGCCGTGGTAATCGGCGGTGGTTTGTTGGGACTTGAAGCTGCATATGGCCTCAAACAACGCGGGATGAATGTCACGGTTTTACATCTGATGGATCGCATTATGGAGCGCCAACTAGATAGTAAAGCCAGCCAAATGCTACGACACAGTATTGAACAAAAGGGTATCTCCATTATCACTGAGGCCAATACTGAAGCATTGGTGGGTGTGGATGGTCATGTTACTCAAATTCGCTTGAAAGACGGTACAGTCCTAGAGGCGGATCTTGTGGTTTTTGCAGTCGGTATTCGTCCGAACATGGCACTTGCACAAAGTGCAGGACTGCGCTGTAACCGTGGTGTGTTGGTGAATGACACCATGCAGACTTTTGACCCAAGTATTTACGCCGTGGGAGAGTGTATTGAGCATCGTAGCCAGACTTTTGGTTTGGTTGAGCCACTTTGGGGGCAGGCGTTCATTTGTGCCTCACATTTGGCGGAGCATGGCAGCTTAACGTTCAAAGCACCAACTGTTCCAACACAGTTAAAGGTAAGTGGCTGTGATGTGTTCTCAGCGGGTAATTTTGAACCGAAGGATGACTTTGAAGACATCATTTTAAATGATGAAAAACGTCAGATTTATAAACGCATTATTATTCAAAAGGATAAGGTTGTCGGTGCGGTATTGTTTGGTGATACTGAAGATGGTGTTTGGTATGCAGAACTTATTTCCGATCAAACCCCAATTTCTTCAATTCGAAATAAATTGTTATTTGGTAAAGATTTTGCATTAAAAAAAGCAGGGTAAAACCTTCCACTAACCCCTTCTAAAAAGGAGGGGTGATTTTAAGTATTTGCCATAGATAAAGGAGCGAAGCAGAAATGAATAGTATCCCTGTAATGGAACTGCATAGCTCCACAGAAAAAATGATGACAACTACACAAACCACCTGCCCATATTGTGGGGTGGGGTGTGGGGTAATAGCAACTGTTGAAGAAACGGCTTTAGGGCAAAAAGTCTCTGTGGTGGGTGATGCTCAGCATCCATCTAATTTTGGAAAATTGTGCATTAAAGGCAGTAATTTAGCCGACACGGTAGGTTTAGAAACGCGCGTCTTACATCCCATGTTAGGGCGTAAACCGCAACGTGAGGTAAGTTCATGGGATACCGCAACAGATTTAATCACCAACAAATTTCAACATTATATCGATCAATATGGGCCTGAAAGTATTGCTTTTTATGTCTCAGGTCAACTGCTGACTGAAGACTATTATGTGGTCAATAAATTTGTTAAAGGCTACTTGGGTACGGCCAATATCGACACCAATTCACGGTTGTGTATGTCTTCAGCCGTTGCTGCGCATAAACGTGCTTTTGGGGAAGACTTAGTTCCAGCCAGTTATAGTGATTTTGAACACACTGATATGGTGGTTTTAGTCGGTTCAAATACAGCTTGGTGTCATCCTGTGCTGTATCAACGCATCATGAAAGCCAAAGAGGAGCGAGATATTTTTGTCGTCGTGATTGACCCGCGTTTTACTGCCACCTGTGAGGCGGCTGATTTACACTTACCGATTTTACCGGGTCAAGATGTCGCGCTGTTCAATGGTTTATTACAGTATTTAGCAACCAATCATTATACCGATACCGATTTTATTGCAAAGCATACTCAAGGCTTAGAACAAGCGCTGGCAAGCAGTGCTTCTGAAGCATCAATAGCGAGTGTAAGCGAACGGACGGGGATTTCTGTTGAAAAATTAGCACTCTTTTTTGAAAAATTTGCTCAAACAGAAAAAGTGATGAGCTTATTTTCAATGGGGGTGAATCAGTCTTCACGTGGGGTAGACAAAGCCAATAGTATTACCAATTGTCATTTGCTGACTGGCAAAATTGGAAAATTGGGTGCTGCACCTTTTTCCATGACGGGCCAGCCGAATGCAATGGGCGGACGTGAAGTGGGTGGACTTGCCAATATGCTGGCTGCGCATATGGACTTGGATAACCCACAACATCAACAATTGGTTCAGCAGTTTTGGCACAGTCCAACGATTGCCAAGCAAGTGGGTTTAAAGGCTGTCGACCTTTTTGAAGCAGTTGAAAGCGGTAAAATTAAAGCCATTTGGATTATGGCGACCAATCCTGTGGTGAGTTTACCCAATGCCGATCAGGTGAAACGTGCACTAGAGAAATGTGAGTTTGTGGTGGTGTCAGACATTTGTCTAGATACAGATACCACGCAATATGCCGATGTGTTATTGCCTGCATTGGGTTGGGGTGAAAAAGACGGCACGGTGACCAATTCTGAACGCCGTATTTCCAGACAGCGTGCTTTTTTAGACATTCCAGAACAAGCACAAGCGGATTGGTGGTCAGTTTCACAAGTGGCGAAAAAATTAGGGTTTCAGGGTTTTGACTTTGAAAGTAGTCATGACATTTTCAAAGAACATGCCCAGCTCTCAGCTTATCAAAATGCAGAAATTGCTTTACGTTCATCGACTGAAACATTCCGCTATTTCAATTTGGCAGGTCTGACGAATCTTTCATTTGATGACTACCAAGAGCTTGAACCGACGCAATGGCCTGTGCTCGTACCTTTGAAAAATGGCAAAACCAAACCAAACACTTTTGCTCAATTATTTAAAGATGGTCAGTTTAGTCATCCAGATGGTAAAGCCAAGTTTATTGCAACAACAGCAGTTGGTGCAGTGAATCCAATTAGCAGTGAGTATCCATTGGTGCTGAATACAGGACGCATCCGCGATCAATGGCATACCATGACACGTACAGGTTTATCAGCCAATTTAAGTACACATAAAGCAGAACCCTATTGTGAAATTCACCCAAATGATGCCTTGAAATATGGTTTGAAAGATGGGGAACTGGTAGAGATCAAATCGGCTTGGGGAAATTGCGTACTGCGTGCCACGGTCAGTGACAATATCCGCCGTGGACAGATTTTTGCACCGATTCACTGGAGTGATCAATTCGCATCAGATGCACGGATTGGTAAAGTGGTGAATCCTGTGGTGGATGCGATTTCGGGAGAACCTGAGTTCAAACATACCCCTGTGATGATTCATCCGTTTTATACGCAATGGCAGGGCGTATTTTATGTCAGAACGGGCTTTGAACATTTGGTACAACAAAGTATTGAACAAAGCATTTGGTGGACCAAAATCAAAACGTCCAAAGCTATTCGTTATGAGCTGGCAGACCGTCGACGTTTTACGGAAACGACGGAACAGCTCAAAGCTTTATTGCCTTTTGATGACGAAAGTTTTGAATGGCTCAATGTAGAAGATCAAACTGCCCATATCAGTCATAGTGTGGTGTTACAAGATGGACACCTCATTGCAAGTCTGTATATTGCGCCTAAAGCCTTATTGCCAGATCGAGACTGGGTGGCAAGTCTATTTAAGCGCGAACGCTTAAGTGCTATGCATAGGAAAGCTTTATTGGCAGGGCAAGCGATGTCAATGACTAATAGCGATGGCCCACTGGTCTGTAGCTGTTTTAAAGTTGGGAAAAATCGTATTATCGATGTCATTAAAGAAAAAAATATCACCCATGAAAAACAAGTCACTGCATGCTTAAAGGCTGGAAGCAATTGCGGTTCCTGCTTACCTGAAATTCGAGGTCTGATTAAAGCTTGTCAAACGGAGTATGTAGAATGAAAAGAAAAATATTCAAACCCGTGAGCTACCCAGAAACTGAAGTTGTTATTTTGGCGGGTGGTCAGGCGCGCCGTATGAATGGCATTAATAAACTCTTGCAAAAATTTGATGATGAAATTCAACTCATCAAAATTCATCAGCAGTTAAAATCACGAGCAACCAAGGTATGGGTTAACAGCCATCGGGATCATTCCATTTATGAGCGGTTGATTCCGTCGATTGGTTTTTTTGAAGATGAGGCAACAGGCTTTCAAGGGCCCTTGATGGGGATGAAAAGTGCATGGATACATGTGCAATCAGACTATGTGCTGTTCGTACCCTGTGATGTAACTTTTATTCCGAAAAAAGTGTTTTCACGGTTACATCAAGCGATGCAACAAGATCCGAACTGTGGTGTCGTTATTGTAGAAATCAATGACCGTGCACTGTATCCGTTTTGTTTGTTAAAACGGAGCAGTTTGTCGACATTGATTCAGCACCTTGAGCAAAATCAGCGCAGTTTAAGGCAGTGTTTTGCAGATTTGCACCCACAAGTGGCACGATTTAAAAATCATGCACTGTTTTTTCACAGCATTAACTCGTTGGATGAGTTACAACAGCATCGGCAACTCAATTTTTTATAAATACCTCAGATATTGAAGAGAGGGGTGTGTGTTGAGAGCAAAAGATGTTGCCATAAACCGATTTGACTGTTTAAATAAAAATCTATAAAAGAACCAAATAAGTATTCGTGTTTATATTAAATTTATTATAAAACAAAAATTTAGAATATATTTATGGGAGTCGTTATTTTATTTAGATTATAAACGTATGTAGCAGTGATCACGCATTACGGCGGTGAACTGAAAATACTCAAAATGTAAAAAGTGCACAAAGTTGGAACAGTTATTGCAATTTATACTTTAGAAAATAGGGCGTGAAATATGAACTGCACCGACACCGCTCAAAGGACGCATAGGTAAGACAGATGAACAGCATGACCCATGTATCCGCAGTTAGAGTATTCCAAGATCAGTTTGGACGTGAAAAGCGCAAACTACGAATCTCTGTGACGGATCGTTGTAATTTTAAATGCGTCTATTGCATGCCCGAACATCCCGAATGGATGAAAAAGCACGACTTGCTCAGCTTTGAAGAACTCTACCATTTTTGCAAATTTATGGTGCAGCATGGCATTGAGCAAATTCGTATCACGGGTGGTGAACCGTTAATGCGCCAAGGTGTGGTGCATTTTATCGAACAGCTACAAAGCCTAAAAAAACAGGGGCTGAAGCGTATTTCCATGACCACCAATGGTCACTATTTAAAACAATATGCCGCTGCTTTAAAGCAAGCAGGGCTGGATGATTTAAATATTAGTCTAGACAGTCTAGATGCCGAACAATTTCAACACCTCACTAAAAAACAATTACATACAGTGCTGGAAGGAATTCAGGTCGCACAGCAGGTTGGTTTTAACATCAAAATCAATACCGTGCTGATGAAAGGCATCAATGACGATCAAATTGTTCCTTTGGTTCAGTGGGCAAAGCTGCAAAAGGTAGAACTGCGTTTTATTGAGTTTATGCCTTTGGATGGCGATCAAAATTGGTCGCAAGCCGATGTCGTCACTGAACAAGAGATTTTGTCCCAACTCAGCTCGCAATTTACGGTGCAAGTGCTTGAAGGACAAGCTGCCAATCCTGCACGTAGTTATCGGGTAGATGGTGAGAAGGTTGGGATTATTTCTACCATTAGCAACTCATTTTGTGGGGAGTGTGATCGACTACGGTTGAATGCGCAAGGTGAGTTTTATAATTGTCTTTTTGCCAAGCAAGGCTTAAATTTAAAGTTAGACATTCAACAACTTACCCAACTTAATCAGCACGAAGCCTTTGTTTTAGAAAGTAAACTTTCAACTTATGTTTGGCATAAAGAGCAAGGTTTTCATGCCATTCAAAAACAGCAGTTGCATCAGCCAGTGCGAAAAATCAGTATGCATATGATTGGAGGTTAGGATGACTCAGGAGTTAAATAACTTGATTAGAGTAAAGATTGAAGCTTTTGGTGCGATTGAACGCCAGTTACCCCCCAATTTAAAGCTGCAATGTGAGCCTGATTCATCGGTTGCAGCGGTATTAAAGGATATCGTTGCTCAGTACCCAGATGTCCACACATTATTGGAGCGCTGTGCCTGTGCAATCGGTGAAGACATTATTTCAAGGCAGACCATTTTAAGTCGAGATTGTACTTTGGTGTTGTTGTCCCCTGTGGCAGGAGGTTGATATGGAATTAAAACAATTTCCGCGGATTCAAACAGTGGTTTTTAGTCAAAATGACTTTGATGGCATCCAACATTTTCCTGAGTGTGGTGGCATTGGCATATTCATTGGTACGGTGCGGAATCACCATCAAGGTAAAGCTGTAAAAGCGTTAAAATATACCGCTTATGCACCTGTCGCTGAAAAAATGATTCGTCAAATTGAACAAGAGATCCAATTAAAATATGGCGTGTCTTATGTTCGGGTGGTGCATCGCATAGGTGCTTTAGATATTGGTGATACTGCCATTATTGCGATGGCGTACGCCGCGCACCGCCGTGAAGCCTTTCAAGCCTGTGAGGAAGCGGTAGAGCGGGTGAAACATGAAGTTCCTGTATGGAAAGAGGAATTTTATATGGACGGTACCAGTCAGTATGTCGAGGGTTGCTGTATTCGAACAGATCATGAAGCGCCAAAACCTCATAGCCATGAGCATTGCGAGCATGTACATGTTCATCCCTAGTAAATGCATCATGCAATGCCAATATTTACCAGTAACCCGTTTAAGATTTGGATAATGGAAATTTGGAAATAGTTGCGTATAAATGAAAAGCGGCGAGATAATTGAAAGAAAAATCTTCTGAAAACTTTATGAAAAATAATGCTTAGGTTAAGATGATCCATTCTTATATTTGAAGTCTTTTGAATCGCTATGCAACCATTTGTTCTATATAACTCAGAGCAACGCAAAAAAGTAGAATTCGTACCTCGTGTTGAGGGGCATATTGATATGTATGTTTGCGGTATGACGGTATATGACTACTGTCATATTGGACATGCGCGCGTGATGGTTGCATTTGACTATATTATTCGCTTCCTGCGTAGCCAAGGTTGGAGCGTTAAATATGTACGTAACATTACCGACATTGACGACAAAATCATTAAACGTGCCAATGAAAATGGCGAGTCGATTACGCAGCTGACAGACCGCTTTATTCAAGCGATGAATGAAGATGCTGAAAATCTAGGGTGCCTACATCCAGATGAAGCACCGCGTGCGACGGATTATATTGATCAAATGCAAAGCATGATTGGTAATCTGGTTGAAAAGGGTACAGCTTATCCATCTGCCAATGGTGATGTGTATTTCCAAGTGGAAAAATTCGCTAAATATGGTCGTCTTTCAGGACGTAAATTGGAAGATATGCAAGCGGGTGCATCTGAACGTGTTGATGTTGAAGTTGAGAAAAAACATCCCTTTGACTTTGTACTTTGGAAACATGCCAAAGAAAATGAACCTGCATGGGCTTCGCCATGGGGCAAAGGTCGTCCGGGTTGGCACATTGAATGTTCTGCCATGTCGACTTGCTGCCTAGGGAACCATTTTGACATTCATGGTGGTGGTTCGGACCTCATGTTCCCGCACCATGAAAATGAAATTGCACAGTCTGAGGCTTCAACTGGCGAGCAGTATGTCAACTATTGGATGCATGTCGGTTTTATCAACGTTGATGGCGAGAAAATGTCGAAGTCATTGGGCAATTTCTTTACCATTCGTGATGTGATGGATAAGTTCCACCCTGAAGTGATTCGTTACTTCATTGTGTCATCACACTATCGTAGCCCTGTGAATTTCTCTGATGTTGCTTTAAAAGAAGCAAAAACAGCGCTGTCACGTTTCTATCATTCATTCAAAGCTTATCAACAAGCCTATGGCGATACACAAGTCGATACCTTAGATGAAACATTGCTTGAGCGTTTCAATAGTGCCATGCGTGATGACTTCAATACCGCTGAAGCCATTGCGGTATTGTTTGAAGTAAACAAAGAATTGAACCGTGCCGTAAAAGAGCAACAAACTGAGCAAGCTGCGATTTACTACGCAACTTTACGCCACTTAACCAATATTCTAGGTTTGGTTCAGCACAATGTTGAAGAGTTCCTGAAGTCTGATATTGGGCAAGAGGCTTTGGCTTTGTCTGAAGAGCAAATTGAAGATTTGATTCAACAACGTCAAGATGCGAAAAAAGCCAAAGAATTTGCCAAAGCGGATGAAATTCGTCAGTCCTTGTTGGATCAAGGTGTGGTTTTGGAAGACACTCGTCAAGGGACAATCTGGCGCCGCGCTGATTAATTCAGCAATTGCATTATAGAGTGTTGACAGTTTGATGAAACTCTCTATAATGCACATCCATATTGCGGGAATAGCTCAGTTGGTAGAGCACAACCTTGCCAAGGTTGGGGTCGCGAGTTCGAGTCTCGTTTCCCGCTCCAAAATTTAAAAAGCCTCAAGTTCAACTTGGGGTTTTTTTATGTCTGTAATTTGAGTGTATTGAAAATAATTCATTTAAATGTGAAATTATCTCGGCGTTTCAGCCCATAATTTTGACAAAAATATGCTTAAATCATTCATCTTCATTTGTGAATAAAATTGTGTTTCTTCAACCCCATAGCACTGTAGTACCGACCGAAGCTCGAGACTATCCTGAATGGCATTTGGGACGAGAACTCTATGCACTTTGGTATATTGAAGTGGATGATCCCGTTTTGATTAGCTATTTAACAAAGCTTCGTGAGCAGTTCTCAGATTTATTTTATCAACCAAATCAACGGCAGTTTCATATCACTTTATTTGTTGCAGGTTTTTGGGTAGAGCAGGCAACACAGTCGGATGACTTTAGTCGAGTGCAACTGAATCAGCAGCTTGAACGCCTTAAAAATTTAAAGCTAGAATCTTTTCAGTTACAGATGGGTGAATTAAATAGTTTTGAAAGTGCCTTATTTTTAAAAGTAGATGATACCGCAGGCGTGTTGGATCAAATTAGAAAAACATTGCTGCAAACCTCTCAGGAAGTCGCGGCATTGAGTTATTGTCCACATATTACATTAGGTCTATACCGTGAAGCAGTGTGTAGTGATCATGTATTGGCACGGATGGCTGAAATTGAAGATATCAACTCTAGCTTAAACATCTCAAAGCTCACGTTTGGTTTTTATCAGTCCCATGTCCTACAAGGGCTATTGTTTTCACATGCACAAATTGAGTTGGGGAATGCGCAATGCAACTGATTTTAGGTGGTGCACGTTCGGGGAAAAGCCGCTTGGCGGAGCAGATTGCCCAACAGTTGGCGCAGCCTGTGGTTTATGTGGCAACTGCACAAGCCTTGGATGGGGAGATGCAAGCGCGTATTCAACACCATCAGCAACAACGACCCAAAGATTGGGGGCTGTGTGAAGAACCCATTTATCTTGCAGCGCAGTTGGTCAAATTAGATCGCCCAAACCAAACCATTTTGGTCGATTGTCTGACCTTATGGATGAGTAATTTACTGATGCATGCTGACCCAGATTTGCAAGTTCAAGAATGCCAGAAGTTGTTAGATGTTGTCGGAAGTTTACAGTCCGAGCTAATTTTAGTGAGCAATGAAACAGGCTTAGGTGTGGTTCCAATGGGACAAATCAGCCGACGTTTTGTTGATGAAACAGGACGATTGCATCAGCAGTTAGGTCAAATTGCAACAAAAGTGGTGTTCTGCGTAGCAGGATTTCCAATGATTTTAAAAGGAGAACAAGTGTGAGTTGGTGGTTAGAAGCATGTCAAAGTCCGAGTGAGTCTGTATTGGCTCAAGCCCTAGCACGCCAGTCACAGTTGACCAAACCGACAGGCTCGTTGTCGGAGCTTGAATCGGTTGCAGTGACTTTAGCCAGTTTGCAAAACACTATAAAACCCAAGATTGACCGTCCATGGATTACGATTTTTTCAGGTGATCATGGGGTGATGGAAGAAAATATTTCTGCCTATCCACAAGCGGTGACGCGTCAAATGTTGCAGAACTTCGCAACTGGCGGGGCGTGTATTAGTGTGATTGCCAAAGAGTATCAAGCCAAGTTACAAGTCATCGACTGTGGTTCAGTCGGTGAAGCGTATGAATATGTCGGGGTTGAACGCCACTGCATCCGCGCGGGGACGGCTAACTTTGCTCAAACCCAAGCCATGACTGAAGCTGAATGTGAAGCAGCTTTTGCTTTGGGGCAAAAAAGTGTGGAAGATGCCATCGCTTATGGGGCCGATATCTATGTCGCGGGTGAGATGGGCATTGGAAATACCTGTTCAGCCTCAGCCGTGGCTTGTTTTTTATTGGCTGAACCCGCTGAAAAGCTCACGGGTGTTGGAACAGGTATCCGTACTGAACAATTAATACATAAAAAACAGGTGATTGACCAAGCACTTGCATTGCATACCCAATATGTCGGGAATGATCCGTTTAAAGCCATATGTGCGGTGGGTGGGCTTGAAATTGCAGCCATGACAGCCGCGTATATTCGCTGTGCACAACTGGGGCTGCCAATGGTGGTAGATGGGTTTATCAGTACCGTTTCGGCATTGCTCGCGGTACGCTTAAATCCACAGGTTCGCGCTTGGATGCTTTTTGGGCATCAGTCGGCTGAATATGGTCATGTACGTTTGTTAGAAGAACTTAAAGCAGTGCCATTATTGAAGCTAAACCTACGTCTGGGTGAAGGCAGTGGAGCAGGAGCTGCACTGGGGTTGATCAAGCTAGCGTGTCGCTTACATAATGAAATGGCGACATTTGCTGAAGCAGCCGTGATTGGTGAGAAAGTTTAAGGATGTTGTATTTAGACTTCCTACGCCACGGCGAAACCAGCTTAAGCCATACCTTACGGGGTAGAACGGATGATGCTTTAACTGCGAAAGGATGTGCGCAAATGCGATCTACCATCACACAGTCTGAGCAGACTAATCAGGCGTGGGATGTCATTTATAGCTCACCATTACAGCGCTGCCGTTTGTTTGCAGAGCAATGGGCGGGGCAAAAACAGCTTCCTTTGTTTATAGAACCGAATTTGCAAGAAATGGATTTTGGGGAGTGGGAGGCTCAGTCGACTGAGCGACTCTATCAACTCTACCCAGATGAATTGGCTCAATTTTGGCAAACACCGTTAAGCTTTACCCCGCCTCAGGCGGAAAGTTTATTGACATTTAAAAGCCGTGTTCTAGAGTCTATAGAGACCTTGACCCAGCAAATGTATGCGCAGGGCTGGACACGCGCATTGATTATTTCCCATGGCGGCGTAATCAAACTCTTAAAATGCCAAGCGTTGAAACAGCATGATAACGATCTTTTAAAAATGTCAGCAGAGTTGGGACAGATGAACAGCTTTGTATTCGATCAAGGGCAGCTTCAGTTTATTCAAAGTGAGGATGTGTAATGACACCTTTTTGGATTGCACTGCAGTTTTTAACGACCTTTCCAGTTTGTTTAAGCACAATGCCAACGCCTCAACAAAATGCGCAAGCACTGTTATTTTATCCTGTGGTGGGTTTGCTCATAGGAGCCATTCTGTATGGGATAACCCTGTTATTGCATGCTTTGCCACTTGTGCTGTTAAGCAGTGTGGTTCTGGTGCTATGGATTTGGCTGACGGGTGGTTTGCATCTGGATGGTTTGGCCGATACCGCAGATGCTTGGGTCGGTGGTTTTGGCGATAAAGCACGCACACTTGAGATCATGAAAGATCCGAGTTGTGGGCCGATAGGTGTACTCAGCCTTGTCATTGTATGCATATTAAAGTGGTCTGCACTGTATGTGTTATTACAAAAACAGCTGTATATAGCGCTGATCCTCTTTCCTATGTTAGGGCGTCTCGTGCCGCTATTTTTCTTTTTAAGCACAGACTATGTACGTGCTAAAGGACTCGGCAGCCAGTTGGGCCAACATTTAGCACGACCGATGGCAATGGCACTTTTAGTGCTGATACCTTTGGTGGCTTTGTATTGGGCATGGATTGGTGCTGTGGTGATTGCCACATTTTATCTGGTACTGTGGTATTTGCGGTATAAATTTATACAGCGTATTGGTGGTGTGACAGGAGATACGATTGGTGCCAGTATTGAAATGATTGAATTAGCGACACTCTTTAGTTTTGTGATGGCTACTTTTTATTTAACTTAAGTTACGAAATAAATAAGAGCCTCTCAGCGTGAAAGCTGTGCAGTCATGCGTTGCCGAAAGAAAAAGAATAAAAAGGTAGCGAGCTATATGCATTTGAAACAAAGGTCTTCCATCATCAGCAAAACACATTTGTAGATATGTTGTGAAAATCCAAAGATTTCCGCGCTAGTTGTCTACAGAGATATGATAAAATTGCGAAAATTATTTTTTATGTGCTGACGTTTCATTTCGTCACACGGTTCAGGTAAAACAACGTTGAATTCTGAAAATATGTCAAATCCCATTGATTTCCAAAAAGTTGCTTTAGAAACACTAGAGATAGAGCGTCAGGCACTCTCGGTACTTGCTAAGCAAATCGATGATCGTTTTAGCCGTGCTTGTGAAATTATCTTAAAGTGTAAAGGTCGTTTAGTCATTACTGGCATGGGTAAATCAGGGCATATTGGCCGAAAAATGGCTGCCACCTTTGCCTCTACAGGTACGCCATCATTCTTTATGCATCCTGGTGAAGCGGGGCATGGTGATTTAGGGATGTTGGTTGCAGGTGATGTGCTGATTGCGATTTCAAACTCGGGTAAGAGTGATGAAATCATGATGCTGATGCCTTTGATCAAATATTTGGGTGTGCCTTTAATTACCATTAGTGGTGATGACCGTGGGCCGATGCCACAGAATGCTGATGTGGCATTGATATTGGGTAATATCCAAGAAGCGTGTCCCTTAGGTCTAGCACCAACATCGAGCACAACGGCGACTTTAGCTTTGGGTGATGCATTGGCTGTTGCATTATTAGATGCACGCGGGTTTACTTCCGATGACTTTGCGCGCTCGCATCCTGCGGGTGCTTTGGGTAAACGCTTGTTATTACATGTGAAGCATTTAATGCACACTGGGGACGAACTACCGAAAGTGTCTCCAGATACAGCAATGAACAAAGTTCTGTACGAAATCTCTAACAAACGCCTAGGTTTAACCACAATTGTAGATGAAAATGACCGTCTATTAGGAATTTTTACCGATGGTGACTTACGCCGTTTGATTGATAAACAACAAGGTTTTGATGTGAACTTGGCAGTGTCTGATGTGATGATTAAGAGCCCGCTTACTATTTCACCGGAAGCGCGTGCTGTTGAAGCATTAGAGCGAATGAATGAAAAGAAAATTAACCAATTTGTTGTCGTGGATGAGAGCAATAAAGTCATTGGTGTTTTGAGTATGCATGACCTGATTCAAGCTGGGGTAAATTAAAAAATGGCTTCTTATATTTTGTTAGAACAAGCGCGTTATGTAGAAGCTCTAGTTTTGGACGTTGATGGTATTTTAAGTGATGGTTTTGTGACTTTGACTAACTCGGGAGACGAAATCAAATCTTTCGATATCCGTGATGGTTTAGGCATGAAACTGGTTCAGCAAGCTGGTGTGAAAGTGATTATTATCACAGGACGTAAAAGTCAGATCGTAGAAAAACGGATGTCTGATTTGGGCGTAGACCTTGTTTATCAAGGCCGTGAAGACAAAGGTGTTGCACTGCGCGAGGCTTGTGCAAAATTTGGTATTTCACCAGAAGACTGTTTATACATGGGCGATGACTGGCCTGACCTATCTGCATTTGCTATTACCGGCATGAAAGTAACCGTGCCAAATGGTCATTTAGAAGTGCGTCGTCGTGCCGATTTGGTGACTCAAGCGATGGGTGGACGTGGCGCGGTACGCGAAATCTGCGATATGATTTTACAAGCCAAAGGTGTATACGAAACTTTACTTGAAAAGTACACCGCAGTCCCGCATTAATCTGTATGCATGCATGAGAGTTTAGTTAACATTTATGGATACTAAAGTTTTATATATCACTGCTGTAGCCATTGCGGCTATCAGCAGTGGTTATTACTATTACAGCGGAAAAGGGCAAAAGCTCGAGGTTGATGGTGCGCAAAGCATGACCTATTCTGCTGAACAGATCCAACTGACTCAAACAGATGAGCAGGGTAATTTATACGTCCGCGCAAAAGTAGATCGTCTTGAGCAGGACATGCAAAAGAAGACCTCTAAGTTAGAGAACTTAAATGCTGAGATGTATAAAGATGGAAAAGTGGATGCGACTTTCTATGCCAAGCAAGCCAATGGCATCAACGACAACGAAAAAGTCGTTCTGACAAACCAAGTGGTTGCAAAGAAAATGTTGGAACAAGGTCAAATGCAGTTTGAGACCGCAGAATTGACTGCGTTTCCACAGACGCGTGAATTGGAATCTCAGCATCAAGTGGTTGTCACGACACCACAAGCAGAATTTGTCAGTCAGGGCTTAAAAGCGAATTTAAATACGGGTCAATATGACTTTTTCCATATTCGAGGGAAGTATGAACCATAATCCAAAATTTTCTATTTCGAAAACTTTCCTCAAGCAGACTCTTGCACTGAGTTTAGGTGTGGCTGTTTCAACTTTTGCTTTGGCACTGCCAAGTGACCGAAGTAAAGCAATTTCATTGGTGGCAGATCGTGCAACTTTTAATGAAAAAACGGGTGTAACGACGTACACCGGCAATGTCATCATTGAACAGGGCACGATGAAATTACAAGCGGATTCGATTGTTGCCAACTTAAATCAAACCCGTCAAATTAGCACCATTACGGCCAATGGTAAGCCTGCACGTTTCCAGCAGCAAGTCAGTACCAATAAAGGTATTGCCAAAGGTCAGGCGCAAAAAATTATTTATAATGCAGAAACAGGCATTATTACCTTATCGGGCAGTGCACTTCTAGAACAAGATGGTGCCAGTATTCGCGGTAATACATTACGTTATAGTATGAACAAAGGTGATATCGAAGCGATTGGTACACCAAACAGCAGTGGTTCGTCGAGTGGTCGTGTTCAAATTGTGATCCCACCTTCAGGTTCTCAATCCTTCCCAGGAGCGCGTGACTAATGGAGCAAACTCTCAATCAGCCACAAACCCTATGTATTAAGCATCTCGCGAAAAACTACAGTAAGCGTTGGGTAGTGAAAGATGTATCTTTTAGCATGCAAAGCGGACAAATCGTAGGTTTACTGGGTCCGAATGGTGCAGGGAAAACTACCAGCTTCTATATGGTGGTTGGACTGGTGCGTATGGACAAAGGTGAAATTCATCTTGATGACCTAGACATGTCTGATTTAGCCATGCATGAACGTGCGCGTAAAGGCATTGGTTACTTACCTCAAGAAGCCTCAATTTTTAGAAAACTCACCATTTCTGAAAATATTATGTCGATTTTGGAAACGCGCAAAGACCTGAACAAGGAACAACGTAAACAGCGTTTGCATGAATTGTTAGCCGATTTCAAAATTAGCCATATTAAGGATTCATTGGGTATGAGTGTGTCTGGTGGTGAACGTCGGCGTGCTGAAATTGCACGTGCACTGGCAGCCGATCCAAAATTTATGTTGCTTGATGAACCTTTTGCTGGGGTTGACCCAATTTCAGTGGGTGATATTAAAGATATTATTCGTACCCTAAAAGACCGTGGTATTGGCGTTCTTATTACGGATCATAACGTTCGTGAGACTTTGGCGATTTGTGAACGTGCTTATATCGTGAGTGAAGGGGCGGTGATTGCTGAAGGTACTCCGGATGAAATCTTAGCCAATGAAACCGTACGCCAAGTTTACCTTGGTGATGATTTCACTGTATAAGATTTTTCTGCGCCAATGAAAATAATTGGCGCAGATTCTCCCCCCCATATGTTTAATCGGTCGCTGTGCATTGAATTATTAACAGGGCATCCCTTTATATTTAAGCTGCGCGCTCTGCTATCCTTTTGAAATCACTTCTTTCAGCATGCTACATAGGATGCATATCTGTTTATTTTGTATGGGCTTAAAGCGACAAGCCATTTTCATACGATAGTTGATTGAAAATACGTTATAATTTTTTGTGAAATTTTTAAAATTACGCTATGCCATTTACCATTTCTAGTTTAGTGAGCTATGAAGAAGACATTAAAAAAAGTCGTTTTCAAGCTTTTGCTGTGCCTGTTGAAAATGAACAAGCCGTTAAAGATTTTCTAGAGCAATATAAAGATATCAGCACCACGCATCAGTGCTGGGCATGGAAAATTGGCCACAATGTTCGTTTTAATGATGACGGTGAACCCTCAGGTACTGCAGGTCGTCCTATTTTAGCGACCATTGAAGGCAATGAACTGACCAATATTTTGGTTTTAGTCAATCGTTGGTATGGTGGCGTCAAGTTAGGTACAGGTGGGTTGGTACGTGCTTATGGTGGAACAGCAGGGCAGTGTTTACTGTTGGCTGAAAAAATAGAGCTTATTGAGAAGAAAAAAGTGTATTTTGCCTGCCAATTTAATGAATGGGCGATTTTCCAGTACGAGCTGAATAGCCAGCAGATTGAGTTTAATGAGCAATATACTGCGGATGGCGTACTTGTAGAAGCATTATTACAAGTGCATCAGATTGAAGCGCTCGCACTTAAAATACAAGATGTGACCCGTGGACGTGAAGCGTTAAAAATTGTGGATGACCATCATGACTGATCCATTATTAAAATATCGTGAGCAGCATAAGCACCGCTTAAACTATATGCCTTGGTTGTATTGGTCGCTCAAGCCTAAAAACCGTGTGTGGGCTGAAGCATGGCAGCAAGAATACCAAGCTTATCTAATGGAAATGGAAACTGTTGAAATTGGTCAAAATTGTTTTATTTCTCCATTGGCGCACATATTTGCAGAGCCTGGTCGCAAAATTGTCATTGGGGACAACACCTTTATTGCTGCCGATTGTACTTTGCATGGGCCTTTAGAGATTGGCAGCGAAGTTGCGATTAACCATCATTGTATTTTAGATGGTGGTCGTGTGGGGATTAAGTTACATGATCAAGTGCGTATTGCGTCTTATTGTCACTTATATGCCTTTGATCATGGCATGGCACTCAGTGATCCGATTTATCAACAACCTGTGCGTTCACAAGGGATAGAAATTGGTCGGGATGTTTGGTTGGGTACACATGTGGGTGTGAAAGATGGGGTGAAAATTGGTGCACATGCTGTGGTGGGGATGAATAGTATGGTAACCAAAGATATCGCCGAGCAATCGATTGTTGCTGGCAATCCTGCTCAGTTTATTCGTTTACGTGATTAAGATATCAAAGAATATTGAACATTTATCAATACTTAATTACATAAAAACCTGCCATCAAAAAAAAAGATATGCTAAGTTTAGAACAACAATGAGACCTTATACCAAATGCGGTGTAATGAGAGGCGATAATGAAACGAGTCATTGCATGTATTGATTCTTCCCCTTGTATCAATGCTCTAGCAGAAGCTGCGGCGTGGATAGCTAAACAGACGGGGCGGGAATTGGTCCTTTTACAAGTTTTGGATTATTATCCTGCAAGTTATCACTTAGGTGAAATTAGCGGGGTAATTGGATTTGAAAGCAATGCAATGTTGCTCAAAGAGCTGGCTGAATTAGAGCAAAAACAAAGTGAACTTGCGCTCAGTTATAGCAATAATTTGCTCGATCATATTTCTAAACTCATTCTCGAAACGCATGGCCTACATACAACGCATATTCAAGAAAAGGGTGACTTTCTAGAGCAAAGTTTTAACTTATTGCATGAAGATGACATTGTGGTGATTGGCCGTGTAGGTGAGAAATCGGCTGAACGCAATAAACCGTTGGGCAGTAATGTCGAGAACTTTATCCGTGGCGCAAACTGTACCGTCATGACGGTAGGTGATAGCTTTAAGCCACCTACGCGCTTTATCTTTGCCTACGAGTATTCACCGACGTGTGTGAAGATGATGAAGCGGATTGCGCAAAGTGATCTACTGCGCCTCTTACAATGTCATTTGGTCTATGTCGGTGACCACCCTGAAATTTTAAGAGAGCCTGAACAATATCTGAAAGATGCAAATTTAGATGTGATTACAGAATATCGTTATGGCGACGTGGCTGAGAATATTCTGGAATACCAAAATGAGCATGGCATACAACTGATTGTGCTCGGTGCATTTAGCCACAGTAAAATTCATCAGTTCTTCTTGGGCAGCATTGCAACCACCATCTTTAGGAATGCCAAAGTTCCTTTACTGGTCGCCCGTTAATTTAGAGTGATTTCTCTAAATTGGAACTGTTTTATCCATAGTTATCCGCATTAATTGTGGATAACTATATGGACAGTAAATGTAAGTTTATAATTTATATAAGCTTAAATTAATCGATTGTTTTTTAATCTAAATTTTGGCTTATTTTACAATGGCTAAGGCAAATCCATCATGTCCTTTGCTACCGACCGTTTGAAGTGCGGTGCACGACAAAATTTTCGGATGGTTTTGCATCGCTTTGAACATATCTCGAATCCCTTCAATACTTGGTTTGTGATTTTCAGGATTGATAATATCGCCTGCACGAATCACATTATCGAGGAAAATCAAAGTACCTGAATGCGATAGGTTAAGACTTAATTCCAAATACTCTGGGTAGCTTTGTTTATCGGCATCAATAAAAATAAAGTCGAAAGGTTCAATGTTTGCGGGCAGTGATTTAAGGATATCTGCTGCACGCCCACATTTGAGTTCAACGGTTTGTTTGAGCTGAGCTTTGTTGATATTTTCTTGGCCCATCGCGGCATGCGTATCACGCCCTTCAATCGTTAAAATATAACCGTCTTCAGGTAAAGCGCGTGCTAACCACATGGTGCTATAGGCAGCAAAAGTGCCGAGCTCTAGTACACGCTTACATTGATTCATTTGAATCAACATCTGTAAAAGCATGCCTTGGTTCGGTGCGACAGCTAAGTGATCTGGAAAACCATGTTTCTCTGTATTTTCTAAAGTTTGAGTCAGAATGGGGTCTTCAGGAATTAAATGTGCGTCGATATAGTTATCAATCTCTGTCCACATTTGTTGCATAGCATGTTCACCTTGGTTGCGATGTGGAGCATTTTAAACTTTTATTTTCAGAGTGCAATTTTTCCGACCATATTTGTTGAAATCAATGCTCAAAAAAAGAGGTCATATTGACCTCTTTTAATTTTTAAAAACTAGTAACTACACATCGAAGAATTGCGACTGAGGTCTGGGCCCCATGTACGATATCCTTGGGTATCAATGTGAATCTGACCAGAAGCATATAAACCTAAGCCCATGTTCAAGCTCTGACCATGCTGGGTCCAAAATTGGCATAGACGATATTTTGTATTTTCAATATATGCATAATCTTGCGGCTGTGGGTTTTCAGGTCCGATTCGAAAATCTATAGCAGAATTGAATAAGTGGCGGGATGAGTTGGCACCCCCTGCACATTGGTTTAAAGGCAGATCTCGATAAACTGAAGTAACTTCAAAATCGGTCAGTACTTTGGCTGCAACCAAATATTTAAACACTTTTAGAGTCGCAATTTGGTTTTTCCAAAGCTCACGGTTTGGAATCATATATTGTGAGCGACCACATTTTTGCCAGTCACGAGCGGTTCTGAGCAGTTCAAAGCTTGGAATGATATTCCCAACGCCATTACGTTCAAGGAAAACTTCATACTCACGTACGCGTGCTAGTGTGTCACCCACAGACATCCAAGCATTATAGGTATAAGGAATAATTTTAGGTGGTGCAGGGCGGTCAAAACTAATTTGCTCTTGTGGGATAAAAATACGTTTTCCATCGGGAGTCGTAATGGTTTTGCCTTTGTGAGATGAAGTCGTACAGCCAATCATCACCAAGGGGATTATGCTAACCGCAAATAATCCCTTTAAAAATTTCTTCATTATAGAAATCAAATATTTAAAAAATACGGCTATTATTTTAATCTATATTGATGGGGAAAATTTGGAAATATTGCAATCAAATGTGTGTTTTAGGTATAAAAAAAGATCAGCTTATGCTGATCTTTTTAGAGTTACTTTTCTAAGTATTGTAACTTATCTGTTTTACCGTTCCATTCTTCACGGTCAGCAGGTTGGTCACCAATCTGGGTAATGTTTGGCCAAGTTTGTGACAATTCAGCATTCAGTTCGATAAAGACTTCTTGACCTTCTGGCAGTTCATCTTCAGAGAAAATTGCATTTGCTGGACATTCAGGTTCACACAGTGCGCAATCGATACATTCATCCGGATTGATCACTAGAAAGTTTGGACCTTCATAGAAACAGTCTACTGGACAAACTTCTACGCAGTCTTGATATTTACATTTAATACAATTTTCAGTGACAACAAAGGTCATGGCGAAGGCTACCTAAAAATATGGTTCTAATAACTAATGTGTATTTTAGGCAAAAACAGCACCAACTAACAATTGCTTTTATTGATATTTGTTATATGCACGGCTGTTAAATTTAATAAAAACTGAACATTCTGCTGAAAACTGCTTTTGACAATAAAAAAGACCGTCATTTTGACGGTCTAGATGGGTTACAAAAATAGAGAACCACTATGAATGTAACTGATCTTTTAATGCATAAAGCTGCTGTAAAGCTTCACGTGGGCTTAAGTTATCGACATCAATGCTCTTGAGTAGTTCAAGTGCGGCAGAAGGTTTCTCAATTTCGACTACACGTTCAATGATTTCAAGTTCAGGTGTTTCTATCGCGGCAAACAAATCATTTTGAACGACTTTAGGTTTTTGCAGTTGTTGCTTCTCTAAAATTTTCAGGCGATTTTGTGCTTCTTTGATCACACTGGCAGGAATACCTGCTAATTTTGCTACTTGTAAGCCGTGACTTTGGCTTGCAGGTCCATGTTGGACTTTATGTAACAAAATGAGGTTGCCGTTGAGTTCTTTTGCGGTGACATGGTAGTTATCAATAGCAGTTTCTTTGGCCAGCTCGGTCAGTTCAAAGTAGTGCGTGGCAAATAAACATAAGCATTTAATGCGTTTGGTTAAGTCAAGTACGCAAGCCCATGCCAAAGATAAACCATCATAGGTACTGGTGCCACGACCAACTTCATCCATCAAAACCAGTGACTGATTGGTTGCATGATGCAGGATTTGCGAGGTCTCGGTCATTTCCACCATAAAGGTCGATTTGCCTGTAGATAGGTCGTCCGCAGAACCAATGCGGGTAAATATTCGATCAATAGGGCCTAAGACTGCTGATTGGGCAGGTACATATGAGCCACAATAGGCTAATAGGCTAATTAAAGCCGTTTGGCGCATAAAGGTTGATTTACCGCCCATGTTAGGACCCGTAATAATGGCCATGCGGTGGTTAAAATCAAGTGTCGTGTCATTCGGTGTAAATGAGGCTTTGTTCAAAGCTTCAACTACTGGATGACGTCCCGCAATAATTTTAACTCCAATTTCTGGGCTATACTCAGGACGTGACCAATTGCGTAAACGAGCCTGATGTGCAAAGTTCGTTAATAGGTCGATCTGCGCAATAGCGCTACTCATCATTTGTAAATGACCAATGTCGGCGCGGAGTTCATCTAAGAGCATTTCGAACAGCATTTTTTCGCGGGCTAATGCGCGGGACTCACTCGAAAGCACTTTGTCTTCAAAGGTTTTCAGCTCAGGCGTGATATAACGCTCAGCATTTTTCAAGGTTTGACGACGAATGTAGTGATCAGGTGCTTGCTCGGCTTGTGCACGGGTCAGTTCAATATAATACCCACTGACACGGTTATAACCAATTTTTAAGGTCGAAATTCCAGTATTTTGACGTTCTTGAATTTCAAGGTCAATCAAGTACTTTCCTGCATGATCGCGGATTTTACGGAGTTCATCCAGTTCCTGATCGAAACCTTCCGCTATCACATTTCCATCCCGTAAAAGCACGGGTGGATGTTCAACGATGGCAGACATTAAACGTTGATGTAGGCCATGGAAATCACCCAATTCCTCATTCAATTGGCTAATAAGTGCAGACTGCTTGCTTTGAATCACGGGTTGAATGGCATGACGTAAATAAGGGATTTGTGCACAAGCTTGGCGCAGTTGCACTAAGTCGCGTGGACGGGCACTACCTAAAGCCACCCGACTGAGGACACGTTCGATGTCTCCAATCTCTTTTAATACTAAACGGATTGGCGATTCATGGTAGCCATCCACAAGACTCTTGGTAGCATCTAAACGTGCGTCTAAGAGCTTGGTATCACGTAACGGTTGCATCAGCGTACGACTAAGTAAACGTCCACCCATTGCAGTTTGACAGTCATTGATGAGTTGGAATAATGACGTGCCGTGTTCAAACAAAGGCTCAACCAACTCTAAGTTTCTACGCGTGACAGGATCAAGCGCAATGAAATCACTGCTTTGTTCAAGCTGAATAGTGCGAATATGCGGCAAGGCTGTTTTTTGCGTTTCTTTGGCATAATGAATCAGCGATGCTGCTGCTGCTTTGGCAAGCGGCAAATGGTCAATACCGAAACCAGCTAAAGTCGATACTGCAAACTGATCACATAAGGTTTTTTGTGCATTGTTTAAATTAAAGTCGACATTTGGACGGCGTGTCACAGGGCAGTCGAGCAGTTTTTTAATGTGTTCAATGATGTTGGGGTCGACAATATTTTCATCGACCAAAATTTCACTTGGCATGAGGCGAGACAGTTCAATACCGAGTTGCTCAAGCTGAAACTCTTGTTGCTGAACTTTGAATAAACCTGCACTTAAATCTAACAGCGCAATACCAATTTCATTTTGTTGTACGCAAAGCGCCACAAGGTTTGAACTTTGATGTGCCGTCAGTAAGGCATCGTCAGTCAGCGTACCTGGTGTAATAATCCGGACAACGCCACGTTCAACAGGGGCCTTACCTGTAACTTCACCAATTTGCTCGCAAATAACGACGGTTTCGCCTTTTTTCACCAAGCGAGCAAGGTAGCCTTCAGCTGCATGGTAAGGAACACCTGCCATAGGGATGGGTTGACCATTGGCTTTGCCACGATGGGTCAGGGTAATTCCGAGAAGTTTAGCGGCCTTGTGTGCATCTTCAAAAAATAGCTCGTAGAAGTCACCCATACGATAGAACATCAAAGAGTGCGGATGTTGCATTTTGACGCCCATATATTGTTGCATCATGGGAGTGAGGGTGGACAAATCAGTTATGATTCCCGAATTGCTCATGTAGGTGAAATCCTTAAATCTTTGAAAATGCACAATATAAAAATAGACCGAGCGACACCGCTTACCGTGTGTATTTATGCGCTATGAACAGCTATTGTATGAATGGCAATATCTTAGCAAAATTGAAAACGACTAAACAATAAATCATCTATAAAGCGAACAGTTGTTAAACAGCCAAGTGATTATTGCTGTATGCGTTAGCGTAAAGCAAAAATAAAAGAGCCTAAACATCTGTTTAGGCTTTTAAAGATTTAAGGTTTATACAGACCGAGTTCAGTCAGGTGCAACCGCAGGATACGACGTAACTCAAGAACGGCTTCAGGCGTTTCTTGAATAGAATGTCCACCTTTAATAATCTTCTCCGACAATGCACCATCCAGATGGGCACTCGTATAAGGCACAACATCGTCTGTAATGATATTGAGGTCATCACTTTTGGTCGCATTCCCCATGATGCTGTGGAATTTCATGCCTTTGTATGGAACGACATTTTTCGTTAATCGAGTAAAGTTAGAGTTTTTGCTGAGATCACTTGGCCCATTTTGAATGAGTCCATTATCTACATCTTTAATGAAGGCTTGTAGGTCAGGGTCACTACTTTGTATAACATCGGTCAGTGCCCCCAAAAACGCACCTGGTAGACGAATGACTTTACGTGCCGCAAGGGTAAACCAGCGGTCAGCAAACTCTGTCCCACGATGTGGTGCTGCCAAAAAAATGGCCCGACTAAAGTTTGGAATCGGTTGAATGTCGAGGCGTGATTTAAACAGAGGGTCATTTTTAAATTGTTGCACACGTCGATTGGGTAGCAGTTTCATTGCGGCAGGGGTTAAGTCAGCATCGCTCACTAAAAGCCGCGCAATAATACCGCCCATACTATGACCCACTAGCACGGCATCCTTTTTGGCAGGTGCTTTGCTGTCGACCAAATTAAAACTTTGTTGAATGATTGCATAGATTTGGAAACGACTTTCTAAAATTGGCATATTGGTCGAGTAGAACACTTGCCAGACTTGATAGTGCTCACGTAGCACGGGGTCGCCCATGACATCATTCGTCAGACGAATCCATGCCTCTGGGCTGCTGGCTAGACCGTGGACGAGGACCACCACTTTTTTATTTGGGTTGTATGGCTCAAGCATGTATAGGTGCGGCATGGTGAGACGTGCATCACGATCAATCAGTGATAAATACGCGGCTTTACCTAAATTGTTTTGTGCCAACCATAAGCCATAAGGTGCAGAAAAGTTTGCAGCAAGAGGGTAACTTTTGCCTGCAATTTTCGCAGATTCAAACTTATAGGGATCATAAGCTGAGATTTCAAACTCAGGGTTGTTTAAGATCTCATCGATACTGGATGCAGAGCGTGGCTGTGCAGTAATGGTTGCCGCCAAATAACGGGCATTGTGAATGTTGGGATTACGACCATTGGTATACTGATAATGCAGTGGATCGACAATATATTTGGCTTTTTCTGGTGAGGTGTCATTGTGCTCGGGTGGGAGAACAATCAGAAACTCTGAACCAAAACCATCGCGACGTGTGATAGAGCGTAGGCCTGAGAAGTTCATATTGTAAGTTGACATCAGTTGTTCAACTTGACGGTTTTTTAAAAGTGGGTAGTTATCATAATTTATGCGGTAAATACTTTGTCCCACTTTGATTTGATTGCCGACTTCTGCTGGTCCATGGCGTAGTCCATAACTATGTACAAGTTTAGCGATAGCTTGGTTATAAAAGTCACGGAGTTGGACTTGTCGGTTATCAAAAATACGATCTTGGGGGCCACGTTTGGTGTTAAACATGTATGCATAACTGTAGCGAATACTTTTATCCAACATGCTGAGTTGTTGATCTAGGCAGCTTTGGTAGTTTTGTTTTTGTAGCGCTTTTTTTTCTTCAGACTGGGTCTTGGCTAAAATACTCACTTTACAGGCAGATGATTTTTCTAAGGAAATTGCTTTAGCGAGATACAGTTCGCTGGCAGTAGAGAGGAGCTGTTCATCCTGAATTTGTGGAATTTGTCTGAGTTCGCTGACACATTCTTCAGGTTGCTCTGAACAGATTTTGGCTTCTCGACCTGTCATGGACAGCACGTTTAGACTCGCTTCACTGAGCTTATCCCGCGTTAAAATACTTTCACGTTCATTGGTAATCGTGACGTTCAGTGATTGATTTTTCACACTGACCACTTGGCAACCACTCAAGAGCGAAACGAGAGTGGTCATCATCAAGGTGCTACGGATGTATTTAGGCATAAAAAGCGTCGACTACCGTTTATTCTTTTGAATTTTTTAAATCATACGATAATTCTCGGATTTATCAATTCGCCTAAAATAAAAATAGACCGAAAATTCGGTCTATTTTTAGATGCATCATAAATGATGGGATTATTTTGCAGTATTTAGAACTTGCCAAACATTCCAACGACCTTGTTTTTCTATTTCACTAATCAAGCGATCCGCAACTTCAGCTTCTTGTGGATATTTCAATTTGTAGTTTTTCAAGGTTTGCACTGCATTTTTCTTTTGTTCCATCGCGATGTAGTTATTTGCTGTCGCTAAATAGGCTTCTTGAACACCAGCTTTCATTGCTTTATCGAGGTATGGCATCGCTTCGCGTTGACCACCACCTTCAGACAAAGCAAAACCGAACCAGAAATTTGCTTCAGGGTCTTCTTGGTTAATTTTTAAAATACGCTGTGCATAAGCCAAAGACTTGGTGGTATAGACTGAACCAAGGTCTAAATTACGTGCCATAACGCTGGCTTTGAATGCACGAACCAGTACATCAAATGAAGCATTGTCTTTCGATGCTAACGTATCGAGTTGTTGTGTCACTTCTTTTAGTTTTAACTCAAAACCTTTCCGTTCTTGGCGTTCCGTAAAGCGCGGTGGGTAGTGACGTGCTTTGCCTTCAACCAACTGTAGGAAGTCATCAATTTCAGTAATGTCGACTTCATTGTCGCCTGCCAGTACGGCAAACTTTAATTGACGGTCTTTGCTGTTTATGGTTGGAATAATCAGTTTATTGGTGTCTAAAACCATTTTTTTAGATGGATCGTCAGAGCGAGTCACTTCCATTTTTGTTACAGGCTGAGCCGCTGCTTTTTTTAAGTTAATTTCAAATGGAGGTGGCGCATCATAATTAAATGGATTGAGTGCATAAAATGGTGCAGTTAATTCAGGCTCTGTAAAAACGATGGTATCGTTGTTATTCTTCGTTGGGTTTGAGCTACACGCTGTTAAAAACGAGACAGCAAGAACAGCAACCGCTAAGGGTTTAAGCATCATAAGGTTCTTCCATTCATTATTTTAAGAAGTGGTATAAAAGGCATGTTCGTCAGTCTAAAAAAACTCTGATGAACATGCAAGGTTTGCTATAGGCAGGTTTTCAAAAACTAACACTTTTCATGTTTAGTCGTTAGATGGCAGGCTTTGAGCTTCACATTCGCGGCGTACATCTTCCAAAATTTTCAATTCTTCAGCACTAAAGGGTTGTTCATTTTGTTGTTGCTTTTTAAAAGTTGGATCAAGTAAAGACAAACGTTGGCAAAGAGTATTCATCCGTTTTTCATTCAGCTGAATGCGGTCAAGTAGAACACGCATACCTTCAAGAATTGGATCAGACTGGTCTTGCGTTGCAGCATAAGGTTGGAAACCAATACTTTCTGCATAATCGCGACGACGTGTTTCTGCTTCATCTTTCGGTTTATCTTTAGAAATAAAGCGCGCAGGGTTACCAACTGCGGTCGTGTCGGCTGGAACTGCTTTGGTGACGACTGCATTTGAGCCGACTTTCGCATTTTTACCGACAGTAAAAGGGCCTAAAATTTTAGCACCAGCACCAACCACCACGCCGTCTTCTAAGGTCGGGTGACGTTTGCCTTTATTCCATGTAGTTCCACCTAAAGTGACACCGTGATATAAGGTCACATCGTCGCCAATTTCAGCGGTTTCACCAATCACGACGCCCATGCCATGGTCAATAAAAAAACGACGACCAATTTTAGCACCTGGGTGAATTTCAATACCTGTTGCAAAACGGCTAAAAGAAGACAATAAACGTGCTGAGCCTTTACATTCTTTTTTCCATAACTCATGCGCCATACGGTGCATGATCAAGGCATGAATGCCTGGATATGTGGTTAGAACTTCTAAAGTGTTTCGTGCCGCAGGATCGCGCGCGAATACAGCTTGTATATCTTCTTTGAGCTGTTTAAGCATTAGATTGATCCTCTGTTTGATCCGTATTTGACTTTTTCCATGTGCCATTATTTAAAGCTTGTACACGACTAAAAATACCACGAAGTAAATGATATTCCATACGATCTAATTGTATACGTCCAAAAAGACGACGCAAGCGTAAAGGCAGTAATCGAGGATTTTTTGGATCTAAAAATTCAATCTCGGCTAACATTTTTTCAATGTGCGGGTAGAACTGTTCCATTTGCTCATGGGTGACCAAAGGCTCATCCCACTGCATAGACTCTGTATCTGTGACAGGCATGGTTGCGGCCTTATCTTCCGCACTTTCCACAACAGCGAGTGTAGCCATACGCATTTCATAACAAATCACTTGAATGGCTTGAGCCACATTTAGCACGCCATAATCCGTATTTACAGGAATGGTGACATGGTAGTTGGCCATGGCCAGTTCTTCGTTGGTCAGTCCACGGTCTTCACGGCCAAATACAACAGCAACGTCTTGCTGATCATTCACTACTGCTGAAATTGATTTTTCAGCTGCGGGACGTGCGTCTAGCAAAGGCCAAGGAATGGTACGACTGCGCGCACTGGTACCAAACACTAAATGGCAGTCTTTGATGGCATCGGCAAGGGTTTCAACGATTTCAATCTGCTCGATTAAATCAGTTGCACCCGCAGCTAAAGCATCGATATCCGGATGCGGATAGGTTTTTGGCGCAACCAACACCAGCTTTGAGAGTCCCATTGTTTTCATGGCACGCAGTGCGCTACCAATGTTCGCAGGGAGTGTGGTATTGACCATGACAATACGCACATGGGAGAGATGCGCTGAAATAGCGGCATTGTCAAATTGGCTCATGATTTTTCCAATGAATCTTTAAAATTTAAATAATTAAGAGAACTGACCGACTTCAGCTTGATATAAGTCCATGGCATCATCCATGCTCATATCCGCAGGTGGCGGTGGTACATCTACAGGTTTGGCTTCTTCATAGCTCACCGCTTTGGCGGCTTTGGATTTGACCTGATATTCCACATGAAGATTTTCTTTACCAAAATAGTCACGGAGTTTAGAAAGTAGTTCATCCTGCGGCGCCACTTTCCAATTAATCCCTAAGTGTAATTCAGCCGTGGCATACGGGTAGTCCAACAGCAATTGCAGCGGGATGTGGTTACACATATCGACATTACAAAAGGGTGCAAGAATATTTTTTAAATCTTGGCTTAGTGTTTTTGTGCTATGTGTTGGGTCGAGACGAATTTGAATACAGTTGGCCCGTTTTTGACGAATTTCATTCAGCGTAAATGCTTTGGTTAAGCGCCCCATTGGGCGGTCAAAACCTTCACGCTCGTAAATTTCACCCTCAATCACCACCACTTTTTCATTTTGAATGATGTCTTTAAAACGCATAAAGCGTTCATGATTCGCAGAGACTTCAATCCGTGAGGTACCATCATCTAAGGTCACCATCATTCGGTTCGGGAAGTTGGCTACATCAACCACAAGACCAGCAAAAACGGTAGTGACACCGCGACGGGTTGGGGTAAGTTCATTAATTTTGTTCGGAATAAACGCTTTCAACTCAGTGCGATAGACATCGATCGGGTGACCTGTTAAATACAACCCTAGGGTGTCTTTTTCACCTTTGAGACGGACTTCATCTGACCATGGCTTAACAGGTTTGGCGGGTTTACGTTGTACTTCTTCAACCTCACCAAACAAGTCCATGATGCCTGTTTCACGGTTTGAGCGAGCTTGTTCAGCCGCTTGTACCGCTTCAGGTAGCTGTGCCATTAAACTAGAGCGTTCAATGCCGAGACAGTCTAAAGCACCTGATCGAATTAATGCTTCTAAAGTCCGTTTATTGATTTTTTTCAGATCAATACGATGGCAGAAATCAAATAAGTCACGATACGGCCCATCTTGGATACGCGAGTCAATAACCGATTGCATCGCCGCTTCACCGACGCCTTTAATTGCACCGAGCCCATAGACGATCGTTTTGTCGTCCGAAGCATGGAATTGATAGATAGACATATTGACCGAAGGCGGCAATACCTCTATATCGTTGTGTCGACAGTCATCAATCAAGAACACCACGTTATCGGTGTTTTGCATTTCCGATGACATCACCGCTGCTAAGAATTCAGCTGGATAATGCGCTTTGAGCCATGCAGTTTGATAAGCTACAAGGGCATAGGCTGCGGCATGCGATTTGTTAAAACCATAACCTGCGAACTTTTCCATATAGTCAAAGATATGGTTGGCAGTGGCTTCATCAATATCTTTTTTCGCTGCACCTTCCGTGAAAATTTGGCGCTGTTTGACCATTTCTTCGGGCTTTTTCTTACCCATCGCACGACGCAGTAAGTCCGCACCACCCAAGCTATAGCCCGCACAATACTGTGCTGCCTGCATTACCTGTTCTTGGTAAACCATAATACCGTAAGTCGGCTCAAGTACACCTTCAAGTAGGGGGTGAAGATACTCAAACTCGCCACCATGCATACGGTGGATAAAGTCTGGAATCAGGTCCATCGGACCCGGACGGTAAAGGGATACGAAGGCGATAATTTCTTCAAATTTACTTGGACGTGCTTCCTTGAGCATTTTTTTCATGCCCACGGATTCAAACTGGAAGACCGCTGTGGTGTTGGCATTGGCAAAGATGAGGTATGCATCTTTGTCGTCAAGCGGAATGAACGCAATGTCTAAAGGCACATCTAGCTGAATGCGCTTATTGATATTCTTCACGGCATCTTCAATGACCGTTAAGTTGCGCAGACCCAAGAAGTCGAACTTTACTAGACCTGCAGATTCAACATCGTCTTTATCGTACTGCGCAACACGGCCTGTACCATCTGCATCACACATCACGGCAGAAAAGTCGGTAATTTTAGTCGGGGAAATGACCACGCCACCTGCGTGTTTACCTGTGTTACGGGTAATGCCTTCGAGTTTTAATGCCATTTCCCAAATTTCAGCGGCATCGTCATTGTCTGGGTTAGATGGGTTGGTGACAATGTCTTTAAGCTGTGGCTCTGCTTCAATCGACTCTTCGAGGCTTAAACCTAAAGGTTTGGTCGGAATCATTTTTGAGATTCGGTCTGCCAAACCATAGGATTTACCCAAGACACGTGCCACATCACGAATGGCACCTTTAGCTGCCATAGTACCGAAAGTGGCAATTTGTGATACTGCATCGCGTCCGTATGTACGCGCCACATAGTCAATCACACGATCACGACCAGCAATACAGAAATCGACGTCGAAATCGGGCATTGAAACACGTTCTGGGTTTAAGAAGCGTTCGAAGAGTAGTCCGTATGGGAGAGGATCGAGATCCGTAATTTTTAAGCTGTAGGCAACAAGTGAACCTGCACCTGAACCACGGCCTGGACCAACCGGAACGCCATTACCTTTAGACCATTGGATGAAGTCCATGACAATCAAGAAGTAACCTGGGAAACCCATTTTAAGAATGGTCCCGATTTCATACTCTAAACGATCATCATATTCTTTACGTTTTTGAGGCCAGTATTCATCACGCGTTTCAGGTGGATATAAAAAGTCTAAACGCTCTTCTAAACCTTCTTTGGATAAATGTGCAAAGTAGGTGTCGATGGTATGGCCTTCAGGAATAGGGTAGTCAGGCAGGAAGTATTTACCTAATTGCAGGGTAACGTTACAACGTTTAGCAATCTGATAAGTATTTTCAATTGCAGAGGGAATGTCTGCAAATAATTCCGCCATTTGTTGGCCAGATTTAAAATATTGCTCTGGAGAGTAATTTTTTGGTCGGCGGTTATCCCCTAATACATAACCATCGGCAATACAGACTCGGGCTTCGTGTGCTTCAAAGTCGATTTCTTTCATGAAGTGCACATCGTTGTGTGCAACTACACCAATATTATATTTTTTAGCCAGTTTTAAGGCTTCATAATTGAAGTCATCTTCACCTGAGCGTTCTGTTCGACATAGAGCCAAATAAACACGATTGCCAAATTTTGAAATCCATTCTTCGAGTAAAGGTTCGGCTTTTTGCGGATTCGATGTACAGAGCATTTTGCCGACATCAGATCGCATGCCAAGTAGCGCAATCAGGTCATGGTTTTGTTCTAAAATCCAGTCTTTTGCAACGCAAGGAATATCAAGCTGTTGACCTCGGATAAAACCTTCTGAAACCAGTTCGGTTAGATTACGCCAGCCAACATTGCTCATCGCCAATAATGTCACGCGATGTTCAGCATCGTTCAAGCGAACTTCTGAACCCATAATCGGTTTGATACCATTATCTAAGCATTTACCATAAAATTTTACAGCAGCATGTAAGTTAGATAAGTCAGTAATGGCAAGGGCTGGCATACCTTCTGCCTTAGCAGCTTTGACTAAATCAGGTATACGTACAATTGATTCTGTGATTGAAAATTCTGTATGAATACCAAGATGTACAAAGTGCATAAGTGAGTCCCTGCAAAAACCGCTGAATAGTTTAACATGCTCTGCCTTCATTCTGAGTGCGATTCAAATGAATTGGCAAAATTTAATAGGCTACAGTGTTTGGACTGTTTATTTTATTGTCAGTAAGTTCTAAACGACTTAAAAAAGGCAATGTCAGTCGCATTGTTTCTTGGAATAAAAGCCTTTAGCAGGCCACTGCTTGCTGAATGGCAAAGCTGCTTAACTGTCCATTTTTAAAACCAAAGTTGAGATAAGCCGTGTAGGGTGGGGCAAAGTCTTGCGGTTCTTTCAGAAAGGCTTTGATTTCATTGGGTTGTAAGAGCAAAACTAGGGCTTCCCCTGATGTTGCCATACCTTGTGCACTGTATTTAAAGTCTTGTTTAAACTGCTGTAAAGTATAATTCGGTGTGATCTGAATATTTTGCACACGTATATTTTCGCTCATCGCTTGAGTGCTTTTCCAGTCAAGCCAAACACGGCCTTTGGTGTGACCGAGTTGTTTTAAACTCGCTTTGTCTTTATAGAATTTTTCAGCCTGAATTTTGGGATTATCTTCGCTAAAAATCTCAAATTTTAGGGTTTTGGGTTGGGCAGTTGTAATACTGTATTCATAGTTGCCTGTACATTCTGCATATTGTTTGCTGGTTATTCCATTCGGAGGAGCGAGTAATTCACTAACTTGATGTGCTGTCACAGATGCATTGAGTTCAACCTGATTCACTTTCACACTGGTGACGTAGTTATAGGGATTTGAAGCTGCATGACTGAGCATCGGCAAAAGACTTAGACTGATCAATAGAGTTGTTATTTTCATCGTTATAGCTTTTAAAAGTTTTGTTTGCCGCATGATATAAAACTTAGACCTGAAAAAAAGCTCCTAATATTGAGAGCTTAATTTTGTTAGCGCAGTTTAGATAGCCAATCGCCAACGGATTGTACAATTTGCACCATGATTAACAGCACAATCACTGTGAGTATCACGACACTGGTATCAAAACGTTGATAACCATAAGAAATAGCAAGGTCACCAATACCACCTGCACCCACTGCACCGGCCATCGCGGTTGCACCAATTAAGCTAATCGTGGCTGTGGTTAAGTTTAAAATCAGTGAACTGCGTGCTTCAGGTAAAATAAATTTAAAGATGATTTGTAGTGGAGTTGCACCCATGGCTTGTGCAGATTCGATAATCCCCTCATTCACTTCCAGTAATGAAGTTTCCACCAAACGACCAATGTATGGTCCAACATAAATGGTGAGCGGAACAATCGCTGCCCACGTGCCAATCGATGTTCCGACGATGAGTTTGGTTAAAGGTAAAACCGCAATCAGCAAAATAATAAAGGGCAGAGAGCGCAGGGCATTCACAATTGGGTTCAGGCTGTGATAAATCGCTTTGTTGGGCAAAATACCATCAGGACGTGTGACCAATAAAATGATGGCCTGAATAAAGCCCCAAATACAGCCAAATAGCATTGCAAAAAACACCATATGAAATGTTTCTTGCAAAGCAGTAATAAACTGATCAATCGATAACGAGCTTTTCCAAAAAGGTGCTGAACATACATGCCAGCTCTTACTTACTTTGGGAATGATTTGCTTGAGGGTTA
>ENA-OFDP01000006-OFDP01000006.1-metagenomes-genome-assembly--contig:-NODE-6-length-219297-cov-9.425977_pt1 | contig 219297 bp, 219 predicted proteins | sample MGYA00153389_OFDP01 | MGnify analysis MGYA00153389
ATCTTGTCTAGAAAGGACATTGTCCTTACCTACCCACAAGATTATTTACACTCTCATTTCTTTTCCTCTTTTTTTTCGTTGGCTTTTTCTAGCTTTTCCGAAACCTTCAGTATAATTTCTGACTTGGCCTTTATTATTGCATCATCTTTCTTCTCAATTGCATCATTCAGATCTGATGTGGCAAATTCAATTTGATTAATCATATCTTTGCTTTTTTCATTAAGCTTAGGACGAGTCAGCATCCAAACGCCCTTTAAATATTCTAAGACTTCTTTAGCTCCTTCATAATCCTTCTTTTCACTTAAAAGCTGAATCTTTTTAACTGCAAATATGACTTTACCTATTTCTGGTGGGCTTTTGGAGGTATAAGTCAAATAGAAATCGGGAAGGTATTTATAAAGCTGGGTTACGTCTAATAGACCTTGAAATACATTTTCACTGTCAATTGATTTGGTCAGGGCATTTAAAGAATCTTCAAAATCTTTAATTGTGGTCTGCGTCATTATCAGAGCTACTGCCTTTGCTTCGTATGCATTCCATTTGCCATGGAGCTCCATAACATCTTTTTTTAATTGCTCTATCTGTGTTCTATTAGCTTTTTCAATTTCTATCTTCATTTTCTGAAGTTCAAGCTGTGTTTCCTTTGTCTGAGCTTCTGGAGTAACTAAATCCACTTCTGTAGGTTGAGTGCCTTGACCTTCTTTCTTTTGTTGACCGCCTTTCTCTTCCTCTTTTGCTTTCTTTTGTATCTCTTCTTGCTGCATAAACAAAGGCATTTTACTGCTTTCATGCATTTTTGTTAATGCTTTCTCAATTTTATCAACGGCTTTTCTTAAATCATCCAATTCCTTTGGCGGTTTATTTTCTTCCTTCTTGTCTTTTGCTTTGGGAACTGGCTTCTTCTGCGGCGAGCATGAGGTTAAAGCAAAAACCATAGAAACTGAAATTATAAGTACTATCAATCTATTAAAAAAAACATGTTTTTTCAAATACATCACCTCATATTTATTATTTCCTGAGTAAAAATAAATATAAGTTTTATGTTAACAAATTTCTATATTATCAAAAAGACATACTAATAAAATATTAATTGAAGCATCTGCTTTTGTATTACCGGGTTGTATTTTCCAATACATAAAATATAAACAAATTTTGCGTAATAAAAATAACATTTCTATTATTAGACTAATTTTGTTAAAATAAGTGTAGTGCTTGATTTTAATAGTATAAGGAGTAAAAAATATGATAATTAGAAAAGCTACATTGTTTGCAGCAAGTGTCGTCTTTGTTATAATGCTGATACTAGTGCTGTTATTTACTAATGTTCAACAAATCGCCTTTGACAGAGGATATTTTAATCAGCAATATGAGAAATATCAAATACCTCAAAGCATAGGCATAAGCAAATCAGATCTTATGGTAGCAACGGACAATTTGTTGAATTACATAGACGGGAAAAGAGAAGATTTAAATTTTCAAATGACTATAAAAGGAGTGCAGCAGGAATTTTTCAGTGAAAGAGATAAGCTGCATATGATCGATGTAAAAAATTTGTTTGTACAGGGTAAGCTAATAAGAAATGTAGCTTTTATCTATTGTCTATTATTTTCAGTAGCATTTTACTTCATTGCTAAGAATAGGAGAAAAGTATTTTCTAAGCTTATGATATATACTTTTGTAGGGGGCTTAATTCCTATTCTAATTCTAGGGATACTGATGAGCATAGATTTCTATAAGTATTTCACCATATTCCATGAGATATTTTTCAACAACGATTTGTGGCAATTGGAGCCTGCGAAAGATAGACTTATAAATATGTATCCTGAGGCTTTCTTTTCCGATATAGCCTTCAAGATTGTATTTTATTATATAGGAGAGCTTGTACTTTTGCTTATAGTCGGCATAGTTGGTTTAAGATACAAAAGAAAAAATAGAGTATAAAACTGTTAGGAGAGATTGAAATGAAAAAAGTGATTATTATAGCACTAGCTTTATTAATTGTTTTGACTGGATGTAATTTAATTAAGAAAGATGCAGCTATTAGCGAGAACATAGATTTATATTTTGCGCTTAAGAGCAATGAAGGATTAGATAAAGAACAAAGGAGCATAGAATATATAAATGCTTCAGAGCGATATGCAAAAGCTTTAGATGAATGGGTAAAGGGACCCTCTGATTTAGCAAAGTATGAAAAAAGTATTAGCGATACAGTTAAGGTGCTTGGTGTCACTTTAGAAGATAATAAGCTGACAGTTAACCTAAATAAAGATTTCAACACCTTCGGAGGTGTTATGCACGAGTCGGCAACTATTGCTTCCTTGGTCAACACAATGGTACAGTTCCCAGAAGTAAATAGTGTTAGAATCATGATTGAAGGGTCGGATTTGATTGCACCAAGCGGTAATCCTTATGGATTTTTATCGGAGATCCAATTTGATCCAAATAATGTAGGACAGATGGAAAATAGAGAGGTTACCTTGTATTTTGCAGATGATCAAGCAATGTATGTTGTAGCAGAGAAGAGAAATATCAATGTGGAGCAGAATGCCACGAAGGATAAGCTTGTGAAGGCATTGCTGGAAGAAATGATTAAAGGACCTACAAATGCAGATTTATATCCAACAATACCTGCTGAGACAAGAATAAATTCAGTGATAGTTGTAGGGGAAAGAGCAACAATTGATTTTAGCGAAGAAATGTATACGAAGCACTCAAAGGGAGCTGCAGGTGAGGATATGACTTTGACCTCCATAGCAAATACATTAACCGAAATTGCAGGAATCAACGAAGTCGTGTTAACTCTTAATGGCAAGCCTTTAAATATTGAACATGCAATTATTGACAGCAACAACCCTTTGACAAGGGCAGAGGATAGAATACGCGTAAAATAAAGAGGGTGTAAATATTGGAGACGAAGGACTCTGGTTTCCAGAGCAAAATGACGCTGCTAGGGGTTAATCTTATATATTTATTGGGAATGGTATTGCTGATTACGGTAGGTGGCTTTGTACAAACGAGGGAATTTAACAGCGGCATATTGATTACCGAGTTTATATTGATTGCATTACCAGTTCTGTTATATGTAATAATAAGAAAAAGCAGCATCAAGAGGGAATTAAGATTCAACAAGCTTGGTTTTATGAATGGATTTCTAGTAGCTTTGATTTTTATCTGTGGTTATCCCGTAGCCGTTTTTGTAGGGATTATAGGAAATTTATTTGTTAGTATTTTTGGTAAGTTAATTCAATCTCCCATACCTATTGCTGAGAACTTTAATGAATACGCTTTACTGCTTATGATTATTGCAGGGTCAGCTGGTATTTGTGAGGAGATACTCTTTAGAGGACTTATCATGAGAGGCTATGAAAAGCTAGGGAAATGGCCGAGTATTATATTTACAGCAGTTCTTTTTTCTATGCTTCACCTAAACATCCAGAATGTACTTGGAACATTGTTTTTGGGAATTGTTTTAGGTTATGTAGTTTATACAACAAATTCAATACTTGCGGGTATGCTTGGGCACTTTGTAAGCAATGCTATAGCTGTGACCCTCAGTTATGCAATGATGCAGTTAATGCCCTTTGCAAGGGATGCAGCAGCTCAGGAGCTTCCTCAGGCACTTATGATACAAGGGCTCATCATATGGGCGATTATTATAGGGATATACGCATGCATTTCAGGTTTAGTTATGTTTTTCTGCATAAGAGTATTGAAGGAATTAAATAGGGAGAGAATCGCCATTGATAATAGTGTAGAATTGGATGCTGATAAGCAATCTTTAAAAATGATTCTGAAGAACGTAAAAGTAGCTTGGCCGCTTTATATCAGCTTAGCCATATTTATATTTTACGCAGTTGCAGAATTTACACTAGTGATTACAGGGAGTTCGATATTTGATTTAATATTATAACAAATGAAAGAGCGTGATAAATATGTTTGATGTAGCAATTATAGGAGGAGGACCAGCAGGTCTTTCGGCAGCACTAAATTTGAAAATACGAAACAAAAGCTTTATATTACTAGGTGGTACAGAAAAGGTTACAGGTCTCATGAAGGCGCCTCAGATAGATAACTATTTAGGCTTCGTGGAAATAAGCGGCACAGATATGCTTGAAGCCTTTAGAACACATGTGAGGCATATGGATATAGAAATAAAACATGAGAAGGTTCAAAATATACTTAGCATGGGTGATTATTTTGGCATAAATGCAGGTGTAAACATCTATGAGGCAAAAACCATCATTTTAGCTACTGGCCATGGGAAAGCGAAATATATGCCCGGGGAAAAGGAATATCTGGGTAGAGGGGTAGGTTATTGCGCAACTTGTGATGGCCCGCTTTATAAAAATAAGCCTATTGCAATGATTTCAGAGAATGAAGAAGGCGAGGAAGAGGCCAATTATCTTTCTGAGATATGCTCTGAGGTATACTACGTGCCCCTATACGAGGGAGAATATAAAGTAAATGATAAAGTAAAGCTTATTAAAGAAAAGCCTGTAGCTATTGAAGGAAATGAAACAAAAGCAAATCTTTTGAAGATGAGCGGAAGGGACCTGCAGGTTGATGCCACTTTTTTAATTAGAAATGTGATACCCATTGGTCAACTTATTGAGGGCTTGGATATAGAAGAGGGCTCCATTAAGATTGATAGAAACATGGCTGCTAGCATACCGGGGGTGTTCGCCTGCGGTGATTGTACAGGAAAACCATACCAAATAGCTAAAGCTGTAGGGGATGGAAGTACAGCAGCATTAAGCACTGCAAAATACCTGGATTTGCAGAATATGAAATAGCATATGGGTTGATATTGGCCGTCCCTCGGGGCGGCTTTTTAATTTATATAATCAAGGAAAATGTTTTACACATTCTGATTTATTGTAATATGTATAGTGTAAAACATATTGTTAATTTGACAGTAAATATAAATTAATATAGAATTATATTGGAATTTAGGTATATGGGGGTAGTGAATTGCTGCATAAATACGAGTTAAATGGTTTAAAAATTGTAATAGACGTAAATAGTGGCTGTGTACATGTTTTTGATGAAATAGCTTATGATGTTGTGGATTATATAGAGCAATCTGTTGAAGCTGCAGTTGAAGGCTTAAGCCTTAAGCACAAGAAAGAAGAAATAGAAGAAGCGTATATAGAGCTAAAGCAGTTGGAACAACAAGGCCAGCTGAACGCAGAAGATACATATAGAGACAGAGTTCTCAGTGAAGAAAAAGAAATATTCACAAAGGCATTATGTTTAAACATTGCCCATGACTGCAATATAAGATGTGGATATTGCTTTGCATCAACAGGAGATTATCATGGAGGCAGAAAGCTGATGCCTCTTGAAGTGGCAAAAGGCGCTATCGACTTTTTAATTGAGACCTCCGGCAATAGAAAAAGGCTTGAGGTGGATTTCTTTGGTGGAGAACCACTGATGAATTTTGATGTCATAAAAGAAACTGTAAAGTATGGCAGAGAAAAGCAAAAGGAATATAATAAGAGGATAGGGTTTACTGTTACTACCAATGGAACTTTGCTAAATGAAGAAGCTGCAGAGTTTTTTAATGAAAACATGGACAATGTTGTAGTAAGTATAGATGGCAGGAAAGCAGTAAATGATAGAATGAGAAAATTTACAGACGGCAAAGGAACCTTTGATGATATACTGCCGAAGATAAAGGAATTTGTTGAAGCTAGAGGAGATAAAAGCTATTATATCAGAGGTACTTTTACAGCTAATAATCTTGATTTTAGTGAAGACGTCATATTCCTTGCAGATCAGGGATTTAAAGAGATTTCAATTGAGCCTGTGGTAGCAGAAGCTCATAGAGCATATGCACTGCGTGAAGAGCATCTTCCTTATATATACGAGCAATATGATAATCTTGCAAAGAAGTATATGGAATATCAGGAACAGGGCAAGGGCTTTAGGTATTATCACTTCCTAATGGATCTAGATGGAGGACCTTGCGTTTACAAGAGAGTATCATCCTGTGGTTCAGGGGTGGAGTACTTTGCGGTAACTCCTGATGGTGAGCTTTATCCTTGTCACCAATTTGTTGGCAAAGAAGAGTTTTTGATGGGAAATATCGCTGATGGTGTGACCAATAAAGAACTGCAAAGAGAGTTTGATAAGAATACGGTTTATCATAAGGAAAAATGTACAGATTGCTGGGCTAAGTTTTACTGCAGCGGGGGCTGTCAAGCCAATGCAGCAGCTTTTAACAATGATCTGAAGGTGCCTTATGATATGGAATGCAAGCTGCAGAAAAAAAGAATAGAGTGTGCAATTATGCTTAAAGCCTATGAAGCTTTTAAGCAACAATAATATATATAATACGAGGAGGAAATAAAAATGGAGAAATTTATACCAGTTAGCATGTCAAACAGACATGTTCATATTTCAAAGGAGCATTTAGAAATACTTTTTGGTGAGGGTCATGAGTTAACAATAATGAAGGAATTATCCCAACCTGGACAATACGCATGCGATGAGAAAATTGATGTTGTTGGTCCTAGAGCAACATTAAAGGGAGTTAGAATACTTGGACCTGTAAGACCAGAGACACAAATAGAAATTTCTGTTTTTGATGCAAGAACTATTGGTGTAGATGCGGTAGTAAGGGCATCTGGAAATACAGCGAATACACCAGGCTGTACAATTGTTGGACCAAAGGGTCAAGTTGTTTTGGAGAAAGGTCTTATTGTTGCTGCTAGACATGTGCATATGCATACAGATGATGCACCAAAATATGGCGTAAAGGACAAGGATGTTGTATCAGTCAAGGTTGGTACTGACAGAGCTGTAATATTTGAAAATGTCGTTATAAGAGTACACCCAGATTTCGCTTTAGATATGCACATTGATATAGAAGAAGGCAATGCTGCAGCGATTCAAAATGGAGAACAGGGCGAAATTATAAGATAATTGGAGGGTTTCTAATGGATAAGAAGACTTTAGCTTCCTATATCGATCATACAATCTTAAAAGCAGATGCACAGATTAAGGATGTGGAAAAGCTTTGCGCGGAAGCGGCAGAGTTCGAATTTGCATCTGTATGCGTTAACGCTGCAAATACTAAGCAGGCAGCAGAGCTGCTTAAGGACTCCATCGTTAAGGTATGCACAGTTGTAGGTTTCCCTTTAGGAGCTACTTTGCCTCAGGTGAAAGCCTTTGAAGCAGAAGAAGCAATTAAGGACGGAGCTACAGAAATAGATATGGTTATTAATGTAGGTGCACTTAAATCCGGTCAGCTGGATATTGTGGAGAATGATATAAAAGCGGTAGTCGCCGCTTGTAAGAACAAAGCTCTTTTAAAGGTTATCTTAGAAACCTGCCTGTTAACGAATGAAGAAAAGATCATTGCTTGTGAGCTGGCAAAGAATGCAGGGGCAGACTTTGTAAAGACTTCAACAGGATTCTCAACCGGTGGAGCAAACGTAGAAGATATCATGCTGATGAGAAGAACTGTCGGACCTACAATGGGTGTAAAGGCTTCCGGAGGAGTAAGGGATTTAGAAACTTCCCTGAAGATGATAGAAGCAGGCGCAACTAGAATTGGTGCCAGTGCATCGGTTAATATCGTAAATGATATGAAGGCTGATGAGGGCAGCGGATACTAAACTATATTTGTTGCGAAAAAGATTTAGTACAAAACATATAGAAGGAAGACATTATAAAATGTCTTCCTTCTTTTATTTATTCCTTTAATATTATATTTGTTGTTTTTTGGTTTTCGGTATCCTCAGTTAATTCCATAACGCATGAATATCCTGGGGCTATCCCCTGTATAAAGTGCTGTAACCAAATGGACTTTACCTCATATATTGTATTGTAATATCTTGAGGAATTACCTTTCACGCAGGAATCATCAATAGGCTTTTTGAATATCCAATTTAATTGTCTATTTGCTGAATTGATATAGTCTATATCTTTAATGCCAAGGTAAAGTTCTTTTACCAGCTTTTTAACATCACCAGCATTGTAGTGCTGGTTAAAGCTCTTATAAAACTTCTTCCCCCATTTTGTTCCACTTTCCTCAAATATTCGTTTTGCATTGAGAACAGCATTATCACCAAACACATCAAACATATCCAATAAATAATTGTATATGTTTCTGCTTGAATTCTCCAGGTTCTGAGTATCTTCTGAAACATTGGTCGCGGCTTTAACTTTCTTATATCGCATAGGCATAGAAGCTATACTGATAACAATGTTTCTAAACTGGCTCTGATAACCCATTTTTATTTTTTTTTCTAAGTCTTTGGATAAACTGATCTTGAAGTCAATAATTTCTCTTTCATTAAAGGTCAACTTATTTCCCACCTTTTAATTTTTATGGGCAATTTAAACAAACCAGCATATAATAGTATTATTTCTAAATACGAATTATTTATACAAATAAATTGAGTTAGTAGTGTCAATAGACTACAATTTTGTATTTTCTTAATACACTTAAACCACGAACATTTCATATTATAGTTATTAGAGTGCAACATTTTTCAACAAATTATGCTTATCATCCATTTATATAAAGGAATCATAAAATAATGACTTCTAGATTTTAAAGGGGCCATTTTACTCAATATTGCGTTGTTCTCAAGCTTAATAACACCATTATTGTGCTTGGCTATATTTAACGTCGACAAAACTATCTCTTGAAAATCAGGTTTTATTATTCTATTATTCCTAAGTGGCTGGAGAAGCTGTGTTGAATGGCGAGAGGGGTTATAAAGTGATAAAGATATCAAACAAGAAAAGACTTAGCTTGCTTAGAAGTATTGAAAAGTCTCGCGATTCGAGAGTCATCTCTTACATTTCCTATTCACCCATGGACGACTATGTATTGATACCCCTCTATAAACAGCTGTGCAGTATTGGGAAAACCAAAAGAATTGATTTATTTTTGCATAGCTATGGAGGCTCTGTTGATATACCGTACAAGATTGTAAATTTAATACGAGAGTTTTGTGATGAATTTACCGTAATAATTCCCTTCGTCGCTAAGAGTGCGGCCACTATGATAGCCATAGGTGCAGATGGAATAATAATGGGTCCTACCTCAGAACTCGGACCAATTGATCCCTTGGTGAAGCATCCTAAATATGAGGATATGTGGGTACCGGTTCAATCCATACGCCTATGCATTGAATTTATGGAAGAAAAGATGGCTAATAGTAGCAACTTGGAAGTGACTAAATCCCTGCTTTGTCCAATAATAGATAAGTTGGATCCTTGGATAATAGGTGATTATGAAAAGTCTATTAAAGCATCTTATCAGTATGCTGAAACCTTGCTTGAGAAAAATATGTTTAAGAACAACCGAGAAAAAGCAAAGTCTATAACGAAGATCATGACCGAGAAGTATTTTTCCCACGGCTACTGTATTAATAGAAAGGAAGCAGAGGAAGAACTTGGTCTTAATGTAGTGAAGGCAGAAGGAGCCTTGTGGGATGTTATTTGGGCTTTATATCTTGCATATGATGATTATATGCAAAATAAGGATTATAGCTTCATTATGGAAATAACCGATGATATCAAGAGTTCGGAACGAAAATAACGAATATAGTTGGAATACTGGAAGGAAGCTTAGTGATTCTTTTTAGTATTCCATTACTTTTATTCTATGCTCTTCATCTTTTGTAAGAAGTATATTATAATATGGGTATGTGTAAAATGGTGTAAGCTGAATTTATCACATCTATGTCAATATATTATGTATACTTTTAGGAGGTATTTTATGAATCCAGTAGCTTTTGAAATATTTGGGTTATCCATAAGGTGGTATGGCATTTTGCTATCGACTGGTATAATGGTTGGTATTCTTTTGGCATATTACGAAGCGAAAAGGCTAGGAAGAAACCCGGAATATATCATTGATTTGGCATTATGGTGTGTACCTGCCGCTGTAATTGGAGCCAGGATATACTATGTATTATTGGAGTGGGACTATTATAATGGCGATATAATGAAGATGATAAATATTAGGGAAGGCGGCTTGGCAATTCATGGAGCGCTGATAGCTGCGGTATTTACGGGATACATATTTACAAAGGTAAGGAAGATTAAATTCTTAGAAACTGCTGATATCGTAGCACCTAGCATTGTTATAGGTCAAGCCATAGGCAGATGGGGTAACTTTATGAACGGTGAAGCTCATGGAGGACCCACAAATCTACCTTGGGGCATCATGGTGGATGGCATAAAGGTTCATCCAGCGTTCTTATATGAGTCCCTATGGAATCTTGGTGTATTTTTGATACTGATATTTTATAGAAGGAAAAAGAAGGCTGATGGTGAGGTTTTCTTAATATACGGAATTCTATATTCTTTAGGTAGATTTTGGATTGAGGGGCTTAGAACAGATAGCTTGATGTTTTTTGGGATGAGGGCAGCTCAACTGATAAGTCTTGCAATTATCTTAGTTTTCTCAGTAACTTTCTATATTTTAAGGAAACGTGCAAAAAATAAGACTATCATCTAAACAGGTTTATGGATAGATTATAAGAACATATAAATAGAAATAGTACATTGTTCTAGGACAATAGTACTATTTTTTATTTTTTTGTGAAAATGTGGGAAGGAATTTTGATATATATATAGAATATGTCATGAAGTGGTACAAAGTGGAGCAAAGTGGAACTAATATACTGAAGCGTGGTGAGAAGATGTTTATAGGTGAATACAATCATTCCTTGGACCCCAAAAACCGATTAATAATACCTGCAAAGTTTAGAGATCAGTTGGGAGAGGCCTTTGTAATGACAAAAGGTTTGGATAATTGTTTGTTTGTATACCCTATGGACGAGTGGAGGGTAGTGGAGGAAAAGTTAAAGACCTTACCCATGACCAATAAGGATGCCCGCGCTTTTGTTCGTTTTTTCTTTGCCGGTGCCAGTGAATGTGAGATTGACAAGCAGGGAAGAACTTTAGTACCGTCAAATCTTAAGGAACATGCCATTATAGATAAAGACGTTGTGATTATTGGGGTTTCTACCAGAATTGAAATATGGAGCCTTGAAGAGTGGAATAAATTCAACAACGATGCAGATATTAGTTACGAAGATGTGGCAGAAAGAATGTCGCAGCTCGGAATATAAGATAAAGGGTGATTTAATTGGAATTTGTACATATACCAGTTTTGTTCAAGGAAACCATAGAAAATTTAAATATAAGGCCTGGAGGCGTCTATGTGGATTGTACATTGGGCGGGGCAGGACATTCCTCAGAAATAGTGAAGAGATTGCAGCCTGGAGGTACTTTAATTGGAATTGACCAGGATCAAAACGCTATAAACGCGGCGAAAGAGAAGCTTGAACCCTATAAAGATAGTGTAATATACGTTAAAGATAATTTTAGAAACCTAAAAAGTGCCATAATTAACTCTGGCTTTGAGAAGGTAGACGGCATTTTGATGGATATAGGGGTTTCTTCTCACCAGCTAGATGAAGAAGAGAGAGGCTTCAGCTATATGCATGACGGTCCCTTGGACATGCGTATGGATGTTACAAGACCTGTCACTGCAGAAAGTATCTTAAACAGTGCAGATTTTCTAGAAATTAAACGCATTATTAGAGACTATGGTGAAGATAAATGGGCAGATAGAATTGCTAAGTTTATTATTCAGGAACGTGAAAAATATAGAATATCAACAACATATCAATTGGTTGAAATAATCAAGATGGCAATACCCGCAGCTGCAAGGCGTGAGGGTGGGCATCCTGCAAAGAGAACCTTTCAAGCTCTGCGAATAGCTGTAAATGAAGAGCTTGATGTGCTGGAAGCAGCATTGTATGATGCAGTAGAAATGTTAAACACAGGGGGAAGGCTGGTTGTTATAACCTTTCATTCTCTAGAAGATAGAATTGTAAAGAATATATTTAATAGTATGGAAAAACCATGTACCTGCCCGTCTCAAATTCCAATATGCGTATGTGGCAAGAAGCCTCAGCTTAAGGTGCTTACAAGAAAGCCTGTAACCGCTGATGAGGAGGAGCTTGAGTATAACTCAAGAGCCAAGAGCGCTAAGCTTAGGTCGGCAGAAAGAGTAGGTTCTAAAAATATTTAGGAGGGAATAAAATTGGTAGTAGCAGATAATAGAGCATATGACTATAACCGTCATGAATATTTAGAACAATTGCAGCAAGAAGAAAAGAAACTTCCTAAAAAAGGTATAAAGAAGAAGCCAAAGCCTAAGCATAACGTAAATATAATGAATATTATATTTGTTTTTGGTGTGTGTTTGTTTTTAATATCCAGGTATGCTTACATAGCTGAAATAAACTTTAGCAATAAACAAATCGATAAAGAAATAAAGAGAGTACAAACAGAAAACACCGACCTTAATGTGCAATTGATGAAATCTGTGAATTTAGATAATCTTGAGAAGGTAGCAGTTGATAAGCTCGGCATGCAGTATCCAGACCCAATGAACCAAGTTATTTATGTGCAGGTTCAACAAGCCGAAGCCGAGGTTGCTGACAACAATGACTATCATGTTGTATCGGACATTCAGGAAAATAAGTACTTGGCAAGCGTTAAGGGTGCTATTGGCAGTGTGCTGAAAGTACTTGACTAAAAAGCCCAGGAATATAAATTTAAGGTGGTGTTTTGAGTGGCAAGTGTAAAATTTACAGTCAAAAGGCGCTTGTTGGTTCTTTTGATCATATTTACAACTGCTTTCTTAGGGCTTACAGGCCGATTGGCTTTTATACAGATTGTGAATAGCGGTGAATATCAGAAAAAAGCTATGGAACAATGGACAAAAGATATTAAGATTCCCTCTAAAAGAGGGATTATTTATGACCGAAATGGAAAAAAGCTAGCCATAAGCGCAACTGCTTATGAGGTATTGGTGAATCCTGCTGAGATAAAAGATAAGGAAGCCGTTGCAACTGCATTATCTGAAGCATTGCAAATGGATAAGGCGGCTTTGCTTGAGAAGATAAGTAAAAATCAGTCAACAGTGACAATTAAGAAAAAGGTAGATAGTGAAATAGTAAAAAGCCTAAGAGAAAAGGAATTAAAAGGTGTTGTATATACTGAGGACAGCAAACGATTTTATCCTCAAAGAAACTTTGCATCCTATGTTTTGGGATTCACAAACATAGACAATTTAGGGCAGGATGGTGTAGAGAAGACCTTTGATAAATACCTAAATGGATTTCCAGGCAGAAGTATAAGAATGACTGATGCACGGAATCAAGAATTACCGAATAGCGACAGCAAGTATTATGAGGCACAGGACGGTTTGAACCTTGTGCTTACCATAGATGAAGTAATCCAGCACTTTGCAGAGAAGGCTGTTGAGAATACCTTTATTGAACAAAAGGCAAAGCGAGTAACCGCTATAGTTATGGAGCCTAAAACAGGTGATATACTAGCTTTAGCAGTGAAGGATGATTATGATAATAATGATCCCCGTAAGACTCCTGATAGCTTGTTAGATACTTGGAGTACTCTTACCCCGGATCAACAATATAAGGAAATGTATAGAATATGGAGAAACCCTGCGGTATCTGACATCTATGAACCGGGTTCAACCTTTAAAATCATCACCACTGCAGCAGGTTTAGAGGAAAAGGTTGTTAGTAAAGAAGATAGATTTTATTGCTCGGGTTATGTAGTAATAAGCGGCAAAAGATTGAAATGTTGGAGAAGCAGCAGACCCCATGGTTCACAGAACTTTGTGGAAGGCGTACAAAACTCCTGTAACCCTGTTTTTATTGAAGTAGGCCAACGTTTAGGAGAAGATCGTTTTTATAAGTACATAAAGGCCTTTGGTTTCGGAGAACCGACTAAAATCAAATTACCTGGAGAGGCAAATGGATTGGTAATGACTCCGGCTAGGATGGGGCCCCTAGAACTAGCGAACGTAGCTTTTGGTCAAGGGATTGCAGTAACTCCAATACAGCTCGTTACAGCGGTTTCGGCAGCAGTTAATGGCGGATATCTAATGGAGCCTAGAATAGCTAAAAAGCTTGTTGATAATGATGGCAATACAGTTCATGAATTCCAGCCAAAGAATGTAAGACAGGTAATATCTAAGGAAACCTCAACGGAGCTTAGAGAAATACTTGAATCAGTAGTAGCGGTAGGTACAGGTAAAAGTGCATATGTACCGGGCTATCGAATAGGCGGAAAGACAGGTACAGCACAAAAGTCTGGAGTTGGAGGCTATGTAGCTGGTAAATATGTTGCATCATTCGTTGGATTCGCTCCAGCAAATGATCCCCAAGTAGTTGTATTAGTTGTTATTGATGAGCCAGGGGGCTATAGTTACTACGGAGGTCAAATAGCCAGCCCAGTTGTAAAGAGTATCATTTCAGATACCTTAAGATATTTAGATGTCAAACCACAGTACACGCAAGCGGAGCTTGAGCTTATGCAAAAGCCTTTGGTCACAGTACCTGAAGTTCGAAATATGGCTTATAAAGATGCTATAAAGATATTAACAAAAAATAAGCTTAACCATCAGCTAGAGAGCGGAGAAGGGGAAACATCCCTAAATTCAATAATTGTAGACCAGATACCAAAACCTGGATCAAGCATGAATGAAGATGGTGATGTAATACTCGTAGTGAAGGCTGTTGGTACGAATTAGAGCTCTTTGCAATCTCAAATAAATTTAGCATATTGGGCAACGAAATTAAAGCTGGCTTTAATTTCAGTTGCCTTTTTGCAAAGTTTGGAGCATAATGATTAATGGTAAGATAGCCAAGATGGCTATATGTAAGGTTTACAACATGTTAAATTAAATAATTTCTTTTTTCAGTGAGGAGGAAAAGTATGAAGCTTTCAGAAGTAGTACGCGGAATTGATATAATTGATCGATATGGCAATATGGAAGTCGATATAAATGACATTGTTTATGATTCGAGAAAGGTTAGCCCTGGATGTATATTTGTGTGTGTAATGGGCTTTAAACTAGATGGACATAAATACTTAGAGGATGCAATTAGAATGGGTGCAGTCGCAGCGATTGTTGAAAAGGATGTTGAAGCTAAAGGGATTGCCATAGTAAAGGTAGGGGATACCCGTAAATGCATGTCTATACTCGGCAGCAACTTTTATGATCATCCAACAGATACTCTAAAGCTTGTAGGAATAACAGGAACAAACGGAAAAACTACGACAACTTATTTGATAAAGTCCATATTGGATCATGCACATAAAAAAACAAGCACAATAGGCACCATTTCAATAAGAATTGGTGATGTCGAAGTGCCATCAAGCAGAACTACTCCTGAGTCTGTAGACTTACAGCAGCTTTTTAGGGAGATGCTAAATAAGGAAATGGAATACTCTGTAATGGAGGTTTCTTCTCATGCACTGGATTTGGGAAGAGTAGATAATTGCAGCTTTAGAATAGGGATTTTTACAAATCTTACCCAAGATCATCTTGATTATCATAAAAACTTTGATAACTATCGAGAAGCAAAGAAAAAGTTATTTTATAAAACGACCCATGCAAATATTATTAATATAGATGATATGCATGGCAGAATTATTGCTGATGAAATCAAAAACTTAAAGACGGACTTAATAACCTATGGAATTGATAGTAACGCCGATATAATGGCTAAAAATATTGAGATTGATGTAAGGGGTGTAAAATTTACATTGGTTACACCTGAGTATAGCATCCATATAGAGAACAAAACTCCTGGCAGATTTAGTGTATATAATTGTCTGGCTGCTGCTGCAGTAGCGTATATAGAAGGTATCGACAAAGATACTATAAGAGAAGGCTTAAGTGATATAGATAATGTGCCAGGAAGATCAGAGGTAGTGAATATTGACAAGCCTTATAGTGTAATTATAGACTATGCACATAGTCCTGACGCCTTAGAGAATATCATAAACGCAGTAAGACAATATACCAAAGGTAAGTTAATAACTGTATTTGGCTGCGGCGGTGACAGAGAAACACAAAAAAGACCTATTATGGGTGAAGTTGCTGGCAGACTTTCTGATTACTGCGTGATTACCTCCGATAATCCTAGAAGTGAAGAACCCGAAAGTATAATAAAACAAATAGAACAAGGAATAAGTAGTACTAATTGTGACTATATTTGTATAGAAAATAGAAGAGACGCTATTAAGTATGCTTTAAAGATTGCCAAGCAAGATGATATTGTGCTTTTGGCAGGTAAAGGTCATGAAACCTATCAGGAACTAAAAAATGGTACTATACATTTTGATGAGAGAGAAGTTATAAGAGAGTTGATAAGGGAGGAAGTATAATGGAGAGTTTAGGCATAGAAGAAGTGATTCATGCCTGTGATGCTATCCCTTTTAACAGCAGTAACATAGATCAGATTACTGGAATAGCAACAGACAGCAGGAAATTGCAATTGGGAGATATGTTTATAGCCCTGAAGGGTGAAAATTTTGATGGGCATGATTATGCAGAGACAGCTGTCAAGAATGGAGCAGCTATTGTGTTAAGCCATCAGAAGCTAAGCGGAGATACTCCCTATTTGCTGGTAGAGGATACTTTGGCAGCGCTTCATAAACTAGCTAGGTATTATAAGGATAAGTTTGATATACCCTTTGTAGCAGTTACAGGAAGCTCGGGAAAAACTACCACTAAAGATATGATAGCATCGGTACTTTCCACAAAATATAATGTTCTAAAAACAGAAGGGAACTTTAATAATGCTATAGGCTTGCCTCTTACGCTTTTTAGGCTGGATAAAAGCCACCAAATCTGCGTGATAGAAATGGGTATGAGTAGTTTGGGCGAGATTGAGCTGCTGGTGGATATCGTTAGGCCTGAGGTAGGTGTAATAACGAATGTGGGCACTGCCCACATTGAAAAACTGCAAACAAGAGAAAATATATTAAAAGCAAAAGCAGAGTTATTTACATATTTTAATAGTAGCAATACTGCAGTCATAAACGGGGATGACGATATGCTTCAAAAGCTCTATGACAAGCAATACAAGATTGTAAGGTATGGCTTAGATAGTAATAACCAGTGTAGAGCATTCAACATTGTTGAAAAGGGTGAAGCTGGAACAAGTTTTGATGTAGAGTATCAAGGGCTGGTAGAAAACTATAATATTCCTATGCCTGGTATTCACAACGTATACAATGCTTTATCTGCTATAAGTATAGCCAAGATGTATAGCTTGACTAGATGTGAAATTGAAGAAGGTTTAAAAAACTACAAGCCCTCAAAAATGAGGATGGAAGTTTTTACAGGTATAAAGAATACGAAGATCATTAATGATGCATATAATGCTAATCCAGATTCTATGAAGGCGGCTATAAATGTACTTGCCAGCATAGAGTCACCTGGCAGAAAAGTATGTATATTGGGAGATATGTTCGAACTAGGAGAGTTCTCTAAGGAAGGACACCAATTGGTCGGCAAGTTCGCTGCTGAAAACAATGCAGATGTAATAATCGCAGTTGGAAAAATGGCAGGTGAGGTTATTAAAGGTGCTAGCATGGTGGGGACAAACCAACTACTGTGCAGCTATGAAAGTGTCTCTGATGCAATAGCAAATCTAAACGAAATTATAAAATATAACGATACAATTCTAATAAAGGGCTCAAGAGGTATGTATATGGAAAACATTGTAGAGAGCCTTCGTGGAGGGAGATAATACAAATGTTAGAATATTTAAATGTTGAATATAACCTATTTATTATAAGTATATTGTCTGCCTTTGTGCTAGCTATAGTTATGGGGCCGATTTTTATACCACTCTTGCACAGGTTAAAGTTTGGACAGAATGTAAGAAGTGATGGACCGCAAAGTCATCTAAAGAAAACAGGTACCCCTGCAATGGGTGGCTTGATATTCTTAATTGTAACAGCGATTGTATGCTTAGTTTTTTCTAAGGATAAAGATATGCTGCTAGTGCTTGGATCTACACTGCTATTCGGACTTATAGGCTTTGCTGACGATTACATTAAGATCGTAAAGAAGAGATCTCTTGGGCTTAGAGCATGGCAAAAAATCGCAGCTCAGCTTGTAGTAGCAATTTTATTAACCTTCGTAGCATCCGGAATCAATCAAGTTGGAACATCTATACTAATCCCTTTTACAGGAAAGTTCTTAGATTTAGGAATTATGTACATGCCAGTAATAATATTTATTATAATTGGAACAGTTAACAGCGTAAATTTGACTGATGGACTAGATGGTTTAGCAGGGGGCATAACAGTTGTAGTAATGGGATTTTTCTCAGTTGTAGCCTTGGTAAGCAAGAATGAAGGCATACTGGTATTTTCAGGAGCATTAATAGGTGCTTTGCTAGGCTTCCTTCGTTTCAATTCTCACCCTGCACAAGTTTTTATGGGAGATACAGGATCCTTGGCTTTAGGTGGGGCTGTGGTATCCCTGGCTGTAATAACTAAGCTGCCCATTTTTTTAGTAATAATTGGAGCTGTATATGTAGCTGAAACAGTGTCAGTAATAATTCAAGTTTTGTATTTTAAAGCAACTAAGGGCAAGAGGTTCTTTAGGATGACACCACTTCATCATCACTTTGAATTATCTGGTTGGGCTGAGTCAAAGGTAGTTTCAGTGTTCATTATTGCTGCAATAATTTTATGTCTTATTGGTTTACTAGCAATTTAGAGAGGATGATTATTATGCAGATAAGTGGTAAGAAAGTATTGGTTATAGGGGCTGCAGTTACTGGTTTACCAGTGGTAGAACAGCTTAGTAGAAAGGGTGCCTATGTAACCTTAAATGATAAAAAGACCAAAGAAGAAATAATGGAGATGCTTAAGGATACTAAAATAAATGATATAAATATTGTTGGGGGTTCACATCCAAGCGAACTGGCAGAGGAATGTGATTTTATAGTTGTCAGCCCTGGAGTACCTTTGGATATACCATTAATAGAGAGGGCAAGAGGTCTAGGAAGGGAAGTAATAGGTGAAGTTGAGCTTGCATATAGATTAACAGATACGCCAATTGCAGCTATTACCGGAACAAATGGAAAAACCACAACAACTGCATTGCTTGGCGAAATCATGAAAGAAAGCGGTAGAGGTACCTTTATTACAGGAAATATTGGTCATGCAATGATATCTGAGGTAAATAATGCAAAACCTGAGGATGTATTTGTATTAGAGGCTAGCAGCTTTCAATTAGAGTCCACTATGGAATTTAAACCTCATATATCTGCAATACTTAATATAACACCAGACCATCTGGATAGGCATAAGACCTTTGAAAATTACATAGATGCCAAGTGCATGATTTTTCAAAATCAAAAGGCCGGAGATTATGCAATATTAAACAAGGATGATGAGGAAACTTATAAAATAGCAGATAGGGTTAAGTGCAAAACGCTATTCTTCAGTCGCAAGGAAATACTTGAAGAAGGTGCTTATGTAGAAAATGATTGGATAATCATTAAGCTTGGGGAACGAATAGAGCGAATAATTGAAATCGATGAAATATATATACCTGGTTCTCATAACCTAGAGAATGCTTTAGCAGCGGCCTTAATGGCATTTTGTTTGGGTGTAGAAGTTGAAGTGATAAGACTAGTCTTAAGAGAATTCAAAGGTGTTGAGCATCGTATAGAATTTGTGGATGAAATAAATGGTGTTACTTATTACAACGATTCAAAGGGTACAAATACAGATGCATCAATAAAGGCAGTAATGGCAATGAAAAGACCTATTGTTTTGATAGCCGGAGGCTATGACAAGGGAAGTGAATATGACGATTTCATTGACACTTTTGAGGGTAGAGTAAAAGAACTTGTTTTGATTGGGGCAACAGCAGATAAAATAGAAAAAACCGCCAGAGAGCATGGTTTTAACAATATACATAGTGTAAAAACCTTTGAGGATGCTGTGGCAGAGTGCGCTAAACTGGCTATGCCAGGAGACTGTGTACTCTTATCTCCAGCTTGCGCTAGCTGGGGAATGTTTAAGAATTATGAAGAAAGAGGCAGAATTTATAAGAGTCTTGTTAGAGGCTTAAGGGGGACTAATTAATGCCTGCAAAAAAGAGCAATAGTATGGACTTCACACTGCTGATAACTGTACTGATATTATTAGCAATAGGGGTTGCTATGGTTTTTAGTGCCAGTTCCATATCATCTCAGGTGAAACTTGATGATAAATACCACTATCTAAAGTCCCAAGGCAGCTATGCGTTGCTAGGGATAGCGGTTATGATATTCCTTAGCAAATTAAACTATAAGCTGCTAGGGAAATTTGCTCCGGCATTGGTGCTTATCAGTATGTTGATGTTGATATTGGTTTTTGTGCCGGGTATAGGTTTTCAAGCAAATGGTGCATGGAGATGGATAAGAATCGGACCCATACCAATGCAGCCCTCTGAATTGGCAAAATTTGCCCTAATATTGTTTATGGCAAAAAGTATTAGTAACAAAAAGGAAAAAATAAGGACCTTTGTTCAGGGTGTCTTACCCTATGTTGTTTTAATGGGAATTTATTGCATACTTATTATTTTGGAACCAAATAAGAGTATGGCTATTATATTTGTTTTAATAACCTTTACAATTTTATTTTCTGCTGGCGCAAAGCTTTGGCATTTGGCAATCTGGGGAGCACCTCTAATTCCGGGAGCAGCGTTTATTTTGCTCAAGGATAAATACAGCTTGCTTCGTATTACTTCTTATATGGACCCCTGGGCAGATCCTTTAAAAAGTGGTTATCAAGCAATTCAATCGCTTCTGGCATTGGGATCTGGAGGATTATTTGGCTTAGGCTTAGGGAATAGCAGGCAGAAGTTTTTCTACATACCGGAGCCTCAAAACGATTTTATATTTGCTATAATCGGTGAGGAATTAGGCTTTATAGGTACCTCTGCTATTTTATTGTTGTTCTTACTTTTGATATGGAGAGGTATCAGAATTGCAATACATGCTCCAGATAGCTTCGGATGCTTGCTTGCAACAGGCATAGTGGCCATGGTGGGGATACAGGTTATATTAAATATAGCCGTTGCAACTGTTTCTATTCCTACTACTGGTGTATCATTGCCATTTATTAGTTCCGGAGGTACGTCCTTATTATTCGTCATGGCGAATATGGGAATCCTCCTGAATATTTCGAAGAATATTAAGACTATTGGGAGCTGATTTCGTTGAGAGCTATATTAACGGGCGGAGGAACTGGTGGGCATATTTATCCCGCTGTTTCAATCGCTAGAGAAATACAGAGAAGATATAAAAATGCGGAAATCATTTTTGTAGGAACAGAGAAGGGCTTAGAATCAAAAATTATACCTAAGGAAGGCTTTGAGCTTAAGACTATAAAGGTAAGAGGTTTTGAACGAAAGCTTACGCCAAGAAACCTAATAGCAGTTAAGGAAGCTGCATTTAGTATTGTCGGTGCAAGGAAAATCATCAGGGATTTTAAACCTGATATTGTAATTGGCACCGGTGGATATGTATGTGGCACACTTATGCTTGCTGCAGCGTTAATGGGTATACCCACACTAATACATGAGTCCAATGCCTTTGCAGGCATGACGAATAAGATACTCTTTAGATTTGTTGATAAAATCGCCTTGAATTTTGAAGAGGCTGCAAAATATTTTAAGAATCCTAAAAAGGTTGTTGTAACTGGCAATCCTATTAGAACAGATATTTTTGATATTACTAAGCGTGAGGCTAGGATAAATCTAGGCTTTGATGAAAACTTGCCTCTTGTACTTGTTACAGGAGGGAGCAGAGGTGCTAGAAAGATAAACCAAAGTGTGATGTCCCTAGCTGAAGAGTGCAGCAAGAGCGGCAAGTATCAGTTGCTTCATATGACCGGTGACACACAGTATGATTCTGTACTGCAAAGCTATAAGGACAGAAAAATAACAGCAAACTCCTCTCACATAAAGGTAGTGCCATATCTGTACAATATGCCAGATGCACTTGTGGCCAGTGATTTGATAATAAATAGATGTGGTGCCATGACATTATCTGAAATCACAGCTTTGGGTAAACCATCGGTACTTATACCCTTTCCTAACGCTGCGGATAATCACCAGGAGTATAATGGCAGAGCATTGGAGAAAAAAGGTGCTGCTATAGTGATACTAGAAAAGGATTTATCTGAGGATAAATTGAAAAGTACAGTTCTTGAGCTCCTAAATAATAAGGAAAAGCTAGAACAAACTGCTCTTAACAGCAAGAAGCTAGGAATAAAAAATGCAGCTGAAAAAATAGGGGACATTATTTCAAAACTTGTAATATTATAGAATTGGATAAGATATTTATACGACATAAAAGGCTATATTGGCTATAAATGCTTCAATATAAGCCTTTTTACATTTAAAAACTGTAACACCTTTTATACAAATGCATAATATATTATAGATTGAGAATCGACTCCTGGGGGTGTGAAATTTTAATGGATAGGTTTGTAATCAATGGAGGTAACAGAATTGAAGGGGAGATTAAGGTAGAGGGAGCCAAAAATTCGGTACTTCCCATTTTAGCAGCAACGATCATCAACGGAGGGGAATCGGTAGTTCATAATGTACCTGATTTAAAAGATGTGGAGACCCTTACCGGAGTTTTAAAAAGTATAGGCTGCAAGTGTTTTTATGAGAATAATACCATGATGGTAAAATCCGACGGTGTGATGGATATCAATATTCCAGAAAAGCCCGTAAGGGAAATGCGCTCATCAATAATACTATTGGGCGCAATGATAGCCCGTACTGGGCAAGCAAAGATTAGCTATCCGGGAGGCTATGATATCATAATGATTAACCCTTATACTTCTTAATCATAGTAATAAATGCCCTCACATCTTCGATTTCAATGCCTGCATCCTGTATTTCCTCGGCAATGGCCAGATATTCAGGTCTCAAACCCTTCTCTGGTAACACCTTATCTCTTTTTGTATCTCTAAAAAGATCTTTTGTTTCCTGATAACTAACCACTTCATTTACAGGATTATCTGTCAAATAATTTACTGACACGCCAAAGAAATCAGCAATTCGCTTCACGGTAGCATAGGGGGGCTTGCTTATTTCTCCTTCATATTTTGAAATAAGAGTTTTATCAATTTCTAAGGCTTCTGACAATTCCTTTTGCGTGATGTTTTTTTCCAACCTAAGTGTTATCAGTCTCATACCCTTAAGGGCTATAATTTCATGATCTTCTCTTTCGCAGCTTTCTTCCTCCAGGGCCTCTTCATATTGATTTTCTTCTGACATTGATGTAGAAACCGATGAATATCTATTAATTTTTCTAATAGGCTGATCTATGAATTTAAGTTTAGCCTTTACAATGGAATTACTTTTGGCTTTTCTATTATCCAATCTCAAGCATCCTTTCAATTAAATATCAATAATATATATTTTTTATAAAAATCTTGTATTCATTTATGCAGTGCAAAATACTTTTTTCATAATACATCTATTATTTTATCAGATAAATCAAGCATAGTAACTGTTTTTCTTCATGCTTTGAGAATAAACTAATTGCATAGTACAAGTAAGTTTCTGCATAGGCATAGGTAAAGGCTGCAGAGGTGATGTATATGAGGGTTCATAAAGCTTCCTTTGGGCACATTGTTTTGCTTATGCCTGAGGAACAAAGAAAAACTGAAATTATTGAAGCAATTGGTCAATTAAAAGAAACTGGCAAGGTCATGGTATTTATTTCTGGATGTGTAGCTGTTCCAGAAGTTATTTACAAATTGGTAAAGAACAGCACATTGAATGAATAGTTGGGAGGCGATGCTATGCGGGTAGCGGGCTACGTTAGACTGTCTAGAGATGAGGACAAGGAGAGCTACAGCTCAATACTTTCACAAAAGAGTATTATTGAAGATTACGCGAACCAACATAACTTAATCATTACTAAATACTATGAAGACGATAACTGCTCAGGATATTCCTTTGATAGGCCTGCTTTTAATGAATTACAGAGAGATATTGAAAGCAACTGGATTGATGTTGTAATTGCTAAGGATTTATCCAGAATAGGCAGACACAATGCTTATACTTTACTCTTTTTAGATAAGATCAAGATATTAAATAAAAGGCTGATACTGCCAAAGGAGGGCAAAGGCTATGATACTGCGGAGGATGAAAGCGATTTGCTGGGGATAACTACATGGTTTAATGAAATGTATGTTAAAGACATATCAAGAAAAATTAAAAGCAGCATTAAGGCCAAGCAAAGGGATGGACGAATGATTATCAAGGAATCCTACGGCTACAAAAGAAGTCTAGGGGACAAGCATAAACTAGAAATAGATATAGAAGCGGCGGATATTGTGAGGAAAATATATAAACTATATTTGTCAGGACTGGGGTATAGAAAGATTGCAGAAATGCTAAACCAAGAGGGGTGTCCTACTCCATCTCAGTACAATACTTACAAGACAGCAGGTCTATCAGTAGAAAGTAAAGTGACAAGACTTTGGAATTCTGTGCATGTGCAGCGAATACTAAAAAATGATATATACATTGGTACACTGCGTTTAGGTAAAACCGAAAAAAGATCTATCAAGGGCAAATCTTATAAACAACCACAAGAAAATCAGTATGTTTTTGTTGATAACCATCCGGCGATAATAAGTAAAGATGCATTTCAGGAAGTTCAGCTTGCAGCGCAAAGCAGGAACAATAACCATAGTAAAGGCGCCGCATCTTTGCAGAACATATTCTCGGGGCTAGTTTACTGTCAGGACTGCGGTTCATACATGATATCATATAAAAAGCAGGGGAAGTCTAAAAGCTATATATGTGGAACCTACCATATGCATGGGAATAAAAGCTGCAGCAGACATATGATTCAAGAAGAAACTTTAGAGAGAGCAATCAAGGAATTCCTTAAAGTACTGATGGAATCATATTCAGAGGAAATAAGCAGCATCCATCTAAATCCATTGATGGATAACGATAAAGACCATGATATGCTCCTAAAGAAGCTTTTGCAGGAACAGGAACAATGCAAAAGACAGCTTAAACACCTAATCATGCAAAAAATCAATGAAACTAGGAAGGACAATTACACTGAATATCAAAGTATTATTTACGACAGCTATAACGAGTTGGAAGATAATTTGAAAGCAAGGCTTCTTTACTTAGACAAAAGGATAAAGGAATTAGAAGAGAATTGTACCACCATAAATAAAATAGGTCAAGGAAGTCCCATGAGGATATTAAACGAAATCATTAATAGTAGTCAGATGAAAAAGAGATATATGGAAGTATTAATCGATAAAATACTGATAGATAGCCATGGAGACCCTACAATATATATGAGAACGGATTTTCAAGCATTATGCTATCATAACCGGGAGGATGCGAACTTGGTCCGCGACCTATAGATATGCATTTAACGGGGCTTAAGAAGTTGGGGGCTCATATACAGGAATCTCACGGTTATATTTTTTGCGAGGGCAGCAAGCTGGTAGGAACTGATATTCATTTAGACTATCCCAGCGTGGGAGCTACAGAAAATATTATGCTTGCTGCCGTAGCCGCAAAGGGAACTACTGTCATCTATAATGCTGCCAGAGAGCCAGAAGTAACAGATTTGCAGGATTTCCTCAATAAAATAGGATCAAAAGTTACGGGGGCAGGTACTAGCACAATTAGAATTGATGGGGTATCGACTTTTAATAGTGTTGAGCACGATATAATAGCGGATAGGATTGTAGCGGGCACTTATATGTCCGCAGTTGCAGTTACTGGTGGAGATTTAGTGATAAATGATATTGACAGCCAGCATGTGAAACCAATAATTTCAAAGCTTTCTGAAGCTGGTTGTACGATCAAGGAATATGACAGAACACTTCATATTTCTAATCCCAGTAAGCGATTAAAAGCGATTGAAGTCATCAAAACACTTCCGTATCCAGGGTTTCCGACAGATATGCAGGCTCAAATGATGACTGTTGCAACCTTGGCAAGGGGAACCAGCGTTTTCATTGAGACAGTTTTTGAAAGCCGCTATAAGCAGGCAGAAGAACTTGTTAAAATGGGCGCTAATATCAGAATTGACGGAAGAACAGCAGTTATAAAGGGTGTAAAAAAGCTAAGCGGTGCTAGAGTTACGGCCAGAGACTTAAGGGGTGGAGCAGCATTAGTGTTGGCGGGACTTGCAGCAGAAGGTACAACTATTGTCGATAATGTTAATACGCACGTTGACAGAGGATACGAAAGACTTGAAATAAAGTTAAAAAAAATGGGTGCGGATATTCAAAGGGTAAGCATTTAGTGCTATAATAAATAAGTTAAGTATTATTTTAGGATATGAATTCCTCTTTCTAAGCTATAGAAAGAGTGAATTTTTGGTTAGAAAATGTACAAGCATGAGGTGGATATATGAGAAGGACCTTTAAGTACATATTATTTTTCCTGCTAATTGCCTTTACTGCTGCTTTTTTGATGACCTCCAGTTTATTCAATATTAAGACAATAAATGTAATAGGTAATAGTCGAGTAAGCCAACAGGAAATCATCAGATTATCGGGGTTAAGCTACCAACAGAATGTTTTTAGAATTAATTCCAAGGAAACTATGAAAAGTATTTTCCAAAGTCCTTATATAGAAAAAATAAAAATTCGACGAGGTCTACCTAATATAATAAACATTGATATAATTGAAAGGGAACCACTAGTTCTGGTGCCTTATGTAGGGTCGTATTTATTCGTTGATTCAAAAGGAATCGTAGTTGAAATAAATAGTTCAATTGCAGATATGAAACTTCCAATAATTAAAGGATTGAAGTTTAACACCTTTAAATTAGGGGAAGAGATTAAGGTAGAAAACAAACTTCAGCTGACCAGTGTTATCAAACTTATAAATGAAATTAAAAAGACAGGCATCGCTTCGGAAATTGCAGAAATAAATGCAGAAAATATTTTAAACTTTAAACTGATAACAAAAAGTGGTATTAAGATAAATTTGGGGGATGATACTAATGTCAATACAAAGATTCCCCTTGCCAAAGCAATACTACAGGACTTAGACAGCAAGAATCTAAAAGGTACAGTAGAAATGGGACATAAGGGCAACCCAGTATTTAAGCCCGAGTAACAATTTTGGAGGTAGCATATGAAGAACTACAAATTTCAAATGGCTTTAGCTTTGGTTTGTATCGTATTGGGAGTCATGCTCTCTATACAATTTAAGACCGTTAATACAGGGGTTGGTCCTGTTTCAGAAAACAGAGCAAGACAACTTGCATCACAATTAAAAAAGGTCAGCGAAGAAAGAGATAATCTTTTAGCAATAAAAAGTGATTTAGATAACAAGATTAGAGAATATGAAGATCAAGCATCAACAGGCAGCGTTTCAGCGAAATTATTGAAGGATGAGCTGGACAATGCACGTATTATAGCGGGTCTTGAAGATGTTGAGGGACCCGGTATAACAATTACCCTTGATGATTTAAAGTTCGGTGAAACTGTGGGTTTCCCACTAATAACTCATGACATGTTGCTGCTAATAGTAAATGAACTCAATGCAGCCGGTGCTGAAGCGATTTCTATCAATGATCAAAGGATTATATCCTCAACAGAAATTAGGCTGGCAGGTACACATATAAACATTAATACCGTTGAATTTGCACCACCTTTTACAATTAAAGCCATTGGAGACCCTAAAACTTTATATGGGGCTTTAATGATGAGAGAAGGAGTAATGGAGGGTATTAAAAACAGCGAAATTGATGCGCCAATAACTCAGGAGCAGAGCATTAAAATACAAAAATACAATGGAGTAATTGAAAGGAAATACGCGAAAGTAATAAAAGAGGGTGAAACCAAGTAAATGAAAAAGCATCTATCTATTTATTATTTCTTCATTATTACGGTTTTTGTTGGTTATCTTTTGGCTGTGCAAATCCGAGCTGCAATACCATCAAGTCAAGGTATTGTTACGATACCAAAAATTTTAGAAATGAAAAATGAAATTGATAATACAAATAAGGAAAGCTTAATGCTAGCTAACTCAATTAGTGAAGCCAAACTAAAGCTTCAAGGCTACGAAGAAGGAGTAAGTAAACCCGGTAACGTAATTGAGATAATGGAGGAAGAGCTAGAATTAGCAAGAGATAATGCTGACTATGCAAAATTAGAAGGTCCAGGAATTGTTATAAGTATGAATGATAGTCTTTCAGAAGTTGGAGAATACGAAAATCCTGATTCCTATCTTATTCATGATGGAGATATTCTAGCAATTATAAATGAGTTAAGAGGAGCAGGTGCTGAAGCTATATCAATTAATGATGAAAGAGTTACAGCATCTTCTAACATAAGATGTGGAGGACCCACAATCAATATTGATGGTAAAAGACATGCAGTGCCTTTCGTAATTAAAGCCATTGGAGATCCGCAGAAATTGGAAGCCAGCGTCTTGGCACCTTCAAGTTATATTGTTTTAATGGAGTACTACGATATTCGGGTAATCATTCAAAAAGTTGATAAACTCACTATCAACGCTTATGATGTAAAATATAAGCTTAATTATCAGAAGAAAACAGAGGGTGGTGAATAAATTGATAATACCTTTGATTGGTTTAATTATAGGTGTTCTTTTAGGAATCTTTCTACCAATATCCATACCAATTCAGTATTCAACTTATATGTCAGTAGCCATATTGGCTGCATTAGACTCGGTATTTGGCGGGATTCGATCAAGTATGGAGAAGACCTTTAACATTGAAATATTTATTTCAGGCTTCTTTGGTAATGCTATATTGGCAGCGATTCTTACATATATGGGCGATCAGCTTGGGGTACCAATATATTACGCAGCTATATTTGCATTTGGAGTTAGACTATTCCAAAACTTTGCAATAATTAGAAGATACATATTCAGTTCTCATAAAACTGAAAAAAAATAAAAAAAATATTTTAAAATAAAGGAAATACGGCATTTGTGTTGAATTTTTAATACGTTAAGCAGATAAAAAAAAATTCATATATACAGTAATTAGGGAGGTTGTATTGTGCTAGAATTCGATATTGATGTAAATCCTATCGCGGTAATAAAAGTTGTAGGTGTAGGCGGTGCTGGAAATAACGCTGTAAATAGAATGATAGCTGCTGGCTTACGTGGTGTAGAATTTTATTCTATAAACACAGATAAGCAAGCGTTGTATCTTTCTCAAGCACCAAACAAAATTCAAATAGGTGAAAAGCTCACTAAAGGCCTAGGTGCTGGAGCTAATCCTGATATGGGTAAAAAGGCAGCAGAAGAAAGCCATGACGATATAAAGAAAATGCTGGAAGGTGCGGATCTTGTATTTGTAACTGCTGGTATGGGCGGAGGAACTGGCACTGGAGCAGCACCTGTTGTTGCTCAGATAGCGAAAGAATTAGGAATCCTTACAGTAGGCGTAGTAACAAAGCCTTTTGGATTTGAGGGTAAAGTTAGAAAGATGCAGGCTGAAAGAGGTCTGGGGGATCTTAAAGATAAGGTTGATACCTTGGTTACAATTCCAAATGATAGATTACTTCAAATAGTTGATAAGAAGGCTTCTATAATGGATGCATTCCGCATTGCAGATGATGTACTAAAGCAAGGGGTTCAAGGTATATCAGATCTTATAGCGGTACCTGGTCTTGTTAATCTTGACTTTGCTGATGTTAAGACTATAATGCTTAACAAAGGCTTAGCACATATGGGTGTTGGTAGAGCTACAGGTGAGAAGAGAAGTTCAGAAGCTGTTAGACAAGCTATTCATAGCCCATTACTTGAAACTTCAATTGAAGGCGCAAAAAGTGTGCTTCTTAACATTACAGGTGGCTTGGATTTAGGTATATTTGAAGTTAACGAAGCTGCAGACATGGTATTCCAATCAGCTGATCCAGATGCAAATATCATATTCGGTGCTGTAATTGATGAAACTATGAAGGATGAAATCAGAATAACTGTTATAGCTACTGGCTTTGATGAAAACAGACCGATGACTATGCCAGGAGAAAGAGCTGAAATTATTCAAGAAAATAGCGAAAAGCAAACTGTAACAAGCAGAAGTGGTTACAGAGATGAAGATTTAGATATTCCCACATTCTTAAGAAATAAATTTAAGTAGATTGATTGAACCGGCGAAAGCCGGTTTTTTTATGCCCAAATATATCTATTAAGTATTACATTATTGTGATTTAACTGCCAGTGCAATTTTTTTTTCAAAGCCTCTGGATAGGGCTTAATGACTTTGTTATGTCGTTTTTTAGTATTGATATTTTTTTATTCGACTTCTAAATATGACATGTATTTCATAGGTATTTATATATAATAGACAATGTAGCAACATAATATGTAAATAATAAAATTGCAAGGCAGGTTTGGCCATGGAAACTTATGTTTATGGAGACGTTATACTGCTGGAAAACCTTATTATGAATTTCATCATACTATTTTGTACAGCAAAGCTTCTAAAACATAAATACTCCTGGTTGATGCTTGCTATTGCCGCTTTTATGGGATCTTTATACGCTTTGGGTTCATATTTTGCATATTTTGAGCCCTTTTATACTCCGCTGATGAAGATAATTTTTTCTGTATTTATTATTACAATCGCCTATTTGCCCCACCACATACGAGATTTTATAAAGCTCATATCAGTATTTTACATAACGTCCTTTGTATTCGGTGGAGCAGCATTTGGATTGTTTTACTTTCTAAATGGTCTAAAATATATAAGCTATGGGACCTTTTATATTAAAGACTTTCCAGTCAAAACTCTTATTGTTTCCATAATCATTGCTTATTTAATAGTAAAATTAAGCTGGGGTTTTGTGCAGCATAGAGTAAGAAGAGAAAAAATTATCATGGAAATAGTTATACTTATGGAGGAAAAAAAGGTGGCTATCATGGCTTTGGTGGACACGGGCAATGCATTAAATGAGCCCTTAACCAATGCCCCTGTTGTGATAGTTGAATACTCATCTATTAAAGATTTGCTTCCAAAGGATGTTCAAGTGATATTTGATCAGGATAATCAAAATGATTTTAATATTATTGCTCATATTATGTCGAATTCGGATTTAATAACGAGATTTAGAGTAATACCTTTTAAGTCTTTGGGCAAGGAAAATGGCATGCTGCTTGGGTTTAAGCCTGATGAAGTGCAGCTGACTGAGAATAATAAGCAGCAAAATATTAAAAATATTATAATTGGCATTTACAATAAAAAATTGTCAAATAACGGCGAATACAGTGCTCTAATACATCCAGACATATTGAATTTATAAATGCAGTATTATTAAGGAGGAAGTATCATGCATAAGGCTTTTAGACGTTTTAACCTGTTCAAAAGAATAATTATTATTAAAGTACTTCAGTATTTTAATTTATATAGAGATACATATGTTCATTATATTGGTGGAAGTGAAGCGCTACCCCCGCCTCTAGAAAGTGATGAGGAAATATACCTTCTTGGGCGCCTTAGGGATGACGAAGAAGTAGTCAGGGCAATCCTAATTGAGAGAAATCTAAGGCTTGTTGTATACATAGCAAGAAAATTCGAAAACACAGGTGTAGGAGTAGAGGATTTGGTATCAATAGGAACCATAGGACTAATAAAGGCAGTAAATACTTTTGATCCGGATAAAAAGATTAAACTTGCTACCTACGCTTCACGCTGCATAGAAAATGAGATTTTGATGTACCTAAGGCGGAATAATAAAGTAAAGACCGAGATATCCTTTGATGAACCCCTCAATATTGATTGGGACGGAAACGAACTTTTGCTATCAGATATACTAGGAACAGAAAATGATATTATATATAGATACTTAGAAGATGAAATTGATAAGCAGCTTTTATCTTTAGCCTTAAGAAAGCTGTCAGAAAGAGAAAAAAGGATCATGGAACTAAGATTTGGATTAAATGATGGTGTAGAGAAAACACAAAAGGAAGTCGCAGACATGCTGGGAATATCCCAATCCTACATTTCGAGATTAGAAAAAAGAATCATAAAACGATTAAAAAAAGAAATAAATAGAATGATGTAAGAGCAAAAAAAATAGGAATATATCTTCTTAAAAAAAGAGATATATTCCTATTGCTTTTTGTGCCGAAGTGTGTTTCGAGGACAGGCTACACATGTTGGAAATCAAGGCGTCTAAGTGTATGTAATATTTAGGGAAATTAATTTTTTATGTATAAAAAATACGCGGGTGGTAATAATTTTAGTGTCAACAATAATTAAAGGGTGTGCTAAAATGATGCTAAACAAAGTAGAAATATGCGGAGTAAATACTTCAAAACTACCCGTTCTCTCAAATGATAAAATGGTTGAACTATTAAAAAGAATGCAAGCCGGAGATTATTCCTCTCGTGAAGAATTCATAAGAGGGAATTTAAGATTAGTCCTCAGTGTTATTCAACGATTTAATAATCGAGGAGAATTTGTTGATGACTTATTCCAGGTGGGTTGTATTGGACTTATTAAGTCCATAGATAATTTTGATTTAAGCCAAAATGTCAGGTTCTCTACATATGCGGTGCCAATGATAATAGGTGAGATTCGTAGGTACCTGAGAGATAACAATAGCATAAGGGTAAGTAGATCACTTCGTGACATTGCCTATAAGGCATTGCAGGTAAGAGATCAGCTGATAAACAAAAATTCAAAGGAACCCACTGTATCGGAAATTGCTAAGGAGCTGCAGCTGCCTGTGGAGGAAGTTGTATTTGCTTTAGATGCAATTCAAGATCCTGTATCTCTATTTGAACCAATATATCATGATAGTGGAGATGCTATTTATGTCATGGACCAAGTATCAGACGACAAGAACATTGATGATAACTGGCTGGAAAGCATTGCTCTTAAAGAAGCAATGAAAAGGCTTAATGATCGGGAAAAGCTGATACTTAATCTACGCTTCTTTGAGGGTAGGACCCAAATGGAGGTCGCAGATGAAATTGGAATATCCCAAGCTCAAGTATCCAGGTTGGAGAAGACCGCATTGAGTCATATGAGAAAATATATTTAATCAAAATCGGCTTTATGGTGACAAGGTTTGAAATAGATTTCGTCACCTAGCCGTTTTTTTATGGGGATTTAGCGACGCATAATGTTTAATTAGAGAAATAGTGATTATATTTTGCACAAAATACTCAACTTGTTTTGCACTTAACTGCTTATAATACGGTAAAAGCCCTACCCCAGCTAATGGACATCCTTGTCCATGGGCTGGGCTGCTGGCATCCGTGCCAGCAATTACGGACTTTTACTCGCATTATTCGCAGAGTGCAAATACAAGTTTCATAATTGTGCCGAATATAATTACTATTTCTCTTGATTTAATGTGCACGCATGACGTAACCTCAACTTTAAGTCATCCTTATATTAATTTTGGTATTAAACTTTATTCACTGGTTCATTTGGTTAAAAAATGCATTTTGAAATACAGATGTGCACATTTGACACATTTCCACAAAATAAGCCAAAAGTCCCACGGTAAATGTGACTATTCTCCTGTTCTATTTTCTTGAACAAGTTATATATTAATAGTAGAAGTAATATGGAAGCGGGGGATAAATGTGATAAAAACATCAGAGCTTAAACAGAAGGAAGTCATAAATATAAATGACGGCAAAAGACTAGGCTTGGTAAGCGATATGGAAATTAATATGGAAACAGGAAATCTAGAGGCAATCGTTATACCTGCAGGAGGAAAGTTTTTAGGTTTTTTTAGCAAGGAAAATGATATTGTTATTAATTGGACCAGTATAAAAAAGATAGGAATCGATGTAATTCTTGTGGATGGTTCAGGTTACTAGATATGTTTATAACCACAGCATATTTTCCTAAAATTATAAAATATACGACAAAAAGAGATAAATAAAGCTACAAGGAGATAGGAAAACTACAATCAAAAAAAAGGCTAAAAACAAATGTGTTATCCAATATTATGTGGTATATAATATATATAGTACTATATGTTGTGATTATATGTAAACAAAGGACAAGTTTAGCAGAAAGGTGGAATCGCAATGAAGTGTCCCTATTGTGGTTATAGCGAAAGTAAGGTTGTAGATTCTAGACCAACAGATGAGGAAACAGCAATAAGAAGAAGAAGAGAATGTGAAAAGTGTGCTAAGCGCTTTACTACATACGAAAAAATTGAAGAAGTACCTTTGGTAATCATTAAGAAGGATGGCAGCAGAGAAGTATATCAGCGTGGTAAATTGATTAATGGTTTTTTAAAGGCATGCGAAAAACGCCCCGTATCACTTAAACAAATAGAAGAAGTCGTAGATGAAATTGAAAAGGAGCTTTATAACTCTTTGGATAAGGAAATAGACAGCAAGAAAATTGGTGAAATGGTGATGAAAAGGCTTAAGCAGTTAGATGATGTTGCTTATGTAAGATTTGCCTCTGTTTATAGACAATTCAAGGATTTAAATACCTTTATGGATGAGCTTAATAAACTTATAAACGAAAGATAGGGGGAACATGAATGTTTACAAAAGTTAAAAAAAGAGATGGAAGAATTGTAGATTTCAGCAAAGAAAAGATTACAGGTGCAATATATAAAGCTGCGAGATCAGTTGGTGGAGAAGATTATGAAACTGCTGAAAACCTTACAGAAAGAGTAATATCTTATGTATATAAAAATAATAAAAGCGAGACACCGGAAGTTGAATTTTTACAGGATACCGTAGAAAAGGTATTAATTGAAACCGGTCATGCAAAAACTGCAAAGGCTTATATACTTTACAGATCAAAGCGTACAAGAATGAGAGATGCAAAAAGCGAACTGATGGATGTTGTAAAGGATATATTGGTAGAAACCAGCAGAGACAATGCCAATGTTGGAAATTCACCTTCTGCTAAAATGCTGCAAATAGCATCTGCAGCCAGTAAATACTACTATCTTAACAACATTATTCCCGAGGAAATGAGCAAGGCGCACATTGTTGGGGATGTACATATACATGATTTAGATTATTATGGCAAAACATTAAATTGCCTGCAAATAGATTTAACAGAAATGCTGCAGAAGGGCTTTAATACCGGCTACGGCTTTATTAGACCGCCAAAAAGAATTTCATCTGCAACGGCGCAAGCGGCAATAATACTTCAAAGCAATCAAAATGATATGTTTGGGGGACAAAGCTTCCCACATTTTGATAAAAGTATGGCAGAGGTTATCCGTAATCAATGCCCGGATACAAAAGAAGGGGAAATTTATCAAGCTATGGAAGGCTTAGTTTATAACCTTAACACTATGCACAGCAGAGCAGGTGCACAGGTGCCTTTCAGCAGTATTAATATAGGTACAGATACCACCAAAGAAGGAAGAATGGTTAACTTTGCTATGCTGAAGGCTTTTGAAAAGGGCTTAGGTAAAGGGGAGAGTCCTATATTCCCTAACTTGGTGTTTAGGTTGAAGGAAGGCATAAACTTCAATCCTGGAGATCCAAATTATGATTTATTCCAATTAGCAATGGAAGTATCTGCAAAAAGAATGAATCCAACCTTCAGCTTCATGGATTCCAGCTTTAACAGTAAATATGGTGACGAAGTGGCATACATGGGCTGCCGTACAAGAGTTATAGGAAATCGCCATGGTGAAGAAAAGGCAGGTAAAAGAGGAAACGTTACACCAATTACACTTAACCTACCTAAGTTGGCTCTCAGAACAAATAATATTGATGAGTTTTTTGTAGAACTGGACAACCTATTGCAGTTGGCATGCAAGCAGCTGCTTCACAGATTTAACGTTATAGCAAGTCTAAAGGTAAAGGACTTGCCATTCCTAATGGGACAAAAGCTATATATGGGTTCAGAAAATCTTAAAGAAAATGATGAAATCAGAGAAGCTATCAAAAACGGTTCCTTGGGTATTGGCTTTATCGGTTTAGCTGAAACATTACTAGTCTTGACTGGAAAGCATCATGGGGAAGATAAGGATAGCTGGGATTTAGGATATAAGATTGTTGAGAGAATGAAGAAGGCAACTGATCGATTCTCTGAAGAAAATGATCTAAACTTTGTATCTTACGCTACTCCAGCAGAAGGCACAGCAGGCAGATTTATTGAAAAGGATAGAAAGGAATTTGGGGTAATTAAAGACGTAACCGATAAGGCTTACTATACGAACTCCTTCCATATCCCAGTAAACTATGACATAAGCATCTTTGATAAAATAGATTTGGAGGGTCCATTTCACAAGCTTTGCGCAGCAGGTCATATTAGTTATATTGAACTGCCTTCATCACCAAAGGATAATATTCCTGCCTTTGAGAAGATACTTAAGCATATGAGAAACAGTGACATGGGCTATGCAGGGGTAAACTTCCCAATTGATGAATGTAGAAGCTGCGGCAATTCAGGACTCATAGAAAACGAATGTAAGGTATGCGGTAGTGAAGATATTAGAAGAATAAGACGTATTACAGGATATCTGTCAACCATAGATAGATTTAATGATGCTAAACAAGCAGAGCTGCAAGATAGAGCAATTCATCTAATGAAATAGCTTCATAGATATGCTCTGAAAAAGATTTATCATATACAAAATCAGTAGAAGCATCCAATTTTGTATTTTCAAAAATGTATTTTTCGCAACATATGAACAGAGGAAAATGTTTTGCACATTCTGATTTAATTTAAAATGGTTAGTGCAAAACATATAGAAAGGGGCTGTGCAGGCATGGGAATTAACATTAGACTTTCTGGTGTTACTAAAGAAAGTGTAGTTGATGGTTTAGGAATCAGATATGTTTTGTATGCACAAGGCTGTCCTCATCTTTGCAGAGGCTGTCACAACCCCAGTACCCACTGCTATGAGGGCGGAGAGCTGCTGGATATAGAAAGCATAGTTAATGATATTAAAAAGCGTCCTATGCTGGACGGAGTAACCTTTTCTGGAGGGGAGTGCTTCGAACAGGCAGAGGAATTTGCAATTATAGCCAAGGAAATAAAAGCACTGGGCTTAAATGTGTGGGTTTATACAGGTTATACCCTTGAAGAGATCATGCAGCATAAGAATGAACGTAGGGGCTGGAATAACCTTGTTAAGTACATAGATGTACTGGTAGACGGAAAGTATCAGGAAGACAATAGGGACTTGGCACTGTGCTTCCGAGGCTCTAGAAACCAGCGAATAATTGATATGCAAAAGACTCTAAGTACAGGGAAATTGAATTTGCTAGGTATTTAATGTCGGGGACGGCATGGAACAACATCTTGAATTCTCAAGGTGTTGTTCCATGCCGTCCCTAATTTTATTCATACCTAAACCTGCCCCTACCAGCGTTGTTACTTGGCATAGGTGAGAATCAACAAACCTAACATTAGTTAAAATAAAACTTTATTTACAGTTTTGTTAAAATGAGTAGGCGCATCTATTTTTCCTTGATTTGTTATGCACCGTAAGCGAGTTTCACCAAACTAACATTAATTAAAATAAAACTTTATTTACAGTTTTGTTACAAATTGTAAATTGTGGTTGTATATACTAAGCAATTAGAATATAATATGTTGTAGCAATCAAATATTGAGAAGGAGGTCGTGTTATGAAAAGACATAGCAGCAAAATAGCTATCACTGGGAAATTTAGTTTTAGTTTTTACAGAGATAAGCATGCACGGCCTATTTATATTCTATACCCATAATTATTATTGGATATAGAGCCGTAGGTTTCGTGTATGACGCCTATGGCTTTTCTATACCTAAAAAGCCGTAGGTGTTTATGATACCTACGGCTTTTTATTTTATTTATCAAACATCTAAGGAGTGTGAGACCTCATGAAGAACTTAAAATTGTTATGGAATTTTATGAAGGGCAATAGACTTATGTATTTCGGTGCCATTATAAGCATCGGATTAGCTACAATGTTTTCATTTTTGTCGCCCTTGGTAATAAGATTAACCGTTGATTCTATAATAGGTGACAAGGAAATCATTGCACCTGCTATGGTTATAAGAATGATTGAGACGGCTGGAGGAACAAGCAAGCTAGCCCAAAATTTATGGATATGCGGCTTGATGCTTATAATCCTGTCTGCTTTAAATGGAATATTTACATTTTTAAAGGGTAAATGGACTGCTGAGGCGGCAGAAAGTACTGCTAGAAATATTAGAAATAAGTTATATAATCATCTTCAGCATGTACATTATGATTATCATGTAAAGGCTGAAACCGGAGATGTACTGCAGCGCTGCACTTCTGACGTAGATACCATCAGAGCCTTTTTAGCGGTTCAGTTCGTTGAAATAGGCAGAGCGTTGTTTATGTTGACCCTTGCCTTAAGCATCATGCTGACCCTTGACATAAGGATGACCTTGATTTCAATGATCGTAGTACCTTTTATTTTTACTTTTGCAATTGTGTTCTTTATGAGAGTAAAAAAGGCCTTCAAGGCTTCTGATGAGGCAGAGGGAAGACTTTCAAACGTGCTGCAGGAGAATCTTACAGGGGTTAGAGTCGTTAGAGCTTTTGCAAGACAGGATTATGAAACGGAGAAGTTTGATGAAAAGAACGCAGATTTCAGGGATTTGACCTATGACCTCTTGAAGCTGCTTGCGGGCTACTGGTCTACCTCGGATTTGCTCTGTATGCTGCAAATAGGAGCTGTTCTATCCTTTGGTTCTTATTGGGCATCTATAGGCAAGATATCCTTGGGAACTTTGATTGTATTTATTACCTATGAAAGCATGCTGCTTTGGCCAGTAAGACAGATGGGAAGAATTTTGACTGATTTAGGCAAAAGCTTAGTTTCTCTGAAGAGAATTGAAGAAATTCTTGAACATGCAGTTGAAGAGCCAGCTGAAACAGAGATAAAACCTGAAATTAAGGGAGAAATTGAATTCAAAAATGTTACTTTTGGCTATGATGACGAAAAGCCTATTTTGAATAATGTATCCTTTAAAGTAAAAGTAGGTGAGACAGTTGCTATTCTAGGCCCCACGGGTTCAGGAAAAACCAGCTTGGTGCACTTGCTGCCAAGATTATATGATTTCCAAGAGGGCTCCATTACAATCGATGGTATCGATATAAGAAAGATCGAAAAGAAATGGCTTAGAAAAAATATAGGTATCGTTCTTCAAGAGCCTTTCTTATACTCAAAGTCAATTATTGAGAACATAGGCTTAGCAAAGGACAATGCTAAAGAGGAAGAGGTATATCACGCTGCTGAAACGGCGTCGGTGCATACAGTTATACAAGAGTTTGAAAAAGGCTATGAAACTATGGTAGGTGAACGGGGAGTAACGCTGTCAGGTGGTCAGAAGCAAAGGGTGGCAATAGCCAGAACCTTGATTCTAAATAGTCCAGTGCTCATATTTGATGATTCCCTAAGTGCAGTAGATACTGAAACTGATACAGCTATAAGAAAGGCTTTGAATCAAAGAGACAAATCAGCCACAACTTTTATCATTTCTCATAGAATAACAACACTATCAGAAGCTGACTTTATTGTTGTGCTTGATGAAGGTCAAGTTGCTCAGATAGGCACACATCAAGAGTTAATCAGCAAGCCTGGCTTGTATAATAGAATATGGTCCATCCAAAATGCCCTTGAAGAAGGCGAAGCGGAAGCACTTTAATTAAGACGTATAAAAATTTAATATAGAAATGAGTTGATAAAATGATGACACAGCAAGAACAGGAATATAGTAAAAAATTTGATTTTGGTCTTTGGATTAGACTTCTTAAATACACCGTACCATATAAGAGGTTAATGATTGGCCTTGGTTTTGTAATGGTTTGTGTTGCTGGAATAGACGTAGCATTTCCCTTAATGACCAAGTATGCCATAGATCATTTTGCAACAACAGGTAATTTAAGCGGCCTAAAATACTTTGCCATGGGCTATGCTGCCTTGGCATTTGTGCAGGCTATAAACGTTTATTTTTTGATAGCCTTGGCTGGTAAAATTGATATGGGCATATGCTATGATATTAGGAAATTTGGCTTCAAAAGACTTCAGGAGCTGTCTTTCTCATACTACGACAAAACCCCCGTAGGATGGCTGATGGCAAGGATGACTTCAGATACCTCCAGACTAGCTGATACCATAGCTTGGGGCTTGGTAGACTTTGTATGGGGATTTACAATGATGTTGGGAATAGCCTGCGTTATGCTGGTAATCAATTGGAAGCTGGCGATTCTAAGCTTATCCGTTATGCCGATTGTAGCAATTTTAAGCATATTCTTCCAGGAGAAAATGTTAAAAGTCTATAGAAAGGTTAGGAAGACAAATTCTAAAATCACTGGATCCTTTAATGAGGGCATTTCAGGTGCAAAAACAACCAAGACTTTAGTTCGAGAAGAAAAAAACCTTGATGAATTCAAGGTGCTTACAAAGGAGATGTATTCATCCTCAGTGCAGGCAGCAATATTTTCTTCTATATATCTGCCTTTGGTATTAACCTTAGGCAGCATCGGTACTGCAATAGCTTTATGGTATGGGGGCAAGGGAGTAATTCTTCAAACTCTAAGCTATGGAACTCTGGTATTATTTATACAATACACAATACAGTTTTTTGAACCCGTAAGAGAATTGGCAAGAATTTTTGCAGAGCTGCAATCAGCACAGGCGTCAGCGGAGAGAATATTCTCCATGATAGAAACAGAGCCGGAAATCGTCGATTCACCTGAAGTTATTGAAAAATATGGAGATAGCTTTAATCCCCAAAAGGAATTATGGCCGAGTATAGAAGGCAATATATACTTTAAAAACGTTAGTTTTGCATATAAGAATGGGGAGAAGGTACTTGAGAACTTTAGCTTGGATGTAAAAGCTGGAGAAACCATCGCCTTGGTCGGAGAAACTGGTTCAGGAAAAAGTACAATCGTAAATCTAGCATGCAGGTTCTACGAGCCTACAGAGGGTCAAGTATTGATAGACGGAGTTGATTATACAGAGATGCCTATTGCATGGCTGCAGTCGAATCTTGGTTATGTTCTGCAAACACCTCATTTATTCAGCGGAAATGTCAAAGAAAACATTAAGTATGGAAAGCTTAATGCAACGGAAGAGGAAATCATACATGCTGCAAAGCTCGTTAACGCTCATGACTTTATATCAAAGCTTGAGAAGGGCTATGACAATGAAGTCGGAGAAGGCGGCAACAGGCTTTCCACAGGAGAAAAGCAGTTAATTTCCTTTGCCAGAGCCATATTGGCAAATCCAAGAATATTTGTATTGGATGAAGCAACATCGTCAATAGACACAGAAACAGAGCATATCATTCAAGATGCTATCCAAACAGTATTAGAGGGCAGAACCAGCTTCATTATAGCTCACAGACTGTCAACTATAAGGTCAGCTGATAGGATTTTAGTAATAAGAGACGGTGAGGTAACAGAACAGGGCAATCACAGGCAGTTGATGAAGCAAAAGGGCTACTACTATAGACTTTATACAAATCAGTTTATGGAAGAGCAAGAGCTTCAAATTTTAGAAGCATAAAAAAAAATAATCAAAATCAAAGTGTTGACATATACTAGAATATGAAATATAATAAATTCATAGTAATACACTAGGAATTAAAAAGCGATGAATGGAAAGTTTAGGCTGCTTAATATTTCTTAAGAGAGAGATTGCCTTGGCTGTAAGCAATCTTAGAATTATTTGCCGAAAGTGCGTCCAGGAGCTGTTAACTGAAGCTGCATGTCAGCGTAGGATTAAACGGTTGCGCCCGTTACAGTGCAGGGATATGATAGTATCCTATGAGTATAAGCGAGAGTGGAACCGCAGTTATAACTGCCTCTTTGTATGATTTTTTCATGCAAAGAGGTTTTTTAATTTTTTTGAATAAGGAGGAAAACTATGAAATTTCTAATCGAGGATATAAAAGCAGTATTTGATAGAGACCCTGCAGCAAAAAGCCTTTTGGAGGTATTGCTATGCTATCCCGGTCTGCATGCAATTATAAACCATAGGTTTGCACATTTTCTATATAGGCACAAGTTATTTCTACTTGCCAGAATTATATCACAGGTTTCCAGATTTTTTACTGGTATAGAGATACATCCTGGTGCTGTAATTGGCAAGAGATTTTTCATTGACCATGGTATGGGTGTGGTAATTGGCGAGACTACTGAGATTGGTGACGATGTTACAATGTATCAGGGTGCGACATTAGGCGGAACAGGCAAAGACAAGGGTAAAAGACATCCTACAATAGGCAACAACGTTACCATAGGTGCTGGAGCAAAGGTGTTAGGTCCGATAACCATTGGCGATAATACTAAGATCGGTGCAGGAGCAGTTGTACTTAAAAGCTTATTGCCTAATATAACAGCAGTGGGAATACCTGCTCAAGAAACAAAAAGAAATACTACCAAGGATAATACCATTTTAGGCAAGGCTGGGGACGTTCATGCAGATAAGGCAGAAATTGAAAGACTTATTATGGATATGCATGGCAAGATTATACAAAGGTTAAATTAATGTTAAATATTTGTAAAAGGCTTTGAATTCAAGGCCTTTTTTATTTTTAAATATTGATAAAGCGTGTGAAAAATATTAACATGATATTAAAAGAAATTGTATGGAGGGATTAACATAAATAATAAATTTGAGATTCATAATAAAGATGGTCTAATATATCTAACAATACCAACCTTTGATGAAACGAAGTTGGTGAAGCACTGCTTTACGACAAGGCAAGGCGGAGTGAGCCAAGGAATATATAACAATTTAAATACATCATTAATAAAAAATGACGTAAGAGAAAATGTTTTAGAAAATCTAGATAGAATATGCAGTGCTATTGAAATTGACTGCAATAAGCTAGTTTTTTCACAGCAAACCCATGGTGATACAGTAAGAGTAGTCACACTTGACGATATTGGAAAAGGAATTACTGTTGAATCAGATATAAAAGAAGTAGATGCACTTATTACCAATGTGCCTGGTGTACCTATGATTACCTTTTATGCAGATTGTGTACCCGTATTTATACTAGATCCTGTTAAAAAGGCAGTCGGCTTAGCGCACTCCGGTTGGAAGGGAACAACACTTAAAATAGCGGCAAAGACCATTCAAAAAATGGCAGAGGTATACGGCACAAATCCAGAGGACTGCCTTGTAGGAATAGGACCCAGCATAGAAATGAAATGCTTTGAAATCAAAGAGGATACTGCAGAATTATTTAAGAAAAGCTTTAACAATTGGGAAGTGTTTATGCACAAAAAGGATGAGATGCATTACACAGCAGATTTATGGCTGGCCATTAAGCTTATGCTTATTGAGATAGGAGTACAAGAAAAAAACATTACAATCAGCGACCTATGTACCTGCTGTAATGAGAACTTGTTTTTTTCTCACCGAAGAGACAAAGGCGCAACAGGCAGTCTATCCTCAATTATCGAATTAAGATAAAACTTCCCGTTTATGGTGTCACTGAATCTCCGAAAAGCTTCTTTGCGGAGATTAAACCTGACATTTATGGTGCCAGGCACGACAAATGTCAGATTTGGGGACGTACATAATAGAGCGCGATTCACATAAAAGAGGATTTCACATTATTAGGAGGGGAATGGTAATGAACCAAAGAATTCTAGTGATAGAAGATGAAATACATATTCAGGAGCTTATAAAGTACAATTTAGAGAAGAACAATTTTACTGTAACCTTAGCAAGTGATGGAATAGAGGGGCTAAATCAAGCCATGAAGGGTGAATATGATCTAGTTCTTTTGGATTTAATGTTGCCTGGATTTGATGGACTGGAAATATGCAAGCGAATGAGGGGAGACAAAAGGACCAGAAAAACTCCAATTATAATGCTTACGGCGAAAAGTGAAGAATTTGATAAGGTACTTGGGTTGGAGCTTGGGGCAGATGATTATATGACAAAGCCCTTTAGTGTAAAGGAGCTTGTGGCCCGAATAAGAGCTGCCTTAAGACGGTTAGATAAGGATGAATATGAGGAAAATCAAAGCATAAACGATACTATAGGGAGCTTGTTGACCTATAAGGATATTAAACTTGATAAGGAAAAATATGAGGTTAGAAAAAGCGGAGAAAAGCTGGCATTGACCCTTAAAGAATTTGAACTTCTTAAGATGCTTATAGAAAATAGAGGGAGGGTATTAACTAGAGATACTCTGCTCGATAAGATATGGGGCTATGAGTATGCAGGTGAAACCCGCACTGTGGATGTTCATATAAGGCATCTTAGACAGAAGATACATGATGAGGATGGAAGCAATCAAATGATTGAAACCATTAGAGGGGTAGGTTATAAGATAAATATTGAGGGTGAGAGATAGTGCAAAATAAGATATTTGCATATATAATGTCCGTGCTTCTAATAACATTGGTGATTTCAAGTTTATTTATTGCAGGAACTATCGAGAGACAACAGCTTGTCAATGTAGAAGAAAAGCTTGAATCCGAAGCATATATTTTAAGCAAATTGCTGTCGGAGGATATACAGCTTGGTGATATCAGTCATTTGAATACAATCTTAATGGAAATGAGTAATAGACTGCATTTTAGAATTACAGTTATTGATATAAAAGGTAAAGTTCTTGGTGAGACAAATTATGATCCCGAACAAATGTTGAATCACCTTCAAAGACCGGAAATTCAAGTAGCCTTAAATAATAAAGTAGGAAAAGAAATTCGATTTAGCGATACTATGAAAGTTGATTTAATGTATATTGCTCAGCCTATATATAAGGATGGGCGTATTGCAGGTGTTGTGAGACTTTCAACACCTATGAAGAATATCAAGGGCATTATGAAAGCCATTAACTTCAATTTGATTATAGCATTGATACCTGGATTGCTTTTATCATTATTTCTGGTTTATAGAATTACTATAAGTATTTCAAGACCTATAAAAGAAATAAAAGATGCAGCCGTAGATATAACTCAAGGTAAGCTAGATCGGTCAATTAATATTATCAGAAATGATGAAATCGGTGAATTGGCAAAGGCTATTGATTTTATGGCAGCCAGCTTAAGAGATAAGATAAATAGCATTAAGGATAAAAATACAAAGATGGAAGCCATATTATCTAGTGTTGTAAACGGTATAATAGCTGTAGACAGCAACAAGAACATACTATTTATAAATCCTATGGCACAGCAAATGTTGAATATTACTGAAGAAGATGTTGCCGGAAAACATCTCCTGCAGATAATAAGGAATAATAAGATTGATAATATGATAAGAGATATTTTAGAAAACAAAGGCTTTGCAGAAAATGAGATAGCTGTAAATTATCCCTTTGAGAAGATCTTTAGACTCAGCTCCAATGCAATAAGATATCCTGAAAGTGACAATATTATAGGAATTATCATCGTAATACAGGATATAACAGAAATCAAAAAACTAGAGAGAATGCGCAGTGAGTTCGTCGCCAATGTTTCTCATGAGCTTAAGACACCGCTTACTTCAATAAAGGGCTTTGTAGAAACCTTGAAGGCAGGCGCTATAGAGGATAAGGAAGCGGCAGCGCGGTTCCTAAATATTATTGAGGATGAAGCAGATAGATTAAATCGGTTGATTTCTGATATTTTGTCCTTATCTGTTCTAGAGAACAAGAAAAGCAAAGCAATATATGAAGTAATAAATACGGCAGAAAAAATTGGGGAAATTGTTTCTTTGCTGCAAACGCAAGCAACAAGTAAAAACATTCATCTAAATGCAAGGGTTGAAACTGGTATAAACAATCTAATGGGTGACCCAGACCAGTTTAAACAAATGCTGATTAATATTGTTGATAATGCTGTGAAATATACTCCTGAAGGCGGCACTATTGAGGTGGCGGCATATAACTTAGAAAATGAAGTTATAATCAGTGTTAAAGACAACGGAATAGGAATTCCTAAAGAACATATTTCCAGGCTGTTTGAAAGGTTTTACAGGGTTGACAAAGCGAGATCAAGAAATATTGGCGGTACAGGATTAGGTCTAGCAATTGTAAAACATATAGTGATGCAATTTGGAGGCAAAATTGAGGTTAATAGCCAAATTGATAAAGGAACTGAATTTATATTGAGTATTCCAGTAAAAACAGATGTTCATGCTTAAGGTATGACATCTGTTTTTTTATATTTAATAAATTATCCATTTATATAAAATACTATGAGTACATTAAGGTTTAACAATTAGTTAACATTTATTTTATATTCAATTAACCTTAGTTTTATTATTGGTTAACATTGATGGGATATATTTGTATTATAAGATGAAAATAATAAATAATAAATATTCGGGAGGAATAAAAATGAGATCAAAAAGAGTACTAGGTATTATAATGGTAATTATGGTAACGGTTTTAGCATTTACTGCTTGTGGAAGACCTGCAGATGACAATCAAAACGGTGCAGCGCCAGGTGCAGGGGAACAAAATATAACAATAAACGGTTCAACTTCGGTGCAACCAATGGCAGAGGAGTTGGCAAAAGCATTTAAGGCAAATAATCCAAATGTAACAATAGATGTACAAGGTGGCGGTTCAGGAGTTGGTATAAAGTCAGCAAATGACGGAGTAGTGGATATTGGTATGTCATCAAGAGAGCTTAAGACAGAAGAAAAGGGTCTTAAGGAATTCAAGATAGCAATAGATGGCATTTCGATTATAGTTAACCCGGCAAACGGGGTTACAAACCTTTCATTAGAACAAATTCAGAAAATTTATATAGGTGAAATAACTGATTGGTCTCAAATAGGCGGAAAAGCTGGTAAGATAACTGTAGTTACTAGAGAAGAAGGTTCAGGTACAAGAGGAGCTTTCATAGAATTAACAAAGGTTGAAGTGACAGAGAATGATAAGAAGGTTGATAAGACAACCGCTACTGCAATCACACAAGGCTCAACAGGTGCAGTAATGACTACTGTAGCAAGTGATCCAAATGCAATAGGTTATGCTTCTTTCGGCGCAGCAGAGGAAAATACAAATGTTAAAATGATTAGTGTTGATAACGTTCAAACAACTGCTGAAAACATTTATGCAGGCACTTACAAAATATCAAGACCATTCTTAATGCTCACAAAAGAAGAACCGACAGGAATAGTTAAGGAATTCATAGACTTCATATTAAGTGCTGAAGGTCAAGAAGTAGTAGGTAAGCATTATTTAAAAGCTAATAAATAGAACTGATTTATCAAGTCGGGTTAGAAATAACCCGATTTTTTTATGCTACTTAACATGAACTTAACAATTCATTAACAAGGCTTTTACGCTCAATTAATATCGATTTTTTGTTTGTGAAATAAAATTAAAATGTAATCAACATATTTTTTTATTAAATTAGTAAGACTAGTATAATATGGAATTATATGAAATTCAAAGTAAGAGGGGATATAATGAAGGCATATGAAAGAATAATTCAACTTTTCCTGTTTTTATGCGCACTTATTGCAGTTCTGGGCGTAATACTCATTACATTCTTTATAGTTAGAGAAGGCTGGCCAGTAATTCAAAAGGTAGGTTTTTTTAACTTTGTCTTAGGAAAGCAATGGGCGCCTACCCAACAAATTTATGGCATTTACCCAATGGTGTTGGGTTCTGTGCTGGCAACCTTAGGAGCACTTGCTATAGGAGTACCTATAGGTGTAGGCTGCGCAGTATTTTTGGCTGAAATAGCAAAACCTAAAATAGCAAATATAATTAGGCCAGGTATAGAGCTATTAGCAGGTATCCCTTCAGTAGTATATGGCTTATATGGATTGGTAGTGATTGTGCCTTTTATTAGAAAGACTTTTAATAATCAAGGCTTTAGTATACTAGCGGGAAGCCTAATACTTGCAGTTATGATATTGCCAACAATTATAAGTATAACGGAGAGTGCAATAAGATCAGTACCTAAGGACTATAAGGAAGCTTCTTTGGCACTAGGAGGCTCCCATTGGCAGGCAATATACAAAGTAATTGTACCTGCAGCAAGATCCGGGATTATCGCAGGCATAATATTGGGTATGGGAAGAGCAATTGGAGAAACTATGGCAATCATAATGATAACTGGAAATAGTACTTTGATACCTGAAAGTATTTTGTCACCTATAAGAACCTTGACCGGTAACATTGGTATAGAGATGGGTTATGCTAGTGGTGAGCATCAACAGGCTTTATTTGCAACAGGCGTAATATTATTCATGTTTATCATGATCCTTAATATTGTAGCCAACCTTATACCGAAAAAGGTAGGTGATTAGAGTGAATATAAAATCCTTTGGGGAAAGCTCAAGTATAAGCTCTGCAACAGTAAAGAAAAATAGAATTGCAGAAAAGATATTCTTTGGTATGATTTGGACATCTGCATTGATAACAATAATAGTACTTATCGCTATAATAGGTCATGTGCTGATCAATGGTATAAGCCATTTAAGTCTGCAATTCCTAACCCAGGATCCTGAGAATATGGGTAAAGAAGGCGGAATATTCTCTGTAATAATTACCACAGTTTATTTAGCATTGTTTTCTCTCGCAATAGCAGTACCTGTTGGTGTTAGTGCTGCAATATTTCTAACAGAGTATGCAAAAGAGGGGCCAGTAATCAGAATCATTCGATTTGGTACAGAAGCTTTAGCGGGAATACCATCAATTATATATGGTTTATTCGGTTTTGTGTTCTTTGTAGTACTTCTAAAATTTAAGTACTCCATTGTATCTGGGGGGCTGACCTTAACTCTGATGATTCTACCTACAATAATTAGAACGGCAGAAGAATCTATTAAAATGGTACCTCGTTCATACAGAGAAGGCAGCTTGGCTCTTGGAGCGACAAAATGGCAAACCATTTATAAGGTAGTGTTGCCAACTGCAGTACCTGGAATATTAACTGGAATAATATTAGGAGTAGGCAGAGTGGTAGGAGAGACAGCAGCAGTTATTTATACTGCAGGAAGCTCCTTGGGACTGCCAGACAGCATATGGAGACCAGGTAGAACTATGGCGGTTCATTTATATATATTAGCTTCTGAGGGATTATCAAAGTCGAATATGTATGCAACAGCTACAGTATTGATTATTACTGTATTTATTATAAATTTCGCAGCAAACAGACTCATAAAGAGGTTTATTAGATAGAAGAGGAGGGTTATAATGAATAATAAGATAGAGGCACGTGATTTAAATCTTTACTATGGAGATTTTCATGCATTAAAGAATATAAGTATAGATGTAGTTCAAAATTCAGTAACTGCACTGATTGGTCCTTCGGGCTGTGGTAAGTCAACATTCCTTAGAACAATTAACAGAATGAATGATTTGATAGATGGCGTCAAAACAGATGGAAGCATTTCACTGGATGGACTGGATATAAAGAAGTATGACGTAATAGAGCTCCGCAAAAGGGTGGGAATGGTGTTTCAAAAGCCAAATCCTTTTCCAATGTCAGTTTACGAAAACGTAGCCTATGGACCTAGGATCCACGGCATAAAGGATAAAAGAAAATTGAATGAAATAGTGGAAAGAAGCTTGAAAGGTGCTGCTTTGTGGGAAGAGGTAAAGGATAGACTGCACAAATCAGCCTTAGGCCTATCGGGAGGTCAGCAGCAAAGACTCTGCATAGCCCGAGTATTGGCAGTAGAGCCTGAGGTACTTCTAATGGATGAGCCGACTTCAGCCCTAGACCCCGGCTCAACGCTTAAGGTAGAGGATTTGATGGAAGAGCTGAAGAAGAAGTACACTGTGGTTATTGTAACACATAATATGCAGCAAGCAGGAAGAATATCTGACTATACAGCATTCTTTCTATCAGGTGAAGTTGTGGAAGCAGATAAAACAGAAAATATATTCTACAAACCAAGAGATAAAAGAACAGAAGATTATATAACAGGAAGATTTGGTTAGGAGGAGAATAATATGACTAGAAATTATTTTGATAAAGAGCTGCAAGAGCTACATCTGTTGATGCTTAAGATGTGTACTGAGGTTGAAGAGGCTCTGATTAATACAGTGTATGCCCTTAAAAATCAGGATATAAATATGGCCCAGGCTGTTATAGATGGTGATGATGTAATAGATGATTTGGAGTATATTATAGAAGAAAGATGTCTCAAGCTTATTGCATTGCAAGCCCCTATGGCAAAGGATTTGAGGTTTATAGCTACAGCTATGAGAATTATCACTGACTTGGAAAGAATAGCAGACCATGCCGTTGATATATCAAAGATTACAATAAGACTTGCGGATGAAACGTATATCAAGGAGCTAATAGACATCCCACGTATGGGCGAGATCGCAACTAGAATGATTAAAGAGAGTATAGATGCTTATGTTAATCAGGATGCAGAAAAGGCAAAAGAAGTAGCTAAGATAGATGATGAAATAGATGCTTTGCATAAGCAGATTTTCCGTGAACTGCTGCTCATTATGATGGAAGACCCAAAGAAAATTGGTCAGGCAACCAGCTTTTTATTTGTAAGTAAGTCCATAGAGAGAATCGGGGACTACGTGACAAATATCTGCGAACGAATAATCTACGCAGTAACCAGTGAACATGTAAACTTAAATGATTAATCAGAAATAGTTGAGTCATCAAAACCTCCTTTTAAGGTGCCAGACGCCCTAAAGGGAGGTTTTGCTTATGGCGTTAATTGCTCTAATCTGACTTTTTTGGTGCCTGGCACAAACGGTGTCAGATTTGCAACTTCTATATGTATATCTGATATAATTAATATAATACATCACTGGAAAGGGGTATAAAATGATATTTTATTTTACAGGTACGGGAAACTCCTTGCAGGCGGCAAAGAGTATAGCAGAGCACAATCATGTGAAACTGGTTTCTGTCGCTTCAGAAATAAACAGTAATAAGAATTGTTATGAATACCATTTAGAAGACAATGAAGCTATAGGCTTTGTTTACCCAATATATGCTTGGGCGCCTCCTAAAATGGTTTTACAGTTTATTGAGAGGTTGAAACTAACGAATTACAAGAACAACTATGTTTTCTCTGTAGCTACCTGCGGAGAGAACATCGGAAATACCATGAAGGTCCTTGATGCTGATTTAAAGAAAAAGAATTTAAAGCTAGACAGCGGATTTTCTATAAAAATGCCAAACAATTACGTTATTATAGGTAATGTAGATTCAAAGGAAGCTGAAGCGCAAAAGTTAGCCGATGCTGAGAAAAGCTTAGGGCGAATAAACAAGGTTATTGAAGTAAGAAAGACAGGTTTATTTGAGGTTGAAAAGGGTTTTGCACCGATCGTATTAACTTCAGTTATTAATCCCTTATTCAACAAAAATGCCGTTGATACAAAGAAGTTTTATGCAAACGAAAGCTGCACTAGCTGCGGTATCTGTGAAAAGGTGTGTAATTGCAAGAACATTCATGTAAGTGAAAAGCCAGTGTGGGGAGCTAATTGCACACAATGTTTAGGATGTCTTCACCTATGCCCTGTTAAAGCCATTCAATATGGGAAGGGCACTGAGAAAAAAGGTAGATATAAAAATCCTAATATAAGTATTAATGAATATTACCAATAAATAAGTTCTTTTAAAGATTACTAATTTAAAAAGCTAGACTTGAAAATTTTTAAGTCTAGCTTTTATTAATATCGAACAAGTAGTAAAAATTATTTTTGTAGCCTTATGTATTTGATTATTTTTTTTAAATTACTACATATATATAGAATAAGCCTAGCCTTGAATATGTTTTCAGACTAATCAGAAAAAAATGTTAAATACTTGAAGGATTTTTGAAAAAAATGCCGTATATCTACCTATGAAATAAAATTTAAGTAAATTGAAATTGAAAACACGCAGGACAGGGACTTTCTGTCATGTTGATTTTGAATTATCAATTGCTGCGTCATTTATAAACCATGTAAATGAAATTCGGCAAAAAGGCTAGCCCTTTTTGCTTTTTTTATTTTCAAAATTATTTTGTTTTAATTTCGTTTTGGCTATCAATTATGGGAGGTGCTGTACTTGCTGAAGTATATTATGAAAAGGCTGTTTATCTCATTAGTAACCATTTGGGTTCTTGCAACAATTGTGTTTTTCCTAATTAGAATACTACCGGGAGACCCCTTTTCGGGAGACAAGATTACTCCGCAGATAAAGGAGAGTATGATGAAGTACTTTGAATTGGATAGACCTCTACCGGTCCAATATGCAAAGTATATGACAAATTTGATGCAGGGGGATATGGGATATTCACTAAGATACAAGAACAGAACGGTAAATCAGGTTATAGGAGATGCTTTTCCAAAGTCTGCAGAATTGGGTATAAGGGCTTTATTACTTGCCATTCCCATAGGAATATTTCTTGGTATTTTTTCCGCACTTAACCACAACAAGCTTTGGGATTACATATGTATGATAATAGCAGTTATAGGTGTTTCTGTACCGAGCTTTATAATAGGAGGACTGTTCCAGTATATTTTTGCAGTAAAGCTTAGAATCTTTCCCGTTGCAGAATGGAAAGGTTTTGATTATACAGTACTGCCCTCTCTTGCCTTATCCCTTGGCACTCTAGCACTTGTTGCAAGACTTATGAGGGCAAGTATGCTGGAGATTACAGGTCAGGACTATATAATGACTGCTGAGGCAAAAGGATTGCCGACCATAAAGATCATATGGAAACACCTTATAAGGAATGCCATATTGCCCGTAGTAACAGTGCTTGGACCCATAGTAGCAGCCTTGGTGACTGGTACCTTTGTAATTGAACAGATATTTGCTATTCCCGGTTTGGGGCGTCATTATGTCATGGGAATCCAAAACCTTGATTATACCTTAGTATTAGGGCTGACGATTTTCTTTGGTGCCTTTGTAGTGTTAATGAATTTTTTAGTTGATATAATTTATGGCCTAGTTGATCCAAGAATTAGAGTTGGGAAGTAAGGAGGGATAGTATGGTTGAAGTAACAAGAGATCTTTTTGAACATGTTGGAGCGGATGAAGATTCCAGCGAAGCAATTAGCAGACCTAGTATTACGTACTGGCAGGATGCCTGGAGAAGATTGAAAATGAATAAGGTTGCAATGGTTGGGCTAGTACTACTGGCTATCTTCTCTTTAATGGCAATATTTGGACCTTATATGACAAAATACACCTATAATGAAAACAATCTTGATCTTCTGAACCAGCTTCCTAGTAAGGAACATTGGTTTGGAACTGATGGACTTGGCCGGGATATTTGGGCAAGAGTATGGATGGGCGCTAGAGTATCGCTTTTCATCGGCTTGGCAGCTGCAATAATAGAGACCTGCATAGGTGTTATCGTAGGCGGTCTATCAGGTTACCTTGGCGGAAAAATAGATATGTTTATTATGAGATTTATTGATATCTTGATAGCTGTGCCGGATCTGATTTTCATCATTCTTATTATGGTAATCATCGGTGCAGGTATAATGCCAATCATAATTGCATTTGCATTGACCGGTTGGCTAAGAATGGCAAGGCTGGTTAGAGGGCAGGTTTTGCAGATAAAGGAGCAGGAGTTTGTATTGGCAGCCAAAACACTTGGGGCAGGCACCTTTAGGTTGGTTTTTAGGCATCTTATACCAAATACCCTTGGCGTTATTATAGTTACCTTGACCATGGCAGTACCAGGTGCAATATTTTATGAGGCCTTTCTGAGCTTCATTGGCATAGGCATAAAACCACCCTTAGCTAGCTGGGGACAGCTGGCATCCTCGGGAGCAAAGGTATTGCAGATTTATCCCTTCCAGCTTATAATACCTGCAATATTTATAAGCTTAACAATGCTTTCTCTAAATTTGCTTGGAGATGGCTTGAGAGACGCATTGGATCCAAGACTAAGAAAATAGGAGGTGTATTAAAATGGGGCAAGAAAGAATATTAGAAGTAAATGACCTGCATGTCTCCTTTGACACATACTCCGGAGAAGTCCATGCAGTTAGGGGCGTATCCTTCTATCTGAATAAAGCTGAGGTAATAGCAATCGTTGGCGAGTCAGGCTGTGGTAAAAGCGTTACAGCAAAATCTATTATGAAGCTAATACCAATGCCTCCCGGAAGAATTAAGAAGGGGAATATAATATTTGGCGGCAAGGATATAACCAATTATACAAAGAAGCAGATGGAGTCCATTCGAGGGTCAGAAATCGGTATGATATTTCAAGACCCAATGACCTCCCTCTCTCCTACAATGCTAGTTGGAAATCAGATTGCTGAAGGTCTGATACAGCACCAGCGATTATCGAAGAAACAAGCCCATGAAAGGGCTGTAGAAATGCTTAAAATGGTAGGCATACCAAACCCAGATAAAAGGGCAAACCAATACCCCCATGAATTCAGCGGCGGCATGAGGCAAAGAGTTATGATTGCCATAGCCCTTGCCTGCAACCCTAAGGTACTAATTGCAGATGAACCTACAACAGCCCTTGATGTTACAATACAGGCGCAGATACTGGATCTTATGAAGGAACTAAAAAAACAGATAGATACCTCAATTATTTTGATTACCCATGATTTGGGGGTTGTAGCAGGAATGGCTGAAAGGCTAATGGTAATGTATGCAGGGAAGATTGTGGAAACTGGATATCTGGAGGACATATTTGATAATCCAAAGCATCCTTATACGTGGGGTTTACTAAAATCCATACCAAAACTAAATTCAGCAAATAAGGAAGAGTTAATTCCTATAAATGGAACGCCTCCAGACCTGTTTGCACCGCCAAAGGGCTGCGGCTTTGCTGCCAGATGCAAATATGCAATGAAAATATGCTACATGCTGCAGCCGGAAATGAAAGAATGTGGACCAGGACATCAAGCAGCATGCTGGCTGTCCCATGAGTACTCGTCAGAAATGGTGAGGCCAGAAGGCATAGGGAGGACGGTTTAAATGAGTATTGAAGATTCAAAAGTATCGATTGAAATAAATGAGCTAGGACATACAGTTTTTGGTGGCTGTGATGTGGTTGACCTGGCAAAGGAATATGGCACACCACTTTATGTGATTGACGAAAGTGAAATACGAAAAAGATGCAGTATTATAAGAACGCATTTCACTGACAAACATACTGATACACAGGCTTTATATGCAAGTAAAGCAATGAGTAATGTAGCCCTATATAAGATAATAGCTGAAGAAGGCATGGGTATTGATGTAGTATCCGGCGGGGAGCTTTACACCGCTGTTAAAGCTAACTTTCCAATGGAGAAAATATATTTTCATGGAAATAACAAAACCCAAAGTGAGATAAAGCTTGGAATAGATAATAATATAGGTTGCTTTGTTATAGACAATGAATATGAATTAGAGACGATTCAAAGGCTTGCCTCTTTGAGCGGCAAGAAGGTAAAAGCACTGCTTCGCATTACACCAGGAGTATCGGGGCATACCCATGAATATATTTCTACTGGCCAGATAGATTCAAAATTTGGGTTTTCGATTCATGAGGGCGTAGCTTTGAATGCTGTTAAAATGGTTTTGGAGTGCCCTAATATTCATTTTGCAGGGGTTCACTGCCATATTGGCTCACAGATATATCGTATAGATGCATATAGGGAAGCGGTTAAGGTTATGATTGACCTTGCACTGCAGATAAAGCTTGAGCTGGGTGTAGAGATTGAAGAGTTAAATATGGGAGGCGGCTTTGGAGTCTTTGATCACGATGGGAATAAACATGTTGATATTGTTGATTTCATTGAAACAATCATGAGGACTATAGAGGAGCAATGCAAAGTTAAAGACATAAAAAGACCCAGGATCCTCATAGAGCCAGGGCGTTGGATTGTAGGGGAAGCAGGAATAACGTTATATACTATAGGCGCAGTCAAAGAAATAAAAGGCATTCGTAAATATGTTAGCGTTGACGGTGGAATGACCGATAATCCAAGACATGCCCTATATAAAGCGGTATACAGGGCTGTAGTAGCTAATAAGGCAAAGGAAGCTTACAAAGAAGTAGTGACAATTGCAGGGAAGTGCTGCGAATCAGGGGATATCCTTATTAGGAACTTGAAGACTCCGATTATAGAATCTGGTGATACATTAGCTGTATACGGAACTGGTGCTTATAACTTTTCCATGTCAAGCAATTATAATAGAATGACAAAACCCGCACTGGTTATGGTGAACAATGGGAAATCCAGAGTCATTGTCAGAAGAGAAACCTACGAAGATTTACTAAGGTGTGAGCTGCTTTAATGAAATGGAAGGTGTATATATGGATCTTGCAATAAATAACGGATTGATAATTGACCCAGGCAATAAGGTATATTCAAGACTGAATATAGGGATAGAAGGTGGTAAGATAACCGAGATTACACAAAAGCAGCTAACTGCTGATGTGGTTATTGATGGGTCAGGCTTGGTTGTATCTCCCGGCTTTATAGATGCCCATATGCATGAAGGCGATTACAATGCGGCGGCAGATAGCTTTGACACCTCAATATTTGAAGCTATGTTAAAGATGGGTGTTACAACAGCAATAGGAGGAAATTGCGGCGCAGGACCAGAAGACCCTGCTTTATACTTAGATGCAGCAGATAGGCAGGGTTTGCCGATTAATCTTGCACTGCTGGTGCCCCATGACACTTTGAGGAGAAGGATTAAGGCAGCTGATAAATACCTACCTGTCAGTACTCCAGATATTTATGTTATGAAAGAGTTGGCTGAAAGATGGCTTGACAGTGGCTGTATAGGAATATCCTTTGGGATAAGATACATACCCGGTATAGATCGACGCGAGTTGCATATTGTATCAGAAGCGGCAGTAAAAAGCAGGAAAATAATTGCCGCACATATCAGAGACGATGCTTCAATGGTTATACCTTCCATAGCTGAAGTTGTAGAGGTTGCAGCTGAACTAGGAATACCTGCTCAAATTTCTCACATCGGAAGCATGGGCGGGTATGGGCAGATGGACGAAGTGTTGGCTTTTATTGATTACCACAGAGCAAAGGGACTTGATATTTATGCAGACTGCTATCCCTATGCGGCCTTCAGTACTTGCATAGGAGAGACAACATATGACGATGGATTTTTAGAACGTTATAATACGACCTATGAGAATATTGAGATTGCAGATGGACTATATAGGGGCAAAAGATGCACCGCAGAATTATTTAGAAGGCTAAGGGCGGAGGCGCCTGATACGATTACCATAGGGCACGTAATGAAAGAGTCGGAGATTGAAAAAGCGCTAATTCACCCCGGGGTTCTTATTGGAAGCGATGGATTCATGCATGGTGGGGAAGGGCACCCCAGAGCCGCAGGTACTTTCCCCAGGGTTATTTCTGAATATGTGAGGAAGAGAAAACTTCTGAGTCTTAATGAAGCCATAAGTAAGATGACCTGGCAAACTGCTGAACGGTTTGGAATTAAAAGAGGAAAATTAAATGTCGGTTGCATTGCAGATATCGCAATATTCAATGCTGAATTGATAAAAGACAGTGCAACATTTGAAAATCCGACACTTTCTCCTAAGGGCATTGAATATGTGGTGCTAAACGGAGAAGTAGCAGTAAAACAAGGAGAAATCATAAATAATAGTCTGGGCAGGTCAATAAGAAAGTGACATTTAAAGCTCCACAGGTTTGCCACTTTTGAAGTCAAGGTATTTCTTCTGTGCATCCTTAAATGCTACTAAAATAGCTTTTTGTGAGGAACCAAGATAGCGCTTGGTAATATGGCTTTTTATAATTTCATAATCTGCTGCTATATTTTCACCAATCAAAATATCTTTTAAGATGTTGTTTGTAAGGGAAATGATGGCATTGCATTCAACATCGATAATTTTGCCGCTTTCATTATCCACTATGAAGCCTATGAAAAATTGACCATATACTTGTGTAATAGGATTGCTTAACTGAGATTTAGAATTTCCTACTATATACAATGAATTTTCAGGATAAGTCATAATAATCCTCCTAAGTAAATAAAGTGTGATATCAACACTATACAATAAAATAACAATAAGTGGTAGTGTGTGTTTTGAACAAAGTGAAAAACATTTTCCTTAAAGGAATAAATAAGAAGGGGGAGTTTCTAAGTGGTTGAAAAGGTTATTGAGAATACACTTAAGTCCATGGAAGGAGTTTTCTCTATAATTATAAAAGATTTAAGAACGTCAAAGGTAGTATTTGAGAAGGATCCACATAGGCAGATTCCATCAGCCAGCACCATTAAAATACTGATAATGATTGAGGCCTATAAACGCTTTTTATCTGGAAAGCTAGATTTGAATGAGAAAATCAATATTTACAATGCAGAAAAGGTTGAGTTTAGCCTGATTGCCGAGATGAATACAAACCAATATACCATAAAGGATCTAATACTTTTAATGATGACAATAAGTGATAACACAGCTACTAATGTGCTTATAGGTTTACTCGGAATGGAGGATATCAATAATACCACGAAAGAACTAGGTCTGAATGGAACAATCCTTCAAAGAAAAATGATGGATTTTGAAGCTGCTAAAAAAGGCAGACAGAATCTGACTACACCCGATGACTTAGTAAAGGTAATGGAAAAGCTGTATCAGAATGAGATTTTGACATCTTCAGTCTGTGAGGAGATATTAAAGATTATGAGCACTACAATAAGCAAGGATTTTATGGCAAGAGACCTTCCGGTGGAAATAAGGTGTGCTCATAAGCCTGGAGAGCTGGATGGTGTCAACCATGATATAGGTATAGTATATACGCCGAAGGGTGATTATGCTCTGGGCATATTCGCGACGGGTCTTAAGGATAATGTCATAGGACGAAATTATATAGCGCAGCTATCAAAGGATATATTCGACCATATGGTAAATAAATGAAAAAACACAGCAAAGATAACTTTACGTAAATGTTGCCTACGGCGGCTAAAGGCGCCTACACAACATTAACGTAAACTAACCTTTGATGTGTTTCTAGGGGGTCAAAAATGAAAATAACACATGTTGAAACTATGGGACTGGTCACTCCTCTTAAAAAGCCATTTAAGACGGCTTTGAGACAAACGAGTGTATCTGAAAGCATAATTGTAAAGATTTTCACGGATGATGGGCAGGTGGGTTTTGGCAGTGCCCCTCCAACAGCGGTTATTACCGGAGATACGATGGATTCAATAAAGAGTGCTATTGTAGATTTCATCAGTCCCGCAATTATAGGGATGGATATTGAGGAGTTCGAGCCTATAATGAAGCGGCTTCACAGTTCCATTCATAGGAATACCAGTGCAAAGGCTGCTATGGATATGGCATTATACGATTTATACGGAAAGCACTTTAGAATACCTCTATATAAGCTATTTGGTGGAGCTAGGAAAGAACTTGAATCAGATATTACAGTAAGCGTAAATTCTCCGGAAGAAATGGCCTGGGATGCCTCTGAATATGTAAAAAGCGGCTACACGACGCTGAAAACAAAGGTAGGAGTCGATAGCCAACTTGACATTATAAGGGTAAAAAGAATCAGAGAAGCTGTGGGCTACGATATCAAGCTGCGTCTTGATGCTAATCAAGGCTGGATTGCAAAGGAAGCCGTAAGGACCATAAGAAAACTTGAAGATATGGGGATGGATATTGAGATTGTAGAGCAGCCTGTGAAGGCTCATGACTTAGAAGGCTTGAAATATGTGACAGATAACGTAAGCACTCCTATAATGGCGGATGAATCATTGTTCTCTCCTGCGGATGCATTCAATATATTAAAAATGAGAGCAGCAGATATTCTTAATATAAAGCTTATGAAATGCGGCGGGTTGCATAACGCCCTTAAAATAAATGCCATGGCGGAAAGCTGCGGAGTGGAGTGCATGCTAGGCAGCATGATCGAGAGCAAGATTGGCATTACTGCAGCGGCGCATCTTGCCTGTGGAAAGCTTAATATTACAAGAGTAGATCTTGATGCTGTAGATTTGATGGCAGAAGATCCAATAGATGGTGGAGTAATAGTAAGGGGCAGCAGACATGCAATACCTGAAAGCTATGGTCTGGGCATAAAGGGTTTAAAGTAAAGGAGATAGTTATATGGAAAGAGCGTTTGTTATAAAAAGTGTTGCATCAGTTAATCTTAAACCTGAATTTAGCAGTGAATTAGCAGATGAATTACTTCATGGAATGGTGGTGGAGATCGTTGATAAGAGGGACTATCCCTGGTATAAGATTAAAACTCAATACGGTTATTACGGATATGTAAATACATTGGATTTAGTCATGGATGATAGTGAGGCATCTAAATGGTTAGATGAGAAATATGCTATTCATCGACTACTTGTGGATGTTATGGCTGAAGCAAAGTATGGAAGCCGAGTAGCTGCTACCCTTGCTAGGGGTTGTCTTGTAAGGTATACCGGGGTTTTTGAAAATAAGTGGGAAAAGGTAGGTCTTGCAGATGGAAGCTTTGGATGGATTAGGATTGGATTTGCCCGTTCTATAGAAAAGCTTTCTACAAAAGATGATGAGAAAAAGCTTCGAGAAAGAATTGTTGAAACTGCCCTAGATTATATGGATACACAATACAGGTGGGGTGGAAAAAGTCACTTTGGCATTGACTGCTCGGGGCTGTCCTCCATGGCTTACATGATGAACGGCTTATTAATCCCAAGGGATGGAGACCAGCAGCAGGAATACCTAAAGCCAATAAAAAGAGAAGAAGCTAAGCCGGGAGATTTATTTTTCTTCCCCGGCCACGTAGCAGTTTGTATTGGTGAAGAACGCTATGTGCATTCCACAGGCAGAGAAGGGTATACCCTTATAAACAGCTTTAATAAAGGCAGTGAAGATTACAGAGAGGATCTTGATAAGATATATACAGGCACTGGAACAATATTTGGAATGGAGGTTTAGGGATGAAGAAGATTTATGTTTCCGTAGACTTGGAGGGTATTGGAGGTGTTGTTGGTACAGAACAAATAGGGGTTGTTGAGAATGCATTTTACAGCGAAGCAAGAAGACTTATGGCTGGGGAAGCAAATGCAATTATAGAAGGCATAAACTTAGGTGGAGGTCTAGCAGTAATAGGGGATTCCCACGGAAATATGCTTAATATTCCTATTGAGCTTTTAAAAGGAGATTTTCTTCTATGCTGTGGATCTGATAAAGGACTTTCTATGATGGGCGGAATGGATGAATCCTATGATGGAGTTATGTTCCTTGGCTATCATGCAAGATTTGGTACACCTATGGCTATCATGGATCATACATACAGTCCGACTACCTTGCGGGAGTTAAAAATAAATGGAAAGCCTGTTGGAGAGACAGAGATAAATGCTGAGGTGGCAGGTTATTTCAATGTACCTGTACTTATGGCAACCGGAGATGATGTGACAATGGAGCAGCTGAGAAAATCCTTTCCAAACATTGAATTGGTAGCTGTAAAGAAAAGTATAGGCAGGTATTCAGCTTTATGTGAGCCCGTGGATAAGGTACGGGCAAAGATTAGAGATGCTGCCAAGAGGGTTACAGAGAATATAGAGAGCTATGGCTTTATCTACAAATCAAAGCTGCCTATTCGTATGGAATTTGAATGGAATACTGCAATAATGGCTGAGGTATGCACCTATGTGCCTGGGGTTGAAAGAATTGGCGACAGAACCACAGCATACCAGTGTGATGACTATATCCAAGCATTCAAGCTGTTTACAGTCTTAAGGAGAGTTGCTGGTTCAGTGGCTAATCCAGACTATCTATAGGCTAGGGTTTCTCATATAAATTATTTCTAAGTATTATGTCACCAAGGGCTGTAAGCCTAAATATAAATAAGGGGGAAAAGTTAATGAAAAAAAGGACACTTACGATTTGTCTTGCTTTGATCTTAGTTCTAAGTATTATGTTGTCAGGATGTACGGCAAAGGTCCCGGCACAAGGGGATGCTGTACCAACGCCATCGACAGAAAAGACTATGAGACTAACTATCGACTCTGAACCGCCAAATATCGATCCTCAAATTGGCACAGATTTATATTCAATTATGATAGGCGGTCACGTACTTGAAGGCTTGGTTCGTGTATATGATGGGAAAGTAATACCCGGTATTGCTGAAACGTGGGATATATCTGCTGATGGGCTTACATATACATTCCACCTTAGGGATTCAAAATGGAGTGACGGAGTTCCTGTAAATGCTAAGGATTTTTACTACTCAATTATAAGACTTTTAGATCCAAAGACAGCTGCTGGTTACGCAGAGGTAATGGGTTTCTACATCAAAAATGCAGAGAAATTCTATAAAGGTGAAATAACTGATAAGACCCAAGTTGGGGTTAAGGTTATTGATGAAAAGACTTTAGAAATAACTCTTGAAAATCCAACAGGTTATTTCCTAAGACTATTAGGCTTTATGTGTTTCTTGCCAGCAAGAGAAGACTTGGTAACAAAATATGGAGAAGCGTATGCTTCAGAACCTGACAAAATGGTATTTAATGGTCCATACATTATTAAGGAATGGAAACATGAAGAAGCGGTTGTTCTTGCTAAGAACCCTAACTTCTGGGATAAAGACAAGGTAAAAATGGATACAATAGATCTCCCAATCGTTACGGATGCAACAACAGCTATGAACATGTATGAAACTGGAGAGGTCCTTTCAGCTGCAATACCAGAGGAGATGCTAGACCAGTATATTCAAAATGGTATAGCAAAGATGATGCCTAATGGCGGACTTTTCTGGCTGCAATTTAACTTCAGCAGCAAGGAGTATGGAAAGATACTTGGGAATACAAACTTCAGAAAAGCAGTATCTTATGCTATAGACAGAGAAGCCCTTGTTAAGGCTGTAGTAAAGAGGGGTACACCAGCATCAAGGTATGTACCAAACAATATAATGGGTCTAAATGATAAATACGCCTCAGAGAATCCAATGGATGCCATAGCTATAAAAGCAGACGCTGCAAAGGCTAAGGAATACTTTAATCTAGCACTTAAAGAATTAAATCTTACTGCTGACAAATTCCCGACATTAAAGCTTTTGGGTGCTGATTCATCATCAGCTAGAAAGTTCTGTGAGGCTGTACAAGATATGCTTCTTAAGAATCTTGATTTGAAGATTGAACTAGTTAACGTTCCATCAAAACAAAGACTTCAGCTTGTTGGTGAAAGAGGCTATGAAATGGTATATGCAAACTGGTTCCCAGATTATGATGATCCGATGACTTATTTGGATATATGGGTAACTGGTGGCGGCTTCAACCGTTCTGATTACTCTAATCCAAAGTTTGATACACTTATAAAAGAAGCTAAGGCAGCTACAGATGAAAAGGTAAGACAGCAGAAAATGGTAGAAGCAGAAAAAATACTTATTGAAGACATGACTGTAGTACCAACACATTGGGGTGCAAACGCATACGTGCAATCCGATAAGCTTGTCAATTATGTACGTTCCATGGTTGGAGCAGATCCAGATCTTACTTATGTGGATGTAAAATAATATAAAACGTTCAAAGATGTTGTCTCTTATAAAATAAGGGACAACATCTTTTTATTTTCTGACATTTAATAAACAAGTGATACGGTTCATTCCTATTGTAAAATTATGATATAATTGGTATATTATTATGAATTATTAAACAATTGGAAGAAAGGTATTAGGGTTGCCGCGATGAAGAGCAGATTTAAGAAGATGTTGATGGTAGGCTTGTTTACCGCCACCATGGGACAAGTTAATTTTTATCCTTTTGGCACGGATTTTAGAATAACTGTAGGGGTTGTAATGTTTACCTTTCTACTTCTATATTTTCATTCGGTTCCAATCGTAGCAACATCTATAGTTACAGGAATCTCAGTTCTTTCCATTCGGGTCGGAATAGACATGTTTGCTCACTTTGCAAGCTTTGACGCAGCAATTTATAAGCATATTCCTGCGCTTATGTATTATATTTCATATGGTGTTATTATTGAAGGAGCGGGTTTCAGGAAGTTGTTTGAGAAGCCAATTTATTTCATTATCGCCCTGACCACAGCAGATATCATGTCGAATTTCTTAGAACTCATCATAAGGAATCAATCCAATACCAAATCTTTTGAAGAGATTTTCTCAATGATCATGTTGGCGGCAGTACTTAGGAGCAGTCTTGTATTGGCTTTGTTTTGGATTATAAAGTATTACAGCCTGTTTATTACAAAGGAAGAGCACCAGAAAAGGTATAAAGAGCTTCTTCTCCTTACTGCAAAGCTAAAGTCGGAAGTTTTCTTTCTAAAGAAATCAATGCAAGATATTGAAGGGGCAATGGTTAAGAGCTATTCGATATATAATACCCTGAAGGAAAGCGGCCCCCTGGATAAGGAAGAGCAGAAAGATATGATAGCAGATTGCCTTAATTTATCTATAGATATCCATGAAATAAAAAAGGATTACAACAGAATAGTCATAAGTATGGAAAAGCTAATGCCAGCAAGTGATGTTCATAAAACAATGAAAATAAGTGAGATATTAGAGACAATAGAGGATATATTTAAAAGATACATTGAAGAAATAAATAAAGACATAAAGCTGTACTTTAAACTTGAGAAGGATTTTAGGACCAATGAGTATTTTATAATTATGTCTATATTAAATAATTTGATACAAAACTCTATTGAGGCATGCTATAGAAATGATTCATATATACAGATAGGCTGCTATACGCAAAATAACATTGTGGTTTTTAACATTGAGGATAATGGGAAGGGAATAAATGAAAAAGAACGGGAACTTATTTTTGAACCAGGCTTCACTACAAAGTTTAACCCAGAAACAGGACAAGTATCTACAGGGCTTGGACTGACACATATCAAAATACTGACCGAGCACTTAAAAGGAAGAGTAAGTCTGGAAGATGATATTGAGGGTATTACAAATTTCAAACTGGAGCTTCCAGGGGAGATAGTAATTTGCGAGGAGGAAGAAGATGTCTAGCTTTATTGTAATTGATGACGATGTAACTGTCAGAAGCGTTCTTACGAAGATAATTGAGCAATACAACCTTGGGGATTTATATGATGAAGCTGATAATGGGCTATTGGGAGAGGAATTGATACTAAGGCATAAACCGGACATTGTGCTGATAGATCTCTTATTGCCTCAGCAAGATGGCATATCAATCATAGAAAAGGTCAAGTCGCAGAATGTAAGAAGCATGTTCATCATGTTATCTCAGGTCAGTGACAAAGACATGATAGCAAAAGCTTATGAAATGGGGATTGAATTTTTTATTAGCAAGCCGATCAATGTGATTGAGGTAGTGAACGTAGTAAAGAAGGTCAAGGAATACGTTGCACTGAAAAAGACCTTCGAGGCAATTGAGTCAACCGTGTTGAATTTAGGAAGAAGCCAAAGAGATAATTCTCGTAATAAATCGGATAACGTAAGAAGGTCTCTTAATCAAATTATGGCTGATCTAGGTATATTGGGAGATCTAGGAAGTAGAGATTTAATAAATATATGTACCATATTATATGAAGATGCAGAACTAAGTGAAGCCCTGGAAGAGACACAGCTAAGTGAACTGCTAAAGCTACTTAAGAGCAAGTATTCTTCAGCTGGCAGGGGTTCTACCAGTGACTTCAAGGCAATAGAGATGAGGATGAGAAGGACTGTTGGCAAAGCTATGAAGAATATAGCGGCTATGGGGATAGAAGACTTTGGAAATGATAAGTTTGTTCTATATAGCTCCACACTGTTTGATTATACTGATGTTAAAACTGAAATGGATAATATAAGAGGCAAGACAATGTATGGCGGCAAAGTAAATATTAAGTTTTTCATAAAAAGGATGTTGGTTATGCTAGAACAAAATGCAGGATAGGCTTTAGAAAAAACCAATATTCTCAATATTCGAAACAAAGCTATGTATATTTGCGTCTTTTCACGTTACTATTTGTTACTGACATTATAGAATGGAACTAACAAATAGAAGGAGGGGTTTCTATGAAAAAACACATTGTACTAGCTTTGGCTATCGTGTTCATACTTTCGATAGCTTTGACAGGCTGTGCAAGTCAAAAGACTAATCTTATATTGGCAACTGGGGGTACATCCGGTACTTATTATCCATTTGGGGGTGCAATAGCACAGATATTTAATACAAAGATAGAAAATATGAATGTGACAGCGCAAGCAACAGGTGCTTCTGTTGAGAACCTAAAGCTTATAGGAAAGAAAGAAGCAGAGCTTGCTATAGTTCAGAACGATATGACTGATTATGCGTATAACGGCTTGGAAAGCTTCAAGGAAGGCAAAATAGAAAATGTAAGAGCTATTGCCACACTTTATCCAGAAGTAATACAAATCGTCGCATCACCAAAAAGTGGAATAAATACTTTCGGGGATATCAAAGGAAAGAAATTCTCCATAGGTGCACCTGGTAGCGGTGTTGAAGCTAATGCAAGACAAATACTTGAAGTTATGGGTATGTCAGCAAATGATTTTACTCCTAATTACCTATCCTTCTCTGAATCCTCAGATTCATTTAAGGATAATCATATTGATGGATTCCTATTCACATCTGGAATACCTAATGCAGCTATACAAGATATCACTGCAACAAGTGAGCTTAAATTTGTATCAATTCCTGATGATGTAATAGCAAAATTAATTGAGAAGTATCCTTTCTTTACAGCTTACACAATACCTACAGGAACATATAAAGGCCAAACCGCTGATGTAAAGACTGTTGCCGTTAATGCTACATTGGTAGTAGGCTCAGAAGTATCAGAAAAGGTTGTATACGATCTTACAAAGGCTTTATTTGAAAATCAACCAGAATTAGCAATCGCTCATGCAAAGGGCAAGCTTTTAAGCCTTGATACAGCAATAAAAGGTATATCAGTTCCTTACCATCCAGGCGCAGAAAAATACTATAAAGAAGTTGGCGCTATAAAATAATTGCCTTTTGCCATAAGGAGGAAAGCCGGACTGGAGACTTCCGGTCCGGCTATTTATATGAGAATTAAAGCAATTTATTTGATTATAAGCATTTTATTAATAGCATTATTAGTTACACCACTACTTCAAAGGTTCACAATAACAGATAGAAAGTCAGGTAGTATTGTTTTTCAGGATAATGTAGAGAAGTATAAGGATTTTTATATAAGCTTCACACACTCTGTGAATAAGACACCAGTAAATGAGTATTACAGCATATCTGAAGATAAGCTAATACTCGAAAAAGCTTCCTTCAGCTCATATGGGGCAGGAATGCCTGAGGCTGGTGAGTATGGAAGTGGTGCACCAAGCATTGTAGATGGCATGGTGCAAATAAACAACATTCATAAAGTATTTAAAAACTTCACTTATATCTCCGGAACATATGCGAATCATAGCTTAAATATTGATGACAATAAGATATTTTTCTCCAAACTTGTGAAACCTCAAACCCCGGTAACATTTGAAGTCAAAAGGATATCAATCATTACAATAATGAGATCTTATTGGATAAAAAATAAGATTAATGACTAGGAGGTGCGTTTATGAACGATGATAAATTACAAATTGAACAAGTTCAAGAAATAGATATTAATGAAATAATGGCAAAGTATGATAAAGAGTCTGCTTTTCGAAGGTTAAGTGGCTTTCAGTTGAGGTTAGTATCAGCAATCGCAATACTTTTTTCGTTATTCCAAATTTATACAGGCTTAATGGGGATTCTTCCTGCACAGCTGCAAAGGTCAATACATCTGACATTTGTACTTGTGCTGATATATCTTTTATACCCCTCAAGCAATAAGATGCGAAAGGACAGATTCCATTGGATTGACATATCTCTTGCGGTACTCGGCGGAGTATGCGCCCTATACATTACCATGAATTATAAAGATTTGCTTTATAGGGCTGGGGATTACATGACTCTTGATCTTATAGTTGGAGCAATCGCAATTTTGTTGGTGCTTGAGGGTGCCAGAAGAGTTGTAGGGCTTCCAATAGCAATAATAGCCTCAATATTTCTTTTGTATGCTAAGGTAGGGCCATATCTACCAGGCTTCCTTAATCATAGAGGTTATTCTGTAGAGAGAATAATAAGTCATATGTACTACACAACTGAGGGTATAATAGGTGTACCTTTGGGTGTTGCGGCAACTTTTATCTTCTTGTTCATACTATTTGGAGCATTTTTGGAAAAGACAGGGATTGGTAAGTTTTTTATTGATCTTGCAAATTCTGTAGCGGGATTTGCAGCAGGGGGGCCTGCTAAAGTTGCGGTAATAACAAGCGCTCTTGAGGGTACAATATCGGGAAGCTCTGTTGCCAACACTGTAGGCTCAGGAAGCTTCACAATACCCCTAATGAAAAGCTTGGGCTACAAGCCTGAATTTGCAGCTGCTGTTGAGGCAGCAGCATCAACTGGCGGACAGATAATGCCACCGGTTATGGGCGCTGCAGCGTTCTTGATGGCAGAATTCATAGGTGTTCCATATATGGATATAGCTAAAGCAGCAGCAATACCAGCATTGCTTTATTTCACTGGTATTTGGATTATGGTACACTTTGAAGCAAAGAAGATGGGGATGAAAGGTCTTAGCAAGGATCAACTGCCTAAACTCGGGAAAGTACTTAAGGAGAGAGGATATTTATTCCTTCCGCTTATAGGAATTATATACTTCCTTGTTGAAGGATCAACTCCTATAAAGGCTGCTTTATATGGCTTAGGTCTAGCCATATTAGCTAGTTTTATAAGGAAAGATACAAGAATAACATTTAAAGGCTTCTTAGAAGCTTTGGAAACTGGCGCAAGAGGTGCTCTAGGTGTTTCAATTGCTTGTGCTTGTGCAGGAATTATTGTTGGAACAATCACATTGACAGGTCTGGGTTTGAAACTTGGAAATGGTCTTATAGGCCTTTCTGGTGGAAACTTGATACTTACACTGATATTTACAATGATTTCATCATTGATTCTCGGTATGGGAGCGCCTACTACAGCTAACTATATAATTACCTCCACTATTGCTGCTCCTGCAATAGTAATGCTAGGGGTACCAGTGCTGGCAGCACATATGTTTACTTTCTATTTCGGAATTATAGCAGATATTACACCGCCGGTTGCATTGGCCGCCTTTGCGGGCTCTGCTATAGCAAAGAGCGATCCGCTTAAGACGGGTATACAGGCAAGTAAACTGGCAATTGCGGCATTTATAATACCCTATGTATTTGTATTCAATCCAGCATTGCTGCTGATTGATACTACACCAGTTCAAGTAGTTCAGATAATAATTACATCTATATTGGGAATGGTAGGTATAGGCGCTGCAATGGAAGGCTACTTCATTACCCATGCTAGTTTATTAGAGAGAGCACTATTCCTTATAGGGGGCTTGCTGCTTGTAGATCCAGGTGCGATGACAGATGTCATTGGTCTTGCATTGCTAGCAATATTGTATTTTTATCAAAAGAAAAAAGCAAAAAATCAGAATACCAGCATAGCAGCCTAAAACAAATTAAGCCAGTAATCCGCGGATTACTGGCTTTTCTGTGTAAGTTACAGAGAAGTTAACGCCCAGGAATAGATTGTACCTTTATTGGACTTTGTGCATATAAATATATCAGAGGTATACTAGGACAAGGTAATGGAAGCAGAAGATCAATGATAAATAGTAATACCTTGAAAAGATTTACAACTATGTTAAGGATGGTGTTAAAATATGATTTCAAAATTAGATCCAAAGAAATTTGAAGTTGCAGATACTAGTAAGTACTTGATTTATCTTCCTGGAGCTGATTCAAGTATTGATCCCGTGTTCGCTGGTAGGCTGTCAGCCTTGGCCAAGGCAAATAAGGCAAAACTAGCAATTAATTCTGGCTATAGAACTGTTAATCAGCAAATACAATTGTTCCTGGCTCGGGGTGGGAAGTATGATTCAAAACTCGGATACTATTGGCCAGACAGTATACCAGCTTATAGGCACACCGTTGCTAAACCTGGAAAGTCATTCCATAACTTCCGGTTGGCAGTTGACACAAGTTCTTTATGGGCGAAACTATTAAACAAGGATGCAGCAACGGAAATGCAGAAGGAGCTTCTAAAGTTCGGATTATTTAAGCCCATGACAAAGGGCAATCATAGCTCTGTGCTAGAGGATTGGCATATACAACCAATAGAAACATTGAATGCCACACTAGAGAAACGTGGAGAATTGATGCCAATAGATGAAACGATGAAGCCGGCAGTGGTACTAAAAAGAGGCGTTAAAAGTGATGAGGTTGCAATACTGCAGTTTCAGTTAAACAGGCATGGGTACAAAATTGCGGTGGATTTTGACTTTGGAGTATTGACTGAGGGAGCTGTAAAAGACTTTCAAAGGGTGCAAAAGATTGCTATTGATGGAATCGTAGGTGTAAAAACTTGGGGCGAACTCTATGAAGCAAAGTAAAATAGTAGTGATAAGGGGACTTCGAAGTCCCCTTATCACTACTATTTTAAAATGTTGAATATAAATCTGCTCAAGGAGTTTAGGCTTGTGATTGATAGTGCAAGTACACATTCCAGTAATGCTGCCTATTTCTTACGATTGTTTAAGATAGTATATGTTGCTTGTATATAACTAATTAGGGATCCAATCACGAAAATTATAAATAAGAATGGGTGATCCATTATAAGGTCCGTAATAAATGAAAAATCAGGCATGGCATAGTCCTTTCTTGCAAGTTTATTACTATTATATCCATGATAACATGATTGATGCTTTTGCAATTACACAATAAAATGTAGAATTTTATGATTATCATTATAACAAAATACTCGACACATAACCATATCATTTTACTAATTTTGATGAATTTTAATAGAAACTAAATGTGATACTGCTGGGATAATTTGTTAGGTCAAGGGAGATACATAGTAGCGTACGAGGCAATAGTTACAAAACTCCGTAGAGTCACAGCCTTTATAAATAAAATGGTTTATGTTAATATTGAATAAGTATAATAAAAAACACTATTATTGACGAAAACTGTAATATAATAAAATCAATATAAGTAAGCGGGTGGATTTTATGTTCAAAAGGATATTGGTGTTGGTTTTAATCTGTACTTTTTTGACCTCGTGCTCAAGTAAAGCTATAGTATATGAAGACCCAACACCTAAGAATGATATAACCATGGAAGGAAGTTTGCTAAAAGGAACAAATTTTGAAAATTTACAGCTGCCAAAGAACTATAATATTAGACAATTTGAAGGATTGACTCTAAATTTCATTGTTGAGAATAATTTGTATGCCAATATTCTTTCTCATGAGAGTGAAGAGTTTTCGGCGGTTACAGGAATTAATGTAAAGATTAGAGCAGTAGATTTTGATACCTTGGTTCAAAAGATTAATTTGGACTTTATTGCACAGGCAGGTGAATATCAGCTTATATATGTGGATCCCTATCAGACCTTAAATAGGTTTTATGACTATCTAGAGGTATTGGATCCTTACAATAAGGATTTGAATTCACCACATATTGCAGGCTTTCTAGATGATTTTTTTGAAAATCAAACTGCTGTAAGCTCGTATTTTAAAGAACAAAAAAATGTATATACAGTACCATTCGATAGTACAACGATGATTTTATATTTCAGAAAAGACATCTTTGATAAATATAAAGACCAGTTTTATAATGACATGGGCTACGACTGGACTCCTGGTACAACAGAATTTACATGGGAAAGGTATTATGAAGTTTCCAAATGGATTAATGAAAATGTACCGGATGACGAAGTAAAATATGGCAGTGGACTAATGGCTGAAAAGCATAACTCGATATTTTGTGAGTTTTCCAATATACTTGCGTCCTACGGAGGCGATTACTTTACTGATGAGAAAATCAATACCTTAGGACTAAAGACCTTTAATGAAATTAATGTATTAGATGAAAATTTCATACAAGCACTGGACATGTATAAAAAGATATACAGCATATCTGCACCACAAAGTGTTAATTGGAATTGGACCGATTTATCAACAGTTTTTCGAAGTGGCGATGTTGCCATGATGTCAAATTGGGATGAGAATTATACTTATGTTGAAGATGCTGTACATTCTAAAGTCGCGGGTAATGTTGGTTATTCTATAATGCCCTATGGTGATGTAAGAAGTGCAAATATATATGGTGGTTCTGGTATCGGTATCAATAAATATGCTTCTGAGGATGAAAAGCAAGCAGCATGGTTGTATATAGTTTGGGCAACCTCCAAGGGGATGCAGTTAAAAGTACTCAATCATCCGGAGGGAGGCAGCCTGCCCACAAGGAAGTCTGCATATGAAGACCCGCTGATTAACAAACAGATCACAAATCCGGATTCAATTCCTGATAAGGATATTATTTTGAAGCATATGAACGCTGTCTTAAATGCTTGGAAACCAGAAAACATCTATTTAAGACCAAAGGTTTCTAATTTTTATGATGTTGAAAAAGTGCTTGTGAATAATTTGCATAATATGATTGAAGATAATTTGGACAGTAATGCAGTAGCAAAAAAGATTTATGATGAGTTGGATGAGATTAAGAAAAATAAGTAAAGGCGGGAGGGGTAAAGTTGAGTAAAACGAAAGTATTTAATTCACTGCGTGTTAAACTTGGCATTATTGCAATAGTTTTAATAGCAATTCCCCTTATAGTCATATCTTTTACGTATTCACGTACTGTAAAAGACATTATAAAGAACAAGTATACTGAGACGGCAGTACAATCCGTATATGAAACTGCAGAAAAATTAAATTTTGTATTGGAGGATGTTCAGGAATTTTCTACAGTGATTACATCTAATAGTGAACTATTAGATATGTTAAACAATAAAGGGCGTTTTAAAGCAGAGGAGTTTAATCGTGTATTAAGGAATTTTATAACCTCACGAGACGATATTGAAGTTATTGACTTAGTTTTTGGCGATTCCTATTATACTGTCGGAGCAAAAAAAGTGAATGGGTTAGATCCTATGAGTCAAGTATTGGAAAGTTCATTAGGGCAACCCCTTTGGCTGCCGACAAAGAATGAAGAAATTGAGATTTTATCAGGTAAATTTAAGAAGAGTTACTTTACTCTTGCAAGGAAGATTGTAGATTTTAATACACTTGAGGATTATGGATATCTGCTTGTCGATCTGGAAGAGGTCATTCTGGAGCAAGCATATTCTGGCCTTTTAGACAATGAAAATGTAGAGGTTTTTATTTGTGACAATGAAGGTAATATTATTAGTCATACTGACAAAAAGAAGATTGGCAGCAGCATAAAGGATGAGCCCTATGCAAATGAGGTGCTGGCTGATAGATTTGGGCATAATTATGTTCAATACAAAACCAATATTGGTAAGGTTGCAATTTATTCAACAATAGAAAACAACGGTTGGAAAATAATAAAGACCATTTCCACGGATTATTTATATCGTGAAATCAATCGGATACAGAAGTATTTTATATTTGGCGGTATTATCTATAGCTTAGTTATTATTATTTATATATTGTTTTTCTCATTTAGATACACTGAGCCTATGATGAGAATGATGAGCGTTATAAAGAGGGTTGAACAAGGGGATTTAAAGGCAAGAACAGAGGTTAGGTCCAATGATGAAGTAGGGCAGCTTGGATATAGTCTAAACAATATGATAGGTGAAATGCAGATTCTTATTGATAAATTGGTCAGAGAAGAGCAAGAGAAGAAGGAAGTAGAGCTTGAAGCCCTTCATGCTCAAATCAATCCGCATTTTCTTTACAACACTTTAAACACAATAAAATGGATGGCAAAGATACAAGGAAATACGGGCATCAGCAAAGCCATCACAGCTCTTGTAAAGCTCCTTAGAATCAGTACTAATTTAGGTAGAGAAATGATTTCACTGAGAGAAGAGATTGACTATGTAATGAATTATATTGTAATTCAAAAGCTGCGCTTTAGTAAATCCTTCAATATTGTTTATAATATTGATGACAGCTGTATGGATTTATCTGTTCCTAAATTAATATTGCAGCCTATAGTAGAAAACTCTTTTATTTATGGAATGGAAGATGAACGGCTTGAGTTAAATATCAATCTTAAAGCATATATCAAAGACAACAACTTGATTATAGAGGTTCATGATGATGGACCGGGTATAAAGGATGAAGTCTTGGAGAGCATTTTAACAACTGCTACTGATAAGACCAGGTTCAGCAAGGTGGGCCTTAATAATGTCAATCAGAGAATTAAGATTTATTGCGGCAATGAATTTGGGTTAAAAATTAAGACTGAATTGGGAGTAGGTACTTTGGTTACTGTTAATTTGCCCATAAATCCCATGTAACTTATTGATTTTCAATATAAGATTGAGGTGCTTTTATGTATAAAGTTCTTATTGTAGATGATGAATTGCTAGTTCGGGTTGGACTTAAGACAACCATTGATTGGGAAGCAAACGGGTTCAAGGTTGTTGCGGAGGCATCCAATGGAGAACAGGGCTATGAGCAATATAAAAAACATATGCCTGATGTGATTATAACAGATATCAAAATGCCCAAAAAAGATGGACTTTGGTTGGTAGAAGAAGTGCGAAAGGAAAACCATAATGCCAAGATTTTAGTTTTGACATGTTATGATGAGTTTTCTTATGCCAGAAAGGCTTTAAAGATTGGCGCAGATGATTATATTTTAAAATCAGAAATAGAAGATGAAGAGCTAGTTACAATTATGCAGTCCATTAGAAAGAAGATGGATATGGATAATAAGAACAAGGATATTAAAGACAAGGTATTGACGAGTAGAAATGACATTAAGAGATCTATTTTTTCAGATATGATAAAATCAGGCTTTACTATTGATGTAAATCTTTCAGAGCGCTGCGCCGGAATTGAGTTCCCCTTGGTTAATACTAAATTTGCATTTGCAAGTATCGCGATAAATGATACCCTGGATGAAATGCATATGGAACCTGTCAAGGTGAAGCAAAGGAATCACGTAATACGTAATATTCTACTGGATTTATTCGCAGAACGAGCCTTTGACTATGTTTACAGCCATCAAACAAAGAGATACGTATTCTTTCTATCGTCACAAATGCTAAATGAAACAGAATTGAAGAAAATGTTTCAGACTGCCATAAACTCTGTAAAGCAATATTTTGATTGTTCCTTAAATGTTGTATATACAGATGTTTTTGACGATATGTCAGAAACCTTAGGTGCGTATAAGACTTTTATTAATAAGGCACAAATTTTATTCTACAAATACGAGACATCATACTTTATTTCCAATATAAATAGCATAAGCTTTAGCGAACCAAAGGTTTTTAACTTAGAAAAGCAATATAATACACTTTTTATTGAAGCTATCGGGCAAGAAAGTCTAGATAGGACGAAGGAGTTAATACAAGAAGTTGGCAGCTATTTTGAGCAAAGTAATGTAAATCCAATGATTGTAAAGATTTTCTTCTCCAAGCTAATAGGCAATATTTTCAGCAGCTATGGTCTTTTTTTAGAAAACAATGGTGAAATCTATAATAATGAACAATATCATCAGCAGATTGAGATTTCGGAAAACCTGCACGGGGTCATGCATTTGTTTACGGATTTTAGTGCTAAAGTCATAAATGCAATTCAGCAAATGCGTTATACCAATTCAAAATTATTGATAAACCGTGCGCTAAACTTCCTAGATCACCACTACGATGAAAAGATATCTTTAGAAGATGTAGCAGAGAAACTGCATTTGTCTAAGCATTATCTTTGCAATGCCTTTAAGAAGGCTACGGGAGAAAATATGTCCCTGTACATCAATAAGCTTAGGATAGAGAAAGCGAAAAGATTATTGGTGGAATCAGACGGCAAGATAAAAGAAATTTTTGAAGAAGTCGGATATTCAAATCAACAGTATTTCAGCAAGGTCTTCAAAAAGATTACAGGAATGACAATCATGGAATATAAGGAAAGCATGGCACCTAAAAAATAAAAGTTAAGTTAAAGGAACCTTCGAGTATTCGGAGGTTCCTTTTTTAGCCCAATATTTCTTAATATAGTACACAAAAACAGCAATATAGTATAAAGAGCAGTCGATTAAAGTCGATTTTTGTTATATTGAGTAAAATTGTACTCAATCACAATAACTTAGAATATTTAATTAATTGCTAATATTCATTATTATTATAGTAACAGAAGACAAAAGATTTAGAAAACAATAACTTATAAAAGGAGAATCTACAAGCTATGAATCTGGATATAAAATTAAGAGTCTCTAATGTTGAAAAATTTTTTCCAGGTGTTAAAGCATTAGATAAGATTAATTTCACTGTGCGAAAAGGTACGGTTCACGTTATTTGCGGTGAAAATGGTGCGGGAAAATCTACCTTGATGAAAGTGATTAATGGAATATACAAGCAAGATGCCGGTCAAATTTTAATAGATGAAAAAGTTGTAGACATCAAAAATCCAATCGAAGCAAGAAGTCGTGGAATATCAATGATATTTCAAGAATTGAACTATATGCCTGAAATGACCATCGAAGAAAGCTTATTTGTTGGTAATTGGCCAAAGGACAGATTTGGCAAGGTTGATTGGAAGGAAATAAGAAATCGGACGTTGCAGCTGTTAGAAAAGGAAAAGCTCAACTATTCACCGGAAACAAAGCTGAAAGACCTTACTGTTTCTGATATACAGATGCTTGAGATTCTAAAGGCCATTTCTTATAACTCAGATATAATCATCATGGATGAGCCTACTTCAGCCATTACAAATAAGGAAGTAGAGGTTTTATTCAAGAAGATAATTGAGCTCAAAAAGCGTGGAACATGCATCATCTATATATCCCACAAGATGGATGAGATATTTAGAATTGCAGATGAAATAACAGTGTTTAGAGACGGTTGCGTTGTGGATTCAAGACCAAAAGAGGATTATGACATGGAAACGGTCATCACGCAGATGGTTGGTAGAAAAGTGGAAAGTATTTTCCAAAAGGAAGATATTGAGCTAGGAGAACAAGCACTGCAGGTTAAGGGTTTAACAAATGCAGGTAAGTTTAAAAATGTAAGTTTCGATATTCGTAAGGGTGAGATTGTAGGCTTTGCTGGCTTAATGGGTGCTGGAAGAACAGAGGTTATGAGAGCATTATTTGGACTTGATGAATATCAGGCTGGAGATGTCATCATTAAAGACAAAAAGGTTAAGATAAGAAACGTTAGAGACAGCATAAACAAAAAGATGGTAATGCTATCAGAAGATAGAAGAAGATACGGAATCATCCCAGTTCGAAGTGTCAGAGAAAATGTTTCATTGTCCAGTTTGGGAAAATTCATCTATAAGGGAAGACTCCATGCTGAGGAAGAGAATAAGGTTGTTGAAGATTTATGCAAGAAAATGAATGTTAAGACACCATCCTATGAAACATCAATTGAGGCATTAAGCGGAGGCAACCAACAAAAGGTTATTTTGTCAAAGTGGATGGTTACAGATCCTGATATTCTGATTTTAGATGAACCAACCCGAGGTATTGATGTAGGGGCCAAGCATGAGATATATAAACTGATGACGATGCTGGCAAAAAACGGAAAAGCTGTTATCATGGTCTCCTCAGAACTACCTGAATTAATAATGATGTGTGACAGAATTTATGTCATGGCAAAAGGTGAAATAACAGGAATGCTGACAAGAGATGAGTTTACGCAAGAGAAAATCATGGCGTATGCAACTAAGCAATAACAAGGTAGGGGGAGAAAATAATATGAACGCAATTATTAATAACAAATTGTGGGCTAGCCTAAAAAGCAAATACAGTATCTATATGGTACTCTTAGCACTTTTTATTGTTAGTTGGCTGGCAAATGAGAATTTCGTATCTGCTGAAAACTTAATGAATATATCTACACAAATCTCTGTAGGTACAATACTGGCTTTTGGTCAAACTATTCTAATCATTTGCGGAATGTTGGATTTATCCTCTGCTTCTGTATTGGCATTGGCTGGGGTACTATCAGTATCTGCATATAAAATGACAGGGTCGCTTACCATTGCCTTTGCAGTTGCCATCTTTGTAGGTGTTATTTGTAACATCATAAATGGATTAATGGTTACAAAGTTTAAGGCACCGCCATTTATAGCAACACTTGCAATGATGACAATGGCCCGTGGAGCTGCACTGATGTACACCAATGGTCAGAACATCTACCAGATTGGCGGCTATACTGTATTTGGTCAAGGAAGAATTTTCGGGATACCAGCACCAATAATTTTCATGGTTGGATTACTAGTGATTACATGGTACATCCTAAAACATACGGTGTTTGGCAGATCTATATATGCAATTGGCGGTAATGAAGAAGCTGCAAATGCTTCAGGGATTAATGTTAATAAGGTTAAAATGAGAGCTTTCATTATAAACGGAATATTTGTTGGTATAGCAGGTGTGCTATTTATGTCTCGTATAAACGGTGGAATGCCTAACGGTGCTATAGGTTATGAATTCAAAGCACTTACTGCTGCCGTTATAGGTGGGACAAGCTTTACAGGTGGTATCGGAACTGCATCAGGTACATTAGCCGGTGCGTTCATAGTAGGGTTCTTAGATAATATCATGGTGCTAGTAGGTGTAAACTCATACCTTCAACAGATTGTACGTGGTGCAATCATAGCATTAGCTGTTATTTATGATATATGGGCAAAAACAAAGAAGAGAGCAAAGTTAAAGCTTGGAATCACTGAATCCAAATAGTCTATTAATCCAAATGGTCTACAATAGAGCAATCTATTTAGATAAATCAAAAATTTAAGGGGGAAGTACATTGAAAAAGTGGTTAGTAATTACTCTAATTATTACACTAATGGCTACATTGTTCACTGGTTGCAGCCAGCCTGCACCAACAACAGCAACACCTGCACCGACAACTGAGGAGAAGGTTTACAAGGTTGCTTACATTGCGAGAGCACAAGCAGACTCATTTGCAGCATGGATGGCAAATGCAGTTATCGAAGAAGCTGCTAAATACAAAAACATTAAGTTAGACGTATTTGATGGTCAAGCTTCTGATGATACTGAAAACTCACTAATCGAAAACGCAATCACAAACAAGTACGATGTAATCATTGTTCAACCGAACAACGGCGAAGCACAAAGACCATATGTTGAAAAAGCGGTTGCAGCAGGTATTAAGGTTATAACTACTAATGCTCGTATCAGCGGTATCGTTGGATCATCATCAGTAGATGCTGACCCATATATGCAAGCAAAGGTTAATGCTGATCTTGCAGTTTCACAAATACCACAAAACGCTAACGTAGTAGTTTTGATGGGCCCTCCAGGCAACTTCCATGCTGACGCAAGACGTGAAAGCTGGAAAAAAGAATTCTTCGAAAAACGTCCTGATGTAAAGATTGTTGGAGAAGAAATCGCTAACTGGAACAAAGACGAAGCTATGAACTACATGGAAACTTGGGTTCAAGCGAATGACAAAATTGATGCTATCATAGCTATGAATGATAATATGGCTGCTGGTGCAATCGAAGTTATTAAGGACAATCCAAAATTCAAAGGCATACTTGCATATGGCGTTGATGGAACAGCAGAAGCTGCATTATTAATTCAACAAGGATTAATGACTTCAACTAGCTTACAAAGTGCTTATGACCTTGCTACATCAATACTAGATACAGCTAACAAGCTTGCAACTGGTGCAGAAAAAGAGATCAACATGGATATCGATTGTCCATTAATCACTAAAGACAATGTAGAAAAGTACATTGAAATGCACAAGAAAGCTGGCGCAATAAAGTAGGATAAACATTTATAAATAAAAATTGGTACGCGAATTGGAAAATTCGCGTACCTAAATTTGTATTGTAACAGAAGCGAGCATTTTACCTATACAATTGCTACACACAAAAGAGTATAAAATAGACTTCCCTAGTCTTTAAAATATAATAAAAATTTATGGAGGTTATGAAAATGAATAATAAAGCAATATTTATGCATGGAACAAATGAAATGGTATGGAAGGATATTCCTGTACCTGTTATAAAAGAAAATGAAGTTCTTATAAAAGTTGAGGCTGTTGGAATCTGCGGCTCTGATGTACACTATTACCAACATGGCAGAATAGGTGATTTTGTAGTAGAGGGTGACTTCATACTAGGACATGAGTGTGCCGGTGAAGTAGTAGAAGTGGGAAGCAATGTTAAGACATTGAAGCTTGGAGATCGTGTTGCCTTAGAACCGGGAAAAACTTGCGGCAAGTGCGAATTTTGCAAGACTGGTCGTTACAACCTTTGTCCTGATGTAGAATTCTTTGCTACACCGCCTTACCATGGTGTATTTACAAATTATGTAGCACATCCAGAGGATATGTGTTTTAAGCTGCCTGAGAACGTTTCAAACGTAGAAGGCGCCCTTGTTGAACCTCTTGCTGTTGGATTACATGCTACAGACCTAGGTGGAGTAAAACTTGGAGATACCGTTATAATATATGGTTCAGGCTGCATAGGCTTAGTAACGTTACTTGCTAGCAAAGCAAAAGGTGCATCTAAGATTATACTGATAGATGTATTGAAAAACAGACTTGAGACAGCTTTAAAGCTAGGCGCTACTCATGTAATAAACCCAATGGAAACTGATGTTATAGAAACAATCAAGACTATAACTGATGGAAAAGGCGCTCATGTGGTTATTGACACAGCAGCAGCTGCAGCCACAGTAAAGCAAACGGTTGAGGTTCTTAAGATTGGCGGAACCATTGTACTTGTAGGAATGACAGCAAAGGATGAAACGGAGTTTAACTTTATGAAGCTAATGGGCAAAGAAGGCGTAGTAAAGACAATTTTCCGTTATAGAAATCTTTATCCAGTAGCTATTAATGCAATTGCAAGCGGTGCCATCAATGTGAAGGATATTGTAAGTCATGAATTTGATTTTGAAGATACAAAGGAAGCTTTTGATTTCGTAGTAAACAATGCTAGAGATGTTGTGAAGGCAGTTATAAACATTAAGTAAAATAATTGAGTCGGAGGAAGGCTAGCTATGTATTTTATAGGTGTAGATATAGGAACAACTTCAGTAAAGCTCATTGCTATTGACCAGAACGGCAGTGTAATAAAATCAGTCAGTAAAGAGTATGCTATTTACTTCCCTAAACCACTTTGGTCGGAGCAAAATCCGGAGGATTGGTGGAAGCAAACCCTTATTGGTCTTAAAGAGCTTCTGGAAGGTCTAGACAAGGATGAAGTGAAGGCAATAAGCTATAGTGGACAGATGCACGGCATGGTGGCCCTTGACACGGAAGATAAGGCTATAAGACCTGCTATTCTTTGGAATGACCAAAGAACAGAAAAGGAATGTAGATACCTAAACGAAGAAATAGGACAAAAAACCATATCTAAGTGGACAGGAAACTTGGCGCTTACAGGCTTTACAGCTCCAAAGGTCTTATGGCTTAAAGAAAATGAGCCAGAGAACTTTGCAAGGGTAAGTAAAATCATGCTTCCTAAAGATTATATAGCATTTAAGATGTCCGGAGTATTCGCGACAGATATGTCTGATGCTTCAGGCACATTATACTTGGATGTAAAAAATAGAACTTGGTCAAACCCAATGCTTGAGCTGCTTGGTATATCAGAAAATCAGCTTCCAAAGCTGTATGAATCCTATGAGGAAATTGGGACCATAAAACCAGATATAGCAAATGAATTAGGATTAAATGAAAATGTGAAAATTGTTATAGGCGGAGGAGATCAAGCTGTTGCAGCAGTTGGCGGCGGCGTTGTTGGAGCAGGAGCCTGCTCATTATCTCTTGGAACGTCAGGGGTTGTATTTGCATCCACAGACAACTTCTTTGTAGATGAAAAGAACAGTCTTCATTCATTCTGTCACGCAAACGGCAAGTTTCATCAGATGGGCGTGACTCTCGCGGCAGCTGCTTCACTGAAGTGGTGGGTTGAAGAAGTAAACAAGTCACAGGACTTTGATGGAATGCTGGAAGAGGCAAAAGAAGCGGCTATAGATGATCATGTGTTTTATTTGCCGTATTTAATGGGTGAAAGAACACCACACAATGATCCAAATTGTAGAGGAACATTTATAGGCATGAATATGACCCATGAGAGAAAACATCTTACACGGGCTGTGCTGGAAGGCGTTGCATTCTCTCTGAGAGATACCTTCGAAATAATGAAGTCCATGGGAATCAGTATACCAATTATCAGCATCAGTGGAGGCGGAGCGAAAAGCAAGCTTTGGTGTGAAATTATAGCAGATGTCCTGAATGTAAGAGTTCTTAAGCTAAATAGCAATGAGGGACCTGCTTATGGAGCTGCTATACTCGCTGCCGTGGGCTATGGGCAGTTTAATTCCGTTGAGGCAGCTTGTGATGCATTTATTAAGGTAACTGACAGTATTGGACCTAATCAAGTTCATGTTGAGTTATACAATAAAAAATATGAGAAGTTTAAGGTAATATACCCTGCGACTAAAGAACTGTTTAAAAAGCTAACTGAAAAGTAAGCATAAATAAGCCAGTAATCGACATGATTACTGGCTTTAAACTTTCTCCAAATTTATATTATAGGTATTTTTAAAAATGCAGCTGAATATTAAGCGAAAAAAAGCAGTTGAAAGAAGAATATAGCGAAAGAACTCAGAATTTCCTCTATGTATCAGCAAAAATAAATATATTTCGCAACAATATTATACAAATTAATCATCTGGACAAGCTTATAATAATCTTAAAATATTATAGGATGGCGAGGGGGATATACATGCATAACAAGATTACAGAGATTATTGACTCATTAAAAAGGGTTGAAGAAATAGCCTGCTGTGTGGGCTTTGATTTAGACACTGCTGTGCTGCATACCAAATTGATCAAGGAACTGAAGGTTGAGTGCGATGCTAATAATATTATCTGTAGAGAACTGCTTAAAACATTACCATTAGCAAGTATTGATGACACATCACTTCTTATAAATGGCTAGAGTTAGCGCCAGAATTATTACAGTATTTAATAACTGTATACCTAAAATTATAAAACGCAGCCAGACTAAAACTCGGTTTAAGTCTGGTTTTTTATGTTTCTAAATAAAGCCCACATATAACACCGTCATTGTTGGTGCAAGAGTCAGAACAACAGGCTTTGGAGTGGCTTGTTCAACGCTTAAGTGTTTAGCCTAAATATATTAAATAAATATGTTTGGCATTTGCTACTTTATAAGCAAAGTTAGAGGAAATTATTCCAATATGTGGAATATAATTGTATGTACATATTATTATATGAGAATTAAATTAGGAGGGATAGCTTGAAAGGTGAAATTGAAAGAGTATTAGGTATTCTAAAAGACTCTGAGGTTGATTACGCAGACATAAGAATTGTGGACAGAACTAGAGAGGTTATTAGAACAGAGAACCTAAAGGTTGAAACCATTGACTATTCACAGAATAAAGGGGTAGGCATAAGGGTTATATGGAATGGATCACTAGGGTTTGCTTGTGCTCAGGATATGGGAAATCTTGAGGCTGCAGCGTTAAACGCTTTGGAGATTGCGAAGGCTAGCTGTATGCTTCAAAAGGATAAGATTTGCTTGTCTGAGAAGAAAGCTAAAGTTGACACTTACGATACTCCTATTGAAATTGATCCCTTTAAAGTATCAAAGAAAGAAAAGCTGGAGCTGCTTTTTGGTGCTGAAAGAGCGATGAAACAGGCTGCAAAGCTTTCGAGAACTGTTGCAACAATGAACCTTCAGAAAGAGGTGAAGATTTTTGCAGACACAGAGGGAAGCTATATCACACAGACTCTTTATGAATCCGGGGCGGGTATAGAAGCTGTAGCGCAGTCCTCCAATGATACACAAATAAGATCATACCCAAATTCATTCCGGGGAAATCATGGTACAGCGGGCTATGAGTACATATTATCTCTTGAGTTAGTAGAGAATGCACCAAGGATTGCAAAAGAAGCTGAGGCCTTGGTAGAAGCAGAGGAATGCCCTTCAGGCCACTTTGATATCGTAATTGATGGCTCACAATTGGCTCTGCAGATACACGAGAGCATTGGTCATCCCATAGAGCTGGATAGAATATTTGGCTCAGAAGCAGCCTATGCCGGTGGAAGCTTTCTAGATCCTGATACATATAAGCAAAACTTTAAGTATGGTTCAGAGTTTGTCACTGTTGTAGCAGATGCAACTATACCAAGAGGTTTAGGAACCTTCGGGTATGACGATGATGGCGTAAAAGCGCATAATACTACTATTATTGATAAAGGAATATTAAAAAACTACCTTACCTCCAGGGATACAGCTGCCAAGATAGGGACTGTTTCAAATGGAACCAATAGGGCGGACGGCTGGAAGAACATGCCTATAGTTAGAATGACAAACATTAATCTTCAGCCTGGTGATTTTGAATTAGATGAGTTAATTGCAGGAGTAAGCTATGGTTTTTATTTAAACACCAACAAAAGCTGGAGCATTGATGATAAAAGGGTTAATTTCCAGTTTGCTTGTGAGATGGCCCAGGAAATAAAAGATGGTAAGCTCACAGGCAAGATCTATAAGAACCCAATTTATACAGGAATTACTCCTGTGTTCTGGGGCAGCTGTGACGGGGTATGCAATAAGAAATATTTCAAAATGTTTGGCACCCCAAACTGCGGGAAAGGCGAACCTGGTCAAGTAGCCCATGTAGGTCATGGTGCTGCACCTGCGAGATTTAGAAATATAAAGGTAGGTGTATCCGATGTTAAATAAAGAAAATGCTTATGCTTTAATTGATAAGGTGCTATCCTATTCCAGCAATTATACCATGGTATCGATCATTGATAATGAGGAAGGTCTTACACGCTTTGCCAACTCAGAAATACATCAGAATGTACAAAGCTCAGACACAACTATTGAAATTACTGTATCAGGAAACAAAAGAGAGGCAACTGTGACGACGAATCTAATGGACGATGAATCCCTTAAGCTTGCTGTTAAGAATGCCGAGGAAAACCTTTTATTTGTTCCTGAGGGAGAGCTGGTAATACCTGAACTGACTTTCCCACTTGAAATATGCAATACAGAATATGATGCAACCTTAGAGAGTACCTATGGCATAATAGATCGGGCGAGACTAATAAAAGAGGGCGTAGAAGCTTTGGGCACAAGCTATGCGGCTGCAGGGGCTTTGTCTCTGGAGAAGACTGTTATGGCAATGGGTAATAGCAGGGGAATAAAGAGATATAGCAGATTGAATACTATCAAATTAAGTGTCGTTGTAACCCATGAAAGTGGTTCCTCAGGCTATGCAGCTAAGTTGGCTAATGCAGCTTCTGATATGAATGTTGCCCTGAATTTTGAAGCTGCGTATAAAAAGGCAAAGAAAGGGATTAATCCCATATCCATTGAACCGGGAAGCTATACGGTAATACTGGAGCCAGCAGCAGTGGCAGGACTCTTGATGTATATGTCCATCTCAGGCTTTAGTGCTAAAAGTGTTCAAACAGGAAGAAGCTGCTTGACTGGGAAGTTGGGAGAACGAGTATTTGGAGAAAACATTACCATAACCGACGATATAACAAATGACAATACCTTCCCATTTTACTTTGATACTGAGGGCTATGAGAGAAAGAAAGTGGAAATCATCAAGAATGGTGTTGCAAATCAGTTGATTTATGATACCAAAAGTGCTGTCCATGATGGTGTAGAGACAACCGGTCATAGCATATCAAGTCCGAGCATGGGAGGAATACCTCTTAATATCGTTATGGAGGCAGGCAACGAAAGCTTTGAGAACATGATAAAAAACTCAAAAAAAGCCATTCTAGTTACAAGATTTCATTATATGAATACAGTAAATCCAAGGCAGGCGCTTCTGACAGCACTCACAAGAGACGGATTGTATCTTGTTGAGGACGGTGAAATCAAAAGTGGAATAAAGAACATGCGATTTACGGAGAGTATGCTGGAAGCCTTCAACAATGTAACAGCTATTTCAGCTGAAAGAACCAAAGTTCCAAGCTTAATGGGTGTAAGCTATGTTCCGGCACTGAAAATAGAGAACTTCCATTTCACAGGTAAAACAGAATAAGATAAGCTATTGTGCCAGAAGAAGAACAAAAGAACATTTTTGGTATATATAATAGTTCAAAAGATCTATACATGCTGTTTGTTTTTTATTGAATATTTATCTAACAAGTAGCATGTATATTGTTTGGATTTTATAGAACAATAAGAATATTATTACCTTAATGGAGAACAGACTCTATGATTTACTTTCATATTTTAGTAATGGTTATAGCTATTTAATATGCTACAAATGGGGAGATTGAAGACATTGGAATAAATACTATCCAACAATTCAATTTTTTATCATGGGTGATCTCATTTATGGCATACTGTTTAATAATAATATTCTTTGGATGTATGTCACTGATATATTAAATCATACATTAATAAATATGTTAATGATGGTTACTGTGTATCCATCAATTGTATTAGTGTTTATACCATGTTTACCCAAAACGATATATGCGAGATTAGGTTACGTATTACTTTGGGTATTCATGGTTGGAGGCACTGAGTATTTATCACATAGCTTAGGCTTTTTTACTTATCATAATGGTTGGAGTTTGAATGGTCGATTATCTTTAGTATATTAATGTTTCCGTTAATCTATCTTCATTATAAAAGACCACTTTTAGCATGGTGTGCTGCAATTGTTGAACTTGCAGTATTTATAGCAATATTTTAAGTTAATATTTTAAGCTTAATTTAAATGATAGTATTTATTAGAATTTAGTTCAGGTGTTGTGAGGAAGTTTAGTACTTCCTTTTTTTTGCCTAATTGAATACTTATTCCTTAAAGGTTAAACTAGAATGACAAGTAATAATTATGATTATTCAAGGGATAAGAAATTACAATCTCCTGAATCTTTATTTGGATAATTGCTAATGTCTAAGACTAGACTTAAATAATATATTGGAGGCGGCTCATGTATTTGGATACTGAGATAAATACGAATAATAGTGAAAAGTGGGGATATTGGAAGCAGTGGGAAGCCCATAGAAATATGCTGATGAAATTAATCAATGACAATGTCATTGGAATACATGAGAATCGTGACAGCATCGCAGTATTTGGTGCTGGAGAATGTGATGACATAGACTTAAGTTTTTTAACAAGCCATTTTAATGAAGTATATTTAATAGATATAGATATACAAGCAATGGAAAATGGTAAAAAGAATCAGAAGCTTACGGATTTAGAAGATCATAAAGTTGCTATTATAGGTGGTTTTGATTTTGCTGGCATTTCAAAACAATTTTATATGAAGCTAGAAGAGCTGCTCAGTAAAAATCAGCCCTTGGACACAATTGCAAGGTTCATAAGAGAAGAAGCGGAGCAGCTAAAAATGCCAGATGACCTAGACGCTTTAAAAAATAAGTTTTCTGCAGTGCTGTCAGCGGGTGTACATAGTCAAATATGCAATGGAAGTTATGGGATTTTTGGTAAGTATTATAAAGGATATAATGAACGGGAAATAAAGTTAATAGAAGAGGAGTTGAAATACTTATACACACAAGCTGTGAAAGTATACAATGATCTTTTATTATATGTAGCTAAAGCAGATGCTTCACTCCTTCTAGCCTTTGATATGATTGAGATATCAGAAGAATCAGGCATGCTGGAATATGTACCTGTAATAGAAGAGGCAATTGCAAAGGTTGATAATGCAGCTAATACTAGCTTAATTGAACAACACGGAGTTCTGGGTTCACGGGAAGGGCGAATCGATATTAACTCGAGAATAAATCTAGAAAACTTTTCGGAGTATTTGGATGAGGGCCAAATAATTCAAAACTATTGGGTTTGGCCCTTTGATAATCAAAGGGCATATATGATTTGTGCTTATACGATTCATCTTAGTATTTTAAAGAAAAATTAGTGAGATAGGACATGCTGCTACTGTTGCCCCTCTTTTATTTACAGATGCCTGTAAGTGTAATGTTATGTAAGTACAATATTAATGTTAAAGCAAGTATTTAAAAACGGTTTAACTTTCAATACTGGTATGGGTTACAGGAATTAAACCTGCGACCGCTTAAACCCCATAAAAGAATTTTTAGAGAGTTAATTATATATCTAAGGGGTTGGAGGTGCTGGATGTGAGGGTTTATGATGTGACCCAAATATGGTGACTTATCCTATTTAATTGTATGATTTGCAGATGTTTTGGGTGTTTGGCTGCTAGATTGGCCGTATTAAATACCTACATTGATATTGAACTTGTTACACATATTACAATAAGTTTGATTACTAGTTATAGATATATTAAATTGTTATTTGTTGTAGAGCATGAGTATATATTTTTCATTTAGCTAAAAGTCATATAAAATATAAAGTTATTAGCTTGATATAAAAGGCAAAAAGAACTATAATAGCTGCTTTTGTAAAGATTTGTAGCAGATTCAAATGTATTGCAATAAAGAAAAAATGCAGTTTTCGTTAGAAAAGTATAAGTATATAAAAATAAATTTTAATACAAGTATTTTATTGACTGTTTGTATATCCCGCTAAGCTTAAATAGATTTTATCAAGAATCCCTTACAGTGACTTTATTGCATCAAAGCCATTGTCTGCTGTCTCATTGTTGCGAATTGCAATATTTATTTGCAGCATTATATCCACCTAGCGCAAATATCCTACCTTTCAATTACAAATATGTATTATTCCTTAGTTAACAAACCAATAAAATAAGCTAATTGAGAAGGTGAACAATGCGTAAAAATATTGTTTCACTTTAAAATTCTTTTAATAGTTGCTTTATTGTTATAGATTGAAGTACTGCTTAGCTTATGATAATATGAAGTTATATTTATCGTATTTTATAGAAACTTGTCGAAATATGACATAAAAACTTCGATATGTTTGAAATTGATATTTTGCCAATCAATCAGAAAATGGATACTTTACGTAATAATACATAAAGAATATTAAGGAGGCGTTAATTTGTTCTGGAAAAACTTAAAACTCGGTCAAAAAATGCTTTTAGGTTTTGGTTTGATAATCGGGCTTATGGTAGTGGTATTGGGTTATTCATATATTAATTTTACAAAAGCGGCTAAAGTAGTCGAGATTAATCTTCATTCTTATGAAACGATCAGGGAAGCTGATTTGATCTTAACTAGCTTAGTAAGTATTGAGACTGGAGCTAGGGGCTATGCAATAACTGGTAAAGAACAATTTCTTGAGCCTTTTGATTCGGGAATGGTTGATTATGAACAACATTATATCAAATTAAAAATGCTTACCTCGGATAATCAGGTTCAACAGGAAAGATTAGTAGAATTACAGAAAAAATATGAAAGTTGGATTGATTGGGAGACTACTCAGTTAGTAAATGGAAGGCAAAGAGTTATTTCTGGAGAAATAAAGATGGATAACTTGATTGAGGTTATTCAACAAGCCACAGGCAAGAAAGAAATGGATAATATACGTGCAGATTTAAGTGATATAACAAATGAAGAACTAAGGCTGCTTGAAATAAGAAAACAAACTCAAAAAAATATGGAAAATCAAACAGCATTGGTTATGACCTCTGGAGGTATTACAGCTTTCATATTTGCTTTACTAATTGCTTTTTGGATAACTGGAATCGTTGTAAATCCTGTAAAGACTGTTACTGATACTTTTAAGAAAATTTCTGAGGGAGATGCCAACTTAGAAGTAAGGTTAAATACAAACTCAAATGATGAGATAGGTCAAATGGCTAAGTATTTCAATGTTTTTATTGAAAAATTGAAAACGATTATTATTGAAAATAAAAATCAAAGCTGGCTAAGAACAGGACAAGCCGAGCTAAGTGAATCCATGCGTGGAGATCAAAATTTTGAAAGACTTGCAGCTAATATAATAACTTATATTGCAAAGTATTTGAATGCACAAGTTGGAACGATTTACTTTAAGACGGATGAAAATATTTTCAGTTTATATGGAAGCTATGCTTATAAAAGACGTAAAAACCTTTCAAATGAAATAAAACTAGGGGAAGGTATTGTAGGGCAGGCTGCATTGGAAAAACAATGTATTACAATTACTAATGTTCCTGAGGACTACACAAGAATCAGTTCTAGCACTGGAGAAGCCTTGCCTAGAAATATTCTAGTTGTGCCGTGCTTATATAATGATGAGGTAATAAGTGTTATAGAATTGGGATTTTTCGATGAATTAACAGATTTACAGATGGAACTTCTAGAGCTGGTCAGTGAAAGTATCGCTATAAGTATAAACTCAGTTGAAACACGTATGAAAACGCAAGATCTGCTCGAAAAAACCGTGGAGCAAACTGAGGAGCTGCAGGTTCAGCAGGAAGAGTTAAAACAAAGTAATGAGGAGCTTGAGGAACAGGCTAAATCATTAAGGAAGTCAGAAGCAAAACTCCAAGCTCAACAGGAAGAATTGAAGCAAAGCAATGAAGAACTTGAAGAACAAACAAAGGCATTGAAAGAGTCAGAGTCCCGATTACAAAGCCAACAAGAAGAATTAAGAGTGATAAATGAAGAACTTGAGGAACGAACAAAGAGCTTGGAGCATCAAAGAAATGATATAGAGACTAAGAATAAGGATTTGAAGATAGCACAACAAGAAATTGAAGAAAAGGCAGAAGCTTTGGAAATTACAAGTAAATATAAATCTGAGTTTTTAGCAAATATGTCCCATGAACTCAGAACGCCTCTTAATAGCATATTGGTTCTTTCTCAATCCCTAGCTGGTAAAAAGATTGATACGCCGATTACTGAAAAGCAGCTTGAGTATGCTAAGACAATAAACGCCTCAGGACAAGATTTACTAAAGCTAATTAATGATATTTTGGATTTGGCAAAGGTTGAAGCCGGGAAAATGGAAATCAATTTCGAACCAATTGGACTTAAAAATTTGATAAAACATATTGAAAATTCATTTGCTCCAATAGCAAATGAAAAAGGACTTAATTTTGTGATCAAAATAGAAGATGATATCCCTGAAAAAATTATTTCAGATGCCATGAGATTGCAACAGATACTAAACAATCTGCTTTCAAATGCATTTAAATTTACTGAAAAGGGCGAAGTCAAATTGTCCATAAGTCGTCCAGACAAAAATACTGCTAACAAGATAGATGGTATTTTACATGAAAAATCAATATGTATCGCAATTTCAGATACCGGCATAGGTATCCCAATGGAAAAACAGAAAATAGTATTTGAGGCATTCAAACAGTCAGATGGAACTACAAGCAGGAAATACGGCGGAACAGGGTTAGGTCTATCAATATCAAGAGACTTAGCGAAGTTGCTCGGCGGTAAAATATATCTCACAAGTGAAGAGAATATTGGAAGCACATTTACGTTAGTATTACCGGAAAATATTGATCATACAAATGTTTTTTCAGATGTTGCTGCAGCTAATGAAGATGTAGGGAACAAGACAGACGCAGAGAAGGATAGTACTGAAAAGCTAAATGCAACAAATGACAGCTTAATAAGCGACGATAGAATGAACGTCGATAAGAATGAAAAGATATTATTAGTTATTGAAGATGATAAGAGTTTTTCGGAAATACTTTATGATCTTGCACATGAAAAGGGTTTTAAATGTATTATCGCAGCAACTGGAAATACAGGTATTGAGATGGCTACAAAATATAAGCCTGATGCAATTTTACTTGATATTGGTTTGCCGGATATTAACGGCTGGAAAGTTGTAGAGAAACTGAAGTCGCTTTCTGAAACCAGAAGTATACCGGTGCATGTCATTTCGGGGAAGGAGCTTAGCGATATTTCCGATAAAATGAATAGTATACTGGGTTATATCAAAAAGCCGGTTACGCTTGAGAGCCTTGATGAAGTGTTTGAAAAGCTTGATCAAGTGATATCAAAACCGTTTAAGCGTCTGTTGATATTAGACGAAAATAAAGAGCAAATAGAGAATATATCAGATGCTTTCGATAAAAAAGGTATTCAGATAACTGCCTTAGATAACGGGAAAGAGGCATTGGAATTATTAGGGAATCAATCCTTTGACTGTATGATCCTAGATTTGAAACTTAAAGATATGTCTGGTTTAGAACTTTTATCTAAGCTAAGAAAAGAAGAAATGGGGAACATTCCTATATTCATCCATACTGAGACGAAACTGACTATTGAAGAAGAAGCCGAAATTCAAAGACATGCTGAAAGTATTATAATAAAAGGGTCTCGCTCAGTAGAAAGGCTGGTTGCAGAAGCAAGTTTGTTTTTGCATGAAGTTGATACAAAAATCGAAGGAAATAAGATTAAAGCCATAAGGTCAAATCAAGAAAAAGAAAAATCATTAGAGAATAAAAAAGTTCTTATTATAGACGATGATATGAGGAATGTTTTTGCATTGTCCAATATATTGGAAGAAAAGGGCATGAAAGTAGTAATCGGACGCAATGGCAAAGAGGGTATTGAAAAACTCCAGCAAAATACTGATACCGATATTATATTAATGGATATAATGATGCCTGAGATGGACGGCTACACTGCAATGAAGGAAATAAGAAGAGCTGAGAAATATCGAAAACTTCCTATTATTGCATTAACAGCAAAGGCAATGAAAGATGATCGACAAAAATGCATTGATGCTGGAGCAAGTGAGTATTTGACTAAGCCCATAGATATTGTCAAACTCATATCTCTATTAAGGGTGTGGTTGTACTGATGAATCAGAACTTGACAGAAAAAGAAATGAAAAATGAGGATATTGAGATTCGGCTGTTGCTGGAAGCTGTGCACTTAAAATACGGGTATGACTTTAGAAACTACTCTGATGCTCATATGAAAAGGCGTATACTTAGGAGAATGTCTATTGTAGGCTTAAATAATATTTCAGAGATGCAGTACAAAGTGTTGAATGATAGTGAATTTTTCAAAGCATTGCTTACGGATTTTTCGATCAATGTTACAGAGATGTTTAGAGACCCATCTTTTTATAAAGCTTTTCGAAAGGAAGTTGTGCCAATACTGAAGACTTATCCGTTTATTAGGATATGGCATGCAGGCTGTTCTACAGGCGAAGAAGTATATTCGATGGCAATTCTATTAAAAGAAGAAGGTTTACTTGATAGAACTCAGATATATGCTACAGATTTTAATGAAGTCGTTCTTCACAAAGCAAAAGAAGGTATTTACTCAATAGACGTTATAAAGGATTATACCCAAAACTATCAATTATCAGGGGGGACGGCATCATTTGCTGATTACTATATAGCGAAATATGATTCTGCAATACTTGATCAGTCACTTAAAAGTAAGATTATTTTTGCAGATCATAATTTAGTCACTGACAATGTTTTTGGAGAGATGCAAGTTGTTGTTTGTCGAAACGTTCTAATCTATTTTAATAAAGAATTGCAAAGTCATGTTATAAAGCTTTTCAATGACAGTTTGTGTAATGGTGGTTTCCTCTGTTTAGGTTCAAAAGAGAGCATTAAGAACGCTCAATGTCAAAATAATTTTAATGAATTTATTGAAAAAGAAAAAATATTCAGGAAAAAGTTTGTCCTTTAATGAAAGAACCTGCACATTTTTAATCATAGGATTTATGGAGGATGCAATGAAATATCAAGCGGTAGTAATAGGAGCTTCTACAGGTGGATTTGAAGCTATTCAAGAAATATTGATTGCTCTGCCTAAGAACTTTGCTGTACCGATACTTATAGTCCAGCATATTAGTCCGCATTCTGATGATTTTATGGCAAGGCACCTTAATGATATATGTAAATTAACTGTGAAGGAAGCTGATGAAAAAGAAAAAGTGAGATCTGGTTACGTATATATTGCTCCACCAAACTATCATCTTTTGATAGAAAAGGAGCAAACTCTGTCACTTACAGTAGAAAAACGTGTAAATTATTCTCGACCTTCCATAGATGTACTTTTTGATTCAGCAGCAGATGCCTATGGAAAAGAACTTATAGGAGTTATACTGACAGGAGCAAATAGTGATGGCAGTAGAGGCTTGAAATGTATTAAGGAGCATGGGGGAACTGCTATAGTACAAGATCCTTTATCAGCCGAAGCAAGTGCTATGCCTAAAGCAGCTATAGGTATTACAAATGTTGATTTTATACTTGCACTTGATAAAATTGGAGACAAATTAATTGAATTAATAGGGGATATAAATGAATAAAAGAGATAATATTAATATTCTTGTTGTTGATGATAAAGCTGAAAACTTGCTTGTTATGGAGAGTCTACTCGATAGTATGAATTGCAACATAATTAAAGCAACCTCGGGAAATGAAGCATTGAGCCTTATGTTGGATTACGATTTCGCTCTTGTTTTACTTGATGTTCAGATGCCCGAAATGGATGGATTTGAAACTGCAGAATTAATGAGAAGCATTGAGCGAACGCGGTATATTCCAATAATATTTGTTACAGCTATCAGTAAAGAACAAAAATGCATATTTAGAGGCTATGAATTGGGGGCAGTGGACTATCTTTTTAAACCAATAGAATCAGGAATTTTAAAAAGTAAAATAAAGGTCTTTATAGAATTACATAATCAAAGGAAGATTGTAGAAGAACAGGCTTCATTGCTTGAATTGAAGGTAAAGGAGCTTATGGAGCTGCAAGCTGTAAATAGTACACTTGAAAGCCTTTCAATGCTTGACGGCTTAACTGGGATATCAAATAGAAGAAGTTTTAACGAGTATATAGAAAAAAGTTGGAAAAACAGTATACGATCGGGAAAGTCTATCTCTTTGATAATGGCAGATATTGATTATTTCAAAGCTTATAATGACAACTATGGTCATCAACAGGGAGATGAATGTCTCATTAAAGTTGCAAAAACTATAGCATCAAGTTTAAAGAGACCTTTAGATTTTGCGGCTAGATATGGTGGTGAAGAATTTGCAATCATATTACCGGAAACAGAAAGTAATGGGGCATTGATTGTTGCTGAGGAATTGAGGCAAAATATTGAATCACTCATGCTACGACATGAGCATTCAAAAGTAAGCCCTTTTGCCACTATAAGTCTTGGAGTTTCAAGCATGATACCCAAGTCAACAAATATGTTAAGTGATTTTATTAATGAAACAGATAAAGCTTTATACGTAGCTAAATCAAGTGGGCGGAACCGCGTTAGTGCTGATGTAGTTAGCTAGATTGCTATTTATAGTCTTTATTTGATTACTGGAGACAAAAGTCATAACATGAATAAAAGACAAATAAGCCAGCAATTCCAATGAATTGCTGGTCTTTAACTTTCATACTGGTCTAGGTAAAAGGGTTTGAACCTACGACTTCTTGAACCCCATTTAAGCATACTTCAAGAATAAAAATCATATGTAAATGCTAGAAGTGTTGAGTTGGAGCGTCTAGAGAGTTTTGTTATGTAGCCTTAATGTCGTGTCTTACCTTGTCTAGTTGTATATTTTTGAGGGTATTTTGGGTGTTTGGCTACGAGGTAGACTGTTTAATTTTAATAATCGGATCAGCTAAAATAGAGAAAATTATACTTTGTGAAATTCAATATTGAGCTAGTTAATAGGATCTGAATTTAGTTTTATTAAGCCCAAATCCCCCCTTTTGTGGTGCCAGGCACCACAAAAGGGGGGATTTGCAGGGTTGGGGAGACGTATTAATTGCTCCATATTCAACAGCATTAAAATTTAAGTATATAATCAATATTGGTTCTCTCACCCTTACTCATATCTATAGTATCTGGATAGTTACCAAACCCATTTTGCGTGGAAATGCCTTGACAGCTGAAAAATATAAAGTAGGCAGGTTTATACTCCTTATAATTTAAAAGCACTGGGATTTTATAATCAATAGAGTTTTTACCTTCAGGCATTGTTAAATCTATAGTATTTATTGGTATAGGGTGGTTGCCCCGTAGAATTTCATTAGTCTCAGGAGCTGGGTTAATAGCAGCACTAATGGTTATTCTGTAGCCACCCTTTGGAGCGATAGTGCCTTCAGGTAGCTTTACTTTACCAGAAATATAGCTTGTATTTTCTGTTGAAAAGTCAAGTTCGGGGAGTTTAGCAGGTATTTCATCTTCCTGGGAGTGCAATGCAATATGTTCAAGATTTAGGGTTTTATTATTTTCATCCCAATCAGCATTAAATACAAACCTCTGCAATTCTTCAATTGGTATATAAAAACGACCATCAATTCTGTATGCCTCTATATTCAAATCATTTATAAACCCTTTTATATCTTCCTTATATTCTTTTTCAGTTGCAACCTTCTTTGCTGATGTGTCTTCCTTTGTTGTAGGATAAGCCCTAATAGTTAATATTGCAGCTAATAATAAAAATACAACAACGATAATACTAAATACCATTTTTTTCATATGTACCCCCATGGATTATAAATTATCAAATATATACAGCTTATAAATATTATAGCAACCCGTATAATATTTATAAAATGCAGATGTTTCCATAAAACCAATGAAGTGTTTATATGTTTTGGGTTAATGAGTACTTGCATACTACCCGTAGTACCTAAAACAATTGAATGAAAGATTTTAGAAATAGAATGAAGTAGGATGCAAAATGATATATGTGTCAAAAATACTATGCTTCATAGAGATACTAATCTTTATCAAAATCATCTTTACCCTTTCTCTTTGAATTTATAATGTCCATTGCCATTATATAAACATAATGGAGCAGAGTTAACATTGGGACTATTAATGGTATATTTAATATCTTAAAAATCTCTGAGTTTGTATTAATAATTATAAAAGTGAAAGAGTAGTCGAAATCGGTGATTGTATAACCATAGAACTTTATATTAAAAATTGCGCTGTTAAGTTGTTGTACAAAGCTTAAGCCACCGAGCAGTGCTGCAATACTTAAACTTAAGCCTTTTAGCACTAGACTCTTTCTGCCTTCATCCATTAATCTACCTCTTTTAGTTAGTATAGAAGATATGTTTAGATACCTTTTAATATTTCGCAGCAATTGTTCTGCTATACATCTAATCAAGTTAATATTTATCTTCATTATTCTGCTTCCATATATGCTGCAAATAGTTATTTCCAGTGGCGCCTGGCATATGGAAAGGGGTGGAGAAGTTAAGCTGTCTGAGGCTAAGCGAGGGGGTTGCGGTCCATGTCATGAGCGTAAACTATAAATAAACTATCTAAACTAAAGGTAGGAAATTCTTTTAAGCTATTATTAAAAGATGATACATAGTAAAATGTAAATAATAGCAATATTGAAGATATTACCAATGCACTATTTGAGAATAAAAGAAACTAGCTTTGTGATGTATACCAATATGGAATTATCACGACTCTGATTTTCATACTTCACTTAAGACAGTGCTGCAATGAGGAGGGCCAGTGGGTCTGAATCAAAGTGGTAGTGATTGCGAGACGTTATACAAATGGGCTGTGTTATTTAGAATGATAATTCGCTTTAGCAGGATATTGCGAATCAAGATTATGTTTAATGAGGGGGATAAGTTTATGATTAAAAAGAAAACAATGATGGATTGTGTATATAATCAACTTGCTGTTGATTATAATTGTTCGCCGGATGATTTTTTAAAAGAAGGACTTATTTTTACTGAAGCAAAACAAAATGAGGGAAGGCGATCTTTTCCGTGGATAACACCGCGTTTGGAAATGGTTACGATGGGAAACGGTGTAGTAATAAATGCATCTGCTGATATTATGCCACTAGTTTATCAACAGCTTGAAGGCAAGACTAGTTATGAAGCATTAACTATGCCATTTGTTTACGGTGTTAACCCTTATTTTCTTCCAGATTTAGATAAGCTAACTTTACTTAGCAGAAATAAAGAATTTGAATATGTAATTATTGAAAAGGATGACATACAAAAGCTTTATGAATTAAAAGGATTTAATTTTGCTTTGCAGTATGACATTAATACTCCACACCCCGAAATGGTAGCGGTTATAGCTAAATATAAAGATACGGTCGTTGGGATAGCAAGTGCAAATGCTGAATGCAAGACCATGTGGTCGATTAATGTTGATGTTTTATTGCCCTATAGAGGGAATAAACTTGCTACTATTTTGGTAAATACATTAACACATGAAGTGCTAAATCGTGGATATATTCCATATTACTTTACAGGTTGCAGCAATGTTATTTCTCAACGTGTAGCAGTTCAAGCAGGCTATCTCCCAACATGGTCCCATTGCTATAAAACAAGGTTGGATGAACTATTGAAATCTTAAAGTGATATTTTATGAAAAACTTCTCATACAAGAATCTATAAGGGGGTTTTAGTACGATTAAAATTAGTAGAAGAGAAATTATACATTCACTTGTACTTGGAATTATTATCACACTAATTGTTTTGTATAAAAATAGTATTTATTATGCTTTAGCAGCAGGAGCAAATGTTATGTTTTCGTCAATAATTACTGGATGGCTTTATAATTTAAGAACTAAGCTTGGAAATATATTATTAATAATAATTGGAACCATATCTTTTTCAGCTTTCAGCTATACGTTATACCATGAAGTGAGTATAACTGTTATAATTACTTCTTTTGTTGCGGTCGTTTTTATCTATTATTTATCAAGAGGAGGAGACAGCAAGACACAAACATAATAAACTTCAAATACATAAAGTCCTATCCAGAAATGGATAGGGCTTTTCGCGAATTTTACACTTTCTTGTAGATTTGCATACTATATTGTACAATTACATTCATAGTGCAATATTATGAAACGCTGGGGGTAAATGGATATGGAAGGCAACTTTGGTATTGTTAATAACGAATATGTAAAGGTTCCGGAAAATATGCCTGAAGGCTATGCACATCTTAGAGTGGTGCTGGATGAATATGGGAAGCCGATTGACTTTGCTTATATAGATATGAATACTTCTTATGAATATCTAACCGGGTTTAGCAGGGAAGAACTCCTGGCAATGAGGTTCAGTGAAACATTGCCTGAATTAATGGGTGATGGGTTTGACTATATAGATGCTTACGGTAAGGTAGCTCTGACTGGCAAAAGCTGCAAGCTTGAGTTATACTCAAAGGCTTTAGATAGGTGGTATTCAGTTTTCACATTCAGCAATCAATACTTACACTTTTCAACAATCTTTCTTGATATAACAGAAACAAAGAAATTAGTAACTGAATTGCAGAAGGCATATTCACTAAATGAGGCATTGCTTGATTCGATTCCACATCCAGCTCTGATGATACATAAGGATCGAAGAGTAATAGCGGCAAATAAGTTGGCAAAGGAGTCCGGAACAATAGTAGGGGGGTTCTGCTGGAGGGATTTAGGACATTGCTTATATATAAGCGAAGAGAATAAAGAACGGATTGACACTTATAAAGCAGGCTCTGACATGACTATAAGCTGCAGTTTCTGCTTAGGAGATAACGTATTACTAAACAATAGTTTTATGAATATCAAAAAGCAATTGGGTGATATTTTTTGGGATATTTATTGGGTTCCAACACAGGAAAAAGATGTGTATCTGCATTACATGATTGATATTACTGAGCGAAAAAAGGCTGAAAATGACCTAAGCGAAAGCGAATTAAGATTTAGGCAGCTAGCAGAAGCATCCTTTGAAGGCATATGTATTCATAACAAAGGTGTGATTTTGGACTGCAACAATAGGATGGAATTGATGTTTGGCTATTCAACAGAGGAGCTGCTAGGGATGCCCATATCGAACCTTGTAACAACGAGGATTGAAGAAGAGTCAGCATTTGCTACGAAGGTTTGTTATGGAATAAAGAAGGACGGGTCAAAACTCAATGTTGAGATACTAACCCGTGAGATGCCATACAAAGGTATTATTGCTGAAGTATTTGTAATCCGTGATACATCGAAGGACAAAAGCTCGGAAGAAATAATCAAAGGGATCAAAAAAGTACTTAACGAGTCCCAAGGTATGGCTCATACAGGAAATATAGAGTTAGACGCTATAGATAACAAGATGTATTGGTCCGATGAGGTATTTCGTATATTTGGGTATCAGCCGCAGGAATTCATACCGGATTATAACGCTCTCCTAGAGCATATCCTCCAAGCGGATAGGGAATTTTTAGTCAATCAATTATCAGAAGCGTCTTATTTTGATTCATCCTTCAAGCAGGAGTGCAGGTTTAGGAAACTCGATGGAGCAGAAGGGTGGTTAAGTATTAAAGGTGATATTGGGTTTAATAGTAAAAACCTAAAACCAGTTCGGATGGTAGCTATAGTCCAGGATATAACAGAAAAAAAACAGGCAGAGCTAGTCTATAAATCCAATGAAGAGAACCTTAGACTGCTAAGGGAAGCTCAAGAATTGGACAGGATGAAAACAGAGTTTTTTGCCAATGTATCTCACGAATTCAGGACACCGGTGAATATTATTTTTAGTACCTTGCAGCTTTTAGAAATGTATATCAGGAACGGAACCATCGATGATGCACACGTTAAATTAGGGATGAAACTAAAGAGCATGAAACAAAACTGCCATCGATTGCTGCGATTGATTGACAATTTGATTGATGTTACAAAGATAGACTCCGGATTCATCGAATTGCAGCCTGAAAATGTAGATATCATCAGAATAATAGGTGAAATTTGTTCTTCTGTAGCTGAATATACGAAAAGCAAGAATATCAACTTTAAATATTATACGAGTATTGATAAGAAAGTGATAGCATGTGACCCAGACAAAATCGAAAGAATAATGTTAAATCTTTTATCAAACGCAATAAAATTCACTAGTCCAGGGGGGGAAGTGACAGTAAAAATCAGTACAGAACAAGGAAATATCCTTGTATCAGTAGAAGACACCGGTGAAGGTATTCCGAAAGAGAAGCAAGAGTATATATTTGATAGGTTCGTACAAGTAGATAAATCACTTAGCAGGAGTTTTGAAGGCAGTGGAATTGGGCTATCATTGGTAAAAGCCTTTGTTGATATGCATGAAGGTCAAATACGACTGGAGAGTGATCCTGACAAAGGAAGCAAGTTTATGTTTACACTGCCAGATAGAGTAATGGAAACAAAGGATGCCGATATACCATACAACCGAAATCGCCAGAACGGATGCAACGATTTTGTGGAGCATATGCATATCGAATTTTCGGATATTTATATATGATGGGGTTTCAGTTTTTGTTTACTCCAAAATAAGGACAACTTCAAAAAATATTTTAGTTTGAAGGAATGGGGATTTTTAAACATTTCTATATTTGCAATAAGTACCATTTTTAGCATAACTAAAATATATATAAAAGGCAGTTATGGACACTCTGTTTGTAAAATTAATAACTCATTACTAAAGCAAAAACAAACAAGCCAGCAATACATTCGGATTACTGGCTTTTAACTTTCTATAATGGTCTGGGTAACAGGATTTGAACCTGCGACCTCTTGAACCCCATAAAAGCATTCTTCAAGAGGTAGTTATATGTCAAAAGGGCTGGAAGTGTTGGGTTTGAGGATATAAGCGGGTTTTGTGATGTAGCCAAAATGTCGTGTCTTACCTAGCCTAGTTGTATGTTTTTGTGGGTAATTTGGCTGTTTGGCTACGAGGTTGGCTGTTTAATTTTAATAATCGGATTAGTCAAAAAAAAGAAGATTATATTTTTAATAATCAGGCTCAAGAAAAAGAAAGCTGACTAGATTAAAAAGCAAAAGAACTGTCCCTGTTGCTTATTGCTATAGAACAGAAATCTACTTTTAATGAAATATTATTCCATTCTTTAGACATGAATCTAATAAACTCGTGAATTATGCAGGTTACAAACAATATTTTGCATATCTATTAGATAAAGCTAGAGAAAAGTATAATTTTCTCTAACCTTTTATACAGATAATATTACCAAATTGTCATGGGTTATGATAAAGATTATAAGCTAATTGTTATCCACAAGACTATGCATATATATATACAAACATATCCAATTTATAGTCAATACTTGAGACAATTAATTAAATCAAATGCAAACAATTTCATATGGAATAATGAAATCGGTAGAAGATATAATTACTCTGTTTAATGTATATAAAGGATTTTTTAGGTATATATATAAGTGAAATAAATATTAAAATCTTTGAAGATAGATAATTATTAAGGTACAGAAATTTACTTGCAAAAAAGGTAATAAATAGTTTATAAAACCTCTTTACTGTAGTAGGTAGAAATAAATATAAGAGGTAATATATCCCAAAAACTTATTGTAGTAAATAAATATAACAGGAGATGTTTAAATTGAAAAAGTTAATTTGTAAAGTGCTATCTATAGTAATCATTTGCACCAATTTAGTTTTTCCAGTTTCAGCAGCAGAGGATGTATCTAGTCAATTCCGTTTTGAAAAATATGCATTGTTTAATAAATTAGATGTATATCGTTTTGATTTACAGAAGGAAATGCATATGACTAGTGATGAAGAATATGAAAGAACAATGAATGCTATTTTGACCAGTCATATTATTAGTCACACATACGATCTTAAGAATTTATTTGCTGTGGCAGCATTACCATTTAATAGTGATACTTCAGCAGAAATATTCGAGCATAATGCAATTCGTCCAGCAATTGATTTATTATTGCTTCCAAGTAAAGAAGAGGTAGATAGTATAAATACTTGGACTGATAAGATAACTAGTATGACTAATGTTGCTCAGAATGTTACTGGTGTTCCAGGGAATTTAGCAGCAGTATCAAAGCCACTTGTCGATCAATATAATGGTCTTTTGTCCAGTGTCGCTGCTCAATATGTTAAAATAGGAGATATAGCATCCGCAAACATGGTTGAGGCAGACATGTTGAAGATAGTTCCGTATAAGCAAACCATATCTGGCGTAGGTAAGATTGCAGATAAAGTTGCTGTGGTTGATGTTACAACTAAGTTAGCAGGTAAATATTTAAACTTGTTTTTCAATCAAAATGCTTTGACAACAAGACAGAAATCATTTGAATTCCTGTATAAGAAAAGATTCCCTAATCCATCTATTAAAACTAATAATGTAACTTATGAGGCGTTTAAGACAGCAGCATATCAGGGGTTAGAATACTATAAGAAGGGTAATTTGGCTAATAAGCTCTGTATTGGATATTATGATGTAAGTGAGGCTGCATATAAAACTGGAGCATCTATAGCTTTTCCTAGTAAATTCTGGCATGTAGCCTTATATGACTTAATGAAGGGTCTGCCAGTATTTGATGACAGTGTTAGTGCAGTAGATAAGTTTTATACAATGGTAGGTACCATGCGAATACAAGAATTAGCTAGAATTGAGTATCATGAGCAAATGGATAATATTCAACGTCTTAAGAAGACAAATAGACCTATAACTCAAGAACATATAGATAATTTATATTATTCCGGTTTAATTTATTTGCGTTCAGCAAATCAGTGTCGTGAATTATTTTTAGAGGCTGTAGAATTAGGTAAAAAAGAGAATAAAGACGCAGAATTGGATGTTGATTTAGTTATAACAAATAAAAATGCCACATATGATGCTTTGATGAATTGGGAATATAACTATTCAATGATTCTAGGTGGCGTATCAGATTTACAATCTCAATTACCTCAGGGTAATACTGTTGGTAATAATAACAATGGTTCATGGGTAGCCGAGGAAGGTGACTTTATTTATTATATAAATACCAAAGGCGATGTCGTTAAATCTAGACATGATGGTTCTCAGATGAAGGTATTACTGAGTTATAAGAACTATAGTGTGTATTCAATACAGGTATTAAATAATAAACTTTACTTTCGAGGTGCTAAAGAAGTTCCAGAAGCAAACATGTATGGTATATATTCAATGAATGTAGATGGTACAGGAGTTAAGTTAATTTATGATGATATGTATTCACAGGAATTTATTGTCGTAGGTAATACAATTTTTCATTTAAGCTATAATGATGGAATTAGTAGAATGGGATTAGATGGGAAGAATGTGAAAGCAGTATTTGAACCACAGAGGGCTATACTTAATATGAATTATTATAATGGAGATCTATACTATCTGTATCCATATGGAGATTTGTATAAGGTAAGTATTAATGGCGGTAAGGCAGTCAATGTACTAGAAGGTCATATTTTCCAATATGCATTCCACAATAATAATATAATGTATTTGCAATATGAGGTTTCACCAACATCATCTAAGATGGATACTACATTACGTTATTCCACTATGGATGGTAAATCTCAATCAGATGTGAAATATGCTTTTACATCTGAGGTTGAAAAATTCAATGTTTTAGATTCAAATATTAGTGTTAAGCTAGCCAATGGCACTGTAATGTCAATAGATATGGTCGGAGGTACGTTTGTTAACGTAGCAAAGGAAAAGAATATTGATAGTATTTCAATGGTGAAAGATTCAGTTCATTGTAGACAGGAGTTCCCTCCAGCGATTAAGATTGCTGTTCCAATTACGTATAAGAATGGGGCCCTAGTCTTTAAACAGTGGAACTATTAGTACCTCTCACAATTAATCAATAACCTCAAATTTGATATTCAAAAATATGTAAAATTTCCATATAAAAAGAAACAGTACTAAAAATCTGTTTCTTTTTTCATGTCTTGCGACAACCCATTAAATAAGATTTTGTAATATCAGCTGTAATATCTTCAATATTTACTCCTTCTTGCAGAACACAGAACGCATGAAAATCATTAAGTGTATTCTCATAGCTTGATATTGATTGCTTTGATAAATTGTTAAATCTCCTATCATCTAAAAAATCTTTAATTACAAATTTTAATAACAAAAAGACCACTCTCCTTCTAATTTTTACATAGAAATCAAATGGTCGGTTATCCAATATTCCGTTCTACTGCAATCTCTTTATTGTAAGCAATAAAAAAAGGGCTTCAAGCCCTTGCAATTCCTAAGCTGGTCTGGGTAACAGGATTTGAACCTGCGACCTCTTGAACCCCATTCAAGCGCGCTACCGAGCTGCGCTATACCCAGACGTCTAAGATAATATAACATAATTTAAAAAGATTTTCAATAATTTAATATGCAAAATACATGAATTATATGACTTCAAAATAAATCATATAGGTATGGAGTACTATTTTTAGCAGAAGTCAATAAAATATACATTTCTTGAAGGATTAAACATTTTAATGGAGAAATATATAAAGTAAACATAAGGGGTAAAGCAGTATTCAAATTGCTATATACACCAAGTAAACCATAGTTAATATTGTGAGGCAAGAGGTGTTATGGGAAAGAAGTCAAAGAAGAAGAGAAATTCGTCGATACATATTATAACCATATTATTTGCAGCCGTTTGTATCGCATATATATTTAGATATTTTGCATATAAAGTCGAAATTGAAATGGTAAAGTATGATTCAATGGAGAATACTATTGCAGCGCAAGCTGTTCTTATTAAGAATGAGTGGTCCATGACTTTGCCTGTAGGCACAGCAGCTGATTATAAGGCAAATGAGGGGGACAGAGTATCCACAGGAAAGCAAATATTAAAAATAACCAAAAGTGATGGCGCCGATGAGAATATTTCACTTAAAATTGCCAAGATTAATGAGAGAATAGAAGAAATCAAAAAGGCTGAGGCTGATAATGCTTTCTTTGCAGCTGATCAGAAAAAAATGGATGCGAATATACAAGATAGCGTAAATGAAATTAAAACTGTAACCAAATCCGGTGATTTTTCAAAGCTGGAAGAAGCTAAGAGTGAACTTGCAGCCAATGTGTACAAAAAGTCTTTAGTAGCAGGTACAGACAGCTTCAGCGGCCAAAATATTGAGCAGCTTATGAATGAAAAGGCAACACTGGAACAAATGCAAAAGAACAACTTAAATGTTATATATGCTCGCACCAGCGGCTTAGTAAGCTATGAACTGGATGGCTATGAAGCAGTACTAAGGCCCGAAAGCATTCAAGAACTGAAGGCTTCAAGCATTCTGGAGATAATAAATGCTATTACTGAAAAAAGTAGTAAAAAGAAAGCGGAGAAAATAGAAGGCGTCAAGATTGTTGACAACTTTGAATGGTATATCGCCGCTGTAATACCTAATGGATTGCTTTCAAAGGATGATATAGGAAAAGCTATATTAGTGAGATTTAAAGACATCGATAACACGGTTGTTAGCGGCACCTTGAAGCATTTTAATGAGGGCGATGAAAAAGGAAGCTTAGTTGTTGTTAGAACCGACGAGCAACTAAAGAATTTTCAAAGAATTAGGACTGCAAATGTAGAAATTATAACAAAGCATGAAGAGGGCCTAATAATACCTACAAAATGCATTGTCGAAAAAGAAGGCATTAAGGGTATATTTATAGAAAGAAGTGGTATGGTAAGATTTGTACCCATTAAAATCTCCATAACTGATGGAAAAGAAACTTTGGTAAATAATCTTGATAAAGATGATAAAGGCTATAGTAGTAAAAACTATGTACTTAAGCCTTTTGATAGAGTCATAACAACTGTAAATAAGGTAAAGGAAAACCAAATGCTGCCTGGAGCTTTTTAAAGGAGTGAATAACTTGGATGATATTCAAGTCAATATAGCTGGTATTAAGGAAGAAATTAAGAAAATATGCCATAACTGTGGCAGGAATCCCGAGGACATTACCTTAGTAGTAGTTACAAAGACTGTAGATCCCGAAAGAATAAACTATGCTGTAGACTGTGGAGCATCCGACTTAGGAGAAAATAAGGTACAAGAGATAGTAGACAAGTACGAACCAGTCTCAAAAAATGTTAAGTGGCATCTTATTGGTCATTTACAGACCAATAAGGTAAAATATATAATAGACAAGGTAGAGCTTATACATTCTGTAGATAGTATTAAACTAGCTGAGGAAATAAGCAAAAGGGCTGAAAAGTACGATATTACAAAGGATGTGTTAGTACAAATCAACGTAGCAGAAGAAGAAACAAAGTTCGGAATAGGTTTAGATGAAGCAGTGAATTTTGTAAAGAACATATCAGAATTTGGCAACATACGTATTAAAGGCTTGATGACAATAGCGCCTTATAGTGAGAATCCAGAAGGGGTAAGGCTTGTTTTTAGACAACTGAGAGAAAAGTTCGATGAACTGTCTCAAATGAATTTACCTAATACGGAGATGAAGTACCTTTCTATGGGTATGAGCAATGATTATCAAATTGCAATTGAGGAAGGTGCCAACATTATTAGAATAGGGACTGCAATATTCGGTAAACGCAATTATAACAAATAGTATAAGTATTCAATTAAATGGGGGTATAGTTATGAGTTCAAGTTTTTTTAATAAAATGTTATATTTCATGGGAATAGGCGATAATATTGATGAAGATATTGAGGAGCAGGAAGTAGCTGCGACTTCAACAAAACCACAGGCTGAAAATTTGACATCAGTAAAGAAGAGCAATGTCGTTAATCTTCATTCAGCTTCACTTCCAATGAAGGTAGTTGTAGTAGAGCCTACTAGCTATGATGAAGTGCAGGATATCTGCAACAACTTGAAAAGCAAGAAGCCAATCATTATCAACTTTGAAAATATTGATAAGGATGTAGCAAAAAGAATGGTTGATTTCATCAGTGGTGCAGTATTTGCGTTAGATGGAACAATTCAAAAGGTTTCAAATGGAATAGTAATCGTTGCACCATCAAATGTTGATATTTTGGGTAACCTAAAGAATGGAATTGGCAAGGAAGATTTCGACCTAGAAGGAATTTTCAGCTGGTTAAAATAATTTAAAAAACAACAAAAGGATAAGAGTGAAGAAATGGAAATTTTGCTTATAAGATCATTGAATGCTTTTTTTCAGCTGATTAATTTTTTGCTTGTAGTAAGGGTTTTGCTATCATGGGTGAAGTATAATCCTCAAAGCAGATATATCGTATTGCTTTTTAATTTAACTGACCCAATATTGGATCCCTTCAAAAAGCTACTAAACAGGCTTAATGTTAATATGGGAATGATAGATTTTTCCCCTTTAGTTGCAATGCTTGCGATTCAATATATCATCCAGCCTTTGATATATACATTAATAAGACTATTCTTATAGGAGCTGTTTGATTTGGATAGAAGCAAGGTGGCTGAAAAGTATACGGACTATGATGATAGGTTGTTGGCTAATAAGATTTTAGATGCTGTTGAATATTGTGACAAGAACTTCACTTATAAAGCCACAACTTTCTTGGACCCTAGACAGCAAAAGCTTATTGAGGGATTGCTTATGAAGGAGAAAGGCATCAAGTACTATACTGAAAGCGGAATAGAAGAGAGCGAGAGAAAACTTTACATAATATATAACGAAGATTATGATACAGAGGATATTGAAAAGCCATATCAAATATTAGAATTCACCTGGTACAACAAGAGCGTTAAAAAGCCTTCTCACAGAGACTTTTTAGGAACCATAATTGGAGCCGGTATAAAAAGAGAAATGTTAGGCGATATTATTCTCCACGAGGATAAGGCGTATGTTGTATGCAGCAGGGAAGTTTCAGAGTACATATTGTATAATATTGAAAGAATAGGAAGCCTGCCAGTTAAAGTTCAAGTTGTTGAGCAGGTGGATGCTGCTAAGGAAAATGAAAAAACAATAAATACCACAGTTGCATCCTTGAGATTAGACGGTATATTAAGCGCTGGCTTTGCAATTTCTAGGACGAAGGCTGCAGAACTAATAAAGTCTGGAAAAGTAAGGATCAACTGGGAAGAAAAAGATGTAACTTCAAAAGTAATTAAACAAAACGATGTTATTTCAATACGAGGCAAGGGTAGAATCATTCTAGAGGAAATAGCTGGCAATACCAAGAAGGATAAGATTAGAATTGTCATAAAAAAGTTTGTTTAAGGAGGTTGATATTATGCTAACTCCAATGGAGATACACAACAAAGAATTCAAAAAAGTTATGAGGGGCTACAAAGAAGAAGAAGTTGATGAGTTTCTAGATAAGGTTGTAACAGATTTCGAAAAATTATATAGAGAAAACGGTGAACTTAAAGATAAGTTATCGGTTATAAATGAAAGAGTAGATACCTATAATGTAATGGAAAAAACGCTTCAAAACACACTTGTTGTTGCACAGACCACTGCTGAAGATGTTGTGGTAAATGCAAGGAAAAAGGCGGAAATCATTGTTAAAGAGGCAGAGGAACAAGCCAAGAGAATAATTGATGAAGCAAACAAGAGTGTTACAGATATTCATAGAGATTACGAAAACCTCAAAAAAGATGCGCAGGTGTTTAAAACTAGGTTTAGAACCCTTCTTGAATCTGAATTAGAATCCCTAAACGAAAATATTAAAGATCTTTAGAAAATAACTCTTTCATTTTGTGAAAGAGTTATTTTATTTTGTAGAATTAAAATAGAGAATGTGGGATAATAACAAGGTATAGGGTTTTACATCAGGAGGAAAGAAATGGACTTAAGATATATAGCAAAAGAAAATGATAAAAGTATTTCAGTAAAAATTAAAGATATAACCATTGGTAATGGAGATTTTACAATAATTGCAGGACCTTGTTCTGTAGAGAGTAGTGAAATGATTATATCAACGGCTCAGCATGTAAAAAATAAGGGAGCCGCTATACTTCGCGGTGGAGCTTTTAAGCCCCGTACTTCGCCTTATTCATTTCAAGGTTTAAAAGAAGAAGGCCTTAAAATGTTAAGAGAGGCATCACAAAATGCAAATATACCTGTGGTATCCGAGGTGATGGATCCCAGAGATGTAGAATTTGTTTATAAATACGTTGATATGTTTCAAATTGGATCAAGGAATATGCAGAACTTCTCTTTATTAAAAGAAGTTGGCAAAACAGATAAACCGATACTCTTAAAGCGTGGAATGGCAGCTACTATAGAAGATTTTTTGTTGGCAGCAGAGTATATCGCTGCTGAGGGCAATGATAGGATTGTGCTTTGTGAGAGAGGAATTAGAACCTTTGAAAATATCACTCGCAATACCTTGGATATAGCAGCAGTACCAATTCTTAAAAAGCTATGCAAACTGCCTGTTATTGTTGATCCTAGTCACAGCACCGGAATTCGGGAGCTGGTTTTGCCAATGTCATTGGCGGCATTGGCAGTTGGAGCTGATGGTATCATGGTTGAGGTTCATCCTGAGCCGGCATGTGCTTTATCTGACTCTGATCAAAGCTTGAACTTTGAGGATTTCGAAGCTCTCTCCAAAATAATCAATGAGAAGAAGCTTTGCTTTAAAGATATGAGGAATGGTAGCCTGTAATTTGAAAATGAATATTTTTATATAAATATTAAGAAAATAACACCATGAAGAAGTTTCATGGTGTTATTTTTGTGGACTTCAGGAGGAAATTATATGGATATAAACAAAACTGAAGTTAATGAGCTGGAAAGCAGGGTAGAAAAAATCTCTCTCATGCTTGAAAAGGCCAAAATAGGCGATTATGTTACAATGATGACAAAACCAAAAACAATGATGTTCAATAACTTTATAGCAGGCTTGGCAAGAGGATTTGGAATGGCTATAGGTTTTACAATACTGGGCGCCATAGTAGTATATATACTTCGCCAATCGGTATTTCTAAACATACCTATAATAGGTAGTTTTATAGCTGAGATAGTCAAAATTGTTCAAGATAATCTTTAAATATATAAGGAGCTGATATTATGGATAAGAACAAGCAGAAGCATTTTGAAGAGCTTTTAAATGGGGAGAAAAAAGAAAGAGAGCACTCTTTGTTTGATGATAGAATAGGATTGCATGTATCCCTAAGGGATTCCACAAGTGAGCTTTCCTCCTACGATAATCACCCTGGAGACATGGGAAGTGAGACCTATGAAGCAGAATTAAATCAATCCTTTAGATTAAATGATAAATATGCACTTAGTGAGATTGAAAATGCTTTGGTGAAAATAGAAAACGGAAATTACGGAGAATGTGAAGCCTGCCACAAAGGGATTGAAGAAGATAGATTAGAAATCATGCCCCACGCAAGATTTTGCATCCATTGTGAAAACAATTTTGAGCAAAAGATCGGTGATCAAGAAAATGTTGGAGAAGCGGGAAGACCAATAGAAGAACAGGTTATACCGAACCTTGGTTATTCCTTCAGAGATATGACTTTAGATGATGAGACAGGATTTGATGGAGAGGATACCTGGCAGGATTTAAATGAATACAATGTTAAGATGTCAGACAACGACTTTAGTCATGAAGATAGCTTTGGATATGTAGAAGATGTGGATCAGATAAGCAATGTGAGATATAAAAATCAAGTAGAATAGTATTTTTCAAAGTATAAATAAAGTTGATGCAAAGGTATAAAAACAAATGCGTAATAAGAATAGCGTTTTGAATGCTGTACTTGCTACGCTTATTGTTTTTGTTAGATGATATTTTTATTTCCATATGCTATAATTTAAAAGTACAAATCGCACTAAGTATAGAGTCGAAATATACTGAATAAATTGTATTAGGGGGAATGAGTGTGTATCCAGTATTAATTATTGCTGCGGTTATTGCATTAGATCAATTTACAAAGTTTCTTGTTAATACAAGGCTTGTGTCTATAGGAGAATATAATGTAATACCTGGTTTGTTGGAATTTACATATGTACAAAACAGAGGCATAGCCTTTGGTATGTTTCAAAATCAAAGATGGTTTTTCGTAGCAGCCACAAGTATTATAGCTTTAGTGGTGTTGTTTTTTATTTTTAAAATGGCTAAAAAATACTTTTTCTATACAATATGCTTATCTCTTATATTTAGTGGGGCAGTAGGTAATATTATAGATAGAATAAGATTTGGATATGTAACTGATTTTATTCATTTTAGCTTCTTCCCACCAGTATTCAATATTGCTGATTCTGCGGTAGTTGTCGGTGCCATCGCTTTAAGCATAGCAATTTTACTTACTAAGGAAGAATAACGCTAGATGAAGAAGGATTCAATATGGAAAAATTAATATTTACAATCGAAGAACAAGAAGTAGGAAAACGTTTGGATGCTTTTTTGTCGGAAAACATAGAAGGTCAATCTCGTTCTTACATACAAAAGCTTATTGAACAAGAAGCTGTACTTATTAAGGGAAAGCCTACAAAGTCTAATTACAAGCTTCGTATAAGCGATAATGTAGAGGTCACTATTCCAGATCCTGTGCCCCTTGATGTGGCTGCAGAGGATATAGAGCTTAATATCCTTTATGAGGATGAGGATGTAATTGTTTTAAATAAGCCACAGGGCATGGTAGTGCATCCCGCCCATGGCAACTATTCCGGTACTATTGTAAACGCACTGCTAAGTCATTGTGATAATTTGTCTGGTATCAACGGCGTAATGCGCCCAGGTATAGTACATAGAATTGACAAAGATACATCAGGTATCATTATTATTGCAAAAAATAACGAAGCTCACGTGTCCCTTTCAGAGCAGTTGAAGGAACACAGCATAACTCGCCGCTACAATGCTTTGGTAGAAGGTGTAGTGAAAACTGATACGGGAACAATTGAGACCATGATCGGCCGCAATCCAAGGGATCGAAAAGAAATGGCAGTAGTATCAAAGAACGGCAAGAGAGCTGTTACACATTATACAGTGCTTGAGAGATTTGAAAGCTATACTTTAATAGAAGCTCGCTTAGAAACTGGCAGAACTCATCAGATTAGAGTGCATATGGCTCATATTGGTCACCCTATTGTAGGAGACCCTTTATATGGCTATAAAAAGCAGAGATTTCATACTGAGGGTCAATTGCTTCATGCAAGGGTGTTAGGATTCATACACCCAAGGACAGGAGAGTATAAAGAGTTCGAGGCACCACTACCAGATTATTTTGTCGACATATTGAGCAAAATAAGAAGATAATATAGACAAATATATGTGTATATGATAAAATCGTCTACAATAAACCTTTAATCTAGCTCTGTGAGGCAAGGAAGGATATTAGAATGATATTTCTATCCTTACTGCCTATGGCAGTTATTTTTTTACCTATGAATATTTTGGAGGCGTTGAATATGAAGCAAAAGACAGAAATAATGGACGAAAAAGCACTGGACAGAGCAATGACTAGAATTTCTCACGAAATAATCGAGAAAAACAAAGGCGTTGAAGGAATCGTGCTTTTGGGTATACAAACGAGAGGTGTTCCCTTAGCAAATCGATTGGCAGAGAAAATCAATACAATCGAAGGAATAAAGCTTCCAGTTGGCATGATTAACATAACGAATTATAGAGATGATGATAAGAAAACTTTAAATAATAGCAAGCAAGAAATTAACTTTGATATAACAGATAAAAAAGTGATATTGGTGGATGATGTGCTTTATACAGGAAGATCTGTTAGAGCAGCAATGGACGCTATTGTGAATATGGGAAGGCCAAGAAACATTCAATTGGCTGTGTTAGTGGATAGAGGACATCGAGAATTACCAATAAGATCGGATTTTGTTGGTAAGAATGTGCCGACTTCAAAAGAAGAAATAGTCGTAGTCATGGTCAAAGAAATTGATAACAAGGATGGCGTGTTCATCGCGGAAGAAGAGTAGTATTTACTGCTCTTTTTTTGCAATTATTGAAGGGAGGCTGAGTCATGAAAATACTAATTAAGGGTGCTAGTGTTGTAGACACTCTAGTAGATTATCCCAGTGGTAATGATATCCTGATAGAAGATGGAATAGTGAAGCAAGTAGGTGATAATATAGAAGCCAATGCAGATAAAGTTATTGATGGAGCAGGCTTGACTGTATTGCCAGGTTTCATTGATATGCATAACCACCTAAGAGAACCAGGCTTTGAGTACAAAGAAACAATTGCATCAGGCACTAAGGCTGCGGCTAGGGGCGGCTATACCACTATTTGCTGTATGCCAAATACCAAACCTGTAATTGACAGTGTAGATATACTTAAATCACAGCTTGAAATTATAAATAGAGATGCAGTTGTAAATGTACTGCCAATAGCAGCAGTTTCAATAGGGCAGCAAAGTCAATGCCTTACAGAAATGAAAGCGCTAAAGGAACTTGGCGCAATTGCTTTTTCTGATGATGGCCAACCGGTATCAAACAATGGCATAATGCTAGACGCACTCCTTTCAGCCAAAAAAAATGGAGCGCTGATAATAGATCATTGCGAAGATCATAGCCTGGTAAAGGGCGGAGTTATAAATCAAGGCAAGAAAGCGCAGGAACTGGGATTACCCGGCATATCATCGCTTTCGGAGGAACTGCCTGTAGTTCGGGATATTATGCTGGCAGCTGAAGCGGATTATAAAATTCATATTGCCCATGTAAGTACAAAGGGTACGGTGGATATAATAAGAGAAGCCAAGAAGCGGGGCTTAAAAGTTACCTGTGAGGTAACGCCACACCATATTGCACTTAGTGATGATATTATATCGGAGGGTTATACTGACTGTAAGGTTAATCCACCCCTTAGAAGCATTGAGGACCTTCTGGCTATAAAGCAGGCTCTCAAGGATGGAACTATTGATGCAATAGCCACAGATCATGCGCCTCATCATGAAACGGAGAAAACAAATGATTTCTACAAAGCAGCTAATGGTATATCTGGGATAGAAACATCGTTTTCTGTTTGCTATACGGAGCTGGTGGAATCGGGAATTTTAAGTCTCAAAGAGTTAGCCGTTAAGATGAGCTATAATCCAAGTCAGATACTTGGAATTAATAAAGGGAAATTAGCTGTAGGGGAAATTGCAGATTTGGTAATAGTAGATTTAAATAAAACAAGTAAAATTGACAAAAACACCTTTATTTCTAAGGGCAAAAATACACCTTTTCATGGAAGAAGCTATAGGGGAGAGGTTGTTTGTACCATAGTCAAAGGTGAAATCATATTTAACAAGGAGGATATACAATGATAGTAGATAAGCTAATTGAAAGAGTAATAAAGTGCAAAAACCACACTGTGGTAGGCTTGGATCCTAGATTGGATTATGTTCCTAACTATATAAGAGAAGCCGCCACTGCGCAGTCGAAAAGCTTTGCTGAGGGTGTATCAAAGGCGTTCTTAGAATACAATAAAGGTTTGATCGATAGTATCTATGACATTGTACCAGCTGTAAAGCCCCAAATTGCTTTTTATGAACAGTACGGTATTGAAGGGTTGAATTGCTTTAAGCAAACCTGTGATTATGCAAAGTCAAAGGGACTTTTAGTTATATCTGATGTTAAAAGAGGCGATATAGGAAGTACTGCGGAAGCTTATTCCGAGGCATATTTGGGAGAAAAGGAATATTCCCTGAATACAGATTTTATAACCGTGAATCCATACCTAGGCACTGACTCTTTAGAACCTTTCATCAAGCATTGCAGCGAGAATGAAAAGGGTATATTTGTACTTGTTAAAACCTCCAATAAGTCCTCGGGAGAGCTACAGGATTTGGTGAGTGGCGGCAAGACAATATATGAGCATGTGGCAGATATGGTTGTTAGATTAGGGTCGTCTTATATAGGCAGCAATAATTATAACTTTGTGGGAGCTGTAGTAGGAGCTACATATAGAGAAGAAGCATCTAGGCTTCGAGCTATAATGAAGAATACTTACTTCTTAGTTCCGGGATATGGAGCTCAGGGCGGTACTGCAGAAGACGTCGCAACTTGCTTCAATAAGGATGGTTTAGGGGCTATAGTTAATTCCTCCAGAGGCATCATCACAGCGTACAAATCCAAGGGATATTGTGAAAAGTATGGTGAAAAGGATTTTGCGGCGGCTGCTAGAGAAGAAACCATCAGGATGAGAGATGATATAAATAAAGCTTTAGGCAGCAACAATAAATTGGCTTGGTAGGTGCAGAAATGAATAATGAAATTTGTGAATTAATCTATAATAGGGAAATTGCCCAGGGAATATTTGAGCTGGTTTTTAAGTCTGAAAGCATGGCAGCTACTGCATTGCCAGGACAGTTTGTACACCTTAAAGTGAATAACGGGCTATACCCTTTACTACGTCGTCCAATAAGCATACATAGCGTTGATAAGGTCAATGGAACCATGGCAATTATATATCATTTAGTAGGATGCGGGTCAGAAGCACTGTCAAATCTGCAATCCGGTGAGGTTGATGTAATGGGCCCTTTGGGAAATGGTTTTCCAATAATTGAAGGAAAGAAGTGCGCCGTAGTTGGGGGTGGAATAGGAACAGCCCCATTGCTTGAGCTTACAAAGAATATACCTGACTGTGATGCATATTTAGGCTTTAGAAACTCCACCTACAAGGTGGATGCCTTTGAAAATAGCAGCAATAAGGTTTATGTGACAACAGAAGATGGAAGCGTAGGCTATAAGGGTTATATTACTGATCAATTGGAGAAGTTTATAGCTGATTATGATGTAGTTTATACCTGCGGTCCAAAAGTCATGATGAAAAAGGTTACTGAAATATGTGCTGTGAATAATGTTGAATGTTATGTATCTATAGAAGAACGTATGGGTTGTGGAATAGGGGCATGCTTAGTATGCGCTTGCAAAGTAAAAGAAGAAAATGGAGATTGGCATTATAAGAAGGCGTGTAAGGACGGTCCTGTCTTCAATGCAAAGGTGGTTCTCTTAGATGCTTAATTTAGAAATGAATATAGGAACCTTAAGACTGAAAAATCCTGTCATGACAGCTTCGGGTACCTATGGATTTGGCAGAGAATATAGTGAGTATTATGATTTGAGTAAGTTAGGTGCAGTGGTTGTAAAGGGACTTACTTTACTACCAAGAGAAGGTAATAAAACACCTAGGATTGCTGAAACCCCAGGAGGCATGTTAAATAGTGTTGGGTTGCAAAATCCAGGGGTAGAAGCATTTTTGGAGAATGAATTGCCATTTCTGCGTAAATATGATACAGCGGTAATCGCAAATATAGCGGGAAATACAGTGGAAGAATATTGCCAAATGGCAGATAAATTAGGCGCACATGTGGATGCAATTGAGTTAAATATATCCTGCCCCAATGTAAAAGAAGGTGGAGTTGCTTTTGGAACAAAATGCAACTCAGTGTATAATATTACAAAAAATGTAAAACAGTATTGCAGTGTACCGTTGATTGTAAAGCTTTCTCCCAATGTTACTGATATAGTAGAAATTGCATTAGCTGCAGAGGAAGCAGGAGCAGATTGTATATCCTTGATAAATACTTTGCTTGGCATGGCTATAGATATTAATAGTAGAAAGCCGATACTTGCCAATGTAGTTGGAGGACTATCGGGACCAGCTGTTAAGCCTGTTGCAGTACGCATGGTCTATCAAGTGGCAAAAGCAGTGAAGGTACCTATTATAGGAATGGGAGGCATCTGCAGTTGGCAGGATGCTATCGAATTTATATTGGCAGGTGCAGATGCAGTAGCGGTGGGTACATATAATTTTATAAATCCAAAGGCACCCACAGAAATAATAGAGGGTATTAATAAATATATGGAGAAAAATTGTTTCAAAGATATAGCTGATTTCAAAGGAAAAATAGAAATATAATTCATATTTTTTATAGTGCTTATGCAATTTTGAATTTGATCAGCTGCAAATGTACTAATATTTAAACTTGGTAAAACACTGGAAATCCAGTACTTTGAGCTTAATAGTAAGAAGTTGCCAAATTTTAAACCGATAAAAAACTACAAAGTGCGACAAAACACAAGTTTAATTAATATTTTAACAATTGCAAAAATTTTAGAATGCCTATTGAATTTATTGCAGTAATCCAGTATTATTTATATATATACACCCTCCATGCTATAAGTGTGAATTTAAATTTGGAATTTACTTAATTCTTTGTTTATAATCAGATAATTTCGAATGTTTATTCATTTGAATATTGAATTTCAAATTATGCAGTAGTACGTTTTACTTATTTAATTTGTTTTAGATGCCTCATGGCATTTAAATAATAATCAAAAGAAGGAGGTATTCTTAATGGCAGAAAAAAGAGAAAATTGGGGCAGTAAAATTGGTCTAATTCTAGCTATGGCAGGTAATGCTGTAGGTCTAGGAAACTTCTGGAGATATCCTTACCAAGCAGCTAAGAACGGCGGCGGAGCGTTTATGGTTCCTTACTTTGGTGCACTTATTCTTATGGGTATTCCGCTAATGTTCGTAGAATGGAATCTTGGTAGATATGGCGGTAAGTACGGTCATGGAAGCTTAGGACCAATGGTTTACTTGCAGGCTAGAGAAGGCGTAAGCCCAAAAACTGCAGCAATACTTGGAGGTATAGCAGGTGCTATGGCTTTAGGTGTTACGGTACTTGTAAACAGTTACTACAATCATATTATTGGTTGGACACTAGGGTATACTTATTTATCCATCACTGGTGGATACATGGATCCATCTGTAAACACAGGTGAATTCTTCGTTAACTATATCCAATCACCAGTAATGGTATTTACCTTCTGGATCGCTGCACTGGTACTATTATTATGGACAGTAGCAGGTGGTATTCAAAAGGGTATCGAAGTAATGGCTAAGTTTATGATGCCTGCAATTTACATCTTCGGTACTATTCTTATCATCAGAACTTTAACATTAGGTTCACCTGTTAATCCTGACTGGTCTCCTATTAAAGCATTGAACTATGTTTGGGAGCCGAGATGGGCAGAGATTACTTGGACAGCAGCTTTAGCAGCGGCAGGACAAATATTCTTTACATTATCACTTGGAATGGGTATCATTTGTAACTATGCTTCATACTTGAAGCCAGACGATGATATAGTTCTTTCAGGTTTAACTACAGTATTCCTTAATGAAGTTGCTGAAGTTGTTATGGGTGGTACAATAGCTATTCCAATAGCTTACACATTCATGGGAATGGAAGGCTTACAAAAGGGTGTTGGTCTATCCTTTATATCACTGCCAAATATATTCAGAGAAATTGGCTTTGGACAGGCTATAGGAGCTTTCTGGTTCCTGATTCTAGCTTTTGCGGGGTTAACTTCTGCTGTTGCTATGTATAACTACATAGTTTCACTGCTTGAGGAAAGTTTTGCAATGAGTAAGAAGAAAGCTGCTATTTTAGTATTTGCTCTATACATTATAACTGGTCTTCCAGTTTGTATAGAACCAATGATTACTGGAACAGCTGACCTTGCATACTTCACTGAAATTGACAACTGGGTTGGTTCATACTTACTAGTTGTACTTGGTCTATTAGAAGTTATTGTAGTAGGCTGGTTAATGGGTGGCAGAGCATTGACTGAGATGAATCATGGTAGCTATTGGAAGATTCCAAAGTGGTTCTTCAAGTTGTTTATTCAGTTCTTGACACCTGTATCTATAATTGTCTTAATTGTATTATCAACACTAGACTATATGAAGGCTGGTTATTTCAAGCTTATACCAAGCTTCGTTGCTAATACACCTCAATTGGTTCCATGGGTAAATGGAGCTAGAGTAGTAATCCTTGCAGTATTTATTTTAGGCTTTATCCAAGCTTACAAGACAATAAAGGATAAATATGCTATAGAATTACAAACTAACAAAGTATCTATAAGAAAGTAAGGAGGAATAATAATGACTACTGGAGCTATAGTATTCATGTCATTGGCTTGGTGCACAATATTAGGTGGCGCTGTTATTTTCCTCGCGTCAATACTAAAACATAGTAAACAATAAAAACCAGGCCCCCCACCCAAAGTGGGGGGTTTTTTTGGAGGTATATCATGGAAAAGGACTTATTATTAGTTTTAGAAGATGTTAATAAAAAAATCAATAAATTTTATGCTGGCAAGAAAAAGGACAACTTTAATAAACAAATTGAATCTCTTAAAAAAGAATATAATTCCCTTGAGATTCCAGAACGTCATATTGAAACATATGAAAGTCTAGTTAGTAAAGGTAAGGAATTGCTTAAGGAATCCAATATTAAAGATGAAAAGAAGGTAATTTATTATTTAAGATATTGTGGCGCTGCAGAATATGATTTTAGAGACAATATAAAACCTCTTAATACGATTATGAAATCATACCTTTTGACTTGTACTCTGTTCTTCGTATTAGCACCACAGTATTTAGGTATGGTTATGCCTCTTATATTTGTAATACCAATTTATATGGGTTTAAGAGGTATGAGAAAGCGAGTTCTGAACGGACTTATGATTGGTATAGCTATTGTTCCTATGGGAATTTTGGCAGGAACTATTTGGCTAAGAAATGCTTATCTATCTCGTGGTAATTTTGATGCGCTTATATCCAATATTGCACAGCAGTACAATCTTCCTATGGATATTACTCACAATTTAGCAATAGTATGCATTGTAATGAGTGCTGTTTTGATTGGAAGTTCAATCACTTTATTTGTTTCAGCAATTAAACACAGGAAAATGTTTATTTAATTTGATATGATTTATTGGGATGTAAATAGAAATCTCGTTGAAATGCAGATGCAATTCAACGAGATTTTTTATTTATATTAATTAATTTTTATAAGTTTTTTTATATCCTCTTCATTAGGATCAATATATACTGTTTTATTCGTATCATATATAACCATTCCGGGCTTAGCACCGTTCGGTTTGCGTACATTCTTGCGGGCAGTATAGTCTACAGGCACCTTGGTAGAGTTTTTTGCTTTACTATAGAAGGCTGCTAGATTAGCTGCTTCTACAAGGGTTGCATCATCCAATTGTCCACCGCCGGTTCTTATAATAACGTGGGAACCAGGTATTTCCTTAGTATGCAGCCATATATCCTTGGGACCTGCAAATTTTATAGTTAGATAGTCATTTTGCACATTATTTTTGCCAACATATATTTCTATACCAGTGGTTGATATAAACTGCATTGGCTTGGAGGAGGCAGCAGCTTTTACCTTGCCTTTGACTAGCTTCTTTTTCTTAGTATAGCCTTGCTCAGCCAGCTCTTGCCTTATTTCATTTATCTCCAATTCCTCAGTACACTTTTCCAAATTATCTGCTTGAGTTTCCAAATATTCAAGCTCTTGTTTGTTTTCGTCCAGTTGATGCTCAATTGATGTCAAAGCTGATTTTGACTTATTGTATTTTTTGAAATATCGCTGGGCATTGCTGACTGGGGTAAGCTGGGTGTCCATGCTTATTTCTATATAGGATTGATCCTCACTGAAATAGTTAAGAAGGCTTACCTTGCTTTGATCTTTTGTAATCTGATATAGATTGGACATGATCAAATCTCCATAAAGCTTATACTTCTCAGCATCATGGGCTTTTTCCAGTTCATTATTTAAAATCTCCAGTTTTTTGTAGCAACGGTCTAGGCGGTTGGATATAATCTTTTGGATATCACCATACTTTTGCTTTATTCTATCCTTGTTGTCCTTCACAAAGTAAAATTTCTCAACTGCTTCGCTGATGCTTTCTAAATAATCCTTGTGTAAATGCTCATACATTTTAAGGTCTATGCAATAGAAATCTTTTGGTTTGCCTTCCTCAATAACGATATTAGGCTTATATTCATTTTGCTTTAGCTTACTTACAAAGATTTCAATGCCTCTATATAGGGATAATCGCAGTTGATCACTTATTCTTGTAATATCTGAATCAAATTCTATATTTCCATAGGTGCATATTTCCTTAGCGGCTATAGGGCTTATACCATTGAATGCCTTCATAAGGAACTTATCTATCTTTAAATTGTCAGACTGATGCTCGATACTCTTTAGCAGACTATCAAAGGAAGCCGTAAGAGGGCTTAGCTTAGGAAACTCACCTTCACCGCTTGAGGGTGGATAGACATACTGTTTGCCCGGTAAAACCTCGCGCACGCTACTTATATCAAAGCTGATACGTTTTATACTATCTATTATCTTCCCGGACTCCTTGTCTAAGAAGATAATATTGCTGTGCCTACCCATTATTTCTATGGTAAGCATCTTTGTAGTGCTATAACCCATTTCGTCCTGACATTCTATGGTAATTTCCACTATTCTTTCGAACTCAGGCTGCTGAATCGATACAATCCTACCACCTATAAGGTGCTTTCGAAGAAGCATGCAAAAGGTGGGTGGGGATTGAGGATTAGATTTGTTTTCATTTGTCAAATGAAGCCTTGGATAAGTAGGGCTAGCGCTGAGCAGCAGCTTATAGTTTTCCTTGAAGCCTCTTATACCTATTATCAGCTCATCCTTTTCAGGCTGATGTATTTTATCAACCCTTCCATTTTGCAGCTTTTGATTTAACTCAAATATAATACTATTTATTACTGAACCATCAAATGGCATGTGAATAACCTCCTAGAAACACAGCAAAGCTTAATTTACGTTAATGTTGTGTAGGCGACTTTAGGAGTCGTAGGCAACATCTACGTAAAGTTAGCTTTGCTGTGTTTTTTCATTACTTTCACAGCAGAACTTAATCTACTTTCGTTGCGTAGTCTTTGGTAACAGGGAGCAACATTTACATAAATAAATCTTTACAGTGTTTTTCATTAATTGCATTTCATATAAGCTAGTATACCATTTTTAGCATGACTTTTCATTATATATACAGGTTGCCTAGGAATTTCAATCATGTGCTTCAACAAAAATGACAGACTATATAAATTTCTTTTATCAAGCTTTTGATTTAATGCTTAATTTTATTCAAGTTGTTAATACTTCTAAAAACACAATATTTTATGAAGTAAGAATCCCAATAATGCAAAGGGTTAAAATCTATAAATTTGTTTAATGTCCGTAAATTATGCTATAATGTAGAATAAAGTTGAAATACAGTTCAGCAATAACAACACTAGATGTTAGAATACTTGCTTAAGCTTTCGATTGCTTGATTTCTTTGTATGAGTTATTGGTATATTACATACATAAATATAATTGCGATTAATTATGTCAGGGAGTGTGCTTATGAAATTTTATAAATATCACGGTTTGGGAAATGATTTTATAATCATAGACAATATGCAAAGTACTATACAGATGGATGGTAAGATTGCTGAGAAGCTTTGTCATAGACACTTTGGAATTGGGGCAGATGGACTGATTTTAGTGGAGCAAAGCGCTAACGCTGATGTAAAGATGATAATATATAACTCCGATGGGAGCAAGCCAGAGATGTGCGGCAATGGACTGCGCTGCTTTGCTAAGTGTGTATATGATGCAGGTATTGTCAAACAAAGCAATTTAGTGGTTGAGACGGATGCCGGCATCATGAATATAGAAATTAAGTCAGATGGTGTATGTGCAAGTGCTATGGTTGTGAACATGGGACATCCTGAATTTTTAGCTGAAAAAGTGCCTGTGATAATTGATAAATCAGAGGCAGTAGATTATGAAATTGATGTTGAAGGCAATAAGTTCAGAATTACCAGCATGCTGATGGGGGTGACCCATACTGTAGTTTTTGTTGACAGCTTAAATGATGAAGTTATAATGCATCTCGGAAAACTAATTGAGAATTCCAAGTACTTTCCAAGTAAGACAAATGTGAATTTTGTAAAAGTATTGGACAGAGAAAATATCATACTCAGAACATGGGAACGAGGTGCCGGATATACTTATGCCTGTGGTACGGGGGCTTGTGCCAGTGTAGCAGCAGCTATTGTCAATAACCTTGTAGACGAAAAGGTGAAGGTGCAGCTGAGAGGCGGCGATTTGGTGATACATTGGAAGGATAGAGGAGATATTTTTATGGAAGGACCTGCAATAAAGGTTTTTGAAGGAATTTATACGAATAACTAAAATTAATATTTAGATGGACTTGTTTTTATTAGCAAAATTACTTACAATAATATAGATATAACTGAATTACTGGAAGTTTATTACTAGATACAAAATTAAATTAAGTCCATGTACTGGAAGGATGGTATAAATGATAAAAAGCATGACCGGTTTCGGTAGAGGCGAAGCAAGTCAGGATAATATTACTTTTTCGGTAGATATCAAAACTGTAAACCACCGATACAGCGATATATCTGTGCGCATGCCTAGGATGGTTTCACCCTTAGAAGAGAAGGTTAGAGAATACATAAGCTCCAAACTTAATAGAGGCAAAATCGATGTCTACATTAACTACGATTCTTTTGGACAAGATACAACAGTTAAACTAGATACAAATCTCGCTTCTGCTTACGTAGATTCCCTAAACATTCTTAAGAAGCAGTTTGATATAAAAGATGATATAAGCTTATCTTTGCTAACTAAATTTCCAGATATACTTAAACTTGATACTGAAGAGAAGGATCTTGATGTTCTATGGATTATATTATCTTCTGCTATAGAACAAGCGGTGAACTCATTGGTAGAAATGAGAAGCCGAGAGGGAGCAAGACTCTGTAAGGATATGCTTGAAAAGCTTGACATCATCAAGGCTACTGTAGATGAAATTAAAGCGAAATCCGCAGATTTGGTAGATGTATACAAAAATAAGCTTTATGATAAAATAAAAGAAATGACAAAGGACGTACAATTTGACGAAAATAGGCTTTTGACTGAGGTTGCAATTTTTGCTGATAAGTCTAGTACAGACGAGGAAATAGTGAGACTTAATAGTCATATTGAAGAATTTAAAAAGACTTTAAATGTAAAAGGAACAATCGGCAAAAAGTTAGATTTTATTGTACAAGAAATGAATAGAGAAGTTAATACAATTGGTTCGAAGTCTTCGGACTTAGGCGTAGTAAACAATGTAATTGCAATGAAGACAGAGATTGAGAAGATAAGAGAGCAAGTACAAAATATAGAATAAATATAGGAGGTCAAAGGATGGGTATTAAATTAATAAACATAGGTTTTGGCAATATTGTTTCAGCAAATAGGTTAGTAGCAATAGTAAGTCCTGAATCAGCGCCAATAAAGAGAATTATCCAAGAAGCAAGAGATAGAGGTATGCTTATTGATGCTACATACGGCAGAAGAACAAGAGCAGTTATAATAACAGATAGTGATCACATCATTTTGTCAGCAGTACAACCAGAAACTGTTGCACACAGATTAATTGATAAAGAAGACAGCAAGGAACTACCAGAAGAGATAATAGAAGAATAGAATCCTGGAGGGGTAAATGAGTAAGGGGCTACTAATAATAATATCCGGGCCTTCCGGCGCGGGCAAAGGTACTGTTTGCAAGGGGTTAATGTCTATGCAGCTGCCAGAACTTGAGGTTTCCGTTTCGGCAACAACAAGAAAGCCTAGAACTGGAGAGTTAGAAGGAATAAGTTATTACTTTAAAGAAAAAGAAGAATTTGAGCAAATGATAAGTCGTGACGAGTTTATTGAGTATGCAAAGGTTTACGATAACTTCTATGGTACACCTAGAAGCCATGTACAAGAAAAATTAGATAATGGTAAGGATGTAATACTGGAAATTGATATTCAAGGAGCCATGCAGGTGAAGAAGAACAATCCTGAAGGTGTATTTGTATTTATCATGCCGCCATCCTTTGAGGAGCTAAAGAATAGGATAATATCCAGGGGCACAGAAACTCAAGATGATATTATTAAAAGGCTTCACGAAGCATATAAAGAGGTGCGTTTATCCAGGAACTATGATTATATAGTTGTAAATGATGATGCTAATTTAGCTGCAGAAAAAGTAAGAAGCATTATTACAGCAGAAAAGTGCAAGCTTAAAAGATTTAAAATAGACTACAATAGTTACAAGGAGGAATAATATGATATATCCTACACTTAAAGAATTATTGGAAAAGGTAGAGAGCAAATATACTCTTGTTGTTGCAGTATCAAAGAGAGCGAGACAAATTGTTGATGGTCAGCCAAAGCTTACAAAGACAGCGTCAAATAAGCCGGTTACAGTTGCAATAAATGAAATTGCAGAAGGCAAGCTAACCTACGTGAGAAATGCTGATATTACTGATGTTGAAATTGAAGAGCAAACTGGTGAAAGCAATGCTCAGCAATAAAAACATTGTTTTAGGGGTCTCTGGAGGAATAGCTGCTTACAAGGCTTGTGAACTAACCAGCAGATTAAAAAAGCAAAGTGCCAATATAGATGTGATTATGACAAAGTCAGCTGCCGAATTTGTGACGCAACTGACTTTTCAATCATTGTCCCTAAATCAAGTTATAACAGATATGTTTGAGAAGCCAAAACACTGGGAGATTGAGCACATCTCTTTGGCAAAAAAGGCTGACTTAATTGTTATTGCTCCAGCAACTGCAAATGTTATTGGCAAGCTTGCAAACGGCATAGCTGACGATATGCTGACAACGACAGTTATGGCCTCAAAGGCTATCAAACTAATCGCTCCTGCAATGAATACCAACATGTATGAAAATATCATTGTACAAAGGAACATAGAGACTTTGAAGCAGTTAGGCTATTATTTTATTGAGCCTATGGAAGGCCGATTAGCATGCGGCGATATAGGCAAGGGTAAAATGGCAGAGCCTGAATTAATCGAAGATAAAATAAAAGAGCTGCTATTAGCAAAACAAGATTTAGTAGGGAAGACCGTATTAGTAACTGCAGGTCCTACCATAGAAGCCCTTGATCCAGTAAGATTTATTACCAACCACTCAACAGGAAAAATGGGTTTTGCAATTGCAGAAAAGGCAGCAGCAAGAGGGGCGAAGGTGTATCTGGTATCAGGTCCTTCTAATTTGTCTACACCCCATGGAGTTGAAAGATACAATGTTGAGTCTGCATTAGATATGTATGACGCAGTAATGAAGCTTATGGAAAAAGCAGATATAATCATTAAAAGCGCAGCTGTTGCTGATTATAGAGTCTCAGAAATAAGCAACGAAAAAATTAAGAAATCAGAAGAAGAGTTTGTAATTAAGCTAAAGAAGAATCCTGATATATTGCAGGAATTGGGTAAAATTAAGGGTAGTAAAGTGCTTATTGGCTTTGCTATGGAAACTCAGAATTTAATAGAAAATGCTAAGGCTAAGGTTTTAAAGAAGAACTTGGACTTTATTGTTGCAAATGATCTTAAGACAGAGGGTGCAGGCTTTGCCGCTGATACCAATGTGGTGAAAATCATAGATAAAAACGGTATTGTCGAAGACATCCCGATTATGAAAAAGAGTAACCTAGCTGATATAATATTAGACAAGGCAATTAGTGTTTATAAGTAGATGACCAAGGTTACGTTTCCATAGGAAGCGCAGCCTCGTGTCATCCTTTTTTTGTAGACTTAGGGAGGGGGCGATTACATGAATACTTGGAACAAAAGCTTAGTAGAAATCCATTTAGCGGTTTTATTATTTGGGGTTTCTGGGTTGTTTGGGAAATTACTGTCGCTGCCATCCATTATTATTGTTTTAGGAAGAGTCTGTTTTTCTAGCATATTTCTATTATTCTTACTATTATATATCAAGAAAGATATAAGACTTAAAGAGAAGAAACATTATTTCTATTTAATAATAATGGGTGTAATATTAGCAATTCATTGGACAACATTTTTTCAATCTATTCAAGTATCTACAGTGGCAATCGGATTACTTGCCTTTTCAACATTTCCGGTTTTCGTCACCTTTCTTGAGCCATACTTTTTCAAAGAGCGTATTAAGCTATCTAATGCTGTGATAGCTATCATTGCATTCCTAGGTGTTGTACTTGTAATTCCAAGCTTTGAACTTGGAAATAACGTGACTCAAGGTGTTATATGGGGGTTAGTTTCGGGCTTTACATATGCCATTCTTTCAATACTTAATAAAAAATATGTAAGAGAATATTCAAGTGTGGTCATAGCTTTTTATGAGCAGTTTGTAGCTGCAGTAATATTGATTCCTTTTTACTTTTTGCAAAATCCTGTTATCCAAGCAGACGACATGTTGCTGCTTGCTTTATTAGGAGTCGTTTTTACTGGAATTTCTCATCTGCTATTCATTAATAGCTTAAAAAATATTAAAGCTCAAACGGCCGGAATTATTTCAAGCCTTGAGCCGGTTTATGGTATTATTTTTGCAGCTTTTTTATTAAGTGAAATTCCAAGTTTAAGAGAAGTACTTGGGGGAATAGTTATTTTAGGCGCAGTTTTTTATTCGACGATTAGATCCAGATAAATAATAAAGTCAATATTTTGTCTTTTTTAATGTATGAAAATATAATCTGTCATTAAAAAGCACGGGATGACAGGATACTCAAATACTTTCATAGTACCATGTATATAGGAGGTGTATGCATTGGAATCGCTTAATAAAATGATGGATGCTATTAATTACATGGAGATGAACATGGAGGAGCAAATAAATATTGAAAATATTGCAAAGATAGCATGCTCTTCGCCTTTTCATTTTCAACGAATGTTTCATATGCTCACTGGCTTTACTGTGGCTGAATATATTCGAAACAGGAAATTAACCCTAGCGGCACAAGAACTGGCGATAATATCTAATGTCAAAGTAATTGACATCGCCTTAAAGTATGGATATGAATCACCAGAGTCATTCTCAAAGGCATTCCGAAGAGCACATGGAATTACGCCGACTGCAGCAAGGGCATCTGGGGCAAAGCTCAAGGCTTTTCCACGCATCTCTTTCCATTTATCATTGAAGGGAGATAAGGATATGGATTACAGAATAATTCAAAAAGAAGCATTTAAGGTTATTGGCGAGGTAGTTAAAGTATCAACAAAAGATGAAGGACATCACATGAAAATCACTGAATTTTGGGGTAAATGTAATACCGATGGAACATGCAAAAGAATCAGTGACATAGACAACACACAAAACATGCTTGGCATAAGCATGGAGTTTGAAGATGAAAAGGAGCAGTTTTCATATATGATTGCTATAGAAGACGTGAATAACTCTGCAGCAATTGGCTATGACACCAGAGAAATACCAGCTGCTAATTGGGCAGTGTTTTCATCAGTAGGACCGATGCCACATGCAATTGTTAATCTACTTTCAAGGATTTATCAAGAATGGTTCCCTGCAACGGGCTATGAGCAAGCAAATGCGCCGGTGCTTGAAGTTTATTTTCCTGGCGATACTTCATCACAGGAATACAAGTGTGAAATCTGGATACCCATAGTAAAAAAATAATACACGAGTAATTAGAGGGTATACCGAGATTAAGGTATACCCTCTTTAAATGCTGTAATTGTAGAAAATTTTGATTTAAGTATTCTTCAAAATGGAATAATTACTATATGTATGATAAAATTTAATTTTAAATCTTTTATTTATGGAATGTGAGGTAAATTAAATTGAAATATTCTCATGAAAATAAGGAAGATACAATAACATCTTCTCCTGATATACATCGCGACAATCTGAGAATTGACTGCGAAAAATGCTTTGGCTTTTGCTGTGTTGCGCTATACTTTTCAGCCTCAGAGGGCTTCCCTGCCGACAAGGATGCGGGTAAGCCTTGTCTCAACCTGCAATCAGACTTTAGCTGTAAAGTTCACAAGGACCTTAGAAGTCTAGGGCTTAAAGGCTGCACGACCTATGACTGCTTTGGTGCAGGTCAAAAGGTTGCACAAATCACCTATGACGGACGTGATTGGCAGCAAGCTCCAGAATCAGCTAGACAGATGTATGAGGCATTTCTCTTTATGAGGCAGCTCCATGAAATGCTCTGGTATCTGACAGAAGCATATGTATTGCAACCAGCTGGTCGTGTACAAGGTGAGATTAAAACAATGCTAAATAAGACGGAAAGTCTTACACTTCTTAGTGATGATGCACTATTAAAACTGGATTTGGAAGCGCACCGAGCAGCTGTAAATGCATTAATTCTACAGACCAGTGAATTAATCCGAAGCAAAATTCGCAAGGGGCAGACAGCTCTTTCAAAGCGTAAAAAGGTTCTTGGGCGAGGATTAGACCTGATAGGTACAGATCTCAGAAAAACCGACCTTAGGGGTGAAAATTTGAGAGGTGCTTACCTTATTGCAGCAGATCTCAGCGGAGTAGATTTAAGCTTTGCAGACCTCATAGGAGCGGATCTCAGAGACACAAACATTAGCGGGGCAGACCTCGCCCGTAGTATGTTTATTACACAAGCTCAGATTAACGCAGCAAAGGGTAATTCAGAAACAAAGCTGCCTAAATCACTTTCTAGACCCATACATTGGCAGATATAATTGAACGTAGGAGGCGGTTTTGGCATCTTCTTGATTCATCAGAAATGATGCTCCACGCAGCCTCGTGTAATAGCCAACATGACAGTGATAAGAATCCAATAGGGTTCTTTTTTATTTGAAATATTTGGTTATATACCATGGTATAAACTTATAAAATGCAATATAATAAAAATACAAATATCCAGAAATAGGAATAATTAATAAATATTACTTTAATAAATATTAACATAGGAGGGGCAGCAGTGAACAGAAAAAAGGTGTTAAAATGGATGGTTGGTATTGTTGCTGGTATTTTATTAATATGGGTAGGGACTATTGTATTTGACAAAGTCACCTATCAAGAAACCTTTTTTTCAGAAAATGTAGAAATCGGGAGTACACCACCAAATCTAAGCTATGGCGGTATTGTAGCAGAAAAAGGAGACTGGATTTACTACCGAAATCATAGTGATAATGATTGGCTTTATAAAATCAAGAAGGATGGGACAGAGAAAACCAAAATTATCGATGATGCCCCCTATAACATTAACGTAATAGGCGATTGGATTTACTATTCCAATGAATATTACTACGGTCATATTTATAAAATCAAAACCGATGGCACTGAGCGGACACCTGTCAATGAAGATATGACGGATTATATTATGGTAAAGGGAGACTGGATTTACTTTACAAGCATTGGAACTGACATAGGTGGAACGGATTATCAAATGAGGAAGATAAGTGTTTCGGACAACAATGAGAAAAGTCTACTTGAGATGAATCATAAAGTAACCAGGATGCAATATAGAAATATTACAAAGGACTCAATTTACTTTGTACTTCAATCGCAGAATTCATGGTTGTATAAAAGTGACCTTGAAGGCAAGCATTTAAAAATAGTCAATAAAGAAGCATCCTACTTTATTTATATACTTGAGGATTGGTTATATTATGTCAATGGCAGCGATGATTTCAAGCTATATAGAATGAAGTTAGACGGAAGCAATAAAACTAAGCTTAATGACGATAAGACAGGAACTATCAATTTCAAGGACGGATGGATATATTACAACAATAGAAGTGATGAAGGGAAAATCTATAAGATCCGCTTAGATGGCAGCGGAAAGACAAAGGTATCTGATATTAACTATCAGAAGATCAGTATAGCAGGGGATTGGATATACTATCCTGTAGATAATTATGGAACAACATACAGGGTAAGGATAGATGGAACAGCAAATGAATTGGTGGAGTAAATCAAATGCTTAGGTTGGCAGCCTACGCTCAATAAATAAAGAACTATTTTTTTAGATAGTTCTTTATTTATGTATTGCCAGGAAATGGTTGCTGCATTAGTATTATGTTATACGATATATCGCATAACATAATATATGTGATAAAGCTTAAGAGAGGTGATAGTATGCCATACACAGGAGGACCAATGACAGAGGCTATGTATTATGTTCTGCTGGCATTAATGAACCCTAATCACGGATATCAATTGATGAATGCAGTTAGTACTATATCAAATGAACGGGTGCGCATGGGGCCAGGAACATTGTATGGAGTGCTTGCTCGCATGCAAAGTGATGGACTGATTATTATTGAAAGTGATGATGGCAGGAGAAAGACTTATGCCATTACACCAGATGGTAAATCTGCATTGATGCAGGAATATAAGCGACTTATGGCTTTAGTTGAGGATGGAGCAATTTTGAAGGAGGGTGACATTTAGTGAGTAAGACAGTATTAAAGTTACGCCCTAATGATTATTGGCGAATTGGTGAGCATGAAAGCTGGTTTACTGATATGGCAGCCAAAGGTTTGCATCTTAAAAAGACTGGCCCCATATTTGCGAAATTTGAAAAAGGTAAGCCGAAGGATATGCGATATAGAATTGACGTTAAAGAAGATCGGTTGACAGATGTGCAAAAGGAATTATACAAGGAATATGGTTGGGAATTTGTTGCGAAATCTGGCAAATTCAATGTTTTTTCGTCCCCTGGGGATATAGGAACTCCAGAACTGCACACTGATGCTTCAGAACAAAGCTATACACTGGAATTCCTTGATAAGAATTACCGCCAAAATGTAATAGCAATGTCTATTACAATACTTTTCATAATAGGTACATTTTTTACTATGCTTTTCTTAATCAAGACACCCTTTCTTTCTATAATAGAGGGTGGATATCTTCAGCAAAGCCTTGTTATAGTCATTAATCTTTATACTTTTTACTCCATAATACAAGCCAGCCGTTCTATTAGAGCTCTTAGAAAGTCGCTATTTGAAGGAAAACCCATAAACCATCATGGGAATTGGCATAAAAGTATATGGATAAGAAGATTTGTTAGTGTTAGTTTTATTATTATAGCTATTGCAACTATGGTTCTTCCCATAATGGCGCTAACTAAGATGGAAACCTATGCATTGCCTGAAGGAGAAATAGGTTTGCCTATAGTGCGATTGGAAGAGATAGAAAACAACCCTGATTTGGAACGAATATCTTATCCTATGAATGATGAAGTTGATTGGAACAATAGTATCAGGTATAATTGGGACCCTTTAGCAACAACTCAATATGATATAAACGAGCAAGGAGTTGTTTCAAGTGGTATGTGGAAGGATGGAAGTGGCAAATATTCTCCAAGTATTAGCACACAGTTTTACAAATTAACCTTTTCAGGAATGGCAAAGGGACTAGTTAATGATTTAATAAAGCGTAATTTGTATAGAAATGATGTAGAAATTCAAAATGTAACACATACTGATTTTGATAATCTGTATATTGTTGAAGACAATGAAACAAAACAAATTTTTGCTTCTGTTGGCAAGAATGTGCTTTATCTAAGGTATCATGGATATGCAGATATTGAACATATAATTACTTTGGCAGCAGAAAAGCTCTCCATAGCTTCAAAGTAGAAGTAAGTAGAAAACCTTGTCAAAATTATGCTATAATCATAAAAAACAATCAGATAAAGAGAGGGATAAAATGAACAAAAAAGCTTTATTTATAGTACTATGTACTCTTACAATGTTATTTACTAGCTGCCAACCCAAAAGTAGCACTCAAGCAGGTATAGATGTGAATCAATTGGCTCCGCCCAAGACAGGGGAGACAATTGCTATTATACATACATCTATGGGAGATATAAAAGTAAAGTTCTTTGAAAAGCAAGCGCCAAAAGCCGTTGAGAACTTTATAAAGCTGTCAGAGAAGGATTATTATGACGGTTTAACCTTCCATCGAGTTATGGCAGAGTTTATGGTACAGGGCGGTGACCCAACAGGCACAGGAGCGGGTGGTGAAAGCATCTATGGAAAGCCCTTCGAAGATGAGTTCAATCCTAATCTCCATAACTTCAGAGGTGCATTGTCTATGGCTAACAGCGGAGCAAATACAAATCAAAGCCAGTTCTTTGTTGTACAAAGGAAAGAAACCGGTGAGGACGTAGATCAGTGGATGCAGAGAAACAAGTTAAATGCAGAGGTTCAGAAGGTATACAAAGAAACTGGTGGAACACCATGGTTGGATAACAAGCATACTGTGTTTGGGCAGGTTTTTGAAGGAATTGAAGTAGTAGATAAGATAACTGAAGTTCAAGTTGATAGCGATGCTAGGCCAATAGAAGAAGTAAAAATACTGGATGTAGAAATTCTGACATATTAATATTTAGAGAAGGGAGGTAGTGTCAAAAGCTACCTCCCTTTGTCTTTTTATGCTATAATCATAGCAGTAGAAAAGGAAGGAGGCTGCTTGGATGCCGCAAATATTCGCAGAAATCATCATTAACAATAAGTCAAAAGCAACGGACAAAGTATTTCATTATGCAGTACCTGACAGCCTTATAGATAAGATGCAGCCGGGCTGCAGAGTGATTGTGCCCTTTGGAATGTCCAACAAGCATATGGAAGCCTATGTGATAGGATTGACAGATCATGTTGATATACCAATAAAGCGCATAAAAGAAATTAGCAGCCTAATTGATGATTATCCGTTGATTCCCAGCAAAATGCTGAAGCTGGTTGAATGGATGAAAGAAAAATACATTTGCTTTTACATAGATGCTATACAAACAGTAATCCCAACCCCTATAAGAACCAAGTCAACCAGCGTCATTGAGTTGGTAGAAGAAAACTATGAAGCAAAAAAACAGCAGCTTATCAAAAATGAGACTTTGATAGAGCTATTAGAATACCTAGAGAACAATGACGGCAGTGCAAGCATAGGAGATTTGAAATCCTATTTCAGCAATATAAAGCTAGAGTATTTCTTAAAAAAGCTCCTTGATCATAATATAATAGCCAAGAGGCAAATTATCAAAAGTAAACTAGGCAAGAAAATTGATAAATTGCTCTACATAAACCAAAATATCAATGCAGAACTAAGCAAAAGTGCAGTTAAACAAAAGGAACTGCTGGATTATATTACTAGTAATCCGGGGGTATCTACAACGAAACTAAAGTCAATTTATAAGGGCTGCGATTCCTCTATAAAAACACTTTTAAACAAAAACTACATAAATATTATTGAAAAAGAAGAATATCGATATGGAGAGCAGCGAATTTATGAAGATAAGTATTTTTTGCTGACAGACATGCAAAACCAAGCTATTGCAGATATTGAGAAGAATTTTACAATCCAAAGAAATGTACTGCTTCATGGTGTTACTGGCAGCGGAAAAACCGAAGTTTATCTTGATCTTATAGAAAAATACATAGCTATGGATAAAGATTGCATCATATTGGTGCCTGAAATTTCCTTGACGCCACAAATGATTACAAGGTTCAAAGGCAGGCTAGGAGACAAGATAGCTGTTTTGCATAGCGGACTTAATGAGGGCGAAAAATATGATGAATGGCGAAAAATCAAAACAGGTGAGGTAAAGGCTGTTGTAGGTGCCAGATCTGCAATATTTGCACCTTTTGCAAATCTGGGTATTATAATAATAGATGAGGAACATGAAAATACATATAAATCTGAGATTAAACCAAAATACGTAACTAGAGAAGTTGCAGAAAAACGCTGTCAATTAGAGGGTGCGCACCTTATTATGGGCACAGCAACACCCTCTATAGAAAGCTATTATAGGGCTCAAATCGGTGAATTAGGGTTGGTTGAGCTGCCTGATAGAATTAACGGCAGGGAAATGCCTGAGGTTTTTGTAGTAGACATGAGAGAAGAGCTAAAACAGGGCAATAAGACCATCTTTAGCCAGAAGCTGACTGATGAAATACTCAAAACATTAAAGGATGACAATCAACTGATACTCTTCTTAAATAGAAGAGGTCATTCCACCTTTGTATGCTGCAGAGAATGTGGTTTGGTGATGAAGTGCCCAAGATGCAGCATTTCACTTACCTATCATATGAACAACGATAATTTGAGTTGTCATTATTGTGGGGTATTAAAACCAAATCCAAAGCTTTGTCCTAAATGCGGCAGCAAAAATATAAAGTATTTTGGCGTAGGAACGCAAAAGTTAGAGAAGGAGTTTCAAAAGAAATTTTGCATAAAGAACACCCTTAGAATGGATGCTGATACTACAAGATTCAAAAATTCCCATCAATCAATATTAGATATTTTTAGAAGTGGTAAATCTAAAGTGCTTTTGGGAACTCAAATGATATCCAAGGGCTTGGATTTTCCAAATGTAACATTGGTTGGCGTGATAACAGCGGACACAAGCATCAATTTACCGGACTTTCGTTCAGCAGAAAAAACCTTCCAGATGATTGCACAGGTAGCAGGCAGATCTGGAAGAGGAAGCAAGGAAGGCAACGTAATAGTTCAGACCTATACACCAGAGCATTACAGCATAAAATTTGCGCAGACACACGACTATATTGGCTTCTACAACGAGGAAATTAAGCTCCGAAGAGAGCTTGCATATCCACCCTTTGCCCACTTGGCAAACATCATAATTGGTGGCTTGGATGAAGGTAAAGTAATTAAATCGGCCAATGAAATAGGAATATATCTTGACTACGAAATAAAGAAATTTGAATGTATTGAAAAGCTGGGACCTTCTACAGCGCCTCTTTCAAAAATAAAAAGTAAGTATCGTTGGCAAATAATACTGAAGGGCAGCAGCGAGTTAGAGCTGCGTGAAATACTTCAAAATCTGGTTTTATCAAAATATACAGATATTGACGGCATAAACTTAAGCATTGATATAAACCCTAACAATATGCTATAAAAGTCAATAATATATCATATAAAACATAATAATAATGTATAATAAATTGTATTATGGAATAAAAAGGAGAGGTTTCGATGGCAATAAGAATAATAAGAAAAGATGATGATGAAATTTTAAGAAAGATATCAAAAAAAGTTGATGTTATAGATGATAGAATATTAACGCTGCTAGATGATATGAAGGATACCATGTATGATGCAGAAGGGGTAGGACTTGCAGCACCACAGGTAGGTGTACTTCGCAGAATAGCTGTTGTAGATATTGGAGAAGGATTAATAGAGTTAATCAATCCAGTTATCGTTTTTGAAGGCGGAGAAGATATCGATGAGGAAGGTTGTTTAAGTCTGCCAGGAAAAAATGGAGCAGTATGCAGACCTAAGAAGGTAATCGTAAGGGCTCAAAATAGACATGGAGAGACCTTTGAAATAAGCGGTACAGATTTGCTGGCAAGGGCATTTTGTCATGAAATAGACCACCTAAACGGTATTTTATTTATTGATAAGGTTATTGCCGATAATAAATTAGAAAAAAAGTAAGGGCATCGCTGAAAGGGTGAACGTTAGATGAGAATTGTTTTTATGGGAACACCAGATTTTGCAGTACCCTGTTTACAGATCTTGATAGACAATCAACATCAGGTTGTTGGTGTTATCACACAGCCTGACAGAGCAAAAGGAAGAGGTAATAAATTGACACCTCCACCGGTAAAGGTGTTGGCAGAAAAATATGATATACCTGTTTACCAGCCTGAAAAGGTAAAAACACCTGAATTCGTTGAAATACTTAGGGAATTAGCGCCTGAGGTTATTGTTGTAGTGGCTTTTGGACAGATTTTATCACAAGCAATATTAGACATACCACCAAAGGGATGTATCAACGTCCACGGCTCTCTTTTGCCAAAGTATAGAGGGGCTGCCCCAATTCAGTGGAGTATAATCAATGGTGACAAGACTACTGGCGTGACCACAATGTATATGGATAAGGGCGTGGACACAGGAGACATGATCATAAAGAGGGAATTTGATATTAGTGACAAAGACACCTATGAAACCTTGCACAATAAGATGTCAGTGATTGGTGCGGAAGTATTGATAGAAACCCTAGAGCTAATAGAACAAGGGGTAGCACCTAGAACACCCCAAAATCATGAGCTTCATACCTATGCTCCTATGCTGGATAAAAACACCGGTAAGGTTGATTGGACGAAATCAGCTAGAGAAATCAGTAATTTAATTAGAGGCACTCATCCATGGCCAGGTGCTTACAGCACATACATGGAAAAAAAATTCAAGATTTTAAACAGCGAGATTTTTGATGAAAATACAATTAATGCTGAGGCTGGCAAAATAAAAGAAATAGGCAAGGATTTTATCTTAGTGAGCTGTAGCAAGGGTTTCATCAAGATTATGGAGCTTCAGTTTGAGAATGAAAAAAGAATGGGTGTGGAAGCCTATTTAAGAGGACACGATATAATTAACAACACAATACTTTTGTAGGAGGTATTAGTTTATGTTTGGATATGGATTTTTTGACCCTACATTTATTATACTGTTACCAGCAATTATATTTGCAGCTTATGCTCAAAGCAAAATCAATTCTACCTTTAATACATATTTAAGGGTTAGAAACAGCAATGGATATACGGGCTTTCAAGTTGCACGTACAATTTTAGATAATCATGGATTGCAGGATATCCCAATAGAACTTATACCAGGACATTTGACAGATCATTATGACCCTCGAAACAGGTCACTCAGATTATCCAACGCAGTTTATAACGGTGATTCACTTGCCTCTGTGGGTGTGGCGGCCCACGAATGCGGCCATGCGGTTCAGCATCAGGAAGCTTATATACCTTTGACTGTAAGAAATACAATCGCACCAATAGCATCCATAGGATCACGACTGTCTTGGATTTTGGTACTTGCAGGAATGTTCTTTGGTTTCACAGGATTAATCGATTTAGGAATCATATTTTTTACTGCAGCAGTTGTGTTCCAGCTAGTTACGCTGCCTGTAGAATACAACGCAAGCAGCAGAGCTATTGCAATGCTTACAGAATATAATTTAGTTCCTGTAAACGAGATAGGACCGGCAAAGAAGGTTTTAAGCGCCGCCGCCTTGACATATCTGGCAGCAACTATAGTTGCAGTAATGCAACTGCTTAGACTATTGCTGCTTAGAGGAAGACGAGATTAATAGATGAATAGGACTTGAAGGAATGCATAGCTTTGCCTTGCATTCCTTTGATATTATCTAAATATATACAAAAGATGGAGTGTGCATAATGGAAAATTCAGCAAATGCAAGAGAAACAGCAATTATGATTCTAGATAAAGTGCTTAGTGAAAAGGCATATTCAAACTTAGCCTTAAAGCATGGTTTAGAGAACAGCAGTTTAAGCAGGGTAGATAAGGCTTTGGTAACTGAGATCGTAAATGGTACCCTTAAAAATCTAATAAAGCTGGACTATATTGTCAGTCAGTTTGTAAAAACCAATGTAAGCAAGTTGGATAAGCATGTTGAGGACATTTTGAGGACTGGAATCTATCAGATTATGTATTTGGATAGAATACCTGATTCTGCAGTGTGCAATGAAGGGTCTAATTTAGCTCGTAAATACTCAAATGAAGGAGCTGTAAAGTTTGTAAACGGCGTTCTAAGAAACGTAAGCCGAAACAAGGAGAGCATACAGTTTCCCGATAAGGTAAAGGAGCCCTTGCGTTATTTATCTGTTGTTTACTCACACCCGTTGTGGATTGTGGAAAAATGGCTAGGAGAATTCAGCTTTGAATTTACGGAGCAGCTTTTAATTGCAAATAATAAAGTGCCTAATTTTACAATAAGAGTTAATAGACTTAAAACCGATAGAGAAAGCCTTATGAAGATATTAGACCAAGAAGGCATTGAATATGGGGAAGGCTTGTATAACAAAGACGCCTTATATATAAAAGGAACTTCAGCCATTGAAGGCAAGTCTTCCTTTAGACAAGGACTTTATCAAATACAGGATGAAAGCTCAATGTTAGTCGGTCGTGTATTAGACCCAAAACCTGGGGATTTGGTAATAGATGTTTGCAGTGCTCCAGGAGGAAAATCAACTCATGCTGCAGAGCTTATGGAAAACAAGGGTAGAATAATAGCGAGAGATGTATATCAGCATAAGCTTGATCTTATACAACAAAACTGTAAAAGGCTTGGTATTACAATTGTTGAGACAGAGATTTTTGATGGAAAAGAGTTGGATCGTAAGTTAGTGGGCAAGGTAGATAAGGTGCTTTTAGACGCACCTTGCAGCGGACTTGGAGTACTTCGCCGTAAGCCTGATATGAAGCTTAAGAAGACACCTGATAATTTTGATGAGCTTAATAAGCTGCAGCAGCAAATGTTAAGTAAGGCTGCTGAGTATGTTAAACCCCGAGGTGTTTTGGTATACAGCACCTGTACTATAAATAAAAGTGAGAATATTAAGGTAGTAGAAGCTTTTTTAAGAAATAGAGAGGATTTCTATTTGGAGGATTTATCTGAGCTGTTACCTGAGAATCTAGAGTCAAATACAAAAACCAAGGGCTATGTAGAAATTTTCCCTAATATACATGGTATAGACGGCTTTTTCATAGCACGGTTAAGAAGAAAGTAGGAGTAGTATGGAACTAAGGAAAAATATAAAGGATTTCACATTTGAAGAATTGGAAGGCTATATCCTTCAAAATAAACTTCCCAAGTTTCGTGCGGGCCAGATTTTTGAATGGGTTTATAAAGATGTAGAAAGCTTTGATCAGATGACCAATCTGTCAAAGGACTTAATAAGCAAGCTAAAACAAGATTTATATATTGGACGCGCAGAAATTGAAGTAAAGCTTGTATCCAAGGAGGACAATACACGGAAGTACCTTCTGAAGCTAGAGGATGGCAATTCTGTAGAGTGTGTACTTATGGAATACGCATATGGTAAAACCATATGCATCTCTACTCAGGTAGGCTGTCGTATGGATTGCGCCTTTTGTGCTTCAGCAATTGGAGGGCTTACAAGACATATGACCAGCGGTGAAATGCTTGAAGAGGTTATGGCTATAAGCCGTGATATTGGAGAACGTATATCCAATATTGTACTAATGGGTACCGGAGAGCCCTTCGATAATTATAATGAGGTTATAAAATTCTTAAGAACTGTTAATAATCAAAAGGGTATGAATGTTGGACAACGACATATAACCATATCAACCTCAGGCTTGGTGCCTAAAATACTTGAGTTTGCAGAAGAAGAATTTCAGTGTACCTTGGCGATTTCTCTTCATGCAGCAGATAATGCCACAAGAAATACCCTGATGCCAATAAATAAAAGGTATAAGATTGAAGATCTTATAGATGCTTGCAAGACTTACATAAAGAAGACCAATAGAAGGATTACCTTTGAATATGCACTGATAAAAGATATAAATGATAGTGAAGAAAGTGCGTATAAGTTGTTTAAGCTTCTTCGAGGAATGCTTTGTCATGTAAATCTTATACCCATAAATAAGGTTGAAGAAAAAGCCTTTGAGAAGGCGAACAAAGCTTCTATAGATAAGTTTAAAAGCATATTAGAGAGTAATGGGATTGAAGTCACCGTACGCAGAGAGCTTGGAAGCGATATTAATGCTGCCTGCGGTCAACTCAGAAAGCAATACGGCAATAAATGATTCATGGGCTGACCTCAATATGTCAGCCTAGATATATTGATAATAGTGATAGAGGTAGATGTTTTGTACTTAATTATAAGGTGCAAAACATTTTCCTTGATTTATATGTTGTGAAAAAACCATTTTAATACAAAAAAGCAGATGTCTCTACAGATTTTGTATAGATATGACTTTTTCACAGCATATATATACAAATAAAAAAGGATTTTTTGGTATACTGTCGAAAATAGGTGAGTGTTAGTTTATTTTGTATCAAAGACAAACTTGATTTGAGGTGATTGGATGAGGTCAGCAGGCAAAAGTGATGTAGGTTTAGTTAGAAAAATAAATGAAGATGATTTTTTATGTTTAAGATTAAATGACTTGTTAAAGCTTGAAAATCCTGAAGCAGACTTGTATCTTTGTGTAGTAGCTGATGGTATGGGTGGCCGTAATGCAGGAGAGGTAGCAAGTTCAATGGCTGTTCATGAAATTGTGGAATTTATAAAAGAAAAACACCTGGATGTACTGCTTAAAAAGGGTGCGTCAGAGGAAAAAATATTTGACCTGATAAGAGAAGCCATATACTACAGCAATGACAGAATTTACAAGAAATCACTTTTAAACAGTGAATTCGTTGGAATGGGTACAACCTTATCCATGATATTGATAAAGGATAACACTCTTTTTTATGGACATGTTGGAGATAGTAGAATTTACATAATTAGAGAGAATGAAATCACAAAGATTACTGAGGATCATTCCTTGGTTGCGGAGCTAGTTAGACAGGGTACTATAAAGCCGGAAGAGGCTTTTAAGCATCCTCAAAAAAATATCATAACCAGAGCTTTAGGTACTGAGTATAATATTGAGGTTGATTTGGGCAAACATGAAATGAAGGATGAAGATTATATATTATTATGTTCAGACGGTTTATCAAATCTTATTCTTGACAATGAGATTATGGAAATCGTGTTATCAGCTAAGGATGTAGATCAGGCTTGTGACAATTTGATTGTTAAAGCCAAGGAAAATGGCGGCTTTGACAATATTACCGTTGTAGTTATTCATAACAGCAAGGGTGGTGAATATAATGATAGGTAGAGTTTTAGGCAACAGATATGAAATATTAGAGAAAATCGGCGGCGGTGGAATGGCATTGGTTTATAAGGCTACATGCAGACTGCTTAACCGTTTTGTTGCTGTTAAGATACTTAGAGCGGAGTTTACTGAGGATGAAGAATTTGTAAAGAAATTCAAACGAGAATCTCAAGCTGCAGCAAGCTTATCACACCCTAACATAGTTGGTATATATGATGTTGGTATGGAAGACAATATTTATTATATTGTCATGGAATATATAAAAGGACATACTCTGAAGGATTTAATAAAGCAAAAGGGCTCTATAGGAGTAGACTTTGCAACAAATATTGCCATACAGATATCCTCAGCCTTGGAACATGCGCACAAAAATCATATCGTGCATAGGGATATAAAGTCGCATAACATTTTGATTAAAGAGGACAACACTGTAAAGGTTACTGACTTCGGGATAGCTCGTGCTGTTTCCTCAAGTACTATTACCAATACAGGCAATGTAATCGGCTCAGTGCATTATTTTTCACCAGAACAGGCAAGAGGTGGATATACCGACGAGAAGTCCGATATATATTCCTTAGGTGTTGTTATGTATGAAATGCTTACTGGTAGACTGCCTTTTGAGGGTGAGTCTCCTATTGCTGTGGCACTTAAGCATATACAGGAAGAGCCCGTAAGGCCTTCTGATATCAACCCTAAAATACCTAAGAGTATTAATGACATTATTTTAAAATGTATGGATAAGGATGTTAATAATAGGTATAACAGTATGTCTGAAATTATAAGTGATTTAAGACAATCTCTTGTTATGCCTAATGGAGACTTTGTAAAAAGAAATAAGTTTAATGATCAAAATACACAGGTTTTAAAGCCTATAAAGTTTGATCAGTTAAACTCTGACTCTGCTGGGACACAAAAGGGATTATTTGAAAATAGCGGCAGGCAATATAACGTTGCAGATGAAGAAGCACCCAGAACAGAAAATAAGAAAAAGCATACCAAGATGACTATTTTAGCTATTGTAGGTGGTTTAATACTTGCATTGGCAGTGGGGGGACTTATTCTTGGCTTAGTTAATTTCTTTAGTGTAAAAGAAGCCGTAGTACCTGATTTGGCTAACCTTACAGAGGCGCAGGCAAGACAAAAGCTTTCTGAGGTAGGACTGGAATTGGTTGTATCGGATACCGTACCTAATAAGGATGTACAAGCGGGACTGATAATAATGCAGGACCCAAAAGCCAATCAGAAAAATAAGATTATCAACCCTGTTAGAGTAACCATTAGTGAAGGCCCTAGAAAGGTTGTAGTTCCTTCCTTAATTGGACAGAGCTATGACAAAGTGGACTTGATGCTAGAAAAAGAAGGCTTGGTAGAAGGAAAGGTTGATCAGAAATATAGTGAGTATCCAAACGCCATTGTAATTGAGCAGAGTATTGTTGCTAATACACAGGTTGACGAGGGTACAGTTGTTGATTATGTAATAAGCATGGGACCAGAGAAATTTTTAATGCCAAATTATATTGGCAAAAACATTGAAGAGGTTAAGTCAGACTTGATTGTAAAGGATTTAATCTTGGGAAATATAGCTTACGAAAGCAGCAATGTGTATGCGAAGGATACCATCATTATACAAAGCATTATTCCAGGTACTGAAGTTAGTAGAAAAGGTGTTGTTGATTTTACAGTCAGCAAAGGCAAGGAAAGCAGCAATAATGCGCCGCTTTTATTATCAGTACCTCTTCCAGAGGGCAAAGACAGAATGAAGGTTGTAGTGCAAAAGGTACAGAATAACATCATTGAACGTATTCATGAAGCCTACCATTCTTCAGGAGAGAGTCCTTTGGAAATTCCTATAACTGGGCATGGAAAGGTGACGTTTGAAATATATATTGATGGAGTATTTGACGAAAGTGTGGAATATGATTTTAAATAAAAGAGGAGTTATTCTATGAAAACAGGTGTCATAACCAAAGGAATTGGCGGTTTTTATTATGTTGATACAGGGGAAGCAATTTATGAATGTCGTGCAAGAGGCAAATTTAGGCTTATGGATATTTCACCTCTAGTAGGGGATGTAGTTGACATAGAGGTTGATGATGTCTCAAAAAAAGGTTATATGCTTGAAATTCATACAAGATCAAACGAAATGGTAAGACCTGCAATCGCCAACGTTGATCAGGTAATGGTGGTTTTCGCTGCCAAGAGCCCTGACATAAATATGACACTGCTTCAAAAGTTTTTGATTTATGCAGAACAAGTAGGATTAAATATCGTAGTATGCATAAATAAAATTGACCTAGATGAAAATCAGGATTATAAGGCTGTTATGGAGATGCTTCAAAGCATACCTTATAAGGTGATAACAACTAGTACTAAGAAGCTCATTGGAATAGACGACCTTAAACTAGCCCTTAAGGACAAAACTACTGTATTTGCTGGACCATCCGGTGCTGGGAAATCATCGCTTCTTAACCTTGTACAAGAAGGCTTGATGCTCAAAATCGGCGATTTAAGCAAAAAGATTGATAGAGGAACCCATACAACAAGACACGCTGAGCTTATCAATCTGAATATGGGTGGAAGAGTAGCGGATACACCGGGTTTTACATCCTTAGAGTTAAATAATATTGAACCGGAGATGCTTGAGGAATTATTTCCTGAGTTTCGTAAATATAAAGACTGCAAGTTTACAAGATGCCTGCATGACAGTGAACCACAATGCGGCGTCAAGGCAGCATTGCAGGATGGCAAGATTTCAACTATGAGATACGATTACTACTTAAGCTTGCTAAAAGAGCTTAAGGCAATTAGGAGGTACAAATGATTAAACTAGCACCATCTATTCTTTCTGCTGATTTTGCTAATTTAGAGAGAGATATAAAGATGATTGAACAGGCAGGAGCTGAGCTGCTGCATATAGATGTAATGGATGGACATTTTGTTCCTAATATTACCATAGGCGCACCGGTTGTAAAGAGTTTAAAAAAAGTAAGCAATCTAGTATTAGATGTTCACCTGATGATAAGTTCACCGGAGAACTATATTGTAGACTTTGCAGATGCGGGGGCTGACATTATTACTGTACATGCTGAAGCGGCGACGCATTTGCACAGATTGATTCAAATGATTAAGAAAGAAGGCTGTAAGGCTGCTGTGGCGTTGAATCCAGCAACATCTCTAAGTGTTTTGGACTATGTACTAGAAGACTTGGACATGGTGCTTATTATGAGTGTGAATCCCGGCTTTGGAGGTCAAAAATTTATACCTTCTGCATTGGATAAGATTAAGAAGCTGCGCAGTATGATAAATGAAAGAAACTTAAATATCGACATCCAGGTAGATGGTGGAATAGGCATAGATAATATCGCTGAGGTAGTAAGCTGCGGCGGGAATATAATAGTGGCTGGCTCTGCAATATTTAACGCCCCTGACCCTACCCTAGCCATAAAGAAAATGAAAGAAGCAGTTAGGGCATAGGTATGAAAGCGGCAATTATTTGCAATGGATGTATAGAAAATTATGATGTCATAAAGGAAAAGCTCACGGGGGTAGACTTTATCATATGTGCTGACGGTGGTACCAGACACGCATATCATATGAACATAATTCCAGATATTATAATTGGAGATATGGATTCTTCCAAGGATGAATACATAGAATATTATATAAGCAAAGAGGTTCCAATAATAAGATACAGTTCAGACAAGGATAAAACAGATACACATATATGTATAGAATATGCCATGGAGAAATATGATGAAATTTTGCTGCTGGGAGCCACCGGTGCAAGATTGGATCATACTTTAGGAAATATAAGCATACTTAGACTAGCTGCAGATAAAGGGAAGACCGCTTGTATTATCGATGAAAAAAATGAAATTTATGTAGTGAAAGATGGTATAAGGCTGGAAGGCAACGTAGGCGACATATTGTCACTGCTTCCGCTTAGCAGCAAGGTGGAGGGGATTAACTTAAAAGGTGTATCATATCCTCTTCAAAATGCAGTTATGGAAATAGGAAATCCCTACGGTGTAAGCAATCGCTTTAATGAAAGTGAAGTTGTGCTAACTATAGCATCCGGATATATGATTGTAATAAAATCCAAAGATTAATTTTAATAGACAGACTCATTTTAAACTCTGCACGAGTATTATATAGTGTAGAGTTTTTTTATTTGAGCAAAGCAAAAAAACATGAAAGGAAGGCGAGGGCATGAGATATACATCCAGAAAGAAATCTGGGCTTTTGGCTATGTTTCTTGGAGTTATGCTGTTATCGAGGTTTTCGCCGGATTGGTTGTTTTATACGGTGCTTGCGGCTGCTGCAATATTTATGCTGTATTTAGTTTATTACTATTCCAGTTATTAAGCATTTAATTATTTGGAGGTGTCTATATGAGTATTAAAAGAAGAAAGAGAGTAATAGGCATATTGGTTCTCGCCACAGGGATTGGAATACTACTAGCTGTAACAGTGCCCTTTATTGGATGGATAATATTCTCTTCAATATGCTTGATATGTGCCGGAGTGTATCTGTTAAAGTTTTAAAACAAAAAAACTGCTTAACAAATTGTTAATGCAGCTTATGTGGACAAAACTTTTATTGAATTATTATTACAAAGGAAACACTTAAGGGTATGCTATGCAGAAAACATGTCTGTTTTTCTATACATAAATATACTGATTTTTTCCTTTAAATAATAAAAAGCGCGAAAACGCGCTTTTATTATATTGCTCTTTGAACCTTACCTGATCTTAAGCATCTAGTGCATGCATCAACTCTCATTGGAGTGCCATTAACAATAGCTCTAACTGTTCTTATATTTGGTAACCAAACTCTTCTAGTATGTCTATTTGAGTGACTTACCTTATTTCCTGAAATCATACCTTTTCCACATACTTCGCAATTTCTTGCCATGTATATACACCTCCTTCACAGCGGACTATCCAACTAAAACAATAATATAATATCATAATGCTTGGCAATTGGCAACTATATGTTGAAAATTACATTATATTAATATTATCTGATATTAGCTTTTCAAAGCAATATTATTTGCCAAAAACATTATAACATACAAAGCAATACGTTTTGCACTAAACATTTAATTTAATTATTATAATATAAAATATACTTTATTCATATATTGAGAAAAATACATTTTTGATAAACTTATCAGATGATTTTTGATTAGTCTATGGTGAAGTATTCTATAGCATAGATTATTAATAGTATGCAAACATGGAAATAATACTGAAATACGATAATATTCCATGAGTTAATAATATTATTTGTTGAAGATTATATATATATAATATAAAATATATTTATTAACTAAAAAAATTCATTAAATGTAATAAAATCCAATAGGAGGAGATAATATGCCAGCAAAATTAAGCAATAAATTTGGAGAAATCCATATATCTGATGATGTATTGGCCAACATAGCCGGACTTGCAACTATTGAGTGCTATGGCTTAGTAGGAATGTCGTCCAAGAATGCCAAAGCTGGTTTAGTTGAGCTCTTAAGAAGAGACAACCTGAGCAAAGGCGTGAAAATATCAACTGAGGGTGAAGATATAGTAGTGGACCTTTTTGTAATAGTTAAATTCGGCACCAAAATATCCACTGTTGCAGACAACATAATCAGTAAGGTAAAATATACCTTGGAAAACATAACAGGGTTAAAAGTAAAAAGAGTAAATTTAAATATACAGGGTGTTAGAGTATAACTTTTCTAAGGAGGTTAAATATAGACTATGAATATTATAGATGGCAATACAATTAAAAATATGATTATTTCGGGGGCAGTCAGCTTAGAAAATAATAAGCATATGGTTAATGCGCTTAATGTTTTTCCCGTTCCAGATGGAGATACAGGAACAAACATGTCTTTGACAATGACTTCTGCTGTAAAAGAAATTAATAATTTGAAGGATATTGAAATACATAATGTTTTTGAGGCAGCGGCCAATGGTACACTTATGGGAGCTAGAGGAAACTCCGGGGTTATTCTCTCACAAATATTCAGAGGCTTAGCAAAGGGTGTTAAGCAGCATAAGAGCCTAAATGTAGTAGCTTTGGCAGATAGCCTTATGGAAGGCTCTAGTACAGCTTATAAAGCAATTATGAAGCCCACAGAGGGCACTATATTGACAGTTATCAGAGAGACAGCTGAGTTTGCTATAAAAGAAAAAGATAAGCATACAGATTTAATTGCCTTTTTTGAATTAATCATAAAAAAGGCTAATGAAGTATTGGACAAGACTCCGGAAATGCTCCCTGTTCTAAAAAATGCAGGTGTAGTAGATGCCGGAGGAAAAGGACTTATATGTATATTTGATGGAATGTTACATTCCCTTAAGACAAATTCAGTTTTAGAGCTAATAGAAGGTGGAAGTTTTATAGAGGATGCACAGCCTGGAGCAAAGGATTATTTTAGTACAGAGGACATTACTTTTGGCTATTGCACTGAGTATTTTATAAAGACAGATAAGATTGATTTAGAAAAATATAAAGAATCCCTTAGAGATATGGGAGACTCACAGGTTGTTGTGGGTGGAGCAGGAATTGTAAAGGTTCATATTCACACCAACAATCCGGGCAAAGTACTGGAAATGGCCCTAGAACATGGAGAACTTTCTAAAATAAAGATTGATAATATGAGAGAACAACATAGAGAGCTGCATGTTGAAGTACCTATGATACCAGCTGTTCCACAGAAATACGGAGTGGTTGCGGTAGCTATGGGTGAAGGAATTGCAGGTATATTCAAGGACCTTGGGGTAGATGAGATTATAGAAGGCGGTCAAACTATGAACCCCAGCACTGAGGATATTGTAAAGAGCATCAATAGAATAAATGCAGAAAGCATCATTATTCTACCTAATAACGGCAATATCATATTAGCTGCAAATCAGGCAAAGACGCTATCTGATAAAAATGTTATAGTGGCACCGACAAAAACCATTCCACAAGGCATAGCGGCTTTGATGGCTTTGGATTTTGATAAGGATGCTGATAACAATTCCAAGAAGATTGAAAGGTCCATATCCAGTGTAAAAACTGGTTTGATAACCTATGCAGTAAGAAATTCTACCTATGATGACATAAATATAGAAGAAGGCAACATTTTGGGCCTGATTGAAGGCAAGATTAACAGCGTTGCAGAAACAGTGCCAGATGTGTTTAAGGAATTGCTAAATAATATGGTAGATGAGGATTCTTCTCTTATATCCATATACTATGGCAAGGAAACAACTAAGGAAGATGCCGAAGCATTAGCTGCTTACGTACAGGAAACCTATCCTGAGTGTGAAGTTGATATGCATTTTGGAGGACAGCCGCTTTATTTCTATATTATTTCAGTAGAATAATAAAACAAGACTATGTACAGATAAAATGCGTAACTCAATTGAGCTTACGCATTTGTTTTATAAGCTAACAAAGAACTATGAGGTATAAAAATGAATGTTCAAAATATGCCAATACAAAGTTTAAAAGGAATAGGACCTGCAAAATCTAAGTTGTTTAATAAGCTTGGAATTAGAACTGTGGAAGATCTGTTTTACCACTATCCCCGAGGATATAAAGATAAAAGCATTATTACCGATATTGCGGACTTAGTGCCAGAATATCAATATACCATTAAGGCCACAGTAAATGCTAGGCCGGTAGAAATCAAAAGCAGAAATGGCCTTTTGATTGTAAAGCTATCTGTAAGTGATGAGACGGGGAAATTAAATATTACATGGTTTAATAACCGGTTTATCAAGAATATGATCGAAAAAGGGGATGAGCTTTATTTCTATGGCAAGGTAAAGCTTATGGGCAGAGACTTGACTATGGAGTCTCCGGAATTTGAAAAAACATCCAGCACCAGCAACGTTAATATTTTGCGTATTGTGCCTGAATATCCTCTTACTGAGGGTTTAAGCCACAAAGATATTAGACGGGCAGTTTTTACCGCTATGGAGCATATTGATGGCAAGCTGACTGATATTTTCCCTGAGGATTTTAGGAAACGATATCAGCTTGCTGAAATAAATTTTTGTGTAAATAATATGCATTTCCCTGAAACCATGTACAATATGGAGCTGGCTATGAAGAGGTTTAAGTTTGAAGAGCTTTTCATACTTCAGTCAGGTCTTATCCATATCAAAAGGATAAATAGCGCTGAGGACCTTGGAATAGCTTTTAAGACTTATGATGAAAGAGACTTTGTAGATAAACTTCCCTTTAAGCTGACAAATGCTCAGCTTAAGGTTGTTGATGAGATATTTACTGATATGGAGAAAAGTAAGCCGATGAGTAGGCTTGTTCAAGGCGATGTAGGTTCGGGAAAGACAATCGTTGCATTGTTAGCCATGTATAAATGCGCTAAGGATGGTTATCAGAGCTTAATGATGGTGCCTACAGAAATATTGGCAGAGCAGCATTATCTGACCTTTAAAGAACTTTTGAAGGACACTGGAATAAGAATAGAGCTTTTAAAGGGCAGCATGACTGCCAAGGAAAAAGGTGCAGCACTTAAGAGACTGCAAAACCATGAAGCTGACATCGTAATTGGTACCCATGCTTTAATTCAGGATAAAGTGGAATTTGCTAAAGTTGGACTAGTTATTACGGATGAACAACATAGATTTGGAGTAAGACAGCGGACGGTATTATCTGATAAGGGCAATAATCCGGATATTTTGGTAATGACAGCAACCCCAATACCTAGAACCCTGACTCTGATACTTTATGGAGATTTAGATGTTTCTATAATTGATGAGCTGCCCCCTGGCAGAAAAAAAATCGAAACTTATTTTATCGATTCTGCTAAAAAGGAAAGATTCTATAGCTTTGTAAAAAAGGAATTGGATCAGGGACGACAGGCATATTTTGTATGTCCCTTAGTTGAGGAATCAGAAAAGCTGGATTTGAACTCTGCAACTAAATATAGGGATGAACTGCAAAGTGAATATTTTAAGGATTATAAGGTTGGACTGCTGCACGGAAAAATGAAATCAGATGAAAAAAATCAGATAATGGAAGAAATGAGGCTAGGCAAAATTCATATTCTGGTAGCTACAACTGTTATTGAAGTAGGGGTAAACATACCTAATGCAACTATAATGGCAATAGAAAATGCTGACCGTTTTGGCTTAGCGCAGCTGCACCAGCTTAGAGGCAGAGTAGGTAGAGGCGAGCACCAATCCTATTGCATTTTGGTTTCAGATTCACAAAGCAAAATAGCTGTTGAAAGACTAAAATATATGACTAAGTCAGAAAACGGCTTTGATATTGCTGAGAAGGATTTGGAGCTAAGAGGTGCAGGTGAGGTTTTGGGACAAAAGCAGCATGGACTGCCGGAGCTTAAAATTGCAGATATTTTAAATGATACTGCAATTTTAAAGCAGTCAAGAGATGCCGTGACGTATTTATATGATTCGGGTAAACTGGATGAACCGGAATATAAAAGAATGAAAATAGAATTAGATGCAAGATTTAAAAGGATTCTGGAAGAAATTGCATTAAATTAGCCATTTTTCATACAAGCACTTCTATAACTGTCTATTTTTGCATTTTTGGTTATAAATTACATGGTTTAAAAAAACTGCAATAAAGACAAATTAATACTACAAAATTAAATGGAGGTGCTACATAATGGCAACAAATAATTCAGGTAAAAGTAACCAAACTCTTGTTCCAGAAGCAAAACAAGCTTTAAGAACTTTTAGAGATCAAATCGCATCAGAATTTGGTATCGACTTCAGTGGTTACAATGGAGACAAAACAGCTAGAGAATGTGGAAGTGTTGGCGGCGAAATGGTAAGAAGACTTATCGAGCAAGCTGAAAGAAACATGTCAAATACAACAACAACAAGAAGATAATTACCAAACAAAAGTGGGCACTGATTTATCAGTGCCCACTTTTTATATGTCATGATATTCAAGGGCTGACCCATGTGTCAGCCCCTACGTAGGGGACGACCCGTGTGTCGTCCCGAGAAATATGCAAAGTTAAAAAACTTCGATAAATATAAATACTCAATATTTATATTTATCGAAATTAAAAATACTGGTGATAAAATCACCAGTATCGGGAGAGGAGAAATTGAAGGAAGAGCTCTATGGGGAATTTAGTCTAGCAGCTTTTAAACTGCCGAAGCTAAGATTTAAGATCTCAACTTTTTAATAACTAATATCCCTAGAAGTATATTGCTCATAATGTATTTCTTTTATTCAGGAATAATAGATATAATAAATGCTAAATCTGAAAGTATAAGGACTAATATGTTTTGTAATAAGCATCTTTTTTGATTAATAGAGCACAAAAAGTTTTTTAAAACATTTAGTCCGAAGTTCGACAATATTAAACCAATAAAAATATTTTTCAACATTAGAAGCTTATATATAAGTTTCCAAACAACATTACTTGTGATAAAATGGAATTAATGTCGAAAGGGAGGGTTTCTTTTGCGAGTAATTTCAGGTGAATTCAAAGGACGAAAATTGGAACAGATAGAGGGCATGGAAATTAGACCTACCTCTGACAGAGTAAAGGAATCGCTATTTAATATTTTAGGAAGAAGATTAATTGACTGTACTTTTTTAGATTTATTTGCAGGTACAGGAGGCATAGGCATAGAAGCATATAGCAGAGGAGCGGCACTTGTTGTATTTAATGACCAAAGTGCTCAGAGTATAAAGGTCCTTAAAAGCAATTTGGATAAGCTTAATATATCAGATAAGGTTGAAGTTTTTAACACCGATTACTTAAATGCTATAAATAGGCTTGGTAATGATAAAAAAAAGTTTGATATTATATTTATTGATCCGCCATATTTAAAAGGCTACGAAAAAAATGCCCTGGTTCAAATTTCGGAGTTTAACATGCTTGCCGAAGACGGAATTATTGTTGTTGAGCATGATTTAAAGGACAAAATGCCGGAGCTTGGCGGCAATTTTAAATTAACTAGACAGAATAAATATGGCAACACTATGATTAGTTTTTACGGCTTAACCTTAACAGAAGGCTAAGTGCAAGGAGGAAACAGACTTGAGAATTGCAGTATGTCCAGGAAGTTTTGACCCAGTAACCAATGGGCATTTAGATATTATAACCAGGGCTACAAAAACCTTTGACAAGGTAATTGTTGTTGTTTCGAGAAACCCCAACAAAAACTCCTTGTTTACATTGGAAGAGCGAATGGAAATGCTAAAAGCCAGCTGTGCAGGGCTAGAGAATGTCGAAATAGATTGCTTTACAGGACTCTTAATAGATTATATGACACTTAAGAATGCACAAATTATCATAAAAGGTCTTAGGGCTGTATCTGACTTTGAATATGAAATGCAAATGGCTCTAATGAACCGTAAATTGAATCAAGATGTAGAAACAGTATTTATGATGACCAATAACAAATACTCCTATTTAAGCTCAAGCATAGTGAAGGAAGTAGCTAAAAATGGGGGCTGCATAAAAGGATTAGTACCAGATATCGTAGGTGAGGAATTAATAAAAAGATTTAATATAGGGGGTTAGTTTATGGAAGTAATGTTGTTACTAGATGCATTAGAAGACATACTGGATAAAGCCAATACATTGCCGCTGTCTTCAAAGGTTTTAATAAATAAAGAAGAACTTTTGGAGATTATTAAGGATATTAGGGTAAAAATTCCTGATGAAGTTAAGCAAGCTCAATGGATTAAGGAAGAAAGACAAAAGATTCTTATGGAGGCAAAGAAGGAAGCTGAAGGTATTAGATACGAATGTGAAGATAAGCTTTCGCGCATCAAGGAAGAAAGACAGAGAATGTTGGTTGAGGCAGAGAAAGAAACTGAAATAATGAGACAGGAAGCCGATAAAAGATTGTCCAGTCTCATTGAGGAAAGCGAAATAGTAAAAAGAGCCAACGAACAGGCTAGAGAGATTATATTGGCTGCACAGCAAGATGCAAAGAAAATCAGATTGGGCTCCAGAGCATATGCAGATGATATATTAGCTGAATTAGAAAAGTATACATATAATCTAAACAATACTATTAAAACAAATAGAGACGAATTAAAAAATAAGAAGAGCTAAGAGTGAAATACAAAGCACCCTAGTCTTTGACACCATGATGCGGTCAAAGACTAGGGTGCTTTTCTTTTATACCTTAGCTCTCTTCCTGTTACTGCAGAAAGCAAAAAGCAGCATAATCGTTAAAACAAGACATAAATTTATGGCAGAATCGCCGACTTTGTTTAAGAAGCTTGTGTTCAAGTATCTAATATATAGACTTACATTTAGTGAATCAAACACATTAAAGGCCTGTGCGGCACCAAGTGTGCCAAATAATAAATATGTATATATGGTCGCTGCGGCACCCTGGAAGAACTTCATAATGATATATATTCCAAATTTGAGCCTAACTCCCGCTATGACGCTTAGAACCTGTGCATTGATAGATAGTCCCCCAAAGCCAATCATAAAGCTTACCAGCATCAACTTAGAGATTAAAGGCATATCAACAAGGGCACATTCCTTGATGCCGTTTGTTACCTCCAGAAGCCCTATGAATAAGCTAGATACTGCTTGAGGATCTAGCTTCAAAAAAGGCAAAAGCGTACATATGCTCTTTGAAAGCAGCAATAATATACCGGAGGTTTTTAATACGGATGTGATCACAGAAAATAAAATAATAAATCCACCAATCATTAAATTAAGATTCATACCATTTTTTACTGCATCACCCATCAGCATGCCAAAGGGGCGCCCGTCTTTCTTTCTAAATTCCAGCATCTTTTTAAGAGGACTTATAGCAAGATTACTTGAGGGAGTGCTTATGAGCATTTTATTTTTTGCCTTTTTACCGCCCCAAAATGACATGAGCAGCCCTGAGGATATAGCGGATAAATAATGAGATGCTGCCAGCAGCAGACCGAGCTTTGGACTGCCTAAAATTCCTGTTGCTACGGCACCTATAATGAACAAGGGACCAGAGGTACTGCAGAGACTTAACATTCTTTGCGCCTCGGTGTAACTGCATGATTTGTTCTCTAGCAAAGATGCGGTAATTTTAGCACCGACGGGATAGCCGGATGCTATACTCATGAAAAAGGCAAAGGCACCTTCACCAGGTATATTAAAAATGGGTCGCATAATCGATTGGAAGCAGCCCCCCAGTAAGCTGACGACACCTAGGCCTATAAGTATTTCAACACATATGAAAAAAGGCAGCAATGCAGGGAGCACTACATTAAACCAGAGCTTCAGACCATCTTGGGCTGCCTTAAAGGATTCATTTGGAAAAATGATTATGTATATGACTAGTATGCAAAACAACAACGCCAGTAAAATGGCTGAAATATCTTTCTTTGACAAACAAAACACCTCACCTTTAATACAATTATATTAAAGATGAGGTGAACAATATGTTTTGCACTATACATTTTATATTAAATCAAAATGTGCAAAACATTTTCCTTAATTCATATGTTGTGAAAAATACCGCTTTGATTGTACTAAAGCAGATGCTTCTACTGATTTAGTAAATGATAAAATTTTTCACAACATATATTATGTTTTGCGCTGTATATTTTACTTGTAAGTTCTAAACAAATACAGGAGATTTAATAAAGTCTTCTCCAGCTTTCTTAAAGTCTTTATTTACATATGCCAAATTATAGATGTCTGTAGACCTCAAGTCATATTCAAAGATTTTATTCAGGGTTGGATCTTCCGACTTGAATGAAGCGACCTTATTAATTACAGGATACTGTGAGTTATCCTTAATTTTCTTAAGCAGTTGCTTTCCTCTGTCGTTATAACCCAGAACCCTGCAGTAGGATGGTGTCCCAACCTGCTTAAAGGCTTTAGATTCTGTCCATTTTAAATCAATCAGCATATGGCAGAGCAGCCTTTGTATAAATGCACGGGTATAACGCTTTGTCTTTATAGCCTCTATAAGCTCTTCGATGCAGCTGGATTTAGCAGCAGCCTTCTTGATGCGATGTTCCAAGCCTTCACTAATACTGATGTATTCGCTTATCTGCGCTGCAGTCATAGTCCTAAGTCTATAAAGAAGCATATCGCTATAGCCTTCCAAAAGTATAGGACCTTTGCCCGCTGCAATATTGGCTTTTATGATATCATTGGAAGCTTGGGGCAGGGCTGTCTGGAGCTTTTCTGACATTCCGAAGGTCTTCAGCTCTTGTCTAATTGCTGTGGCGCTTGCAATAGGCTGAGTAATTACCACATCATTGTGCTGATTGGCTATTCTTTTGATTGTATAGGGTATCATAGGGCTATTAAGCAAGATAATTGATTTGATATATTCAATGCCCAAAATATTATTTGGATTTTCCCATATGTCATCGGTTATTGCTTCATTTCCCTTATAATAATCACCTAAGGCAAGGGATATAGACTTTGGATAAGTATTTCCCTTTGATAGATAAAGCTTGACTAGCTGGCTAAAGTAGGCAGGTTCATGTAGAAGTAGTTTTGCAACTTCTACTAAGGCATCAGAACTGCCTAACTCACTGCCAAAGCATATGCCATCTATAATGCCAAGGTTATTCAATACGTTTATAGCGCCAAAAGAGAATATTTCAGCCGGTTGGCAGGAGTATACAAAGGGTAATTCGATAACCAAGTCTGCACCATTTTGAAGGGCCATCTCTGCACGGCTCCATTTATCAAAAATAGCAGCTTCTCCTCGTTGTACAAAGCTTCCACTCATAATACTAACGATGCCATCTGCACCAAATTCATCCCGAGCGGCTTGTATATGATATTTATGACCATTGTGAAATGGATTATATTCTGAAACAATTCCTAAGGTTTTCATTGATTGCTCCTTGTGTGGATGCTTAGCTTTGCACCCTGCAAAAATTTTCTGTATATTCACTTATTATAATCAAAAAAGCCTATAAGTACAAACTATGATGTATTTATTATGTGAAATAGGTATAATTATGTATAAAACTTAAATTTTTTCAGATTATAAGAAGGGAAATGCTTATCTTTTATAGAAACATAATACTGTATACAAAATAGCAGGGAGGTAGAATTAATGAAAGTTTTAGTAATCAATTGTGGTAGTTCATCCTTGAAGTACCAATTGATAAATATGGAAAACGAAGATGTACTGGCAATGGGTATTTGCGAAAGAATAGGAATTGAAGGTTCTTTTCTTAAACATCAACCAGGCGCCGGTGCAAAGGTAACCATAGAAAATCCGATGCCAACACATATGGAAGCAATACAAAGCGTAATTGACGCTTTAGTTGATCCAACACATGGTGTAATCAAGAGTATGAATGAAATCAATGCAGTAGGGCACAGAGTTGTTCACGCAGGTGAAAAATACGCGACTTCTGTAGTACTTGATGATAAGGTAAAAGCTGCTCTTACTGAATGCATAGAGCTTGCACCACTACATAATCCTCCAAATATCATAGGTATCGAAGCATGTGAAAAAATAATGCCTGGTGTTCCAATGGTTGGGGTGTTTGATACAGCGTTCCATCAGACAATGCCAAAAGAAGCTTATATTTATGCACTTCCATATGAATTATATGAGAAGTATAAGATAAGAAGATATGGCTTCCACGGTACATCACACAAGTATGTTTCTGAAAAGACTGCTGAGTTCCTTGGCAAACCTCTTTCAGAGCTTAAGCTTATTACCTGCCACTTAGGAAATGGTGCTAGTGTTGCTGCCGTAAATAAGGGCAAGTCAGTGGATACTTCCATGGGCTTTACACCTCTAGAAGGCTTGGTAATGGGAACTAGAGCAGGGGACATGGATCCGGCAATAGTTACTTTTATACAAGACAAAGAAAACTTAACTTCAGATGAGGTTAACAGTTTATTGAACAAAAAGTCCGGCGTACTTGGAATATCAAAGCTAAGCAGTGACTTTAGAGACATCGAAGGAGCCGCAGAAAATGGCAATGAAAACGCCAAATTGGCTTTAGATGTATATAACTATAGAGTGAAAAAGTATATTGGTTCTTACCTAGCAGCAATGAACGGTGCGGACGCAATAATCTTCACAGCTGGTCTTGGAGAAAACTCTGATGTTGTTAGAGAAGCAATATGCAAAGACATGGACTTCTTTGGAATAAAGATAGATACAGCGAAGAATAAGGTTAGAGGCAAACTTACAGATATATCAGCAGAAGGCTCAAGAGTAAAAGTACTTATAGTACCAACGAATGAAGAGCTAATGATTGCTAGAGATACAAAGAGATTAATCGGAAAATAGTACATTGTGACAAATAAGCAGGTGAAAGCCTGCTTATTTATTAAATTATGTAAAATAAAGATTTTAATAAATCTCTGTATGTAAAGCTTTTTTTCTTGACAAAATATTATTTGATTTGTATAATAAAATTTGTTAATTGCATAGAGGTGGTAAAATGAAAATTAATATATTAAAGATTTTAAAGAATGATAATGTCCAAGAAAAATTTGATATTATCGATGATAATCAATACGAATTGATTTTTAACAATCAGACATTCAAAACCTTGCCACCCATGAGTGTAAGAGGAAATGCGGTCAACTATGCAGGAAAGATCGAGATAGAGTTTGAAGTATCCGCAAAGGTAACGGTGCAGTGTTCAAGATGCATTGAAAACTACGTTGAGGATATAAATATTAGCTCAAATCATATCTTTGTAAAAGAAGGCTTTCAGAATGATGAAGAGCAAGAAATTTACAGCGGTGATGAGATAGATTTAACTGAAATAGTTTTGAATGAAATTGCTGCAGAATTACCTATGAAGCCACTATGTACAACGGACTGCAAAGGATTATGTTCTGTTTGCGGTAAAAACAAAAATCAAGCAGAATGCGGCTGCAAAGCTGATGAAATTGATTCAAGGCTGCAGGTTCTACAGAAGCTACTTGAAGATAAGCAAGGAGGTGTTTAGGATGGGTTTGCCAAAAAGAAGACACTCAAAAACTAGAAGAGACAAGAGAAGGGCTAATTGGAAGCTTATGTTACCAGGCTTAGTTGCATGTCCACAATGTCACGAGCCAAAGCTACCACACAGAGTATGTAAGTCATGCGGATTCTATAAGAATAGAACTGTTCTTACTATAAAAGAATAATTATTAATTTATTAATAACAGCTGTATTTTATACAGCTGTTATTTTTATGAAAATGTTTCTAAATAGCGGACAAATTTGTTAAAATAGATATATATGCTGATAATAATATTAGGAACCATAAGTTGGTTTTAATTTACGTGAAAAGGAGGAATTTATTCAAAAATAAATTAAGTGTGAATTTAATTTATTTCAAAAAACAGTTGCATAAGTTGCCTAGTATAATATATACTTTATATTAGCACTAGGTACTAAAACTAATTACTATGATTAGGGGTGATGTACCGTGAGTAAAAAAGGTATAAGTAAAAAAGACAGACAAGATAATTTACTAGAAACGCTCCATTCAGACCCTTTCGTGACGGACGAAGAGCTTTCAGAAGGTTTTAACGTGAGTATACAGACTATAAGATTAGATAGATTAGAGTTAGGAATACCTGAGCTCCGCGAAAGAATCAAGAATGTAGCAGAAAACAACTATTCAAAAGTTAAGTCCCTACATGGCGGAGAAATAGTAGGTGAGCTTATCGATTTAGATCTAGGTAAAAGCGGAATGTCTATATTAGAAACTGACAAAAGCTTTGCCTTTGAGAAGACAGATGTTGTAAAAGGCCAGCACATATTTGCACAAGCAGAATCCATAGCAATAGCTGTTATTGATGCTAGTGTCGCATTAATAGGTGTTGCAAATATAAAATACAAAAATCCTGTTTTTGCTGGAGATAAGCTGATAGCCAAAGCTGAGGTAACTAGAACCAGAGGGAATAAATACTTCGTATGGGTATTTATAAAGGTTAAGCAAGTTGAGGTTTTTAGAGGCAAATTTCTATTAGTATCATTCAATACTGATAATAGCAAGGAGGATTAAGTATGAAAATAGCGATAGATGCAATGGGCGGAGATCATGCGCCAAAATCAGCGGTAGTAGGTGCCATTCAAGCAGTTAAGGAATATGGTGTCGAGGTTTACCTAGTAGGCATCAAAGAAGAAATACATAAGTACATGACCGAGGATGATAAAAGTAATGAAAAAATTACGATTATTGATGCTCGCGAAATAATAAGCAATGACGATACACCAGTAACAGCAATAAAGCAGAAAAAGGATTCATCAATGGTTGTGGGCTTGAAGCAGGTAAAAGAAGGCAGCTGTGACGCTTTTCTTTCAGCAGGCAGCACTGGAGCATTCTTAGCAGGCTCTCTGCTTAAGGTTGGAAGAATAAAAGGTATAGACAGACCTGCATTATCACCGCTAATACCAACTACAAAGGGTTTGTGCATGATAATTGACGCAGGTGCCAATTTAGATAGTAAGCCCAAGAATTTACAGCAATTTGCCATCATGGGCTCGATATACATGGAAAAGGTTATGGGCATTAAGAACCCAAGGGTAGGACTTCTGAATGTCGGCACAGAAGAAGGCAAGGGAAATGACCTGACAAAACAAAGTTTTGATCTTTTAAATAAGCTAAATATTAATTTTGTTGGCAACATAGAAGCAAGAGATGTTGCGGAGGGTATTTGTGATGTTTGTGTGTGCGATGGTTTTGCTGGTAATGTTTTACTTAAAACCACAGAAGGCGTAGCTCAAGTTATAATTGATTTATTAAAGGATATCTTTATGAAGAATGTGGTGACCAAAATTGCTGCGTTGATGCTAAAGGATGGTCTAAAAGCCTTTAAGAAGAAGTTTGACTATAAGGAAGTTGGCGGAGCGCCTTTCATGGGTATAGATGGAATTATGATAAAAGCCCATGGCAGCTCAGATGAAAGAGCAATCAAAAATGCAGTTAGACAGGCAAAGTTATTATATGATAATAAATGCTTGGATATAATAAGACAAGAAATTTCAATAACGGAGGTTGATACTGTTGAGTCTACTGAATAAACATGCCGGCATAATCGCCACAGGTAGTTATGTACCGGAGAGAATATTAACAAATGAGTATTTTGAAAAAACTGTTGATACAAATAATGACTGGATTATATCAAGAACTGGAATCGAGGAAAGAAGAATAGCGGATGAGAATACTGCTACCTCGGATCTCGCTACAAAAGCAGCATTAAATGCAATGGAAAAGTCAGGTGTAGCACCAGAAGATATAGATCTTATCATTGTTGCGACAGCAACTCCGGACATGGCATTCCCATCAACGGCTTGTATTGTTCAGATGAATATCGGTGCTGTAAATGCAGCAGCCTTTGATATTGAAGCTGCTTGTTCAGGTTTTATGTATGGTATGTCAATTGCAGACAGCTTTGTCAGAACTGGAATGTACAAAAAAGTATTAGTTATTGGTGCAGAAACACTGTCAAAAATCATTGATTACACTGATAGAAATACCTGCATATTGTTTGGAGATGGAGCAGGGGCAGTTATTATATCAGAGGTTGAAGAGGGCTATGGAATTTTGGCTTCTCATTTAGGCGCTAATGGAAGTGCGGGACATTTATTAACTCTGCCGGCGGGAGGCTCCAGAATGCCTGCTTCAGAGCAAACATTAAAGGATAAACTGCACTATGTAAAAATGGATGGCAGCGAGGTTTTCAAATTTGCCATAAAGATTATGGGAGAAGCAGCAGAAAAAGCTTTGGAGAATTGTGGTATGAAGAAGGAAGATATAGATTTCTTAATTCCTCATCAAGCAAATACAAGAATCATTGAATCTGCTGTAAGAAGACTCAAAATATCACCTGATAAAGTATTTGTTAATGTTAATAAGTACGGCAACATGTCCGCAGCTTCAATTGCAGTAGCATTAGATGAAGCAAATGAACAGCAGTTACTAAAGGACGGCAATATTGTCGTGCTTGTAGGTTTTGGCGGCGGTTTGACTTGGGGTTCAAGTGTTATCAGATGGAAGAATTATAGATAGTTAGAAAGATAAGATTTACTAAGATAAATTAATGAAAAAACACATTAAAACTAACTTTACGTAAATGCTTCTCCACGGACACTAAAGGTCCTAGAAGCAAACGTAAACTAAGTTCTACTGTGTTTCTAGGAGGGCCTTATGTTAAAAACTGAAATATGTGATTTGTTAGGTATAGAGTACCCGATTATACAAGGGGGCATGGCTTGGGTAGCCACAGCTGAACTGGCTGCTGCTGTTTCAAACGCAGGAGGTTTGGGTATAATAGGTGCTGGAAATGCGCCAGCGGATTTTGTTATAAGTGAAATAAGAAAAGTCAAGAAATTGACAGATAAGCCTTTTGGTGTAAATATCATGCTGCTTTCACCTTTTGTTGAGGATGTTATTCAAGCAGTATATGAAGAGAGAGTTCCTGTTATAACAACAGGCGCGGGAAATCCAGCTAAGTACATACCAATGTTTAAAGAAATAGGGACTAAGATAATACCCGTTGTACCATCGGTGGCTTTGGCTATAAAGATGGAAAAGTATGGAGTAGATGCGGTTATTGCTGAAGGCATCGAATCAGGGGGCCACGTTGGAGAATTAACTACAATGGTATTGGTTCCTCAGGTAGTGGATGCAGTGAAGATACCTGTTATTGCAGCAGGAGGAATAGCTGATGGTAGAGGTTTTGTTTCTGCCATGGCCTTAGGTGCTAAGGGTGTGCAGCTAGGTACAGTATTTGTATGTGCTGAGGAATGTACAGCTCACGATAATTATAAAAATGCAATTATTAAAGCTGGAGACAGAGGAACAATTGTAACTGGAAGAATCACAGGGCATCCTGTTAGAATAATAAAAAACAAGCTGGCAAGAGAGTTTGTAAAGCTGGAGTCAAATAACTCAACAGTTGAAGAGTTTGAAAAGCTTGGTCTTGGCAAACTGAAAATTGCTGTAGTAGATGGAGATGCTGACTATGGTTCCATCATGGCAGGCCAAATCAGTGGAATGGTAAATGAAATAAGACCTGCAAGAAAGATTATTGAAGATATTATTGGTGGTGCAAAAGCCACTATTAATTCAATCAAAGAGATTTAAATGAAACAACACATTATAACTAATTATACGTAAATGCTTCTCCACGGACACTAAAGGTCCTAGAAGCAAACGTAAACTAAGTTCTAATGAGTTACTAGGAGGTATCTATTTTGGCTAAAATAGCATGTATTTTTCCTGGTCAAGGGGCACAATATAGCGGTATGGGAAAAGAAATAGCTGAAAACTATAAGGAAGCAATGGATATTTTTGATATTGCAAGCCTTAGACTAGGCTATGATATGAAAAAACTGTGTTTTGAGGGAAGCGAAGAAGAGTTAAAGAAAACAGAAAATACTCAACCTGCAATATTAACAACAAGTATTGCAATAATGGAGGTCCTGAAGTTAAAGGGTATTACACCTGATGTTACTGCGGGGCTGAGCTTAGGTGAGTATTCTGCCTTAGTTGCATCTAATGTTCTTGGTTTTTCAGATGCAGTTGCAATAGTGAGCAAAAGAGGAAAGTATATGCAAGAGGCAGTTCCAATGGGCGAAGGCACCATGGCTGCAGTTATGGGAATGGAAAAGCAAGATGTTATCGAATGCCTTAAGATGGCAAGCGGCTATGGTGTTGTAGAAGCGGCTAACTATAACTGTCCGGGACAGATCGTTATAGCGGGTCACACGAAAGCAGTAGAGCATGCTTGTGTACTGTTAAAGGAAAAGGGAGCAAAGAGGGCAATAATGCTTCCAGTAAGCGCACCATTCCATTCAAGCTTGCTAAAACCTGCAGGAGATAGACTGGCTGACGAACTAGAAAGTCTAGAGATAAAAGATTTTGAGATACCTGTAGTTTCTAATGTAAATGCACAGGTAATTTCAGATAAAGATATGGTTAAACAGTGTCTAATTGATCAAGTAAGCTCTTCCATACTTTGGGAAGACAGTATTAGACAGATGATCGATATGGGAGTAGACACTTTCATAGAGGTTGGACCAGGAAAGTCGCTATCTGCCTTTGTGAAAAAAATTGATAAAAATGTGGCTGTATTCAATGTTGAAGATTTGCAATCTCTTGAGAATACAATCACTAACATAAAGGAGAGAGCATAATGGAGTTAAAAGGAAAAACCGCCATCGTAACTGGTGGCGCGAGAGGCATTGGAAAATCTATAGCTATGACTTTAGCAGCAGCGGGTGCAAACATTGTAATTAACTATACAAGAAGCAGCAGTGAAGCCGAAGAAGTTGTAGAGGAAGCAAAGAAGTTAGGAGTTTCAGCCCTTGCTGTAAAGGCTGATGTATCAAAAAACGATGAAATAGAAAATTTAGTGAAAGAAGTATTAAATCAATTTGGCAGCATAGATATATTAGTAAATAACGCGGGGATAACCCGTGACAACCTACTGATTAGAATGTCTGAGGAAGATTTTCAAGCTGTTATTGATATAAATCTTAAGGGCGCATTTATTTGCACAAAGCATGTATCAAAGGTTATGATGAAGCAAAGAACTGGTAAAATAATCAATATCGCTTCAGTTGTTGGTGTAATGGGTAACGCGGGACAATCCAATTATGCTGCTTCAAAGGCTGGTTTGATAGGTTTTACTAAGTCTATAGCCAAGGAGCTGGCAAAACGCAATGTTAACGTAAATGCGGTAGCTCCAGGATACATTGAAACGGACATGACTGCTACCTTGCCTGAAAAGGTAAGGGAACAATTTATGATAAATATACCAATGGCAAGGGGTGGATCACCCCAAGATGTTGCTAATGTTGTACTATTCCTATCGTCAAAATATTCCGACTATATCACAGGTCAAGTAATAAATATTGACGGTGGAATGGTAATGTAATATTATCTAAATATAAATCCTGAAGGGAGGTGAATAGGTTGATATTCGAAAAAGTACAAGAAAAGGTTGTAGAACAGCTTGGTGTAGATGCAGAAGAGGTACTAATGGAGTCTTCCTTCATAGATGATCTAGGTGCTGATTCACTTGACATTGTTGAGCTTTTGATGGCACTTGAAGAAGAATTCGATATAGAAATCCCAGATGAGGAAGCAGAAAAGCTTTCATCTGTTGGAGATGTTGTTGAGTACATAAAAAACAACCAATAAAAATTGTCCCGTTTATTCGGGGCTCTTTTTTTTGGAATTATGTATTCAAATATTGACTAATTAAGTGTAGGGGTAGCTGCCCACAGCTACCAATAAAATATAAGACAAATCAAACTACGCTGCACTTTGCAGCTGGTATCATATATAAATTTATAATTTTTATTAAGGAGAGGAATTAATTGAATAATAAAAGAGTTGTTATAACTGGGATGGGTGTTGTTTCTCCTATTGGTACAGGCATTGATCAATTTTATAAATCATTAAAAGAGGGAACTTGCGGTATAGACATGGTTACAAGATTCGATACAGAGGGCTATGATACAAAAATCGCAGCTGAGGTAAAAGATTTTGACCCATCTTTGTATATCGATAAAAAAGAAGCAAAGAGAATGGACAGATATGCACAATTTGCAGTAGCTGCTACTAAAATGGCAATAGAAATGTCTAAGCTAGATTTAGAAGGCATTGATAACAGTCGTTTTGGAGTTTGTATTGGTTCAGGTATAGGTGGAATGGAAACATTGGAGAATCAACATAAAATTCTTCAAGAAAAAGGTCCAGGTAGAATTAGTCCATTCTTTGTGCCAATGATGATATCAAATATTGCCGCTGGTAATATTTCAATAACTTTTAATGCACAAGGTCCAAATATTACAGTAGTAACTGCTTGCGCTTCAGCTACCAACGCTATCGGAGAGGCTTATAAAATGATTCAGAGAGGAGATGCTGATATCATGGTGACCGGAGGCTCTGAAGCATCAATAACTCCTTTATCCATGGCAGGTTTTTGTGCAATGAGAGCTATGTCAACTAGAAATGATGATCCAAAGAGATCCAGCAGACCTTTTGACAAGAACAGAGATGGCTTTGTAATGGGCGAAGGTGCGGGAATGCTTATATTAGAAGATCTAGAGCATGCGCTAAAAAGAGGTGCAGCAATCTATGGCGAGGTAGTAGGCTATGGCGCTACAGGCGATGCATATCATATTACATCTCCTTCACCAGATGGATCAGGAGCATACAGATCCATGCAAAATGCTGTTAATGATGCTGGCATAAAGCCTGAGGACATTGATTATATAAATGCTCATGGTACTTCGACAGAGATGAATGATAAGTTTGAAACCATGGCTATTAAGACTCTTATGGGAGATAAGGCTAAGGATGTAGCAATAAGCTCAACAAAGTCTATGACTGGACATTTATTGGGTGCAGCAGGTGCAATAGAGGCTATAGCCTGCTTGATGGCAATCAATGAAAGCATAATACCTCCAACAATCAATTATGAAACTCCTGATGAAAATTGTGACTTATACTATGTGCCAAACAAAGCTATCAGTAAGGAAGTTGAGTATGCTATGTCAAACTCACTAGGCTTTGGTGGACATAATGCAACTATAATATTGAAAAAGTATCAATAAGTGATATACTAAGAAAATAAATGATATTTTCAGAGATTGGTAAGACTAGTTATATAAGTCTGCCAATCTCTTGTTTATATCCAATTAATATACATATACTTGTATATATGCATATTGTAATCGGCAATCATCCAAAAGTATTAAATTACAGTATTTATATACACGATATATGTTGCGAAAAAGACTTATCATGCACTAAATCACTAGAAACACCTGCTTTAGTATAAACAAATATGTATTTTTCGCAGCATATAGATTAAGGAAAATGTTTTGCACACATTGATTTAATATAGAATGTTTGGTGCAAAACATATAGTATAGGGGAGGAATTAAATTGTCATCCTTTGAAAGCAAACGAAAAAAGGAATTAGAAGAAATACAGCAGCTGATAAACTATAGCTTCAGCAAGCTGTCATTGTTAAATACGGCATTGACTCATAGCTCTTATACAGCTAACCGTCAGGAAGTTTTAGAACATAATGAAAGACTGGAATTCCTGGGGGATTCAGTGCTAAGTACCGTTGTCAGCCAGTTCATATTTAGAAGCTGCAATGAAATGGCGGAGGGGCAATTAACTAGAATAAGAGCAAATATAGTATGCGAGCAATCCTTGCATTCAGCAGCAAATAAAATTAACTTAGGGAAATATTTATTACTTAGCAAGGGCGAGGAATTAACTGGAGGACGAACCAGGCCTTCTATATTGGCTGATGCTTTTGAAGCATTGATAGCAGCCATTTATTTAGACGGAGGACTGGATAAAGCAAAAGTATTTGTGCTTGATATGTTAGACCATACAATTAAGCAAGCAATACAAAATAAGATTATTTCGGATTTTAAGTCATTTATACAAGAGTATATTCAAAAAACAAGTCAAGGGAAAATTAGCTACAAGCTTTTGTCAGAGGAAGGCCCGGATCACAATAAAACCTTTGAAATAGCAATTATGCTTGATGACGCACTGTTAGGGCAAGGTCAAGGGGCCAGCAAAAAAGAAGCACAACAAGCAGCTGCTAAAAATGCTGTTGATAATTTAGGTATTGAATATGAGCAAGGATAAAAGGCATTACATAATACCAATCTTTGTATCACACAGAGGCTGTCCCCATGACTGCATTTTCTGCAATCAAAAGAAAATAACGGGACAAGGCGGAGATGTGGGGGCAGAAGATGTAAAAAATAAAATTGAAGAGTATCTTGAAACGCTGCCTAAGGAGAATGCTGTTGTTGAGTTGGCTTTTTACGGAGGTAGCTTTACCGCTATACCATATGACCAGCAAGAGGCTTTACTCAGGGTTGTACAGCCTTATATCGCTCAGGGAGCCATACAAAATATAAGGGTATCAACTAGACCTGATTGTATTGATCTGAGGGTAATTGAGCTGCTAAAAGCAAATAAAGTACAAATAGTTGAATTAGGCGTACAGTCAATGGATGACGAAGTACTGAGAATCAGCAACAGAGGTCATAGTTCACAGGATGTTGTAAATGCAGTGGCATTACTTAAGGATCATGGCTTCACGGTAGGTGTACAGGTTATGGTGGGGCTCCCAGGGGACAGTATGCAAAAATGCATTGATACAGTAAAAAGCCTAATTGAGTTAAAGCCAGACATTGCGCGTATTTATCCGGTTCTAGTTATAACGAACACCTATTTGGAGCAATTATACCATAGGGGGGAGTATGTGCCCTTAAGCTTGGACGAAACCATTGAAAGGTGTAAAAATCTTTTGATCCTATTTGAGAGAAGCAATATAGATGTAATTAGAATAGGCCTCCAGCCTACAGAAAACATTTTAGAAGGAAAAGAAGTAGTAGCTGGTCCTTTTCATTCATCCATGAGACAGCTTGTAGTATCTGCTATATACAGGGATATGATTTTGTATATGTTAAAAGATACAGAAGCTATAAGCGAACTGGAAATATTCGTTCATCCCCAAGATATTTCCGACATATTGGGACAAAAAAGAAATAATTTTGATTATATAAGAAATCATAAGAAAATCGAAAAACTAAGGATTACCCAAAAGGTTGACATTGAAAGACAAAGCATATTGTTGAAATATGACGAAAAACTGCACAAAATGTCTAGAAAAGATTTCCACAATATTATGGCAAATTAAAGGAATTAGACATAATAAATAGAATATATCCAATATTCAGCAAATACATGGGGGGTTATAGGAATAATGGATATACTAAAGGTATCAGCTAAATCTCAGCCAAAATCCGTTGCAGGTGCACTGGCAGCAATCCTCAGAGAACGTTCAACTGCAGAATTGCAGGCCGTAGGCGCTGGTGCAGTCAACCAAGCTGTTAAAGCAATTGCAATTACAAGAGGATTTGTAGCACCAAATGGTATTGACCTAGTTGTGGTTCCTGCTTTCGCAGAAATAATGATCGATGGAGAAGATAGAACGGCTATCAAGTTCCTGGTTGAATCAAGAAAGTAATTTTACCAAAAGCCTATTACTTGCAAAGTAATAGGCTTTTCTTTTAATGCCACCTAAATTGTGATAAAATATATTAGATATGTAGCACATAAGAATAGTTGGGGATGAAGCTAGATGATGTTTATCCCCTACAATACGTTTTAGGAGTGGACGAGTTGTATTTAAAGCAATTAGAAGTTCATGGATTCAAATCCTTTGCAGAAAAAATCGAATTGAATTTTGCTGATGGAATTAATGCGGTTGTAGGACCAAATGGAAGCGGCAAAAGTAATATATCTGATGCCATAAGGTGGGTGTTGGGGGAGCAATCTGCTAAGACTCTAAGAGGCAGTAAGATGGAGGACGTCATATTTGCCGGCAGCGATCAAAAGAAGGCCTTAGGCTTCGCAGCGGTAACCTTATGTATAGATAACAGCGATCGCATGCTGCCTGTAGATTATACAGAAATCAACATTACCAGAAGGATGTATCGTTCTGGTGAAAGTGAATATTACATTAACAAAACCTCCTGTAGGCTTAAAGACATCTACGAGCTTTTTATGGATACGGGTATCGGTAGAGATGGATATTCTATAATTGGACAGGGTAGAATAGATGAGATACTAAGCAATAAGTCTGAGGACAGAAGGCAGATTTTTGAAGAAGCCGCAGGTATTGTAAAGTTCAAAAATAGGAAGCAGGAATCAGAAAAAAAGCTTGAAAATACAAAACAAAACATTACCAGAGTCATGGATATCATTGAAGAAATCAGTACTCAGCTAGATCCTATGAAGGAGCAGGCAGAGGTTGCAAAACGATATAGAGATATTCTAGAGGAATTAAAGGGCATAGAAATTAACCTGATTATAGGCAATATAGATAAATTTAGAGCTAGACTGCAAAGCATATTAAAAGAAGCTGAGGGCATCCAAAGTTATATAGAGGAAAAGACAAACCTGAAGCTGCAGCTGGAAGAAAAGCAGAAGCTATTGAAAACTGAGCTGTATGAAATAGAGAAGAATATGGAATTGCTGCAGCAGGAAGCACATCAATTTGAAAATGCTATGCAGCAGCAAGAAGGCGAATATAAGGTTGTACAAGAAAAGAAGTACAACATTGAAAATGCCTTCACAAGATTAAATCAAAGAAGAAAAGAATTAGAGCAGGAACATAAAAAGTCAACTGAAGCAATAGCTGAAAGCTTTACCCACGCTGATCTGTTATTGGTACAGCAAGAGCAGCTGCAGGAAAGCATAGATGCAAAATCTAAGCAATTTGATGAATACTACGCTTCAATTTCAAGCAAGGAAGCTGATTTAGATGACGTACAGCAGCAGTATATAAGACTTATTAATACTCAATCAGAAATTAAAGGTAAAATAAACAGCAGTAATTCATTCATTGAAAATATTAATAAACGAAACACCCAAATAAACCAAGACATTAACCAGCTGTCAGTGCAATTAGACGAGAAGAAAGTTGTATTCAAATCGTCAGAGGAAGGTTTGGAAGCAGCAAGACAAAGCAGTGATGAATGCAGAACTAAATTGGAGAAACACAAGCTTGCTAAGCAAAACTTGGAGAAGCAAGTAACACAGTTCGAGCATGATATATCCACTGTGAAAAGCAGTAAGGATAGTACGTCTTCAAGATTAAAGGTTCTTGAGGATATGGAAAAGGACTTTGAGGGCTACAGTAAGTCAGTCAAAGCTTTGCTTGCCAATGCAGGACATATCACAAAGGGTATGCTTGGAGCCGTGGGAGAAATGATTAATGTATCAACCATGCATGTGGCAGCTATCGATGTAGCATTAGGTGCGCAAGTGCAAAGCGTTGTAACCGAGAAGGAAGAAGATGCAAAGGTTTTAATAGAATATCTTAAGAAACATAAGCTGGGCAGAGCAACATTTTTGCCTATAAGTTCTATTAAACCGAGAACCTTTTCTGATAGAGAAAAATCAAACTTTAAAATTGAAGGCTTTGTTGGTCTAGCAGCTAATTTAGTGACCTATGATAAAAAGGTTGAGAACATTATTAACAATCTTTTGGGTAGAATAGCCGTAGTAAAGGATATGGATACAGCAATAAAGCTTGCCAGGATGACAAATTATGATTTTAGGATTGTTACCTTAACAGGTGAAATTATAAATGCCGGAGGTTCAATTACTGGCGGAAGCCTAAACGCAGTTTCATCCTCCGTATTATCAAGAAAAAGCGAAATAGAACAGCTTAAAATAAAATATCAAGACATTAAGCAAAACTTCGAAAAGCTTTTAGAAAGCTTAGGAGCAGTCAAACAGCAACTAGCAGCAAGTGACTTAGAAATATCAAACAAAACAGATGAGTACCATAAGCTGCAAATTGAATTGACGAATTTCCAAAATAAATGTGAAAGCTTACAGACTGAAATGCAAATAATAACTGACAGAATATCTATCAGTCAAAAGGAAGTTGCAGATTTAAGCAAGGAATGCAACGAAGCTAAAGCACTTATAGATATAAATCAGGAGAAGGATGTAAAGCTAGAGCAAAGCAAAAAGGATATAGAAACAAGAATAGCTGATTTGCAATCGGAAATGAAGCAGTTAAACGAAGTGAAGGATGCTCATAACAATGAAATCACTGATTTGAAGGTGAAATTAGCTGCTATAGAACAGCATAGGAAGAATTTATTGCAGCAGAATATAGATTTAGCTGCTAAAATAAAACAAATAGAATTGGATGTCGAGGCCGCTATTAATGAGATGAATCAGTCTGAGGCAGACTCCACAAATTATGAGGAACTTTTAAAGAATATTAATATTCAAATAAAAAGTCTGAAGCAAAAGCTGGAACAAAAGCAATTAGAAATACAGAAATGTATTGAAAGAAGACAACAGCAGCATGAGGTTATAGAAAAAGCTGAGGACAATGTGCGTCAAAGTCAGCAGGAAGCCTTAGATGCACAGAATAGTCTGCATAAAGTTGAAATGCAGAAGGCTAAGGCAGAATTTGAATTAGATAACATAGAGCTTAAGCTTTTGGAAACCTATGAACTTAACTACCACAATGCGCAGTGCTATAGAGATGAAAGTGTAAACCTCGCTTGGGCCGCAAGACGCTGTGAAGAGCTTAAGAGTGAGATTAGAGCTATGGGCACAGTAAATGTAAATGCTGTTGAAGAATATGAGAAGCTAAGTCAAAGATATGCATTTTTAAACAACCAAGTTGATGATTTAACAAAGGCGAGAGAGTCTTTAACTCAAGTTATTGCAGAAATTGCAGAGCATATGAGGGAGAAGTTTATTACACAATTTAGGCTAATAAACGAGAATTTTAATGAGGTATTCGTTGAGCTATTTGGCGGCGGTCAGGCTCAATTGGTTTTAGCAGATGCAGACAATATATTAGAATCGGGAATAGAAATCATAGCAAAACCACCGGGGAAAAAGCTGCAGAACTTGTCGCTGCTCTCTGGAGGAGAAAGAGCATTAACTGCTATTGCACTTTTATTTGCAATTCTTAAGCTAAAGCCGGCACCTTTTTGTGTATTGGATGAAATCGATGCAGCCTTGGATGATGCAAATGTAAACCGTTATGCATCCTTCCTTCAGGAGTTTGCGAAAACCACACAGTTTATAATTGTTACCCATAGAAAGGGCACCATGGAAGCAGCAGATTGTCTTTATGGTGTAAGTATGGGAGAAAGTGGTTGCTCTCAGCTGATTTCAGTAAAGCTGGAAGGGACCGAAGAGCCCAAAGTAAGTTAATAATTTTGCAAAATATATATGCGCAATAGGAGTGATTACATGGCAAACTTTTTTAAAAAGCTATTTGGTAAGGATAAAGAAAAAGAACAAGAGGAAGATATACAACAAGAGGAGCTGCTAGATGGTGAAGAGCAGCTGTCTGACGAGGAAATAGAAAAACTTTTATTTGAAGAAGAGGACCTGGAAGAAGACGCTGTACATGAACTTGAAATAAGCGAGGTACAGGTAGAGGAGTCTGATGAACCGGCTATGCAGGAGTCTGAAGAAGATGCTGTACAGGAACTTGAGATAAGTGAAGTACAAGCTGATGAGGAATATGAGTCTGAGGAGCAAGAAGAGGAAGAAATTGAAGAAGTTAATGTTTCTTTCTTCTCTAAGCTTAAGGATGGCTTGTTTAAAACAAGAAAAAACATCACTGATAAAATCAACGATGTGCTTTTAAGCTTTAAATCTGTAGATGAGGATTTGTTTGAAGAATTAGAAGAAATACTAATCACCTCAGACGTTGGTGTCGAAACAACAATGAGGATTTTAGATAACCTAAGACTCAAAGTAAAACAGCAAAGCATTAAAGACCCAATGCAGATTAAAGGACTTTTGAAGCAGGAAATGATTGAAATACTAGGCGGCTCTACATCAGTTATCGGCACACATTCACCGGAGGTTATTCTAATAATCGGTGTTAATGGAGTAGGAAAGACTACTTCCATAGGCAAGATTTCAAGCAGACTGAAAAAGTCGGGCAAGAAGGTTCTTATTGCAGCAGCAGATACCTTCAGAGCAGCTGCTATTGATCAGCTTGAAGTTTGGGGCAAAAGAGCAGGTGTAGATGTTATAAAACATCAGGAAGGCTCTGACCCAGCTGCGGTAATATTTGATGCCATTAGTGCCGCAAAATCCAGAAAAACTGATGTATTGATCTGTGATACAGCAGGAAGATTGCACAATAAGAAAAATCTTATGGAAGAGCTTAGAAAGATTTTTAAGGTTATAGATAGAGAGTTCCCGGAAGCACATAGGGAAGTATTGTTAGTATTGGATGCCACCACAGGACAAAATGCAATTGCCCAGGCTAAGGTTTTTAAAGAGGTTGCTGATATAACAGGAATCATACTGACAAAGCTTGACGGAACTGCAAAGGGCGGAATTGTAATCGGCATTAAGTCTGAGCTGGATATTCCAGTTAAACTGATTGGTGTTGGTGAAAAAGTAAATGATCTTCAGGAGTTTATACCGGAAGACTTTGTAAACGCTTTATTTGGAGAATAAGTGATTCGGTCAGTGACCAAATCACTAATCATTGAATAAAGTGGCTAAATAAAGTGGTTGACAACATGGGTGCATTGTTATAAAATACCTATGTAAAGGTTTTAACCTTTACATAGGCGTTTTAGAGGTGTTACAATGTATGATAAAATTGTTCAGATTGCACTTTTGTTTGATTTTTATGGTCAACTCTTAACTGAAAAGCAAATAGAGATTATTGATATGTACTATAGCAATGATTTATCTTTAAGTGAGATAGCTGAGCAGCAGGAAATTAGCCGCCAAGGTGTATATGATACCTTGAAAAGGGCGGAAAAAACATTGGCTGAGTATGAAGCTAAGTTAGGGTTGGTAAACAGGTTTTTGCAGCAGAAGGAAAGTTTGTCAGAAATAAACACCATGTTGGATAAAATTCTTATAAAAGAAGAAAATGATGTTGAAATTATAAAAAATGAAATTGAGCACATAAAAATTTATATAGAAAACCTTATATAATAGTTGGGAGGGTTTTTAATGGCTTTTGAAGGATTGGCGGGTAGGCTTCAGGATACTCTTAAAAAATTAAGAGGTGCTGGAAAGCTTACTGAAGCAGATATTAAAGATGCTATGAGAGAAGTTAGAATGGCGTTACTTGAAGCCGACGTTAATTTCAAAGTAGCAAAAGACTTTGTAAATAAAGTTACAGAAAAAGCTGTTGGACAAGAGATACTAGAAAGTCTTACTCCTGGCCAGCAAGTTGTAAAAGTAGTTAATGATGAATTAACGCAGCTAATGGGTACAACTCAAAGCAAGCTTATGTTTTCCTCCAAACCACCGACTGTATTTATGATGGTTGGTTTACAGGGAGCAGGTAAGACTACTCATACTGGAAAATTGGGCTTAATGCTCAAGAAGCAAGGCAAAAATCCATTGTTTGTTGCTGGCGATATATACAGACCTGCGGCTATAAAGCAGCTGCAAGTTGTAGGACAGCAAGTAGGCGTTGAGGTATTTACCTTAGGCGACCAAGTGAGTCCCGTAGACATTGCAAAAGCGGGAATAGAACATGCTATTAAAAACGGCAATGATGTCGTTCTTATAGATACAGCAGGTAGACTGCATATAGATGAAGCGTTAATGGATGAACTTGATAACATCAAGAAAGCCGTTAGACCAACAGAAATTTTGCTTGTTGTAGACTCTATGACTGGGCAGGATGCTGTAAATGTCGCTGAAAGCTTCAATGGGAAGCTTGGAATTGATGGTGTAATACTAACTAAGCTTGATGGTGATACAAGAGGCGGAGCTGCATTATCTGTAAAAGCTGTTACAGGCAAACCTATAAAGTTTGCGGGTATGGGCGAAAAAATGGATGCACTGGAGCCTTTTTATCCTGACAGAATGGCCTCAAGAATTCTTGGCATGGGAGATGTACTTACTTTAATAGAGAAAGCACAATCTAACATGGATGAGAAAAAGGCTATGGAGCTGGAAAAAAAGATAAGAACTCAAAGCTTTACCTTTGAAGATTTCTTAGATCAACTGCAGCAGATGAAAAAAATGGGTCCTTTAAGCTCACTGCTTGAAATGATACCTGGTATGAACTCCAGTAAAATGAAGGGTATGCAGGTAGATGACAAGGAAATGGGCAGGACAGAAGCTATTATTCACTCCATGACCAAAAAAGAGAGAGTGAATCCAGATGTCATAAATGCCAGCAGAAGAAAGAGAATTGCTGCCGGAAGCGGCACAAGCGTTCAAGATGTAAATAAGTTACTTAAGAATTTTGAGCAGACAAAGAAGATGATGAAGCAGTTTTCAGGTATGGAAAAAGATATCAAGAAAGGCAAAAACAAATTACCTTTCTTTAGATAAATTAGTTTATTTGTAACGTTACGAGGAGGTGAAAATATTATGGCAGTTAAGATAAGATTAAAGAGAATGGGCGCTAAGAAGTCCCCTTTTTACAGAGTTGTAGTTGCTGATTCAAGAGCACCAAGAGATGGCAAGTTCATCGAAGAAATAGGATACTACAATCCAATAACACAGCCTGCTGAAGTTAAGATAGATGCAGAAAAGGCTAAGAAGTGGTTAGGCACAGGTGCTCAACCTACTGAAACAGTTAAGGCATTGTTAAAGAAAAGCGGAATAATTGAAGCATAAAAAAATAACTTCTATTTGGGAGTGTTGCAATTGAAACAATTAGTAGAGATAATTGCAAAAAGCCTTGTGGATTATCCAGATCAGGTAAAAGTGAAAGAAACCGAGAATGAAACAACAATCATTATCGAGCTTTCTGTTGCATCTGAGGATATGGGCAAGGTTATCGGCAAACAGGGGAGAATAGCGAAAGCCATTAGGACAGTAGTGAAATCCGCTGCAGTAAAGACCGATAAAAAAGTAATAGTTGAAATAATTTAATGCAGAGCAGGAGACAATATTATAAATATTTCTCCTGCGTTTCTGCATTTAAGAGAGCACAGTTTTAATATACTGTTTTCTCTTAAATACAGAAGAAGAAGGTGATTTTATGTTAGAATACTTAAGCATAGGGCAAATTGTAAATACACATGGGATTAAAGGCGAAGTCAAGGTATTCCCTTTGACAGACAATGCTTCACGTTTTGACAAGCTCAAGGAAATATTTATTGAGACAAAAGGCGAATTGGTAAAATATCAGGTAGAAAGTGCTAAGCACCTAAAGAATACAGTTATTCTTAAACTAAAAGGCATCGACACTATGAATGACGCTGAGAAGCTTCGCGACCTATATATAAAAGTAGGCAGATGGGATGCGGTACGCCTTCCGAAGGATTCGTTCTTTGTATGCGACATCATTGAATCAGAGGTCTTTGATATACATGGTGAGTTGCTTGGCAAGTTAGTAGATGTTTTGCAAACTGGCGCCAATGATGTATATGTAGTGAAGGATGAAAAAAGAGAAATACTTATACCTGCTCTTAAGGCTGTTGTAAAAGAAATAAATCTTCAGGGCAAAAAAATCATAGTAGATTTACCAGAGGGATTAATATAAATGAGAATTGATATACTTAGCTTGTTTCCAGAGATGTTTGATGCGGTGCTTTGCAAGAGCATTATAGGCAGAGCAGTCAGCAATAATCTGGTTCAGCTTGAATTTATAAACATTCGAGATTTTTCTGAGGATAAGCATAGAAGGGTAGATGATGCACCTTACGGCGGAGGACTGGGCATGGTTATGCAATGCCAGCCAATATTTTCGGCTATGGAGCATGTAACCAAGCTGATAGGTCATAAACCCCATGTGATACTTATGACTCCCCAGGGAAAACCCTTTGACCATAAAAAAGCCAAAGAGCTGACAAATCATCAAAACATTGCTATCATATGCGGACATTATGAAGGTATCGATCAAAGAGTCAGCGATGGCCTTGTAGACGAAGAAATATCTTTAGGGGACTTTGTATTGACTGGCGGTGAAATAGCCGCTATGGCAGTTACAGACGCTGTGTGCAGGCTGCTTCCCGGGGTACTAAAGGAAGATGACTCACACATGATAGAATCCTTTAGCAGCGGGCTTTTGGAGTATCCACAATATACAAGGCCACCTGTTTTTCAGGATATGGCAGTGCCTGAAATTTTATTTACTGGGCACCATAAGAATATTGAAGCATGGAGACGTTACCAAGAGTTGAAGAATACATACATAAAGAGACCTGAGCTTTTGGATGCCGTGGAACTTTCCAAGCAGGATATAAAAATGATGAATCAAATTAAAGCAGAAATCGCTGCAGAGAATGAATAAGTGGTATTTAGTACAAACAATCTAAAAATATTATTGCAATAGATTTTTGTATATGATATAATTTCTAAGGTAAAACGGACGTCCCGCTGTCATTGAACATGAACGTCTATGGTGGAAGGAGGAACAATCATGGATTTAGTTAGAATGATCGAAAATGAGCAAATTAAGAAAGATATACCTCAATTTAACGTAGGTGACACTGTAAAGGTTCACGTAAACATTAAAGAAGGTACTAGAGAAAGAGTTCAGGTATATGAAGGTGTAGTATTAAAGAGACAAGGCGGCGGCCTTACAGAAACCTTCACAGTAAGAAGAATTTCTTATGGTATCGGTGTTGAGAGAACTTTCCCAGTTAATTCACCAAAGCTTGCCAAAATCGAAGTAATCAGAAGAGGTAAGGTTAGAAGAGCTAAGCTTAACTACCTTAGAGACAGAGTTGGTAAAGCTGCTAAAATTAAAGAAATTAGATTCAGATAAAAGGGCTTTAAGCCCTTTTTTTCATTTGTATTAAAAAATAAGCTATATAATAATAACTATATGGTAATATATATATGTAAATCAGAAGATAAATGAGGTGCTAAGTTTGAATATACAATGGTATCCCGGTCATATGACCAGGGCTAAAAGAAAAATAGCAGAGGATTTAAAGCTAGTGGATGTGGTAATTGAGCTAGTAGATGCTCGAATACCTATGAGCAGCAGAAATCCCGATGTTGATCAAATAGTTGGCGGAAAGCCAAGGATTATTGTTCTAAATAAAAGTGATTTGTCGGATGAAAATGCAAACAGGCTTTGGATTAGGTACTATACATCCAACAACACAAAGGTTATACTTGCTAATTCTATTAAAGGAACTGGTTTAAAGGAAGCGACAACTGCTGCTAAGCTATTGATGAAAGAGAAAATTGATAGATTGAAAAGCAAGGGCTTGTTGGTTAAAACCATAAGAGCTTTAATAATAGGAATTCCAAATGTAGGTAAATCCACACTAATCAATAAAATGGCAGGACGCGCTGTAGCCCAAACAGGAGATAGACCTGGGGTAACCAAAGCCAAGCAGTGGATTAAAATTAACCCAGAGCTTGAATTGTTAGATACACCGGGTATACTGTGGCCTAAGTTCAAAGACGAACAGGTGGCTCTGAATCTGGCTTTTACAGGAGCTATAAAGGATGACATACTAGACGTCTATGAACTGGGTATAAAGCTTCTAGAGAGGTTTCAGAAGGACTTTTTCAACAACCTAAAAGAAAAATACAAGCTGGATGATTCTCATAAAGAGATGGCAGTACATGACCTTTTTAACGAAATAGGAAAGAAACGCGGCTGCATGATAGCAGGCGGAGAAATTGACATCCGAAGAGTAGCAGTACTCTTGCTAGACGACTTCAGAGGCGGCAGAATAGGAAAGATAACCCTAGAGTTGCCACCAGAAAAAGAAGAGCTTACGCCAGAACAAGCAGAGTAAACACATATGAGCATATGCAGATTGCATATGCTCATATTCAAATCTGGCTTTTTTCGTGCCAGGCACGGATTTTGCCACATTTGCGAATCCTCCCCTTGTGGTGCCAGGCACCGAGGATGTCAGATTTGCGAATCCTCCCATTGTGAATCTTCCAACTGCGGTGCTTTGCACCACAGAGGAAGATCTGTGCCTGGCACCAAAAACGCCAGATTTGAGTAAATTTGACGACTATCAATATAAAATCTTATTTTGCACTATATTCGTCACCTAATTTCGCCGATAAATATATCATGAAACTTGAAGGAGATAAAAATGGCTATAAGAATAAAGCATGATGAAAAAGAAATAGAACGTTTACATATAATGACTGAGTTTGAAAGGCAATACCAATCCCAGGGCTATAAGCTTATAGCGGGGATTGATGAGGTAGGTAGAGGTCCTCTGGCGGGACCAGTAGTAGCAGCCGCGGTAGTATTTGCTGAGGGCGTTGTTATACCAGGGGTTAATGACTCTAAAAAGCTTTCTGAAGCGAAGCGTGAATTTTTGTATGATGAAATAAAAGCAAAGTCTTTGGCTATAGGGGTTGGTATGGCAGAGGTTGAGCTTATTGATGAGATAAATATTCTAAATGCAACCTATGAAGCTATGAAAAGGGCAATAGCTACCTTAAGCGTACAGCCTGATTTTATTTTGTTGGATGCTGTTACCCTAAAGGATGTAGCAATTCCTCAAAAAGGCATCATAAAAGGAGATACCCTAAGCCATTCCATTGCAGCGGCTTCCATAATAGCCAAGGTGGAAAGAGATAGGCTGATCAGTTCATATGACAGCATATATCCAGAGTATAAATTCTCTAAGCACAAAGGCTATGGAACAAAAGAGCATATGGATTGCATAAGAAAGCTTGGTCTGCTGCCCATACATAGACGCAGCTTTACAAAAAACATATAGAGAAGTGATGATATGAGAATTACGACACAAAGCCAAATTGCATCAATGCCCAAATTAGCTGAGTTATTATCCAATCTTGAGGTTGGAGATACAGTAAAGGGCAAGCTCATAGAAATGCTTGGACAAAGCATTTCTATTAAGACTGCCTCTGGTCAAATGTTTACTGCAGCACTAATGAAAGCAATTGATTTAATGCCTGGGCAAGCAGTTGAGCTGGTTATTAACAGCATTACAGCAGAAGGTATTTTTGCAGAAATTAAAACAGATACTCAGAAGGCTTCCATTAGTGATGACACTAAATTATTGCAGCTGCTGCAGCAAATGGATCTAAAGCCCGACGAAAGCAGCTTGCAGGCAGCTAAGCTTTTGGTAAAATTCAATATGCCTGTCACTAAAGAAAATGTACTTAATCTTGTAAATACGCAAAAAAGCATTGAAAGCATGGCACAAGGGGATGCTCCTAAGGCCATTGCACTACTTCAGTCTGAATTAAATATAAACAACACAGAAATAACAAAGCTTGTAAAAATGGCAGCTATACTAGAACCACAAAGCCAACAAATAGCAAAAGCACTGCAAACCAACACAGCAGCCGTGGCAGACGAAGTAAAGATAGCAGTCCAAAATGAAACAAATCAAGCCGAAAAAACATTGGAAGCCACCCCAAAGCAAACGACAGTTCAAAAACCTATGGAAAACAATCCAAAGGCAGTCATGCAGCAGCTAACCAATGAAATTATAGATGAAAATTCACAACTTGACATAGTTAAACAGAGTCCTATAAAGCAAGAGGGTCAAAAGCTTGAAAAATTAATAGATACAATAGTCAAAGCATTTGAAACTGTTTCACAGGCGAAGCCTGAGCAAGTCGCCTATATGCTGTCAAAAGATATCAAAATCACCCCTGCAGCGGTGAAAGCCATTGTTGACAATACAAAGGGTGAGAATAAGCTTTCAGCGCAGTTAGACGGCATGGAGAAGCTTGTAGAGACCTTGGAGAAAAATCACGTAGACGTGAAGGAAATAAAGCAGGAAATGAAGAAGTTATTTCTAAAGCCGGAAGTATTACAAAGCAAGCAAGAAGTAACGGATAATTTCAAGGATATTATAAAATTAGGTGCTAAGCTGGAGCTTTTGATTAAAGAGCAGGGTATGGAGCATAAGGTTGATAATTCAGTGCTGCAGGATGTTAAAGGGAATATTGATTTCATAAAAAGCGTCAATGCAAATATAAATTATCTTCAAATACCCATTCAAATGAACGAGAAAAATACTACAGCTGAAATCTATATATTTAATGATAAAAAAAGAAGTAAAAATCTGAATGCTGAAAATGCAACAATACTAGTTGCACTAGATTTAGATAAGCTTGGGCACATAGAAAGTCTTATATCGGTGAATAAGAAAAATGTAAATATCACCTTCAAGGTAGAGAAAGAAAGCTTCAAAAAAATACTAAATAGTGCTGTAGAAGCATTAGAACTAGCATTGGAAGCCAGAGGCTATAGCTTAAATCCCCTAAAAATCATTGATATAAAAGAAAAATTTAATCTACTGGAGTTAGAGGAGCTTATTGGCATGGATAATGGGCAGCTGCATGTAGATATAAAGGTGTAATATGAAAGATAAAATGAAAAAAGCCGCAGCGCTATCTTATAAGGAAGGGCAGGACGCACCTATCGTTACTGCCTTGGGCAAGGGTGAAATAGCAGAAAGAATTATAAGAACAGCTGAGGAAAACGATGTCCCAATATTTGAAAATGAAAACCTTGTCTCGACGCTAATTCACTTGGATTTGGGGCAGCAAATACCCCAAGAGCTATACAGCGTTGTAGCTGAGGTGCTGGTTTTTATTTCGGATGTAGAAAAAAAGCTAAAGGGGTAATGTTATGAAATATAACAAGCTTTTGGGTGCCTTTGGTGAGGATATGGCATGCAATTACTTAGAAAAGCAGGGCTATAAGATATTAGAGAGAAACTTTAATTGCAGAGTTGGAGAATTAGATATAGTTGCCCTTGAGGGAGATATACTTTCTTTTATCGAGGTTAAGTGCAGAACAGGCGTGAATTACGGCAATCCCGCTGAGGCTGTCAGCTACAGCAAGCAAGGAAAGATTGTGAAGGCTGCTCTATTCTTCATGACAAAATATAAGCTTTTTGACTATATGTGCAGATTTGATGTTATTGAAGTGATAACAAATGGGACAAAAGAGGACACTAGTATTAATCTTATCAAGAACGCTTTTGAATACAGCGGTAAATATGGTTATTAGAGGTGATAATGATGTTACTAACGAATTCACTAAATATATCCCATGAAATGGTAAGCAAGGTTGTAAAGCCCGGGGATATTGTTGTTGATGCCACTATGGGAAATGGCAATGATACAGTATTTTTAGCCAAATTAGTTGGAGATGCCGGTCGGGTATATGCCTTTGATGTTCAGCAGCTTGCTTTAGATAATACAAAAAAGCGGCTGATGGATGCTGGACTGCTAGAAAGAGCTGATCTTATACTGGAGGGGCATCAAAACATAGGCAAATACGTGCCGCAGGGTATAAAAGCGGTTATGTTTAATTTAGGTTATCTGCCCAAGGGAGATCACAATATAGGAACAAAAGCTGAAACCACTATAGCAGCCATAGAAAAATCATTGGAGCTTTTGTGCAGGGACGGCATTGTAATGCTTGTAATATATTACGGCGGAGACAGCGGTTTTGATGAAAGAGATGCTGTAATGGACTATTTCAAGACCTTGGACTGCAAGAAATACACTGTGTTGGTGCAGAACTTTGTAAATCAAGTCAATTGCCCGCCAATAGCGGTTTGCATAGAAAAAATGATTGATTAAAAGGGGTGGAAATATGGCAGTTAAAGAAATTTACCAGCTAGGCAATAAAAAGCTTTATGAGATTTCAGATGAGGTTAAATACGAGGAACTGGGTCAAGTGAGACAAATAGTAGAGGACTTACATGACACAATGATGAATTTCAGAAAAACCTATGGAGTAGGAAGAGCTATTGCAGCCCCTCAAATTGGTGTAATGAAAAGAATATTGTATATGAACATAGACCAGCCTGTTGCATTTATTAATCCAGAATTGGTAGATAAAAGTGAAGAGATGATGGAGCTTTGGGATGACTGTATGTGCTTCCCAAATTTACTTGTGTGGGTAAAAAGACATCGCAGTTTGACGATCAGATATAGAGACTTGAACTTTGATATTCAAGAGATGAAACTGAAGGACGATCTTGCAGAGCTTTTGCAGCATGAATATGATCATCTGGATGGAATTCTAGCTACAATGAGAGCTGTTGATAGTAAATCCTTTACATTTAGAAGTGAAATATAGGACGTTTTATGCTATAATTATTTGGTATTTGAATTAATTTGTATGAATAAGGGGTAAATAATATGCATTTATATATTATCGAGGGATTGGACAAGACTGGTAAAACAACCTATACCAAGAACAAGTTTGCCGGCTATAACAAATTAAGACTGCCCGGGGGCTTTGAATACACCCATGATATGAGAAATTATTTCATGGAGGGCAAAATTCCTGAAGCTGAGATGATACATATCATATTTGGAGAGCATATGGCAGCGTTGCAGCACTTGTATTACAACAAAACTGAGAGCTATGTTTTGGATAGAAGCTTCATATCTTATTTGGTATTTCAAAAAGAACCGCTTATAAAATACGGCTACTATGATACATATAAACATATTTTAGAGGAAATGTTTAAAAAACTAGCAAAGAGATATGAGATAAAAATACTATATTTTTCAAAACAATTGGTACAGCGTAAGGATGATTGGCTAGAATACATGGATGTTGATGTGTTGAAGAAAAACTTCGACGAACTTCTAGAACTGGAGCCATATAGCTGCTATGTAGAACATGTTGATATAGAGTGTAAAAAATAATTATTATTGCAAACGAATGCCTTGATAGCATAATCAAGGCATTCGTTTTTTATTACTAAAGTTATACTTCATACTTTGCTGTTCTATCGTTGAATTTATAATAAATAGATAGAAATACGATACAGGCAGGAATGCCTATATAAATATATAGTCTTTCTACTCCAATCAGCCTGTTGAAGGACGGGATCAGGGAAACAGCAATAAGTGAAACCGCAGTCATCACAATCCTATAGAATGAAAAAACTCTCCCTAAATAATTAACCTCAGTATTTTCTTGTATTAGACTTCTAAAATAGATTCCCTGAACAGAGCTGCTAAAGCCAAAAGCAGCGAGCATAATCACTGCAATATAGATATTGTCTGCAAGGGAGAAACCAACTAGGCAAAGCACAAGAGTAATAGCGGATAACATGAAGCTATCAAAGTTTTTCTTACCAATTTTCAATTTTAGTATTAACGGAGTTAAAAAGCCGCCTAGTGCCATTGCATACCTAAAATATATGATACCACTAGAAGTAATATTAAGTTTAGAATCTGCAATTAAAATATTAGTCACGTCATAGATTCTGCCAATAATAGCTATAGGAATTGAGCTGATTATGATTAATAGTATCATGGGATTATCTTTAAGCACTTGGAATACTGAAGTATCGAACAACTTCAGATTGTTTAATGGATTAGAAATGCTTGTGCTGTATTGAATGAGCTGGAAAAACATACCGGCTAGTGCAAAACTAAATGCATTTATTAAAAATAATATATTTGCTCCAGCTATTTTATAAATGAGCCCTGATAGTGCTAGAGAAAAAAGCATAAGAATTTGATTGGTGAAAGAGAAAATAGTATTTGCCTTAGGTAAATCTTCTTTTTGAACAAGCTCTGGTAGTATAGCGTTTTCACTGCAATTGTCGATATCGTTTAAAGACTGCAATAAAAACACCCCTAAATATGCAATCCAAAGTGTATTCTTATCAATAAAAATAAACATAAATGCTACAGGGGCGCTAATTAGATTTGCAATTGTAATGATAAGCTTTCTATTGTAATGATCAGTAATTAATCCCCCGAGATATAATATAAATATTCTCAGAGCACCCTTTGAAAGCCACATTAAGGCGATGGAGTTAATGCTTTTGGTCATGTCGTAAATCAGCAGTGTAATAGCAATATCATACAAGTAATCGCCAAAGCTAGAGATTAAAGATCCTGTTAAGAGGAGTTTGAAGCTTTTGTTTCTCCTAAGCAATTCAATCATTTTATTACCTCCCAGAGCAAAGTATTACCATTATATAGCAAATAAGTATTTATTAACAGACTGTTAATTTACCAATTATTGTGCTATAATTAGAATATAGGGTGAGTACGAAATTGTACTCGCCTTTAATTTTTGTAAAATTATTCATTGAGTTAAAAGTGGCAGCAGAAAAAACGAAAAGAATTTGAAAACTTATGGGCTGAATTGATAATAATATGAATAACGAACTACATTAAAATTACAGAATTACATGGAGTATGGAGGTATATCGTGAACAAGTTTGTTATAGAAAATGAATTCTGGTCTATATTCCCTTATGCAAAGATAGGAGTAGTAGTTTGCAAGGGGATAGACAATAGCATAAGAGATGTTGAAGCTTATGCAGAAATGCTTGCTGGCGCTGAGACAGAGGCTAAGAAGTACTTTGTGAAGGAGGAATTCAGCAGCAATCCTGTAATTGCAGTTTGGAGAGATGCATTTCAAAAGTTTAAGACCAAGAAGGGTGTAAGAGCGTCAATTGAGGCATTGCTAAAAAGAGTGCATAATGGAAATCACATTGGAACCATTAACCCTTTGGTTGATATATATAATTCAATTTCCTTAAGGTATGGGTTGCCATGTGGCGGTGAGGATATTGACAATTTTGCTGGAAACATAAAATTGACCAAAGCAGTGGGAAATGAAGAGTTTATGCCCTTAGGAAGTGATGAAAATGCACCTCCCTATGAAGGTGAAATCGTGTATAAAGATGATGCCGGAGCTATTTGCAGATGCTGGAATTGGAGAGAAGCGCAGAGAACGATGCTGACTGAAAGTACGAAGAATGCCTTTCTTTGTGTAGAGCTGGTGGATGAGACAAGAGTAGAAGATTTTAGTAGTGCATTAAGTGAATTAGAAGATTTAGTGCAGAAACATCTTGGTGGAACTTCAGCCTCATATATATTAGATATAAACAGTAATGAGATTGAAATTAACGAGTAATAACAATAATGGCTCTCTGAAAAAAGCTATTACATGAATAGAGAGCCTTTAGTTATTTCGTTTATCTACCTATTGCCTGCGAGAAATTTTAAGTAAAATTACTCTTATATAGAATGCAGGATATATAATGATCAAAGCAATACAGATGAGGCACCAAAGTGGAAAATAAAGAAAGGATTGCCATACTTTAGTTATAGGCAATTTATTCTTTACAAATAGTAACAAGTCTTTTGTATTCGATATTAACATTGATACTCCGCATACCAGCCAAACCACCAAAAAACCTAATAAAAAATCCATTCAATACTCCTTTTTCTTCTGAAATTTGATATTCTTTAAATATTCCCATGTTATTTTATTATAGCATGTACATTATGATAAACAACATTTATTCAATACGCTGACAACGAAACAAAAGGCCTCTCTAATATGCATTCAAGGCATTCACTTTTCTGCATATACCTTGTCTAGAGAATTTCATAGAACAATTATAAAAGAACAGCCAAATTGATTGAATTAATGAATGTTTACTACATAAAGTTTGACTTAAAATTATCCCGATGCTATAATCTACGAGAAAACTAAATATTTAATATTAGGTGTCCAATTTTGGATGAAAAGGGAAAGCGGTTAAAATCCGCTGCAGCCCACCGTTACTGTGAAGCAGATGAAACCTATTCGCAAGCCAAGCTTGCAGCCACTGAATTTTATTCGGGAAGGCATAGGGAGTAAAGTGATGCTAAGCCAGGAGACCTGCCTGATATTTGCAAATTCTTTCGGAGGGAAAGATAGATGCGATAGAAGTGTATGCTTTTGTGCTTTTATAACATTGTATTTTTGAGGAACCTCTTTGAGGTTCCTTTATTTTTTTAAAAAGAGGATATGAGATGAAGACGATTCTAATCACTGCACCATCAAGCGGCAGCGGCAAAACAACAATAGCCCTAGGAATTATTAGAGCCTTCCTAAAAAAAGGGTTGGATGTCTGTGCATTCAAAACAGGTCCTGACTACATAGACAGAGCCTTCCTAGAAAAGGCAAGTAGAAGAAGAGTGGGAAATCTCGATATGCACCTTCAAGGAAGAGCAGGAATGCGTTCAGCTCTATCAATGGCATCAGCAGACTGCTGCATCATAGAAGGGGCCATGGGGTATTTTGATGGGATCAGCAATACATGCATCAACAGCAGCTATGATATTTCCAAGGAGCTAGGGATAAATTCTATATTAATTTATACACCTAAGGGGGAGATGTTCTCTGCGATTCCCAAAATAAAAGGTATGGCAGAATTTGAAGCATCTAATATCAAGGGGGTTATCTTCAACAATATTTCAGAAAAGCACTATAAGATGCTTAAGGAGGCCTTGGAAAACCACACGGATTTAAAGGTTCTGGGCTATATTCCTAAGCTGCAAGAGGTGGAACTAAAAAGCAGGCATCTTGGCTTAGTCCAAAGCATTGAGATAGCAGATATTGAAGCTAGAATTGATGCCATAGCTGAGGTTGTCCTCCAAAATATTGATATTGAAGAGCTAATAAATCTAACCAAGAAATTAGAGGCTACTGAACCTCTAAAAGTGACAAGGCGTAATATAAAGGCAGCAGTTGCAATGGACAAAGCATTTTCATTCTACTATGCAGAAAATATCCATCTGCTGGAAATGTCATGTGAAGTCATATACTTCTCGCCCTTGGAAGGTCAGTTCATTCCTGAGTGTGATTTTCTATATTTGGGTGGGGGATATCCTGAGGTATTTGGGGAGGCACTGGCAGCAAATAAAAGCATGATGGCTTCCATAAAGGCTTTTTCACAAGATGGAGGCTTTATATATGCTGAGTGTGGAGGCTTTATGTACCTCAATGAAACCATAAATGATTATGAAATGGTTGGTATATTCAAGGGGCAAAGCAGGCTGACAAAGAGCCTTCAGCACTTTGGGTATATCAATATGAAACTAAAGCAAGACTGCATGCTTGGCAAAAAAGGCGATGAAATATCAGCCCACGAGTTCCATAAATCAGTAACAGATTTAGATAGGGAACCAATATTTGAAGTAGCAAAGACCATGGGTGATGCCAAATGGGAATGTGGATATTTGTATAAAAACACCTATGGGGGCTATCCACACATCAACTTCATGGGAAATATGAATGTATTTAATAATATTTTAGACCATATCGAAAGGAGCAAAAAAATATGACAGGTGTAATTATAATAGGACATGGCAGCAGGGCGAAAGAAGCAAAAGAGGCATTTTACCAAATAGTAGAAGAGCTTAAGCAAAGTATGAATGGTGAGGTAGAGGGTTGCTTTATGGAGATATCAGAGCCGCATATCCCAGAGACCATAGAGAAGATGTATAACAAGGGAATAAGAGAGATAACAGCCCTGCCTTACTTCTTGTTCAATGGAATTCACATAAAGGAAGATATTCCAGAAATTCTGCAAGCAGCAAAAGAGAAGCATCAGGACTTGGTGATAAACATGGCGCAGCCTATTGGCTACCACAATGCCATCGCTCAAATATTAAAAGAAAGATTGGCTGGAGAACTGACATGTATATAAAGGATCCTATGGCAATTGAAACAAAGAGTATGGAAATCATCAAGGCAGGGATGACACCCCACCACTTTAGTGAGCAAGAGCTAAATGTAATAAATAGAACCATACATACCACTGGAGATTTTGACTATCAGAACATTGTAAACATCAGTCAAGGTGCCATAGAAGCAGGTATAGAAGCGATAAAGTCAGGCGGCAGGATTGTCACAGATACCATGATGGCTTTTTCGGGAATCAACAAAAGAAGTCTTGAAAAAGCAGGCTGTAAAATTGACTGCTATATAAGCCATGAAGATATTTTTAGATTGGCAAAGGAAAAGCAAGTGACCAGATCAATGGCGGCTATGGATTATGCGGCTGCAGAAGGTGTTGACATATTTGTTATAGGCAATGCACCTACAGCACTTTATAGAATTGGAGAGCTTATCCGAGAGAATAAGGTTGCTCCTAAGGTTATTATTGGAGTACCCGTAGGCTTTGTAGGTGCGGCAGAATCCAAGGAATATATCAGAGCATTTGACATTCCAACCATAACAACGGTTGGAACCAAAGGTGGCAGCAATGTAGCAGCGTCAATTTTAAACGCGATCATTTACATGGCGGTGGGTAGAGATGCATGATCTTTATATTATTAAAGATGGAAAGAAGTTAAGATGCGGTTATACAACAGGCAGCTGTGCAGCAGCAGCGGCAAAGGCTGCCGCAAGGATGTTGATTACAGGCAAGATTAACGACAGCATTGAGATTGACACACCAGCAGGCATTGCACTTAAATTAGCTGTATGCAAGCCAGATATTACAGAATCCTATGCCAGCTGCTGCATCGTAAAGGATGCGGGAGACGACCCTGATGTTACAGATAACATGGAGATTTTCGCCCGCGTAAGCAAGCGTGAGGATGGTCTTATAAATATAATCGGTGGTGAGGGGATAGGTAAAATCACGCGAAAAGGCTTCTGGGGAGAGGTTGGTCATTCTGCCATAAACCCAGTACCTAGAAAGATGATTGCTAGTGAAGCAGCTAAAGTCGCTGATTGCGGCTTTGATATAACAATATATGCACCGGCAGGTGTTGAAATAGCGAAGAAAACCTTTAATGCCAACATCGGAATTCAAGGTGGTATTTCAATTATAGGAACCTCCGGCATTGTAGAGCCCATGTCAGAGGAGGCTCTAAAGAAAACGATTTACATGGAGATTGATTCTGCCATTGAAGATGGTGCAAATGAATTTGTATTGTTTCCTGGGAACTACGGCGAGAATGTGGTAAACGGCTTGGAATTAATAGGAGCAAAGATAAAAGTCTCCAACTTTATTGGTGATGCTTTATTATATATCAATGAAAAGGGCATAAAAAACATTACCTTAGTAGGGCATATAGGAAAGCTTTGCAAGCTCTCCATTGGCGCTTTTAACACCCATAGCAAAATCTGTGATGTGCGCATAGAAGCCTTTATATACTATCTGGCATTGAAAGAAGCGCCAATAGAGCTTTTGACAAAGGTAGATTCGTGTTTGACTTCTGAGGAAGTAGTAAAGCTGTTGTTTGAAAATGGCAATGAGGAGATTTTCGATGATATGACAAAAGGCTGTGAAGATAGAATCAGAAGGCACTTAAAGAATGAATCTTTAAACATAAAGGTGATAATGTACTCAATGGATTATGGAATTTTGGGAGGAAAACATGATTAGACTTATTGGTATGGGTCCAGGAAGTATAAAGCACTTAACCTTGGAAGCAATGGATGCAATATTAAGTTCAGATATAGTAATTGCCTTTGGAAGGCTATCGAAAACAGCAGAGCTCATAAAAGCTGAGGTTCTGACAATAGAAAGAGTAGACCAAGTAATAGAGCTGTTGGATGACAAAAGCAATATTGCTATTTTGGCATCCGGGGACCCCTGTTTTTATGGGATACTAGATTTTCTGCAAAGAAAAGAAATCACAATTGATAAGGTAATACCCGGTATTTCCTCACTTCAATATATGATGGCAAAACTTCAGAAAAGCTGGCATGACGCTACCTTGGTAAGCTTTCATGGAAGAGAATGCAGTATTGAAAGCATAAAGAAATGCAAGTCAGCTATCCTTCTGACGGACAGCAAATATACACCTAATCATATCTCCAAAATGCTATACGACTTTGGTCTTAGAGGCAAGATATTTGCTGGCTTCAACCTATCCTACGAGGATGAATTAATTGTTGAGAAGGAAATTGGTGCGGCTATTGAAGATATCAGTACATTGGCACTGGTGGTGATAGAAAATGAAGTGGACTAAGGATGAAGAATTTCTAAGAGGGCAGATTCCCATGACCAAGTTTGATGCAAGGGTTCTTATTATGGCAATTTTGGAAATTGAGCAGGGTGATGTATTTCTAGATGTGGGAGCCGGTACAGGATCGATTTCCATTCAGGCTACATTGATGGGTGCAGAGGTTGTTGCAATAGAGAAGGAAGAGGAAGGGATACAGCTTATAGCGCAAAATGCAGAGAAGTTCGGCGTGAATATTGAAGCCATACATGGCTCTGCACCGCTTGATATTGCATCTGTCCCAAAAATAAATAAGTGCTTTATTGGTGGAAGTGCAGGCAAGCTTGAGCAAATAATAGAGGCTTTGGATAATAAGCTTGAAGCAGGGGGAATTATGGCTGCAAGCTTTATCATTCCTGACAATATGGTAGATTTCAAAAGAAAACTTAAAGAATTGAATTACTTAGATATTGAAGCGAAACTAATACAGTCCTCAAATATAGATCATCTAGGACTGCTAAGAGCAAATAATCCAATATTTATAATCAAGGGGAAAAAGCAATGAAGAAGTTAATTGGAATTGGTATAGGTCCTGGAGACCCAGAGCTTATCACCCTCAAGGCATACAATCTAATAAAAAGCTGCGACTATGTTTTTATACCGGAAAGCAAGGGGGGTAGCCTTGCAGGTAAAATAACTGGTGAATACATAAAGGACAAAAAGGTTATAGAACTAAGCTTTCCTATGGGTGAAGATAACCAAGAGCGCTATGTAATAGCAGCGAATATAATCGATGAGACACTTATGGATAATGAAACAGGGGTATTCTTGACTCTCGGAGATCCAATGACTTACAGCACCTATGCTTATTTGATGAAGGAGCTTATGAAGCTTAAAGTACATATAGAAACCATACCAGGCATCACATCCTATAACGCAGCCGCAGCTTTACTTGGGCTCCCAATCACCTTGAGAGATGAGAGCTTTTATCTGTTTGACGGCAATATTGATGAAGAGGTGCTGAAGAAAGTCCATACGGTTTGCATATTAAAGGTAAGCAAGAACAAGGTAGAAATCATAGACAAATTGGAGCGAAGCGGCTTTGACTATATATATGTAAAACGCTGTACGCAAGAAGATCAAGCAGTGATTTACAATAAAGAAGAAATGTTGGCGGATAAGGATTATATGTCCCTTATATTCGCAAGGAGGGCATAAAATGATTTACTTTATAGGTGCTGGTCCCGGTGATGTGGATTTAATAACGGTAAAAGGCAGGAGAATACTTGAAGCAGCTGATGTAGTAATTTATGCAGGTTCCCTAGTATGGGATGCACATCTAAAGTTCTGCAAAAGGGAATGTGCCTTTCATAATAGTGCCTCAATGACCTTAGAGCAGGTGATTGAAGTGATGAATGAAGCAGAGAAACAAGGAAAAACAACCGTAAGGCTGCATACAGGGGACCCAACCATATATGGTGCTATAAGAGAGCAAATGGATTGCCTCATAGAGCAAAATATTGATTATGAGGTGATACCTGGAGTAAGCTCCTTTACAGCAAGCTGTGCTGCCATCAAGAGAGAATTTACATTACCCAATGTCAGCCAGACTGTAATCATCACTAGAATGGAAGGCAAAACACCTGTTCCAAAGGATGAGGATTTAGAATTGTTGGCTGCTCACAAATGCTCAATGGCAATTTTCTTATCGGTTCAGGATATTGATAAGGTGGTTGAAAAACTGGTAAAAGGCTATCAAAGGTCTGATGTACCAGTAGCTGTAGTATATAAGGCCACATGGCCGGAGCAAAAGATCATATTTGGTACCTTAGAGAATATAGCAGAAAAGGTTAAGAATGAAGATATAAAGAACTTCTCGCAGATTTTGGTAGGTGACTTTATAGAAGGAGCATACGAGAGATCCTTGCTGTACCATCCTGAGTTTACCCATGCATTTAGAGAGGGCAGCAAATGAAGCTGGCTTGCATAGCTTTTTCCGAGGAAGGACTTAGGATAGCAGATAAGATTAAGTTATGCCAAAGCTTTGATGCTGATGTATTTGATAAGCATAGCTATAAGGAACATCTGCAAGATATTTTTAATGAATATAAAGGCGTCGTATTTATTGGTTCAACAGGAATTGCGGTAAGGCTTTGTGCACCTTTTCTGATAAATAAGACCGTCGATCCTGCAATTGTGGTTATTGATGATTTATGCAGATTCTCAATAAGCCTTGTATCAGGACATCTAGGCGGGGCCAATCAATTGGCGCAGAATCTTTCCGAATTACTTCAATGTCAGCCAATTATAACCACAGCATCAGACGGACGAAATATTGAGGCTGTAGACATGTTTGCAATGAACAATGGGTTATATATTGAAAGCATGGAAGCTGCAAAGAAAATAACTGCATTAATGGTTGAAGGAAGACCCATTAAACTTGATTCGGAAGTAAAGATAGAACTTAAATATAATAATCTTTCTGATAAAATCTATGACGGAATAATATTTGTAAGCTCGAAACATGACATTTCAAGCTCTAAACCATACTGCGTGCTAAGACCCAAGAATATCAATATTGGGATAGGCTGCAGGAGAGGCAAAACAAAGGATGAGATTTTAAAGGCTATTAAAGCAGTATTTACGAGTAACAACCTGAGTTTAAAAAGCATCAGTAAAATCGCCACAGTAGACGTGAAAAGTGATGAAGCAGGTATTATAGAAGCATGCAAAGAGCTCCAATGTGAAATGGTGATATTTAGCAGAGAAGAAATTCGTGATGTTGAAGAGCAATTTGCTGCAAGCGACTTTGTAAAGTCGACAATAGGAGTGTCCTCCGTCTGTGAACCCTGTGCAGCCCTTGCAGGAGGAGAGATAATACTTTCAAAGACTGTTATTGATGGAATAACAATTGCAATATCAAAGGAGAAGTAATATGGGAAAGTTATATGTCGTAGGAATAGGACCTGGAGGCAAGGAGCATATGACTCTGAAGGCTCTAGAGACAATTAAAAAATGTGATGTGGTAGTCGGATACACATATTATATAGACCTGATCAAAGATTTAATTGAAGGAAAAAGGATTATAAAGACTGGCATGATGGGCGAGGTTGAGAGATGCAAAATGGCAGTTGAGGAAGCTGGCAAGGGTTACAATACTTGCATCGTAAGTACAGGGGATTCAGGGCTATATGGTATGGCAGGCCCGATTCTAGAGCTAGCAGAGGGAGTAGAAGTTGAGATAATCCCTGGAGTTACTTCTTCCTTTTGTGCAGCAGCAGAGGTAGGAGCACCAATTATGCATGATTTTTGTACCATAAGCTTAAGTGATTTATTGACCCCTTGGGATGTAATAGAAAAAAGGCTGAATATGGCAGCTCAAGGTGACTTTGCAATCGCTTTATATAACCCCAAAAGCAAAGGCAGACCAGATCACATACATAAGGCAATCAATATTATTTCAAGATATGCGCAGTCAACAACTCCGGTAGCCCTAGTGAAAAATGCAGGAAGAGAGGGCAATGAAAGGCGGATAACGACCTTGGAAACCATTGATTATGATTTCATAGATATGATGACTGTGGTATTGATTGGCAATAGCAATACCTATATAAAGGATGGCAGGATCATAACACCTAGGGGGTATTCCCTTTGATTTGGATAATCGGCGGCACCAGTGAAGCACGAAGCTTAATTGGAAGCTTAAAAGGCAAAAGGGATTTTATCGTCTCTGTTGCAACCTATAGTGGAGCTGAAATGCTGGAAAATGAAAATGTAATAGTAAATAGGCTGGACGAGGGGGCTATGGTTCAATTTATAAAAGAGAAAGCCATTGATACTGTAGTTGATATGTCACATCCCTATGCAGTAGAGGTTACGCAGAATGCAAAGGCTGCTTGCAATGAGGTTGGTGCGGCATATATTAGATACAATAGAAAAGCTTCAGGGGCTGAGGACTGCATCTATGTTGATTCTATACATAAATGCGCTGAGTTCCTATTAAATAGTAAAGGCTGTGTCTTTTTTACTACAGGTATTAAAAACATAAGAGACTTTGAAAAGGTACGGGGAGATAACCGTTTTGTGTACAGGGTATTGCCTTCAACCTTTAGCATTCAGGAATGTGTTGACAACAATGTCAAAATGGAAGATATGGTAGCTATTTTAGGTCCTGTATCTGAAGAGCTGAATTATCAGATGTTTAAAGACTATAAGGCAGATTACGTAATAATGAAGGATAGCGGTATAGCTGGCGGAACCCTTGAGAAAATCCGAGCATGCACTAGACTGGGGATTATACCAGTAATTATAGGAAGACAGACTATTGACGATGGCTTGGAAAGTCTCGATGATATACTACAAATCTTAGGATAAATTAGGAGGAATATAAATGAAGAAAATATTAGCGATAGTACTATTAGTATGCATGATTCTTACGATATTTACAGGCTGTAAAAAGGTAGAAAATGCACCAGCTGAAGTAACACCTTCCGTAGAAACGGCTGCAGCTGTAGAGCAGGCGCAAGTACCTGTGACTACACCAATTGTGGAGACAGCTGCCCCTGGACCTGCAGCGCCTTCAGAATCAAAGACGGAAATAGCAAAGAAGATAGAGGCAATAGTAGTTGAACCTACGAAAACAACGGAGGTTAAGTCAGCAGAGCCTGCCAAAGCAATAGAACCAACTAAAACCGCAGAACCCGCCACAACCGAGGAACCTGTTAAGGTTGAAGAAAAAATAGATACGGTCACTTTTATTGACAACCTAGGTAAGACAATGACAATGAAGAAAAACCCTCAAAGAGTCGTTTGCTTATATACATCCTACTTGGATTTATGGGACTTAGCAGGGGGAAATGTTGTAGGAAGACCAGACACCAAGGAAGCCGTACCAGCTGCAGCGAAGGATGCTGAGACAGTTGGCTATTACACTACCCCTAATCTGGAGAAGATACTTGCACTGCAGCCGGATTTGGTACTTATTAATTCAGAAGTGAATGCTCAAGTTTCACTAATTCCTATTCTAGAAAAGAACAACATAGCCTATGCGGCCTTGAAATATGATACTTTTAAGGATTATTTAAAAATGCTCAAGATCTTTACAGATTTAACGGATAGAGACGATTTATACCAGTCAAAGGGTGTAGCAGTAGCAAAGAAAGTGGATGCAATCATAGCAAAAGTGCCGGACAGAAAGCCTTCAATATTGCTATTACTGGGTTCAACAAAGAGCGTCAGTGTAAGGCTGCCTAATTCAACTGTAGGTGAGATGCTGCAGGATTTAGGTACAGTAAATATTGCCTATGATGCCAATTTAACAGCAGCTGATATGGAAGTTTTCAGTATGGAAAAGGTAATAGAGAAAAATCCTAACTTCATATTTGCTCAGACTATGGGAGACGTAGAACAGACAACGGCTAGAATCAAAAAGGATATTGAGTCAAATCCAGCGTGGAGCTACCTAACCGCTGTTAAAGAAAACAAATATATATTCTTGGAAAAGGATTTATTCTTGTTCAAACCAAACGACAGATACGCTGAAGCATACGAAAAGTTAGCTAAAATACTATACCCTGATATATTTAACTAATATGTACAAAAGGATGAATGCAATGGAGGAAAAAGTACAAGGACGAAAGATAGCACTTTTGATACTCTTAGGGATTATATGCTTACTAAGCTTTGTATTCAGTGTAGCAAAAGGATCTTTGAATCTAACACCTACTGAAGTGTTCAAAGCGCTGTTCCTTGAGAAGGACACCGTAAACCACCAGATTATTTGGAATGTCAGACTCCCAAGAACCTTGGTGGCAGCATTAGTGGGAGTATGTCTTTCTTTATCAGGGGTCATACTCCAGGGAATCATGAGAAATCCCTTGGCATCCCCTAATATCATAGGGGTATCCTCCGGAGCGGGATTAATGGCTTTTGTAATCATGATCATTTTCCCTCAGTACTATTACCTAGTACCAGCAGGAGCTTTTGTGGGTGCACTGCTTGCGACTTTGCTTATATATGCTCTTTCCTGGAAAAACGGTATACAACCAATGCGCATGATTTTGGCTGGTGTAGCGGTGTCATCTTTTTTAGGCGCAGGAATAAATGCTTTGATGATGTTTTTTCCTGACCGCTTGGTTGGTGTAGTAGACTTTCTGATTGGAGGATTATCTGCCAGGACGTGGCCGCATTTTCACATGCTATGGCCTTATGCATTAATGGGGATTATAATAGCCTTCCTTTTCTCCAATCGCTTAAATATATTAATGCTAGGGGATGAAGTTGCAACAGGAATTGGATTGCATGTTGAAAGGACCAGAATGCTTTTTATAGCAATATCAGCTCTGCTAGCGGGTAGTGCAGTCAGTGTTGCAGGACTTCTAGGCTTTGTAGGACTAATTGTACCCCATACTGCAAGAATGATTATCGGATCAGATTATCGCTATCTATTTCCTGCCACGGCTATATTAGGAGCCACCATCGTCATGTTCTGTGATACCCTTGCAAGATTGGTATTAGATCCTATAGAAATTCCAGTAGGCATTATAATGGCACTTATGGGCGGACCATTCTTCTTATATCTACTTAGGGAGAAAAGGAGTGTGGGACAATGATTTTACAGGCTAAGAACATTTTTATAAGCTATGACAAAAAAGAAGTTGTCAAGGATGTCAGTATAGATGTAAAAAAGGGTGAGATTGTAACGATTATAGGACCCAATGGGTCAGGGAAATCTACGATTCTAAAAGCCCTCTCTAGAACACTAAAACCTCAAAAAGGACAGATTCTAATTGAGGGTCAAGATATAAAAACCATGAATACCAAGGTTATTGCAAGGAAGCTTGCAATCATGCCCCAAGTGAGAAGTGTACCCGGTGATGTAACCGTAGAGTCCTTGGTAGGCTATGGACGGTATCCACACTTAGGCTTTGGTCATAGGCTGCATCAGAAGGATTATGAGATTGTTGACTGGGCGATTGAAAAGACAAGTCTTGCAGAGCTTCGCCACAGATATGTAGCAACTTTATCGGGAGGAGAACGTCAGAGAGCTTGGATTGCAATGGCCCTTGCACAAAAGCCTGACATTTTACTATTGGATGAACCAACGACCTTCTTAGACATCTCCTATCAATTGGAGACCTTGGAATTGATTAAGGAATTGAATGAAAAGCTTGGATTAACCATTGTAATGGTGCTCCATGATCTAAATCAAGCAATAAGATACTCTCACAAAATAGTTGCTTTGAATAAGGGCATGGTTCACTGTTATGGGGCTAGCAGCAGTCTTCTGACTGAAGAGTTCCTACAGGAGGTATTTAGAATACAAGGGGATATTTTAGAAGACAAAAGGAATAATTGTCATTACATAATTCCTCAGAAGGTAGTACAAGGTGATAAGTAGCAGATTTTTATTGGAGGTCCTAATGAATATAAAGTATTATAAATTAACCTTATTCATTGTAATAAGCTTCATATTTCTCCCAGTCCAAACCAATGCGATGCATATCATGGAAGGCTTCTTGCCAATTGGGTGGTGTATTTTTTGGGCAATATGCTGCATCCCTTTCCTTATTTGGGGGGCGCGTTCTATTAATAATCGAATCGCAGAGAATCCAAAGCAAAAGATGTTATTGGGAGTGGGTGGAGCATTTTCATTTGTTCTATCTGCATTCAAGCTGCCTTCAATTACTGGAAGCAGCTCTCACCCTACTGGTATTGGCCTGGGCGCTATATTATTCGGTCCGGGAATCATGAGCATTGTCGGCTGCATCGTTTTATTGTTTCAAGCATTGCTGCTTGCCCATGGTGGTATTACGACCCTTGGTGCAAATACTTTTTCAATGGCAGTAGTAGGCTCACTAACAGCCTATGGTACCTATAAATTCTGTAAAAGTGTAAAGTTGAATAATTCAGTAGCTGTTTTTCTTGCAGCCTTCTTAGGTGATTTACTTACCTATGTAACGACGTCAGTACAACTAGCTTTAGCTTTTCCCTCAGAAGTAGGTGGAGTTATGGCATCACTAATCAAGTTTTTAAGTATATTTGCCTTAACTCAAATACCTCTAGCAATTAGTGAAGGCATTCTTACTGTTATTGTATTTAATTTGTTGACAGTATATAGCCCTAAGGAGCTAATGGAACTTTCAGTATTATCAAAGGAGGGAGCATAGTTGTTTAGTAGCAAGCTGGCTAGGACAAATGTCATTCTATTGGCTTTAGTCATCATGATATCAATGATGTCCCTTTACTTTGCCAGAGGAGCTGAATTCGGAGGCACAGATGGAAAAGCACAAGGTATCATTACAAAAATAAATCCTGAATATAAGCCATGGTTTAAGGCTTGGTTGAAACCGCCAAGTGCTGAAATAGAAAGTCTCTTATTTGCACTTCAAGCTTCTATTGGAACAGGCTTTATAGGCTATTATATTGGTGTAAAAAGAGGTAAAAATCATAAAGAGGAGTAAACAATATTGTTTTTATTAGACCAATATGCATATACAAATAGACTTAAAGATATACACCCCATAGAGAAAACATTGTTTTCATTGCTTACAATGGGCGTAGCTATAGTATCCAACAATATTGTGGTACATGTATTAGTGATGTTACTTATGGCGATTCTAGCGGTGATCGTAGCTAGAATACCGATGAAAGTGTATATAAACCTTATATTACTGCCCTTTGGGTTTATTTTAATTGGGGTGATACCAATTATTTTTACAGGTTCTAAGCATGATGGAAGCTTTATTTATAGCATCAAATTATCAAGCTTATACATAGGAATTACAAGAAGTGGAATTGAAGCAGGGCTAATTGTTTGCTTAAGGAGTCTTGCAACAATATCATGTCTTTATTTTATGTCTTTGACGACACCATTGCTTGAAATCATTCAGCTTTTAAGAAAGCTTAAATTGCCGAGTACCATCATTGAAATTATGAGTTTAATATATAGATTTATATTTGTACTGCTTGAGTCTGCTGTGGTTATTCACAACTCACAAAGCTCAAGACTTGGCTATTCTAACTTGGGAAATAGCTTTAAATCTATGGGTAAGCTGACAAGCATGGTTTTTATAAAGGCATACAACAACTCGCAATCCTTATATTTATCCTTAGTATCAAGGGGTTATAGTGGAGACTTTAATGTCATGTCTAGGGAATATAGCTTTAGTATGAGAAATGTGTTTCTTATATTTGCTGTAGAAATAGTTTTAATAGTTCTTGTTTTTATGATGGGGAGTAGCTAAATGGCAGATTATATTTTTGAAGTAAGAGATATTTCATATTCATATATGGATGGTACGAAGGCACTAAGAAACGTGAGTATCAATATTGAAAAAGGAAAGAAAATAGCTTTTGTTGGTGCAAACGGTGCTGGGAAATCAACGCTTTTTCTTCATCTAAACGGAATAAACAAGCCTGAAGCGGGAGAAATATGTTTCAGCGGAAAAAAGATAAGCTATACCAACAGTGAATTGATAAAGATTAGAAAAGAAGTTGGAATCGTATTTCAAGAACCGGACAATCAGCTTTTTTCATCCAGTGTGCTGCAGGAGATATCCTTTGGACCTATGAATATGAGGCTTGACAAGGAAACTGTTCTGAAAAGGATCGAGAAAGCCATGGAGGCTACAGATATCGTTGACTTAAGGGATAAGCCTACTCATTTTTTAAGCTATGGTCAGAAAAAAAGAGTAGCTATAGCATCCATTTTAGCCATGGAGCCAGAAGTGCTCATTTTGGATGAACCCACATCAGGGCTTGACCCTCATAATTCAAATGCAATTGAGGCTTTATTAAATACCTTGAATAAAGCCGGTAAAACAATTATTATATCTACCCATGATATAGATTTTGCATACAGCTGGGCTGATTATATTTATGTTATGAATAGGGGAGAAGTTATTAGTCAAGGAGTTCCTGCAGAAGTATTTTGGAGTAAAGAGCTCACCCAGCAAGCAAATATCAAGCTGCCATGGGTGGTGGAAGTATATATGGAATTTAATAAGGGTGCTGTATTCAACAAAGAAGCTTTACCAAGGAATAAAGAAGAATTGTTTAACTTGATAAAGAACAAACAAAAAGAGCTGTAAGTCTATGACTACAGCTCTTCGTTATATCTACTTCTTATTCTTGTTATTCAGCTCAACAATCTTAAGTATTACCTCAACGGCTTTGACCATTGAAGGAATTGGAATATACTCCAATTTGCCGTGGAAGTTGTGGCCGCCAGTGAAAATGTTTGGAGTAGGAAGACCCATATAAGTCAGTCTTGCTCCGTCGGTTCCGCCTCTGATAGCTCTTTCCTGCGGAGTTACCCCAACCTCTTCCATAGCCTTCTTTGCCATATCAACAATGTACATAACAGGCTCAATATGTTCTCTCATATTGAAATATTGGTCATTTAATTCCATAACTACTGTACCTTCGCCATACTTGGAGTTTAGGAAGTTTACAATATTCTCTATAAGCTTTTTCTTATCTATTAATTTAGCCTTGTCATGGTCTCTTATAATCATATACATATATGTATGCTCAATACTGCCTCGTATATCATTCACATGGAAGAAGCCTTCATATTTCTCAGTATATTCAGGTTTTTGACCTGCAGGAAGCATTGCCATAAGCTCTGATGCAATGGAAATTGAGTTTACAAGCTTATCCTTGGCTGTGCCTGTATGAATGCTGTTGCCGTTTATATTGATTTTAGCTTGAGCAGCATTGAAGTTTTCCATTTCAATTTCACCTATTTCGCCGCCATCCATTGTATATGCAAAATCTGCATTAAATTTCTTCACATCAAAGTGATTTGCGCCTTCGCCTATTTCTTCATCAGGTGTAAAAGCAATTTTGATTGTACCATGCTTGATTTGTGGATTGTTTATTAGGTACTCAACAGCAGTGATTATTTCTGCTATACCGGCTTTATTGTCTGCACCCAGTAATGTAGTGCCGTCAGTTGTGATGATGTCTTGACCCTTGTAGTTCTTAAGTGCTGGGTATTCAGCAGCAGATAGCACTACGCCATTTTTTAGTATGATATCTCCGCCTTCATATTTAACTATTTGAGGATTTACATCCTTGCCTGAAGCATCAAGGGCTGTATCCATATGTGCAATAAATCCAATGGTCGGCACTTCCATATCCATATTTGAAGGAAGTGAAGCCATGATATAGCCGTTCTCATCAAAGGATACATCCTTCATCCCTATTTGCTCAAGCTCCTTTGCCAAGTCCGCACCAAGAACTCTTTGCCCTGGGGTACTAGGGGTAGTCTTTGTTTCCATACTGGATTGGGTATCATATTTTACATACCTTAAAAATCTTTCAGCTACTCTTTCCAAATAAATCACCCTTTCATAAATGCATAAATTTAACATAATTTAATTATTACAAATTGAAGTTCGTATTACAACAACAATATGCGTGTTGTTAAGAAATATATACCAATTAGCAGATAAATGGAGTACAAGGTCTATAATTGCTATATTTGAATAAATTTATACAAAGAGTTATTGTGGAGGTGCAGGATGAAGGTATATGTAGTAAATCGAAGGACAATGACTAGAATTCTTATGGTGATACTGCTCATAGGAGTATCTATGTTATATACAGCAGGAATAGAAAACGGCGTACTTAGCGTATTTATGGACAACAATAAGCAGATTCCAATTTACTGTGTGGATGTCCCGGAGAAGAAGATTGCCATAAGCTTCGACGCGGCTTGGGGCTCTGACAAAACCAACGATTTGTTAAGGATTCTAAAGGAGCATAATGTAAAGACAACCTTTTTCCTGGTAGGTTTTTGGGTAGATAAATTTCCTGAAATGGTAAAGAAAATTAGTGATGAAGGCCACGAAGTAGCAAATCACTCTGCAAGCCACCCCCAAATGTCTACCTTATCAAAGGAGCAAATCATCAAAGAGCTTAATTCGACCTCAGAGAAGATAGAAGCTATAATTGGCAAGCCCACAACTCTCTTAAGACCTCCCTTTGGTGACTATAATAATAGGCTGCTTGAGACCTCCCATGAGCTAGGCTATCAGGTCATTCAATGGGATGTAGATTCCCTAGATTACAAGGATTATGGAACTCAATCAATTGTTGATAAGGTGCTGGGAAAGGTAAAAAATGGATCTATTGTGCTTTTTCACAACAATGCTACCTATACCCCTGAGGCTTTGCCGATTATATTAGATGAATTGCAGAAACAGGGGTATGAGATCGTGCCTATATCAGAGCTAATATATAAGGAAAACTACTACATAGATCATACTGGTAAGCAAACACCATTGAAGCCCTAAATTTTACCTCTTTTGGGACAAATGAAGCACCTCCTTAATATGATGTATTAAGGAGGTGCTTTTATGAATAAGGAATTAAAAAGCGATATAAAGAAGCTGTTATTGGTAGATAGCATATTGACGTCCTCTAACTCTATTTCATGCATATTGGACGACGTTGAGGAGGAGCTGGATGAGATTTTTGGAAGACCTGGAGAGAAGGGCTTTAAATTTGAGGATTTGTTTAAAATAAAAACAATAAAAGAATAAACTAAAATAAATAAACAGCTGTGGTTATACATAAAAAACATTTATCAGCTAAATATATAATTTAGACTAATTTATCATGAATAGGGGAGCTGATAGTTTGTTAATGGATAACTTTGAAAGATTTGGTGTAACTGCAGACTGGCAAAAGGTACTTCCCGGAATGGTATACGTTGATTTACAAGAAAGTAAAAGCCGGAAGGAAATATTTAATGCTTACAACAATGGTGCATCAGTAATTTTTACTACTCAAAATATTTCAAACCCGGAACTTCCCGTAATAAAGGTAAACAATGTTTATGAGACAATGCTGATTATGTTGAACAAGCATTTTCACAATCCTCAGGATAAAGTGAAGCTTGTGGCTATAAGCGGCAGCAATGATAAAGATATCGTATTGGACTTGCTGCATAAGATACTCAGTAAAGAAGGAAAAGAACAAAGTATAAATGAGAAGAATGATTTTAATAGTTATTTTAACTCCCTTCATAACATGACTATTGAGGATATGTACGAGCATCTAAATAAGATGGTTGCAACCGGTGAACACTTTATGCCTCTTATTGTTGATTATAAGCTGAAATATTTTAAGTTTATAAATAACTTCATGTTTGATTGCGCTTTAATTACTGGAGTAAATAATTTTGATATCGGTGATCAAAATTATGTTCTAGACAGCATAAGAGGCTTTGTTTCACAAATACCAGATAATAAGCCCATTATTTTTAATAATGATGATGATATGGTGTTAAAGGCTTTGAAGGGCTCAAAAAGCAATATTGTAATAACTTATGGATTAAATAAAAAAGCGGCGGTAACTGCCACCAGTATAGATGTAAACCAACAGACAACCTTTAATTATTGTTTGCAGCGAGGTTTCACTACAAACAGTGGGAATACTATAGAACCCTTTGAAATACCTATAAGTATGAATATATTGGGAAGCAGCAGCATATATAATGCATTGGCAGTCATAACCTGTGCCCTTTATTATGATGTTGGTATTGATCATATCAAAGCTATCTTGAGCAGCTATGTGGCACCTAGCAGAAGGTTTGAGATATCAGACATAGAAGGTTTAACTGTCCTGGATAATTACTGCAGCAGTATCGGAGAACTTGACAAGACCCTAGAGGGAATTCAGCTATTAAATTATAATAGGCTTAGACTTGTTCTGGCTGTGAGTAGGAATGCAACAGAGCAAAGCATAGAGGATCTAATTAAACTAATAGGACAGTGGAGCAGCATATTAGGGTTAAATGAAGTAATTTTATGTGGTTGCTTAGACATAAATGACAGCATCATTCCCCTATCCATAAATGATGTCCGAATGCTAAAAAAAGCTTTAAGCAGCTATGCTCAAATAAAGTATTTTGATAAGCTTCAGGATGTTGTTGAAAATATAGCAGTGAATATTAATGAAGGTGAAATGTTAATATTGGCAGGCGGAGAAGAAATGAACAATGGGAAGAGTATGCTTGTATCTCAAATAAGACAAGAAAAAATGAAACAACAGTTTCACTAAATATTTATGAAATTTAAAGAAAATTTAACAAAATGATTCATAATGTCATGCTTGTATGAATATGTATAGTGTAGATTAAAGCTCTAAAAAACGCAAGAACAATGAAGGGAGTGGGGTCTACATGACCGACAAAATTAGTGAGAACAATACAGTAACCATTGTTGGAACAGTTAAGTCAAAGCCAGAGTTTAGTCATGAGATGTATGGTGAGGGTTTTTATAACGTTTATCTTGAAGTACCTAGATTAAGCGATTTTTCGGACACTTTACCAATTACAGTATCCGAACGTTTAATGACAGGCGTGGGCCTGGAGGTAGGAAGCAAACTAGTGGTTCTAGGTCAGTTAAGATCTTATAACAAACTGCTTGATGGCAGCAACAAACTGATTTTAACTATTTTTGCTAGGGATTTAAAACTGGACGATGAGGAAATCAAGAACCCAAATCAAATTTATCTTGACGGATTTATTTGCAAAAAACCTGTATACAGAACAACTCCCTTTGGAAGGGAAATCACTGACATGCTGATAGCAGTAAATAGGCCTTATAATAAATCAGATTACATACCGAGTATAGCATGGGGAAGAAATGCAAGATATTCGGAAAACCTAACTGTAGGCGATAGGATTAAGGTATGGGGAAGAATCCAAAGTAGAGAATACCAGAAGAAGCTAAATGAAGAAGAAGTTATAACCAGAACGGCTTATGAGGTATCAATCTCTAAGATGGAGATTATTGACAAAGACGACAATGTTAGAGAGTTTTCAGAGGAAGAGGAACAAGGCAACTAAGACTTTGGCGCTTTGCGGAATACGCAGATGCGCTTTTGTTTTTGAAATAGATAAAAGCATATGAAGGCTTTTACTTTATTTATAAATAGTTGTTTGAAATGGTCAAACATTATATAATGGATATAGGAACAATTAGGAGGTTTGCAATTTGAAAGTTATTGACAGAATTTATGATGGTAAATATAAATACATACTGATGATATTAATGATATTACTTGGAAGTGCAATAAGTAGTGTTGCATTTAATTTATTTATAATACCAAATAAGCTGTTAAGTGGCGGAATAAGTGGTATTGCACTAATATCGAATTATGTTTTCAATATAAATCCAGGTCTAATGATATTTGCTTTAAATGTACCTGTTTTTATAATGGGTTATAAGTTTGTAGACAAAGAGTTTATAGTTCTAAGCCTTATAGGTATGGCATCTTTTTCTGCATGGATTGAAGCCTTTTCATTTCTAAGGGAAATGGTGCTAGTACCGGATATTATGCTGGCATGTATATATGCCGGGGTATTGAATGGAATTGGACTCGGTATGGTCCTAAAAAACAGAGCATCCCTGGGCGGTACTGATATTATTGCAGTTATTTTTAAGAAGTATTTTTCTATGAGCATAGGTAGTACTTCTTTGATAATAAACATCTTTATTGTTGTAGTTGCATCATTTATCACTAATTTAAATCTTGCAATGTATACATTGATTACAATGTATATAGCCTCGGCTGTGATTGATAAGATTCAGCAAGGATTTGACATTAGAAAGTCAGTTATGATTATAACAGCCAAGGAAAAAGAAGTAGCGGAGGAAATATTTAACCGCCTAGTCAGGGGGGTAACCTACTTAGAGGGTGAAGGAGCCTATACAGGTGACCGGAAGAGGGTTATTTATTGCATTGTAAGCACCAATCAGCTGGCGAAGCTTAAGCAAATAGTACGAGAAATCGATGAAAGTGCCTTTATAACTGTAAGTGATACTGCTGAGGTTATGGGACAGGGATTCAAGAACAGAGGTATATAGAAAGGTGGATAAATAATTGGAAATACTTATACGTAAGGAAACTAAAGAGGATTATGATAAAGTCAGAGAAGTTATTAAATCAGCATTTAAAGCAATTAAAGCCAATGAAGAGAATGACAATGATTTTAATGAATGGACATTAGCAGAGAAAATAAGAGGCAGCGAATACTACATTAACGATTTATCCCTTGTTGCTGTGGCACAAGGTAATATAGTAGGTCACATAATGTTTACACCGATGAAGATTAAAGGAAGCACAGAGTGCTATGAATCTCTAGATTTAGCACCGGTTTCGGTTCATGTGGATTTTCAAAATCAAGGAATTGGTAAGAAGCTGGTTCAGACAGGTATTGAAATAGCAAAATCCCTAGGCTATAAGTCACTAATAGTAATGGGTCATCCGAAGTATTACCAAAGCTTTGGTTTCCAGTTGGCTTCTAACTTTAAGATAGGACTGAATACGGATTATAACAGTAAATACCTTTTTGCCTTAGAGCTAGTTGAAGGTGGACTTGATGGTGTAAGTGGAATAGTAGAATATTGTCCACCATTTTACAATGAAAATGGTGAGCTAATTTAGGGTTTTAAATATTAAAGTCATGTACTGCTGAAGTTAAAAGGTCCTTGGCACAAGGTCCTTTTAATAGCAGTACATGACTTTTGTTTTTTAGCCTCTAAGATCATCCAAAAGCTTTGTTTTGTCGCCTTCTACTTCGGATGCCTTTTTAATTGGTCGTGCTGGTATGCCTGCAACTACTGTATCAGGTTCAACATCTCTAGTAACGACAGAGCCTGCAGCCACAACAGAGCCTTTGCCGACTCTAACCCCCTCTAGGACTACTGCATTGGCACCGACCAATACATTGTCTTCTATGATAACGGGAGTAGCGCTAGGCGGTTCAAGAACTCCGGCTAATACTGCGCCTGCACCTATATGGCTGTTCTTGCCTACTGTTGCTCTAGCACCAAGTACGGCATTCATATCTATCATAGTATTTTCGCCTATTTCGGCACCAATGTTGATTACTGCACCCATCATGATTACAGCATTTTTATGTATTGTTACCATATCTCTGATTACTGCACCAGGCTCAATTCTTGCTTCAATATGTCTTGTATCCAGCATAGGAATGGCAGAATTACGTCTGTCGTGCTCCAAGTCATATTTGTTTATTTTATCTTTGTTTTGTTCGATGAAAGCTTCTACTTCTACGTTTTCTCCTAGTAAAACCCAGAAATTAGCAGTTCCATATTTTTTGATGCTGCCAGAGTCAACTCCCTCTAAGGCACCATCGATATAAGCCTTAATAGGGGTAGACTTTTTAGCTTGTTTAATAAATGCTGCTATTTTATATGGGTCATTTAAATCTAAATTGTTGTTCATTATATCATCTCCTTAAGCATAGATTTCATATCGTATAGTCCACTGGGCTTATTCACTACATATATTGCAGCTTTAATGGCGCCCATTCCAAATACATCTCTAGACAATGCAGTATGTTTAATTTCTACAATTTCATCCTTGCCGGCAAAAAACACAGAGTGTTCGCCGGGAATAGTTCCGCCTCTAATAGAAGAAATGCCGATTTCATTGATGCTGCGCTTTTCTACCTTTTTGGAACGGTCGTATATAAAATCCATAGTGTTATTTAGCTGTTCATTTACTTCATTGGCTATCATTAGAGCAGTGCCGCTGGGTGCATCCTTTTTTTCATTGTGATGCTTTTCTAATATCTCGATGTCGAAGTCTAAACCCAGCTTAGCTGCAGCAATCCTTGACAGTTCTATTAAAACATTAATTCCTAGAGACATGTTAGCGGACATAAAAACAGGTATGGTTTCTGAAGCCTGTTGTACCCTTTGATAGTCCTCTGGAGACAATCCTGTTGTCGCTAATACAAGAGCAGTTTTTTTCGTTTTGCAAAAATCAAGAAGTCCAGGTAATGAATCTGGATTGGAAAAATCAATTACAACATCAATCTTTTCGTTTACATATTTATAATCCATATAAACAGGGTATGGGTTATTGAATTTATCAAACTGTCTGGAAATTCCCGCAGCAATCTTAACATTGCCCAAGTTTGCTGAGAGCTTGGTAATGACCTGCCCCATCTTTCCATTGCAGCCGCTCATTAGTATATTAATCAAAAATTTTACCCCCTAAGCTGGAAGCCATAATCAACCAGTGTCTTCTTGAGATATTCCAAATTCTTGTCAGTCATATCTACAAGTGGGAGTCTTAATTCCCCAACATTATAGCCCAGCAGATTCATAGCTGTTTTAACCGGAATTGGATTTACTTCGCAGAACAACGCATCATTCAAGGCTTTCGTATCCAGCTGAAGCTTCATAGCTGCTGCAGTGTCCCCATCAAGATATTTTATAACCATATCGTGCATTTCCTTTGGTGCAATGTTTGCAACTACAGAAATAACGCCAATGCCACCAACAGAAAGAAGGGGAACTACTTGATCATCATTGCCTGAATACATAGCGAAATGTTCATCGCAGAAGGTACCAATTTCAACAACTTGGCTTATGTTACCGCTGGCTTCCTTTACAGCCACGATGTTTTTATGCTTTGATAGTGTTTTTAAAGTATCGGCGTTAACATTAATACCTGTTCTGCCAGGTACGTTATACACGATTACAGGTATATTAACAGCATCAGCAATTGCAGTATAATGTGCTATTAAGCCCTTTTGAGTAGTTTTATTGTAGTATGGGGTTACGCATAATAATCCGTTGCAGCCAACGCTTTCGGCATACTTGGAAAGCTCGATGGAGTGACGAGTGTCATTGCTGCCTGTACCTGCTATGACTGGAATTCTACCGGCTGTTTTTTCAACAGTAAATTTAAAGGCAGCCTTTTTTTCCTCATCTGACATAGTAGGTGATTCTCCGGTTGTACCGCATATTATGATAGCATCCGTACCTTGTTCTATATGCCAGTCAATCAATTCCCCAAGTTTATCGAAATCTACACCATCCTTGGTAAAAGGTGTGACTATTGCAACACCAGATCCTTTGAATAAAGCCATGTTATTTCCTCCTTAAGATTAAACAAAGGGGTATATTTTAATTTGTTTTGTTACACACCTAAATATACCCATTTGCTTATATAATATGAAATTTTGTTAGAATTGATATTGGTTAATTGCTATTGGACAAAAGCTGTTAATAATTAAACTAATTGCTTTTCTATCAAAAGCTCTGCAATTTGTACTGCGTTTGTAGCGGCACCTTTTCTGATATTGTCCGAAACAACCCACATATTTATACCAAAGTCTACGGATTCATCTCTTCTGATTCTTCCGATAAACACTTCGTCTTTTCCTGTGGCATCAACTGCCAGAGGATAAACATTGTTGGCAACATCATCTTGAATAATGATGCCAGGGCTGCTTTTTAGAAGCTCTTTTAATTCATTTAGGTCAAAGTCATTATAAAACTCAACATTAACTGACTCGGAGTGGCTGTTAAATACAGGAACTCTTACAGTTGTAGCAGTAATCTTCAGGCTTTGATCCCCGATGATCTTCTTGGTTTCCTCAATCATTTTCATCTCTTCTTTTGTATAGCCATTTTCCATAAATACATCTATGTGTGGTAGACAGTTATTGGCTATTGGGTGAGCGTAGAACTTGTGGGGGTTGCCCTTTAAGCCTTCTTCTAAATCCGTTACGCCCTTAACCCCGGAGCCGGAAACTGCTTGATAAGTAGAATAAATAATTCTTTTAATTTTATATTTCTCATGTAAAGGCTTAAGTGCAACAACTGCTTGTATAGTTGAACAGTTTGGATTTGCTATTATTCCTTTGTTCCATGATACATCACTTGGATTAACTTCAGGTACAACTAGGGGAACATTAGGGTCCATTCTCCAAGTGCTGCTGTTGTCTACAACAATAACTCCCTTTGAAGCTGCTATGGGAGCGTATTTCGCACTTATATCACCGCCGGCAGAGAATAGAGCGATATCAATATCTCTATCAAAGGATTGCTCTGTAAGCTCTTCGACAATATAGGATTTGCCGTTAAATTGAATTTCATTACCTGCAGATTTACGAGATGCAAACACATAAAATTTGTCTATCGGAAAATTTCTTTCCTCTAAAACTTTAAGAAATGTGTTCCCAACCATACCTGTAGCTCCTACTACTGCAACATTAACTTTTTTCATTTCTTTACCTCCAATACCTTTGGTTAAATTATTTAATAAAAACAAAACATATCTGTGTGCTTTACACCAAACATATTTACTCAATCCAGATGGTGCAAACACTTTCCTCTGTTATATGTACTGAATAGCATATGTTTGATATTACATAAGCTGATGACCTTTTGTATGGATAGTCCTTTTTTATAACATATCTAATTTCCATAATATTATATCACTTTATAATAGGTACATAAAAAAATGGAAAAAGTGTTCAGATTTATTAGGTTTTAATTATTTTATTACAATTATAAATCTATTGCAACTGTTATATACATTATAGTTTGTAAAATATTAAATTGTGTTATAAAATCAATTTATCTGCATTAAATAGAATCATATTAGAACGTTTATATATTAAATGAGGTGATGTTGTGATAAAGGTTGAGAAGGTTATTTTAGACATGAAGCAGCATATTGTTGAGGTAAGAAGGGCTTTGCACAAAATACCTGAACCTGGGCTGCAAGAAAATGAAACAACTGATTTTATTATTGAGTACCTGAAAAGCCTTGGTATAGAAGTAAGCCGAGGAGTATCTGGTACAGGTGCTATAGGTTATTTGAAAGGCACTGAGGGCGGCAAGACAATTGCATATCGTGCGGATATTGATGCACTTTCGGTTGATGAGCATACTGGCGTTGAATACTGCTCAACAAAGCAGGGCTATATGCATGCCTGCGGTCACGATGGACACACTGCGACACTTTTGGGCTTTGCACATTATGCAGCTAAGCATCAAAAGGATATAAAAAACAACCTGCTCTTTATATTTCAACCTGCCGAGGAAGGTCCAGGCGGCGCAGAAGCCATAGTCAATGCAGGTATATTGAAGAAGTATAACGTGGACTACATATTTGGAATGCATATTTATCCTGAGGTAGAGGAAGGTGTTGCAGCCTGCAGACCTGGAGCAATGATGGCGCAAACAGGCGAGTTTGATATTGCCATAAAGGGAAGAAGCGCCCATGGAGCAATGCCGCACAAGGGCAGTGACGCTTTATTGACTGCTGCGGCCATGGTTACAGCACTTAATACCGTTGTAAGCAGAAATGTTGATCCTTTAGAGCCTGCTGTTTTGACCATAGGCAAAATGGAAAGCGGTGAAAGAAGAAACATTATTGCTGGAGAAGCAGTACTAGAAGGGACTGTAAGAGCTTTTAACCATGAAACCTATACAGCTGTGAGAAATAGACTTATAAGTACTGTGAAGCATTTACCTGAGAGCTTTGAATGTACTGGTGAGCTAGTTATCAGAGATATGTATCCTGCAGTAACCAATGATGAGAAATTATTTGAGATATTTAAAATGGCAGTGGGTGAGGATAACCTGGAGGTTATTAAACCAATGACAATTTCAGAGGACTTTTCATACTATCAAAAAGTCGTACCAGGATTGTTCTTTATGCTTGGCAGCCGCAACTCAGAAAAGGGATATATACACCCATTGCATAGCAACCAGTTTAATTTTAATGAAGATATACTGTTAACTGGAATTCAGATATTTGATAATATTAGAAAACAATTCGAATAAGGTGGATTAATTTAAGGGCAGACACATGGTTCTGCCCCTACCTTCGTTATGAAATTATGTAGGGGACGACCCGTGTGTCGTCCCGCAATAACCACTAACCTGCAAAAAACCTTTGCCTCAAAAGCAAAGGTTTTTTGCTTTTTGGCATACTTTTAAAAAGTCACGGCAACACTAGATTAATGTGAAGAAATTTAATAAGGAGGAAATTTATGAAGGTAGGTATTCCAAAAGGACTCTTATACAACAATTATAAGCCATTCTTTCATACTTTTTTTGAGGAATTAGGAGCTGAATTAATTGTATCCTCAGATACAAATAGGGATACATTGAATAATGGAGTCAAGTACTGTGTTGATGAAGCTTGTTTGCCTATTAAGATATTTCATGGGCATGTAGCAGAAATCAAAGATCATTGCGATTTAATTCTAATACCAAGAATCATGCAGCTGCGTGAAAGGGAGTTTATATGCCCAAAGTTTTGCGGTTTGCCGGAAATGGTGATTAACAGTATACCCGATATGCCAAAAGCGACTATGGCACCTATATATGCAATGTCTAAAGAAAGATTATTTAAATGGGCAAAAGTCGTAGGACGCGAAGTAAATAACAACAGCGGAAGATTAAATAAGGCCTTTGAAGCGGCTGTTCAATGCCAATTAAATTATAAAACGGGTATAAATGATGATAGCAGCCCAATGAAAGTCGCTTTGGCAGGGCATCCCTATAATATTTATGATAACTACATAAATATGAATATTGTTAAAAAGCTTAGCAAGCTAGGGGTTGGCGTGGTGACAGAAGAAATTATAGATGAGGCTGCCAAAGATAAAGAGATAAGCAAGTTATATAAAAGGCCCTTTTGGAGCTTTGCAAGAGATAATTACAGCTTTACATCTATTGCGGCAGAGAAGAAGCTTGTCAATGGAATCATATATATTTCTTCCTTTGCTTGTGGTATAGACTCTGTAGTAGTTGAATTGATTAAAGAGAATGTTAAAGACTTTCCACTTTTGATATTAAAAGTTGATGAACACACGGGCGAGGCAGGGCTAGACACTAGAATAGAAGCATTTGTTGATATGCTGGAAAGGAGGAACAGCTAGCATGAAAATATCCTTCCCACACATGGGCAATATATATTTTGCCGCCAAAACTCTCTTTGGAGATTTAGGAATTGACTATGTAATTCCACCTATAAGTAATAGGGCTTCCCTAGAATTAGGCTCTTTGCACTCTGCGGAGGAAATGTGCCTTCCTTTTAAAATCATGATAGGAAACTATATTCATGCAATAGAAAAAGGAGCAGATACTATTATCATTACAGGAAGCTGCGGTCCATGCAGACTTGGTGAATACTGCGAGCTCCAGATGGATCTGATGAAAAGACTGGGATATAACCTTGAATTCATAATAATTGACAGCCCTAATGACATAGGTGCAAAGGAGCTGCTTTCTAGAATTGGAAAGATATCCTCAAAGAGCAGCTTATCTAAAACAGATAAGATTGCAGCACTATTAAGGGCTATAAAAGTAATGAACTTAATAGATGAAATAGAAGCAAAAGCAAGGAATTTAGCTGGCTATGAGATAAATAAAGGCGAATCCAAGAAAATCTTAAATCAATGCAAGAAAGAGGCCGTGAATTGCGAGGATGGCAAAAGCATGATTGCCTTATTAAATAGCTACAAAACAAAGCTTGAGAACATTGAAACAGACAAAAATAGAAACCCGATCAAAATCGCAATAATAGGTGAGATATATACGGTTATTGAGCCTTTTTCAAATTTATATATAGAGGATAAACTTATGGACTATGGGGTTTCAACACATAGAACCTTATCGCCTAGTTGGTGGCTTAAAAATCTTGTTTTGTCCCCTATAAATTTAAATCAATTGGACATCAAGAAAAGGGCTAAGGAATATTTGCCCTTAATGATTGGAGGGCATGCAAGAGAATGCATAGGAGAAGCAGTTTTGGCCCATGAAGAAGGCTTTGATGGAGCAATGCAAATATTTCCTATGGGATGTATGCCTGAAATTGTATCAAAGGCTATACTGCCTAAGATATCCAAGGATAAGGATTTTCCAATTTTAACTTTAGTCGTTGATGAAATGACTGGTGAAGCAGGATATGTAACAAGAATCGAAGCATTTATAGATTTACTTGAAAGGAGAAAAAACGATGTATTATCTAGGTGTTGATGTAGGCTCTGTTAGTACAGACCTAGTTTTATTGAATCAGAGGATGGAAGTTATTGAAAAGCTATATATTCGAACAAAGGGTAAACCAATTGCTGCAATACAAGAGGGATTCAAAGCATTAAAGGATAAGTATGAAAATGCAGAAATTGCAGCAGTAGGAACAACAGGAAGTGGTAGACAGATTGCCTCAACTTTAATAGGGGCAGATGCAGTGAAGAATGAGATAACGGCACATGCTGTTGCTGCATTGGAAACAGACAATGATGTAAGAACCATCATAGAAATTGGCGGCCAGGATTCAAAAATTATAGTGCTCAAAAACGGAATAGTAACAGACTTTGCAATGAACACTGTCTGTGCGGCAGGAACAGGATCATTTTTGGATAGACAGGCAGAACGCTTGGAAATACCTATTGAGGAATTTGGAGATTATGCCTTGCAGGCAAAGGGCTCTGTTAGAATCGCCGGCCGATGTGCTGTTTTTGCAGAATCTGATATGATACATAAGCAGCAGATGGGCTACAATGAAGGGGAAATAATTAAGGGGCTATGCGAGGCTTTGGTCAGGAATTATCTAAACAATGTTGCAAAAGGAAAAGACATTCAAAGCAAGATATTCTTTCAAGGAGGCGTAGCTGCCAACCTAGGGATGAAGTCCGCCTTTGAAGAGGCATTGGGGAAATCTGTATTCATACCTGAACATTATAATATGATGGGGGCTATAGGTGCAGCAGTTATAGCAAAAGCGAAGACTAAAAAAGCCGGTAAGACGAACTTTAAGGGCTTTAACTTGGCTGAAAGCATATTCTCCTCTAAGAGCTTTGAATGTCAAGGCTGCTCAAATGGCTGCGAGGTAGTAAAAATACATGAAAATGAAGCTATAGTAGGCTGCTTTGGAGATCGATGCGGCAAGTGGGGTACTGAGCTGGCGGTATAGATACGTATTGTAGATATGTAAAATGCAAACCAAATGTTGTAAAGATTTACAAGCTATGCTAAACTCGAAATGAAGGGAGTGGTCTTCATGCAAATAAGTAAAATTAAAATATTAATACTAGTTTTAGTTTTATCCCTATCATTTGCTTCATCAGTTGCCGCTGACACCACAGATAGCTGGAAGGGTTATGGCTTATACAACATCAATGATTCAAAAGTCACAATATTAAATGAAGATGTTAATATTGAGATGGTAAAAGACAGACTTATCTATAATGGAGAGTTTCTAATCAGAAATTATAGCAATGCTGTGACAAAAGCAACATTTGGTATGCCAGTTCAGGGTATAGATAGCATCTCACTCCTAGAAAAAAGCACTGCAATAAAGTGGAAAAAAAGAAGCTTTGCCAGCTTGCAAAATGAGTTCGGAATGGAAAATAGAATTCCTAAAGAGGAATATTGGTATGTTTTTAGTCTGACTCTAAATCCAGGAGAAACAAAGCTTCTAAATATAAACCTTGAAGCAGTTCAGCAAAAAGAGGAAAAATACAGTTATACTTTTACATATTATAATGATAGAAAGCTAGGATTTTCCAATCAAACGGAGAAAACTTCACTATATATAGGAATATCAGACTTTCAGCCCTATAATGTTTTGTCAGTGCAGGGAATTGACCCGGGTTTGATGGGTGTAAAGGGTGACATCCTTATTAAGACAGCAGAAGAAAATACGGATACTGTGGCTATAAAATACATGGATGTTACTAAAGCATTAGTGGATAAATTGCAAGCCAGTGCAATGTACAAGCCTAGAGAAATCGCTCTGGCGTTTTTAGGTAAAAATTATAACAAGGCATCCTCCCTTTGTGATGAATACCTGAAGAATCCAATAGATTCTGAAATAAGTCATGAAGAGATATTGTTTATTAAAGGGGAAAGCTTAAGACGCCTTCAAAACTACGATAAATATCTTAGTATTGTAGAAACCATGGATTACAGCAAGCTTTATCCACTGGAATTGAAAAATAAGATACTTTTGGATAGGATGACAATATATCTTGAGCAGCAAAGTAGTAACAAACTTATTAGCTTGTATAGTGAGTTGGAGAAAGATACTTCTGAAAGCACTCAGGTATTAAAAGCTTGGATAAAAAACAGTAGTATTTATGGGGCTTCACAGCTAAATACAGATGTAATTAAGCAGGTTGAAGAAGAAGCTAGTATGCCGGAGCAAAATGATTTGAAATTAATGCAATTATATGAAAAAGCTATGGATTTTAAATATACGCCCGTAATAATATTTACAGCAGGCTTGCTACTAGGTTTGACCATAAGAATGTTCCGATTCAAGAAAAAAAGAAAAAAATCCAATTATATATATAGAATGTAGCGTAAAATCATTTTGCTATTGCAAAGGTAGATGGCTCTAATGATTTTCTGTTGAGAGTTCTTTATAAAAATGGTATAAAGTGAAAAACTCTGTTCATAATATCCTTGAAGGAGTGATATTATGAAGAGCAAAAAAGAAAAACCCAAAAATAAGAAAGAGCTGAAACCAGAGGATATTATGAAATATGAAATTGCCAATGAACTGGGTTTGGGTGAAAAACTGCACCATGTAGGTTGGGGTGGACTCACAGCAGAAGAAACCGGTAGAATTGGAGGCATAATAACCAGGAGGAAAAAGGCTATCATAGAGCAGATTAACAGCATAAAAATTGAGAAGAAATTATAGCGACGATAATCGTCGCTATAATTTTGTAAAGATATTTTGCAACATTTGCGTCAGCTGTTGATCTTTTGGTGCGGTCAGATGAAAAGTCATAAATGTTTGTATATAATTATTAACTTTGTTATAATTTATTTTATATGTTTTGCAGAAACCACTTATATTTAATCAGATTTGGAGGAAAACATGGAGAGCTATTATCATTTAGCCCAGTACTATGATGTCCTGATGGATGACGTAGATTACAATGACTGGTGCAGTTTTATTGAAAAAATATTGAGTATGTATGATTGCAAACCTCATAATATATTGGATACAGCCTGTGGAACGGGTAATATAACAATTCCTATGGCACTTAAGGGATATAACCTTTGGGGTGTAGACATTTCCGAGGAAATGCTTACCATTGCTGAAAATAAAGCTAGAGACAAAAAATTGAATATAAAATTTGTTAATCAAAATATGACTGAGCTAGCCTTAAATAAGAGCTTTGATTCCGTATTATGTATGTGTGACGGGGTAAATTATATTATTGAAGAAGATGCTTTATTTAAATATTTTAAAATAGTTAATAATATGATTAATGCCGGAGGAATTTTTATATTTGATATTAGCAGCAGATTTAAGCTGACCAATATTTTGGGAGACAATACCTTGTTTCAAGAGAAGGATGATTTTTACTATGTATGGGAAAACAGCTACGATGAGGAAGAAGAACTGTTGGAAATGCATTTGAATTTTTTCATACCAGAGCAAGGCTTATATAAACGCATGGAAGAATATCACCTTCAGAGAGCTTATTCTGAGGAACATCTAGTTAAGCTGCTGACGGAAGCCGGCTTTCATAATATTAGAACCTTTGGTGATATGAAATTGGAAAAGCCGCATCAAGAAAGCGAAAGAATATTTTTTGCTGCTCAAAAGCTATAAATATCACATTTAAAATTATAAAAATACAACAAAGTTAACTATATATATGTTTCTAGGAGGATTATTTTATGAACGATTTTTTAATAAGAGGATCTAGTGAAGATGGTGCAGTGCGTTTTTTTGCTTGCATAACAACGAATTTGGTGGAGGAAGCAAGAAGAATTCACGACTGTTATCCTGTAGCCGCAGCAGCTTTAGGGAGAATGCTGACAGTTGGCAGTATGATGGGTACTATGCTGAAGGCTGATCAAGATATATTGACGCTGCAGATAAACGGCAAGGGTCCAGCGGGATCTGTAGTAGCAGTATCGGATAATAGCGGAAATGTAAGAGGATATATACATAATCCCCATGTAGAAACTACCTTTAAGCCAAGCGGCAAACTGGATGTAGGTTCTGCCATTGGCTACGAAGGCAGTTTGACGGTCATTAAGGATCTAGGTCTAAAGGAGCCTTATATGGGGCAAATCCCAATTGTAAGCGGGGAAATAGGAGATGATTTTACAGTTTACTTCGCAAAGTCTGAGCAGACACCAACCTCAGTGGGATTAGGTGTATTAGTTGAGCCTGAAGGGAATGTAAGCACTGCAGGGGGCTTTATAATACAAGTGATGCCCGAAGCCTTAGAGGATACAGTTGCTTTGTTAGAACACAATTTGGCATATTTGAGACCTATAAGTGATATGGTTAGGTCAGGACTTTCCGTAGAAGAATTAATTGGAGAAGTATTAAAGGGAATTTCCTTTAATATATTAGAGAAGAAGGAAATAGGTTATGTATGTAATTGTCACAGAGAAAGAATAGAAAAGGTACTAATAAGCTTGGGAAAAGCAGAGCTTATAGATATGATAGAAGAGGATGAAAAGGCTGAAATTTCATGTCACTTCTGCAGCAATAAATTTCATTTTAATAAAGAAGAATTAATTAATCTTTTAGATGAAGCCAAAAGATAGTACAAAGGTAGAATAATATGTATATTTATGGCAATAATAACAACAAAATCACTATAATACAGATTTATGTAGAAAAAATATTCGGAAACGAAGTTGGTAGTAATAAAAAGCTACAACAAGGAAAGCAAATAATGTTTAGTCATAATCAATGATAATGATAAATGAAACCTTTTGACTTTTAGTGAGTTATTAGATATACTAATCCTTGTCGTCATTGATGTGCAGCAAATTGGGAGCATAGCTCAGCTGGGAGAGCACCTGCCTTACAAGCAGGGGGTCACAGGT